>ENA-UPSB01000130-UPSB01000130.1-bioreactor-metagenome-genome-assembly--contig:-NODE-130-length-135254-cov-38.046028_pt1 | contig 135254 bp, 145 predicted proteins | sample MGYA00238182_ERZ773286 | MGnify/ENA primary metagenome ERZ773286 (study PRJEB29026, sample SAMN07631240) | bioreactor metagenome | isolation source: Switchgrass digestor | place: USA: Dartmouth...
TATAGAATCTCTGATTGGTGGAGGTGGTATACTGATACCGCCGCCTGGATCCCCTGCAAATACAGCTGTACTAATGCTTACTAAGATTAGTATGATTGTTAATAGAGCTAGAATTTTTTTCTTCATATCAAATCTCCTCCTTTTTCAATAGTCTTTTAATTAAATATTTAGCTTCCCAGTTTTTGTCCTGATTAATCAGGCTATATATAAATTTTAGTGTTATACCAAATTTTTCATCTATATGGAAGTTAATAATATTATTCTCGTATTTATTTAATAGATTTTCTATCTTTTCATAATCCTCATTTTCCATATAAAAATCAAGCAAAAGAGACATGCTATGTGTAAATGAATTTTCCTCTTTAATTTCGCAGGATAAGGTCAGGGTTCTAACTAAGTATTCCTCATAGGAATTCAGATTTCCAAGATATTTATATGTTTTAGCAATAGAAAGCAATAGCTGCACAAAGTAGTCTGAGTGTTCATCAATTTTAGGCAAATACTCCAGAATCTTATTGTGGTATTCTATTACTTTCTCCTTTTCATTCTTATCAACAAATATTCGAAGTATATTTGTATATGACATACACATTTCTTCAATATCATTTTCATTTATTATCGCCAACAGTTTATTAAAAACCCTCAATGCGCCATCAAAGTTTTTGATTTCAGAATTACATACGCCTTCCAGCATTAATATTCTTTGCATTTCTCTATAATCGTCAAAAGCTATATAGAATTTTGCATAGATAATATGGTCCAAAGCTTTATAAAAATCTCCAAGGTAATAATAGGATAAAGCGGAATTATAATGGAATATCCCTTTGTATTTTTCTGTAAGGTCTTCCTGTGTTGTTATGGCAAAATCGCAGAGCCTAATGGCCTCATGATATTTTCTTGTAATAATGCAGTTATATACAAGCTTTAAAATAAGCTTGTACCTTTCTTTCATATTTGGATATTCATAAGAAACTTCCAGCGCCTTTATGTAGTAGTAATATTCTCTGTTTAAGTCCCTTGCATTGTAAAAAATATCGCCTAAAAGTTCATATATTTTTACTTTTTTATCTATAAAGCCCCATCTGTTCAGGAAGTTTTCAATTTCATTCAGCTCTTCAATTTTCAGCTCATAGTTTTTTTCTTCCAAATGTTTCTTTAATTTTTCAACATACTTGTTGGCTATTCTTCTGGATTCATATCTTTCAGGGTTTAATATGTCTTCAGCTTGTATATAGATATCTTCTCCTCTTTTAGCCAAAATGGCATTGATATTCTTTGATATGATATTGGCAACATTATGATAAATAGGAGTCTTGTTATTCTCCATTAGGCTTATCAGGTTTCTTGTAACATCTTCTCCGGCAATATCCTGTTGTTTTAAATTTAAATCCTTTCTTATTTTTTTTAGATTTTGGCCTAAATTAAGATTCTTCACAGTCCTCAACCTTTTCTATCCCATTATTTCTTCCTTGGTTTAATACTATATTAGCATAAAGTAGTTAAAATGTAAACATTTTTACGTTAATATTTTCGTCAAATATATTAAATATTTTGATTTTAGGCTATATTTACAATATAGTGCAAAAATGAAATAATAGTTTTAGATGATTAGCCCTGGAGGTGTAAATATGGATATTAAGTTTTGTGGTGCTGCAAATGTGGTAACTGGTTCTAATTTTCTGATTACCACAGATAGACATAAAATTTTATTGGATTGTGGCATGTTTCAAGGCGGAAAGGAGCTAGAAAGGCTAAACTATGAGCCATTTCCCTATAATCCGGCGGAAATTGACTATCTAATACTGTCCCATGCCCATATTGACCACAGTGGAAGGATACCAAAATTAGTTAAGGAAGGATTCAAAGGGAAGATAATCTCTACAAAAGCCACTTATGACCTATGCAGGATAATGCTGTTGGATTCTGCTAAAATACAGGAATCCGATGTAGAGTGGGAGAACAGAAAGAGAATAAGAGCAGGCAAGGAGCCAATAGAGCCTTTGTATACCGTTGATGATGCTGAACTCAGCTTGAGATTTTTTGAAACTTACCTACATGGACAGAGGATTGCCATAGAGGATGATATTAAAATAAGGTTTATGGATGCAGGACATGTGTTAGGCTCTTCTATTGTAGAGCTATGGATTAAGGATGGGAATGACGAGCTTAAGCTTGTATATTCAGGAGATTTGGGAATGCCAAACAGGCCAATAATAAGGGATCCGGAATTTATTGATGATGCTGATTATTTAATAATGGAATCAACTTATGGAAATAGATTGCATGATGAGTATAATCAAAGTGCGGAAAAGCTTATTGATATAATCAATAAAACTGCTCATAGAGGAGGAAGCGTTATTATTCCTTCCTTTGCTGTTGGAAGAACCCAGGAGATTATATATGGGCTTAACAAATACTATGAAAATAAAGAGCTGGAAGAATATCTGAAAATACCAATTTATATAGATAGCCCCATGGCTGTGGCTGCAACAGAAGTATTTCAAAGGCATTCCAGTACATTTGACAGTGAAGCAAAGAGATTGATACTTGGTGGAGATAATCCGTTTAAATTCTCTAATTTAAGATATGTTACTGATCAAAATGAATCAATGGCATTAAATAAGAATAAGTATCCAAAGGTTATTATCTCTTCAAGCGGTATGGCTAATGCAGGCAGAATCAGGCACCACCTTAAGCATAATATCTGGGATGCAAGAAACAGCATAGTATTTGTAGGCTATCAGGCAGAAGGTACTTTAGGAAGAATAATACTGAATGGAGCCAGAAAGGTTAAGATATTAGGAGAGGAAGTTGCTGTAAAGGCAGAAGTGCATAATTTACAGGGATTTTCAGGCCATGCGGATCAGAAGACTCTGATTAACTGGGTCAGCAATTTTAAGAAAAAGCCGACAAAAGTATTTGTAGTTCATGGAGAAGAGGAATCAACATCAGCTCTTTCTAGATTAATAGAGGAGAAGCTGAATATTGAAACAGTAATTCCTAAGTTAGGAGATGTAGTTACTATAGAAAAGCAACATGTAAGCATAACTAAAGGCAAGGACCTTGCAACTGAAATGTTAAGAAGGAGCATTGAAGAAAAATTAGCTGACTTAAGGAACCAGTTGGAGGCTTTAAATACCAGAAAGGAAGAGTTGCTGAAGGATAAGCTTTTGGAGAAGGAATATGATTCACTGAAAAACATATTAATTCAACTGGAAGATAACATAATGGATTTAAATATTATGATAGGAAGGTGAGGATCAATTTTTAATATTATAAATCCATGAATTTTCTGATATAATTTAAATAATATTGTCAATTACTAACTTATGAGAAAGGGGATGCTAAATTTGAGTTGTTATAGACCAACCAGAGAAGAAGCCTTTGAGCTTTTAAAGGAATTTAACAAGGATGAGAGCCACATTAAACATGCTCTTTCCGTAGAAGCAGTTATGAAACACTTTGCAGAGTTAATGGGTGAAGAGGACATAGAAAAGTGGGGAATAGTAGGGCTTGTGCATGACCTAGATTTTGAAATGTACCCAGAGGAACACTGTAAGAAAACAGAGCAGATTCTAACTGAAAGAAATTGGCCAGAGGATTTTATCAGGGCGATTGTAAGCCATGGATGGGGTATATGTTCAGATGTGGAGCCTAAGGAAACTATGGAGAAGGTGTTATATACTATTGATGAATTAACAGGGCTCATTTCTGCAACAGCTCTGGTAAGGCCAAGCAAAAGCATATTGGATATGACTCCAAAATCTGTTAAGAAAAAATGGAAGCAGAGTAGTTTTGCTGCAGGTGTAGATAGGACTGTTATTGAAAAAGGTGCTGAAATGCTGGGAATGGAATTGGACAAGGTAATTGAAGAAACCATTAAGGGAATGCAAAAAGTAGCAGAAGAAATAGGATTAAAGGGGAATTTATAATACCAGAAATTATCCCTGATATTTTTAGTTTAAAACCTTAAATTTATGGTATATATGAGTATATAAATTTTATACTACCTGATTACATAAAGGAGGTACATTAGATGGATGATAAGGTACTAAAGGGTTTAATGGATGCATTTGCAGGAGAATCACAGGCAAACAGAAAATATCTTCTATATGCTAAAAAGGCAGAAGAAGATGGATATAAAAATGTTGCCAAGTTGTTCAGGGCTGCTGCAGAAGCAGAACAGATACACGCTTTTACAGAGTTTAAAGCTGCTGGTAAGCTTAATGATACTGCATCAAATCTGGAAGATGCCATTAATGGGGAAACTTATGAGTTCAAGGAAATGTATCCTGAGTTTGAAAAGAATGCAAACAGTGCAGGTGATGAAAAAATAGCAAAACTGTTTAAGAACATTGGATTAGTTGAAGAGGTTCATGCAAATCTATATAAAGAAGCACTGGAAGCAGTAAAATCCGGGAAGGATGTAGACAGTGAATACTATCTATGCCCATACTGTGGATATGTAGGAAAGGAAATTCCTGACAAATGCCCAATTTGCGGTGCATCAGGAGAGAAGTTTAAAAAGGCTGAGTAATGGCAACAAATGATAAGTTAATATAAATTCCAAAAGATAAATCTATAATAGGATACAAAAGATAAATGAGTATAAAAAAACAGAAAATCCTTCAAATGAAAGGATTTTCTGTTTTTTATTGCCACTTTTCCATATGAATATTTTGGATACAACTCTTTAAACTATAGTTACAATTACACTATAGTTTAAGGAAGATGAAAATGAGGCATATAAAAAAGTACTTAGTTTTACTGATAATAGGTGGCAATCTGTATTACATTCTTGAAGTTCTGTGGAGAGGTTATTCGCATTTTACAATGTTTATGCTTGGAGGAATATGCTTTATTCTAGTAGGATTAATAAATGAAATAAGCATTACATCAAATATGCCTTTAATAATACAGCAGTTTATAGCAGCTATAATAATTACTTCATTGGAACTTGTTTTTGGATTGGTTTTTAATATATGGCTTGGGCTCAATATTTGGGATTACAGCAGCCTAAGGTTTAACTTTATGGGCCAGATTTGCCTGATGTTTAGCATACTATGGTTTTTTCTATCTTTACCTGCAATTTTGCTTGATGATTATTTGAGATACTGGATTTTTGGCGAGGAAAAGCCTGAATACAGGTATATAGGTTTTAATAGAAGGAGAGTGTAGGTATTTAAATTTTTATATACAAATTGGACAAATAATAGAACTTTATACCACCTTCTATATGTACATGTTATAATACAGGTTTTAGTTTTAAGCATTCAGATATTTACCATATATGGTAATATATACATAAAGGGGAGGGGAATTTATGCTGGGATATGGCAAGTATAAGAAGCAATATCTGATATAAAAACTGAATATTGACAGGAATCTGGAAAAATATAAAGACTTTGAGCTTAAATATGCATTGGGGCATGAGATTGCTCATTACGAATACAATACGACAAAAGGAGTTTTTATGCTACTCGAAAATAGAGATATAGTCCTAAAGATTAATGAAGAAAAAAATAGTATTATTACAATAAGGGAAACGATATAAATACCATTAAAGCGAAATTATATAAAACGGTGAGTTAGAAAACAGGATAGAACAGAGGGGGCGTAAAAGTATGGATTTTATAGCTGGTTTTATACTTGGATTTATTATAGCTGTATTTGGGATAGCATTTGCGCTGGATTATTACTTGGATAAGCAGGAAGTCAGCTATGGAGGTAAATAAATGGTATGTAAAATCAATGGGTATATAGTATTTATGTAGGATGGACAAGCATGTTTTAATCAGGATGAAAAAAGTGGATTAAAGCTTTGCGAAGGTAAAATAAATATAAGAATTGTTGCAGAAAGGAAATAATCAAATAAGAATAAGATTGAACCTGGGGATAAGCCTGAGAGATTGACAATTTATGCTGCTTATTAAAGAATAGGAGGAAGAGGTATCAAAAAATTCAAGAAAGTCGAAAAAAGGCGAACGATTATGGTAGGATTTTCTCCTTTTTTAGAGAAGCTTATCTAAAAGGGGGATATCATATGTATTGTAAGCTTAGAGATAAAGAAGTATATGTGTTCGTTTTAAAAGAGGGTATAGTGGGATCAAAAAATATTAAGTTCAAAGACTGTACAGGTAATTACGAGAATAGATCTGGTAAAAAGGTACGTATACCATGTGATAAGACTAAGCATGAGGAGTGTTTGCTTAATAAGTAGATTACATATATTCTTATAATACAACGTTTTTAATTCTATGTTAGAAAAATTTTAGGGATTTAGGCTATAATAAGGAAAAGCGTCAGAAGTAATTCTTCTAACGCTTTTTTTTGGTGCCGAAGGCGGGAGTCGAACCCGCACGGGGTTTGAGCCCCACTGGATTTTGAGTCCAGCGCGTCTGCCAATTCCACCACTTCGGCTCATTCATCACAAAATATATACTAACATAAAAACACAAAATAATCAAGCATTTATTTAAATTATTTACGGACATATTTATTTAATGTATACTTTATTTAAATGGAGGTATTTTTATTGAAAAAAGGAGTTGATTTTGTGAAGGAAAATAAGACTTTGATGATTATAGATGGAAACAGCTTAATACATAGAGCCTTTTATGCCTTGCCATTGCTTACTACAAAGGATGGAATATACACCAATGGAGTTTATGGGTTTTTGACTATGCTTTATAAAATAAAAGAGAATTACAATATTGATTACATAGGCGTTGCCTTTGATAAGAAGGGCCCAACCTTTAGGCATGAGGCTTTTGAACTTTACAAGGGGACCAGGCAGTCTACACCAAATGAGCTGGCCCTTCAATTCCCTATCATTAAGGAGATATTATCAATAATGAATATTGCCCAACTGGAACTGGATGGATATGAAGCAGATGATATTGCAGGAACGCTATCGAAGTTTGGAGAGGAAAATGGATTGGAAATAATATTGGTTACAGGGGACAGGGATTATCTACAGCTGGCTTCAGATAAGACAAAGGTTTTGATAACCAAAAAAGGCATTACAGACCTGGTAGAATATGATGAGAATAAGTTCATTGAGGAATATGGCATAACTCCACAGCAGTTTATTGACCTGAAAGGCCTCATGGGAGATAAATCGGATAATATTCCAGGGGTACCAGGAATTGGAGAGAAAACTGGGGTTAAATTATTAAAAGAATTTGGTACTATAGAGAACCTATATGATAATATAGATAAAGTAGGCAGCAAAAAAATAAAAGAAACATTGATGGAAAACAAGCAGTCTGCCTTTCTAAGCAAGAAGTTGGCTGAAATAATAAGAAATGCTCCATTGGATATCTCACTTAAAGAGCTGGAAGTTAAAGAGCCTGATTATGAGAAACTTATTGATATATATAAAAAGCTTGAGTTTAACAGCCTTCTTGCAAAGATTGATTTTACAGCAGCAGAAAAGGCTGATGGGTTAGATATGGATTTGGAATATGAAATAATTGAAGGCAACAACTATAGTAAAATAATAGATGAGGTTTTTAGAACAGGATATATGTATTTTAAATTCCTTTTTGAAGACTATCATTATATTAAAAGCAATATACTTGGAGTGGGAATAAGGATAAAGGATAATACCTATTATATTGATTTTTCTCAAAATGACATCAATAAGTTTTGCGAGGATTTCAGGGGAAGCTTTGAATCTGAAAAAATTAAAAAAAGTGGTCATGACTTAAAGATGGATATATATGCATTACTGACTCTGGGAATAGATATCAGCAATATATCCTTTGATTCCATGATAGGGCAATACCTTATAAATCCTGCTCAATCAAACTACTCAATAAATGAGCTTGGAAAGGAATATATAAATTATTCCGGCATTGATGAAAAGGAATTGCTTGGAAAAGGCAAGAATAAGAAAACATTTAAGGATCTTTCCATAGATACAAGGGCTAAATTTCTGGCATCTTTATTATACATAGTAAATAAGGTAGAAGAGCCAATAAAAAATCTAATAGATGAACAGAATATGACAAAGTTATACTATGACGTAGAGCTTCCTTTGGCACAGGTTTTAGCTGACATGGAGTTTAATGGGTTTAAGGTGGATTTAAATGTTCTGTATCAGTTAAAGGAGGAATATGAAAAGCAAATTGCTAAGCTTACATCAGATATATACAGCTTAGCTGGAGAGGAGTTTAATATTAATTCGCCTAAACAGCTGGGAGAAGTGCTGTTTGACAAACTGAATCTGCCGGTTATAAAAAAGACGAAGACTGGATACTCTACAGATGTTGAAGTATTGGAAAAGCTAATAGGCCAGCATGAAATAATAGAAAAGATATTGAAGTACAGGAAACTGGTAAAACTAATGTCAACGTATATAGATGGGTTAATTGAGGTTGTAGATAAAAAAACAAGTAAGATACATTCCACATTCAATCAGACTGTAACCAATACAGGAAGAATAAGCAGCACAGAGCCAAATCTTCAAAATATTCCTGTTAAAACTGAAGAGGGCAGGGAAATAAGAAAGGCTTTTATATCTGAAGACGGATATGTGCTGGTTGATGGGGATTATTCTCAGATAGAATTAAGGGTTTTGGCTCATATTTCAAAGGACCCTAAGCTTATTGAAGCATTTTACAGCGATGAAGATATACATACTAAAACTGCTTCTGAGGTGTTTAATGTTCCAAAAGAAGAAGTAACTCCTCTTTTAAGGAGTAGAGCAAAAGCTGTAAATTTTGGCATTATATATGGAATCAGCGATTATGGCCTTTCCAAGGATTTGAATATTTCAAGGAAAGAAGCCAAGACCTATATAGATAGTTATCTTAACAATTATGAGATGGTAAAAAAGTATATGAAGGATATAGTGGAGAAAGGGAAAAATGACGGATATGTTGAAACCATAATGAATAGAAGAAGATATGTGCCTGAACTGAAATCAAAAAATTTCAGTGTAAGAGGTTTTGGTGAAAGAGTTGCTATGAATACCCCAATTCAGGGAAGTGCTGCTGATATAATTAAAATTGCCATGGTTAATGTATATAATGAGTTAAAAAGGAGAAATCTAAAATCTAAATTGATTTTACAGGTACATGATGAATTGATTATTCAGGCCCACAAGGAAGAAGCTGATATGGTAGTGGATTTGGTGAAGTATATAATGGAAAACTCAGTAAAGCTTAGTGTTCCTTTGAAGGTGGATATAAAAGTAGGTGACAGCTGGTATGAATCAAAATAATAGAAAAATCATCGGACTTACAGGAGGTATAGCTTCAGGCAAATCCACGGTTTCCAATATACTTAAATTCATGGGCTTTAATGTAATTGATGCAGATGTGATATCGAGAGAAGTTGTAGAAATAGGCAAGCCTGCATATTTTGAGATAATTGAGCATTTTGGAAGGGACATTATTGATGAGGATGGAAATATAAACAGAAAGAAGCTGGGAAGCATTATATTTAATGACGATAATGAGAGAGAAAAGCTTAATTTAATTGTACATCCCTATATTTTTGCTGCCATAAAGGATTATATTGAGAAAGATTCGGAGAGCAAGATTATATTTGTGGATATACCTTTACTTATTGAAGTATTGGATGATTTGCAATTCCATGGAATACACTTTGATGAAATCTGGCTTGTGTATGTTGATGAAGAGATTCAATTAAAGAGGTTGATGGAAAGGGATTCAATAGGGAAAGAGGAGGCTATAAAGAGAATTGAGGCTCAAATGCCTATGTGTTTGAAGAAAAAATATGCTACACGAATAATTGACAATAGCGGAGATAAAAATGAGCTGGAAAGAAAGGTTAAGAAATTGGTGGAGGAAGTAATATGAATATGGAGGGCTTGTTTTGTATTACATGATAGGAAAGGGATTAAAAAGAATTACTATATTTTTTGTTTTTATTGCTATAGGATTATTTGCTCTCTACATGTATTTTATGGTAAATTATCCGTTAAGCTATCAGATGCTGATAAAGAAGTATTCAGATGAGTTTAATGTAGACCCGTATCTTATAGCAGCTATTATTAATGTAGAAAGCAAATATGATAAAAATGCAATATCTAAAAAGGATGCCAGAGGCCTTATGCAGATTTCGCCTATTACAGGTAAATGGGCCAGCGAAGAGCTTAATATAGATGATTTTGATGTGGAAGACTTATTTGACCCTGAACTCAACATAATGATTGGCTGCTGGTATCTAAGCATATTGAGTCAGGAATTTGATAACAATTTGCCGCTGATGTTGGCTGCATATAATGCAGGCAGCGGGAATGTGGTTAAATGGCTTCAGGATGAAAAGTACTCTGATGATGGGGAATCATTAAAGGACATACCCTTTGCTGAAACAAAGGACTATGTCAAAAAGGTTCAAAGGAATATCAGTATATATAGAGTTCTTTATGAAGATGAATTTGTTTATGAAATACCTAGTAGGGAAAACTATATGGTTTTGTTTGTTAACAATTTTAGAAGGGTAGTAAAGAATTTTGTCATCTATAAATAGTAGGAGGGACAGTCAGTTGAAAAGGGGGATCTTATGTATAATTATTAGCATACTGTTGTTATCTGTATATCTTACAGGATGCGAAGGAGAAATAGGACAGAGTAGCGAGAGCTTTGAAGCTGATTATAACAGTTCAGATGAATATGAGCCTGAATATGGAGGAGAGCTTATACTTCCTGTTACAAGCATTAACACTTTAAACCCTCTTCTGGTTAACAACAGGAGCTATTATTACTTTAGCAAGCTTATATTTGAAAGCTTGTTTGAGTATGGAGAAAACTACAATATAGTAAGCCAGCTGGTTGATAGCTATTCTTTCAAGGGCAATAATACTGTCAGCATAAAATTAAAGGATGATGTATACTGGCATGATGGAGAGAAGTTTACTGCCTATGATGTGGCTTTTACCATCAATACCATCAAATATGCAGGTGAAGATAACCCTTATAAGAGATTGTGGAAAACCTATATGGGGAACTTTAATGGTGGAAATTTGGACAAGATTATGGAGCCTGTAGTCATAGATGAGCTAAACATGGATATAGTTTTTGGATTCCCTTTTAGCCATCAGCTGGATGTGTTAACTTTTCCAATTATTCCAAGGCATAGATTTGTTGATGGTGTGGAAAATGCTTTATCCTATCAGAAGGCGCTTTCGGCAGAAAATTATATTCCTATAGGTACTGGCCCTTATAAATTTGTAAACTATGAAAAATATAAAAAAATTGAGCTGGAATCAAATCAAAGATATATAGGAGGAAGACCATTTATTGATAGGATTATAGGGATGATATTGAAGGATGAGGAGCTTGCATTGGTATCCTTTGAAACAGGACAAGTGGATTTGGCTTATTCTGTAGGAGTTGATTGGGAAAAGTTTGATCAGAACAGTAAAATTAAAATAATAGAGTATGTTTCTCAGGATTATGAATTTTTAGGGTTCAATTTTTCTAAGGATGTATTTAGGAAATACGGACTAGGGCTGAGAAAGGCAATGGCTTACGGAATTGACAGACAAGCTATAATTGAAAATGTATATCTAGGCCATGCTACTCAAACAGACCTTCCAATACATCCAAATTCCTGGATTCTTACAGAAAACTCAAGTATTTATGGCTATAATGTAGACAAGGCAAAAAAGGAGCTTGAAAATATGGGATGGAGGGATGTTGATTCAGATGGCTATTATGAAGATGCGGAAGGAAATGATGTCATTTTAACCCTTCTGACAAATTCATATAACGAGTTAAGGCTTAAGACTGCAGAGCTTATAGTTGAAGATTTAAGGGAAATAGGTATTCAGGTAGTAAAGGGATTTACTGAAAAGATTCCAGATAACCTGACTGAAGAGATGATAGATGCACAGTGGACAGAGTTAAATGAGGCATTAGCAAGTGGCAATTATGATATGGTATTATTGGGATGGAATCTTGCGCCTATACCGGAGCTTTCATTTGCTTTTCACTCATCTCAAATTGGGCTAAACAACTTCATAATGTATAGCAATGAAAAGATGGATAAGGCTCTGTTGGATGCTTATATGGCCTCCAATACAGAGAAGAAATTTGAGGCTTACAATAGCCTGCAGTCATTAATACTGGAAGATCTGCCATATGTAAGTCTGTTATTCAGAAATGAAGCCCTTCTTATGGATGGAAAAATAAAAGGGAACATAGACCCAACCTTCTATGACCTATATAGAAATATAGAAAAATGGTATATACCTAAGGATTTCCAGAAGGAAAGGGTTGATAATAATTGAAATTTGATTTATAATATATGAGGAGTAAGTTCATAGCATTTATAGTTACAAACAAATACTCTGAAATATGTGGCATATTTGCCACTTGTGCAGGGCTGGCGGAATTGGCAGACGCACTATCTTGAGGGGGTAGCGGTCACAGACCGTACGAGTTCGAGTCTCGTGCCCTGCACCACTACGTAGTTTCATTGTTAAATCATATACTGCATGTATATGATTTTTTTGTGAGCAGGTGAAGTTCATGGATAGGGCTATAATTCACGTGGATATGGATGCATTCTATGCGTCTATTGAGCAAAGAGATAACCCACAATTAAGAGGTAAACCTGTAATTGTTGGAGGAGTTGGAAAAAGGTCTGTTGTATGTACTGCTTCATATGAAGCAAGGAAATATGGTGTACATTCAGCTATGCCTATTGAAAGTGCAAGGAGATTGTGCCCTCATGGTGTTTTTTTGCCTGTAGATATAGATAGATATAAGAAAGAGTCTGCTAAGATACTGAATATACTAAGAAGATATTCAAATATAATAGAACCTCTGTCAATAGATGAAGCATTTCTGGATGTGACAGGAGGTAATCCAATATATATAGCTGAAAACATAAAATCAGATATTAGAAATGAGCTAAAACTTACTGCGTCGGTGGGAATATCCATAAATAAATTTCTTGCAAAGCTTGCTTCTGATGTGAAAAAGCCAGATGGTCTTACGGTTATCAAAAAAGAGGATATAGTAGATTTTCTTAAGCCTTTACCTGTGTCAAAACTATGGGGAGTAGGACCTAAAATGGAAAGGGAGTTAAATAAATTAGGTATCTACTACATTGAAGATGTTCAAAAGTATGATGTTGATATATTGATAGAAAAGTTTGGTAAAAGGGGCAAGGAGCTTTTTGAGTTTTCATATGGCAGAGATAATAGGCCTTTGGAAATCCATATAACCAACCAATCCATAGGAGAAGAGGAAACCTTTATTAGTGATACTAACGACATGGAATTTTTATGCAATAAGTTGAGGGAATATTCTGTCAACCTTTCAAATAGGCTGGTTAGGAAAGGATTTCTTATTAGGACTGTGACTGTAAAGGTAAAATATTCGGATTTTACTGTGGAAACCAGAAGCATAACTTTGAATATACCAACCTATGACCATAATGTCATTTATGAAACAAGTAAGCAGCTATTGACCACCAAATTCAATATAATAAAAGATATTAGACTCATAGGTCTTAGCCTTTCAAATCTAATCTATCCCCAGGACCCAAGACAGTTGAGTTTGAACATATAAGTGAAAAATTCAGGTAATAATGTTAATATTATGACAATAACCCTATAGGGTATACATGTGAGAAAATAAGTGTTATAATATTTATGATTATATATAAACAAGAATTGATATCCAATTATTACTAAATGCGGTTAATTTTTTTATTTTTAATATAAATATAAATAATTAAAGCAATAGAATTTAAAAAAAGAGGTGGAAAAAGGATGAAGTTAGAAAATCTCACTTTTAGAGGTGGGGTAGGTGTACCACACTACAAGGAGTTAACTGAAGGCCTTCCTATAGAAAAAGCAAAAGAACCAGCCATAGTTTATATTCCGTTGCATCAGCATACCGGAGCACCTTGTGAGCCTATTGTTAAAGTAGGAGACAGTGTAAAGGTTGGTCAAAAAATTGGACAATCCAGTGCCTTTGTATCAGCTCCTGTGCATTCATCAGTTTCAGGAGTGGTTAAAAGCATAACTGAAATGCCAACCCCAACAGGACAAAAGGTAAAATGTGTAGTTATTGAGTCAGATGGTAAAGATGAGCTGCACGAGTCAGTTAAGCCAAAGGGAAGCTTGGAAAGCTTGACTCAAAAGGAAATTCTTGAAATCATAAAGGAAGCAGGTATAACTGGAATGGGTGGGGCAGGATTCCCAACTCATGTAAAGCTATCTCCTCCTCCTGAAAAGAAAATTGATACTATTTTAATAAATGGGGCAGAATGTGAACCTTACCTGACTGCCGACCACAGAGTTATGGTTGAATATCCAGAGAAGATAGTATTTGGATTGAAGGCTATAATGAAGGCTGTTGGAGTAAATAGAGGAATTATAGGCATTGAAAAGAACAAACCAGATGCTATTTTAGCTATTAGGGAAGCAGCTAAGAGCGAACCAAATATTGAAGTAGCGACCCTAAAGGTAAAATACCCACAAGGTGATGAAAAGAGGCTTATAAACGCCATTTTAGGAAGAGAAGTTCCTTCAGGCGGATTGCCTATGGATGTTGGAGCAGTTGTATGTAATGTGTCTTCAACAAAGGCAATTGCAGATGCAATTTTAGAAGGAAAGCCTCTATATGAAAGAGTTGTTACTGTTACAGGTCATGGAATAAAGGAACCAAAAAATTTAATGGTAAAGATTGGAACACCATTTAAGGATTTAATTGAGCAATGTGGTGGATTTACTGGTACTCCAGGCAAGATAATAGCTGGTGGACCTATGATGGGAATCAGCCAGTATTCAATAGATGTACCAATAATAAAGGGTTCCAATGGAATATTGGTTCTAACAGAAAAAGAGGCAAAACCTGAGAAGGTAAATCCATGTATTAAATGTGGTAAATGCCTGGAAGTATGCCCTGTTAAGTTACAGCCATTGTATCTTGCAGGATATGCCATGAAGAAGAATTTTGATAAGGCAGAGGAGTACCATGCTCTTGACTGCGTTGAATGTGGATCATGTTCATATATTTGCCCAGCTAAAAGACCTTTAGTTGAGTCTATTAGACTGGCAAAGAGAGAAATAATTGCTAAGAGGAAATCAAAGAGATAGGAGGAAATGAAATGGAAGGAAAAGCAGTAGATACTTCTAAAGCCTATAAAGTTGCTTTAGAGAACGAATTATTGGTTACTTCATCTCCTCATATAAGATCAAATGAATCTGTACAGAGGATTATGTTAGATGTGGTGATAGCTCTTGTACCAGCTATTATCGGTAGCGTTTACTTTTTTGGAATAAATGCTTTGAAGCTTATACTCATATCTGTGGCATCAAGCGTATTTTTTGAAGCATTAATCCAGAAAGCATTCAAAAGGCAGATTACCATAAATGATTTTTCAGCAGTTATTACTGGAATACTGTTGGCATTTAATTTACCAGCTAGTGCTCCATGGTGGTTGCCAATTATGGGTTCTGCTTTTGCAATAATTGTTGTTAAACAGCTTTTTGGTGGTTTAGGTTCAAACTTCATGAACCCTGCTTTAGCAGGTAGGGCTATGCTGTTGACATCATGGCCAGCTCATATGTCTACTTTCACAGGAACTAGACCAGATGTAGTTGCAACTGCTACACCGCTGGCAATTATGAAATACGGAATGGCTTCAGATGGAGCTGCATCTGCTACTGTAGAGGCAGTTACATCAGCATCCAGCTCTCAGGGAGCAGCACTGCCAGAGCTGTGGGATATGTTCATAGGTAACATTCCTGGAGCTATTGGTGAAACATCAGCACTACTGTTGCTGATTGGCGCTTTGTATCTGATTGTAAGGCATGTTATTGACTGGAAAATTCCAGTATTCTATATTGGTACAACATTTATTATGTTAGTAATATTAGGTGTAGATGCTGAACTTTTACCATATCATATGTTAGGTGGCGGATTAATATTAGGTGCATTCTTTATGGCTACTGACTATGCATCATCACCTGTAACACCTATTGGAAGAATTATTTTTGGTATAGGTGCAGGTATTTTGACTGCCCTCATTAGGGTAAAAGGTGGCTACCCTGAAGGAGTTTCCTATTCAATATTGTTAATGAATGTAGCAACTCCATTGATTGAAAAATTCACACAACCTAGAGTGTTTGGAGGTGCGAAATAGATGAATGAGACTGTAAAATTGGGATTGATTCTGTTGATAATCACTGCTGTTGCAGCAGCAGTGCTAGGCGTTTCAAATGCTATTACTGCTGAAAGAATTGCAGAGCTGGATAAGATAACCAATAATCAGGCTATGCAGGAAGTGCTGGGAGATGCTGAAAGCTTTAAATTGCTAGATGAATCAAAGCTTAAAGAAGTTCAATCAGCAAGCTCAAATATAGTAGAAGTAAACGAAGGATACGATGCAAGTTCAAATCTCGTTGGATATACAATCAAAGCTTATACTACAGGCTATGGCGGAAGAATTGACTTTATGCTTGGAATATCAGTAGATGGACAAATTACAGGTATTAAGGTAATAAGCCATTCAGAGACTCCAGGCCTTGGAGCAAATGCAGAGAAGAGCTATTTTACAGATTCCTTTAAAGGAAAATCAGCATCCCAGGAATTGACTTATTCTAAAAGTCCTAAAGCTGATAATGAAGTACAGGCAATTACCAGTGCGACAAAAACAACAAAAGGCATAGTTGAAGGTGTAAATAAGGTACTTGAAGCATATAATGCTGCTTTAGCTAATTAGTGAATTTTGGAGGTGTAGAGATTGAAATTATCCAAGGTGTTTTTTAATGGGCTTATAAAGGAAAACACTATATTTGTCCAGGTAATTGGCATGTGTGCCCTATTAGCTGTCACCACTTCAGCTATTAATGGATTGGCTATGGGCATTGCTGTTATTGCTGTTACTGTTGGTTCAAATTTAGTTATTTCCATATTGAGAAAGGTAATACCAGATAAGATTCGTATTCCTGCATTTATAGTTGTTATTGCAACATTCGTAACTGTAGTTGAAATGTTCATGAAGGCTTACACTCCTGATTTGTACAAGGCTTTGGGAATATTTATTCCACTTATAGTAGTTAACTGTATGATTCTTGGCAGGGCAGAAGCATTTGCATCAAAGAATGGTGTTATACCCTCAATTGTTGATGGTTTAGGCATGGGTTTAGGTTATACTTTGGCAGCTGTTTTACTAGGTATTATAAGAGAATTAATTGGTGCAGGAAGTATATTTGGATTTCAGATATTTGGAGCTGGTTTTGAACCTGCATTGATTTTCATAATGCCACCAGGAGCATTTATTATACTTGGTATTCTTATGGGATTGTTTAATCATTTAAGAAGGAAGCAGGAAAAGGCTGGTGAAAAGGAGGAAGTTTTAGATGAATATATTTACAATATTGATTAGTACCATTTTTGTAAACAACTATGTATTTGCTCAGTTCTTGGGCATCTGTCCTTTCCTTGGAGTTTCAAATAAAACTGAAACTGCTACAGGAATGGGAATTGCAGTAACCTTTGTAGTAACTCTTTCATCAGTTATCACCTATGTAGTTCATCATCAAATATTGGCAAGGTTTGGGCTTGAATACCTGCAAACTATAGTTTTCATTCTGGTTATAGCTTCATTGGTACAGCTTGTGGAGATGTTCCTAAAAAAGAGCAGTCCTGGACTTTATAGTGCATTAGGAGTTTATCTGCCATTGATTACAACTAACTGTATTGTTTTGGGAGTTGCCATTTTAAATATTGATAAAGAATATAACATAATTCAAACCATTTTTAATGCTCTGGGAGCGTCCATAGGATTTGCTATTGCACTACTTCTTATGGCAGGAATTAGAGAGAAATTTGAATTTTCAAACATTCCAAAGCCTTTACAAGGATTCCCAATTTCATTAATAACAGCAGGTCTTATGTCTATAGCGTTTCTAGGCTTTAGTGGACTTGTATAGGAGGTGAAAGCATGACTGGAATATTGTATCCAGTAGTTGTATTAGGAGGATTAGGACTTTTATTTGGAGTTAGCTTAGGACTTGCATCAAAGGTTTTTGCTGTTGAAGTAAACCCAAAGGTAGAGGCGATAAGAAAGGTATTGCCAGGGGCTAACTGTGGTGCCTGCGGATATCCTGGCTGTGATGGCTGTGCAAATGCTATTGTTGAAGGAAAAGCACCAGCCAATGCCTGTGTTGTTGGAGGTAAATCTGTAGCAGAAGAAGTATCAAAGATAATGGGAGTAGAAGCTGGAGAATTTAATAGACAGGTTGCTACAGTATTGTGTCAGGGAGATTGCAGCAAGGCAAAAAATAAGTATAAATATACTGGATTAAGGGATTGTAGAGCTCAGAACATACTTGCCGGAGGCAGCAAGTCCTGTTCATATGGCTGCTTAGGATGCGGCACCTGTGTTGATGTATGTAATTACAATGCCATCCATATTGTAAATGGAGTTGCTTTTGTGGATAAGGAAAAATGCGTTGCATGTAAAGCATGTATAAATGTATGTCCAAAGCATATAATTGAGCTTGTTCCTTATGATAATCAATTTGTAGTAAAATGTAAGAGCAATGACCCAGGCAAAGTTGTAAGAGGACATTGCAGCATCGGATGCATAGGTTGTCAAATTTGCGTTAAGAATTGTCCTGAACAGGCATTTTCATTTGAAAGCAATTTAGCAAAAATTAACTATGAAAAATGTACTAACTGTGGAATATGCGCTGAAAAATGTCCAACAGGGGCTATTTTCTCAGGATTAGAAAAATTAAATGCCAAGGCGCAATAGAAAGGGCCTAAAATTTAGGCTCTTTTTTTTTTATATATATTAATTTATAATATATAGAGTAATAAGGGAGTGCAAATTGAAACTTGTAAATAAAAAATATAAGTGGTAAACTAATTATGACATTAATGTAGTAATTAGTTTAAAGGGTGAAAAGCTTGACAAAGGGCGATAAATTATTAATATTAACTATTATAGTCGTAAATGTTTTGGCATTGATATTTATAAATCAATCTCTATTTAGCTATGAAGAAAAATACATCAGCATACAGGTAAATGGCGAGGAGATAAAGACAATCACATTTGATGACAATATGATAGGAAAGACTATACCTATTAAATCTGATTATGGATATAATCTCATTGAAATTGGAGATGGTAAAGTAAGAGTAATAGAAGCAGATTGCCCTGACCAGCTGGATGTTAAACAGGGATACATTTCAAAGGTTGGAGAGATCATCGTATGCCTGCCTAACAGATTGGTAGTTGAGATTAAGGGAGTAGGTGTAGAAACAGAAATTGATGGTATTAGTCGTTAGAGAGGAATAAATATGAAAGGATTAAGAAGATTAGTATTTTTGGCATTGCTGGTGGCAATTGGATTGGGGTTAAGTATTGTAGAGTCAATGATGCCTTTACCTTTCATTGCTCCAGGGGCTAAGTTGGGGCTATCCAATATTGTGATACTTATAACTTTGGTTGTATTTGGCTTTAAGGATGCTTTAACCACAGGAGTACTAAAATCCATATTGTTTGCCCTAGCTACAGGTAGTATTACGAGCTTGTTCTATAGTTTATCAGGTGCAATACTGAGTCTGATTGCCATGTATCTTGTCTATAAGTACCTTTCGAATATATTTAGTTTAGTGGGTGTTAGCATATTTGGTGCTATGGCTCATAATTTTGCTCAGGTATTAGTGGCAAGCTTGATGATGAGCAACATTAGGATATTTTCATATCTTCCCATATTACAGCTAACTAGCATATTTACTGGTTACTTTGTAGGTCTGGTTTCAGGTTATACTGTTAATAACCTGAAAAAATCAATTAACAAGATATTCTATTAATAGAACAAGGTGATATTATGACTAGCATTATTCTTGCCTCATCTTCTCCAAGAAGAAGAGAGCTACTCAGCAATTTCAATATTAATACTGTAATAGTAAAGCCAAATGTAGGGGAGAAGGTACTGGAAGGTGAAGCTCCAGAGCAGGTTGCCATGTCTTTATCCTTTGAGAAAGCTAGTGAGGTTGCAAAGGTTTTTAGTAATGGAGAGATAATACTGGGGGCAGATACAATAGTGTGGTGTGATGGGAAAATACTGGGAAAACCCAATGATGAAGATGAGGCCATGGAAATGATTAAGTTTCTAAATAATAAGGAACATGAAGTTATTACTGGTTTGTGCCTTATTAAGGCTGGTACAAATTTAAAGATAATTGACTATGAAAGGACTATTGTAAAGTTTAGAAATTTATCCTACCATAAGATTGAAAGATATATTAAAACAAAAGAATATGCTGATAAGGCAGGAGCATATGGCATTCAGGGATATGGAAGCCTTTTGGTAGAGTATATTCGAGGTTGTTATTTTAATATTGTAGGGCTACCCATTGCGAAACTAGACTATCTGTTGGATAAATATTTTAACGTTAGTCTCTTATAATTGAGGGTGGTTTGTATGGTGGTAAATAATAATAGCGATAAGAGCTATACCATTAAGGATTTACCTCTATATGAAAGGCCTAGGGAAAAGCTCATTAAGTATGGAGTTGAGTCTTTATCCAATGCTGAATTAATTGCTATTATTATTAGAACTGGACACAATGAGGATACTGCCATAGACCTTGCTAATAGGCTTTTGAGCATGGATAGTTCAGGAATAAGATTCTTATCACAGGCAACTGTGGAAGAGCTTACTAATGTTAAAGGAATTGGTTATTGTAAGGCTTCGCAGATTATAGCTGCCATAGAATTAGGCAAGAGGATATCAAGTAGTGGATTAGGATCAAAGCTGAAGGTTGATTCTCCCTTAATAATAGTTGAACTTCTAATGGACGAGATGAAATTCCTCAACAAGGAGCACTTTAGAGTAGTTTTACTAAATACTAAAAATCAGATAATCAGCATAGAAGAAATATCAGTTGGAAACCTGAATTCATCCATTGTACATCCAAGGGAGGTTTTCAATATTGCCATTAGGAGAAGTGCAAATTCTGTTATTTTGGTACATAATCATCCCAGTGGAGATTCTACTCCAAGTACTGAAGATATAAATATTACACATCGACTTGTAGAAGCAGGCAATATTATTGGAATAAAGGTTTTAGACCATATTATTATTGGTGATAATAATTATACCAGTTTTAAACAGAAAAAAATAATCTAGCAGGTATTTTAGCTAATAGAAGAAAGGAGCAATTTACATGGGAATTTTTAGCGTATTTTCAAAGGATATGGGCATTGATTTAGGAACTGCAAATACATTGGTATACATAAAAGGAAAAGGTATTGTAATAAGGGAACCTTCAGTAGTTGCTATTCAAACTGAAACCAACAGGGTTTTAGCTGTTGGAGAAGAAGCTAAAAGGATGATTGGTAGAACTCCAGGGAATATAGTGGCAATAAGGCCATTGAAGGATGGAGTCATTGCAGATTTTGATATAACCCAGAACATGTTAAGGTATTTTATAAAAAGAGCCTTTTCTGGCAGATCGTTGTTTCAGCCAAGGGTAGTTGTGTGCGTCCCAAGTGGCGTTACTGAGGTTGAAAAGAGAGCAGTGGAGGAAGCTACCATTAATGCAGGTGCAAAGGATGCTTATCTGATTGAAGAGCCTATGGCAGCAGCTATAGGTGCAGGATTGCCTGTTCAGGAGCCAACAGGAAGCTTGGTTGTTGATATTGGAGGAGGTACTACGGAAGTTGCTGTTATATCCTTAGGAGGTATAGTTACAAGCAAATCCATAAGAATAGGCGGAGATGAACTGGATGAATCCATTATAAACTATGTTAAAAAAGAGTACAGCCTTATGATTGGAGAGAGAACTGCTGAAGAGGTTAAAATAAAAATAGGCTCTGCAAATATAAATAATAAGGAAACTAAAATGAGCATTAGAGGTAGGGATTTAGTAAGCGGATTGCCAAAGACCATTGAAATATCCTCAAAGGAAATATGTGAAGCTATGAGAGAGCAGGTATATGGAATTTTGGATGCTATTAAATCCACATTGGAAAAGACGCCACCTGAGCTTGCAGCAGATATAATGGAGTCAGGAATAATGCTGACAGGAGGAGGAGCTCTTCTTGATGGGCTTGATAAATTAATTGCTATAGAAACAGGAATGCCTGTGCACATAGCAGAAAATCCATTGGACTGCGTAGCGTTGGGAACCGGTAAGGCGTTGGAAAGCTTGGATATATTGAAAAGAACTACTGAACATAGTAGAAAAAGAAATGGCTAAGTGGTGATACTATATGATTTTTTTCAAAAAATACAAAAATAGAATGATAGTAGCTTTGATTGCTATCATTCTTATTGTTATTATCGGAATTACAAGCAGTGAAAGGATAAAAATAACAGCAATAGAAAGATTTGTAGGCAATGTATTTTCTCCTGTACAAAAAGTTGTATTTAGTGTTGGGAGAAATATTTCTGACTTTTTTACATCTATTAAGGATTTGTTTAGCCTGAAGGAAGAAAATGAACAGTTAAAGCTGAAGATATTGGAATTGGAAGATACCATTAGAAAATATGAGGATATAATCGGGAGAAGCGAATACTTAATAAATGAAAAGAAGCTTTTGGAAAACACCAGCTATAATCTCATTGCTGCGCAGGTTACAGGCAAGGAGCCTGGGAACTGGTTTAATAGGTTTACCATTGACAAAGGATTGAAAGATGGCATAAGGAAAGGCGATACTGTAATACAAGCTGTTAAGGTAGATGGAGAAATAGTTCAGGAAGGCGTTGTTGGAAGAATTATTGATGTGGGGGACAATTGGGCTAAGGTCATTTCTATTATAGATGAAAGCAACAACATTTCATTCAAAGTAATAAGAACCCAGGATGGCGGGATACTGTCGGGCAATATTGATGGAAATTTAAGCGGTTATCTTTTTGACAGCAAGGCAGATATTATGAAGGGAGACAAGCTGTTTAGTTCAGGGCTTGGAGGTATATATGTTGATAATCTGTATATAGGAGAAATAACCAATGTAATAAAGGAAGATGAAGACCTGGCAAAGAAGATTGAAGTTGAACCAGCAGTGGATTTCAAAAAAATATATAAGGTATTTGTTATAACAAATAGACGATAGAGGGATTAAATTGAGCATATTAGCGTTAGTTTTAATTATAATTATAAATTTCATACTGCAAACTACAATAGTACCATATTTTAGCATTTTGGATGTTGTGCCCAATACAAGCCTTATTGTTGTAGTCATAATTGCAATATTGAATGGTAAAAGGGTTGGTGCTGTTTGTGGGCTTATTATTGGACTGCTGCAGGATATAATGTTTGCCATGCCTTTAGGCATAAATCCATTTATATATTTCTTTGCAGGTTATTTAATTGGTATGACTGAGAATAAGCTATCCAGGGAAAGCGTATTGCTTCCTATTTTTATGACTATTTTATCAACAATAGGTTATCACCTTCTTTATTACCTGTTTACATTTTTCCTGGGGTATGAAATTTCCATAGTTGATATCATGAAGGATATTGTTTTAGTTGAAACTATCTACAATACACTGCTGTCAATATTATTGTTTAAATTGCTATCAAGGTTTTTCCACACTCCTTCAATCAGATTCAGCAAGAAATAGAGGTGTGTTAATTTGAGATTAATAGAGAAGATTAAGGATAGATATAACATATTGATTATATTTGTAAGTATTGCCATGATTTTGCTTTCCTTTAGATTAGCCACCTTAACTATTGTAGAGGGAGATTATTACAGGGATATATCGGATAATAAAAGATTAAAGGAGATATATGTAACTGCTCCCAGAGGCGAGATTAGAGATAGATATGGAAGACTTTTGGCAGGAAACAAGCTTAGCTTTACAGTTCAAATATTGAAGGACGAAATAAATACATTGAGTAGAAGTGAAAAAAATGAGGTATTGCTAATGTTAGCCAGGTTATTGGAAGAGGATGGAGTAAACTATGTAGATGAATTTCCAATAAATTTTAATGTATTTGAATATTCCAGCGAGGAGATATATAATGCAGAAAACCTGTCGCCCATGGATAAGGTAATAGACATAATAATATCCAATAATCTATTACCTGAAATACTGGATACTTTTTATATTTATCCTGATTACGAGGAGCATTATAAATTTATAACAATGAACAGGGCAATTGATGCTCTGGAGGATAAGGATATCCATGTTCCAATTGTTGTAGAGGTTGCAGGGAACAGCCTAAATATTAAATACGATGAAAAAGAGGATATTGAACTGTGGAAGAAGGAATATGGGATAGATATTGATTCCACGCCTAAAGAGGCTATAGTCCAACTTGTCAACAATAACAAAAATATCATAAGAAAGATTATGGACCATCCAATAGCTAGACAGTTGGCCTATAATATAATTGAAAAGAAAAACCTTAATGAAAATATCGTTTTAAAGGACTACTCCCTTTCCTTTGATGAGGAGTATTATGAAATAAAAAGGTCCCTTATGAATTCATTCAGCAACATTACCTTAGAGACAGATGCCAAGGATGATTTTGTTGAAATAGTTACAAATACTTCTCTAGTGGATTTGCTGTTTAAGGTAGTTGAGGAAACTGATGATAATGAAAAAGTAACCAGAATAATGCCTGGTGAGATCCTAATTGACAAGATTAAAGAAAAAGGACTTGAATCACCTGTAAAAATTGAATATGATGAAGAGAATTCTACAGTTGTATACAGTTATAAGAATGATGAGGATAGGAGTGGCAGGCTTCCAATAGATGCCCTTATTGGGTTTGCACAGCAAAACAACATACTGAAGGATTTTATTACTGATGATAGGGTAAAAAGCATTGCACAGGAAGTAGTGCTTTCTAATGGATATAACCCAAAGATATCCGTATCCAAATGGGAGTATGTACCTATAGTGGATAAAACCAATTGGTACGGCAAATTCTCTATACCAGTGGAATATGATGTTGAGGAAGCATTTAATTATTTAATAGATTACTATGAATTAGATGAGAATTTAAGCCGATATGAATTGAGAGTAATTATGTCATTGTATGACCAGCTGGATAAGCAGGGCCAAAGGGCATATCAGCCTATTAATATTGCCTATGGAATTAAGGATGCTACTGTAGCTAAAATTGAGGAAGGCTTTGTGGAATATCCTGGGGTTCAGGTTTCTATTGAACCAGTAAGATACTATCCTGAAAAGGAAACTGCAGCTCATATTCTAGGGTATTTAGGAAAGATTTCGCAGGCAAATGAAATTGAAAAATATGTTGTTGAAAATAACTATTCTCCAAATGATATAATTGGAAAAACCGGGATTGAGGAAAAATATGAATTGCTTTTAAAAGGCAAAAATGGTGTAAAAAGGGTTGAGGTTGATGTGCTTGGGAATAGGACCAACATAATAGATGAGGAGGAAGCTATACCAGGAAATAACATATATTTAACTATAGACCTGGAGCTTCAAAAGGTTGCTGAAAAAGCCCTTGAATATGGACTTGAAAAGATTAGAGAAGGTGGAGTATTTGAGAGCAAGTGGGGAGATTATAAGTTTGGAATCAGCAATTCCAAGAAAAGACCATATATAAATGCAACATCAGGAGCTGTAGTTGTAACCAGCGTAAAGACTGGGGAAATACTGGCCCTGGCAAATTATCCTTCCTATGATCCTAATCTATTTGCTACAGGGATTTCCAAATCAGACTGGGAAAGCTTATTCCCTGAACATGAGGAGGATTTGCTGGCTCCAAGGCCATTATATAATATTGCAATACAAACAGCTATTCAGCCTGGTTCGACCTTTAAAATGGTTACAGCTTTAGCTGCCTTGGAAAAAGGATTGGACCCCAGTAAGACAATAAGGGATATGGGTTATGTACAATTTGGAACTGCAAGGTTTGGATGTTGGTATTGGAATTCCTACGGAAGAACCCATGGTAATACAAATCTATATGATGCAATAAGGGATTCCTGTAACTATTATTTCTATTCACTGGCATTGGGATATAATCAGAGAACCGGACAGCCTGTAGGAGTAACCCTCGGAATTGAAGATATAGCTGAAATGGCAAAAAAACTTGGGCTAAATGATAAAACAGGTATAGAAATAGATATACCAAAGGAAGCATCAGGCGGAGTTCCAAATCCTCAGAGTAAGATTATGGTTACCCAAGCGCTATTGAGAAATTATCTGAAAAGCCATATTAGGAACTATATAAAGGAAGGATTGGAGTTTACAGACAAGGAGATTCAGGAAAAAATAAATGAAATTGTAAGCTGGTTGGAGGAAGATAATATTATTTCAAGAAATGAAGTTATAAGAAGGCTTGATGAAATGGGAATTGAACCTGAAAAGGTACTGCCAGGGGATAGGGAAGGCCTGGCTGACAGGATTAAGTATACTTATTTAAATTACGCAGGCTGGAATATAACTGATACTCTTAATGTTACAATAGGTCAGGGGCAAAATGCATATACCCCTGTACAGATAGCAAATTATATAGCTACAATTGCAAATGGAGGATATAAGAATAAGCTGACTTTAATCAATAGCATAAAGAATTATGATAATTCACAGACCATATATGAAAGGGAAGTTGTTTCAGAAAGGATAGAACTAAATGATTATAATAATCTGGAATACGTTAAGCTGGGAATGAGAAAAGTAGTGACAGAAGGAAGTGTACGCAGTATATTTAAGGACTTCCCTATATCCGTAGCAGCTAAAACCGGTACTGCTCAAAGATCTGGAATAAATCCCGTTACCGGGGATACCTACGATGAATATGCATGGTTTGTAGCCTTTGCACCTTATGAGGATCCAGAAATTGCTATTTCTATTGTTCTATTTCAGGGAGGTAGCGGAGGATATGCTGCTCCAATAGCAAGAGAAATTATTGCTCAGTATTTCGGGTTAAACAACACCAGTGTAGATGAAAGATTGCCTTTTGAAAATGGATTGGGAAGGTAGAAAAACCTTCCAATTCATTTTTTTAAAAAGTAGAAGGAATTTTTGAAAAAATAAAGAATATATAAATAGACATCTTTTGGAGGTAATATTTGTGAAAGAGGGACTGGTTAGCTTTAAAGGTATTAATGGAGGAATTTACATACATGTCAAAGGCGGAGAATACAGTTCTATATTGGAAGAGCTTGAAAGAAAACTGTTAGAATCACTGGACTTTTTTAAAGGTGCAAAGATAGCTGGTATCAAAGGGGATAGCATTTCAAGGGAAGAAAAAAAAGAACTGTTAAATATAATGAAATATAAGTATGACCTTAATGTTACAGAGGATTTTAAGGAAGACCCTTTAGACAGACCAAACATGTTTGAAGGTATAGTTGAAGGCATGACGAAGTTTATACATAATACAATAAGGTCTGGGCAGGTAATTGAATATGACGGAAACATAGTTGTTATAGGAGATGTAAATCCAGGAGCTCTTGTTAGGGCGAAAGGGAATATTGTCATTTTAGGACGGTTAAAGGGAGTTGCCCATGCAGGTTGTGATGGAAATACAAAGGCTTTAGTTGCTGCTTATGATTTGCGTCCAACGCAGCTTAGGATTGGCAATATTATAAGCAGAAGACCGGATGAAAATATGGATACTACAGGTTTACCGGAAGTAGCCAAAGTACATGATAATGAAGTTGTTATAGAACCATACTTACCAAGAAAATAAATGATAGGAGGAATTACTATGGTAATGGGAAGAGCAATTGTAATAACATCTGGAAAAGGTGGAGTAGGCAAGACCACTGCTACTGCAAATATAGGGACAGGCCTTGCCATGTCAGGATATAAGGTAGTAGTTGTTGATACTGATATAGGGCTAAGAAACCTGGATGTAGTAATGGGGTTGGAAAATAGAATAGTATATGATATTGTTGATGTTGTAGAAGGCAACTGCAGGCTCAAGCAGGGACTTATTAAGGATAAGAGGTTTGACGGATTGTACCTTTTGCCTGCAGCACAGACAAAGGACAAGACTGCTATAACTCCAGAACAGATGATAGAGCTTGTTGCAAAATTAAAAGAGGAGTTTGATTTCATTATAATAGATTCACCTGCAGGCATCGAACAGGGTTTTAAAAATTCTATTGCAGGTGCCGATGAGGCATATATAGTAACTACACCTGAGGTATCTGCAGTAAGAGATGCAGATAGGGTTATAGGTTTATTGGAAGCCCATGGAATTAAAAACCCAAAGCTGATAATCAATAGAATCAGGTATGATATGGTTAAAAGAGGAGACATGATGAATGTTGAAGATATCATTGATATACTTGCAATAGACCTTTTAGGTATAATACCTGATGACGAAGCAATAGTAATATCAACAAATAAAGGTGAGCCCGTAATTGCTGAAGAAAAACCATTATCTGCCAAGGCTTTCAGGAATATATGCAGCAGAATACTTGGAAATGAAGTTGAACTCTTAGATTTGGATGTTAATGAAGGCAAGTTTAGCAAGCTGTTAAAAATTTTGTTTAGCAAGTAAAGGGGGAATAACCTTGGATTTATTTAAAGCTTTTGGGAAAAACAAAAATCAGAGTAAAAATGTTGCAAAGGAAAGGCTAAAATTAGTACTGGTTCATGATAGATCCGATTTATCTCCCAGGTTTTTGGATATGATTAAGGGAGATATTATTAGGGTTGTTAAAGAATATGCAGATATTGATCAGGAAGCATTGGATATAAAGTTTACAAGGATGAAAAGGGATTACGATAATACCCCTGTTTCTGCCCTAGTAGCCAACATACCTATAATAAAAGTTAAAGATAACTATAGATAATATATTTGTTAAAAATTATTGAACTTAATATTTTAATCTGATATAATTTAATTGCTGTTTGCATTTTTTAAAACACAATAAAAGATAAAAGTTTTACGGAGGTGTACTAATGAAAAAGAGATTAGGTTTAATGGTGTTATCTATGGTGTTGGTATTTGCCTTGTTAGTTGGATGTAGTGGAAAGGATTCTGAAACTAGCACAGGCGATAACAACAACCAAAATGAAGCTAAGGGTGAGCTGGTTGATGGTACTTATTTAGTAAAGGATCCAGTAAGCGACCATGGAAACTATGGAATGGCAATAATGGAAGTTGCAAACGGAGAAATTTCCTCATTTGAGTATGTTGAAATATTAGCAACATCAGGTGAAGAGAAGAATGAAAACAATTACAATTATGCAGAAGGATTAGCAGTAATTGCTAACCTGAATGAACAATTTAATGAAACTAAGGACATAGAAAAAGTAGACTTCGATGCAGTAACTGGCGCAACCCACACAAAGGAAAACTTCAAGAGAATTGTTAACGAATTAATGGACAAGGCTGCAAAAGGCGAAAAGTATGAACCAGTATACAAGGATGGCGAATATACAGCAACTGCTGAGGAAGCTAGCCATGGATGGCTTGGTGAAGTAAAAATAGTTGTAAAACATGGACAAATTGTTGGATTGGATTACTATGAATATGCTGTAGAAGATATGGAAGGCAAGAAAGTAGTATTTGATGAAGATAACAAGCCAGTTACAGGCGATGATGGAAAACCTGTTACTGAAGCAGTTCAAATATCTGCTGGAGAAAGAAAATCAAAGGATAACTACTCATACTTAGAGTCAATGGAAGTAATGTCTAAGATGCAAAAATTAATAATTGATAACAATGGAGTAGAAAACCTCGATGTAGACAGCGTAACAGGTGCTACAAACACAAGAACAACTATTATTGAATTAGTTGAAAAAGCACTTGAAGGTGCTAAGTTATAATATTAATTACGAAATTTGGAAACCCTAACATAGTGTTAGGGTTTTCTAAATATATAGGAGAGGAAAAATATGAATGGCAAAAAAACTGTTATATTTTTATTGATATTAATATTACTAAGTGCCACAAGCTGTACGCAGAAAACTGTAAATCCCATATCCAGATCAGGGTTTATGATGGACACTATTATAAACTTAAGAATATACGATACAACTGATGAGAATATACTGGATATTGCTATGGACAGATTAAAGGAAATTGAAGAGAGAATGAGCGCAACTATAGAAAGCAGCGATATCAGTCAAATAAATGCAAATGCTGGAATAAAGCCTGTGCAAGTTCATGAGGATGTATACTATGTACTTGAAACTGCAAAACATTATGCCACATTAAGCGACGGTGCATATGAACCAACTATAGGACCTTTGGTGGACCTTTGGAATATAAATGACGATGAAAGGGAAAGGGATTCCATACCAAGCAATGAAGAAGTTGAGAAGGCGTTAGAATTTGTAAACTACAATGATTTAAAACTGATGGAAGATAATTATGTGTTTCTGAAAAGAAAAGGAATGAAGCTGGATTTGGGCGGCATAGTTAAAGGCTATGGTGCTGATGAAGTAAAAAGGATATTTGCTGAAAATGGGGTTAAATCTGCCATTATAGACCTAGGAGGAAATATATATGTAATGGGAGATAAGGGAAATGGAACACCATGGAAAATCGGAGTGACTAATCCCTTTGAGCCAAGTGGCAGGTTTACAGGAATGTTAGAGCTTACAGACAGTTCCATAATTACTTCAGGAGATTATGAAAGATATTTTATATATAATGGAAAAAGATATCACCATATTATTGATTCTAAAACAGGATATCCTTCAGATGGCGAAGTTTCAGGGGTCAGCATTATTTCTGAAAAAGGAATTGATGGGGATGCCTTATCTACTACATTGTTCATATTGGGAGTGGATAAGGGATTGGAGCTTATAGAAAATATGGATGGAATTGAGGCTATTTTTGTCACCAAGGATAAAAAGGTAATAATGACTGAAGGACTGGAAGGAAAATTTATTATGGATAATCCTGAATTTCAACTTATAAAATAATAGCTATTAATGAGTAATAAAACCCACCTTCTATAAATATCATATAAGTAGGATAAGGTGGGTGAAATTATGAATAGGAGAGCTTATAATAGAAGATACAGAGGAATAGTTAGTTTTTTGAAGTTTAGATTTAATCTGCAAAGGCAACTAAAGAGCATAGTGGGAGTAATAATTATATTGATTTTATTATTGTTTTTGAAAATGCTCAATAACAGCATTTCTGACAATATAATTCAGTTAATCGATAAGGGACTTAATTATAGGGTTAGCCTCAAAAGGGATGGAGAAATTTTACTTAACTATGGCAAGAAGCTGCTTACATTTCCGGAGAGAGCTTTAACTGTATTTAATTTTACTGGTACCATTAAGTACAGGCCACCAATTAAAGGCACTATTTATAAGCCTTTTGGTGAGATCAAGTATCTTGATGGAAGGACTGACTATAATAATGGAATAGATATTATACCAAAGGAAGGCAAAGAGCCAGTTTCCATTGAAAATGGCATTGTTGAGAAAATTGAAGACAAAGGCACAAAAGGGTATTTTGTAACAGTAGAGCATGAAGGGTTTAAGTCTGTATATGGATATCTTACTAAAATATACGTAAATGAAGGTGAAGAAATAGACGCTGGTACCAAGATAGGGACTTTGGGAACCAGCAGGGATGGAAACATGTACCTTCATTTTGAACTCTGGGTTGACGATAGCCCGGTAAATCCTTTAGATTACCTGGATTTTGGAAACTGATTCTAAAACTGTCCATGACAGTTTTAATTTTTTTCTATTAAAAGTGCGAAAATAATGTTAATATTATATTTAGTACAGAAGAAAAGGTGGTTTGAGATGATAGATAAGATTAGTTTTGATAGAGCATTGAAAAGAGTTGAAAAGCCAGCAAGGTACATTGGCATGGAAAAAAACTCCATAAAAAAGGATTTGGAAAAGGTTGATATAAAGTTTGCATTTTGCTTTCCTGATGTGTATGAGGTGGGAATGTCCCATTTAGGCCTTCATATATTATATAACCTGTTGAATAATGAGGATTATATAGCCTGCGAAAGGGTATTTGCACCTTGGGCAGATATGGAGAATGAAATGAGGAAGGAAGGAATTCCGCTGTTTTCACTGGAAAACAAGGAACCTATAAGGAATTTTGACTTTGTCGGATTTACCCTGCAATATGAAATGAGCTATACCAATATTATAAACATGCTGGATTTAGGGAATATTCCTGTTTACTCAAAGGACAGAAAGGACAGTGACCCTTTGGTAATTGCAGGAGGTCCCTGTGCATATAACCCTGAACCTATAGCAGATTTCATTGATTTTTTTGTTATAGGCGAAGCTGAAGAGATTATACTGGACATAATGAAAATATACAGGGAACATAAATCAAATGGATTTAAAAGGCTTGAATTCTTGAAGGAAATAAGTAGACTAGAGGGAATTTATGTACCTCAGTTTTATGATGTATTCTATAAAGAGGATAATACTATAGATAGAATGGAACCTATTTTTGATGGTGTTCCTAGAGTTATAAACAAAAGGATAATAAAGGAATTAGACAAGTCATATTATCCGGATAAGCTGATAGTTCCTTTTATAGAAACAGTTCATGATAGAATTCCCCTGGAAATCTTCAGAGGGTGTACCAGAGGATGCAGATTCTGTCAAGCTGGAATGATATATAGGCCAGTCAGGGAAAAGACTGTGGATACCCTTGTGAAGCTGGCAGAAAAGCTTGCAGATAGCACTGGATATGGAGATATATCATTAACTAGCCTCAGCTCATGTGATTATTCTCAGCTTAGGCTATTGGTATCTAAACTTATAAGCAAATATAAGGAAAAGCAGGTTGGAGTATCTCTTCCATCCTTGAGATTAGATTCTTTTAGCCTGGAAATTTTAAAAGAGATAGAGAAGGTAAGGAAAACAGGGCTGACCTTTGCTCCTGAGGCAGGAAGTCAGAGGCTTAGAGATGTGATAAACAAGGGGGTTACAGAAAAGGACCTGGAAACTGCTGTAACTTATGCTTTTGAAGAAGGATGGTCAACCATAAAGCTCTACTTCATGATAGGGCTTCCAACGGAAACAAAAGAGGATGTACTTGGCATAAAGGATTTAGGATATAAGGTAAAGAACATATTTTTCAATCTTCCTAAGGAGAAGAGAAAAGGCAATTTAAAGATAACATTAAGCGTTTCCTGCTTTGTTCCAAAGCCATTTACCCCCTTCCAGTGGATAGGGCAGAACTCCATTGATGAGTTTTATGAAAAGATAAACCTTCTCAAGAAGGAAATAAGGGATAATAAGATTACATTTAACTATCATGACCCTCAAATAAGCTACCTTGAGGCAGTGCTTGCAAGGGGGGACAGGAGATTGTCAAAGGCATTGTATAAAGCATGGGAATTAGGATGCAAATTTGACGGATGGTCTGATTTCTTTGATTATGAAAAATGGATGGAAGCCTTTAACAAGACAGGAATTGATGCAGACTTTTATGCATTAAGGGAAAGAAAAACTGATGAGGTATTACCCTGGGATTTCATAGATACAGGTGTGGATAAAAAATATCTCATTGCAGAATACGAAAAGGCAAAGAATGGGACCCTAACCAGGGATTGCAGACTTGGATGTAATAATTGCGGTATTAATAGAAGCTTTTTAGGTGGTGTATGCTGATGAACTTAAGGGTAAAGTTTACTAAGGAAGGGTATTTGAAATTTATTTCCCATCTTGATATGATGAGATTGTTTGATAGAGCCTTCAGGAGAGGGAATATACCAATAAAGTATTCACAGGGCTTTAATCCTCAGCCAAAAATATCCATAGCAAACCCTCTGGCATTGGGCATTGAGTCTCAAGCTGAATTCATGGATGTGGAATTAAATGAAAGGATGCCTGAAAAGTATTTTATAGATATCATGAACAATGAATTACCTGAAGGTATAAGGATAATAGATGCAAAATATGTAGATGATAATAATATAGTTTCATCTGCTGTCGGGTGGAGCTATTATGAAATAAATGTAAAGGTATATAATGTGGAGGATATAGACTTTATTAAAGGTTTCATTGATAAGTGGTTAATGAATACGGAAATATTAATGGAAAGAACTAGGATTAAAAAGGGAAAGGAAATTAAGGACATAAGGAATATAAGGCCCCTGATTGGAAATGTAACTGTTGCTGAACATGATAAAGACATAAGGAAGGGTACGGAGCATGAATTAAAGCTATATTGTCTGCTAAAATCAGGTGACAGCGGAAATCTGAAGCCTACAGATTTTCTTATGGCTTTTAAGGAATATACAGGCCTTGATATGGATATTGAAATGGCTGATATTAAGAGGCTTAATATGTATTTAGAAGTAAATGGAGAGATTCGTTCACCAATGTAGTAACACGGGAGAGGTTTTATGGATTATATATTTATAGATAAAAAAGATGGTATAGAAAAAGTGGGAATAGTTGAAGATGACAGACTGGTTGAGTTCTATGTGGACTTTGAAAATGAAAATAAACTGGCAGGGAACATATACAGAGGCCGTATAGTAAACGTGCTTCCAGGAATGGAAGCAGCCTTTGTTGATATTGGAGAAGGTAAAAATGCTTATTTATATGTCAAAAATGCCCTTCCTAAGGAAGTAAAGTATAGCAGGGGCGAAATAAGCATAAATGATGTAGTAAAAAACGGACAGGAAGTAATTGTGCAGGTTATAAAGGAACCTTCAGAGAATAAAGGGCCCAAGGTTACCACACATATAACATTGCCAGGCAGATATATAGTTCTTACTCCCTATTCAAACAAGATAAACATATCAAAAAAGATATTAAGTGTTGAAGAAGTTGAAAGGCTTAAGGAAATAGGATACAGAATACAGGTAGAAGATATTGGAATGATATTTAGAACCAGTTCTGAGGGAATAGATGAAGAACTTGTTTATGAGGAATACACTAGACTTATAGAAATATATAAAAGAATTGAAAGGGAGAGGAATTTTCTGCCTTGTCCCAAGCTCATATACAGGGAAATGGACTTGTCCAACAAGCTTATAAGGGACTGCTTTGGCAAAAGGGTAGAAAAGGTATTGGTAAACAATAAAGAAAAATATAATAGCATTCTTGACTTTACGGATATGATATCCCCTTATCTTAAAGACAGGCTGGTATATGACAAGGATTTTGATATGAGATATGACCAGAATATTATGAAGGGACTAAAATCAGCCTTGGATAGAAAGGTATATTTAAAAAGCGGAGGGTATATAGTAATAGATGAAACCGAGGCTTTGACTGCAATAGATGTTAATACGGGCAAGTTCATTGGCAATAAGGATCTAGAGGACACAGTAGTTACGACTAATTTGGAGGCTTGCGAGGAAATAGCCCGTCAGATTAGATTAAGGGATATAGGTGGAATAATCATTATAGATTTTATTGATATGAAAAATGATGACGACGTAGTACTTGTTATGAACAGACTGGATGAATGCCTGAAGCTTGACAGAAACAGGGCAAATGTAATTGGTATAACAAAGCTTGGGCTTGTAGAGCTAACCAGAAAGAAGATAAGAAACAGCCTAAGCAGGAATTTTGCCAAGGAATGCCCATACTGCAATGGTAAGGGAAAAATATTGGATAGCTTCATTGACAAAATGAGTATTTTCTGATACAATCATAATTTGTAGGTAGCCACACAATGCGGGTTTTAAAGCATAGTCACCTGGCATTGGTGAGACTGGTTAGAGGAGGTGTAGCGATAATGTATGCTGTAATAGAAACAGGTGGAAAGCAATATAGAGTACAAGAAGGAGATATAGTAAGAGTTGAAAAATTAGACGTAGAAGAAGGAGAAAAGGTTGGCCTGTCAAAGGTACTTCTAATTTCAAAGGAAGATGGCGTGGTAATTGGCAAGCCATATATTGAAGGTGCAAGAGTCGAAGCAACTGTTTTGGAACATGGTAAAGGCAAGAAAATTGTTATCTTTAAATACAAGCCAAAAAAGAATTATAGAAAGAAACAAGGCCATCGTCAACCTTATACAAAGATAAAAATTGAAAAGATTGTAGGATAAAAATGATTAAGGTTACCATTTATAAGAATAGGGAAGGCTATATTTCCAGATTCAGAGTTGAAGGACATTCAGGATATGATATTAAAGGCAAGGATATAGTATGTGCAGCTGTTTCTGTACTTGCACAGACTGTATTAATTGCAATGGTAGAAGTACTGAACATTGATGAGGAGCTTATAGATTATTCTATTGATGAGGATACTGGCTTATTGGATGTCAGCATACCTGCTGGATTAAGCCATGTTGATTTGGATAGAATAAATATACTTCTCAGAACTTTTGAAGTTGGTATCAAATCCATTATAGATGGCTATTCAGAGTATGTGACTCTCATATACAAGGAGGTGTAGATATGATTAGAATGAACTTGCAGTTATTTGCGTCCAAAAAGGGAGTAGGTAGCTCAAAAAACGGTAGAGATAGTGAATCCAAGAGACTTGGAGTTAAAAGAGGAGACGGACAGTTCGTATTAGCTGGCAACATCCTTGTAAGACAAAGAGGTACAAAAATCCACCCAGGAAACAATGTTGGAAGAGGTGGGGATGATACTCTATTTGCAAAGGTAGATGGAGTTGTAAAATTCGAAAGAAAAGGCAGAGACAGAAAGCAGGTTAGTGTTTATCCAATTGAAGAATTGGCTTAAGATACGAAGCTTACCATATGGTAGGCTTTTTTTTCTGAAACATAATAGAGCAAATTAAAGGTTATAATAATTACAAGGTAGATTGATATTGACAGCTAATCTTTAGTTGGTATAATTAAATTACCAAATAATAGAGAAACAATAGAGGATGATGGTATGTTTATAGATGTAGCAAAGATATACTTAAAAGCAGGAAAAGGCGGAGATGGTGCAGTAGCCTTTAGAAGAGAAAAATATGAGCCTTCCGGAGGTCCCTATGGAGGGGATGGAGGAGATGGAGGAAGTATAATTCTCCAGGGAGATGAAGGAATAAGAACCCTGATGGATTTCAGATATAAGCGTTCATATAAAGCTGAAAATGGAGAAAATGGAAGGACAAAGAAGCAATATGGCAGGAAAGGACAGGATCTGATATTGAAAGTCCCTGTAGGTACTATAGTAAAGGATGCAGAAACTGGCAAGGTAATAGTAGATATCAAGGAACACAATCAGACTTTTGTAATTGCAAAAGGAGGAAAAGGCGGAAGAGGTAATGCCAAATTTGCCACCCCAACAAGACAAGCTCCTAGATTTGCTGAACCAGGAAGGAAAGGCGAGGAAAGAACAGTAATACTGGAACTTAAGCTTATAGCAGATGTAGGTTTAGTAGGATTTCCCAATGTGGGAAAATCAACTATATTGTCTATTCTATCCGATGCAAAACCCAAAATAGCCAATTACCACTTTACAACCTTAAAGCCTAATTTAGGCGTTGTAAGGGTCGATACTGAGAAGAGCTTTGTAATTGCCGATATTCCTGGGTTAATAGAGGGAGCCCATAAGGGGGCAGGATTGGGTCTTGATTTTTTAAGGCATGTGGAAAGGACCAGAGTGCTGGTACATGTTTTGGATGCCTCAGGGCAGGAAGGAAGAAATCCTGTTGAGGATTTTTACAAGATAAATGAAGAGCTTTTTCAATATAATGAAAAATTAAAGGAGAAGAAGCAGATAATTGTGCCTAACAAGATGGATTTGCCTGAATCCAAGGAGTGGCTGGTAAAGATTAAGAAAGAATTTGAACCTAAGGGTTATGAAATATATCCAATATCTGCTGCAACAGGAGAAGGAATTGAGAAGCTCAAATATGTCATGTGGGAAATGATAAATAAAGTTGAATCCAATTATGAAACCTTTGATGAAGAGATGGATATTGAAGCTGAAGAACCAAAGGAAGAGCCCATTGTTGTTAAAAAAGAAGATGGCAGGTTTATAGTTGAAGGAAGTTTTATCGAAAGGCTCTTGTATTCCATTAACTTCAGCGATTTGGAATCTGTAAGGTATTTCCAGAATGTCATGAGACAAAAAGGCATAGTTGATAAGTTGCTGGAACTGGGAATTAAAGAAGGCGAATCTGTATTCATATGTGGTTACGAATTTGAATTCTTTGAATAGATTTAATCAGTAAAAGGAGTGTATTAATTGTTAACAGGAAAGCAGAGAAGTTATTTAAAAAGCCTTGCAAACAATATTGAACCAATATTTCAGGTAGGAAAAAATGGAATAACTGAAAATTTTATCAAACAGATAGATGATGCTTTGGAGAAGAGAGAATTAATAAAAGTGAAGGTTTTGAATAACAGTCTCCTTGATGCCAATGAAGTGGCAAATGAGATAGCAGAGAAGACTAATGCAGAGTTTGTACAAAGCATAGGAAATAAATTTGTGTTATACAGGGAGAGTAAAAAGTATAAAAAGATTATTTTACCTTAGTTTATTATAGACTTCAGAAGCTATTTCTGAAGTTTATATAATTTACATATATTGGAGGTTGTTATGTTGACAAGAAAGAGGATAGGAATAATGGGAGGGACTTTTGATCCAATACATAATGGGCACCTGTTGATGGCTGAATACTCACGAATTCAGTTTAATCTTGATAAGGTTCTGTTTATACCTACAGGTATACCTCCCCATAAGGAACATGCTAAGATTTTACCTAATAAATATAGATATGATATGGTATTGTTAGCCATTAATTCCAATGAGAACTTTTTCTTATCTACTATAGAGATGGATAGAAAGGAAACCACCTATACTATAGATACTATAAACCTTCTGAAATCCTTGTATAAGGATGTGGATTTTTATTTCATAATGGGTTCAGATTCACTTCTTCAAATACATGAATGGAAGGATTATAAAAAGCTTTTAGGCTTATGCAATTTTGTTGTTGCCAAAAGGCCAGGATATAATAACAGCAATTTAGACAGATTAATTGAAGAACTGAGTTCATCATGTAATAGCTCCATATACACATTGGAGGCATCCCTTTTGGATATTTCTTCATCTGAAATAAGAAATAGAGTCAGCAAAAACCTTCCTATCAGCTATCTGGTACCTGAATCAGTGGAGAGGTATATATATAAGAACAACTTATACAGATAACAGGAGGCATAATATGATAAAAGACTGGTTTTATGATAAGCTTAAAGAGAATATAGGGGAATTAAGGTATGAGCATTCTTTGAGAGTTATGGAAAAGAGTGTCGAATTAGCAAAAATATACAATGTTTCAGTAGAGAAGGCTGCTGTTGCAGGCCTTTTGCACGATTGCGGAAAGCTTAAGGGAGGAATAAATTTATTGAAACTTGCTGAGGATTTTGATATAATCCTAGATAGTATGACAAAAAATAACCATGAATTAATCCACAGCGTATTAGGTGCAGCAATTGCTGAAAAGGAATATGGAATTGTGGATGAAGATGTGTTAAATGCCATCAGATTTCACACTACCGGACGTGAAAACATGAGCAAACTTGAAAAAATAGTTTATATTGCAGATATGATTGAACCGGGAAGGTCCTTTGAAGGAGTTGATGATATAAGAAAACTGGCATTGGTTGACTTGGATAAGGCTCTTATATTGTCAATAGATAATACGCTGAAATTTGTAATTGAAAAGAGAAAATTAATTCATTTGGATAGTGTCAAAGCAAGGAACCAGCTGTTAATACAGAAGAGTATGGAGTGATATATTATGAAAAGAAAGTTTTTCAGGACTTTTTTTATTTCTCTAGTTTTGTTTACCGTATTGTGGACAGGCTTTATTTATAAGACGGTTATTATTGCAGAAGGTGAAGATGAAGTTGATTATGAGGATGAAGGATTTCTGGACAGGCTCATAGGGGGAAAAGACAGAATTACTTTCCTGCTAATGGGAGTGGATTCAAATGATGTAAAAAAGAGTAAAGGTACCAGAACTGATACAATGATACTGTGCAAGGTTGATAAATCAACTGGCAAGATATCAATGCTTTCTATTCCAAGAGATACAAAAGCCTTTATAAGGGGAAGGAATGGCGAAGAAAAGATAAATCATGCCCATGCATATGGAGGACCTGAACTATCTGTAAAGGCTGTAAAGGATTTACTGGGAATTGATTTGGAGTATTATGTTAAGGTTGATTATAAAATAGTTAAAGAGTTTGTGGATATAATTGGTGGAGTTGAAATAGATGTTCCAATGGACATGAAATATAGCGATCCTACTGCAGAACCACCTTTGTATATTGATTTGAAAGCTGGGCTGCAGGTATTGGATGGGGATAAGGCATTGCAGTTTTTAAGGTTCAGGAAGGGATATGCAGACCAGGACCTGGGAAGAATCCGCTCACAGCAGCAGTTTATTAAATCAGCGATTAAGCAGGCATTGAAGATTGAAAATGTGGGTAAAATACCTCAAATGATCAAGTCATATTATAATAATGTTGAAACAAACATACCACTGGACCTTATATTAAAATTTGCAGTAAATATTAAGAATTATGATGTAGAAGGCATACAAATGGATACTCTGCCAGGAGAATCCAAATATATAAACGGAGTATCATATTATGTACCATATGAGGAAGAAATGCAAGCAATTGTAGATTTGATGTTTAATGATGATAATAATGAAAATAATAATAACTAATTATACTATGAGTAAACAGGAGGTAATTAGGTGAAGGATATTGATGAAAGATTATCTATAATTGTAAAGGCATGTACTGATAAAAAAGGATCGGATATAAAGGTGTTGGACCTTAAAAAGCTGACTACTATTACAGACTATTTTGTAATTGTTAGCGGGAACTCGACTACGCAGACCATAGCTATAGCAGATGAAATTGAGGATAAGATGAGCCTGGCAAATTATGAGCTTTTGGGAAAGGAAGGATATAAGGAAGGTACCTGGATTCTGCTGGACTATGGCAGTGTAGTGGTACATGTATTCAGAAAGGCTGAAAGGGAATTCTATAATCTGGAAAGAGTTTGGGCTGACAGCCAGGAGTTGACACTAGAGGATATAAAATAACCCTTATAGTTATTTTATATAGATTAATTATAAAGGGGAGTGTTAATGATGAATATTGAATTTATCTCTACAGAAAAAGCACCTCAAGCAGTAGGCCCTTATTCACAAGGAGTTAAAGCAAATAATATTATATTTACATCAGGTCAGTTGCCAATAGTTCCTGAAACAGGAGAACTGGTAATGGATGATATCAGAAAAGCAACAAGGCAATCCTTAGACAATGTATTGGCTGTTGTGAAAGCTGGTGGCGGAGATATAAGCAATATAGTAAAGGTAAACATCTATGTAAAGAACATGGACGATTTTGGTGCTGTTAATGAAGTGTATGACAAGTTCTTCAATGGGCACAAGCCAGCCAGGTCCTGTGTGGAGGTATCAAGGCTTCCAAAGGATGGACTGATAGAAATAGAAGCCATTGCAATATTGTAACATAATTAATGTAAGAAAATCTTGCTTAAAATGCAAGATTTTCTTAATAATAGGGGCTATGTGCTTTATAGTAGGAGCGCCTTTTTCTTCTTTTATTTTTCTTGTTCAGGACTATCAAAAATCTTATCAGTATAAATCCAAATAATAATATTAGATACCATTTACTCAGCAATTTTTCAAAGAAAGTTGGGGATGGAATCTCATCAATATCCAGAGTAGAAACTATATTTACTGTACCGAGATATTTATCTTCCAGGAAATATTCTACCTTTCCTAAAACATCTCCCTTTTCTATAGGTGCAGTAATATTATCATTTATAGTTACTTTCTTTGATATCTTATCAAAGGAATTAACCGGAATGGTACGAGACAGTTCTTCTCCCAGTATACCGGCTACAACTGGTATAGTACCGTTATCAACTTTAATATTATCTACAAATTGATCCATTGGGGCTATATTTACTTTTTCAAAATTATCAAAACCATAATCTAACAGTTTATGAATATCCGAGTATATGTTATTTGATTTTAAAGCAACAGCAATAAGGCTCTCATTACCCCTTTGAGCAGATGCAACCAGACAGTTTCCTGCTTCCTGTGTGTATCCTGTTTTTACACCTGTAATTCCTTCATACTTAATACGAACAGTCTTCCCGTCAACAGTGATTGTATCGTTGCTATATAACAGCTTATTGGAAGACCACAGTATTCTTTCCTGATTTTTCTTATTAGTAGGAGGAATGGTATATGTATAATTAGATACAATTTCCCTGAAAGTTTCATTTTTCATGGCATATTTTGCAATTAGGCTTAAGTCATAGGCAGTCGTAAGGTGGTTTTCAACGCTAAGTCCATTTGGATTTACAAAGTTTGATTCTACAGCACCTAATTCTTTAGCCTTTTCATTCATAAGCTTAGCAAACTCTTCTACACTTCCGGAAATGTGTTTTGCCAGTGCAAGTGCTGCATCATTAGCTGATTCAATTAATAGAGCATATAACAGGTCCTTTACTGTTAGTTGCTCTCCAGCTTCCAAGGCAATATGGGCACCCTTTGTCATATAAACCACTTCCTCATCTACTGTTACTATATCATCCAGGTTTGCATTTTCAATTGTGAGGATTCCTGTCAGAATCTTTGTTGTGCTTGCTGGATGCAATTTTTTGTGAGGGTTTTTTTCATAGAGGACTTGTCCAGTTTCTGCATCAATTAATATGGCACTTTCACTTGAAATGTTTAAGCTATCCGCAAAGGATATGCTATTGGTTAATAAAATCAGTAAAAAAGCAATTGCAAATACCTTTTTCAAATAGCTACCTCCTTTCTCAATTATTAATAGTATATCAGAAAAATGGCTATAAATTAAATAGGAAATACTTTTTTTTAAAAAAAAGGACATATGCAAAATATGGAGAATAATATTATGTAAATAATCTGAGAGGGTGATTCTTAATATGCTATATTTTTCCAAAAAAGAACAGTTAATACTGACATCTATAGTTGTTGTAATACTATTTATGTCTATATTTAACTTTCTTAGAAAGGATAAGGAAGGTACAGCAGGAGATATCACTATTGAGGATTATTTTTCAGAATTAGATCAAACAGAAGAAGCTGAATCAGAAGAGGCAGATGAAATAATGGTACATATAAGTGGCCAGGTGTATAACCCTGGAGTAGTAGTGCTAAAACCTGGGGCAAGACTAATTGATGCTGTTAATTTAGCCGGTGGATTGAAAAAAGAAGCAGATTTGGATAAAATTAATTTATCAAAGAAATTATCTGATGAGGAAAAGATATATATTCCAAAGATTGGAGAAGAATATATAGATGTGTATGAATCAGAAGGTTCAAACAGCTCAACGGGGAAAATAGATATAAATACCTGTTCTAAGGAAGAGCTTATGTCTTTGCCTGGCATAGGTGAAGTGCTGGCTGATAGGATAATTGAATATAGAGAAAAATCCAGATTCAAAAGCATAGAGGAAATTATGAATGTATCAGGTATAGGCAAGGGAAGATTTGAAGATATTAAGGATTTGATTATAGTAAGGTAAAGGAGTGATACGGTGGTAAGATTAACAGAGTTAACAAAGACTTCAGGGTGAGCAGCCAAAATCGGTCCCGATATATTGGCACAGGTCCTGTGTCAGTTACCAAAGAATTATGATGAAAATTTGCTGGTTGGCCTGGAAACATCCGATGATGCAGCAGTTTACAGGATAAACGACCAATTAGCCTTAATACAGACTCTTGACTTTTTTACGCCAATTGTAGATGACCCTTACCAGTTTGGGCAAATAGCAGCAGCCAACTCATTAAGCGATGTATATGCCATGGGAGGGGAACCAAAGCTTGCCATGAACATAGTCTGCTTTCCAAACTGCCTAAGCCCTGATGTGCTGGTTGAAATATTAAAAGGCGGATATGATAAGGTAAAGGAAGCAGGAGCATTGCTAATAGGTGGACATACTGTAGAGGATGATGAGCCAAAATATGGTCTGTCAGTTGCAGGATTTGTAAATCCCAATAAAGTATGGACAAACAGCAATTCAAAGCCTGGGGATTATATTGTATTGACAAAGCCTTTGGGCGTTGGAATAATAAATACGGCAATAAAAGGCGGATTGGCAGATGAAGAGGCTTATAATAAAGCAGTCAAGGTCATGTCAACTCTTAACAAATATGCAAAGGAAGCTTTGGATGGAATTGATGTAAATAGCGTTACAGATATTACAGGTTTTGGACTTATAGGCCATGCTTTGGAGATGGCTTTAGGAAGTTCCGTTACTATAAAGATTAATCATAAAAGTATTCCTGTAATTGATAAAGCATTGGAATATGCCAGAATGGGATTGGTTCCTGCTGGAGCTTATTCCAACAGGAAACATGCAGGTGACAGGGTAAAATTTAATGGTGAAATTCCTGAGGAAATGAAGGATGTGCTATATGACCCTCAGACTTCAGGAGGACTTATGATTTCTGTTCCCAGAGAAAATGTAGAATTATTGCTTGAAAGGCTTAAGAATACTCCTACTGATTATGCAGTTATTGGAGAAGTTGTAGAAAAGGAAGATTATTTTATAATAGTAGAATGAAAGAAGGATTGATGCAGATGGAGAAAAATCTTTTTAGATACATACCGAAGGTGGATGCATTACTTGATAATGCTGAGATAAAAAAAGCTTTAGAAGAGGTACCTAGAAAAATAGTATTAAGCTCAATAAGGGAAGAGCTGGACTTATTCAGGGAAGAAATCAGAGAAAAAAAGCTAAATGAATATGAAGCCATAAAAAGAAGTGAAAAGATAATAGATAATATTTTATACAGGATAAAAAGGAAGAATTCCTATGCTTTAAGAAGGGTAATAAATGGAACAGGTATAGTTATACATACAAATATTGGGCGTTCCCTTATAAGCAGAGAAGTAATGGAGAATGTTGTGGAAATAGCAACCAATTATTCAAATCTGGAATATGACATCAGCACTGGAGAAAGGGGCTCAAGATATAGCCATCTAAAGGATATAATAACCGAAATTACCGGAGCAGAGGATGCAATGGTTGTAAACAACAATGCTGCGGCAGTTATGCTGGTTTTGAGCACTTTGGCAAAGGGTAGGGAAGTTATAGTATCAAGAGGAGAATTAATAGAAATAGGAGGCTCCTTTAGGATTCCTGATGTAATGGAGGAGAGCGGCGCAGTTTTAAAGGCAGTGGGGACTACAAACAAGACTCACTTAGAAGACTATGAAAATGCCATAAATGAAAATACTGCAGCATTGTTGAAGGTACATACCAGCAATTACAGGATATTGGGATTTACATCATCAGTATCCTCTGAGGAGTTGTATCCGTTAAAGGTAAAATACAACCTCCCTCTAATTGAGGATTTGGGCAGTGGTGTTTTGGTAGACCTTTCTAAATTTGGTCTGGAATATGAACCTACTGTTCAGGATTCAATAAATAAGGGGGTAGATATTGTAACATTTAGTGGAGATAAGCTTCTTGGGGGACCTCAAGCAGGGATAATAGCTGGGAAAAAGGAATATATTGACAGGATGAAAAAAAATCCTCTGACAAGGGCCTTTAGAGTGGATAAGTTTACAATATCTGCATTGGAAGCTACATTAAGGCTTTATTTAGATGAAAAAACTGCTGTGGAAAAAATACCTACACTAAGGATGCTCACCATGAGGGTTGAGGAGCTGGAAAAACGCGCTAAAAAGCTATATGATAGGATAATTGGAACTGTTGACCATGAAATTTGCAACATAGAAATAGTGGATGGATTTTCTGAAGTAGGAGGGGGCAGCCTGCCCTTGGAGAAAATACCCACAAAATGCATCAGAATCAGGTTCAATGAATATAGTATTGCTGAATTTGAAAGGGCATTGAGGGAATTCAGAATTCCTATTATTGCAAGGGTCTATAAGAACAGCTTATATTTAGATTTAAGAACTATACAGGAGGAAGAATATGAAATATTAGTGGAAGGTATACAATATGGACTTAAAAGAATGAAAGGGTGCATTTGATGAAACATGTAATTGTAGGAACAGCAGGACATATAGACCATGGTAAGACAACTTTGATAAAGGCTTTAACAGGAAGAAATACTGATAGGCTAAAGGAGGAGCAGGAAAGAGGTATTTCAATAGATTTAGGGTTTACCTATTTTGAACTGCCTAGAGGGAAAAGGGTTGGAATAATAGATGTTCCCGGCCATGAAAAGTTTATAAAAAATATGCTGGCAGGAGTTGCTGGTATAGATATTGTTATGCTGGTAATTGCAGCCGATGAGGGTGTCATGCCTCAGACAGTTGAACATTTGGCCATATTGGACCTGATAGGAGTTGATAAAGGATTCGTGGTATTGACTAAAACAGATTTGGTTGATGAAGAATGGATTGAAATGGTTAAAGAGGATATAAGAGAAAAACTTGCTGGTACATTTCTTGAGGGTGCTCCAATAGTACCTGTTTCATCAACTAAAAAAACTGGCATTGATGAGGTTATAAATCTCATTGACAAGTTATCAATGGAAATAGAGGACAGACAGGTGGATGATATGCCAAGACTCCCTATAGATAGGGTTTTTTCGGTACAGGGATTTGGAACTGTAGTTACAGGAACTCTTTTGTCGGGTTTGATAAATGTGGGAGATGAAGTTGAAATATTTCCTAAGAATATAATTGGACGGATTAGGTCCCTGCAGGTTCATGGTGTAAATACTGAAACTGCATATGCCGGTCAAAGGGTTGCCATAAACCTGGCAGGTGTTAAAAAGGATGATATAGAAAGAGGAGATGTAGTTGCACCGGTAAATTCCATGAAAGCTACCAATATGCTGGATGTTAAGGTAAAAGCTATTGATAGCATAGATAGAATAATTGAAAACAGAACAAGATTGAGGTTATATATAGGCACTAAGGAGGTGCTTACCAGAATTGTATTGTTGGATAGGGAGGAGCTAAATCCTGGAGAAGAGGCTTATGCTCAGCTAAGGCTGGAGGAAAGCGTGGTAGCCAAAAGAGGAGACAGGTTTATACTAAGATTCTACTCCCCTATGTTTACAATAGGTGGTGGAGAGATACTTGAACCAAATCCAGCTAAGAAAAAAAGATATGACCAGAAGGCTATAGAGGAATTGAAAATAAAGGAAAAGGGAGATTTAAAGGATGTAATTGAAAAGATTATTTTGGATAACAGCAAAGCATTTCCTACAATAAAGGAAATATCCAAATCTACAGCCATGCTGGAAGAAAAGGTTATGATGGATGTTAATAATTTAAAAGAAGAAGGAAAGGTTGTGTTATTCAATCTTACAAAGGATTTACATGTAATACACATGGATTATTATAATTATATAAAATCCATGATATTGAATCACTTGGAGCAGTATCACAAAAGATTTCCATTAAGAATTGGAGTACTCAAGGAAGAGATACGAAGCAAATACCTTAATAATGCAAAGCCTCTTGTTGGAGAAAAGCTTATAGACCTTCTAATAAAAGAAGGATGTATTGAACAGCGTAATGAAAGCCTTTGCCTAAAGGGTTTTGAAATCAAGTATGATGAAAGACAAAAAAGAATAAAGGAAGATATTATAGATATATTTAGAAAAGCAAGTTTTTCAACTCCCAAGAAAGAAGAGCTGATAAATAAAATGGCATATGTGGATGAAAAAGAGGTAGAGGAAGTTTTTGGCTCTTTAATAAATAGTGGAGAAATTATAAAATTGAGTGAAGATATATATTTATATAAAGAAAATATTGAAAAGGCAATTGCACTCTTAAAGGAATATCTGGATGAAAACGGATTTGTTACTGTGGCTCAGTTTAGGGACATATTAAATACAAATAGAAAAACAGCTTTGGCTTTACTGGAGTATTTTGACTATTTAAAGATTACTAAAAGGGATGGAGACAAAAGAACGTTGGCCACTGGCAAATAATGTGATTACAATTGTGGAGTGTGACATATGATAAAAAAAGTTATAGTTATTAATAAAGATACCTCTTTTATTAAAGGGCTTAAATATAGTTTGGAACATGAAGGATTTATAGTTGAATCTGCTTTAACCATAAAAGAAGCAACAGAGAAAATGAAAAAGTATGATTATGACCTGGTGATTATGGATATACTGTTGCCTGATGGAAACGGGCTATTGTTATTAAAAGCTATAAGGGGAAATTCTCAGGTACCAATAATTGTATTATCGGATAAAAATGAAGAGATGACAGAAATATTGGCATTGGAATACGGTGCAGATGATTATTTAACCAAATCCATAAATTTTATGGTTTTAAAAGCAAAAATAAAAGCATTATTTAGAAGAATCAATATGAATAATACAGGGAAAGACAAACATGTTGTAAAGATTGATGATTTTATAATAAATACAGTGGGAAGAAGAATTAGCATAAATGGAAGAAATGTTGTATTAACCGGGAAGGAATTTGACCTGTTTTATCTATTGATATCAAATCCTGGAAGGGTATTTACAAGAGAAGAGCTGCTGGAAACTATCTGGGGATATGAGTATTTTGGAGATATAAGAACGGTAGATGTGCATATAAGAAGGTTGAGAGAAAAGATAGAAGAGGATTCTAGAAATGTGGAATATATACACACTAAATGGGGAAAAGGCTATTATTTTAAAAGGAAAAATGCAGGTGTAGCCCTTGAATGATTAAATATTTATTGACAACACAAATTAGCTATATTAAAATAATACTGTCAAGTTTTTTGCTTGACAGTATTTATTATGGTGATATTATGGTTGAAAAGCTAGTGGAAGTTGGTATCTTATTCGATTTTTATGGGAAATTATTAAGTGAGAAACAATATTCAGTTGTAGAGCTATATTATATATATGATCTTTCCTTGGCTGAAATAGCAGAAGAGTTGAAAATAAGCCGTCAGGGAGTATATGATACTTTGAAAAGGGCAGAGGAAAATCTTTACCAATATGAGGATACATTAAAATTAGTGGAGAAGTTTTATAAGAATAGGAAATCCCTTGAAGAAGTATATAAATTGGCAGTGGACATAGAGAAAGAATCTAATGCAACAGACAATGAGATATTAAAGCAAAAGGCATTTATCTTAAAAGAGGAAATTAGGAAGATTATTCACAATAACCAGGAGGGCGTTTATTAATGGTATTTGAAAGTTTATCTGAAAAATTGCAGAATGCTTTAGGGAAATTGAGGGGAAAAGGAAAGCTTTCTGAAAAAGATGTAGATGTTGCTATGAGAGAAGTAAGGCTTGCCCTTTTAGAAGCAGATGTTAATTTTAAAGTGGTTAAAGACTTCATAAAGAATGTAAAAGATAGAGCAATTGGTGCTGAAGTAATGGAAAGTTTGACTCCTGGGCAACAAGTAATCAAAATTGTTAATGAAGAGCTTACAAAACTGATGGGAGAAAATGAATCAAAATTGAATATTTCGCCTTCTCCTCCAACCATAGTATTGATGTGTGGCTTGCAGGGTTCCGGAAAGACTACAACTTCTGCAAAACTAGCTTATAACCTGCTGAAAAAGAACAAAAGGCCTTTGCTTGTTGCATGTGACATATATAGACCTGCTGCCATAAAACAGCTGGAAGTAGTAGGCCAAAAGGTTGGAGTTCCAGTATTTACAATGGGAGATAAGGTTAATCCTGTAGATATAGCAAAAGCTGCCATTGAACATGGAAGGAAAAATAACAACGATGTAATAATCATCGATACTGCTGGAAGGCTTCATATAGATGAAGACCTGATGGAGGAGCTGACAAGGATTAAGGAATCAGTAAAACCACATGAAATACTTTTAGTAGTAGATGCCATGACAGGACAGGATGCAGTTAATGTGGCAGAAACATTTAACACCAAGCTGGATATTACTGGAGTAGTACTTACCAAGCTGGATGGAGATGCCAGAGGAGGAGCTGCACTATCTATTCGGGCAGTAACTAACAAGCCTATAAAATTTGTGGGAATGGGTGAAAAGCTGGACCAGCTGGAGCCTTTCTATCCGGACAGAATGGCTTCCAGAATACTTGGTATGGGAGATGTGTTGAGCTTAATAGAAAGAGCTCAGGCTACCATAGATGAGAAAAAAGCCTTGGAACTGGAGAAAAAGATTCGCTCCCAGCAGTTTACATTTGAAGATTTTCTGGAACAAATAAATCAGGTGAAAAAGCTAGGCCCATTAGATGAAATACTGGGAATGATACCTGGAATTAATAATAAGGCATTGAAGAACCTGGACATAGATGAGAGGGAAATAGTTAAAATCCAGGCAATTATCCAATCCATGACTCCTGCTGAGAGAAATGACCCTAATATTATTGATAGCAGCAGGAGAAAGAGAATAGCCTTAGGCAGTGGAACAACTGTCCAGGATGTAAATAAGCTTTTAAAGCAGTTTAAAGAAACCAAAAAGATGATGAGAAGGTTTGCTGATATGGAAAAAACAATGAAGAAAAAAGGGAAAAGAAAATTCCCCTTTTTCTAGATAGATATTAATTGCAGAGGAGGTGTAAAAATGGCTGTTAAAATTAGATTAAAGAGAATGGGAGCTAAAAAGAATCCTTTCTATAGAATAGTTGTAGCTGATTCCCGTTCACCAAGAGATGGACGCCTAATTGAAGAAATAGGCTATTATAATCCTTTAACTGAACCCAAGACAGTTAAAATAGATAATGAAAAAGCCTTGAAATGGCTTAAGAATGGTGCAAAGCCAACTGATACTGTTGATAGATTATTTAGAGAAAATGGAATATATGAAAAAGGCAAGGAAAACACAGAAGAATAATTTCTAGGAGGTGCCATTATGGGAGAGTTAGTAGAGGTAATAGCTAAAGCACTTGTAGATAAGCCTGAAGAAGTAGAGGTAAACGAGATAGTAGGTACTCAATCAATCATAATCGAGTTGAAAGTTGCTGAAGAAGATATGGGTAAGGTTATAGGAAAACAAGGCAGAATAGCAAAAGCCATAAGGACAGTTGTTAAAGCAGCTGCCATTAAGGAAAACAAAAGAGTTGTAGTAGAAATTATTCAGTAATGTAAAATTAAAGGGTACCTTATAGGTGCCCTTCTGTTTAAACAGTAGGTGAGCATATGGATCATATAGTAGTAGGTAGAATTATAAACACTCATGGCATTAAAGGCGAGTTGAAAATATATCCATTAACTGATAATATAGAGAGGTTTAGAGATTTAAAAAAGGCATATATTGGAGACAATAAAATAAAGGTAAGAATTGAGAGTGTAAAATACCATAAGGGATTTGTCATAATAAAATTTGAGGAATTTAATAATATTAATGAAGTTTTAGGTTTCAAAGATAACTTCATCTATATAGATGAAGATGATAAGGTTCAGTTACCAGAGGGCCATTACTTTATATTTGATATTGTAGGCTGTACTGTATATAACACAAAAGGTGAAAAAATAGGATCAGTAACAGAAGTTATACAATCTGCTTCAAACGATGTTTATGTAGTAAAGGATACAGAAAAAAACAAGAGCTATTTAATACCAGCTGTGAAGGAATTTGTAACTGAAATAGATGTTCAAAATAAAAAGATAACAATAGATCCTATTGAGGGAATGATAGAATGAAAATAGATGTCCTAACCCTGTTTCCGGAGTTCTTTGATAATTTGAGGAATTTCAGCGTAATAGGAAGAGCTTTGGAAAAAGGACTGTTTTCCTTTAATACTGTAAATATAAGGGATTATTCAAAGGATAAGCATAAAAGAGTTGATGATTATCCTTATGGTGGAGGCCCTGGAATGGTAATGAAGCCTGAACCTATCTATGAAGCTTTAACAAGTATAAAAGGCAAAGACTCTTTTGTCATATATTTATCTCCAAAAGGAAAGCTCTATGATCAGGAAACTGCCAAATTTCTTTCAAATAAGGAGCATATTATACTCCTATGCGGGCACTATGAAGGTATAGATAATAGAATCATAGAGAATTATGTGGATATGGTACTTTCCATAGGTGATTATGTGTTGACAGGGGGGGAGATTCCAGCAATGGTTGTAATAGATTCCGTTGTAAGGCTTCTTCCTGGAGTATTAAGCAGCGAAGAATCATATGTAGATGAATCCCACTATAATGGCTTGCTGGAGTACCCTCAATATACAAGGCCCCGTGTATTTAACGGTTTTGAGGTTCCTGAAATACTATTGTCAGGCAATCATGAAAAAATCAGCAAATGGCGAAAGTATCAATCGTTGAAGAATACCTATCTAAACAGGCCTGATTTGCTTGAGAAAAGAGAGCTGTCAGAAGAGGAAAAGAGAATCCTGGAGGAGATAAAAATGCAAAAATAAAAAAAGTTGTCTTTTATATGCTATTATGCTATAATACATTGAGTGTAAACTACGGATGGTCCTCTGTCAGGTAATATGACAAGAACATCTATGAAAAGGGAGGTTTTAACAGTGGATATTATAAAGAATCTGGAAGCTGAACAAATGAAGGATAATATACCAGACTTCAAAGTAGGAGATACTGTTCAAGTACATTATAAGGTTAAAGAAGGTAACAGGGAAAGAATCCAAGTATTCGAAGGTACAGTTATTAAGAGACAAGGTGGAGGAATAAGAGAAACATTTACTGTAAGAAGATTATCTTATGGAGTAGGTGTTGAAAGGACATTCCCTCTGCATTCTCCAAGAGTTGAAAAGCTTGTAGTTACAACAAGAGGAAAGGTAAGAAGAGCTAAGCTATTCTATTTAAGAGAAAGACAGGGTAAATCAGCTAAAGTTAAAGAAATGAAGAGATACTAGTAATGGGGACTTAAAAGTCCCTTTTTATATACACTTAAGTGGGTGATAGTATGAATATTAATTGGTATCCTGGACATATGAAAAAGACAAAAGAGTCCATAAAGAAGAATCTGATGTTAGTAGATGTTGTTTATGAAGTAGTGGATGCTAGAATACCCATTAGCAGTCAAAATCCGGATATTGATGATATAATAGGTGAAAAGCCAAGAATAAAAATACTCAATAAATCAGATTTGGCTGATTCGAGGCTAAATGAAGAATGGCAGGAGTATTTCAATAAAAAAGGAATTCCTTCAGTTCTGGTAGATGCAGTTCATAATAGGGGATTAAGGGAAATATATGAATTGACATATGAGTTGACTGAAGAAAAGAGAAAACGCCTATTGACAAAGGGAATAAAGAATAGACCCATTAGAGTTATGATTATTGGAATACCCAATGTGGGAAAATCAACCCTTATAAACAGCCTATCTAAAAGGAAGGGTGCAAAAGTAGGAAACAAACCAGGCGTTACAAAGGGAAACCAATGGGTAAAAATCAAAGGAGATATGGAGCTTCTTGATACTCCGGGAATACTCTGGCCTAAATTTGAAGATAAAAATGTGGGGCTTAATCTGGCACTTACAGGAGCAATAAAGGATGAGATATTGGATATAGACACCTTAGCTGTTAAACTGGTTGAAAAGTTAAACAGCATTTCAAAGGATTATCTGGAAAACCGCTATGGTATTGAAGTTGAAGGGAAAACCCCTCATGATATAGTGATTGAAATTGGAAAGAAAAGAGGAGCAATTGTATCTGGTGGAGAAGTTGATTTTACAAGAGTAAGCAATATAATTATTGATGAATTCAGACGTGGGATCATAGGAAGAATTACTTTGGAAAGACCATATTGAGGGGAGGGGCCACAGTTGGAAATAGAAAATGATTTATACAAAGCAGGATATAGGTATATTGCTTGTATAGATGAAGTTGGAAGAGGATGCCTTGCAGGAGATGTAGTAGCCTGTGCTGTTATAATGCCTCCTGGTGAAATCATAGAAGGGGTTAAGGATTCAAAAAAGCTTTCCCATAAAAAAAGGGAGGAACTGTATGACAGGATACTTGATAAAGCAATAGCAGTTGGGATAGGACAGGTTGATTCCAAAGTCATAGATGAGATAAATATAAAAGAGAGCACAAGGATGGCGATGAAATTGGCTGTTTTAAACTTAAAAACCAAGGATGGAAGAAAAATAGTACCTGACTATCTATTGATTGATGCCGAGAATATTCCATTGAATATACCACAAATGAGTATCATCAAGGGAGACGATAAGGTATACGGTATATCCTGTGCTTCTATTATTGCAAAGGTTTACAGGGATAGATTATGTGTAAACTGGGGAGAGATATACAAGGAGTATAACATAGGCAAGAATAAAGGGTATGGCACTAGAGAACATAGAGAAGCTATAAGAAAATTTGGTCCTTCGCCTATACACAGGATGACTTTTCTAAAGAAAGTATTAAAAGACAATAAATAATATTATATCTTTTCAAAATATTATGAAATATTAAAAATATTATTGATAAAGAGTTTACAAATTATTATAAAAATATTATCATAGGAAATGAAAGTCACAAAATTAAAGTATGAGATTAAAAAGGGAGAGCCATATGCCAAATAACAGGGAAAAGGGTATATTAGGCGAAAACATTGCAAGGGATTACCTTGCTAAAAAAGGATATAGGATAGTTGAAAAAAACTATAGGACAAAAGTTGGGGAAATCGATTTAATTGCTGAAAAAGACAATATTTTAGTTTTTGTAGAAGTTAAATCAAGAACAACTACTAGTTTTGGACTTCCCTGTGAAGCAGTCAACAGAAAAAAGCTAAATAGAATTGTAAAGGCTTCCCATATATATATAAAGCAAAATGGCTATAAGGACTATCAAGTAAGGTATGATGTAATAGAGGTTTTTTTGTCTGGAGATGTAAGAATCAATCATATAGAAAATGTTTTATATACATAAATATCGTAATATGTGTGATTTTTGTTATTACCCGGGGAATGGGAATATAAGGGGGCAACTATGTATTCAAAAATAAAGACTTGTGTATTGCATGGATTAAATGGATATATTATAGAGGTGGAAACTGACCTTTCCAAAGGCATACCTGTATTTAATATTGTAGGCTTACCGGATGTATCAATTAAAGAATCAAAGGAAAGGGTTAGAACTGCTATTAAGAATAGCGGATATGAATTTCCACTATCAAGAATCATAGTAAACCTGGCTCCTGCAAATTTGAAAAAAGAAGGTTCTCAACTGGATTTGGCTGTAGCTATAGGCATATTAAAGGCCAGTGGTGTGATCATTAATAGTAATGAAGAAATGGCTTTTCTAGGAGAATTATCACTGGATGGAAAAATAAATCATATAGATGGCGCATTACCCATGGTTATTTCATTAAGGGAAAACAATATAAAAAAATGTATTGTCCCTTATGAAAACAGGGAGGAATGTGCTGTTATTGAGGATATTGAAATAATACCTGTAAATAGTTTAAAACAGGTTGTAGACTATTTAAATGGCACAGAATGTATTATGCCTTATAAATGTGAAAAAAAGCCAGATTTTGATGAGGAGGAAGTATTTGATGTAGACTTTAGCGATATAAAAGGACAGGAAGGGCTAAAGAGAGCCTTAGAGGTGGCAGCTGCCGGAAGCCACAATATACTTATTATTGGACCTCCAGGGTCTGGAAAGACAATGGCTGCTAGAAGGCTTCCTACAATATTGCCTAAGCTTACTTTTGAAGAGGCTATAGAAGTCACTAAAATATACAGTGTTGCCGGCCTTTTAAATACAAATGCCTTAATAAAGAGTAGACCCTTTAGAGCTCCTCATCACACATCTTCTCAGGTTTCCTTGATTGGTGGCGGTAGAATACCTAAACCAGGAGAAGTTTCATTGGCTCATAATGGGGTTCTTTTTTTGGATGAAATTCCTGAGTTCAAAAAAAGCGTTCTTGAAGTATTAAGGCAGCCTATGGAGGATGGAGTAGTGTCCATATCTAGGGCTAATGCAAGCCATACATACCCCTGCAGGTTCATGTTGGTTGCCAGCATGAATCCATGTCCCTGTGGATATTATGGGGACCCTTATCACCAATGCACCTGTTCTCAAAAAAGCATTGAAGCATATTTAGGAAAATTAAGCAGCCCTTTATTAGACAGGATTGATATTCACATAGAGGTAATGCCTGTTGATTATAAGGATTTAAACAAGAATGTGAATATAGAATGCTCAAGGGATATAAGAGAAAGGGTAAACAAAGCCAGGGAAATACAGATTAGAAGATACTCTAAGGAAAATATCCATTGCAATTCTCAATTAAGCCCCAGAGACATAAAGGAATACTGCAAATTGACAAAAAATGCAGAACTAATAATGAAGGAAGCATTTAATAAATACAGATTCAGTGCCAGAACATATAATAAAATACTAAAGGTAAGCAGGACAATTGCAGATTTGGATGGGAAGGAGATAATTTCGGAGAATCACGTTCTTGAGGCTATCAGATACAGGAGTTTGGATAAAAAATACTGGGGGTAAAAACCTTGATTGATTTGTCTAAAAAGGATATATTAATATGGCTAAACAGCTTAAATATTGGCAACCAGAATATTGAGAAGATAATTTCACAGGTTGATGATATAAGAGATATATGGTATATGACGGATAGTGTTATAAATAGATTTAAGAACATAAGTTCAAAAAATAAGGAAACAATAATTAAAAACAGAAATGAGGACTATTTAAAGAAAGTACTATATATTTTAGAGGAACAAAATATTGAAGTTGTCACAATTTACGATGAAAATTATCCTAAAAGCTTAAAAAATATATATAATAAGCCTTTGGTCCTATATATAAAGGGAAAAATACTTGAAGAAGATGAGTTTGCTATAGCTGTTGTAGGCTCAAGGAAGGCTACGAGCTATGGAAAATGGGCTACAGAAAAATTTGTAAAAGAGCTTGTTAATCTTGATATTACAATAGTCAGCGGATTGGCCACAGGAATTGACAGCATTGCTCATAAAACTGCTCTGGAATATAATGGAAGGACCATTGCAGTCCTTGGAAATGGACTTGATATAGTATATCCTAATAAAAATAAGGAGCTGTATAAGGAAATTGCAAAGAATGGTGCATTGATTACAGAGTATTTTTGCGGGGTAGCTCCATTGCCGTACAATTTTCCTCAAAGAAACAGAATTATTAGTGGATTATCCTTAGGTGTAATTATTGTAGAAGCAAAAGGGAAAAGTGGATCCCTTATTACTGCTCAGCATGCATTGGAGCAGGGTAAGGAAGTATTTGCTGTACCAGGAAATATAAACAGCATATTCAGCGAAGGAACAAACAGATTGATAAAAGATGGCGCTAAATTGATTATGGATGTAGAGGATATAATTGAAGAGCTGTATCAGCTTCAGGATAGGTTAAATAGAGTAAAAAAGGAAAATATAGACTACTCTAATTTAAGTGAATTGGAGATTAGCATTGTTGAATTGATAAAAGAAGGGCCAATGCACTGTGATACCATAGCTATGAAAACTGGAATGAATATAAAAGAAGTAAACAGCATACTTACAATATTAGAGTTAAAAGGGATAATTAAGGAAATTGGCGGAGGAATTTTCGCCCTTTCATAGGCATTATTATGGAGGTGAAATTTTTGCAGAAAAATCTAGTTATAGTTGAGTCGCCGGCAAAAGCAAAAACCATTGGGAAATTTTTGGGGAAGAAATATAAAGTAAAGGCATCTGTTGGACATATTAGAGATTTACCAAAGAGCAGCCTTGGAATTGATATAGAAAATAATTTTACACCTAGATATATAACTATAAGAGGTAAGGGTCCAGTTGTTCAGGAATTGAAAAGGGAAGCCAGAAAGTCTGATAAGGTATACCTTGCTACAGACCCTGATAGAGAGGGGGAAGCCATATCATGGCATTTAGCCCACGTATTGGGTCTTGATGAAAAAGCCCCAATAAGGATTGAGTTCAATGAGATTACAAAGGATGCAATACAAAAAGCCATCAAGAAGCCCAGAGCTATTGACAAGAACCTGGTTGATGCCCAGCAGGCAAGGAGGGTGTTGGATAGGCTTGTAGGCTATAAAATAAGTCCCCTGCTTTGGAAGAAGATAAAAAAAGGCTTAAGTGCAGGTAGAGTGCAGTCTGTAGCAGTAAAGCTTATATGTGACAGAGAGAAGGAAATTGAAAGATTTATTTCTGAAGAGTATTGGACTATAGAAGCCCTGCTGGAAAAGGATGGAATAGTATTTGAATCCAGCTTTTATGGCATCTATAACGATGGCAAGGAAGAAAAAGTTGACCTTTCTAATAGAAAGGATGTAGATGAGGTTTTAAATTCATTAGATAAGGGTAATTTTACTGTATTAGAAGTAAAAAAAGGCAAAAAGAAGAAAAACCCAAATGGTCCATATATAACCAGCACTTTGCAGCAGGATGCTTCACGAAAGCTGGGTTTTACAGCCAAAAAGACCATGAGGATTGCTCAGGAGCTGTATGAAGGAGTTGATATAAAAGGCGAAGGTACAGTGGGCTTAATTACATATATCAGGACTGACTCAATGAGAATATCCGAAGAAGCAATAAATGCTGCTAAATCATACATTATAAAAGAATTTGGAAAGGATTACACTAATGGCGGAAAAAATTACAGCAATAAGAAAAAAGAAACACAGGATGCTCATGAATGCATAAGGCCAACTTCCATTGAGAGAATTCCATCAAAAATAAGGGATTCTTTGACAAAGGACCAGTATATGCTGTACGATTTAATCTGGAAGAGATTTGTAAGCTCACAGATGAGCCCTGCTAATTTTGATACCATGTCTGTAAAACTGCTTTCAAATGGCTATCTGTTTAAAGCTTCAGGATCTAAACTAAACTATGATGGATTCTTGAAAGTCTATGCTCCGGAAGAAAATGAAGATAAGGACCATGAGATTCCATTATTGGAAGAAGGAGAAAAGGTACATGTAAAAGAAATAAAACCAAATCAGCATTTTACTCAACCTCCTCCAAGATATACGGAAGCTTCACTTATTAAAACATTGGAGGAACTGGGTATAGGAAGGCCCAGCACTTATTCGCCAATTATTTCGACTATTCAAAATAGAGGATATGTGGTTGTTAAGAATAAATCCTTTGAACCAACGGAGTTAGGGATATTGGTTAATAACTTATTGGAAGAGTATTTTGAAGATATTGTGGATGAAAAGTTTACAGCAGAGATGGAGAAAAATCTTGATTTAATTGCAGAGGGAGAACATAAATGGCAAGATATTGTTAGCCATTTCTATGACCAGTTTGAAAAAGTGCTTAAAAAGGCTGAAGAGGAAATATCCCAAATAAAGATTGAAGAGGAAGTTTCAGATGAAGTCTGTGAAAAATGCGGAAGAAATATGGTAATAAAGCATGGTCCTTATGGTAAGTTTTTAGCTTGCCCCGGATATCCTGAATGCAAGAATACCAAACCAATACTGGATGAAATAGGAGTTAGGTGTCCTGTATGCGGGGGCAATATTGTAAAGAGAAAGAGCAGCAAAGGAAGAAATTTCTATGGATGCAGTAATTACCCCCAATGCAATTTTGTTTCATGGGATGAACCTATAGAGGAGAAATGCCCTAACTGTGGTGGCCTTTTGACTAGAAAAGTAAACAAAAATAGTATTGTTATAAAGTGCACAAATAAAGAATGTGGATACATTAGAAATGAAAATAAATAAAAGTATGTACAATTCAAAAAAAATGTAGTAATCTATTAAATATATGATTAAATTTTCTGAAAATGAAAAATATAGTAGTAGAATAGTTTTGAGGTGTTTGATATGATGAAAGGAACAACTATAGTTGCAGTTAAAAAGGATAATAAGACTGCAATAGCAGGAGATGGGCAGATTACTTTTGGCAATGAAACTATTATGAAGTCCACTGCAAAAAAAGTAAGGAAAATATTCAATAATAATGTTATAATAGGATTTGCCGGTTCTGTTGCAGATGCATTGACTTTGGCTGAAATGCTGGAGGAGAAACTGGAACAGCATAGTGGAAATCTGAAAAGAGCTGCTGTAGAATTTGCTAGGGATTGGAGAAGAGATAAAACATTACGAAAACTGGAAGCATTGCTGGTGGCAGCAGATAAGGATAATTTGCTGTTAGTTTCAGGAAATGGAGAAGTAATAGAACCAGAGGAAGGCGTGTTGGCCATAGGTTCAGGAGGTAATTATGCATTGGCATCTGCCAAAGCCCTTCTTAAGCATTCGAACTTAAATGCTGAAGAAATTGCCAGGGAATCTATTTTAATTGCTTCCTCTATTTGTGTATTCACTAACAGCAATATTTCTTGTGAAGTGATTTAAGGAGTGTGATTTTATGGGGGAGTTAACTCCAAAACAAATTGTTGAGGAGTTAGATAAATATATTATAGGACAGCATAATGCCAAAAAGGCAGTAGCAATATCCATAAGGAACAGATTCAGAAGAAATAAGTTACCAGATGAAATTAGAGAAGAAGTTAAGCCAAAAAATATACTTATGGTAGGACCTACAGGAGTAGGAAAAACAGAAATTGCTAGAAGAGTCGCTAAACTTACCGATATGCCCTTTGTGAAAGTTGAAGCCACTAAGTTTACAGAAGTGGGATATGTAGGCAGAGATGTTGATTCTATGGTAAGGGATTTAGTCGAAGAATCCATTAGGATGGTTAAAGAAAAGAAGATTACTGAAGTCTACGAAAAGAGCATGGTATTGGCTGATGAAAGAATAATAGATATTCTTCTGCCCCTCCCTTCAAAGAGAAAAAGCAATAACCCATTGGAGATGCTATTTGGAAGTTATAAGGAAGAAGAGAGCCAGGATGAAGAAAGCAAATCGGAAATCCTGGAAAAAAGAAAAAAACTTCTGGAAAAGCTTAAAAAAGGAGAGTTGGATGATAAAATAATTGAAATAGAGGTTGAAGACACGCATAATTCAACAATAGGATTATATAGCGGTATAGGCATGGAGGAGTTAAACATAAACATAGGTGATATATTTGGAGATATGCTTCCAAAGAAGAAAAAGAAGAAAAAGGTTACTATTAAGGAAGCAAGAAAGATTTTAAGCAATCAGGAAGCAGAAAAGCTTATAGATATGGATGAGGTTATAGAATTAGGCATTAAAAGAGCTGAAGAAAATGGAATGATATTCATAGACGAGATTGACAAGATTGCAGGGAAGAACTATGGTGGGGGACCTGATGTATCAAGAGAGGGAGTTCAGAGGGATATCCTGCCTATTATAGAAGGTACAACAGTTATTACAAAGTATGGACCAGTTAAAACAGACCATATATTGTTTATTGCAGCAGGAGCTTTTCATGTTTCTAAAGTTGAAGACCTTATACCAGAGATACAAGGAAGATTTCCTGTAAGAGTAGAGTTGGAAAGCCTTACAGAAGAGAATTTTAGAGAAATACTGACTAAACCCAAAAATGCATTGATTACCCAGTATCAACATCTATTGAGAACAGAGGGCATAGAATTGAAATTTACCAAAGAGGCAATAGATTTAATTGCCAAAGCAGCTTTCTTAATCAATGAACAGTCTGAAAATATTGGCGCAAGAAGGTTAAATACAGTATTGGAGAAACTGCTAGAGGATGTTTCTTTTGAAGCTCCTGACATAGACAATAAAGAGTTTATAGTAGATGAAGATTATGTTAGCAAAAAGCTAATGTTGTATGTAAAAGAAAAGGACATTACAAAATATATTTTATAGAAGGAGGATTTACATGGCTGAAACATTACTGCAAAAAACAAGAAGACTGAACAAAACTTTACAAGGGACAGGTTCAAAACCAATATCATTTCAGGAATTAAGCGAGATATTAAGCGAGATATTAGATGCCAATGTATATATTGCCAGTAAAAAAGGTAGGGTTTTGGGATATGCTTTAACTAAAGGATATGACTGCGATATAATACAGGCAGAGATAGTTAAGGGAAAGAGATTTCCCAAGGAGTATAATGAAGAACTTTTAAAGGTAAAGGAAACCAAAGAGAATTTCCAGGAGATTACAGACTGTGTATTTGACCATGAAACGGAATGCCCATATCCTGATAAAATTGTTACAATAATACCTATAAACAGTGCTGGAGAAAGACTTGGCACTTTAGTCATTGCAAGATATGGAAGAAATTTTACAGAAGAGGATTTGGTATTGGCTGAATATAGCGCTACAATTGTAGGAATGGAGATACTAAGAGCCAAGAATGAGGAAATAGAAGAGGAGTCAAGAAAGAAAGCTGTTGTTCAAATGGCTATTGGAACATTATCATATTCAGAATTGGAAGCTATGGAACACATATTTAAGGAACTGGATGGTGATGAAGGCTTAATTGTAGCAAGTAAAGTTGCAGATAGGGTAGGGATTACAAGGTCAGTTATAGTTAATGCATTAAGGAAATTTGAGTCAGCTGGTGTAATTGAATCAAGGTCTTTAGGTATGAAAGGTACCCATATAAAAATATTAAATGACAAGTTGCTTGAAGAACTTCAAAAGGTAAGAGAATCTTAAGAAAAGTAGTGGAGGCATCCACTGCTTTTTTTTAGGTCTAAGGTTATATTTAGTGCGTTTTGTATATAATTTACTATGAAAATGAAGAAATTTGATGTATTATAAAGATTATAGAAATTCCATAACGAAAATTGACGAAAAATAAATTGAAAAAATCAAAAAATTAGAAAATTATGTTAACACATATTGAAATTTGCCAAAATAAAATATAATATAAATGTTAAGATTGAGGGGGAATGGATTTATGGATAGATTGTTGAAAAATGTAGATATCCTCAATTATGCACTTAATGGATTATGGTTAAGGAATGAAATCATTAATCATAACATCTCAAATGCAAATACTCCTAATTATAAAAGGCTTACTGTTAATTTTGAAGATTCCTTAAAAAAAGCCCTGGATAAGAGGAGTTCAAATCTTATTACGACCCACGAGAATCATATTTCAAATATTAGTAATATGGAAAAGGTTCAGTCAAATGTCGTAGAAGCTGATGAGTATTCGTACAGATTTGACGGTAATAGCGTAGATATTGATGTAGAATCAGCAAATTTAGCAAAGAACGCTATAATGTACAATGCAGTTATAAATCAGGTAATTGGCGAGTTTAACAAATTAAAAAATATTATTAATGATGGGAGATGAGTTTTATGGGTATGTTTGATGCTATTAATATTAGTTCCTCAGCACTTACAGCACAAAAGACCAGAATAGATGTTATAAGCAAGAATATTGCTAATGCAAGTACAACAAGGGCTACCAATGGTATGCCATACAGAAGAAAAATGGTGGTATTTAGAGAGAGCAGGGATAATTCTTTTGAGGACTATTTAAACAGTATAAGTTCCAAATTTAATGGAAGCGGTGTGGAAATAGATTATATAGCAGAGGATGAATCTCCTTTTAAGCTGAAATATGAACCTGGACATCCTGATGCAGATGAAAATGGATACGTGATGATGCCAAATGTAGATGTAGTTGTTGAAATGGTGGATTTAATAGACGCGCAGAGAGCATATGAGGCTAATATAACAGCCATAAATACCACCAAGTCAATGATGATGAATGCATTAGAAATAGGGCGGAGGTAAAATAAATGGATATAAAATCTATAGGTTTAAGTAATACTCTAACTAATATGTTACAAACCTCTACAAAGAAGGAAATAAGTGATTTCAGTTCATTACTGGACAATGCATTGAATAGAGTCAATCAGCTGCAGATGGAAAGTGACAGGTATAAAGTGCTCCTTTCCATTGGCGAAGTGGACAACCTTCATGATGTTACAATTGCAGCGGAAAAGGCTAATATCGCTTTGCAGTTAACTTTGTCCATAAGGAACAAAGTTATAGAGGCTTACCAGGAGATCATGAGAATGCAAATATAGTCGAGCTGTAAGAAATGAGGTGTTAAGATGTGGGAGTCTATACAGCAGGTTAGAAATCAGTTAAATGGATATTGGAATGATTTGGACAAGGGTAAAAGAAAAAAGGTAATAATTGCTGGAGTCATTTCTTTATTGGTTGTTATAATACTTGTGTTTTTATTAACCAGAACAGAATATGATGTGCTGTTTACTAACTTAAGTTTGGAGGATATGGCAGAAGTAAAGGATAAATTGGATGAACTGGGCATTAAGTATAGAATCCCGGATAATAACCCCAGGACAATACTTGTACCTGAGAATATGAAAAATCTGGCGAAGATAGAGCTGGCTTCAGAAGGATTACCTAAATCTGGATATAGCTTTTTGGATGCTTTTAATGATAGCAGCTGGACTATGACTGATTATGACAAAAAAGAGAGGATGAAATTAGCCTTACAGAGCGAATTAGCTTCAACCATATCAGAAATAGACGGAATTGATAAAGCAACTGTCTATATCAATGAAAAAGATGAAACAGGATTTGTATTAAATGAAAATGACAATAAGACAACAGCAAGCGTATTTATTGAAAAGAGCTATGGGAGCACCTTATCATCAGGGACCATAAAAGCTATACAAAACCTTGTCGCTTCATCAATAAACACAAGCCCTGAAGAAGTGCAGATAATCGATAGTGAGGGGAATTTGTTGACAAACAGTCAAGGTGAGTCTGAGCTGATGATGACTGACCAGTTTGTTATAAAGAGCAATTTAGAAAATAAGATAAATGAAAGCATAAAAAAATTTCTGGAGAACATATTTGGTAAAGGGAATGTAGATGTACTTTCAAGTGTAAAAATCAATTTTAACAGTGAAAAGACTACAATTGTAGAGTTTAAACCTCCTGTAGAAGGCAATGATGAAGGATTGATAAGAAGTATGGAGGAAGTTGAGGAGCATGTGGCCAGAGGAAGTGGACAAGGTACTCCAGGGACTGAAGGAAATATTCCTGATTATGAAATGGCAAATGATAGCAATGAAGTATCGAATAAGAGGAGCAGCATTATCAATTATGAGCTAAATCAGATTAATCAGGAAATATTAAAGGCACCTGGCCAGGTTGAAGATATAACTGTAGCAGTATTGATAAATAGAGATGTGCTTCTTAATGGAAATTTTAATGCTGATGTAGAGAAGGATGTTGAGAATTTGATTTATGCTGCAACAGGATTGAATACCAGACAAGTAGTAGTAATGGCAGGAAACTTTGCACCTAAGGATACAGAAGGTGTAGCGGCTATAGAAAGTGTTCCAAAGATGAATTTGGCGTTGCCACTGGCTATTGGGGCAGTTATTCTTATGTTATTGGGCATTGTGTTGCTTAGAAGAAGAAAGAGGGTATATAAGGAATTAAATGAAGTAGGGTTAAGAGCTGAAGAGGAAAAGGCTGTCACTACTGAAGTTGAGGATTTAGATATTGAAGCAGAAAAGCCAAAGATAAGGGCTCAAATAGATAAATTTGTTGAAAGGAATCCAGAGTTAGTTGCACAGCTTTTAAGAACCTGGTTAAATGAATAGGAGAGAGATGCAATATGATGAATAAACAGTACAATGGAAAAGAAAAAGCAGCTATATTTTTGATAACCTTAGGACCAGAGAAATCTGCTAAAATATTTAAGTATTTTAGTGATGAAGAAATTGAAGAGATGACTTTACAGATAGCAAATATGAGGATGGTGTCTTCAAAGGATAAGGATAAAGTAATGGAGGACTTTTATCAGCTTGCAGTAGCCCAGGAATATATATCAGAAGGTGGAATAAATTATGCCAAGGAAATACTGGTAAAGGCATTAGGAGAGGAAAAGGCTATAGAAATAATAAACAAATTGACTTCATCCTTGTATGTAAGGCCTTTTGAGTTTATAAGAAAGGCCGATCCAAATCAGCTGTTTAATTATATAGAAAACGAACATCCTCAGACAATTGCATTGATATTATCCTATTTAAGGCCAGACCAGGCTGCAAAGATTCTTTCCAGCCTTCCTCAGGAAAAACAGGTGGAAGTTGCTAGAAGAATAGCAGTAATGGACAGAACTTCACCAGATGTGATTAAGGAGGTAGAAAGGGTACTGGAAACAAAGTTTTCCGGGATTTTATCTCAAGACTTTACTTCAACTGGTGGAATCCAGAATGTTGTTGACATATTGAATTCAGTAGACAGGGGTACAGAGAAATATATTATGGAAAGGCTTGAGAGAATTGACACAGAATTAAGCGAAGAAATAAGAAAGAGAATGTTTGTATTTGAAGATATAATAACGCTGGATAACAAGAGCATCCAGAGAGTAATAAGAGAAGTCAACAATTCACAATGGGCGATTGCACTGAAAGGCGCAAGTGAAGAAGTAAAAGAAGCTGTATTCTCCAATATGAGCAAGAGGCTTGTTGAGATGATCAATGAAGATATTGAGTTCATGGGACCTGTACGCTTAAGGGATATAGAAGAAGCTCAGCAGGCAATAGTCAACGTTATTAGAAGATTAGAGGAAGAAGGAGAAATAATCATACCTAGAGGGGGAGCTGAGATAATTGTCTAATGTTATTAAGTCTTTCAGAGTAATAGAATGCAAAGATCCAGCTTTTAAAGATATCAGTTTAAAATCCAGCTCCATATATAATGAAATTATAGAAGAAGCAAGGAAGAAACATGAGCAAATAGTAAGTGAAGCTGAAAAAAAAGCAGAGGAAATAATGGATAAAGCTTATATGGAATATGAGAAACAGTTAAATATTGCCTATGAAAAATCAAAAACAATATTTGAAGAAAGCAGGGATAAGGGATATTCTGAAGGCTATGAACTAGGTATCAATAACGGATATGATGAAGGATATAATAAAGGATACGAAGAAGGTAAAAAGGAAGCAGAAAAGCTCATTAAAGAAGCCTTAGAGATTAAGGAGTACTACAATACAAGAAGAAGCCAGATTTTGAAGGATGCTGAAAAGGACCTGATAGACCTTGTAATTGCAATATGCGAGAAAGTATTTAATCAAAAGGTAATGGAGGATGAAAAATATATTATCTCCCTGGTTTTAAATGGAATAGAGGGATTGGAGGTAAAGGATAAGCTTACAATCATCACTTCTAAAGAGGACTATGAAGTGTTGAAGAACAATGAGAATACTATTTTAGCTAAAGCCAGTCTTATAGACAGTGTTGAAATCAGAATAAACAGTGAAATGAAAAAAGGAGATTGCATACTGGAAACATCGAAAGGGAATATAGATGTAAGCTTAAATGGACAGCTGGAGGAAATTAAAGATTTTATATATACAATTCTAAATAATGAGTGATATCAATATGGAAAGTATAGATATTAGAAAATATATACATAGAATCAATGAAAGAAGATTTATAAAATATATAGGGAATATTACAAAGGTAACAGGTTTGACAATAGAGTCCAATGGTCCTATAGCTTCCATTGGAGAATTATGCTATATATATCCTCATAATAAAAAAGAGCACATACTGGCTGAAGTAGTAGGTTTTAGAGATGACAACGTGCTATTAATGCCTTTAGGTGATATGAATGGCATTGCACCGGGAAGTAAGGTAATAGCAAGTGGTAAAACCTTGAAGGTGCCTGTTGGAGAAGAATTGGTAGGAAGAGTATTGGATGGGTTAGGCAATCCAATTGATGGATTAGGGCAATTAAAAACTTTGAAAACATACGAGGTATCTAATACTCCTCCAAATCCTTTGGAAAGAAAAATGATAACTACACCTTTATCACTGGGGGTTAAGTCTATTGACGGTTTACTCACCTGCGGAAAAGGTCAGAGAATAGGCATTTTTGCAGGAAGTGGAGTAGGCAAGAGCACCCTTATGGGCATGATAGCAAGGAACAGTTCAGCAGATGTTAACGTTATAGGGTTAATTGGAGAAAGAGGAAGGGAAGTAAGAGAGTTTATCCAAAAGGATTTAAAGGAAGAAGGACTAAAAAGATCAGTAATGGTAGTGGTCACTTCAGACCAGCCAGCTTTAATCAGAGTGAAAGGTGCATTGGTTACTACAGCCATAGCTGAGTATTTTAGAGATTTGGGCTTAGATGTGATGCTTTTAATGGATTCTGTTACCAGATTTGCCATGGCTCAAAGGGAAGTAGGTCTTGCAATAGGAGAGCCACCAGTTACCAGAGGTTTTACACCTTCAGTTTTTGCAATGCTGCCTAAGCTTTTGGAAAGATCGGGTACTTCCAATAAGGGAAGTATAACAGGACTTTATACTGTATTGGTGGATGGTGATGACCTAAATGAGCCTATAACAGATGCTGTAAGGGGAATATTAGACGGTCACATTGTGTTGTCAAGAAAACTTGCAAATCAAAACCACTATCCTGCCATTGATGTACTGGCAAGCGTTAGCAGGGTTATGTCAAGTATAGTATCCAAAGAGCATTTATCTATGGCAAAGGAGATAAAGAACGCAATGGCAGTTTACAAGGAATCTGAGGATTTAATTAACATAGGTGCCTATAAAAGAGGGACCAATAGGAATATAGATAAGGCCATAGATATTAAGGAGGATATAGATAATATGTTAAAACAGGAAACTATGGCCTCTTATTCTTTTGAAGAGACTATTTCAATTATGAAAGATATTGTTTCAAAACTTAATGGGTAACGGAGGATAGCATATGGCAGGTTTTAAATTTAGACTTGAGAAAGTACTGAACTATAAGGAAACAGTTGAAAACCAAAGTAAAATCAAATTTGCACAGGTTAAGCAAAAGTTAACGATAGAGGAAGCTCTTTTAAATGATTTTTACAACCAAAAAAAGTCTGTAATAGATAGAAGGAATTCATCCAGCAAGGGAATTAAAGTTGGAGAGTTAGCTATGTATAATTCATATATAGGTGCATTAAATAAGAGAATAGAAAAACAGAGCTTAATAGTTGCTAGAACTAGGGAAGAACTTGATAGGGCAAAGGACGATATGGTTCAGGCTGTAACAGAAAAGAAAATATTTGAAAAGCTAAGGGAAATCCAATATGAAGAATTCATCTATAAACAGGGAAAAGAGGAACTGAAGATAAATGATAATTTCATAAGCTATAAAACAGCTACCCGCAATTAGGGGGAATAGAAAATGGATTTAGCAAAGAAGAGAAGGAAAGGTAAAGGAATCTATATAATCCTGTCGTTGCTTATACTTATAATTATAGCTTTATCAGTGCTGGGATTTTTATATTTTACAAACGAAGAATTTAAGAATATAGCAGATACCTATTTAAAAACCATACCATTTTTGGAAAGTATTACATCAAGGAGTGCAAAAACAAATAGCAGTAATATTGATGAAACAGAGTTGAACCAGAAAAAGGAAGATATAGCAGAGTATTACATTAAAAGAGGCATTGATGCCGTATACGAATTATATGCTATTAAGACAAAGGATGAGCTGTTATATAGCGATATAGTGAAAATAATGAATCAGAAATCTCCATCCCTTACAAGCAAACTGATTACAGAAGTTAGAAATCTGGATAATATGGAGGATATTCTTACAACTATACATAATAAAATCATGGATGAAAATAAATCTGAAATATTGGAAGAAGCAAGAAAGCTGGAAAATATGGAATTGTTAACTGCAATAGAGGAATTAAATATGAGAATTAAAGACAGTTCATTTATTAAAAATATAAATGATATATTATTGAACATGAGAGAAGAAAGCTTATGTAACATATTTTACTATATGGATGAAGAAACAAGACAGAGTTTATATAACATTCTGGATGAGGATTTAAGGCTAAAAATAAACAGTTTGATTAAGGATAAAAGCATTGAATACAACAGGCTGGTGGATATAGCCAGGCTATATGAGGACAAACCTGTAGATATTCTATTAAATTATATAGGAAATACAGATACATATGATATGGACGAACTGGCTGTTATATATTCCAATCTGTCAGTTGTTAAATCGGGTGAGGTACTTTCTAAAGTTAATAATGATGCATTTATTCAGGATTTAATTGCTGCCATAAGTAAAGAAGAACAGTTAAGGAAGGAGGATTCTGTTGCTGCTGACTTAAATAAGGCAATTCAGTTCATAACTGAATATAATGCAAAGATAGATGAACTGGTAAACATATATGAAAATATGGAACCAAACAGGGCTGCAAGAATATTGGAAAATATGCTTGAAAACAGCACAACCTTGAATCAGTTTGTCCTGGAATCTGAACCTGTTTATGAAGTAACAGATTCATCTGTAGCAATGGATATATTAAAAAACATGAGGCAAAAAAATGCAGCTAAAATATTGAACTATTTTAAAACTGAAAATGTAACTAAGCTGACTCAAATGTTGGCTAGCCCATAAAAATTAAAAGGAGGTGAGGTTTTGTTAGAGGTAAATACACTAGCAAATCAAACAGTGCTTTTTTCCATTGATTCCTCAGATTCAAGGGAAGCAGAAACGGATGTAAAAGAAGATTTTCTATCAATACTTGAAAGCATTGAAGCAGAATATAGTGTAATGAAAAAGCATTATATAAGTTCAGAGTCTAAAAGTCCAGATACAGAGGAAAAGGATATTGAAAGTGATGAAGAATTGGAATTTTATAAAAAAATGGCTGAAACAATAAATGCTATTGATCAATTATCCATGCATATAAAATCAATCTACCTGGATACGAGTGATGCTGAGTGTAAAAAACTAATTTATCAGGACCCCAATGATATTGAGCATGTAGAATCAATATACCTGGATTCGTATCAGAACCCTGATGATACTGAGCATATAAAATCAATCTTCCAGAATCCAGATGATACTGATTTCAGCAATGTTTTTTTGAAGCTTAACGAAGCAGAAAAAATACTGGAATCAATTAATTATAATAAGGAATCAGCCAATTTTGAGAAAGGAATGGAATATTTGAATAATATTTTAGAGCAGGTTAAAGGGATGTTGGAGGAAACCGGTTTTGTAGACTATGCTGTAATTGATGAAATAGGAAAAAGAGTTCAGGAAATAAGCAGAAATCCTGAGGATATATCAGATTCGCAGCCTCTAAGGGATGAAGAAGTAGAATTTGAAGAAATCAAAGACAAATACCATGAACATGAGATTCCTCAAAATAATGATATTAAGCATTTAAATTTAGGATTTTGGAGAGTCGAATCTAATGAAAACACTAAAGAAATAGGCATTGGGGGAAGCAAATACAAACAGCAGAAGAAAGATTTTATTATAGGCAATGATGCAGAGCATTTAAACCTGGAGTTTGAGGAAATCAAGCTTTTGGAGAAAAGCGAAGAAGCAAGCAATGCAGATTTAGAAAGCTCCATTGAAAATATCAGATTTGAAAACACTACAAATGAGCAACCTCTTTTTCTCAACATGCCAGTAAATGACGCAGCTAATATAGATAGTAATACTGAAACAGGTTTTATACAGGATTACAATATTGAAGAGCTTTTTCAACAGATAGTAGAAAAGCTTCATATAATTAAGAATCAGGACAAGCAGGAGGTAAGGATTAAGCTTAAACCTGATTACCTTGGAGAGCTTGTTCTAAAGATGGAATTAGAAGATGGAGCTATTGATGCAAAATTAATTGTTGATAATTTGCAAACAAAGGAAATAATCGAATCAGGTTTGCTTCAGCTTAGAGAGCAATTTGAAAACAATGGACTGGAAATAAAGGCTATTGAAGTTTTTATTGGTTCAAATGAGAAATTTGAAGGTGAAAGAAGAAATAGACATAGCTTTAGCAGAAACTCATCTAGATTGAGAATCAATAAAAGTGTAGAAAAGGAATTAAACGTTTATAATGTCGGCTATACTGGACAAAATGCAGCAATAAACTATGAGGGAAGGTTGAATTTATTTGTATAGGAGGTGAGAAGATGGAGGTCAATGGCTATGAAAATATTAGATATGTATATTTTAACAATGGCTACAAAAATAATGGCGAAAATACCCAAAATATTAATAATGAATTAGATAAGGATACATTTTTAAAGCTGCTGATAACACAATTAGCCAATCAAAATCCATTAAACCCTGTAGAAGATAAGGAATTTATAGCACAGTTGGCTCAATTTAGCTCTTTAGAGCAGATGCAGAATTTGAACAAAAATATAACTGATATAGGAAATGAGATATTGCAATCCATGGACTATTTGAATTTAAACAGCATTGAAGCAAATGTAGAAATATTAAAGGAATTAATAAATATAAGAAAGGCAATGGAAAGCTATTTTAATCAAGACAATCAATAGTATGGAGTTGATTATATGAATGAAATAAAAATTAGGCAGTTGGAAAACAGGTTAATCAATTCTTCACATTTGTACAAGAGAGAAGCCAATTCATCTCAGAAGGATTTTGGACAAGTATTGGATATAGTATTTTCAAAGCATGCGCTAAATAGGATGGATAACAGAAATATGAAACTAACAAGTAATGAATTGGAAAAATTGAAAACAGCCATAAATAAGGCTGAAATGAAGGGAGTAAAGGATGCATTAATCCTAATGGACGATAAGGCTTTTATAGCTAGTATTAAGAACAAAACCATTATAACTACTTTAAATAAGGAACAGATAAAGGATAATGTGTTTACAAATATTGATGGAGCAGTTATAGTTTAACCGGACCTTACAGGAGGTTAAGCATATCTGACTGACAGATGATATGCACTGCTCCAAATAGAAAGGGAGGTATTTTATGTTAAGGTCAATCTATTCGGCTGTTTCAGGCATCAGAGCACATCAAACCAAAATGGATGTTATAGGCAATAATATTGCCAATATCAACACTGTTGGGTATAAAAGGCAATATGTAACATTTCAGGAGATATTCAGTCAGACCATAAATGGTGCTACTGGCCCTGCAGGTGGAAGAGGAGGAACAAATCCTCAGCAAGTAGGCCTTGGAGTAGGTGTAGGTGCTATAAATACCATATACACAAAAGGCTCAATTCAAAGAACAGATAATCCCGAAGACCTTATGATTGATGGAGAAGGCTTTTTTGTGGTAACTGATGATATCAATTATGAAAAGAGATTTTATACCAGAGCTGGAAATTTCACATTGGATATGGATGGAAACCTTGTTGCTCCAGGAGGTTATAAGGTCTTAGGGTATAGGTATGATGAAAATGGAAATATAACAGGTGAAATTTCGCCTATTCAGATAAGAAGGTCAGAAATATTGGCTCCAACTGCTACTACAGAATTGATGTTTAAAGGAAACCTGGATTCAAGAATAGTAGAAGGGGAAGACCATATTGCTGATACTGTAATAAAGGATAGCTTAGGAAATTCCTATACAGTTACTTTTAAGTTTACAAAAGGAGCTTCTGATGAAACAGGCACTGTTTGGAATATTAGCATAGAAAGGATTACCGACCAGGCAACAGGGTATTACAAGGACTTTACAACGGATACTCAAAATAGCCCAATATATATTGGTGGCAAAAGAGTTGACAGTGTGACACTTAAATTTAACAGGGAAGGAAAACTGGTATACTTAGGAGACGGTACTAATATTGGAGATGACGAAAACCAGTTTAGCGAAGTAACTCTGGACTTGTCCAATCTTGTATTTGACCAGGGAGAAGGATTGGATGAAGGTAAAACAGTTACTCCACCTGGCAGCTTTGGTAAAAATGGAAATGGCCAGATACTGTTATTTGATGATGAAAAATCAAGCGATATTATAAACAACCTTACACAGTACTCCAGTGATATGGATGCAAAGCCCAATGCAGTTGATGGCAATTCACTAAGTAAGCTTGAAGGGTATACTATAGACAGCAGTGGAACTGTTATTGGAGTATTTAGTAACGGAGTAAGGAAGGCTCTGGCAAAGATAATACTGGCTAAATTTGATAATCCAATGGGGCTTCAAAAGATGGGTGGAAATCTGTTTATAGATACCACAAATTCAGGAGAGCCACAATACGGATTGCCTGGTGGAAATGGTTATGGTACTATATCATCGGGAACTCTGGAGATGTCAAATGTGGATTTATCTATGGAGTTTACTGAAATGATAACTACACAGCGCGGGTTTCAGGCTAATTCAAGGATCATAACCACATCAGATGAAATGCTGCAGGAGCTGGTAAATTTAAAGAGATAATCAGATGAGTGGGGCATATGCCCCTCTCATTAACTTGCATATAGATTAAAGGTGGGTTTATATGATAAAGGTAGAAAGGTTAAATGGCAAGGAGTTTTTCATAAACTGTGAGCTGATAGCTTTTGTAGAAGAAACGCCAGACACGGTTATAACACTTACCACTGGGCAGAAAGTAGTAGTAGCTAATAAGGCAGATGATATTGTAAACAGGATAATTGAATATAAGGCAAAAATTATGGAGTATAAAGATTATCTCCTTATGAAAGAGGTGTAGCATTTGGATATTTCAAGCATACTTGGTTTGATATTAGGAATAGCATTTATGTTATGGGGTATATATGCATCAGGAGATATAACAGCCTATTGGGACCTAACGTCGGTTGTAATTACTCTTGGAGGGACATTGGCTTCCACCTTGGCATCCTTTCCAATGAAGGATATTGGGAATATACTTAGAATTATCAAGAAGGCTTTTATATATAAAGAAACATCCCTTGATAAGGTTATATCCGATATTATAATACTGGCGAATATTGCCAGAAAGGAAGGGCTTTTATCTCTTGAGGAATATGCAGATAATTTGGAAGATGAATTTTTGTCTAAAGGGATTATGTTAATTGTTGATGGCACGGAGCCTGAACTGGTAAGAAATATTCTGGAAACAGAGCTTATATATTTGGAAGAAAGGCATGCTAATGGGCAAAGAATATTTGAAACTGCAGCTTCATTTGCACCTGCTTTTGGAATGATTGGTACCTTAATTGGACTTATCAATATGTTAAAAACAATTGATGATCCAGGTACAATTGGACCAAATATGTCTGTAGCATTAGTAACCACATTTTATGGTTCTTTCTTAGCAAATGTTGTATTTACTCCATTAGCAAAAAAATTAAAGGCAAGAAATAGCGATGAAATAGTAATAAAAGAGCTCATGGTTGAAGGCCTGCTATCAATTCAGGCAGGTGAGAATCCAAGAATAATTGAAGAAAAATTGAAGACATTCATACCTCCAAAATTGAGGAAAAACTATAGAGAACAGATAGAAAGAGGGAAAACCGAATGAGAAGGCGCAGGGAGGATGACAATGGTGCTAGTGAAAACTGGCTTACAACCTATAGTGATATGATTACTTTGTTATTGTGCTTTTTTGTATTGCTCTTTGCATTTTCAACTCTTGATGTGCAGAGATTTAAGAGTATTATAGCTAGCTTTCAAGGTGGTTCAGGTATATTAGACGGTAGCAGAACTTTAGATATGGACATGAAAATAGAAAATAGTGCTGAAGAAAAAATGGAAGAAGATTTGAGAGACCTGAAGGAGATTTTAGAGGACATTGCTAAAAGTGAAAATTTGGATACAGAAATTACTATATCTGTTGAAGAAAGAGGATTGGTAATAAGGTTTATGGATAGGGTTCTATTTGACCCCGGGAAGGCTGACATTAAGGTTGAATCTTATGAAATATTGGATTCTATTGCTGAGATATTGAACAGGGATGAGTTTAAAAACAGATTAATAAAAGTTGAAGGGCATGCAGATACAACTCCAGTTGACCCTGCTGATGGCTTTCCAACTAACTGGGAGCTTTCAGCAATTAGAGCTACCAATGTATTAAGATATTTTGTTGAAAAGAAAGGAATAGATGGCAGCAGAATCTCCTCCTCTGGCTATAGTTTCTACAGACCTATTGCTCCTAATGATACCAAGGAAAACAAAGCAAAAAACAGAAGGGTAGATATTGTCATATTGAATTCTACCTTCCAGACAATTGAACCCTAGTAAAGGTGGTGTGAAATTATGAAGGCAAGTAAGATTCTAATTATAGTATTATTGATAGTAGTAGTTTTACTAACTTGTGTAATATTTGTTATGAAAGTTTATGGGAAAAACGGAAGTGAGGATAAAGAGCAAACATATAGCTTAACATTGGATACATTGTACTGCGATATAAAGGATAGCAAGAGTATTGTGAGAATAAACATCACTATTGAAACTAACAAGGAAGAAACATTTGAACTTTTGACTAAAAAAATGTATATAATCAAAAACAACGTCAATGAAATTGTAAGAAACAAAACTGAAGAAGAACTAAAGGGCAAAGATGGACAAGTTAGTCTTCAAAGAGAGATAAAGAACAATTTGATACAAGTATTTAATGAGGATTCAATTGTTAATGTGTACTTTAATGAATTTGTTATACAGTAGGAGGGGAGGTAGAACATTTGTCGGAAATTTTGTCCCAAAGCGAAATTGATGCCCTGCTTCAAGCACTCAATTCTGGAGAAATTAACGTTCAGGAAATAAAGGAAGTAGAAAAATCCAGAAAAGTAAAAAAGTATGATTTCAGGAATCCGCAAAAGATAGCAAAGGATCAATTGAGAACACTGGAAATAATAAACGAGAATTTTCTTAGATTCTTCCAAACTTTTCTGTCTGGTTACCTGCGGGTTCCGGTAAAGGCTTCAATACTAAGTGTAGACCAATTTGCCTATAATGAATTTAATAATGCAATTTCAAATCCTGCTTTTTTAAGTATAATAGATTTTAAGCCACTAAATGGGCAAATATTAATTGATATATCTACAAACATTGTTTTTACTATTATAGACAGGCTTTTAGGTGGAGACGGATCAGAAGTCCGTGAGTCCAGGACATTTACTGATATAGAATTATCTTTAATGAATGGCATTATGAAGAAGGCCATGCCCCTGTTGAAGGATGCATGGAACAACATTATTGAAATTAATCCTAAATTAGATAGAATAGAAGTAAACCCACAATTTGCGCAGATAATTCCACCTAATGAAACCATTGCTCTACTGACTATGAACCTTGAAATTGGACAAAGAGCAGGAATGATGAATATATGCATTCCATATTTGTTAATAGAGCCGATATTGGAAAAGTTAAGTGCCAAATACTGGTTTTCAGCAACCAAAAATGAATTGTCTGAAAATGAAGCTTTGGAGATTAAAAGAAAAATTTTAAATACAAAAGTGGAAATAAGAGCAGAATTAGGCTCCACAACTGTAAAAGTCAATGAGATATTAAACCTGCAAAATGGAGATGTTATCAGATTAAATAATAAGGAAAACGATGAAGTGAAGATAAGGATAGGCTCAAATGTAAAATATATGGGGAATATTGGAGTGTCAAACAATAAGATGGCAGTTAAGATAACAAAGGTAGTAAAGGATGGTGATAATGATGAATAATGAAATGCTTTCTCAGGAGGAAATTGATCTATTGCTAAAAGGAGCAGGTGTTGATCAACTGTCTAAAGATGAAAAGGACTGCATTAGCGAATTAGAAAAGGATACAATAGGTGAAATAGGAAATATCAGCATGGGTACTGCTGCAACAACTCTATCAACGTTGCTACATAGGAAAGTAATAATAACTACTCCAGAGGTATTAATAACTACTACAAGTGAATTGGCAAATGAATATCCTATACCTTTTGTTGCAGTTGATGTAAAATATAAAAAGGGACTGGAAGGTTCAAATGTATTGATTATTAATGAAGACGATGTTAAGGTTATAACAGATATAATGTTGGGGAATGAAATTAATACTGATAGAGAGTTAACAGAACTGGATTTAAGTGCAATATCAGAAGTAATGAATCAGATGATGGGGTCTGCTGCTACTTCTCTTTCGGAAATGTTTTCTAAAAGAATTGATATAGAACCGCCAAAATCATATTATATTACCTTTGAAGAAGGAGAGAATAAACTAGAAGTACTGAAAACAAATGGACCTCTCATAAAGGTACGTTTTAAAATAATAGTGGAAAACCTGATTGATAGCAAATTTATGCAGCTTATACCTATAGATTTTGGTTTAGAGATGGTTGAAAGCCTCATGAATGCTTCAAATTATTCTTATGAATCAGTAAAGGATTCTAAAGAAAATAAACCTATGGAAAAACCCGAGAATGTAAATGTAAGTAATGCAGCAGATGGTTTAAATGACAGTAGAAACTTGCCTCATGAAGAACATGTTGTTATTAAGAAGCCTGTTTTTGAAAGTTTTGACAGCAGCAAAAATGTTAGTTATAAGGAATCAATAGATTTAGTTGGGGATATACCTATTGAACTTACAGTAGAACTTGGAAGGACCATTAAGAAAATAGGAGAAATACTTGAGTATGGTCCTGGTACTGTAATTGAGCTTGACAAGCTGGTAGGAGAGCCATTAAATGTATATGCTAATGGGAAGCTAATTGCAAGAGGAGAAGTAGTTGTTATTGATGATAATTTTGGAATAAGAATTACAGATATAGAAAACACATATAAAAAAAATAACTAGAGGAAGGGATGAATTGCTATGGGAAAAGGAATATTAATAGTTGATGATGCATCCTTTATGAGAATGATGATAAAAGATATACTGGGAAAGAATGGATTTGAAGTAATTGGGGAGGCAGATAATGGTATAACTGCTGTGGAGAAGTATAAGGAACTATTGCCTGAGCTGGTAATTATGGATATTACAATGCCTGAAATGGATGGTATACAAGCAGTAAGGGAGATTAGAAATATTAACCCAAATGCAAAGATTATTATGTGTTCTGCAATGGGGCAGCAAGCAATGGTTATAGAAGCAATACAAGCTGGAGCCAGAGATTTTATAGTTAAACCATTTCAGCATGAAAGGGTAATTGAGGCTGTAAGAAAGGCCTTAGGTTAATATGAATAAAATAAAAAAATTACTATTTAATATATTGATACAGATTTTTCTGATTAATAGTATTGTATATGCAAGTGAGCCTGGTTATTCTCTTAGGGAAGCTTTTATAAAGCTTATTCTATATATGCTTATAATTGTATTTGTTATAAGTCTAGCTGTACTTGGTACGAGATTCTTGGCAAAGCAATCCCGGAGACTTATTGGCAGCAGATATATGAACATTGTTGATATGCTTAATATTGGAGCAAATAACAAGATATTGATGATTGAAATAGGGGATTATATATATGTAATTGCTATGACAAACAATTCATCAGAACTAATTGAAAAGATAAAAAAGGATGAGTTTATAAAGGATGGAGATTTCGAGGACAAGCTTAATAAATATACATTAAGTTTCAAAAATATTGACAGCATTAAAAAGATTTTAAGAAAGAATTATGAAAACTATGATAAGGAAGACGAAAATGGACATGAAAGCTAAAGTTTTAGTAATAACTATGATATTTATATTATTGTTGCCAGAATTCAGCTATGCTCAACCTGAGATTCCCTTTATTGAGGGAATTATAGGGGATGAGCCTGGCGATTATGTTGTTTCCTTACAGCTATTAATAATATTGACAATACTCACTTTGGCACCTTCTATTCTGATAATGATGACCAGCTTTACCAGAATAGTCATTGTGCTTTCTTTTATTAGAAATGCACTGGGAATGCAGCAAACACCTCCAAATCAGATAATAATTGGCCTGGCTCTGTTTTTGACATTTTACATTATGGCACCAGTCTGGCAGACTGTTAATGCTGAAGCTATTAGTCCTTACTTAAATGAAGAAATTGATTTTAACCAGGCATTAAATAATGCAATGAAACCTATAAGGGAATTTATGTTTAGGCAGACTAGAAATAAGGATTTAGCCTTATTTTTAAATATTTCAGAAGGAGGGCAATTTAATTCCCTGGAGGATATCCCTAACCGTGCATTGATTCCAGCTTTTATAATTAGTGAGTTAAAAACTGCATTTCAAATTGGGTTTGTTGTATACATACCTTTTTTAATAATCGATATGGTTGTATCCAGTACTTTAATGTCAATGGGTATGATGATGCTTCCACCTGTAATAATATCATTGCCTTTTAAGATACTGTTATTCATACTTGTAGATGGATGGAATTTAGTTGCTAAGTCCTTAGTCCTTGGATTTAATTAGGAGGTTAATTTTTATGAATCAGAGTGATACATTGAAACTGGCGCAGGATTCAATAAGAATAGTTCTTATGATAGCTTCCCCAATGCTGATATGCAGTCTTCTAATTGGACTTATTGTTAGCATTATTCAGGCAGTAACCCAGATTCAGGAAGCTACTTTGAGCTTTGTACCTAAAATAATTGCTGTTTTTTTATCCTTAATAATATTTGGTCCATGGATTTTACAGGTAATTACTGAATTTACAGCTAATTTATTAACAAATGTCAATTTCTATATAAGATAACGGGAGTAAATGATGGAGGATTTATTAGAGTTAATAATAAACAAATATGAATTATTTTTAATTGTAATTGTCAGATGTTCAGGCATATTTTTGATATCGCCATTTTTTAGTTCCCAGAACATTCCTAATAGGATTAAAATTGGCATGACCCTGATTTTATCTATAATAATATCTTCAACTCTAGACATATCTGTTGAAGGTTTAGAAATGCCAATGTTTGTTTTAGTATTTAAGGAGTTATTAGCAGGTTTAGCTATTGGATTTATAAGCAGTATATCCATTTCAGTCTTCTATGTAATGGGACAGATAGTTGATATGAGTATAGGCTTTGGAATGGTAAATGTTATTGACCCTCAAAACAGGGTTCAGGTACCCCTTATGGGCAATTTCTATTATATGTTGGCGTTATTGCTATTAATAACATTTGATGGTCATCATATTATTTTAAATTCCCTGGTTGATAGCTATAGATATATACCTGTAGGTGGATTCAGGATTGAGGAGAATATGGTTTTTTCCATACTTGATTTAGTATCAAATGTATTTGTAATAGGATTTAAATTGAGTATTCCTGTAGTTGCTATAATCTTTTTGCTGGATTTACTGTTAGGCATAATGGTTAGAACCATTCCACAGATGAATGTATTTGTAATAGGATTGCCAATGAAAATTTTTATAGGAATGATTATAATTGCAGTTACTATTCCTATGTTTAATGCTTTTACTGATAGGTCACTTAGTATATTGGTTGACAGTTTATATAAATTCCTGAAATATTTCTCAGAAGGCTGATGTTATGAAATATTCAATTAACTTACAGTTATTTGGCGATTCTGAAAAAACTGAAAAGCCTACTCCTAAAAGAAGAAGGGATGCAAGAAAAGAAGGGCAGGTACTTCAAAGCAGGGAAGTAACAGCTGCATTTATATTACTGGCTAATGTTTTAGGTTTTAAGCTCATTGGCAAGTATATAGTAAACTACTTATTGGAATTGATTAGAAAGCTGTATTCCAGTATAGAAAATGTAGATAAGCTGTATGCTGAGAATAATATTATAAATGGTTTCATAAAGGGAGTTACATATTTTTTTATGATAACAGGACCTATACTGGCTATTTCTTTTTTAACTGCTATTGCCATAAGCCATTTACAGATTGGCTTTTTGTTTAGCACGAAGCCATTAAATATTAACCTGAATAGAATAAACCCTGTAGATGGTTTTAAAAGGATTTTTTCGAAGAGGTCACTGTTAGAGCTTTTTAAGTCCATTTTAAAGATTATGTTAATAGGATATACAGGATACGAGTTCGTTACTGATAATATCAATCAAATTATTAATATAGTAAATTTTGATACAGAAGCCATACTTACTAATTTTTCAAATATGTCCTTTTACTTTTTAATCAGAATATTATCAGTAGTTGTAATGATTGCATTTATAGACTATTTTTTTCAGTGGAGGCAGTATGAAAAGAGCCTTATGATGACAAAACAGGAAGTAAAGGAAGAATATAAGCAAACTGAGGGAGATCCACTTATCAAATCCAAGATAAGGGAAAAGCAGAGGCAAATGGCAATGTCGAGAATGATTAGGGAAGTTCCAAAAGCTGATGTAATAATTACAAACCCTACACATATAGCTGTAGCATTAAAATATGACAGGTATAAGCATAAGGCACCAGTTGTAGTGGCAAAAGGTAAAGGGTTAATTGCAGAGAATATAAAGAAAATTGCAAAGGAAAACCAGGTACCAATAGTTGAAAATAAGGCTATTGCAAGATTATTATATGAAACATTGTATATTGGAGATTTTATACCTGAAGAGCTTTATGAAGCTATAGCAGAAATACTGGCTTATGTTTATAGCTTAAAAGAAAATCATTAGGAGGATAAAGGAATGAAATTTGGTGATATTGTTGTTGTCTTAGGTATTATAGCTATTATCGTAATAATTGTTATACCTATACCAAATATACTGTTGGATATATTGCTGAGCATCAATATTGCCTTATCATTATTGATACTTTTAATTTCCATGTATGCAGATGATTCTCTAAAAATATCCATATTTCCGTCCCTATTGCTTATAGCTACCTTATACAGGTTATCCTTAAATATATCTACGACTAGGGGCATATTAAGCAAGGGTAATGCAGGAAGTGTAGTAAGCACATTTGGCGATTTTGTTATAGGAGACAATATTGTAGTTGGATTTGTTATATTTCTTATCATTGAGATAATACAGTTTATTGTTATAACTAAAGGCGCTGAAAGAGTTGCTGAAGTAGCTGCAAGATTCACTCTGGATGCAATGCCTGGAAAGCAAATGGCAATAGATGCGGATTTAAACTCAGGACTTATTACAGAGCAGGAGGCCATAAAGCGAAGGAAGGATGTTCAAAGAAATGCTGATTTTTACGGAGCCATGGACGGTGCTTCCAAATTCGTAAAGGGGGATGCTATTGCTGGTCTTATTATAACAGCAATAAATATTGTTGGTGGTATTGTTACAGGAATTATGGCTGGTATGCCCATTGCAGAAGCAATGGACAAGTATGTAAGGCTTACTGTAGGCGACGGACTTGTTAGCCAGATTCCAGCATTATTGATTTCTACTGCAACAGGATTGGTTGTAACAAGATCAGCTTCAGAATCCAATTTAGGAAAGGATTTTATACAGCAGGTTCTAGGCAACTATCCAAAACTGATGTATGTAGTTGGAGGAGTCATATCCATGATGGGAATTATTACTCCTCTGCCAACACTGGTATTTTTAGCATTAGGATTTATATTTATACTATCAGCTTATAAAATGGATACGGATTCATTGGAAGAGGTAGAAAACCCTGTGGAGGATATTTCTCAAGCTGAAGAGCTGAGGAAACCTGAGAATGTCTATGGTTTATTAAAGGTTGATGATATTGAGCTGGAATTTGGATATGGGCTTATTCCATTGGCAGATGTAGAACAGGGAGGCGATTTGTTAGATAGAATAGTCATGATAAGAAGGCAGATAGCCATGGAATTAGGGCTGGTGGTTCCTACTGTTCGATTGAGGGATAATATACAGTTAAATCCTAATGAGTACGTAATCAAGATTAAAGGCGTAAAAGTGGCAAAAGGAGAAGTATATTTTGACCATTACCTGGCTATGGATCCGGGAACAGGTGAAGGTGATATTGAGGGGATTGATACCATAGAACCTGCATTTGGACTTCCAGCTAAATGGATTACCGAAAAGGAAAGAGAAAAGGCAGAGATATATGGCTATACAGTAGTAGACCCGCCTTCTGTCATAGCCACACATTTAACTGAAATAATAAAGGAAAGGGCATACGAATTATTGAGTAGGCAGGATGTAAAACAATTAATTGATAATATAAAAGAAGAATACTCTGCAGTTGTTGAAGAGCTAGTTCCTAAAATACTGTCACTTGGAGAAATTCAAAAGGTTTTGTCAAACCTGTTAAAGGAACAGATAAGTATAAGGGATATGGTAACTATATTAGAAACCCTTGCTGACTATGGACGAATAACTCATGATACAGATTTGCTTACAGAATATGTAAGGCAAAGGCTTTCAGGTTATATAACCAATAAATACGTAGGAGATGATAACAGGTTAAATGTCGTAACATTAGATAATTCTGTTGAAGAAACCATAATGAATTCCATAAACAAGACCGAAACAGGCTCATATTTATCCTTAGAGCCCAGCATGGCTCAAAGGATACTTAACAGCACTTTGAAATCAGTTCAGAAGCTTTCCAATATTGGCGCCCAGCCAATTATACTGACTGCTCCTATTGTCAGATTGTATTTTAAGCGACTTACTGAACAGCTTACCAGGGATATAATAGTGTTGTCCTATAATGAAATAGATCCTTCTGTAGAGGTAAAATCCGTCGGGGTGGTGAGTATCTGATGATGATTAAAAAATATATTGGATCCACGACTCACGAAGCCATTGAAAAGATGAAAAGAGAACTTGGTATGGATGCTGTTATACTGAATACCAGAACTGTGAAGCAAAAAGGAATGTTTGGAATTTTTAAGAAGCCACTGGTGGAAATAACAGCAGCATATGAAATGGATAATAAATCCTCAAATAGAAGGAGCGATATGGAGGATATTAAAAAAATAAGCAGCGAATTAGCTGATTTAAAAGGAATGGTTGAAAAGATTTCGTATAATATACATCAAAAAGAAGAAAAAATCGACCCTAATTTAAAAGAATACTGGATAAAGCTTGTGGAAAATGGGGTGCAGGATACTGTTGCTACCTCAATTTTCAGCAAATTGAGCCAGCAGGTGGATTTAAGCATTAAAGACAGCATTTCCATAAGGAATATTGTAAAGAGAGTTCTTGTGGAGTACATAGGAGAGCCTGATCCTCTTAAAGTTAAAGATGGCGGACAGAAGATTGTGTTTTTTGTGGGGCCTACAGGAGTAGGCAAAACTACAACATTGGCAAAAATTGCTGCACAGATGGTTCTAAGAAAGGAATATGACATAGGCTTAATAACCTCTGATACATATAGGATTGCTGCTGTGGAGCAGTTGAGGATATATTCTGAAATACTCAATATTCCTCTGGAGGTAATATATAATGAGGAAGATATGTATAAAGCCCTGGTGCACTTAAAGGAAAAAGACCTTATATTTGTAGACACTACAGGAAAAAACCATAAGGAAGTAGACAAAGAGGATGAGCTGTTCAAGATGATTAATTCCATAAAGAATAAGGAAATATATTTAGTTTTAAGCAGCACAACTGATTTTGTTACACTTAAGTCCATTCTAAACAGGTATAGCTTTATTGACAACTATAAAATCATATTTACTAAAATAGATGAGGCGGAAAGATTGGGAAACATATTGAATATCAAATATTTGACCAATAAGCCAATTTCGTATGTTACCACCGGTCAGAATGTGCCAGATGATATAAAAATAATGAATTCTGATGAAATAGTTGGATCTTTACTAGGGGAGATATAATATGAATGATCAGGCTTCTAAGCTTAGAAAGATGATAAATGGCGCTAATATGGATGATAACAAGAATTTACCTAATAGAAAAGCAAAGATACTTACTGTTACCAGTGGTAAAGGTGGTGTTGGTAAAACCAATTTTGCAGTAAACCTTGCCATATCAATTAGGCGATTAGGTTACAGGGTAATTATAATGGATGTGGATTTTGGATTGGCAAATGTTGAAATACTTACTGGAACCAGCGTTAAATATACAATATCCGACTGTATTGTTAGCGGGAAGAAATTAGAGGAAATAATGGTTGATGGCCCTTATGGAATAAAATTAATATCTGGAGGATTGGGGCTAAATGAAAAAATCATTATGAATAGGGAAAATATAAGAAATATATTGAGAGAAATGGAAAAAGTTGAGTATATTACTGACTTTATAATAATAGATACAGCAGCAGGCGTATCAAATACAGTCCTGAATTTCATCATGGCCTCTGACGAAACTATACTTATAACAACTCCTGACCCAACATCCATAATGGATGGATATACCATACTAAAAGCTTTGACAATTTATGGATACAAAGGTAAACTAAATATAGTAACAAATATTGTTAATAGCAGAAAGGAAGCCTATGCCACCTATGACAAGCTGTATAGAGCTTCAAAAAACTTCTTAAATCAGGAACTGGAATTCTTGGGGTATTTAGAGAGAAGTGATATTGTAAATAAAGCAGTATTGAATCAATACCCGTTTTTATTATCTAATCCTAATGCTTCTATTTCCAAGAAAATTAACATTATGGCATTGAAATTAATAGAACCTGGAGGACATATAAAAGAAAGAGGAAAAATTAGCTTTGCTAAAAGATTATTGGATTTGTTTAATAAAAAGGGAGGTTCCAATGACGACTAATGATATAGATATTATAAATATCGGTGATAAAATTGAGATATATAAGAAAGATTCTGATAAAAAGGAATCTATGTCTAGCCAAGTATTGGACATGCTGGAGAGCGGAGAGTTTATTGTTAGCTGTCCAATGAAAAAGTATAAGTATGTATTCATAGGCGATAATGAAATAGTTACTGTATCCATTTATATTGAAAATAGAGGAAGGTATGAATTTGATGCATTAGTACTGGAGAGGTATATAGGAAAGATTTATAGAATAAAACTAAAGAAGATATCAGAAGTAAGAAGAATACAATTAAGAGATTTTTTCAGATTTGAAATATCAATACCGGTAAATGAAGTATTGACTGTTATGGAAAATGGAGAGAAAAAGGAAATAGTTGAACATTGCAAAACTAAGGATATAAGCGGCGGAGGATTAAGATTACTGACTAATTACAAACACAATATAGGGGATGTAATAAAATGCGAATTTGTAATAAATGGAAGGCTTATATCTGCCATGGCTAAAGTAGTCAGGTTAAAATCCATTAATTCTTTTGGTTATAAGTATAGCTCAGCTGTACAATTTACAGAAATAAATGAAAATGATAGAGACGCCATAATAAAATATATATTTTCCAAGCAAAGTGAATTAAGGAGAAAAGGGTTGATATAAAATGATAAGAGTATTAATAGTGGACGATTCGCTATTTGTGAGAAAGGTTTTAAGAGATATACTTGAAAAAGATGAAGAAGTAGAAGTAGTTGGAGAGGCAAAAAACGGGAGAGAGGCTTTAGAAAGCATATATCTTTTAAATCCAGACGTAATTACTCTAGACATTGAAATGCCAGTTATGGATGGACTTACAACCCTTAGGGAAATAATTAGAAACTATAATATACCAGTAATAATGCTAAGCAGCTTTACTAAAGAAGGAGCCCAGCTGACATTGAAAGCTTTGGAAGAGGGAGCCTTTGATTTTATGCCAAAGCCTTCCAACCTATTCAGCCTAGAAGGGCAAGTATTTCAAACAGAACTTCTAAATAAAATTAAGGTAGCTACAATAGCCAATAGAAATATAGTGTATAATAGCGAAATTATTCGCAGAAATACTGATAACCTCGTCAGCATAAGACAAGAAGAAAATACTGATTTTGAGTATATAATTGCCATAGGTACTTCAACGGGAGGACCTAGGGCTCTAAAAGAAGTAATTCCGTTAATTCCCAAAAATATAAATGGAGCCTTTGTTGTGGTACAGCATATGCCTCCAAAATTTACAAAATCCTTAGCAGATAGATTAAACTCTCTTTCAGAAATAGATGTGTTTGAAGGAGAGGATAATGCTATATTAAAAAGAGGATGTTGCTATATTGCCCCTGGAGACTTTCATATGAGGGTGATATATGATGGAAGCCATTTTAGACTAAAACTGGACAAAGACTCTTATGTAAAAGGAGTAAGGCCTTCGGTTGATGTTTTAATGAGTTCAGTTGCAAAATTAGACAATATCAAGGTAATAGGAGTTATAATGACAGGAATGGGATCAGATGGAACAAAGGGAGTTGTTGAAATTAAGAAGGTAAATGGCTATATAATAGCTCAGGATAAGGAGTCTTCTACAGTATTTGGAATGCCTAAATCAGCAATTGAAACAAAATGTGTGGATAAAATAGTTCCTTTGAATAGAATTGCAGATGAGATTATTCAAATGGTGGGGGTGTAATAATGGATATTGATTTAAAGCAGTACATAGGTTTGTTTGTTGAAGAAGCAAAAGAACATTTGCAAAGTATGAATGATGCTTTATTAAACCTGGAAAAGGATAAAGATAATTTATCTCATATTAATGAGATATTTAGAGGTTCTCATACCCTGAAGGGAATGTCAGGTACTATGGGATTTGTTAATATGTCTAATTTAACACATCAAATGGAAAATGTGCTGGATGAAGTTAGAAATGGACGTATCAGTTTAAATGAAAAGATAATCGATATACTTTTTACCTGTTTTGATGTATTAGGGGATATGGTGAATTATATTGCTGCTTATGGTCAGGAAAAGGAAAGCGATAATAGCGAACTTATTGAAGAACTACAAAAAGTCATCAGGGAAAATAAACCAGCAGAACCTGATGAGCAAAGAGTTGAAGAAGCAGTGGAATTTGACAATTATGTATTAAATATAATAAGAAAAGCAAAGGCTGAAGGATTAAATGGATATAAGATTCAAATAAATTTGAGCCCTAGTTGCATGTTAAAGTCTGCAAGGGCCTTTATAATATTTAACCTTCTGGAATCCGTTGGTAACATTGTATATTCAAATCCATCTGCAGACGATATAGAAGATGAAAAATTTGATTTTAGTTTTACCATCGCTGTGATTACAAGCTTAAGCAAGGAAGAGCTTTTGGAAAAACTTAACCAGGTATCTGAAATAGAAAAAATAGAAGTGGAATTAATTGATGTTGAAGAAAATGCCAATGAAGTTATAAATTATGATAAAAAAAACACTAATTCATCACAAATAATCAGTGAGATTAAGACACCTAAGAAGGAATCCAGCAAAGTAGGCAAGACGGTGAGGGTAGATATTGACAGGCTGGATAATCTGATGAACTTGGTAAGTGAGTTAATAATTATAAAAACAAGGCTGGAGGATTTGAGCAGCAATTCCAATATGAAGGAAATGGAAGATACATTAGAATACTTGGAGCGAATTACTACAAGCCTACATGATTCTGTAATGAAAGTTCGCATGGTACCAGTAGAGAGAGTATTCAACAGATTTCCAAGAATGGTAAGGGATTTATCCAAAGAGCTGAACAAAAAGGTCAATTTTATTATACATGGGGAAAACACGGAAGTGGATCGAACTGTTATAGATGAAATAGGTGACCCATTGATACACCTTATTAGAAATTCAATGGACCATGGCATAGAAAAGCCAGAGGAAAGGATTAAATTGGGAAAGGCAGAGGAAGGCAATCTAACACTTAAAGCCTATCCTGATGGAAATAGTGTGGTTATTGAAATATCTGATGATGGCAGAGGCATAGATTTTGAAAGGGTAAGGGAAAAAGCTATAGAAAAGGGCATATATACAATGGAAGAAATGGATAAACTAACTGTAAATGACCTGAAAAACGTGCTCTTTGAACCTGGATTTTCAACATCTGAAAATGTAAACGAGATTTCGGGAAGAGGAGTAGGATTAGATGTTGTAAAAAATAAAATTGAATCAATCAATGGTTCAGTAGAATTGGAAACTGAAAAAAATAAAGGAACCAGGTTTACAATAAGAATTCCACTTACATTAGCAATAATAGAAGCCCTTCTTGTTAAGGTTATGGATGAAACATATGCTATACCTATAAGCTCAATCAATGAAATAGTGCTTATAGATAAAAGAGATATAAAGAATTTACATGGACAGGATATTATCCTTTATAGAGGAAACACAATACCAATTGTTAGATTAGATAGAGCAATGGGATTGGAATCTGGTGCATCTATGGATGAATATACTGCTGTCGTGGTGAAAAAGGGAAACAAGCAGGCTGCACTGATAGTGACGGGTTTAGTTGGGCAGCAGGAAATTGTAATAAAACCTCTGGGGAAATTCCTTTCAAGCAATAAGATGTTTTCCGGAGCCACCATACTGGGCAATGGCAGTATTTCTCTAATTATTAATGTTAATTCCCTATTATGAGGAGGTGTGTTATGATATCTGAAGATAAGAACAAATATGTTATTTTTAAGCTGGGAAGCGACTTTTATGGAATAGACGTAAACAATGTATTATCTATTGAAAGAGTTGGCAGAATTACAAGAATTCCCAATTCACCTGAATATGTTCTAGGATTGATGAATTTAAGAGGAGATGTGATTCCTGTAGTGGATTTAAGATTAAAATTAAGATTAGATACCAGTGATATAAATAAAAATACAAGGGTAATAATAACTAAAGAAAATGAAAGTACAGTAGGATTATTAGTAGATTCATCATCAGAAGTGGTGGAAATAGATAAGGATAATATAGACAAGCCTCCAAGCTCAGGATCTGATAATGAGATATTAAAATATATAGATGGAATTGGTAAATCATCTAACAGGTTGATTATACTATTGAGCCTTAAGAAGATATTAAATTGATGAGGAAACTGCCATGGATACAGGAAAAATGGATTTTATGATAATAGATGCATTAAAAGAAATTGGGAATATTGGTTCTGGTAATGCTGCAACAGCTTTGGCCAGTATGTTGTCTACAAGAATAAGCATGAATGTTCCAAAAGTAAAGGTAATAGAGTTTGAAAAAGTATCTACTCTATTGGGAGGAGAAGAAGAGCTAATAGCAGGTATATATTTAAAATTAATGAAAGATATTGAAGGCAGCATAATGTTCATTTTGGATATGGAGTCTGCACTGAATTTAGTAAAGATTCTACTGGGTAAAAATGCTCAACTGGAGGATGAAATATCTGTTTCAGCCTTATTGGAGGTTGGAAATATTATAGCGTCATCATACGTAAATGCATTAAGCAAACTTACAGGATTTAAAATATCTGTTTCAGTTCCTGCAATTGCTATTGACATGGCTGGAGCAATATTATCCGTGCCTGCTATTGAATTTGGACTTGTATCAGACCGAGCATTATTTATAGAAACTGTTTTTAAACAGGAAGAAAATCTTGTCAAAGGCAACCTGCTTTTACTGCCTGATATCAATTCCTTTGAGAAAATGCTATTAAGATTGGGAGTTCTATAATATGACAGTTATAAAAGTTGGAATGGCTGATTTAAAAGTGATAGAAGCGCCAGGAATACTAACCACCCTTGGATTAGGGTCCTGTGTTGGAATAGCTTTATATGATCATGAAAAGAAGATTGCGGGATTAGCACATGCTATGCTTCCTTTTTCCAATGAAGTTAAAAATAATGAAAACAAGGCTAAATTTGTAGATAGCGGAATAAAACTGCTCATTGAAAAAATGCTTGAAAAAGGGGCGTCAAAGGAACATATTGTAGCAAAAATTGTAGGAGGCTCACAGATGTTTTCTTATAATATGGAACTGAGTATATTGAAAATAGGTGAGAGAAATATTTTAGCTACAAAAAAGGTGCTAAAAGATGAAGGAATTAGAATTATCTCTGAGGATATAGGAGGGAACTATGGAAGAACTATTCAATTTAATTCTCAGGATGGGTCAGTACTAGTCAAAACAATAGGCCATGGCGTAAAAATCATTTAGTTCCCTTAAGGAGGTAATCTCTATATGAAAATTGAAGAAATATGGCAGAAGTATAAGATAACCAAAGATCGTGCGTTAAAGCAACTGCTTATTGAAGAATATATCGGATTGGTGAAGGTTATTGCAGGAAGAATGTACAACTATTATGGTTCAAAAATAGAATATGATGATTTAGTAGGGTTTGGTGTTATCGGTCTGATTGATAGCATTGACAAGTTTGATTTGAGCAAAAATATAAAGTTTGAAACCTATGCCCAAATAAGGATTAAAGGTTCCATTATAGATAATATCAGAAAGCTTGACTGGATACCCAGGTCTCTAAGAAAAAAGTCAAAGGAAATACAAGACGCATTATCATATCTGGAAAATAAACTTGGAAGAATTCCTTCCAATGAGGAACTTGCTGGCTATTTAAATATGTCATTACAGGAATTGGAAGAGACACTTGCAGATACTGTTAATTTCAACGTGACAAGCTTAGAGGAACTGCTTGCAAACCAGGGGGAATACTGTATTGATGATTACAAGGCTAAGGGTACTCCAGAAAATATACTTGAAAAGAAGGAAATTTGCAGAATACTAGGCAATATTATAGATGAATTGCCTGAAAACCAGAAAATGGTTATTGCACTGTATTATTATGAAGAACTGACATATAAGGAAATTGGGGCAATTCTGGAATTATCAGAATCAAGAATTTCTCAGATCCACAGCAAAGCAATATTGAGTATTAGAAACAAACTGATGAAATTGGGCATAGGAAGTTAAAAGCAGGTACTTTCTAAGGGGGTATTTTATGCAGAGAATAGTTTCAAATGCGCTTATAGAAATATCCGTTGATGGATTAAGTGCATATATGACATTATTAGAAAGCATAAAAAATGATGACGACAGAGAAAAGATGATGAATGAAACTATTGAAGAATTAAAAGGCTTATTAAAAGTAGGACTTGATATAGATAAGGTAAAGAAGGTATTCAATGATAATGTGACAAATGTCAAAACGTTAATAGCAGAAGGAGTTTTACCAGTTAATGGAGAAGATGGCTATGTCAAATATTTATTTGATGTTGAGAAGAAGCGGACTCCTAAGATTCTGGAAAATGGTACTGTTGATTATAAAGAACTGGATTTAATAAATAATGTAACAGCTGGGCAGGTATTAGCTGAAATAGTATATCCAACGGAAGGAATGCCTGGGAAAAAGGTCACCGGAGAAGAAATACCCAATAGAAAAGGAAAGAATCCGAAAATAAATTACGGAAAAAATGTGCGCTTACTGGATAACAATAGATTTCTCGTAGCTGAAAAAGATGGACTGGTAACTTTTATCAATGGGAAAATGGTAGTTCTGGATGTATATGAAGTAGAAAATGTGGATAATACAGTAGGTAATATATATTTCAATGGTACAGTAATAGTAAAAGGAAATGTGTTGAATGGATTTAAGATAAAGGCTGCTGGTGATGTGCAAATCAATGGTATAATTGAAGGAGGGTATGTAGAAAGCAATGGTGATGTTATAGTAAAACAGGGTATTCAGGGTTTTAACAAACATGTCATAAAATCAGACGGAAATGTAATTTCTAGGTTTATTGAAAATGCAATAATCACCGCTGAAGTAAACGTAAGTGCAGATGCTATTGTTCATAGTCAGGTAATATGTAAAGGCAGCATTAATGCAGGAGGAAAAAAAGGATTGATTCTTGGAGGAACTATTAAGGCAGGGAGAGAAATAGTTGCAAAGACAGTAGGTTCTATTATGGGAACAACTACCGTATTAGAAGTTGGAGTTGATACAGATATTAAGGACAAATATGAGGATATAAAAAGAGAGATAGACAGTATAAATGAAAAAATAAAAAAGATTACAAGTGCCATTGAAGTATTTAAAAGGGCCAATAGGTTTAACCAGTTAGATGCTGGTAAGATTGGAATATTAGGAAAGCTTATAAGGTCACAGAATATTTTGGAGGAAAAACTTAAAAGCTTACAGAATGAATACGAATTGTTAAATCTTCAGGTAGAAAGTATTGCTAATGCAATTGTAAAGATATCAAATATTGTATATCCGGGCGTTAAGATTATTATTGGAAACAGTTCGTTTACTGTAAAAGAGGAGATGGAAGGATGTATATTTTACCTTGATGAAAGGGAGATAAGTGTTAGGTCAAATTGGGAGTGATAAAATGTCTGTGAAGCCAATTGACTACATCAATATCATTTCAAAATCCCAGGATGTTTCCAAAATAAAGCACATTGAAAATGAAAAGACAAATATATATTTTGATCAGGGAATTGCACAGCAGAAAAAGAATATAGAAGCAAATCTGAAGAAGGTTCTCAAGTCAAATAAGAGTGAATATAGGGTAGTTGACAAACATCCTGAGGATAAAAAAAATAAAAATGGAAACAGCGAAAAAAAGTCAAATAAGAAAAAGAAGGCCAGTAGGTATAATAAAGCTATTGGAAGGGAAATAGATATAAAGATATGAGAGGTGTTTATGATAGGTGCATTGATAAATGTAATTGGTATTATTTGTATAATTATTTCATTAATAATTTTAAATAGAACTACAAAAAATGAGAAGAATATTTATGAGGATATGTTATCCAAATATTCAGATATCAAATATTATTATGAATATTTGGATAACATATTAAATGATTTCAATGAGATTGTCAACAAAGGCATAAGTAGAGTTGAGAGCCTTAATATTAGCGAACCTGAGCTAACCTATAATAATGGTAATGAAGAAATGAAGAACGAGTATTCAAATAAAGATCTAGCAACTATGATAACCATTGAAGAAAGCAATAATGATAATGAGATTATGCAAAAGATAATTGAGTTGAAAAAGCAGGGTATGTCTGAAAAAGAAATTGCAAAGCTATTAAATAGAGGTATCCGAGAAGTGGAAATAATAATAAAAATGCTTGAAAATATTTAACTATATTTATTTAAATTATTGAATAAAACAATTGATTATGTTATACTACTAAGGTGATTACACACATATTCTGATATTTAAAGGTGTGCCTGAATGGTCCTTTAAATAGTTGAAGAATATGGAGGAATAAAACATGGAGGTGAATTTTATGTCAGTAATTGCAATGAAATCTTTGTTGGAAGCTGGTGTACATTTTGGTCACCAAACAAGAAGATGGAATCCTAAAATGGCTCAGTATATTTTTACTGAGAGAAATGGCATTTACATCATTGATTTGCAAAAAACAGTTAAGTTAGTGGACGAAGCTTATAACTTCGTAAAGGAAGTTGTAGCAAATGGAGGAGAAATTCTATTTGTAGGTACAAAGAAACAAGCTCAGGAAGCAATCGAAGTTGAAGCTAAGAGATGTGGCATGCATTATGTAAATCAAAGATGGCTTGGTGGAATGTTGACTAACTATAAGACAATAAGAAAGAGAATTGACAGACTGCATGAACTAGAAAAGATGGAAGAAGATGGGACCTTTGATGTATTGCCTAAGAAGGAAGTTATTAAGCTTAGAAATGAAAGGGAAAGATTGGAGAAATTCTTAGGCGGAATAAAGAATATGAATAGAATTCCAGACGCTCTGTTTGTAGTTGACCCTAGAAAGGAAAAGATAGCAGTTAGTGAAGCTAAAATACTAGGTATTCCAGTAGTAGCTATTGTAGATACTAACTGTGATCCAGATGAAATAGATTATGTAATACCAGGCAATGATGATGCAATTAGAGCTGTCAAATTGTTAACCGAAACTATTGCAAATGCAGTACTGGAAGGTAAACAAGGCGAACAAATGGAAGATACAGTTGAAAGTGAAGAAATAGTAGAAGAATAACAAATGGGGTAAGGGTTTAAAGGAGGCAGTTCTTTTTACTCTTACCATTTTTTAACACTAAGAGGAGGGATAGAATGAGCGTTAGCGCACAACTTGTCAAAGAACTAAGAGAAAAGACTGGAGCAGGTATGCTTGATTGTAAAAATGCTCTTGTTGAAGCAAATGGAGATATTGAAAAAGCTATTGTTATCCTAAGAGAAAAGGGATTGTCAAAGGCAGCAAAAAAATCTGGCAGAATTGCTGCTGAAGGGTTAGTAGAATCATATATACATGGTGGCGGAAGAATAGGAGTATTAATTGAAGTCAATTCAGAAACAGACTTTGTAGCTAAGAATGAGGAATTTAAGGAATTTGTAAAGAATATGGCTATGCAGGTTGCAGCTTCAAGCCCTAAATATATATCCAAGGAAGATGTTCCTGCTGAAGAAGTTGAAAAAGAAAGAGAAATACTTATGCATCAGGTAATGAATGAAGGCAAGCCAGAACATATTGCTGCAAAGATTGTAGAAGGAAGATTAGAGAAGTTCTATGAAGAAGTATGCTTATTGGAGCAACCTTATATTAGAGAACCTAAGATAAAGGTTAAAGACCTTTTAAATGAGAAGATTGCTAAAATAGGTGAAAATATTAAGATAAGAAGATTTGTAAGATATGAAGTAGGCGAAGGGATTGAGAAAAAAGAGGAAAACTTCGCTGAAGAAGTTGCAAAACAGATTAACAAGTAATTATATGGAGAACACTAGCTGTTCTCCATTTAATCAAATTAACAATATTATTCATCGTTTTTATAAAGGTAATATAAGATGTGCTTATAGGCTAAGAGGCCCAACGCGAGAGATTCAAGAGAAGACGAGGGAGGATTCTTATGGCGGGACCAATTTTTAAAAGAGTCGTACTAAAGCTAAGCGGAGAAGCCCTATCAGGAGATAAGGGTCATGGAATAGATGTAAATACAATTTACAAAATATCTGAGCAAATAAAAAAATTACGTATGCTGAATGTGGAAGTGGCTGTTGTAGTAGGTGGAGGTAATTTTTGGAGAGGTAGAAATACTGAAAAGATGGATAGGACAACTTCTGATTATATGGGTATGCTAGGTACTGTTATTAACGCTCTTGCATTGCAGGATGCGTTGGAAAGTATTGGGGTAATCACCAGGGTTCAGACTGCTATTGAGATGAGACAAATTGCTGAACCTTATATTAGAAGAAGGGCTATCAGACATCTGGAAAAAGGTAGGGTTGTAATTTTTGCAGCTGGTTCCGGGAATCCATATTTTTCAACTGATACAACTGCAGCATTGCGGGCTGCTGAAATTGAAGCAGATGTAATATTATTGGCCAAAAAAGGGGTTGATGGAGTTTATGATTCTGACCCATATGTAAATTCATCTGCAAAGAAATTTACTACTTTAAAATACATAGATATTTTGAATATGGGATTAGGTATTATGGACTCTACTGCAACCTCCTTATGCATGGATAATAAAATACCTATAATTGTATTTGGCATAGATGAGCCAAATAATATTGTTGATGTGGTATTAGGTAAAAAAATTGGGACTTATGTAAAGGAGGAGTGATTATGTACTTAGACATCCATAAAGAATCAGAAGCGAAGATGAAAAAGACAATTGAGATTTACAAAGAAGAACTAAAAAGCATACGGGCAGGAAGAGCTAACCCTGCTTTATTAGACCATATTTCAATTGATTATTATGGAACGTTGACTCCTTTGAAACAGCTTGCCAGTGTTACCGCACCAGAACCAAGACTGCTGGTAATACAGCCATGGGATATAAAATTAATTCCAGCTATTGAAAAAGCAATACTTAAATCTGATTTAGGGCTAAACCCTTCCAATGACGGTAAAGTTATAAGACTTCCAATTCCATTGTTGACAGAGGAAAGAAGAAAGGAATTAGTTAAATTAGTAAGGAAAAGCTGTGAAAATGCAAAAGTTTCAATAAGGAATGTAAGAAGGGAGACCCTTGAAACTATTAAAAAAATGGAAAAGAATAAAGAGCTTAGCGAAGATGACAGAAAAGCAGCAGAAAATGAAACCCAGAAGATTACTGATAAGTATATTGATATGATTGATGATTTGACAAAGAAAAAAGAGGAAGAGCTGATGGAATTATAGAATTTCCCCTTCTACTATAGAAGGGGATTTTGACAATAGGAGGAAAGTTATGAAAAAGGAAGAGATTTTGGAATTAAAGAATAAAATCGATATGAATAGGATACCTGAGCACATTGGCATAATTATGGATGGTAATGGTAGATGGGCAAAAAAAAGAGGACTTCCTAGAACAGCTGGCCATAGGGAAGGAGTTAAAAGGGTAACTGAAATTGTTGAAGCTGCATTTAAAATTAATGTGAAGTACTTATCCCTTTATGCCTTTTCTACAGAAAATTGGAAGAGACCTAGTGATGAAATAGAAGCTTTAATGAAACTGCTTGTTCAATATATTAATAAGGAAATAGAGAGAATCCATAAAAACAATATTAAGGTACAGGTTATGGGAGATATAACCAAGCTTCCCCAATCAGTAGTAAAGGAAGTTAATAGAGCCATAGATTTAACCAAAGATAATACTGGAATGGTACTAAATATTGGTTTGAATTATGGTGGAAGGGATGAAATTATAAGGGCAGTAAAACAGATTTTAGAGGACTTCAAATTGGGTAAAATAAAACCTGAAGATATTAATGATTCTTCCTTTAAAGACTATCTATATACAAAAGAGATGCCAGACCCTGATTTGTTAATAAGGCCAAGCGGGGAGTTAAGATTAAGCAATTTCATGCTTTATCAGGTAGCTTATACTGAATTCTGGTATTCTGATATTTACTGGCCAGACTTTAGGGAAGAGCATCTGTATCAGGCCATAATTGATTATCAAAAAAGAGACAGGAGATTTGGGGGAATTTAGGTGAAATCATTATTAATAAGAACTATCAGCGGGGTGGCAATAGTCATAATAACTGTTTTTGCAATTTATCTGGGTGGAATCTATTTATCCGGATTTGTATTTTTGCTTTCCATTATAGGAATACATGAATTTTATGATGCAGTGAGAAATATAGGTGTAAAGCCAGTGAAAATTGCTGGCTATATTAGCTGTATAGGTTTTTTATTGAGCTCATTAGGTATTAAATGGATTAAAGCGTCAAATATTTTTATCACTATAATTATATTTTTATTAGTTTATTATTTTATAAAAAAGAAGGAATTTAGATTAGCTGATATAGCTATAACTTTTTTTAGTATTTTTTACATACCATTTCTCTTGCAACATATTATATATTTAAGAGATGATATTCATATATGGCTGGTATTTTTGATTGCATGGGGGACTGATACCTTTGCATATGTATTTGGGATGCTATTTGGAAGGCATAAGCTCTGTCCAAATTTAAGCCCTAAAAAGACAATAGAAGGCTCATTGGGAGGAATATTAGGGGCAGTGGGCATAACCTATATGTTTGCCAGGTATTTTAATCTGGAACCATATTTTTTGTATTTGTTTATAACTTTTCTTGGTTCCATTATTGCACAGATTGGGGACTTAACTGCATCTAAAATCAAAAGGATTACTGGAATTAAAGACTTTGGATTCATAATGCCTGGACATGGAGGAATACTGGATAGATTTGATAGCATACTGTTTATAGCTCCCTATACATATTATTTGTTAAAATATCTTTTATAGTATAGAATGGAGAGTGGTAAAATGATTACTGCAATAGCTGCAATATTTGTTTTTCTAATGGTAATACTGTTCCATGAATTTGGACACTTCATTGCTGCAAAGTCTGTTGGAATTAAGGTTAATGAATTTTCCATAGGCATGGGGCCAAAGATATTTCAAAGGCAAAAAGGCGAAACTAAGTACAGCATAAGGCTATTGCCTATAGGCGGTTTTGTAAGCATGGAAGGGGAAGATGAAAAGTCTGAGGACCCAAGGAGTTTTAATAGAGCAAAACCCTGGGCTAGAATTATAACAGTAGCAGCTGGTGCAATAATGAACTTCGTGTTGGCTGTAATAGTATTAATAATAGTTTCCTACAATATAGGAACCCCTACAACTACAGTCCTTGAAACTATTGAAAACTCCCCAGCAGAAAGGGTAGGAATACAAAGTGGAGATATTGTCAAGAGCATCAACGGTGTTAATGTAGACGATTGGAATTCAATAGTCGATAGAATAAGCAATTCCAACCCTGATAAGGAAATGATTGTCAGGGTAATAAGAGGTGGGGAGACTATAGATTTCAAATTGAAGCCTACAATAAGCGAAGAGGACAACAGAGTAATTATTGGCATTGGCATTATACCAAAATACGAAAAATCTATTTCAGCAGCTATTGCTGGTGGTCTATCGGAAGCTGGCCATATGTTTCAGATTATGTTTGAGTTCATAAAAGGAATTTTCAGAGGCAAAGTGAATGCAAGAGATTTATCAGGCCCTGTTGGAGTCATATATACTATTGGAGAGGCTGCAAAATATGGTGTGATAAACCTCCTTTACTTAATGGGTTTTATAAGTGTAAACTTGGGTGTATTCAATCTGTTTCCATTGCCAGCATTGGATGGAAGCAGAATAGTGTTTATTTTAATAGAGGTAATAAGAGGAAAGCCTATAAATCCGGAAAAAGAAGGATATGTACACTTTATTGGATTTATACTTTTGATGCTTTTGATGGCAGTAGTAACATATACTGATATAAATAGATTTAACATATTCGGAAGGTGATAATTTGAACAGAAAAAAAACCAGAAAGATAATGGTAGGGAATGTGCCAGTAGGAGGGGACAGTCCCATTACTGTACAATCCATGATCAATACTGTAACCAAGGATATAGAGTCCACAGTAAAGCAGATTAAGGAACTTGAGGATGCAGGGTGTCATATAATAAGAGCTGCAATAAACGATTTAGAAGATGCTAAAGCCATAAAAAAGATAAAGAAGGAAATAAAAATACCCTTCATAGCAGATATTCAGTTTGATTATAGGCTTGCCATTGCAGCAGTTGAAAATGGTGCAGATTGCTTGAGAATAAACCCTGGCAATATCGGCTCAAAGGAAAAAGTTATGGAGGTTGTAAAAAGCTGTAGGGAAAGAAAAGTGCCTATAAGGATTGGTGTAAATTCAGGTTCCATAAAAAAGGAGTTTCTTGAAAAATATAATGGGGTAAATGCCGATTCAATGGTGTATAGCGCATTGGAACAGGTAAGGCTATTGGAGGATATGGGCCATGAGGACATTAAAATATCTCTAAAGGCCAGCAGTGTAAGATTGACTATTGAAGCCTATGAGAAGATATCTGAAATGGTAAATTATCCTTTGCACCTGGGAGTTACTGAAGCAGGTCCTGTGTGGAGAGGCACTATAAAATCTGCTGTAGGAATAGGAACTCTATTGGCAAAGGGAATAGGGGACACAATCAGAGTTTCATTAACTGGCAATCCAGTTGAAGAAGTTAAGGTAGGAAGGGAAATACTGAAATCCCTTGGGTTATTAAATGAAGGAGTTGAAATAATATCCTGTCCTACATGTGGAAGAACCAAGATAAAATTAATAGATATGGTTGAGGAAGTCGAGAAAAGGCTTAAAAGCATAGATAAACCATTGAAAGTTGCCATAATGGGCTGTGCTGTTAATGGGCCAGGAGAAGCAAGAGAGGCAGATGTAGGCATTGCAGGCGGACAAGGTGAAGGATTGATTTTCAAAAAGGGTCAGATAATCAAAAAAGTAAAAGAAGAGTATTTGATAGATGAATTGATGAAAGAAATAGAGGAAATGGATAAGTAGGTGCTGTAATGCTTAGCTTTAAGGAAGTTGTATTTAGGCTGTTATTATCCTTGTTTTTGTCCAGTATAATTGGACTGGACAGAGAGAGCATAAATAAGCCAGCGGGATTGAGGACTCATGTACTCGTATCACTGGCTTCTACTCTTATTATGCTTCTAACATTTTACCTTAATGAACTTCATAATTCCTATGAGTTTACTGATAGACTTGCTGCACAGGTAATAAGCGGAATAGGCTTTCTGGGAGCAGGAACAATACTGAGAAGAGATAAGGGGATAGTGACAGGGCTTACAACAGCAGCTAGTCTATGGGCAGTGGCTGCTATTGGGTTGTCAGTAGGTGCAGGATTCTATACAGGCGCAGTTTTGACTACAATTTTAGTAATTATAATACTTGTTGTATTTCAAAGATTGGGTGCTTTTGTTTCAAAAAGGCGAAGTAGTAATATAACAAATATAACAGTTGTATCAGTAAATAAACCAGGCCAAATTGGCAGGATTGGTCAGGTTCTGGGCTCATACAATGTTAGCATAAACAGCATAGATATAGAACATAGAGATGGAGAACTAATAAACATAGACTTGGAAGTTACTCTAAATAGATCAAATATTAAATATGATCTAGTTAAATCCTTAGCTTCAATAGAAGGCATAGTTGAAGTATCCCAATACGACTAAGGGGGGCAAGCAATACAGGATGAAGCAGAAAAAAATACAATTGGATGAGTTATTAAAGAAAAATAAGCTAGCTTGCAATAGTGCAAACTCCATCTATATAGAAGATGTAATATTTAATAAAAATGAATTAAAACTTACAATTACACTAGTTTCAGAGGAAATATTAGCAGAGAGTTCAATATTGGAAATAAAAAGGCTGTTTGAGAAGAAATTTACAGGCATATCAGTGGATATAAATGTGAAATATAGTTTTTCTAATATTACATATGGAATGATGGAAAAGTACTGGAACAATATATTACAATATATTGAAATGAAAGTTCCTTCAAGTAAAACCTGGCTAAGCAACCTGGAGTACTCCATTGATAATAAAAGTATAACATTATACCCTGCAACTAAAGGAACAATGTATGCAATAGAAGTAAACAAAATATGTGATTTAATAAAAGGGAGAATAATAAATGAGTTTAATATAGATATGGATATAAAAGTAGATAATACAAAAATTTCGGATAATGGTATGGAGTTTATTGAGAAGAGAGAAAACGAAGTAAAGAAGATATGCAATGACATGTTAAATGATAATGGAAACAGTTCAAAACCCAAAGATGGTACTGAAGCCACTACTAAGGAAAATTACATCCTAGGCAAGAAAATAGATGAAGAACCTATAAAAATAAGGGATATTAGCGCTGATTCCAATACAGCAGTAATTGCTGGTGAGGTATTTGAATTAGAGGTAAGAGAGTTAAAAGGGAACAGAAAGATAGCTACATTTAATATAACAGATCTAACGGATTCTATAACTGTTAAGGTGTTTTTGAATGAAAAGCAAATTGATGATTTCACAGCTAATATTAAAAATGGAACATATGTAAAAGTTCAGGGAGATGTAACATATGATAATTATCTCAAGTGTCAGGTATTAATGCTTAAGTCCTTAAACATTTATGAAAAGGAAGTGAGAATGGATACCTCGAAGGAGAAGAGAGTGGAGCTGCATCTGCATACCCAGATGAGTGCTATGGACGGAGTATCAAGCTTTAAGGAAATTGCAAAAAGAGCCAAAAAGTGGGGACATAAGGCTATAGCAATAACAGACCATGGAGTGGTACAAGGCTTTCCTGAGGCCATGGATGTTTCAAAGGATTTAGGAATAAAGGTTATATATGGTGTAGAAGGCTATTTGTTGAATGATACAAAGCCAATATTATCCAATTATCAAAAGAATAAGAAATATAATAGATTTGTTGTATTTGATATAGAAACTACTGGCTTATCTCCAAACAAGGACATGATAACTGAAATAGGTGCAGTTAAAATCGAAGATAATAAAATAATAGATGAATTTAGCCAGTTGATTAATCCACAGATTAAGATACCAGAGAATATAGTCCATTTAACCGGAATAACAGATGAAATGGTGAAAGATAAGCCTACTATAGAAGAAGTACTGCCTAAGTTTGAAGAATTTATAGAAGATGCTGTGCTGGTTGCTCATAATGCCTCATTTGATGTGGGATTTATCAGGGATAAGTTTTCTAAAATTGGAAAAAGGATAGACAATCCTGTTTTGGATACGTTGGAGCTTTCCAGGGCATTATTTCCTCAACTGAAAAGCCATAAGCTAAACATTATTGCAAAACACTTAAATGTAAGCCTTATTAATCATCATAGAGCTGTAGATGATGCAAAAGCAACAGCAGAAATATTGCTTAAATCCTTGGAGATACTTTCTTCAAGAGGAATCAAAAATATCTGCAATGTAAATGAAATAGTATCGGACAAGAGCGATGCTAAAGGTGAAACTTTCCATATGGTTATACTGGCAAGGAATTCAGTGGGACTTAAAAACCTTTATAGGCTCATATCTGAATCTCATATAAATCATTTTTATAGAAAGCCTAGAATACCAAAATCGTTATTAACTGAGTATAGAGAAGGATTAATTATTGGAAGTGCATGCGAATCAGGAGAATTGTATAAGGCTATACTCAACAATAAGGATATAAAAGAGATTGAAAGAATAGTAAGGTTTTATGACTATTTAGAAATTCAACCAATTGGAAACAATATGCATCTGGTAAGAGATGGATTGGTTAAGGATGAAGAGGATTTAATTGAAATAAACAAAAGAATTGTGCAGCTCGGCAAGCAATACAATAAAATAGTAGTTGCAACTGGAGATGTTCATTTTCTTGACCCTGAAGATGAGATCTATAGAAGAATTCTCATGCATGGACAGGGTTTTCCAGATGCTGACTATCAGCCTCCCCTTTATTTTAAGACAACTGATGAGATGTTAAAGGAATTTGAATATTTAGGTGAAGATATTGCTTATGAAGTTGTTGTTAAAAATACAAATGCCATATGTGACATGGTAGAGGAAATACTGCCTATTCCAGAAGGCACCTATCCTCCGGTAATAGAGGGAGCAGAAGAGGAGCTGAAAAAGATTACTTATGAAAGAGCAATTGAGATATATGGAGATCCCTTGCCAAAAATTGTTAAAGACAGGCTTGATAGGGAACTGAATTCTATTATAAAGAATGGATATGCTGTAATGTATATTATTGCTCAAAAGCTGGTTTCCAAGTCCTTGAAAGATGGGTATCTGGTAGGTTCAAGAGGTTCTGTAGGTTCCTCATTTGTTGCTACCATGAGTGGCATCACTGAAGTAAACCCATTGGTTCCTCATTACGTTTGCCCGAATTGTAAATACAGCGAATTCTTCGAGGATGGCACAATAGGTTCGGGAGTTGATTTGCCTGATAAGGATTGCCCTGTTTGCAATACAAGATTGATAAAAGACGGGCATGATATTCCCTTTGAAGTATTTTTAGGTTTTGAGGGAGATAAGGAACCTGATATAGACTTAAACTTTGCAGGTGAATATCAAGCCAAGGCTCATAAATATACAGAGGAATTATTTGGAGAGGGATATGTATTTAGAGCTGGAACCATAGGAACCATTGCTGATAAAACTGCTTATGGGTTTGTAAAAAAGTATTTTGAAGAAAAGGGAATAAGTGTACATCCTGCTGAAATAAACAGACTTGTAAAAGGGTGTACGGGAATTAAGAGAACATCAGGTCAACACCCTGGAGGAGTTATGATTGTTCCTAAAAACAAGGATATTCACGATTTCACTCCAATACAATACCCTGCAGATGACAAATCATCGGGTGTTATTACCACCCATTTTGACTACCATTCCATAAGCGGTAGAATATTGAAACTTGACATTTTAGGCCATGATGTGCCTACCATTATCAGAATGCTAGAGGATGTTACCGGGGTAGACCCAAGACGCATTCCTTTGGATGATAAGGAAACTATGAAAATATTTACAAGCGTTGAACCTTTAAATATAAAGGATGAACTGGACCTGGATATTGGTTCTTTAGGTATACCTGAATTTGGAACCAAGTTTGTGAGACAGATGTTGATGGATACAAAGCCTACTACTTTTGCTGAATTAGTCAGAATAAGCGGATTATCACACGGTACTGACGTTTGGATAAACAATGCACAGGACTTGGTAAGAAACGGTATTGCTCCTTTAAGCAAAGTAATATCAACAAGAGATGACATTATGCTTTACCTGATATACTGTGGCCTTGATAAAAAGAGGGCTTTTAAGATAATGGAAAGGGTAAGAAAAGGTAAGGGGCTTACTGAAGAGGATAAGGAATATATGCGAAGCTTCAATGTGCCTGAGTGGTACATTGAATCCTGTGAAAAGATAAAATACATGTTTCCAAAGGCACACGCTGTAGCCTATGTTATGATGTCCTTCAGGATAGCCTATTTTAAAGTCCACTATCCGGAAGCTTTTTATGCTACTTATTTTACTACAAAAGCACAGGATTTCGATGCCAAGTTAATACTAAAAGGGAAAGAAGCTGTTAACAATAAGATTAAAGAGCTTGAAATAATATCAAACAATATGACTGCCAAAGAAAAGAACCTGCTTACTGTTTTGGAAGTTGTGCAGGAGATGTATGCAAGGGGATATAAATTTGAGCCATTGGATTTATACAAATCAGATAGCGATAAATTTATAATAGGGGAAAATGGAATTATCCCGCCTCTAAAAACATTGGATGGTGTTGGTGAAACTGCAGCAAGAAAGATAGCAGAAGAAAGGAATAGAGGGAAATTCATATCAATTGAGGATTTGATAATGCGAACCAAAGTAAGCAAGACTGTTGTTGAAGCATTAAAAGATCAGGGATGTTTAAATGATTTGCCTGAAAGCAATCAGATTAGCCTTTTTAATATTTGATTTTTGTAAGCTTTGTGATATAATATTATTAGTAAAGTAAGGAGACAATAATATGGCGATAAACTAAAGAGTGGGAAAAACCCACTCTTATTTATTTAAATTGCTGGGCCCTATGAAAGTATATTTATTATGGTATTACAAAAACTACATATTAATCCTGTGGAGGTGATAAAATGGGAAATAAGCGTTTAATAAGTACAATTAGACAACATTGCGAGCCTATAATTGAAGAGATGGGATATGATTTGGTTGACCTGGAATATGTAAAGGAAAACAATGAAAACTACTTAAAGTTTTATATAGGAAAACGAGAAGGGATAACAATTGACGATTGTCAAAGAGTAAGTGAAGCAGTGGGAGATAAATTAGATGAATTAGACCCTATTCAGGAAAGCTATTATTTGGAGGTTTCATCTCCAGGGCTAGATAGGCCCTTGAAGACAGATAAGGATTTAAGGAGAAATTTGGGAAAAGAAGTTGAAGTTAATCTGTATAAAAGCTTGGAAGGCAAAAAGAAATATGTTGGAGAGCTAGTAGATTTCACTGATAACAGCATAAGAATAAAAATGGATAATTCAGAGGAAAAGGAAATTGCAAGGGATATTATTTCTAATATTAAATTAGCGTTAAAATTCTAAGGGAGGGTATATTTGATGAATGCAGAGTTTATTGAGGCCCTTGAAGAGATTAAAAAAAGTAAGGGAATTTCTAAGGAAATCATATTTGAAGCTTTAGAAGCAGCTCTCATATCCAGCTATAAGAAGAATTTTGGTACTGCACAGAATGTTGAGGTAAAAGTTGATAGGGATACGGGAAAGGTGAGCGTTTACGCCAAAAAGAAAGTGGTAGATATAGCAGGTGATTCCCTACTGGAAATAGATTTGGAAGAAGCTAGAAAAATAGATGAAAAATATAAGATAGGCGATATTGCTACAGTTGAAGTTACACCGAGGAACTTTGGACGAATTGCAGCACAAACTGCAAAACAGGTAGTAATGCAGAGAATTAAGGATGCCGAAAGGGATGTTATATATGATGAATTCATTAATAGAGAAAATGAAATAATAACAGGTTTAGTACAAAGAATCAGTAAAAATAATGTATATATTGATTTGGGCAAGACAGAAGGAATATTGCCTCCCTCTGAACAGATACAAGGTGAAGTCTATAATCAAGGTGACAGGCTAAAGCTTTATATACTTGAGGTAAAAAAGACTACAAAAGGGCCACAGATAATTCTTTCCAGATCCCATCCTGGACTGGTTAAAAGATTGTTTGAGCTGGAAGTTCCGGAAATACATGAGGGTATTGTAGAGATATATGCTATATCAAGAGAAGCAGGTTCAAGAACTAAAGTAGCAGTTTATTCAAAGGACCCAAATGTTGAACCTGTAGGTGCCTGTGTAGGAATAAAGGGTAGTAGGGTAAAGGCAATAGTAGATGAGCTAAATGGAGAAAAAATAGATATTGTAATATGGAGTAAAAATATAGAAGAATTTATTGCCAACAGTTTGAGCCCTTCCAGTGTAATTCACGTTGAAGCAAATGAAAAAACCAAATCAGCACTGGTAGTTGTTCCGGATTATCAGCTATCTCTGGCTATTGGAAAGGAAGGGCAGAATGCAAGATTAGCTGCAAAGCTGACAAACTGGAAAATTGACATAAAAAGCGAAAGTCAATACAAGGAAAGTCTCAAAAAATCAGATTAATATTTGGCAAAATGGGGTGATAATATGAAAAAGAAAAAAATACCTCTAAGAAGATGTGTTGCCTGCAATGAAGGAAAACCAAAAAAAGAACTGATACGAATTGTAAGAAATACTGAAGGTAAAGTAGAAGTGGATTTAACTGGTAAGATGAACGGAAGAGGTGCTTATATCTGTCCGGATATGAATTGTCTGGAAAAGGCAATAAAGTCTAAAAGGCTTTCAAAAGTATTAGAAGCTGAAGTAACTGATGAAGTTTTTGACAGATTATATGATATTATTAGAGAAGAGAAGAATTAATTAGAGCAATTATCACCTTAAAAATATTGGGGGTGTTAGTTTGATTAAAATAAGAGTATATGAATTAGCAAAGGAACTGAGGATGACAAGCAAGGAACTCATGGAAAAGATAAAGGACCTGGATATAGCTGTAAGCAGTCATATGAGTTCCTTGGAAAAAGAAGAAGCTGAAATGATTAGAGAACTAATAGAGGAAGAAAGGGAAATAAAAAAGAACAAAGGCAATTCAGGCAAAAAAAAGGTGAAAAAGCAAAATGAACCAAATGTGGAGCTAAAATTTGAAAATAAAAAGGAGAAAAAGGAAATTAAAAACAAAGAACCGGAAAATAAGAGTGAATTAAGAAAAATAGAAGTTGAGGATAGCATTACTGTAAAAGAGCTTGCTGAAAAAATTGGTATAAGCCCTGCCCAACTGATAACAAAATTAATAGGACTTGGAATTATGGCAAGCATAAATGAATCCATTGACTATGAAACTGCAGCTATCGTATCTACAGAATTTGGAGTTGAGTTAGTTAAATCCAGTGTAATTGAAGATGAAGACAAATTTAATTTTGATTATGAGGATAATCCTGAAGACCTAAAGCCAAGAGCACCTATAGTAACAGTAATGGGCCATGTAGACCATGGCAAAACGTCATTGCTGGATTCCATAAGGAAAACTTCTGTTACCAAACAGGAAGCCGGAGGAATAACACAGCATATTGGAGCTTCAGTAGTAGAGGTAGGCGACAAAAAAATAGTATTCCTAGATACACCTGGTCATGAAGCTTTTACATCCATGAGGGCAAGGGGAGCACAAGTAACAGATATTGCTGTTTTAGTAGTAGCTGCAGATGATGGGGTTATGCCTCAAACAATAGAGGCTATTAACCATGCTAAAGCAGCAAATGTTCCAATTATAGTAGCCATTAACAAAATGGACAAACCAGAAGCAAATCCTGATAGGGTAAAACAGGAACTGGTAGAGCAGGGACTTGTTCCGGAAGAATGGGGAGGAGATACTATTACTGTACCTGTTTCTGCCATAAAGGGCCAAGGAATTGATGAACTGCTGGAAATGATATTGCTTGTTGCAGAAATGCAGGAACTGAAAGCTAATCCTGATAGGCTTGCAGTAGGAACTGTCATAGAAGCACAATTAGATAAAGGAAGAGGGCCAGTTGCTACAGCCATAATTGAAAAGGGAACATTGCATGTAGGAGATATGATAGTATGTGAAAGTACCAGTGGAAGAGTCAGGGCAATGTTTGATGATAAGGGAAGAAAGGTAAAAAGCGCAGGTCCATCTATTCCTGTTGCAATACTTGGGCTTTCAGATGTGCCACAACCAGGAGATAAGCTGTATGCAGTAAAAGATGAAAAGATTGCTAGAGAGTATGCTGAAATGAAGAAAGAGCAAATGAGAGAGGAACAGCTTAAGGATACACAAAAAGTATCTTTGGATGACCTGTTTGATAGAATTCAACAGGGTGAAATCAAAGACCTTAATGTAATAATAAAAGCTGATACAAAGGGAACAATAGATGCTATTAAGCAGTCATTGGAGAAGCTGGGAAATGATGAAGTCAGAATAAATGTTATACATGGAGGAGTCGGTGGAATTACTGAAAGCGATGTTATGTTGGCTTCAGCTTCAAATGCCATAATAATAGGCTTTAATGTTAGACCTACATCTAGTGCTTTGGATATGGCAAAGATTGAAAAAGTCGATGTTAGGACTTATAGAGTCATTTATGAAGCAATAGATGATATAAAAGCAGCAATAAAGGGAATGCTGGAACCTAAATTAGTAGAAGAGATTATAGGAAGAGCAGAAGTAAGAGCTACATTTAAAGTTCCAAATGTGGGAACAGTTGCTGGAATTTACGTTCAACAGGGTAAAATAACCAGAAACAGCACTATTAGGCTGTTAAGAAATGATGTAGTAGTATTTGAAGGTAAAGTATCCTCTCTGAAAAGGTTTAAGGATGATGTAAGGGAAATTGCTACCGGATATGAAGGCGGTTTAGGTTTGGAAAACTACAATGATATTAAAGAAGGAGATATTTTGGAAGCTTATATCATGAAAGAAGTTGAATAAGAGGTGTATTCTTATGAACAAGAAGAGATTAAACAGAATTTCAGAAGAAGTCAAAAGGGTAGTATCGGAATTAATACAAAGAGAAATAAAGGACCCAAGGATAAACCCTTTTACTAGCGTTACTAAAGTAGAAGTCACCAATGATTTAAGCTATGCAAATATATATATAAGCATTATGGGCAATGATGATGATAAGCAAAACACTTTAGAAGGACTTAAAAGTGCAAGAGGGTTTATCAGAAGGGAAATTGGAAACAGAATAGATTTAAGGCATGCACCTGAACCAGTTTTTCATATTGATGAATCAATAGAACACAGCTTATATATATCTAAGCTAATAGACAAAATACACAAAGAAGATGAGAAAAAAAGAGGAGATAACGGTGATTGATCAGCTTAAAAAAAATATGGAAGATGCTTTAAGATTGATTAATAGATATGATAATATATTCATATGTTCCCATATACAACCAGATGGAGATAGTTTAGGTTCAATTCTGGCTTTAGCTATGGCTATAAAAAAGCTGAAGGAAAAAGCTAATGTAAATATAATCAGGGTAGATGATATTCCTTCAGATTTCCTCTTTTTACCTGGCATAGATATGATTAAGGAGCAGGATATAAATGAGGAAGTAGACCTTTTTATTGCACTGGACAGCAGCGATACGAAAAGGTTGGGAATTGGTGCAGAGTTTTTGTCAAAAGCAAAGTCAGTTATCTGTATTGACCATCATATTACAAATGAAAACTTTGGTGATATTAATATTGTACTGTCTTCATCTGGTTCAACGTGTGAAATTGTTTATAAATTTATTAAATATATGGATGTAGAAATTGACAAGGACATGGCCAGTTGCCTGTATACCGGTATAAATACGGATACAGGAAGGTTTATGTACAGCAATACCACTTATGAAACCCATACGATAGTTGCAGAATTAATAGAAACAGGAATAGATATAAACAGTATAAACATGAATATTTATCAAAATATACCTATAGAAAGGGTTAAGCTATTCCTTGAAACCTTAAGCAATCTGGAGCTTTATGCAGATGATAAAGTGGGCGTTGTCGTAGTAAGCCAGGAGATGCTTTACAAAACTAATGCAAGCATGGAGGATTCAGAGGGTATTGTATCCTATGTGAGAGATATCAATACAATAGAAGTAGCCTGTCTTTTAAAGGAAATGTCAGAGAATGAAATAAAAGTTAGTCTAAGGAGCAAAAGGTTTGTAGATGTTGCAAAAATATCAACAAAATTTGGTGGTGGAGGACACGTTCGAGCTGCTGGATGTACTATATATGGAAATCTGGAAACTGCAAAGAAAATGGTCCTAGAAGAGATATTAAAGGATTTCAGGTGATCGAATGGATGGCATAGTCAACGTATTTAAACCAAAGGGAATGACTTCACATGATGTAATAAGGGAAATAAGAAGAATATTTAAAATGAAAAAAGTTGGCCATACAGGTACCTTAGATCCAAATGCAGCAGGAGTTTTACCTGTTTGCATTGGGAAAGGTACCAGAATCAGCGAATACTTGCTAAACCTTCCCAAGGAATACATTGCAGAATTGACATTAGGTTATTCTACTGACACACAGGATTCTGAAGGGAAAATATTGAAGTATTCAAACAAAAAAGTCAGTGAGGATGATATATATAGAGCCTTTGATAGATTTAAAGGGGAAATTGAACAGATTCCTCCCATGTATTCTGCATTAAAGCATAATGGACAAAGGTTATATGAAATAGCCAGAAAAGGTGAAGTGGTAGAGAGGAAGCCAAGAAAAGCAATAATATATGATTTAAATATTATGAAAATAATGGACAATAAGGTTATTTTCTATGTAAAATGCTCAAGAGGTACCTATATTAGGACTCTTTGCAATGATATTGGAGAGTTTCTGGGTATATATGGATATATGTCATATCTCATTAGAGTTGGGGTAGGTAACTTTACCATAGAAGATAGTGTTGGCTTAGATTGTTTAAAAGGCATTGATAATGATGAATTGAAATCTATAGTTTTGCCAATGGACGAAGGATTAAAGCATATGGAATCAATTGTAGTCGATGAAAAATTTTTCAGTAAGCTTGTAAATGGAGCTAAGGTACCCGTTGAAATTCATCTTAATACAAATGACTATCTCAGAGTTTATTGCAATAATAAGTTTATTGGCGTTGGAAGAATAATACAGTCAGATAATGGCTTTAATATAAAGATGGATAAAGTTCTCATATAAGGTGATATATATGGAAATAATTGATGCAATGAACAAAAGCAAAAATAATTATGCTACAGCTGTAGCCCTTGGAAATTTTGATGGCATACATGTCGGTCATCAGTATTTATTGAATGATAATATTGAGAAAGCTAAAGAGAAAAGTTTAATACCTTCAGTGCTCATATTTAGAAACCATACCAAAACAATTTTAAAGGATAAAAAAAGTTCTGAAATAGATATTCTTACAACCTATGAGCAAAAGATGAAAATACTTGAAGGATTAGGTATTGAAGTTGTGTATGCAATGGATTTTAATGAGGATATTATGAGGCTGTCTCCCGATATGTTTATTAACGATATAGTGCTAGGAAGATTAAATGCAAGGCTAATTACTGTCGGATTCGACTATAGGTTTGGATATAAAGCACAGGGAAACAGTGAGTACCTTAAAAAATATGGCAAAAGAAATGGTTTTGAAGTAAATATAATAGACCCTGTGTATATTGAGAATGAAATTGTAAGCAGCACATCTATAAGGAACTTAATTAGAAGTGGAAACATAAAAAAGGCTAACAGATTTCTAGGGAGGAATTTCAGCCTTATAGGAACTGTTATCAGAGGTAGAAGCAGAGGTAGAAAATTAGGCTTTCCCACGGCAAATATCCGTTTAGCTGATAGATATGTTATCCCTAAAACAGGAGTTTATAAAACCTTTACCACCCTAGGCAGTAGCAAATTTGTAAGTTTAACCAATATAGGTTATAATCCAACATTTAATGAAAAAGAGCTGAAAATAGAAACGTATATGCTGGGTTTTTCTGGGGACATATATGGTCAAACTATAGAAGTTGAGTTTATAGAGTTTATAAGAGACGATATAAAATTTAATACAGTTGAAGAGCTTAAGGAACAAATGTACAAGGATTTGAGGTATATAAAAAACAGCTTATAATATTTACAATTAAAGAAATATGTGCTAAAATTATTTTGATGAATTGTGTACCTTTAACTATGTTTATCGTTTCCTCGGCGATATACTTAGTTAATGGTTAAGTTAAATTTAGAGGAGGTTATTACATGTCATTAAGCAAAGAAGAAAAGGCAAGAATTATTGAAGAGTATAAGGTTCACGAGAATGATACAGGTTCACCAGAAGTACAGATTGCATTATTAACTTACAGGATTAATCAGCTAACAGAGCATTTAAAAACTCATAAGAAGGACCATCATTCAAGAAGAGGACTTTTCAAGATGATAGGGCAAAGAAGAGGCTTACTAAGGTATTTGGAGAAGAAGGATATTGAAAGGTATCGTGAACTAATTCAAAAATTAGACATAAGAGGCTAACAAGAGCGGGGGAATATCCCGCTCTATTCATTATGAATAATATTAATAAATAAAACTGGTGTTATTAATCAATAAAAGGTTATAATAATAGTAAAGTTAGTAAGGAGGTAAGACATGGAAAGGCAGTTTAAGTATAATCTTGCTGGCAGTGACCTTGTAGTTACCATAGGTAAGGTAGCAGAGCAAGCTAATGGAGCTTGTTTACTACGATATGGAGATACTGTAGTATTGGTGACTGCCACAGCATCTAAGGAACCAAGGGAAGGAATTGACTTTTTCCCATTAAGTGTTGAATTTGAAGAAAGATTATATGCAGTGGGGAAAATTCCTGGAGGATTTATAAAAAGAGAAGGAAAACCAAGTGATAAAGCTATATTAACTGCACGACTTATAGACCGGCCCATAAGGCCACTTTTCCCTGAAGGATATAGAAATGATGTACAAATAATAGCAACAGTTCTCTCCGTTGATCAGGACCATACACCTGATATTGTAAGTATGATTGGCTCATCTATTGCCCTATCAATTTCTGATATACCATTTAATGGACCAACAGGGTCTGTTGCTGTTGGATATGTGAATGGAGAGCTGATATTAAATCCAAATGCAGAACAAAGGGAGAAATCTGATCTGAATCTTACTGTTTCAGGGACAAAGGATGCCATTATGATGGTTGAGGCAGGTGCAAAGGAAATCCCTGAAAAGATAATGCTAGATGCTATAATGTTTGCACATGAGGAAATAAAGAAGCTTTGTGAATTTATTGAAGGAATACAGAAGGAAGTTGGGAAAGAAAAGCAAAGCTATATTGTGTTCAAACCCGACGAACAAATAGAAAAAGAAGTAAGGGAATATGCAAAGGAAAAATTAATTGGCGCAATTCGCACTGTAGACAAAACTGAAAGGGAAGAAAACATAGATAAAGTAATGGAGGAAACAGTAGAATATTTCATTGAAAAGTACCCTGACAATGAAAAGGATATTAGGGAAGTATTAGATAAAATACTAAAAGAAGAAGTAAGAAGGCTTATTATTGAAGAAGAGATAAGGCCAGATAACAGGAAAATAGATGAGATAAGGCCTATTACCTCTGAAGTGGGATTGTTGCCTAGAGCACATGGATCAGGGCTGTTTACAAGAGGTCAAACACAGGTTCTAACTGTGGCAACTTTGGGCGCAGCAAGCGATGTTCAAATTATTGATGGTATAGGAGAAGAGGAATCAAAGAGATATATGCACCATTATAATTTTCCACCTTACAGTGTTGGGGAAACAAGAGTCTTAAGAGGGCCTGGAAGGCGTGAAATAGGGCATGGAGCTTTAGCCGAGAGAGCTTTGGAACCAGTTATTCCATCAGAAGATGAATTTCCATATACCATTAGGCTGGTATCTGAAGTATTAAGCTCAAATGGTTCAACATCCCAAGCAAGTGTATGTGGCAGTACATTAGCATTGCTTGATGCAGGTGTGCCTATAAAGAAACCTGTGGCAGGTATAGCAATGGGATTGATTAAAGCAGAGAATAAGACTGTAATACTTTCAGATATACAAGGAATAGAAGACCACCTTGGAGATATGGACTTCAAAGTAGCAGGTACTGAAGATGGCATTACCGCCATACAGATGGATATAAAAATATCCGGTATAGACAAGAATATATTGGAAGAAGCCCTTGAAAGAGCAAGGCAGGGAAGATTATATATACTGAAAAAAATGAGTGAAACAATTTCAAAACCGCGAGAACAGCTATCTCCTTATGCACCAAGGATATTCAAGATGCAGGTTAATCCTGAGAAGATTAGGGATATAATTGGACCTGGCGGAAAAATGATAAACAAGATAATAGACGAAACAAATGTAAAGATTGATATAGATGATGATGGAAAAATACTAATTGCAGCCAACAATAAAGATGATGGAGAAAGAGCAGTTGATTTGATAAATAATGTGGTAAAGGAAGTTGAAGTAGGAGAAATATATGTTGGAAGGGTAGCAAGAATAGTATCATTTGGTGCCTTTGTAGAAATATTAAATGGAAAGGAAGGCTTGTTGCATATTTCAAACATAGCCCATGAAAGAGTAGAAAAGGTTGAAGATGTATTATCTGTTGGAGACGAAATACTCGTTAAGGTAATAGAAATAGATAATCAGGGCAGAATAAACCTTTCAAGAAAAGCTGTACTTCCTAAGGAAGATAAGCAAAAAAATACAACAAAACACAATAAATAAAATACATTGCATGAACCCAACAGGTTCATGTTTTTAATTTATAAATAATAAATATTGCCAAGCCCCTCTGAATATAATTGAGTTAGAAGAATATATGGAGGGGTATCGATGAGAATACTGATAATTAAGAAGAGAAATTTACATATTTTGTTGTTAGTTTTTATAATAGTCTTAATAGTTTTATTATTAATTTCATTTTATAATAGAACTGAAGAAACTTTTAATCCTGACGTATATTATAAAGGCAATGTAGATGATAAAGTAATGGCTTTTGCATGTAATGTGGATTGGGGTAATGAACATATTATGCCTATGTTGGATATTTTATCTCAACATGATATTAAAATAACTTTCTTTGTAACTGGAAGATGGGCTAATGAAAATCCTGAGCTATTAAAGGCTATTTATGATGCAGGACATGAGATAGGTAATCATGGATACAATCATATTAATTATGATCAATTGAGCTATGAAAAAAATAAAGAGGAAATATTAAAAGCTGGTGATGTCATAGAAAGGATATTAGGGTTTAAGCCTAAGTATTTTGCACCACCAGCTGGAGCTTACAATGATTATACAATTAAAGCTTGTAAGGATTTAAATTATGATATAATAATGTGGAGTATTGATACAATAGACTGGAGAGAAGACAGTAATAAAGAAAAGATAAAAAACAGAGTAATACAAAAGATTCATAAATCAGCAATTGTATTAATACACCCTACTGAAGAAACTGTAAAGGCTCTTCCTGAAATAATATCTTATGTACTTGATAAGGGTTATAAGATTGGTAAAATAAGTGATGTAGTAAAAAATTAAATAAGGAGGAATTACTGGCTTGTATATTAAAGAAATATTGGACAATGGAATTAGAGTGGTAATGGAAAACATACCATATGTAAACTCTATATCAGTTGGAGTATTTGTTAATACTGGAACCAAAGATGAAAGCAAGGATATTAATGGAATTTCCCATTTCATAGAGCATATGGTTTTTAAAGGGACAGAGAAGAGGACTGCAAAGGAAATAGCTGAGGCTATAGACAATGTGGGTGGACAAATGAATGCTTTTACCGGCAGTGAGTATACTTGTTTTTATATTAAAGTGTTGGACAAACATTTGCAGATTGCAATAGATATACTGTCGGATATGATAAACAACCCCAAATTTTCTGAAGAGGATATTGAAAATGAGAAAAAAGTAGTATTAGAGGAAATAAAGATGTACTTGGATTCACCGGAAGATATAGTATTTGACATGCTTCACGAAATAATGTTCAAGGACACCCCTCTTTCCTTTCCTATTTTGGGAACTGAAGATACTGTAAGCAATATAAACAGGAAAACTCTTTTAGATTACTATCACAACCATTATACATCTGATAACATGGTCATATCAGTAGTAGGTAATTTTGAATATAAAGAAATGATGAGTATTCTCAATCATTATTTTTGCAGGAATTCGTCGTTAAAATCAAAAGCAGCCAAAAAGGCTTATTATCTTCCCAGATTGGAACAAGGAATTATATCCAAGCAGAGAGAATTTGAACAGGTTAGCTTTTGCTTAGGAATGGAAGGTATAAGAAGGGATAGCGATGACCTATACCCTTTGCACCTTATTAATAATACATTTGGCGGCAGCATGAGCTCAATATTATTTCAGAAAATAAGAGAAGAGAAGGGATTGGCGTATTCAGTATATTCTGCTCCAGTATCCTTCCAGGAATCCGGGATATTTACTATTTATGCAGCACTAGGGCAGGAAGAAATATTAAATGTAGCCAAGCTTATAAGTGATGAGATAGATGTATTTAAAGAGAAATTGATGAGCAAATCAGAACTGGCAAAATCAAAGGAACAATTAAAGAGCAATTATATATTGGGAATGGAATCAACTTTCAACAGAATGCTGGAGATTGGCAAATCTGAGCTGTTGTTAAATGAGATTCTAACTCCGGAGGATGTGCTAAAAAAAATTGATAAAGTAAATATGGATGATATAGAAAGGGTTGCAAGAAAAGTATTGGATAGAAGCAAATTTAATATTGCATATATAGGCAATATTCAAGACTCTGCGTTTATCAATGACAGGCTTAAGGAAATATTTTTTAATTGATATACCAACGAAGAGGAGGGTGGCATATGGAAAAGATTAAAATAAAGTATGTTAGCGATAAAATTGAAAAACTAAGATACATTGACGGCAAAAGCGATTGGATTGATTTAAGGGCAGCTGAAGATGTGGTGATGAAAAAAGGAGAGTTTAGGTTAATATCCTTAGGAGTGGCAATGGAATTGCCAAAGGGATATGAGGCTCATATAGTGCCAAGAAGCAGCACATATAAAAACTTTGGAATTATACAAGCAAATAGTTTTGGTGTTATAGATGAAAGCTACTGTTCAAATGAGGATGTCTGGAAATTTCCTGCAATAGCACTGCGTGATACTGAAATACATGTAAACGATAGAATCTGTCAGTTTCGAATTATGAAGCATCAACCTCCAATAGAGTTTGAAGAAGTTGAAGATTTGGGTAATGAAGTGCGTGGGGGTTTTGGAAGCACTGGCATTAAATAGATTCTTAATCATTAGTGAGAAACTCATAAGTTTTTAATAACTACGTTTATATAGATTCTATTATTATAAGAAATAGTTAACATAATATTATTATGTTAACTATTTCTTATTTAAGGATTAATAGCTGCAACATACTCATAACTAATATTATCATAAATGATATAATAATCCGTAAAACCCAAGATCATTAAAATAATATAGTAAATTCCATATATATAAATGGTTCTTGCGTAAATTATAAACTTTTATTGCTAATCAGTAATTCTAAATAACTATTATTTTGTTTTTCAGTTGTTAACGTATATAATATAGTCATAATTAATATTATCATAAGTGATATAACATACATTAAAATTCATTTCATATAATATATTAAAACCAAAACAAGGAGATGATATAATTGCTTTTAAGTGAACTGGGAGGAAAGGAATTAGTTAATTTAAACAATGGTGAAAGGCTTGGAATCATTGCAGATTCAGATATAATTGTAGATGAAAAGACAGGAAAAATAATATCATTATTAATTCCTGAAAGGAGATTTCAACTTAGATTATTTGGAGGCAGCCAGGAATTTGAAATACCTTGGGAGTCAATTAGAAAAATTGGCCAGGATATGATAATAATAGAAGTTGAAGATATATAAGCCATTGCCTGATTTAGTGTCAGGCTTTTTTATTTATACAGGCATATAATAATGAAAATAGCAAACAATATATTCTACATATAACAATGTAATGGAGGTTTAAAAGTGAAAAAAGACATATTTATATTTCAAAACACAAGCAATGACCTTAACAATAATGATAATAATGAGAATAATAACGAAGCAGTAGATAATGTCAATGAAATAGGAATGCCAAGCATACCTGATATAAGTAAAAATATTCAATTCATAACCATAATAGGGGAAATAGAGGGGCATAATGTATTACCATCAGGCAAGAAGGCTACTAAATATGAGCATATAATACCAATGCTCATTGCAGCTAAACAAGACCCTAAAGTTGAAGGTATTTTGATAATATTAAATACTGCAGGAGGAGATGTGGAAGCTGGATTGGCTTTAAGTGAAATGATAAATAGCATAGATAAGCCAAAGGTATCCTTAATATTAGGGGGAGGGCACAGCATAGGTGTCCCATTGGCTACAGCTGCTGATTATTCTTTTATTGTTCCTACTGCAGCAATGACAATTCATCCCATAAGGACCACCGGATTGGTTATAGGAGTGCCACAGACATACAGATATTTTGAAAAAATGCAGAAGAGAATAACAAGCTTTATTCTAAGAACGTCGAAAATAAAAGAGGATAAACTAAAGAACTTAATGTATGCAACTGATGAAATGGCTAATGACGTAGGAACAATACTTATAGGTGAGGAAGCTGTAGACTGTGGATTAATTGATGAAGTTGGAGGATTTAGTGATGCTTTAAAGAAATTATATGAATTAATAGATGAGAAAAAGAATTAGTATATAAACTTATTTTATGCTATAATAACATGAGAATAAAGGGGGAATTTCCAAAGGTTTATTATTTTAAATGTTTATTTGTTATTTTATATAAACTATATTGATTAGTGATATAATAAATTTGAGAATAAATAAGGGGCGAATGATGTACATAAGAGGTGAGTTTTTTGAATAAGAAAAAGATGAAAGTAAATACCAGTAAAATCAATAGAGGTAAGAAATTCAGCAGAGAAATAACGGGAATAATAATTATTACATTTGGTATTCTATCAGCCATAAGTTTATTTAGCAATAAGACAGGCATTGTAGGTGTAATCTTAAGAAATATATTCTTTACCCTTATGGGATTCGGAGGGTATATATTTCCGATTATTATTATAGCCGTAGGAGTATTATTCATTATTAATAAGGTTGAGTTTAATAATGATATAAAATCCTTATATCTGATAGGAATATTCTTATGCTTTCTGATACTGATGGATGTAAATAATGTAGATGGAAACAGCTTTTCTGATAAAATATCCAAGTCACTGGAACTGAGCAAGGAAGGATTAGGTGGCGGACTAATTGGTAGTGGCCTTGGCTTTATTATGTACAAACTGTTTGGCCCACTGGGATCTAACATCATTATTTTTCTGTTAGTTTTAATATTGATATTGCTGTTTACAGAAATTAAAATCAGTGAAATTATCAATAGGATTATTCTAAGGTTTAAAACCCGGCATAATAGTTCATTTAAACTCAATAAGGGAAATAGTAAATCAAAATCAAATAGTATTACAGAACAAGGGAATTTAAAGGATATTGATAATAAAGAGCGTAAGGATATAGTAATACATAACTATGTTTTAGAGGATAATAGCATAAGGATTTCTGAAGAAATAGATAAAAATGTAAATGACGATGAGATTAAAATTGACTCAAGGATGAAGGTATCAAATTATACATTGCCCCCTTTGGATTTATTGAATGATATAGAGAAAAAAGTAGATTTAAACTACAAAAAGGAGATAATAAACAATGCAAAAATAATAGAAGAAACAATGAAAAACTTTGGAATTGACGCTAAAATAATTCAAATAGACAGAGGACCTACTATTACATGCTATGAATTGCAGCCTGCTCCAGGCGTAAAGGTAAGCAGAATTGTAAATCTTTCAAATGATTTGGCATTAAGCCTTGCTGCATCAGACATAAGGATTGTAGCTCCAATTCCTGGCAAAGCTGCAGTAGGTATTGAGGTGCCAAATAAAATTAAAGATAGTGTTACATTAAAGGAAATTCTAATGTCTGATGAGTTTGTTTCTCTTGAAAGCAATATGCCATTGGCTTTAGGTAAGGATATTACCGGCAAACCAATAATATCAAGTATTGATTCAATGCCTCATTTATTGATAGCAGGTGCTACCGGGTCTGGTAAAAGTGTTTGTATAAATACCATCATTATGAGCATTTTGTACAAATCCAATCCAAACGATGTAAAATTGCTGCTGATTGATCCAAAGGTTGTAGAGCTTAACATATATAATGGTATTCCACATCTTTTGATACCGGTTGTGACTGATCCAAGAAAAGCTGCTACTTCTTTAAGCTGGGCAGTTAGCGAAATGGAGAGAAGGTATAAGCTGTTTGCTAAGAACAACGTAAGAGATATTAAGTCTTACAATGAAAGGCTGGGTAATGATGAAGATAACAGACTGCCCAATATTGTTATCATCATAGATGAGTTGGCTGACTTGATGATGGTTGCAGCACAAGAAATAGAAGACTATATATGCAGGCTGGCACAGATGGCCAGGGCTGCTGGTATGCATCTTATAATTGCCACTCAAAGGCCGTCTGTAGATGTTATTACAGGAACAATTAAAGCAAATATTCCTTCGAGAATATCCTTTGCTGTATCTTCTCAGATAGATTCAAGGACTATATTAGATATGGCTGGAGCTGAAAAGTTGCTGGGAAAAGGAGATATGCTTTTCTTCCCTTCAAATCTATCAAAGCCTATTCGTATTCAGGGGGCTTTTATAAGCGATTTAGAAGTTAAAAGAGTAGTTGATTATTTAAAGGAACAATATAATACTGAATATGATGCTGATGTAATGGAAAGCATAACAAGTGAAACTGAATCAAACAGATTAAATGACGAGTTAGATGACCTGCTATTTGATGCTATTTCATTAGTGGTTGAAGAAGGACAAGCGTCTATATCACTGTTGCAAAGAAGGCTTAAGATTGGATATGCCAGAGCTGCTAGAATTATAGACCAAATGGAGGAAAGAGGAATAGTTGGAGGTTACGAAGGGAGTAAACCCAGAAAGGTATTGATAACTAAAGAAGAATTAGAATCATTAACTAAGGAGAGGAAATAGATGAAAATGAATGTATCAATTGTAACATTAGGCTGTTCAAAAAACGAAATAGATTCTGAATTAATGATGGGAATACTTAAAAACAATGATTATAGGGTTGTTAATTCATTGGATAAAGCAGATGTCATACTGGTTAATACCTGTGGGTTTATTGAATCTGCAAAGGAGGAATCAATAGAGGCTATATGGGAAATGACCAGATATAAAACCAATGGAAAATGCAAATATTTAATATTGGCAGGCTGCTTGGCAGAAAGATATTCAAAAGAACTAATGGAAGAAATAGAGGAAGTAGATGGAATAATAGGTACCGGCAATATAAAGGATGTAGTTACCGTAATTGAGAAATTGGAAAGTGGAGAAAGGAAAGTAGTTTTAAACAGGAATATCAACGAAAAATATCTGGAACAGATACCCAGACAGAGTTTCAGAACAACAGAATACGTAAAAATATCTGAAGGATGCAATAATTTTTGTACTTATTGTATTATACCTAAATTAAGGGGAAAATACAGGAGCAGGAGGATGGAAGATATTATCAGAGAGGTAGAATACCTGGCATCCAATGGTGTAAAGGAAATCATACTAATTGGACAGAATACATCTTGCTATGGTATAGACATATATGGGGAATATAAGCTTAGTGAGCTTTTGGATAAGCTGAATAAAATAAATGGAATAAAGTGGATAAGGCTGTTTTACTTATATCCTGATCATATTGATTCAAAATTGATAGACTCCATAAAAAATAATGATAAAGTTGTAAAATATGTTGATATGCCTCTACAGCATATAAACAACTATATCTTAGAAAGAATGAACAGGAAAACAACAAAAGAAAGGATAATTTATTTAATTAATACCTTAAGAGAAAGAATACCCGACATAATAATAAGGACAACATTCATTGTAGGATTCCCTGGTGAAGATGAATCAAGTTTTGAAGAATTATGCCAGTTTATAGAAAGCACTAAATTTGATAAACTTGGTGTATTCTGTTATTCCAGGGAAGAAGGAACACCTGCATATAGCTATGAAGGTCAAGTAGATGAGGAAATTAAGGAGTTAAGAAGAAACAGAATTATGGAAATGCAATCCAATATCTCATATTCACTAAATAAAGAAAGAGTAGGCAATGTATATGAGGTATTAATAGAAGACATTGATGAAGAAGGTCTATATATAGGAAGAACCTATATGGATGGTCCGGAAATTGATGGTGTATTCTTTGTTAAGTCTGATAGAGAGCTTAGTATTGGGCAGTTTGTAAAAGCCATAACTACTGATTGTTTAGAATATGATTTGATAGGAGAGATTATTTAATGAATTTGGCTAATAAGATAACCATAATACGTGTAATGATGATTCCATTGTTTATGATAATTCTGTTTTCTAGCCTCAAATACAGCAACTATATAGCAGCTGCAATTTTTGCAATAGCTTCCTTGACTGATAGTCTGGATGGCTATATTGCAAGGAGCAGAAATCTGGTTACAACCTTTGGCAAGTTTATAGACCCTCTAGCTGATAAGTTGCTGGTTTCAGCTGCATTAATATCTTTAGTACAAATGGATAAAATACCATCATGGATAGTGGTAATAATCATAGCAAGAGAGTTTACTATAACAGGTTTTAGAACCATTGCAGCCTCTGAAGGTATAACCATTGCTGCAAGCCCTCTGGGAAAGATAAAAACTATTACCCAATTAATAGCTATAATTGCTTTACTTTTGAACAATTTTCCTTTTTCATTAGTAAACTTTCCCTTTGATGTATTAATGCTGTATGTTTCCTTGTTTTTTACTGTTACATCGGGAGTAGATTACATTTTTAGAAACAGACATGTTTTAAAATCTGGAGATAAGTAAGGGGAGATATATGAAAGCAGAAATAATTGCTGTTGGAAGTGAGCTTATATTGGGGAGTACATTAAACACTAATTCCCAATATTTGACTAAACGTCTTTCAGAAATTGGTATTGATGTGTTATATCATACTACTTTAAAGGATAACAGGGATCAATTGAAGGAAGTAATAGATATAGGACTAAAAAGAGCCGATTTGCTGATATTTACAGGAGGGTTAGGCCCTACCGGTGATGATTTTACCAAGGAAGTGGTAAGTGAAGCTTTAGGTTTAGAGCTTGTATTAGATAATAGCATAGAAGATGATATTAGAAGTTATTTTAATAAAACAAACAAGGTTATGACACCAAATAATATAAAGCAGGCTTATATACCAGAAGGAAGCAAGCCAATAAAAAATGATCTAGGAACTGCACCGGGAATATTTATTGAAAAGGATGGCAAGACAGTAGTATTGTTGCCTGGGCCACCCAGAGAAATGAAGCATATGTTTGATAAATATGTAATGCCACTGATAAAACAGGATTATATAATAAAGGTAGTTACTCTTAAAACCATAGGTATTGGAGAATCAAATCTTGAAACCATTATAAAGGATATAATAGAAGAAAATGATAACCCTACAGTTGCAACCTATGCTGGAGATGGCTTAGTTGATATTAAAATTGTGGCAAGAGGGGATAATGAATCTGAGGTTATGAAATTATTAGAAGAAACTGTAGCAAAAATAAAGGATAGGATTGGTGAAAGCATATATAGCTATAATGATGAAGGCATAGAGGAAGTAGTTTTTAAAATTTTAAAGGAAAAGAACTACAAAATAGCATTTGCCGAATCCTGTACTGGAGGTTTGGTTTCTTCAAGGTTTACGCAGATTCCTGGTGTGTCTGAGGTATTTGATAGAGGAATAGTAACTTATAGTAATATGTCAAAGATGGAAGAACTTAATGTAAGTAGACTTACACTGGATAGATATAGTGCTGTAAGTGAGGAAACTGCGCTGGAAATGGCTAAAGGCCTGATGGATAAAACAAATGTTGATATAGCCCTATCAATAACAGGGTATGCCGGTCCACCTTCTGGTGAAGATGAGCCAGTAGGACTTGTTTACATCGGAATTGCCTCCAGGGACAAGTCAAAGGTTATAAAAACAAGATTAAACGGAGACAGGATATCCATTCAGAACAAAGCTGCATTAAAAGCATTTAACGAATTAAGGAAATTTCTATTAAACATGTAAAATTATCTTTGACTTAAATAAGGAAATATTATAAAATTATACTAGAACATTAGTTCTAGAAGAGGAAAGGTGGTGAACCAGTTTTACTGGGATAGTATGGCAAACATGGAAGATAAGAAAAAGGCTTTAAGTATAGCTATGTCACAAATTGAAAAACAGTTCGGGAAAGGCTCAATAATGAGGCTAGGTGATAAGGAAACTACTAAAATGGAAGTAATACCTACTGGAGCTTTAAGTCTGGATATTGCATTAGGCATTGGTGGTTTCCCCAGAGGACGAATAATTGAAATATACGGACCTGAATCATCAGGCAAAACCACAGTAGCTTTGCATGCAATTGCAGAAGCACAAAAAAGGGACGGCATAGCAGCATTTATAGATGCTGAGCATGCTCTTGACCCAAATTATGCAAGAAATTTAGGCGTTGATGTTGAGAACCTTATTGTATCACAGCCAGATACTGGCGAACAGGCATTGGAAATTGCCGAGGCATTGGTGAGAAGCGGGGCTGTAGATATTGTTGTAATAGACTCTGTTGCTGCTTTGGTGCCAAAGGCAGAAATAGAAGGAGAAATGGGAGATAGCCACATGGGTCTGCAAGCAAGGCTTATGTCACAGGCTTTGAGAAAATTAGCAGGAGCAATCAACAAATCCAAGACTATTGTAATTTTTATTAATCAGTTAAGGGATAAAGTAGGAATAATGTTCGGTAATCCTGAAACTACAACTGGTGGTAGAGCATTGAAGTTCTATGCCAGCGTTCGTTTAGATGTCAGAAAGGTTGATTCAATCAAGCAGGGTGAAGAAGTAATAGGAAATAGAACCAGAGTAAGGGTTGTCAAGAATAAGGTTGCTCCTCCTTTTAAACAGGCTGAATTTGATATAATGTATGGCACAGGAATATCAAATGAAGGCAATATATTGGATGCTGGTGTTGAAGCTAATATTATAAACAAATCCGGTTCATGGTATAGCTATAAAGACTATAAGCTTGGACAAGGGAGAGAAAACGCTAAGGACTTCTTAAAGGAGAATCCTGAAATTTCAAGGGAAATAGAAAACATGATAAGGGAAAAATATAAGTTGGAGCCAATACCAGTTAGCAAAAATGAAGATAAAAATTTAGATGAAAAAAATATAACTGAAGACTAATTTTAGATAAACCTCCGCTTGGAGGTTTATTTATAAGGAGTGTTATTATTGAGACTTTTATATTTCACTGATACTCATATCAGGGGTACAACACCTAAAAATAGAAAAGACAATTTACAGGAAACTTTGGAAAGAAAACTGAATGAAGTAGGACAGATTATTAAGGATTACAATATTGACTATGTGCTGCATGGAGGGGATTTATTTGATAGGCCTGATGTTTCCATTTCAATAGTAAGCAATTTTGCATCAATTTTGAATAGCTATAATGTCCCTATATATATTATCAGCGGCAACCATGATGTATATGGACATAACCCCAATACAATAGGCAGAACCATACTTGGGCTGCTGGATGCATTAAACGTTGTTAGAATAATAAAGGAGAATGAGGTCATATATTTAAATAAAGGGGGAGTCAGAGTACAGCTAACAGGTCAGCCATATACTTATAATATAGACCATGAAGGGTATAAGGGTGAATATATAGTGAATGAAGTGAGCCCGGATGCTGATTTTTCAATCCACATGGTTCACGGTATGCTGTTAAATAAGCCTTTTATAAAAGGTGTACCATATACATTAATAGATGATATTTTGGATACAAAGGCAGATATTACACTTGCAGGTCACTATCATTCCGGATTTGGTATAGTTGAAACCAACAATAAGTATTTTGTTAATCCAGGCAGCCTAATCAGAATTACAAATAGTTTGAGGGAAATAGAAAGACATCCAAAGGTTGTTTTTATTGAACTTAAAGATTCTATAAATATGAAACTTATACCATTAAAAACTGCTCTTAAAGGGGAAGAAGTATTGGATAGGGAGGAAATAGAAAATCATATTTTTAAGAGTGAAAGGCTTTTTGATTTCAAGCAATCTATTGATGCAGCAATAAACTTTGACAAACTAGAAATAAATGAAATACTCATGGAAGTTTCAAATGCAGAAAATGTTTCAGATGAAGTAAAAAAGGAAGCATTAAAAAGGATTTCAAATGCTCAAATGAGAAACATTGGAGATGAGATATAGATGAACTACATAAGAAAAGTTATACTTGAGAATTTTCAATCCCATAAATACACTGAAATAGAATTTGACAAGCACTTGAATGTTATTGTAGGTCCGTCAGACCAAGGTAAGACTGCCATAATAAGAGGAATAAAGTGGGCATTATTTAATGAGCCTACAGGGGATTACTTTGTCAGAGAAGGAGAATCCGAATGCAGCGTAACTGTAGTCTTTAGCAATAATGTGAAACTGAAAAGATATAGGAATAGAGGCAAAAATTATTATTATATATATGATAGCGATGGCAATGAAACCATACTGGAGGGATTTGGGAAAAATTTACCTGAGGAAGTTGTAAGATTGACATCCATTAATAAAATATTGCTGGATAGCAACGTATCTAATTTAATTAATATAGGAGAACAGCTGGAGGGCCCTTTTTTACTATCCCAAACTGCATCTACAAAGGCCAATGCAATTGGAAGACTGGTAGGTGTCCACATAATAGATGATGCATTAAGTGATACTTTAAAGGATATAAAAAATTTAAAGTCAAGGAAAAGAAATCATGAAGAAGATTTAGAAAAATTAAATGCGGAACTAAAAGAATATGATTACCTGGAGGATTTGATATTAAAAGCTAATAGATTAAGGGAAATAAAAGCCATTATTAACGACAAACAGAAGAAAATAACTATGCTTACTGAAAAAAAGCAGCTTTTAGAATATATAAACAACAACATGCTTTTATGCGAAAAGCATTTATTCAAATTGAAGTCACTGGATAGGATTGCAGCTATTGAAAAGAATTTGGAGATAAAGATTAAGGATTATATATATATGTTTGACAGATATGAAAAACTAAATGCAATAAAAAGCAGTATAGAAAAGGACAAAATGATTATTGGGGCTTTGACTCACATAAAAGAAGTAGAAGATATATACAATATGTTATCCGTTAAAGGAGAAAGGCTTGCAAAGCTTACTGAATTATATGTTAGATATAGTAATGTTAAGAAGAATATATCTAATTGCGTTTATATTATAAATAAGCTGAAAAACTTGGATTTAGTTAATAGAAATATTGGATTAATAGAAAAAAAATACAGTGTATTGAGTAACACCATTAATTTAAAGGCAAAGTTTGATAAGGTTAATAAAAGTTTAGCATTGGGAAGGTTATATGCCCAGAAGCTGTCAGTCATGGAGCCAGTTAGCAATACAAAAGACTTAATAGAACTTAAATGCATGCGTTTGGAGAGGTTATTGATGCTTAAATCTCAATATGATGATAACAGAACAAATTTGGAAAATACTCATAAAAAAATAGATGACATCGAAAAAGATATAGAAAATTTGTTAAATAGATATAAGGAAGCATTAAACAACCTAGAAATCTGCCCTGTATGTTTTAGCTCCATAAGCAAGGAAAGGATTGAATATATTATTAACAGCTATAAATAGCGAAGGAGGAATCTGAATTGAAAAACTATGAAAAGGAATTAAGCCTCTTGAAAGAGAATCTGGATAAGGCAAAAAATTTAAAATATAAGGTTGAAGCAAGATTAGAACAGCTTAATAACCAGCAACAGGAAATATTGAAAGAATTGAAGGAATTAGGTGTTAATCCGGAGGATTTGGAAGAGGAAATAAATAAACTTACAAAAGAAATTGATACACTGTTTAAAGAAGCAAATGAACTATTACCAAAAGATATATTGGAGAAGATGTGATTATATGGTGAGAAATTATGATGATTTGGATAGATACTTATCAGATATAGAAAATTTTATTTCCCGTGAGCAGGGTAAAAAGGAAAAAGTGTTGGAACAAATTGATGATCATAAAAAACAGATAGAGGATATTCAATCTAAAATAGAGCTATTGGAGAAGGTTGTTATACTGCTCCAAAAAACATCAGAATTTGCAAGAAACCAGGCTAAGATACAAATAGAGTCGTTGGTTACTAATTGTTTACAATATATTTTCGAAAACAATATAGAGTTTAAAATAGAAATAGAAGAACTCCGCAATAAACCTAATGCTGAATTTTATGTAATAACCAAGGAAGATGATTCAATAATCAAAACCAAGCCTGAACTTTCCAGAGGAGGAGGGGTTGTGGATATCATTTCATTAGCCTTACGCATTGCTTTTTTGCAAATCCACAAACCTAAAATTCAGGGGCCTCTGATTCTTGATGAACCTGCCAAGCATGTCAGTGAAGATTATATATTCAATGTAGCTGATTTTTTGAAGAAAACTGCAGAGATGTTTGACAGACAGATTATTATTGTTACTCATAACAATCATCTAGCTGCCATAGGTACTAATGCTTACAGGGTTACTCTAAACGGTACAGTCAGTCAAATCAATAAGGTTACAATAGATTAAGACTCTTGACATATCTTTTCAAAAGTAATAAAATGTAAGCGTACCTAGAACATTCAGGTGAATGTGTGGATTCAATAAGCCGAATGCAAATTAATCGGTTTATATTTTTATCTAAAACTAGCAAGAATACTCTCACTTCTAAATGTGAGAAATGAATTGCTATAGAATTGGGTATGGATTACCTGTAACTTAACGTTAATGAATTGCCGAAAACAACAATCTGAAACTTGAAAAGTAAATAGAATAGGAGGTGCATCGTTATTGATATTATAATTAATATTTTAGTGGCTTTGGCAGGGATTGTAGCTGGTTTTCTAATTAGAAAATCTATCGCAGAAAGAAAAATAGGAAATGCTGAAGAATTAGCCAAAAAAATAGTTGAAGATGCAAGTAAGGAAGCAGAAACCCGTAAAAAAGAAATACTGTTAGAAGCTAAAGAAGAGATTCATAGAATGCGACTTGAATCTGAAAGGGAAAACAGGGAAAGAAGACTTGAAGTTCAAAAGCAGGAAAAACGCTTATTGCAAAAAGAAGAATCCATTGATAAAAAGGCCGATGCTTTGGAGCGTAGAGAAGAGGCTTTTAATAAAAGATTAAAGGAATTAGAAAAGAAAGAAATTCTTATAGATGAGTTGTATGACAAGCAGGTTAAAGAGCTGGAAAGACTATCAGGTCTGACTTCCGAAGAAGCAAAAGAACTGCTATTGAATGATATAAGAAAGGAAATAGCTCATGAGTCTGCTCTTTTAATCAAGGAAGCAGAAATCAGAGTTAAAGAAGAAGCTGAGAAAAAGGCAAGGGAAGTTATTGCTTGTGCAATTCAAAAATGTGCAGCAGATTATGTCGCAGAATCTACTGTAACAGTTGTATCTCTGCCAAATGACGAGATGAAAGGCAGGATAATAGGAAGAGAAGGTAGGAATATAAGAACACTGGAAACTTTAACTGGAATAGATTTAATTATAGATGATACTCCAGAAGCAGTAGTCTTATCAGGTTTTGATCCTATTAGAAGAGAAATTGCACGTATTGCTCTTGAAAAATTAATAGTAGATGGAAGGATTCATCCTGCCAGAATAGAAGAGATGGTTGAAAGAGCAAAAAAAGAGGTAGAAAAATCAATTATTGAAGAAGGAGAACAGGCAGCATTTGAAGCAGGTGTTCATGGGCTTCATGCGGAATTAATTAAGCTTTTAGGAAGATTAAAATATAGGTCAAGTTATGGACAAAATGTTCTTAGGCATTCAATAGAAGTTGCTCATCTTGCTGGTGTTATGGCTGCTGAACTTGGGGCTGATGTTAAAGTAGCTAAAAGAGCAGGGTTGTTGCATGATATAGGAAAAGCTGTAGACCATGAAATGGAAGGTCCGCACGTAGATATTGGAGTGGAGTTGGCCAGAAGGTACAAAGAGTCAAAAGAGGTAATACATTGTATTGCAGCCCACCATGGGGATGTTGAACCTAAAACTGTTGAAGCAGTATTAGTGCAAGCAGCTGATGCAATATCTGCAGCAAGACCTGGTGCAAGAAGAGAAACATTGGAAGCATATATAAAAAGGCTAGAGAAGTTGGAGGAAATTGCTGATTCATTTGATGGAATAGAAAAATCCTTTGCTATACAAGCCGGTAGGGAATTGAGAATAATGGTTAAGCCTGATGAACTGGACGACAATGAAATAGTACTGGTAGCAAGAGAGATAGTTAAGAAAATAGAAAGTGAGCTTGATTATCCAGGACAGATTAAAGTAAACGTAATTAGAGAAACCAGAGCAATAGAATATGCAAAATAATTATTTGTTCATTGGGAAAATAAATTAATAAAATTTATTACTAATTTTATTAATTTTTTAAAAATAAAGGAGGATTTTAAAAATATTTGTAGAATAGATAATATAAATATTTTATATATAAATATATAAATAATAAATTGTAGAGGGGGATATTTAATGGATGTATTAAAGGTATCAGCAAAATCAAGTCCAAATTCTGTAGCAGGAGCATTAGCTGGAGTGTTGAGGGAAAAAGGTAATGCTGAAATCCAAGCTATTGGAGCAGGCGCTTTAAATCAAGCGGTTAAAGCTGTAGCCATAGCAAGAGGATTTGTAGCACCCAGTGGGATTGATTTAATTTGTATACCAGCATTTACAGACATTGAAATTGACGGAGAAGAAAGGACAGCAATTAAACTAATTGTAGAACCAAGATAGTCTTATAAATAAAATAAGAAAAACCTACTAATTTAATTAGTAGGTTTTTTTATTTTGACATAAACTGTTGATGGGATATAATATACATGAGAGGAAAAATGTGAAAAGGAGAGGCTTCATGATATTTGACTTACATATACATACTATTTTTTCTGACGGATTGCTTTTACCTGAAAAAGTTGTAAAATTAGCTATGGCAAGGGGAATGGATGGAATAGCAATTACAGACCATGATACGATAAACGGAATAGAGCCTGCATTGAAATATAAAAAGCTTTTCAAAGATTTTCATGTTATACAGGGAATAGAATTTGGCACCATATACAATGACGAAGAAGTACATATACTTGGATATTTTATAGATTATAAGTCAAAGAAAATAATAGAAGCAACAGAAGAGTTAAGAGCAAACAGAATTAAGAGGGGAATGAAGATAGTAGAAAAGCTAAACTCTCTTGGTATTAAATTATCATATGCTGAAGTTAAGGAATATTCAAAGGATGATTATATAGGAAGGCCTCATATTGCCAATGCAATGGTTAATAAGGGATATGTGAAGGATATAAAAGAAGCTTTTGAAAAATATCTTAATCGAGGCAAGGAAGCATATGTGCAAAGGGAGACATTTACGTTGGAGGAAACTATTAAGCTTATTCATGAAGCAAAAGGCATAGCTGTATTAGCACATCCCGGTTTATTGAAAAACAAGGATATTATTAAAACATGTATAGAATATGGAATAGACGGTTTGGAAGCAATACATTCAAAGCATAAGGAAAAGGATGTAAAAATGTGCATTGAAATTGCAAAAAATAATAATTTAATAATAACAGGCGGTTCTGATTGTCATGGCAGAATTGTCAATGGCGACTATCTAATGGGGAAATATTATGTAAATATTGACTATATTCCTCAAGCGAAAGGAAGATTGTAATTGAGTGGTTTAAAAAATGAAAGGAACAGACAATTTCCATCTAAAATAAGCACTACATCCTTTGTCAAGCTTTATATACTGCATCTTTTAAAGGATAGAAGCTATTACGGAAATGAAATAATAGAAGAAATTAAAACAAGGCTGGATGAAAAATGGGAACCCAGCCCTGGAATGGTTTATCCTCTATTAAGGGAGCTGGAGGAAGAAGGATATGTAAAGGGCTGGTGGGAAGAGCCGGATAAAAGATCTATAAGAAGATATAGATTGACTGATGAAGGGTATAAACACTATAAAGTAATACTACTACAAAATCAGGCAATATTTGAAGATGCACTATCCATAGTTAAAAATGTCTTAAAAGACATATATAATAAAAAAATATAGCCAATAAAAATAAACATGGAGGTTGTATTATGAACATTAGCTTATCTGAAAAGGGATTAAATATATCGCCCTCAGTAACTTTAGAAATCACTGCTAAGGCAAAATCCATGAAAGCACAAGGCATAGATGTTATTAGCTTTGGTGCTGGAGAACCTGATTTCAATACTCCAGAAAACATAAGAAAGGAGGGAATCAGGGCTATTGAAAGCGGGCTTACAAAGTATACTCCTGCATCTGGAATAATTGAGCTAAAGGAAGCTGTTTGCAGAAAGTTTAAGGAGGATAATAATATTGAATATAAGCCGGAGAATATTGTTATTTCAAGTGGTGCAAAGCACTCTATATATAATGCTTTAATGGCAATTATTAATCCTGGCGATGAAGTAATAATAGGGGTACCCTATTGGGTAAGTTACCCCGAACTGGTAAAGTTAGCCGGAGGCACACCTGTATTATTACATACTAAAGAGGAAAATGATTTTAAATTTACAGTACAGGATTTAGACAAAGTTAAAACTGATAAGACTAAAGCATTGATTCTAAATAGCCCAAGCAATCCAACAGGAGCAATCTATTATCGTGATGAACTGGAAAAGATTGCAGACTGGGCAGTGAAGAATAATATACTGATTATATCAGATGAAATATATGAAAAACTAGTCTATGATGGAGAACACATAAGCATTGCATCATTAAATGATGATATTAAGGATTTGACCATAGTTATAAATGGAATGTCAAAGGCATATTCCATGACAGGATGGAGGATTGGATTTCTGGCAGCTCACAAGGAGATTGCAAAAGTAATAAGCAATATTCAAAGCCATACTACATCAAATCCCTGCTCCATATCCCAGTATGCAAGTGTAGTAGGGTTAACAGGTGACCAGTCTACAGTAGAAGAGATGAAAAAGCATTTTAAAAACAGAAGAGACTATATGGTTGAAACAATTAATTCAATTAAAGGGTTAAGCTGCAGAAAGCCAAAAGGGGCATTTTATATTATGGTTAATATATCACAGCTGAAAGGCACTACAATTAAAGGTCAGTACATCAATAGCTCATTGGATTTGGCTAAAGTTCTGTTAGATGAAGCCAGAGTTGCTGTAATACCTGGTATTGGATTTGGTGATGATGATTATATTAGGCTTTCTTATGCAACTTCAATGGAAAATATTGAAGAGGGATTAAGAAGGATTAAACAGGTAATTGAAGGATAAGAAAACCAAATGGATTAGGCAATAAAGTTTACATAATATTATTATGTAAACTTTATTGTTATTAAATTGAATGATAAGAGGTGAGTCAATGAATATAATGAAAAGGTATATAAAAAATATGAAGGCTCTATCCGAAGAGGATATGAAAAAACTACATAATAGTAAGGTTTGCATAGTTGGCTGCGGTGGATTAGGCGGATACATTATTGAAATGCTCGGAAGGATTGGGGTTGGATATATTACAGCAATAGATGGTGATAACTTTGATGAAACCAATTTAAACAGGCAGCTTTTAAGCCATACAGGAAACATTGGCCGAAATAAAGCTGAAGAAGCAATGAAAAGGATGGAACTTGTAAACCCTCATATAACTGTACACCCTGTAAAGGAAATGCTAAGTGAAGAAAATGCATTGATATTGCTAAAGGACCATGATGTTATAGTTGATGCATTGGACAATATATCTTCAAGGAGAATCTTAAGGCATTATTCATCGGTGCTTAATATTCCTATGGTACATGGTGCTATTGCAGGTTTTTATGGTCAGGTATCAACAATATATCCGGGCGATAAAACTTTTGATTATATTTATCCAAATGACGATAGTATCAATAAAGGAATAGAAACAGAACTGGGCAACCCATCATTTATGCCACCTTTAGTAGCTTCAATAGAGGTAGCTGAAGTTATTAAGATATTGCTAAATAAAGGTAATTTATTTAAAAATAAGGCATTATTTATAGACCTTTTAAATAACAGTTTTGAAGTAGTTGACTTAGAATGAGATAG
>ENA-UPSB01000135-UPSB01000135.1-bioreactor-metagenome-genome-assembly--contig:-NODE-135-length-131360-cov-18.995080_pt1 | contig 131360 bp, 123 predicted proteins | sample MGYA00238182_ERZ773286 | MGnify/ENA primary metagenome ERZ773286 (study PRJEB29026, sample SAMN07631240) | bioreactor metagenome | isolation source: Switchgrass digestor | place: USA: Dartmouth...
GATGTACGAGGCGGGGTATATCTACAAGGGCCTCAAGCCCGTCTACTGGTGCCCCACGGACGAGACGGCCCTTGCCGAAGCGGAAATCGAGTACGCGGACGACCCCTGCACGGCCATTTACGTCAAATTCCCCGTGGAAGACGACAAGGGGCTGCTCCGCGGCATCGCCCCGCTCGACAAGACGTACTTTATCATCTGGACCACGACGACGTGGACCCTCCCCGGCAACCTCGCCATCTGCCTCGGCCCGGACTATGAGTACAGCGTCGTGCGCGCCGGGGACGAGTACTACATCGTGGCGACGGAGCTTGCCGGGGCCGTCATGAAGGCGGCGAAAATCGAAGGCTGGGAGACCTGCGGGAAACTCAAGGGCGCGGACATGGAGTACATGGTGGCGCGCCACCCGTTTTACGACCGCACGTCCCTAGTCATCGTCGGCGACCACGTCACGCTCGACATCGGCACCGGCTGCGTCCACACGGCGCCCGGCTTCGGCGTGGACGACTTCAACATCTGCCGCAAGTACCCCGAAATCCCCTTCATCGCGCCCGTTGACGACCGGGGCGTGATGACGGAGGAGGCCATGCAGTACAAGGGGCTGCACTATACGAAGGCCAACAAGGCCATCTTCGACGACTTAAAGGCAAGCGGTCTGCTCTTTGCCTACGAGGAGATCGTCCACTCCTACCCGCACTGCTGGCGGTGCAAGAACCCGATTATCTTCCGCGCGACGGAGCAGTGGTTTGCCTCCGTGGACGCGATTAAGGACAAGGCCGTCGCCGCGTGCGACGGCATCCGCTGGAACCCCGAGTGGGGCAAAGAGCGCATGATCGCCATGATCCGCGAGCGCAGCGACTGGTGCATCTCCCGCCAGCGCCACTGGGGCCTGCCGATTCCCGTCTTCTACTGCGAAGAGTGCGGCCGGCCCGTCTGCACACCGGAGACCATCGAAGTCGTGGCCGAGCTCTTCGCCGAGCACGGCTCCAACGTCTGGTATGAGAAAGAAGCCGCCGAGATTCTCCCCGAGGGCTTTGTCTGCCCGCACTGCGGCGGGAAGACCTTCACCAAGGAGACGGATACCCTCGACGGCTGGTTTGACTCCGGCTCGACGCACGCGGGCGTTCTGGATAAGTTCGAGGGCCTTGCCTTCCCGGCGGATATTTACCTCGAAGGCGGCGACCAGTACCGCGGCTGGTTCCAGTCTTCGATGCTCACGAGCATCGCCGCCAAGGGCGTCGCCCCGTACCGGCAGATTATCACGCACGGCTGGACCGTCGACGGCGAGGGCAAGGCGATGCACAAGTCCCTCGGCAACGTCGTCGCGCCGGAAGAGATAATCAAGGACTACGGCGCGGACATCCTGCGCCTGTGGGTGGCGTCCACGGATTACCGCAACGACATGCGCATGTCGAAGGAAATCCTCAAGCAGCTGTCCGACATTTACCTGAAAATCCGCAACACCGCGCGGTATATCCTCGGCAACCTCTGCGGCTTCAATCCCGACGAAGCCCTGCCCTTCGAGGAGCTGGAGGAGCTGGACAAGTGGGCCGTCGCGGAGTTTAACAAGCTCGTCGCGCGCGTGCGCGCGGCGTACGACCGCTACGAATACCACACGATTTACCACGGCATCCACAATTTCTGCGCGGTGGAGATGTCAAGCTTCTATCTCGACGTCATTAAGGACCGCCTCTACTGCGACGCGGTCGACAGCTTCTCGCGCCGCAGCGCCCAGTCGGCCATCTTCACGATTTTAGACGGGCTCGTGCGCCTGCTCGCCCCGATTCTCGCCTTTACGGCGGAGGAGATCTGGGCGGCCATGCCCCACCGCGCTGGCGACGACACCGAGAGCGTGCTGTTTAACGATATGCCCGACTTTAACCCCGCCCTCGTCCTCGCGCCGGAGCGGGAGGAGCAGTGGGAAAAGCTCCTTAACCTGCGCGACGACGTCAACAAGGCGCTGGAACTGGCGCGCGCGGAGAAAGTCATCGGCAAGCCGCTCGACGCGGAAGTTACGATTTACCTCGACGAGGAAGGCGCGAAGGCCTTTGAATCGATCAAGGACGAAAACCTCAGCCTGCTGTTTATCGTGTCGAAGGTCACGGCCGTGCGCGGCTCCGGCGCCGGCTACGCCGCGCAGGCGTTCAAAGGCGCCGTGATTGAGGTCAAGGCGAGTACGGCGCCCAAGTGCGTGCGCTGCTGGGTGCACGACGAGCGCGTCGGCGAGTGCGCCGAGCATCCTCAGCTTTGCCCGCGGTGCGCCGCCGCGATTTCTTAAGCGAGCGCTGCGGAGCCGCCCAAATAAGCGGGCGGCTCCTTTTCTTTAATCCAACGGGAGGACTGCCATGCTCTACCTCATCATTGCCGCAGCCGTCGTCTTGCTCGACCAGCTCTCCAAGCACTTCCTGACGCTTCTGCTAAAAGGCGGAAGCCAGCCGCTCATCCCCGGCGTCATCCGCCTGGTGTACGTCGAGAACACGGGCGCGGCGTTCAGCCTCTTTTCCGATATGCGGTGGGCGCTTGTCGCGGTCTCGTTTGTCGCGATTGCCGCCATCCTCGTCGCGCTCTTCCGCTACCCCCGCCAGCTGGGGAAGGCCGCGTGCCTGTCCCTGGCCCTTGTGCTGGGCGGCGCGGTGGGAAACCTCGTCGACCGCATCCTGTTCGGGTATGTGGCCGACTTTTTCGAGTTTGAGTTCGTGCGCTTTGCCGTGTTCAACGTGGCCGATATTTTCATCACGGTCGGCGGCATCGCCTTCGCCCTCTTTTTCGCGCTCCGTCCGGCGGGCGGCAAGGCAAAGCCGGCATCCGGAGAAATTATGGAAGCCGCCGAAGGCGCGGCGGCGGACGGCGCGCCGCCCGCCGGAGATATTTCGCGGGAGGCGGCGGACGGCGGCGAAAAGCCCGAGGCCAGAGAGCCGGAGACGCCAGCAGAGGCGGGCGGAAACACGGATACTGCCGCCGAAGGCGGCGACGGAAAACCCAATGAGGGGGCCTGACGGCCATGCCGAAGATTGAAGCGGCGGAGACAGGCGCGCGCATCGACGTGTTTCTCGCCGGCGCCCTCGGCGGGGAGTACAGCCGCAGCGCCGTGCAGCGCCTGATTGAGGAAGGGCGCGTGCTGCTTGACGGCCGGCCCGTCCGGAAAAACCACAGGGTCACCGCCGGCGAGGTCTTCGACGTGACGCTCCCCGAGCCGGTGCGGCTTGAGATTGCGGCGCAGGAGATCGCGCTGGACGTAGTGTACGAGGACGGCGACGTCATCGTCGTGAACAAGCCGCGGGGCATGGTCGTCCACCCCGCGCCGGGCCACCCGGACCTCACGCTTGTCAACGCCCTTCTCGCCCACTGTGGGGAGAGCCTCTCCGGCATCGGCGGCGCGATGCGCCCGGGCATTGTGCACCGGCTCGACAAGGACACGTCGGGTCTTATCATCGCGGCGAAAAACGACTTTGCGCACCGCAGCCTCTCGCAGCAGCTGAAAGACCGCACGCTCTCGCGCGTGTACGAGGCCGTCGTCATCGGGCGCATCCGGGAGGATTTCGGCACCATCTCCGCCCCCATCGGCCGACACCCCACGGACCGCAAGCGCCAGGCAATCCTCAAGCAGGGCGGGCGCGAGGCGGTGACGCACTTTGAAGTCGTCGCGCGGTACAACGGGTACACGCACGTGCGCTGCCGGCTTGAGACGGGGCGGACGCACCAGATCCGCGTACACATGGCGTACATCGGCCACCCCCTCCTCGGCGACCTTGTCTACGGGCGCAAAAAGCCGGAAAAAGGGCTCTCTGGCCAGTGCCTGCACGCGAAGGCGCTGAAATTTACCCACCCGCGGACGGGGGAGGAAATCCGCCTTGAGACGCCCCTCCCGCCGTACTTTACGGACGTGCTGCGCGCGCTGGGAGAGCCCGTGGATTAAGCGGCCGCGCGGGCGCATAATGTAAGATTTGCCTGCTTGAAAAGACAGCGGGAATAGCATAAAATAACTTTTATGGGACGCTGGGAGGCCTTGGCCGGCCTCCTTCTTTGCGGAAATACAGGGGGGAGAGTATGTCGAAGCTGACGAAGAAACAGAAAGCGCTCATGTGGACGATTCTCATCGTCGCCCTCGTCCAGATGCCAAACCTCGCGCTCAGCCCCGCCATCGACACGATTCAGACAAAGGCGTTCCCCGACAGGACGCTTGCCGAAATCCAGACCGTGATTTCGTCGCTGAATCTCGTGTCGCTGATCATGTCCGTCATCGCGGCGTTTTTGATTAACAAAGGTGTTATATCCAAAAAGTTTGCCGTGGCGTTCGGCCTGTTCGTCCTGTTTCTGACGGGCGCCTTCGCCGCCGTCTTTCACTCGGCGTACTGGTGCTTCGTCCTGATGAACGTCCTTCTCGGCGTCGCCACGGGCTTTTACATGACGAACAATTTCGGCCTCCTTTTCGACAACTTCGAGGAAGAACCCCGCCAGGCCATCACGGGCTATCAGACGTCGTTTATCAACGGCGGCGGCGTCCTCTTCGGCGTCGCCGGCGGGCTTGCCGCGGCGCGCCTCTGGTACGGCGGGTATCTCCTCTTCCTTATCGGGCTGCCGATTATGGCGCTCGTCCTCATCACCGTCCCGGGCAAAAAGACGCCGGCGCGCAGGGCGACCGGCGAAAAGCGCGCGCCGATTCACTCCGGCGTTTTCTATTACGCCGCCGTCGTGCTGGTGTTCATGGCCGTCTACTGCGTGTGCGGCACGAACATCTCCACGCACATCTCCGCTTACCTCGGCGATAAAAACGGCGCGGCCGTCGCGGGCGTCGCTTCCGCCCTGCAGATGGGCGGCGGCGCGTTTGCCGGCATCTTTTACGGCAAGCTCTCGACTAAACTCAAGGACAAAATCATGGCGCTCGCGTGCCTTGCAATCTTCGTGGGCTTTATACTCCTTGCCCTGTTCCCGCGCACGCTTGTGATGACCCTTCTCGGCGTGTTTATCGCCGGCATGTCCATGAGCATGATGCTCCCGCACTGCACGTTCCGCGTCTCGCAGCTTGTGGATGAGTCGACGTCCGCCACGGGCACGCTCATCGCCACATCCGTGGCGCCGAGCTTCGGCGCGTTCATCTCCCCCGTCGTCTTTACAAACCTCACGCAGGCACTTTCGCCCGACTCGACCGTTTTCCGCTTCGCGTTCGTCGGCGCGCTCGCGCTTGTCTTCGGCGCCATCCTGTTTGCCCTGGCATCGCGCCGCGAGAAGATGGGGCGCGCGTAAAAAGATACCCGCGCGGCGGAAAATATGCGCTTGTTCAGCAAAAAAGCCGCCCGATGCCGGAGCTTTAAGCGACAGGAGGAAGACCATGAAGGCAATGTCCCCAGAGAAGCGGCGGTTTTTCATCGCTTCGATGTTTATCTCCACGCTTCAGATGGCGATGTTCGCGCCCACGCCGGGCATACAGAAAATCAAAACGCAGAAATTTACCGACAGGAGCCTTGCCGATATCCAGGCGGCCATGATGCTGCCGAGCGTCGTGGCGCTCTTCGCGTCGATTCTCTCGTCGGCGCTCATAGCCCGCCGGATTCTATCGAAGAAGGCGTGCGTCGTCATCGGAACGGCCCTGATGGGGCTGACCGCCGTCGCCGCCCTTGTATTGCACACGAGCTTCTGGCAGCTTAAGCTCTTCAGCGTCCTTATCGGCGTGGGCATGGGCTTTCTGGTCGGGCCGCTGTCCAGCGTCATGTTCGACCAGTTTAATGAAGAGGAGCGCCGCCTGAGCATGGGCATCCAGTCGGCGTTTATCAACGGCGGCGCCATCGTACTGAGCGTCGGCGGCGGGCTGCTGGCGCAGGCCGTCTGGTACGGGGGCTATCTGATGCTGCTGCTGGCCGTCCCGCTCGTGTTCGTGGCCGTCAAATACGTCCCGCGCGACAAGCCGATGGAGCCGCCTCCCGTGGGCGCGCCGAGGAAGAAGTGGAACCTGCCGGCGGCCGTGTTTTTCTACGGCGTCGCGGCCATGCTCAACGCCCTGATTAACAACGTCAACGGCACGAACATCTCCACCCACCTGGACAACGCCCGTCTCGGCAACACCGCGACGGCCGGCGTCGCCACCGCCATCCAGATGGCCGGCGGCGTCGTCATGGGGCTGTTCTTCAGCCGCATCTCGGCAAAACTCAAGGACTACACCATGCCGCTGGCGTTTGTGCTGTACGCCGTCGGGTACACGCTCATCAGCGTGGGGACGTTCTCCCTTATCGTCGTATTCATCGGCGTGTTTATCGCCGGCATGTCCATGAGCCTGCTCGTCCCGCAGGTGCTGTTCGGCACGTCCAACTGCGTCAGTACGGAAAACTCCGCGACGGCGGTGGCGATTGTCAACTCCGTCCTGCCGGGCATCGGCGGGTATTTGTCCCCCATCGTGTTTACGAACATCACCGAGGCGATCCGCCCCGGCTCGACGGTGTTTAGGTTCCAGTTCGTCGCGGGCGTCGCCCTCGTCGTGGCCGCGGGGCTGGCCCTCGCCGCCTCGGTCCGCCAGAAACGCTCGCGGCGCGCACAGCCCGGCGCTTAAAACCTTTCGCAAACGGTGAACTAAAGATATGAGAATGCGCAAAAAACGAAACCTCATCCCGCGTATGGAGCGCTGCGCCGCGCTTTTGGTCAGGGAGCCGTGGCTCCTCCGCGGCCGGTGGCGCGACGAATTCCCCGGATACAAGGAGCTGCACCTTGAAATCGGGTGCGGGCGCGGGCGCTTTACCGTCGAGACGGCGAAGCTCCACCCCGACGTCTTTTTCGTCGCCCTCGAGCGCGTGGCCGACGCCATGATTATCGGCCTGGAAAAGGCGATGGCGGAGGGCCTCCGGAACATCCGCTTTATGACGCAGGACGCGTCCAACCTCCTTGAGTTTTTTGCCGACGGGGAGGTCGACCGCATTTACCTCAACTTCAGCGACCCCTGGCCCGGCAAGCGGCACGCGAAAAGGCGGCTGACTTCCGAGCGTTTTCTCCCGATCTACAAGAAAATCCTCCGCCCGGGCGGAGAGATTCACTTCAAGACGGACAACCCCGAACTTTTCGACTACTCCCTCGGGACATTCCGCGAGGCGGGGTTTGCCCTCTCGGAAATCACGCGAAACCTGCACGAAAACGGCCCCGTCGGCGTGATGACGGATTACGAGATGAAATTTTACGCGCAGGGCGTTTCAATTTGCCGCTGCGTGGCTACATTTTTAGGTGAAGGCGAACAGCCGGCGCAGGACGACGGCGCCGGGCGGACAGAAAAGGTAGATGAATGATGCGGAAGTTAAGGTTTTTACTCGCGCTCTGGCTTGGAAAGTGCGCGCGGCTTGCGCTGCGCGTCCTTAAACGCAACGCCACGTATTTCCCCGGCGTCGTGGCGCTGAAAATCTGCCCCGATTTTCTCGGACAGGTGGGCAAGCCGGAGAACATCATCGCCGTCACCGGCACGAACGGGAAGACGACGGTCTCAAACCTCATCGCGGACGTCCTGACGGACCGGGGACACAAGGTCCTGAGCAACCGGCTCGGCTCAAACGTCGCCGCCGGCATCGCGACGACGCTTCTCAGCGGCAGCTCTCTTTCCGGGAAGGCGCGCTATAAGACGGCCGTTTTGGAAATCGACGAGCGCTCGTCCAAGCGCATCTACCCATACCTCAAGCCGAAGCTGCTGGTGATAACGAACCTGTTTCGCGACTCGATCATGCGCAACGCCCATCCGGAGTACATCGCCAGCTTCATCGAGCAGGCCGTCCCGCGCGAGACGAAGCTCGTGCTCAACGCCGACGACCTCATCTCCTCCCGCATCGCGCCGGAAAACAAGCGGGTGTACTTCGCCGTGGACAGGATGGACACGGACGTGGTCGAGTGCGTCAACCTCATCAACGACCTGCAGATCTGCCCGATATGCAGCGGCGAGCTCGTCTACGACTACCGCCGCTACCACCACATCGGGCGCGCCCGCTGCCGCGACTGCGATTTTAAGTCCCCGGAGCCGGACTACCTCGGCACGGACGTGGACACCGCGGCCATGACCATGACGGTGACGGACAAACAGGGCGGCCGCGCCGTCTACCCGCTGCTCAGCGACAGCGTGTTCAACATCTACAACGTCGTCACCGTCGCCGCCGCCCTGCACGAATTCGGCCTGTCCCACGAGGAGATTGCCGGGAGCCTGCGCCGGACGAAAATCGTCGAGACGCGGTACAATGCGCGGCAGGCGGGGAATGTGCGCGTGGTGATGCAGATGTCCAAGGACAAAAACGCGCTTGCCGGCTCGCGCGCCTTCGACTACATCAGCCAACTGCCCGGGGAGAAGGAAATCATCCTCATGATGAACTGCATGGAGGACCAGAAAAAGTGGTCGGAGAACACGACGTGGCTGTACGACTGCGACTTTGAGTTCCTCGCCCGGGAGGGTATCACGCGCATCGTGTGCACCGGCCCGCGCGCGAAGGACTACTACCTGAGACTGCTCATCGCCGGCGTGCCGGAGGAGAAGCTGCGGTGCACCATGTCCGAGCTTGACGCGCCGGATCTTCTGGCGTACAACCCGGGCGAGAGCGTGTGCCTGTTTTACGGGACGGACGCGCTCGACCTTGTCTATAAAGTCCAGGCGAAAATCATCCGGTGCGCGGAGGAGGCGGCGGCGAAATGACCATCGAAATTCTCTTTCCCGAGGTGTGCAACCTCTACGGGGACCTCATGAACGTCGAGTACCTGCGCCGCGCCGTGCCGGAAGCGGAGGTTGTGAAGACGTCCCTCAAGGCGCGCCCGAGGTTTTTAGACGGCGACGTCAGCCTCGTCTACATCAGCTCCATGACGGAGCGGGCGCAGCTTTTAGCGCGCGACGCGCTCATGCCGCACCTTGACGCGCTCAAAGCAAAAATCGAAGACGGCATGCCGGTGCTCGCCACCGGAAACGCGATGGAGCTGTTCATCCGCGAAATCGTGGACGAGGGCGGGGGCGCGACGCCCATGCTGGGCCTGTTTGACCTCGTCGCCCGCCGCGCGATGGAAAGGCGCTACAACGGGCTCTACCTCGGCAAATTTGAAGACATGGACATCGTCGGCTTTAAGAGCCAGTTTTCCCACGCCTTTGGCGGCGAGGACGTGCCGGCGCTGTTTGAGACGGTGCGCGGCGCGGGGCGCAATCCCGAGGAAAAGCGCGAAGGCATCCGCTGCAAAAACTTTATGGCCACGTATGTGCTCGGGCCGCTGCTCATCCTAAACCCGCCTTTCGCGCGCTACATGCTCCGCCTTATCGGCGCGGGAGACCGCCCGCCGGCGTTTGAAAAGGCGGCGATGGACGCGTACGAACTGCGCCTTGCCGAGTTTAAGGACGCCAAACGCGGGTTTACCTACGGATAATATGGACATCATCTTTCACGAGACGGAAACGGAAGTCCGCACCGCGGATTTCGATTTGGATAAGACGTTTAACTGCGGCCAGTGCTTCCGCTGGCGGCCCGAGGAGGGCGCGGCGCGCTCTTACATAGGCGTCGCATACGGGCGCGCCGCCCGCGCGCGGCAGATTGGGGAGAGCGTCTTTATCAGCGGGGGCAGGGAAGAGTTTGAGTCCCTCTGGCGCGACTACTTCGACTTAGGCCGCGACTACGCCGCCATCCGCGCCGCCCTTTCCGTCGACCCCTACATGGCGCGGGCGGCGGAGCACGGGGCGGGCATCCGCATCCTGCGGCAGGAGCCGTGGGAGGCGCTGTGCACGTTCATCATCTCGCAGTGCAACAACATCCCGCGGATCACGCAGATTGTCGAGGCCCTCTGCCGCCTGTTCGGCGCGCCGGTCCAGTTTGAGGGGAGGACGCTTTACGCCTTCCCCGCGCCGGAAACGCTCGCGGCGCTGCGCGAGGAGGACCTTGCGCCCTTGCGGTGCGGCTACCGCGCGCGGTACATCATCGGCGCGGCGCGGGCCGTCGCGGAAGGGCGGATTGATTTGGAAAAGCTCAAGGACGCGCCGGAGCGCGACGCGGTTGTATCGCTTAAGGCGCTCGACGGCGTGGGCGACAAAGTCGCCCACTGCGCGGCGCTGTTCGGGCTCGGCAAGCTCAACGCCTTCCCCGTCGACACGTGGATGAAGAAGGCCCTGGAGAGCCAGTACGGCGGGCGGGCGGATGTGAGCCGCTTTGCGCCGTACGCCGGTATCGCGCAGCAGTACATCTTCCATTACGCGCGCTCCAGCGCGCGCCCGGCATCATAGCAAAAAAGCAAACGCCAAACGGCAGAATTTGCCGCCTGGCGTTTGCCCTGTAGAGGAGAAACAATCACAATATGGAGAGCGCATGGATATGCGGGAGGACTTTAGTTAAAACAACGGCTGCATCAACGAGAAGTTGATGCAGCCGTTTTTCTGCACTCAGACATGCCGCCGTGGGGCCAATCCCGGGCCAAGGCGGCGCTTCAAGCAGGTCTTCTGACTTGCGCGTGCGGCGATATACGCCTGCGGGCTTGCCGGGCCTTCCCAGTTTCCCAGTGACCGACTTTCGTCAAAGGCAAGCCCTCCGCGCTCACAGCGGCGGTTCCGTTCGGGATTTGCACCCGATTTCCTATTCTCCCCCAAAAGCTAAAGGCGCTCAAGGGGGCACTTGAAGGGCGGTATTTACTTTAACTAGATTTTACCGGACGGCGCGGGGTTTGTCAACGCGAAGCGCGTGTTTTACCGGGAAAAGTCGGCAAGCGGCCTTTATCGGGCAAAACCGTCTTATGGCGCGCCAATCTGTCGAAACGCGGCGCGAAGGGCGCCGCAAGCCGGGCGCTTTACAGCGGGACGCTGATAAACCCTCTCGGCGTGAGCACCTTCGCGTAACGGAAACCGGCGCTGCGGGCCAGTTCCGCGGCGAGGTCGTACCGGTACCCGAGGGAGGCGGCGTCGTGGCTGTCGCTTGTCAGGAGGATTTCGCCCCCCCGGGCGCGGATTTCACGCAGGATAAAAGGCGCGGGGTACGGGACGGACCGCCCCGCGCGGTACATCCCGCCCGTGTTAATCTCGAAGACGCGCACGCGCTCCATCACGGCAATCAGCGCGGAAATCGCGGCGGCGCGGTAGCGCGGGTCGTCCTCGTCGAAAAACAATCCGCCTTCGTTGTACTTTGTCACAAGGTCGAAGTGGGCCACGAAATCGGGGGTAAAATCGCGGCCGATGGCGGCGACGGTCTCGTAATACGCCCGCACAAAGGCGTAGTAGTCCCCGCCAAAGTGCCGCTCCACGCCCGCGCGCAGGTGCTCGGGGCTCGCGTCGGCGTAGACGAGCTCGCCCCCCGCGTCCACCGCGTGGCAGGCGCCGATGACAAAGTCAAATTTCACCTCCGGCACCGGCGCGAGGACGTCCTGCTCGACGCCGCAGTAAACGTCGATGATGCCGGCGTACTTGTCTTTCAGCCGCGCCATCTCAAGGGCGAACTGCCGCGTGCCGGACGGCGTCATGGTCCACTCCGAGGGGCGCCCCATGTACGCGTGGCCGGAGATGCCGATGACGTCAAACCGCGCCCTGACGGCCGCGCGCACCATCTCCTCCGGGGAGAGGGAGCCGTCGTCAAATGTCGAGTGCGCGTGCAGGTTGGAGCGAAGGGGCGAAGGGGCGAGTATCATGTCATTTTCTCCTGCTTGACTTTTTTGTCAATGATGTGGCGGGACTTAAGCTCCTCCCGCACGTCCCCGATGGGGATGCCAAGCTGCGCCATGAGCACGAGGACGTGGTAGACAAGATCGGCAATTTCGTAGACCGTCTCCCTCTTGTCCTCGGCCTTTGCGGCGATGATGACCTCCGTCGACTCCTCGCCGACTTTTTTAAGGATTTTGTCGAGCCCTTTTTCAAAGAGGTAGGAGGTGTAGGAGCCCTCCTTTTTCTCCGTCTTGCGCCCCTTTATCAGCTCCATGAGCTTTTCGAGCGAAAACCCCTCGGGCTCCAGCCCTTCAAACACCGGCCGGGTAAAGCACGAGTCCGTCCCGAGGTGGCAGGCCGGGCCCGTTTTGCGCACGAAGACGCACAAAGCGTCCCCGTCGCAGTCGGCGGTGATGCGCACGATGCGCTGCACATTGCCGGACGTCTCGCCCTTGCGCCAGAGCTCCCCGCGCGAGCGGGACCAGAAGCACGTGCGCCCCTCCTTCATGGAAATCTCAAGGCTTTCGCGGTTCATATACGCGAGGGTGAGCACCGCGCCGGTATCCTCGTCCACCACAATGGCGGGGATGAGGCCCTGTTCGTCAAATTTCAGCGTGTCAATATCCATCGTCATATCCTCACCGGTATCCCTTCGCTGGCAAGAAGCCGTTTGAGGGCGGGGATTTCCACCTCGCCGAAGTGGAAGATGGAGGCGGCCAGCCCCGCGTCCACCTTCGGAATCGTCTTAAACAGCCGGACGAAATCTTCCGCCGAGCCGGCGCCGCCCGAGGCGATGACGGGGATGCTCACGGCGTCGCAGATCGCCTCGAGCATCTCAAGGTCAAACCCGCCCTTGACCCCGTCCGTGTCGATGCTGTTGACGACGAGCTCCCCCGCGCCGAGGGACTCGCCTTTTCGCACCCACTCGATGGCGTCAAGCCCCGTGTCGTCCCGCCCGCCGCGGGCGAAGACGCGGAAACGCCCGTCCACGCGCTTTATATCCACCGACAGCACGACGCACTGGTCGCCGTACTTGCGCGCCGCCTCAAGGATGAGACTGGGGTTTCTGATTGCGCCGGAGTTGACGCTCACCTTGTCCGCGCCGCACTTGAGGACGCGGTCGAAATCGTCGAGGGAGCTGATGCCGCCGCCGACGGTCAGCGGGATGAAGATGCACGAGGCCACTTCCCGCAGAATGTCCGTAAACAGCCGCCGCTCCTCAACGGAGGCGGTGATGTCGTAAAACACGAGCTCGTCGGCCCCCGCGTCGCTGTAGTGCTTGGCGAGGGTGACGGGGGAGCTCACGTCCCCGAGCTTCTGGAAGTTTACGCCCTTGACGACGCGCCCGTCTTTCACGTCAAGGCACGGGATAATGCGCTTTGTAATCATGTCGCGCCCTCCTCTATCCTCCGCACGAGGGCGAGCGCCTCGCGCAGGTCGATGCTCCCCGTGTAGAGCGATTTTCCGAGAATGACGCCGTGCAGCCCCAAGCGCGCGAGCGCGGCGATGTCCTCAAGCGCCGCGACGCCGCCCGAGGCGATGATCTCAAGCGGCAGCTTTTCGGCAAGCTCCCTGTAGAGCGCGTGGTTGGCCCCGCCGAGCACGCCGTCTTTCGATATGTCGGTGCAGATGACGGTTCTGACGCCGATGGATACGAGCTTTTGCATGAAGTCAAGGCACCGCGTCCCGGTGACCTCCGTCCACCCGCGGATGGCGACAAAGCCGTCCAGCACGTCGACGCCGACGGCGATTTTCTCCCCGTGCCGCGCGGCGGCGTCCGCGAGGAAAGCGGGGTCGGTAAGCGCCGCCGTCCCGAGGATGACGCGCGCGATGCCGGCGTCAAGGTACTTTTCAATCGTTTCCATCGAGCGGACACCTCCGCCGACTTCAACGGGCAGGCCCGTCTCCTTCGCGATGCGCGCAATCACGTCGAAATTCGGCGTCGTCCCGTCCCGCGCGCCCTCCAGGTCGACGACGTGGAGGTACTGCGCCCCCGCGTCCCGGAAGGCAAGGGCCTGAGAGACGGGGCTGTCGTTATACACCGTCATCTGCTTATAATCGCCCTTGTACAGGCGCACGGCGCGCCCCTCGTACACGTCGATGGCCGGCAAAAGAATCATGCTGTGACCTCCTAAACAGAGCAAAACGCGCGCAGGATGTTCAGTCCCGTCTGGCCGCTTTTTTCCGGGTGAAACTGCGTGCCGAACACATTCCCCCGCTCCACCGCCGCCGTGACGGGCACGCCGTACTCCGCCGTGGCGGTGACGGCGTCTTCGCAGTCCGAGGCGTGGTAGGAGTGGACGAAATAGACGTGCTCGCCCTCGCCGACAAACCGGAACAGGCGGCTTTTCGGCCTGTCCTTCGGGAAAATGAGCGCGTTCCAGCCGATGTGCGGCACTTTCAGCCCCGCCGGCAGAAGGGGCGCGAGGGGCACGACGCTCCCGGGGATAAGCCCCAGGCCCTTGTGCTCGCCGTACTCAAGGCTCCTGTCAAAGAGCATCTGCATCCCAAGGCAGATGCCGAGAAGCGGCTTGCCGGAGAGGGCCTCGCGGCGCACGACTTCGTCAAGCCCCGCCCGGCGGAGCTTTTCCGCCGCGTCGCGAAACGCGCCGACGCCGGGGAGCACGATGCGCTCGCACCGGGCGATTTCATCCGCGTCGCCCGTGACGATGGCGTCCGCCCCGATATATTGAAACGAGCTGCGCAGGGAAAAGAGGTTTCCCACGCCGTAGTCGATTATGGCTATCATTATGGACTCCTTGATTTTCGCCTGAAAGGCTTACAAGACGCCTTTCGTCGACGGGATTTCCCCGCCCAAAGCGGGGTCGACGGCCACGGCCGCGCGCATGGCGCGGGCGAGGGCCTTAAAGCACGCTTCCGCGATGTGGTGCGCGTTTTTCCCCGCAAGCTGGCGGACGTGGAGCGTGACGCCCGCGCGGCGGCAAAAGGCGAGCAAAAACTCCTCCACGAGGGAGGCGTCCATCCCTCCGAGATAAGGCACGTCGAAACTCAGTCCATAAGCGAGGTAGGCGCGCCCCGAGATGTCCACCGCGCACTGGACGAGCGCTTCGTCCATGGGGACGGTCGCCTCGCCGTACCGCGCGATGCCGCGCCGCTCCCCGAGCGAAACGTCAAACGCCGCGCCAAGGCAGATGCCCACGTCCTCCACGGTGTGGTGCGCGTCCACGTGCAGGTCGCCCGCGCACTGAACCGTCAGGGCAAACCGCCCGTGGCGGGCAAAGAGCGTGAGCATGTGGTCGAGAAAGCCGACGCCGGTGTCAATCGTACCGGCCTCGCCCCCGTCGAGGCAGAGCTTGAGCGTGATGTCCGTCTCGGCTGTTTTGCGCGTGATGGTGCTTTGGCGCATGGCAGCGGCTCCTTTCACTTAAATAATGGCGCGGATCGTATCCACGAAGATGTCCATCTGCTCGGCCGTGCCGACGGTGACGCGCAGGTAATCGGAAATGCGCGGCAGGTTAAACCAGCGCACCAAAATCCCGCGCGCGCGCAGTTCGGCGTACAGGTCATGGCCGGAACGCTCCGGGTGGCGGATAAAGAGGAAATTGGCGCGCGAGTCGGTGACGATAAAGCCGAGATCGCGCAACTTTTCAGCCGTTTCATCCCGCACGCGGGCGATTTCGCGGCAGTTTTTCGTGTAGTACGCCTGCTCGTCCAGCGCCGCTTCGCCGGCGGCCAGCGCCGTGCGGGAGAGGTTGTAGGGGTTAAAGGAATTGCGGATTGTATCGAGGTCCTGAATGAGCGGCGCGCAGGCGGCGGCGTAGCCGATGCGCGCGCCCGCAAGCGACCTGGACTTAGAAAACGTGCCCACGATGAGCAGGTTGTCGTACTTATTGATGAGCGGGACGGCGCTTTCGCCCCCGAAGTCGATGTACGCCTCGTCGATGAGGACGATGTGGTCGGGGTTGGACGCGGCGATGCGCTCGATATCGGAGACGGGGAGAAACAGCCCTGTGGGGGCGTTCGGGTTGGCAAGCACCACGGGGCGCCCCACGGCGACGTAGTCGTCCACGCAGACGGTAAAATCCTCCCGCAGCGGGACGATGTCCGCCCGCACGCCGCAGAGGCTGCAGTAGACGGGGTAAAACCCGTAGGTGATGTCCGGAAAGCGCACGGGCGTGTCCTTGTCGAAAAACGCCAGAAACGCGAAGGCAAGCGCCTCGTCCGACCCGTTCGTGACGAGCACGTTTTCCGGCAAAACGCCAAGGTGCGCGGCAAGCTTTGCGCGCAGTCGCCGCGCGTCGGGGTCCGGATAGAGCCGGAGAGAGGCCGCCTCGTCCCGCACGCGCTCGAGCACGAGCGGGGACGGGGGATAAGGCGACTCGTTCGTATTGAGCTTGATGAAGGTGCCGTCCTGCGGCTGCTCGCCGGGGACGTACGGCACGAGGTTTTCGTAGCGGCGTAATAAAAAACGGCTCATTTCTTCGCCTCCGGCTCAAAACGGATGGTGACGGAGCGGGCGTGGGCCGTCAGCCCCTCCCGCTCGGCGAAGGCGGCGATGTCGTCCCTTACGCGGGCGAGCGCCTCCTTCGTGTAATATGTGTAGGAGAACTTCTTGATGAAATCGTCCACCGAAAGGGGGCTTGAAAAGCGCGCCGTGCCGAGCGTGGGAAGCGTGTGGTTGGGGCCGGCAAAATAATCCCCGAGGGCTTCGGGGCAGTATTTTCCGAGGAAAACGGAGCCGGCGTTGCGCACCTTCTCCAGCAGGGGGAAGGGGTCTTCCACGATAAGCTCGAGGTGCTCGGGGGCGAGGGCGTTGGCAAGCTCCACGGCTTCGTCGAGCGAGCCGGCGAGGATGATTTTGCCGCCCGACTCGATGGACGCGCGCGCAATCGACTCGCGCGGGAGCTCGGCAAGCTGCGATTCGATTTCCTCAGCGACCTTAAGCGCGAGCGCCTCGCTTGTCGTCACAAGGACGGCGCGGGCGCGCGCGTCGTGCTCGGCCTGCGAGAGCAGATCGGCGGCGACGTGGCGGGCCGGCGCCGTCTCGTCCGCGATGACGAGGATTTCGCTCGGGCCGGCGATCATGTCGATGCCGACGCGGCCGAAAACCTGCCGCTTCGCCTCCGCGACATACGCGTTTCCGGGGCCGACGATTTTGTCCACCGCCGGAATCGACTCCGTCCCGTACGCCAGCGCCGCGATGGCCTGCGCGCCGCCGCATTTGAAAATGCGGGTGGCTCCCGCGATGCGCGCGGCGGCGACGATTTCCGGGCGGACCGTCCCGTCCGGCCGCGGGGGCGTTACGAGGATGATCTCCTTCACGCCGGCAATCCGCGCCGGGATGCAGTTCATGAGCACCGTGGAGGGGTAGGCCGCCGTCCCGCCCGGGACGTACACGCCCACGCGGGCAAGGGGGAGGACCTTCTGCCCGAGAATTTCGCCGTTATCGCCCGTGAGTTCAAACCCTTCCCGGAGCTGGCGGCGGTGGAACGCCTCGATGTTCCGCGCCGCGCGCAGCAAAATTTCGACGAAAGCCCCGTCCACCTGTTTAAGCGCCGCGGAGGCTTCCTCGTCGGTCAGCTCAAGGGAGTCAAGGCGCGCGCCGTCGAACTTCTCGCTGTAGCGGAGCACGGCGGCGTCGCCCTCGCGGCGCACGTCCGCGATGATGGCGGCGACGGCGGCGGACACGTCCGCCTCGTCGTCGACGCGGATGAAGATTTCGGGCGCTTTGACGTCTCTGAGAATTTTAATCATCGCCGGGGCCCCCTTTCTCCGAAATTTTCCGGCAGAGCGCTGAGATTTCGCCGTGCTTAAACTTGTAGCTGGACTTGTTGGCAATGAGCCTCGCGCTGATAGGGCAGATCGTCTCGATGACCTCGAGGTTGTTTTCCCGCAGCGTCGTCCCCGTCTCGACGATGTCGACGATCACGTCCGACAGCCCGAGAATCGGGGCAAGCTCAATGGAGCCGTTGAGGCCAATCACGTCAATCTCCCGGCCGCGCCCGGCGTAATACGTCCTTGCGATGCGGGAAAACTTCGTCGCCACGCGCAGCGTCCTGTCCGTGTCTTCGCGGAATCCTTTCGGCGCGGCCACGCACATCCGGCACTTGCCGACGCCAAGGTCGAGGAGTTCATACACGTCCGGCTGGTATTCAAGCAGGATGTCTTTCCCCGCCACGCCGACGTCCGCCGCGCCCCGCTCGACGTAAATGGCCACGTCCGAGGGCTTTACCCAGAAAAAGCGCACGCCGTTTTCGGGGCTTTCAAATATCAGCTTCCGGCCGCCCTCGCGGATGGCGGGGCAGCCGTACCCCACGGACTCGAAAATGTCGTACACCGCGTCGCCGAGGCGGCCTTTGGGAAGGGCAATATTAAGCATTTCCGGCCTCCTTTGCCCTGCCGCCCTCAAGGCGCACAAGGCGGCGGTATTTTACGTTCTCATCAAGGGTCCTGGTCGCCCGCACGCTCTCGCCCGACTCCGTGATGCGCCGGACGTGTTCGGCGGCAACGGCGGGCGGCGTGGCTTCGTCATAGAGGAGCAGGACGTCCACGTCGTACTCCCGGTCGGGCCTGTGGAAATGCTCGAGCAGGTCGAGGTAGACGGCAAAGCCGATGGCGCCGGCGTCCCGCCCGAACTGCTGGAGGAGCGGGTCGTACCGCCCCCCGGAGAGGATGCCCTCGGGCAGCCCGTCGACATACCCCTGAAAGATGATGCCGTTGTAGTAGTTCATGTCGTTGACCGTCGAAAAGTCGATGTAAATCGCGCCGGAGCCGCCGAGGGCGCGGACGGTCTCCAAAACCGCCTCAAGCTCGAAGACGGCCGCGCGCATCTTCTCGTTCGCGCACAGAGACAAAAGCGTTTCGCGCACGTCCTCCCACTTCCCGTAGAGGGAGGCGAGTGTCGTAAGTTTGCGCGTGTTTTCCTGCGAGACATGGTGCCTCGCGCAGATTTCTTCAATCTCCGGCGCGTTTTTCCTGCTGATGCACCGCAGGATGTCGGCCTGAACCTCGGCGCGCAGGCCAAGGGACTCGAGCAGCCCGCCGACAAAGCCAAGGTGCGATATGTCCAGCAGGTACCGGTCGCTGATGGTCTCAAGGCTTTTGAGGGCGAGGAAGATGACCTCGCTCATGGCCAGCACGTCGAGCTCGCCGATGTATTCAAGGCCGGCCTGCATCCGCTCCCTGATCTCCCGCCCGTCCGCGGAGAGGCGGTAGACGTTTTCGTTGTAAAAGTATTTGCACGCGCCGGCGCTCCCGCGCGTGTTGCGCACGATGGAGAGCGTGACGTCGGGCTTGAGGGCCATCAGGCGCCCGCCCGGCTCGTTGAACGTGACGACGTAGTCGCAGGGGAGGAAATTCTTGTTGCGCGCGTACAGGTCGTACTCCTCGAATTTGCTCATCTTGTACTGCGCGTAGCCGTACCGGCGGTACAGCGCGCGAAGGCGCAGCATCGCCTTTTCCTCATTTTTCAGCACTTCCTGCGTCATGTCGCACTCACGCTCCGTTTCAGACTCATACAATCAGTATAACAGACTTTAGCGTGGTAATCTAGTAACACGGTAATACGACAATAAACAAATTTCAGTTAAAATACCGTGCTCCTTTTTCCTTTTCTTCCAAATATGGGCGATTTTTTGGGGGACAAACGTCTTGCCCGGAAAGGCGCGGCGTGGTACGATAAGCGAAAAAGGGCCGCCTGGGCGGTATAAAGGAGTGAGCGCCGTGCCGTTTGTGCAGCATGAAAACAAAATCGTGTACGAGGAAGAGGGCGTCGTGCTGGCGGAGGTGGACTTTCCGGCCGTGGATGAGAAGACGGTGGACATCTGCCACACGTTCGTAGACCCGTCCCTGCGCGGGAAAGGGATTGCCGGCGAGCTGATGGCGCGGGCGGTCGCCGCGCTTCGGGAGACGGGGCGGAAGGCGCTGCCGACGTGCCCGTACGCCGAGCACTGGTTTGACGAGCACCCGGAGTGCGGCGACGTCTTGTGTGAAGACGCGCAGTGAGCGCTTTCACAGTTTAATTAAAGGAAAAGCCGAAGCGGAACGCTTCGGCTTTTATGTAGTTTAGGCCATGGCCCCGAGCTTTTGCTCGATAAACTCCACAATCTCGGCAACTGTTCTGTAATTGTATACCGTCTCGTCGGTGATGACGATGCCGAACTCCTCCTCGAGCAGCGTAATCAGTTCGACAAGGTCGAGAGAATCGGCGCCGAGATCCTGCACCAGGTCAGTTTCCATCGTAATGCTGCCGGCATCGACGGCAAACTGCGAGGCGAGAAGCTCCTTGACTTTTTCGGTAATGATGGTAATCCCCCTCTTTCAAAAAAGCTTGCGGTTATCGCCGCTCGCGGAGATTCTGGGCGGAGCCTGAGCCGCTTTTGTCGTAAGCGATTACGATGCGGCGGTTCGGCTCGGAACCGACGGAATACGTGGTGACGTTCGGGAAGCCCTGAAGCGCCGTGTGGATGACGTGGCGCTCGTAGGAGTTCATGGGCTCGAGCGTCATATTGCGGCGGTATTTGACGACCTTCGCCGCGACTTTATTGGCCAGCTTCTCCAGCGCCTCGTTGCGGCGGGCGCGGTAGTTTTCCGCGTCGATGTTCACCCGCACGCGGCTGGACGCTTTTTTGTTGATGACATAGTTGGTCAGGTGCTGAATGGCGTCGAGCGTTTCGCCGCGGCGGCCGATCAGCGCGCCCGGGTCGTCCCCCGTGAGGGTCACGGAGAGGACGCCGTCCTCCTCTTCCCGGATATGCGGCGTGGCATTGACGCCCATGCGCTCGAAAAGGCCCGTGAGGAACTGCTCCACGCGCTCGCTTTGCGTGTCGGGGCGTTCGTAGGACACTCTCACGACGGCCGGAGTGCTCTTAAGTCCCAAAAAGCCCGATTTGGCCCGCTCTATGATTTCAACGGTCACGTCGTCGCGCTGCAATCCAAGCTGGTTGAGCGCGTTCTGAATGGCTTCTTCCTCCGTTTTCCCGGTTGCTTCAATCGAAACCAGCATTTCGGTCATCTCCTTGAGGCTCCGCTTAAGGGGCGGCGCGTGATAATCCGCCGAAAGGCTCCGGCGTCTGTGGGTGCTTATTGTACGTCGTCCGGCTGGGTGTATTCCGGAGTCGAAAGGGTGCCGCGCGTGAGGCTCTCGCCGCTCCCGGCATCCGGCTCGGACACATCGGCGGCAGACGCTTCGGATGCGGCCGCGTCGTCCTGCTGCGCGCCGGACTCGGCCTGCTCAGGTTCGGAGACGGGCGCAGGAACCGTCTCAGCGGCGGGGACGCCTGAAACCGTTTCAGACGGCGCCGCGGCCGGCTCGACGGGCGTATTTTCCGGCACGTCCGCCGCTGATGCCGCCTCTTTTTCCGCCTCGTCGGCGGGCGGCTTTTTGAAGTTCTTATCGAACCGGTGCGGGTCGTAGGCGCGACCGCGGGCGTAGCGGCGGTCGCCGACGCGGCTGGGCTCGTATTCCTCGCTCTTGTTGGGCGCGTTTTTCTTCGCCCATTCGGCGGCGCGCTCCTGCTTTAAGCGGCGCTCTTCCTTGAGCTGCTTTTTCTTCGACGTGTTGGGGTTGCGCTCCATCGCCTTGGCCTGGCGCTCCGCTTCGCGGCGCTTGGCCTCAAGTTCGGCGTCCTTTTTGCGCTGGGTCTCGGCGCGCGCGGCGTCTTCCTTGTCGAGAATTTTCGTGTAGTACTTTGTGAGGATGATGTCCTGGATAAAGGCGAACAGGGAGCTGAAGATGATGTACACGCCGATGGCGCCCGGCATGATGAAGGCGAAGTACACGGAGATGAGCGGCATGAACAGGAGCATGGACGAGCTCTGTTGCTGCTGCTGCGCCTGGCCGCTTGCCGCGCTCATCTTCATGCTCACCTTCGCGGACAAGAACGCGAGGAAGCCGGAGATGAACGGGATCAGGAACAGCCCGAGCCCCGGCAGCCAGACGGAGGGGTTGGACCAGTCCGTCGTCCACAGGAAGTTCCACTGCGGGCGCATGCCGAGATTCAGTCCGATAAAATTATAGTCGAGTGCGCGCAGTTTATCACTTAAGCCGGCAAATTCGCTGAAGTGATGCGAGATAAACTGCGCCTGCTCGATTTCGAGGTAGTTTGCCGTCATCGACGGCTCAAAGCCGAGGCTTGTGAGCTTATTTAAAATCGCGCCGCCTTCCTGAAGCAGCTCCTTCGGGACGCGCATCATCGTGGTCAGCGGGCGGCTGACGGCGGAAAACAGGGCGATGATAATCGGCAGCGGGATGAGGGACCACAGGCAGCCCGACAGGGGGTTGACGCCCTCTTCCCGGTAGAGCTTTTGCAGCTCCTCGTTCATCTTCTGCTTGTTCCCGCCGTGGCGTTTTTCAATTTCCTTGATCTTCGGCTGCAGGCGCGTCTGTTTCATCATGCCGCGCTTCGATTTCATCTGAAACGGCAGCAGGATGATTTTCACGATGAGGGCAAAGAGGATGACGGCGACGCCGTAGTTGCCTACGAGGTCATACAGCAGCATTAAAAGCCAGCCGAACGGTTTTGCTATCGTGCTCAATTCTTAAGTTCTCCAATCTATTCAAGCATCATGGGACGGGGTCGTACCCGCCCTTATGGAAAGGATGGCATTTGCAGATTCGCTTGAGGGAGAGCCACAGGCCCTTCGCCGCTCCGTACTTCTCAATCGCTTCGAGCGCGTAAGCCGAGCAGGTCGGCGTAAACCGGCAGGAGGGGGGACGAAGCGGCGAGATATAACGCCTGTAAAACTTCACGCAGGCGATGAGCAGCTTTTTCATTTCGCTATTCCTAATTCTTGACAAAGAGAGAGAAAATCAGTCTCCAGATCGCGAAACAGCGCCGTTTTGACCCGCCCGCGCGCCACCAGCACAATATCGTAGCCGGGGGAGAGCTTGTCCTCGTTGAGGCGGTAGACTTCCCGGAGGCGGCGGCGCACGCGGTTGCGCACGACGGCCTTGCCGAGCTTGGCGCTGACGGTGATGCCGACGCGGTTGAGCCTGAGCCTGTTGGGCCGACAGTACAAAACCATGTTATGGGACGAGGCGCACTTGCCTTTCGCGTAAAGCCGGCGGAAATCGTTATTGCTTTTAAGCGAGATTGAAAATTTCACGCGGCCCGCTCTCCTCGATAAACAGGCTTAGGGCGGATGAAACCGCCCTGAGACTCCTTTTTCCTGTTTCCTGTTGCCGCTGCCATGTTAAGCGGAAAGCTTCGCTCTGCCCTTTCTGCGGCGGCGAGCGAGGACCTTTCTGCCGTTGCGTGTCGACATTCTTTTGCGGAAGCCGTGCTCCTTGGCGCGCTGACGCTTTTTGGGCTGGTATGTTCTTAACATGCTGGCACCTCCTTATCCACCCCGGCGCGAAAAAACGCCCGGGCTTGTCATCAGGCACGTTGCCCACTGCCGTGCAGCGAACAAGTCGCCGTGCGGAAGTTAATTATATAATACGTAAAAAGGCGTGTCAATAACTAAAAAACCAGGAGAAAAACCGCCATAATCGGCCATTTTCGCCGCTAGGAGCGCGGTTTTCGCAAAATCGACAGCCTCGGGGCCGCCGCCGGAAGGGTCATCTGAAAGCGCATCATCGGGTGCGGGGCCGATTCAATCGGCGCCCCGTCCTCGTCAAGCAGTTCCGCCGCCGTAAACGGGACGGGGGGCTTTCCGGGGCAAAGCAGCTCGAGCGTGTCGCCCCGCGAGAATTTGTTGCGTTGCGTGAGCACGGCGCGGCCGGCTTCGTCGCAGCTTTCCACGACGGCGACGACGTCCGCGTTCGTTACATACATCGCGTCGAGCGTGTACTGCCCGCCGCCGTCCCGCCCGAAGAAGAAGCCGGTGCTGTACGGCCGGTGGCTGACTTTCTCCGCTTCGCCGAGCCACACCGGGTCGAGCGGCCGGCCTTCCACGGCGGCGTCGATGGCGTGGCGGTACGCGTTTGTGATGACGGCGGCGTAGTAGGCCGATTTCATGCGCCCTTCGATTTTCAGGCTCGTGGCGCCCGCCGCGAGCACTTCGGGGATATGCCCGAGCATGCACAGGTCCCGCGCGTTGAGGATATACGTCCCCTTGTGGCCTTCCGTGATTTCATAGTACTCCCCGGGGCGCTGCGCTTCCGTGAGGAAGTACCGCCAGCGGCACGGCTGGGCGCACTCGCCGCGGTTTGCGTCCCGCCCAGCAAGGATATTCGACAGCAAACACCGGCCGGAAAAGGAGACGCACATCGCCCCGTGGACGAACACTTCGATTTCAAGCTCACGCGGCGTCTTCGCGCGGATTTCCGCGATCTCCTCAAGTGTGAGCTCCCGCGCGAGGATGACGCGGGACGCGCCCAAGTCGAAAAGCACGCGCGCCGTCTCGTAATTGGCAACGCCCGCCTGCGTGCTGACGTGGATTTTAAGGCGCGGCGCGTGCTGCTTTGCCAGGGAGACGGCGCTAAGGTCCGAGACGATCACGGCGTCCGCGCCGGCGTCCTGCACCATTTCAAAATAGGCGGGCAGGGCGGGAATGTCCTCGTTGCGCATGACGGCGTTGCACGTCACGTACACCTTCACGCCGCGCGCTTGGCAGTACGCGGCGGCTTGTTTGAGCGAGCCGGGGCCGAAATTTCCCGCGGCGGCGCGCAGCCCGAACCGCTCGCCGCCGAGATAGACGGCGTCCGCCCCGTAGGCGACGGCCATCTCAAGCCGCTCCCAGTCGCCGGCGGGAGCGAGCAGCTCCGGTTTACCCGCCGTACTCATCGCTCTGGACGAAGGCCTGGTGGGACGCGAAGTCGCGGAAGAAGTTGTGCGTGCCCTGCTTGTTGAGGGCGTAGTAGTAGTAATTAGTGGTTTCGGGATAGAGGGCCGCCTTGATGGAGGCAAGGCCCGGGTTTGCGATCGGCCCCGGCGGCAGGCCCTGGTACGTGTACGTGTTGTAGGGGCTGTCGATGGAGGTGGAGACGGCCTCGCCGGTGCGCGACGCGGCGTAGTAAAGCGTCGCGTCGATCTGCAGGTATTTGAGGTTCTGGCTCTTGAGGCGGTTGTGAATGACCGACGAGATCGTGGCGCGCTCTTCGTTGCTGCCCGCCTCTTTTTCGATGAGCGACGCGATGGTGATAATCTCCCGCTGCGTAAAGCCCAGCTCGGCCGCCCGCGCGGCGAAATCAGCGGTGTATTTCGATTTAAAGTTGCTGAGCATCTTGTTGATGGCGCGGGAGGGCGAGTCGCCCACATAGAAGCGGTACGTGTCCGGGAAGAGGAACCCTTCGAGCCGGTATTTGTCCCCGAGGGTGGACTCGTCGAGGAACTCGTAATCAAAGTCGTAGTTGGCGGCGGCGTCCCACAGCTCCGCTTCGGTGGCGACGCGGTTTGCGTCGAGGAGCTGGAAGATCTGCTTGAGGGTGTAGCCCTCCGGGATGGTGACTTCAACCTCCACTTTCTTGCCGCCCCGCAGCGTCATGCCGTTGACGAGCGCGCGGTAGTCGTAGTTCTTGTTGAGCGCGTAGGTGCCGGCGACGATTTTTTCCTCGGCCTTGGAGAAGCGGGCGTAGATATTGAAGAGGGACTTGTATTTGATTAGCCCCGCCTCCTGCAGGATGTCCGCCACGTCGCTTATTTTAAAGTCCTTCGGGATGGTCACCTGCACGACTTCGTTTTCGCCCCCGAGGCCGAGCACGTCCGTCGCGGCCAGCCACCCGAGGGACGCCACGAGCAGGCTCACGCAGATGATGAACGCGGCGTAGAGGATGCCGCCGAGGCAGCCGGAGCGCTTTTCGCGGCTTGGGCGGATAGGCTTTGTCATGGGAACGTCGCTGTACTCCTCGTCAAAATCAAATTCCACGTTGAAATCGTCTTCTTCTTTTTCAGGCGGCGCGGGCTTTTGATCCCGGACGGGCTGCGGCTTGCCGTTCGGGCTGCCGCCGACGGGCTTTGACACGCCCCGTCCGTTTTCCTCGTGCGCGGGCCTTAACGCGCCGCGCCCGTTTTCGCCGTGCGCGGGCCTTGATACGCCGCGCCCGTTTTCGCCGTGCGCGGGCTTTTGGCCGGATGCCTTTTGCTCCCGCGCGGGCTTGTCGCCGCCGGCGGGACCAGGTTTGCGCGCAGGCGCTGCGCCGCGCCTGGGGGGCTGCCCGCGCGCGCCGGCGTCCGGCGCCTTTTCGGAGGGCTTGCTTGAGCGCGCGGAATCCTGTTTTGGCCGCCTCGGCTGTGGCGGCGGCGGTGGTGGCGGCGCCTCCTGCCCGCCGGGCGCGTCGCCGCCCGGCTCGATGTCGTCGGCGTGGAGAAGCTTCATGATTTCTTCGTTATAGCCGTCGCCCAAAAGCTCTTTCCAGTACTCCGCGTTGTCTTTCATAAAACGCCTCCTGAATCTCGAAACAAAACGCTTTTCGCGCAGTCACCCTCATGACGGGGGATGCATAGAATATCGCAGACGGCGGCCGAGAGAGAGAAAGCCGCCCGCTTGGAAAGCTCTTATCAGATATTGCGCGTGATAAGAGGTGCGGTAAAACAAAACACAATGACCAATCAGCCGGCGCGCAACGGCAGAATGGAGTTTGAGTATGTGCTTTAGTGGTTTTGGAAACAATTGGTGCATCTGGATCATCTTTATCCTGATTATCATTTGCTGCTGCTGCGGCGGATGCGGTGGGTTCAGCGACAACTGCAATCGCTGCTGAACGGATTACATAGGATAAATACCCGGGATAAAAACCATGGACGGCACTGCGCCGCCCGGGTAAGGCCGGTTTAGCGGGACTCCCTGAGGAGTCTCGCTTTTTTTTCCGTCACAATGCACTGCACCGGGATATCGTGCGCCTCGCGGGGGACGGCGTCCATCATCAGCGCCTCCCGCGTGATGCCGACGGTATACGCCTTCGTGCGCACGAGGAAGCGGTCGTAGTACCCGCCGCCGTAGCCGACGCGGTAGCCCTCCTCGTCGTACGCGAGCGCGGGGACGACGATGAAGTCTATCTCCTCGGGGGCGATGACGATCTTCGAGTCCAGCGGCTCCATAAGGCCCATCATCTGAGACGGGCGCAGCTCGCCGATGTCCTTAATCGCCCGCGCCTCCATGATGCCGCCCTTGAAACAGACGGGAAGCGACACGGTTTTGCCCATTTCCAGCGCGCGCCGGATGATGCGGTGCGTGTCCGGCTCGCGGCCGATGCTGTAGAAGGTGAAAATCGTTTTGGCATTAATAAACTCAGGGAGGCTGCACACGCGCGCGGCGATGCCCGCGTCGCTCTCCTCGATATATTCCGCGGGAAGGCTATTGATTTTCTCGCGGATTTCCCTGCGAAGCTGTTTTTTTATCTCTTTCATCTAGAAAAGCCCCGATTCCTGTAGTATGGCTAAAATATCGCCGAAAACGGCACGCTCTAACCGCGGCGCGCCGTCTTCGAAACAAGGCACCGCGCGCCAGCCGTAAAAGGCGGCCGCCTGCGCGCCGCACTCGGCGCTCAGGCGCAGGTACGCCGCGTCGCGCTCGTGGATGTCCGGCGCGCCGCCGCTTTTTTCGCGCCGCTCCGCGATGCGGGAGATGGCCGCTTCGGCGGGGATGTCCAGATATATGACGAGATCGGGCCGCGGGAGTTCCAGAAGGCGAAACTCAAAGTCGTACAGCCATTTGAAAAAGTCCCGCCGCGCCTCCTTGGGGAGCTTGGCCCCCTGGTGGATGGCGTTGCTCGTCGTGTACCGGTCCGTCACCAAAAGCCCGCCTTTATTATAATACCCGCGCCAGTCCTTAAGGTATGAGGCGGCGCGGTCAACCGCGAAAAAGGTCGAGGCGGTATAGGCGCTTACGTCCCCGGCGTCTTTCCCGAAGTCGCCCGCCAGATACATCTCGACGAGCGCGGCGGATGGCTTGCCGTACTGCGGGAAGGACAGACGGCGGAAATCCGCCCCCGATTTTTCAAGATGCTCGCACAGGAGCCGAAACTGCGTCGACTTCCCGCTCCCGTCGATGCCCTCGAGCACTATCAGTTTGCCCATAAACGCGCCTCCGGCGTCATTTTTTAAGTACCCGCCGCCGGACGACAGCGAGCAGGAACAGCGGCAGGCGCATCATGCGCCCGATGCGGCTGGGCTGCTTTATCAGCCGGTAGAGCCACTCGAGATTCAGGCGCCGCCAGCCCTCCGGCGCACGGCGCACCTGCCCGGCGAGCACGTCCAGCGAGCCGCCAAGGCCGACCATCAGCCCCGCGTCAAGGCGCGCGGCGTTTCTCTCCATGAAAAGCTCCTGCTTCGGCGCGCCGAGACAGACCAAAAGCAGGTCGGGCGACGCCCCGTTTATCTTTTCGACGACGGGCGCCTCGTCCTGAAAATAGCCGTCCTGCGTGCCGCAGACGACAAGTCCCGGGTAAAGGCGCCCGAGCTCCTCCGCCGCCTTTTCGGCCACGCCGGGCCTTGCCCCGAGGAGAAACACGCTCCCGCCGCGCTGCCCAAGGCGCGCCATCAGGCCCATGGCAAAATCAAACCCCGCCACGCGTTCGGGCAAGGGCGTTCCGAGAATCTTCGCGCCGTAGACGACGCCGATGCCGTCCGGCAGCGTCATCGCCGCGCCTGCGACGGCGCGGGCAAGGTCGCGGTTTTTCCGGCACAGCCAGACGATTTCCGGGTTGGGCGTGACGACGTAGGGGACGGGCGCGCCCTCCGGGCGCGACGAGCGGTCCATGAGGGACACGGCGCGGTCGAGCGCCTGCTGCATCGTCAGGCTGTCGAACTTTACGTCCAGCACATCCGTTTTCATGCGCGCGGCTCCTTTGGTGACAGGCAATTTCTTGCGCCATTGTATCATACAGCCCGTCCGATGTCCATAAGAGGCCTGATGCGCCGGAAAACAAAAAAATCCTTGAGGCCGCGGGATAGGCCGGCCTCAAGGATAAACAGAGGATAATAAATGAAAAAAGATTATCGATGGAATTGGCAACCCTACGCTCTTAAGGCTACTATAAAGGTATTAAGAAAAAAACAGCTATTTGTTGAGAAAATGTTAAATATCACTGAATTTTGATATGAAAATTTAGGCATTGTCATCAGATTCCGCGTCCTAATCGAACGCCGGGCCGTACCATCCCGCCGCGTCCTGAGGGTATCCCGCCGCCGTCAGATAAAGCATCCCGAAGGGGACGGCGCGCTCCGACCCGCCCGGCACGGCCCACTCCGGCGCGCGCACGGACAGCGCGTGGGCCGGAAACGCGCGCTCGAGCGCCGCGACAGCGTCGTCAAAGTCGCGCGGCGAGCAAAGCAGTTCCTTTGCGGCGGTTTCCTCCCCGCCGCGCTCGACAATCGCGCACCCGACCGTCTCCCCGCCGCGCTCGACGGCAAACAGCCCCCCTTCGCCGCAAAGCGCCTCCTGATAGGCGAAGGCATGGGGCGTAAAGTCGATAAAGACGCGCCCGTCCAGATAGCGGCGGCGCAGCGCGGCGTATTCCGCAGAGGAGATGCGGCGGAGCGCGGCGCCGTGTGTTTCCGGTTCGCTTTGCGGGTCTAAATTGATAATGCCGGTAAAGCAGGCGGAAAAAGCCGTTAAAAAGCCGAGCTTTTCGTAAAACGAAAACAGCGTTTTTTCCGCCGGGTGCAAAACGACGGCCTCAAACCCGAGCGCTTGCGCCCTCTGCACAGCCTCTTCCGTCACGCGGCGGCCAAAGCCGCGCCCGCGCAGGTGCGGCGCGGAGGCGACGGCGTAGAGCATGGCGCAAGGCGGCGCCTTTCCGCCGAGGACGAGGCTGCCGGCGGGCAGAAGGTGCGCCATCGCGGCAAGCTCGCCGCCCTCCGTGATGGCGACGGTACGCTCCGGCGCGTAAAAATGCGAAAAGAAGCGGTCAATCTCCTCCTCAGGGTCGCAAAACACCGCCCGCCAGAGGGCCTTGAGCGCCCCGACGTCCGGCGCGGTCATGACGCGTAGACCTCCGGGCAGATTTCGCGGATTTTCGCCTCGATGGACTTAAGGTCCTCGAACGTCTCGGGGCGGCGGCCCGGGTCGCGCAGCAGGGCGGCGGGGTGGTAGAGCGCCGTGATGTGCACGCCGTCCTTGACGTACCACTTTCCGTGGTCCTGCGTGATTTTGAAATCGGGGCCGATGATGCGCCCGGCGGCGATGCGCCCGAGGCAGATGATGATGGCCGGGCGGATGAGCTTAAACTGCTCCCGCAGGTAGCCGATGCACGCGTCCTGCTCCGTGTTGAGCGGGTCGCGGTTTTTCGGCGGGCGGCACTTGACGATGTTGGCGATGTAGACGTTCTTCGCGCGGGACAGGCCGATGATGGCAAGCATCGTATCCAGAAGCTGGCCGGCCCGGCCGACGAACGGCTCGCCCTTTAAGTCCTCCTGCTCGCCGGGGCCTTCGCCCACCAGCATCACGCGCGCTGCGCGGTTTCCCACCCCGACGACGACGTTCGTGCGCGTCTCCCACAGGGCGCACCTGCGGCAGGACAGGCAGGCCGACTCCAGCTCTTCCCATGTCATGGCAAACACTCCTTTATCTGTGTGAGAAAAGTATACATGATGCCCCGCGCCTTGTCCACGCGCTTTCGCGCGGCTTGACAAACGTTTTTGCGCGGGAATAGAATGAGGGAGACCAAAGGAGGAGCGAATTATGGCGCAGGGACTTGTCCACGTGTACTACGGGTACGGAAAAGGGAAGACGACGGCCGCGCTGGGGCTGTGCCTTCGCGCCTGCGGGAGCGGGAAAAAGGCCGTCGTCGTGCAGTTTCTGAAGGACACGCCGAGCGGGGAGATCAAATCCCTCGGCTGCCTTGAAAACGTCACGCTCCTGCGAGGCAAGGCCGGGGCGATGTTCGTGACCGACATGACCGAGGAGCAAAAAGCCGAGACGCGCCGGATTCACGACGAAAACCTCAAAAAGGCGCTCGACTTAGTGCGGCGCGGGGAGTGCGACCTTCTCATCCTCGACGAGGCGATGGACGCCCTGCAGTTTGACGTGCTGGACGAAGGCCTCGTGCGCGGTCTCCTTGAAAACAAGCCGCGGGAGCTCGAAGTCGTCATCACGGGGCACAAACCCATCGGCTGGGTCCTGGACAGGGCCGACTACATCACCGAGATGGTCAAAATCCGCCACCCCTTCGACAAGGGCATCCCCGCGCGCAAGGGAATTGAGTTTTAATCAATAACGGAGATAAAACGCCCCCGGGAGCCGTTTGGCTTTCGGGGGCATTTTTTGCACCTGCGCCCGCGCCGCCCGCCGCAAAAGCGAAACGCGCGCGTAAGCGCCCTGCTCATTCGGTTACAAGGCGGGGCGCGGCTGTCTGTTCGCGGTATCAATGCAGGGCACAGCGCTCGCTCAAGCGGCATGAGTACGGGGCGCGGCGTGCCCGTTTGCGCGGCATCCATGCGCCCATTTACGCGGCATCAATGCGGGGCAACTCGTGCGTTCCCGCGTGTCAGGCGGGGTGTTTTCGCGCCTTAAGGCTTTAAATTCTCCGGCCCGAAGCCGAGGGGGAGAAGCTCCGAGAGGGTATAGGCCCTGCAGTCATCCTCCGTGCCGAGGACGATTTCAAAATCGGGAGTACAAAACTCCATCATCACCTGGCGGCACACGCCGCAGGGGGCCGTCTGCGTGCCGGGCGCGCCCATCGGGCCGCCCGAAATGGCGATGGCGGCAAAATCGCGGCGCCCGTCCGACACGGCCTTGAAAAACGCGACGCGCTCGGCGCAGACCGTCGGCGTATAGGCGGCGTTTTCGATGTTGCAGCCGGTGTAGACCGACCCGTCCCTGCACAAAAGCGCCGCGCCGACGGCAAAGCGCGAGTAGGGCGCGTAAGCGCCCCGGCGGGCCCTGACGGCCTTAGCCATGAGCTCTGAATGGGTCATACGGCATCTCCTTTCCGCGCTTTCGCTAAGGCGACAAGCCGGCTTGCCCCCAGGCGGGCGCAGCCGAGCCGGATAAACTCCGCGGCGTCCTCAAGCGTCGCGATGCCGCCGGAGGCTTTTATCTTCACGTTCGGGCCGATGTGCTCCTTAATCAGCTGCACGTCCTCGAACGTCGCGCCGCCGCCGGCAAAGCCCGTGGACGTCTTGATGAAATCGGCGCCCGTTTCCGTCACGACGCGGCAGAGGGCGATCTTCTCATCGCGCGTTAAAAGCGCCGTCTCCACGATGACCTTCAGGATGCGCCCGTCGCACGCCTCCCTGACGGCCGCGATTTCCTCTGCAACCGCGTCGTACCGTCCGTCCTTGACCGCGCCGATGTGGATGACCATGTCAATCTCGTCGGCCCCGTTTATGATGGCGTCTTTCGCCTGAAACACCTTCGACGCTGCCGTGTCGTACCCGTTCGGGAAGCCGACGACGGTGCACACCGGGACGCGCCCGCCGAGCAGCTCCGCCGCCGCGCGCACATAAACGGGCGGCACGCACACGCTCGCCGTGTGAAACTCGAGGGCCTCGCGGCAAAGCGCCTCAATCTCCGCGCCCGTGCACGCGGGCTTAAGCAGGGTGTGGTCCACTTTCGATAAAATTTCCGCAATATCCATGATGTCTCCGCTCGCTTTCTGCAATTTTGCAGGATAAGACAAGTATAGCACCGGGCGGGTAAAAATGGAACGCGCTTGTTTGCACACTCAGGCGGCGGGATAGCGGGCAGGGCGCGGGGCTCAAGGGAGAGCGCCGCGCTTTCGTCACACGAGGGGCGGGGAGATTTGGGCTTTCAAAGAGCGTATTGCGGGCGCGCGCGGCAGGCGGCGCAAAGGGTGCGCGGCGCGTCCGGCGGTTCGATTACTAAAGCGTGCGCGGCGGCAAAAAAAGGCGGGACGCTAACGCCCCGCCTTTTTGTTTTTCATTTACGAAGCCGCGCGCGTTTCCACGGCGTAAAAGCCCGGCGTCGCGCGCACCGCGCCGTCCGGGAGGACCCACAGGGCCTCGACGCCCTGCTTTTCCACGGCAAATTCGTACGCCTTCTCAAAGGGCATGTTAAACAGCGCGGTGGAAAGGGCGTCGGCAAGAGCCGAGTCGCGGCAGCGGACGGTCACGTCGAGATAATGGCGCGCGGGAATGAGCGTCTCAGGGTCGATGATGTGGTGGTACTTGACGCCCCCCACCGTATAGTAGCGGAGGTACCCGCCGCTGGAGACGACGGAGCTTGAAAAGACGCTCACCGCGCAAACGTCGTCCCCGCCCTGCGGGTTTCGCACCGAGACGTTCCATGGAATCTCCCGCGCCCCGCCCGGCTTGCCGCCGATGGCGCGCACGTTCCCGCCGACGCTGATGAGCAGATTCCTCACGCCCGCCTCCTCAAGGCGCCGCGCCACCTGCTCCACGGCGTACCCCTTCGCGACGGCGCCGACGTCGAGCTTGAGGTACGGATCGGCAAAGTAGACGGCGGAATTTTCGCGGTCGACGACGATATCGTCAAAATCCGTGTGCTCCGCCGCGCGGCGCAAGAGGCCCAAGTCCGGGACGGCGGCGTCTTGCGGGTTGTCGAGCGCGCGAAGGCGTGCCTCGTTCCAGATGCGCAGCACCGCGCCCATGGCGATGTTCACGGCCCCGCCCGTCTCCCCGTACATTTCGCGCGCAAACTCGATGAGGTCGATAATGCGCAAATCCACCTTCACGGGCGCGATGGCGGCGCTGTCGTTGAGCGTTTTGAGGTTGTTGAGGCCCTCGTACGCGTTGTAGATATCGTAGAGCTCATGGTACTCGCGCAAAAGGTCCCGCGTCTGTTCGGCCACGGCCAAAAAGCTTTCCCTGTCGGGCGCGTAGCCGACGAGCGTCGTCACGGTGTCAAACAGGCCGAAGAATTCGGCCTGATAGCGTTTCGGCGCGGGCGAAAAGCCGCTTAGGATGAGCGCCAGAGCGATGCATAAAGCGCCCGCCGCCGCACGGCGAATCATATTTTAGCCCGCCACCGTCGACTTCTCGATGGCCCGGATAAAGTCGCCGACGGAGATGGTCACCTGCGACTTAAGGTCCTCCGACTGCGGCTGACCGCCCTCGCTGACGGCGATGCCCTTCACTTCCGCGACCGTCTTGCCGACGACGTACTCGGAGAAGGCCCGAGCCTGCTCGCTCCACTCCTTGCCGATGGAGGAGGCCTTCTTCATGCCGTAGGACTCGCCCATCTCGTTTTTCGACTTAAACTCCGCGGACAGGTCCGTCGTAATGGTGCCCGCCTTCGTGAAGGAGACGGAGGTGATGCAACTGTCGAGGATATTGCCGGTGATGACGCCGCCGTTGTTTTGCGTCGTCGCGGCGACGGTGACGGTCAGCTGCGCGAGGCCCTCCTTCTCGGCGGTGGCGGAGGCGGACTTGCTCATGTCCGTCACGACGCCGAGCCGCAGCGCGTCGCCCTCGGACAGGCTCTCGGGCGCGTCCTGCGCGGAGGAGACGGCCTTTTCAATCGCCTCGATGAAGCCGCCGACGGACACGGTGACGGACGCTTTCAAATCCGCGCCCGTGGGGTAATTTTGCTCGTCGACCTTGATGTCCTTGACTTCCTCGAGGGTCTTGCCCTGGACGTAGCTGGCGAAGGCCCTGGCCTGTTCGTACCACTCCTTGCCGATGGAGGAGGCCTTTTTCATGCCGTAGCTGTCCGCCAGTTCATTTTTTGACTTAAACTCGGTGTCCGCGGGCGTGACGAGCTCGCCGTTTTTGTTAAAGGCGATGGACGCGCTCACGGCGTCGATGACGCACTTGACGATTTTCCCGTCCTGGTCGAGCACGACGGCGGCGATGGTCATATCCGTCTGCGCCGCGCCGTCCTCCGTGCCGGCGCTCTTGGACTTGGACACGGACGCGACGATGCCGAGCCCCATCTTCATCCCGCCGCCACCGCCGCCGCCCGGGGACGCGCCGCCGGAGGGCGACGGGGAGGGCGAGGCGCTGCCGGAGGGCGAGGGGGAGGGCGCCGGCGTCGGCTCCTTGCGGCAGGCCGAAAGCGGCGTAAGGAGCAATAGAGCGACAAGGAAAAGCAAAACGGTTTTCTTCAGTTTCACGATGGAACCACCTTTCAACATGCGATTGCGGCAGGAGGCCTACTTTGCCTTTATCATTACACAAATCAGGTAAAATTATAAAAAACCGTCACGGCGCAGGGCCGTGGCGCGGCTGTAAAAGAGGTATTTTTCCGCCCCGCGCGCACACAATAAATGCGCAACGGGAGGGATAAAGATGTCTATAAAAATAGGAATCAACGGGTTCGGGCGGATCGGCCGGCTGTCCTTCAGGGCGGGGCTGAGGCGGCCTGAGATTGAATTTACCGCCATCAACGACCCGTTTATCGACTGCGACTACATGGCCTACATGCTGCGGTACGACTCGGCCCACGGCATGTTCGACGGAGAAATTAAGGCGAAAAACGGCAGCCTGTACGTCAACGGCAGGCGTTACGCCGTCTACAACGAGAAAGAGCCGGCCGACATCCCGTGGGGCGAGACAGGCACGGAATACGTGCTCGAGTCGAGCGGCGTGTTCACCCGGCGCGGCGCGGCGCTGGCGCACATCCGCGATACGGTGCGCAAGGTGATTATCTCCGCCCCGTCCATCGACGCGCCGATGTACGTCATGGGCGTCAACCACATGAAATACACGGGCAGGGAGGACGTCATCTCCAACGCCTCGTGCACGACAAACTGTCTCGCGCCGCTGGCGAAAGTGATTCACGACCGGTTCGGCATCGAGGAAGGGCTGATGACGACCATCCACGCGGCCACGGCCACGCAGAAAACGGTCGACGGGCCGTCCAAAAAGGACTGGCGCGCCGGCCGCAGCATCCTCGGGAACATCATCCCCGCCACGACGGGCGCGGCCAAGGCGGTGGGGCAGGTCATTCCGGAGCTTGCCGGACGCCTGACCGGCATCTCCATGCGCGTGCCGACGATTGACGTGTCCGTTGTGGACATGACGGTGCGCCTTAAAACGCCGGCCACGTACGAGGAAGTGTGCGCGGAAATCCGCCGCGCCGCGGGGGAGGAGTTTTACGGCATCATCCAGTATATCGACGACGACGTCGTCTCCACCGACTTCCTCGGCAACACCCACACCTGCATCTTCGATGCGCGGGCGGGGCTGGCCCTCAACGACCGCTTCTTTAAGCTCATCGCGTGGTACGACAATGAAATCGGCTACTCAAACAAGACCCTCGACCTCATTACGCATGTTCACAGAGTGGACACGCGGGAGAAGGAAACCGTCGGAGCGGGCGCGCGGCGGTAAACGATCAGGAAGGAGCCGGACCGGCTTCTTCCTTTTGATTTTCCAGGAGCTTTATGACCTCGGCAGGGGTGTAGCCCTTTTCTCTGAGAATCTGGTGCAGCTGCTTGAGCTCCGCGGCTTCCCGCTCTTCCTCGAGGGAAGCGAGCTGCGCCTTGAGCTTTTTCAGGCGCGCCTCCTGCTTTTCAATCTGTTTGACAAGGGTTGCGATTTCTTCGTCAATATTCCGCACTTTTTTCTGTCCGCGTGGCATAAAATCCCCTCCTTATTTTGCCAACAAGTATAAAGCATACTCCGGCGGAAAACAGTCGAAATACGGGAAAAGTCAGTGCTTTTTAAAAAAGTGGAAAAGCGCGCTCTCGTCAAGACAGACAATGTCTTTTTCATCGAGGGGATTTGCGGCGCAGACGGAAACGATATAACCGCCTTCGCGGAACGTGGTGAGCGTGCCGAACGTATCCGAGAAGGTGTCGACCTCAAGGAGATTGATGGAAAGCCCGCGGCCGTCGCGCTTGACGGCGGCTTCCTTGCGCGTCCACACTTCGAAAAAGCGCCTGTCCTGCCCGCCCTGTCCGGACAGGACGTATTCGCGCTCGCGCTCGGTAAAGACGCGCGCGAGGACGCGCCGGCGCATCGGGGCAAGGCGCTCGACGTCCACGCCCACGGGCGCGCGATCAACACACACCGCCGCGGCGCCGGCCGTGTGCGAAAGGCTCCACTCAAGGCCGAGATTCGGGGAGTAGGGCTTGCCTGTCGGCGCGCGCTCGATTATGATTTCCTCCGGCGCGCAGCCGGCTGCCTGGCTTAAGGCGTAGCGCGTGAGCAGGTGCCCCATGGCGATCGCGCGGGATTGCACGGGCCGCTTTATGCGCGCGCAGCGGCGCTGCACATCCTCCGGAAGGAGCGCGTAAAGCGCGCTGTCCGGCGCGTCGGGGCGGAAAGAAAGAAAATAGAGCTTTAGCATGGCAAAATCCTTCTATATAACGCATGGCGCGCGGCGCAAAGCGGCGCCTTTGGCGCGACGAGGGCCTTATTCCATGGCCAGCTCGAAGACGTGCCGCACGGCCTCGAGGCTCGGCACGCCCTCGTGCACCTTTTTGCCGCCGACATAAAACGTCGGCACGCGGTAATAATCAAAGGTATCGGCAAAGGCCTTTTCCTTTTCCTCGTCGATAATGCGGATGGGAACGGATTTGTACTCCGGATGTTCCTGACACAGCTGGTCGATGTAAACGCGCGCTTTCCTGCAGTGCGGGCACCAGCTTGTAATAAACAACATGACATCCTTCATAAATCGAACCTCCGTTCATATCATGCCGCGATTTCAGGTAAAAGCGGCGCGCCCCAAAAAAGAAAATTTTAGAAAATTATAACACTTCTCGTTATCGTTTGTAAAGGCGGAGTTTAAGTCGAATTGAAATCGGAGCGGGGCTATGGTATGATAAAACAAATAACTGGAAAGAGGGCCGTGAAGAGAGGTTAAACTCAATGAAAATATACGAGTCGGCCGAAAACTATCTGGAGACGATTTATATCCTAAGCCGGCGCAACGCCGTCGTCCGCTCGGTTGACATCGCCTCGGAGCTTGAGTTTACGCGCCCGAGCGTGAGCATCGCCATGAAGAACCTGCGGGAAAAGGGCCTCATTGAAATGGACTCCAGCGGCTACATCACGCTCACCGACGCCGGGCGGGCCATCGCGGAGGCGATGTACGAGCGCCACACCATCCTGTCCGAGTGGCTGATTTCCCTCGGCGTGGACGAGAAAAACGCCCTCGAGGACGCCTGCCGGATTGAGCATGTCATCAGTCCGCAGAGCTTTGAGGCGATCAAGCGGCGTTACCTGGAAGAAAAAAGCCGGCGGACAAAATAATCGAAAATTGACGGAAATAAGCGGCGCGCATCGAAACGGTGCGCGCTTTCCGTTTTTCAGGTCTTTCTTTACAGGAATGTTTCATCTTTTGCACCAGCCTTAAACGACGCATACAACAAAACCATTTGAGGAAAACTTCGGGTGAACGAAAAGTCTCTCGCTTAAGGCGCGGGCGCGGCGGGCGGGCAAGACAGGTAAATTCCGTCACTAAACCAAAGGCGAATAGACGCCCGCCTGCTGAGGATACTACTAATGTGCATAAAAAGGGAGGGTCTAAAATGAAAGCAACAGGAATTGTCCGCAGAATTGACGACCTTGGACGTGTTGTGATTCCCAAAGAAATTCGCAGGACAATGAGAATCCGCGAAGGAGATCCGCTGGAGATATACACCGAAAAAGACGGCGAAGTGATTTTCAAAAAATACTCTCCGATGGGCGAGTGGAGCGAGAGTGCCAACCAGATCTGCGAAACGCTCTACAAAACGGCGGGCTGCTGCGCCGCCGTCGCCGACCGGGACACGTATATTTCCGTATTCGGCGTGCCGAAACGGGAGCTGGCGGACAAGCACATCAGCCCCGAACTCGAGCAGCTCATGGAAGCGCGCAAGGTCTACCAGCGCAAGAGCGGCGAAAAGGGGCTGCCGATGGTGGAAGGAAACGAGAAGTATATCATCGAGACGGCCGCTCCGATTATTTCCGAAGGCGATGTGATGGGCTGCGTCGTCTTCTTCTCGGAGGGCGAAAAAACTCTCGGCGAAGTGGAATTCAAGCTCGCACAGACCGTAGCCGGTTTTCTTGGAAAACAGCTCGAAGCCTGAACCAAATACGCGCCGTTTTGTAGTTTTGCAAAGCGGCGCGCTTTTTATGCAAAATTCGCCATCGCGCGTAAAGACGCCCGCCGCGCGCTTTCCGCACCGCGCTTGCCCGGCGGAAAGTGTGCCACAGGCGGGCGGCACTCCATGGGCGCCGCCGCGCGGGTAAAGCGCAAGGCGCGGCGCTCTGGCGCGGTAAAGCCGGCGCGATGAGACGAGGCGGAAAGAACCAGGGCGAGGCATCAATAGGGCAGGGTCTTAACACTCTGACCGGGACAAAAAACCGGCGCAGCGATAATCGCTGCGCCGGTTTTATACTGGCTTAATTCAGGTTTAGCGGCTAAAAGCGCCTTTGGCCTTTATTCGTCCCCTTCGATCAGGCCGTAGCCGCCGTCGTTGCGGGCGTAGACGACGGAGAACGCGTCGTTGTTTTCCGAGTTGCGGAAGACGAAGAAGGTGTGCTCGAGGAGGTTCATCTGGAGGATGGCCTCTTCGGGCGTCATGGGTTTGATCGGGAACCGTTTGGTGCGGACGATGCGGAACTCCTGCTCGCCTTCCTCGGCGCCCGGCTCGAGGGTGACGGCGCGGGGCTCTAAGTCCGTGGCGCCTTCGCGAAGGCGCTTGGACAGGCGCGATTTGTGCTTGCGGATCTGGCTTTCGATTTTCGCCACCGCCGAGTCGATGGTGGCGAACATGTCGCTCGTGGCTTCCGTGACGCGGTAGAACATGCCGTTGTTTTTGATGGTGACCTCGATCTTGTACCGGCCGCGCTCGTAATCGAAAGTGATGAAGGCTTCCGATTCGATTCTGAAGAACCGGTCGAGTTTCCCGATTTTCTTTTCCGCGTACTTGCGCAGCTCGTCGGCGACCTTAATCTTCTTCTCTGTGAACGTAAACTTCATGCGAGCCATCTCCTTTCTGGTTGTGTCTGACCAATCGGTGACCCAACTCCATTATACCACCGGGAAGGCTCGAATAAAAGCGCGGCGGAAAAGAATTCCTACAAAACGCACGAGGCGTGCCGCGTGGCGTGGCAGCCCATATTCACGACGCACGGCAGCCCCGCGATGTGCGTGGGAAACGCCTCGATGCTCACCCTGACGGCCGTGTACCGCCCGCCGAAGCCCTGCGGGCCGATGCCGAGGCGGTTGATTTTGTCGAGCACGCGCCGCTCCATTTCGGCGTAGAACGGGTCGGGGTGCGGCGCGCCGCGCAAAAGGGCGCGCTTGGCGAGGAGGGCGCACTGCTCGATGGTTCCTCCGAGCCCCACGCCCACAACGACGGGCGGGCAGGGGTTGGAACCGGCGCGGGAGACGGTGTCCACAATGAAGCCTTCAATCGCCTCGAGGCTGTCCGACGGGAGAAACAGGCGCATGGCGCTCATGTTCTCGCTGCCAAACCCCTTCGGCGCGACGGTCAGGCGCAGCCTGTCCCCCTCGACGAGGCGGACGTGAACAATAGCGGGGGTGTTGTCCTCCGTGTTTTCGCGGCGGAGGGGGTCGCGCACTACGCTTTTGCGCAGATAGCCTTTCTCGTACCCGCGGCGCACGCCCTCGTTTATGGCGTTTTCAAACAAACCGCCCGTGATGTGCACGTCCTGCCCGATGTCCGCGAAGACGACGGCCATGCCCGTGTCCTGGCAGATGGGCAGGCCGCTCGATCTGGCAAGGCGGAAGTTTGCGACGATATCGTCAAGCGCCGCCTTTCCGGCCGGGGAGACTTCGTTTTGCGCCGCCTCCTCAAGGAGCGCGCACAAATCGGGGGGCAGAGCCGTCGCCGCTTCGATGCAAAGGCGCTCGACGGCGTCGGCAATCGCGGCGCTGGAAATCGTTCTCATTGCGGAAACCTCCGTTTTCAGTCTGCCATTATTTTATCACCGGCGGCGCGATTGCACAATGACAACGCCCCAAAGCCGTGATACAATAAAGAGAGAGAAAGGATGATGCCCATGTTTAAAATCGGCTGCCACCTCTCCTCCTCGGACGGGTACCTCGCCATGGGGAAAACGGCCGTGTCCATCGACGCGAACGTCTTTCAGTTTTTCACGCGAAACCCCCGCGGCGGCGCGGTCAAGCCCCTCGATCTGGAGGATATCGCGGCGTACAACGCCTTCGCCAGGGAAAACGGCATCGCCGAAATCCTCGCCCACGCGCCCTACACGCTCAACCCCTGCTCGGACAAGGCCCATCTGCGCAAATTCGCGCGGGACACGATGGCCGACGACATCCGCCGCCTCGAGCATGTGGACAGAGCCATGTACAACTTCCACCCGGGCAGCCACGTCGGCCAGGGGACGGAGGCGGGCATCGAGATGATTGCCGCGGCGCTCAACGAGGTGCTCTTCCCCGAGCAGAAAACGCTCGTCCTCCTTGAGACGATGGCGGGGAAAGGCTCGGAAGTGGGCGGCCGGTTTGAGGAAATCCGGGCGATTATCGACAAGGTCATGCTGGCCGACAAGCTCGGCGTGTGCCTTGACACCTGCCACGTCTACGACGCGGGGTACGACATTGTCGGCGACCTCGACGGGGTGCTCGCGGAATTTGACCGCGTCATCGGCCTTGAGCGGCTCAAGGCCATCCACATCAACGACAGCAAAAACCCCTTCGGCAGTCACAAGGACCGCCACGAGACCATCGGCAACGGCGCGCTGGGGCTCGAGGCGCTGAAGGCCGTCATCAACCACCCGCGCCTGCGGAATCTGCCGTTTTACCTTGAGACGCCCAACGAGCTTGAGGGCTACAGGCAGGAGATCGCCCTCCTGCGCGGCCTGTACGAGGAAGCTTAGCGCGGCGGCGCGGCGCATATCCTTCAGTGTCATCGCAGCGGACTAAGCTGCAAGCGACGGGCGAGCGAAGGCTGCGCGCGCGGGAATATCGAAAACACAGCAACAAAAACGAAAACCGGCGAAAGGTTTCCTTTCGCCGGTTTGTTTTTTAGCTCAGGCAGTGCGCGGCGGGCACGCTCTTTGGGCGCGCGCCTGCTCCGATAAACGCTGCGATGCGCCGCGGGTGTCCGCCGGGGTGCGGATTAGTACGCGACGCCCCAGACGACCATCTTGTCCGCGGGCTTGCCGCAGCACACGCAGGTGTCCGCCACGTGCTCCTGCTCGAAGGGGATGCAGCGGGATGTGACGCCGACTTCCTCCTTCATGGCAAGCTCGCACTGGAGGTCGCCGCACCACATCGCCTTGATGAAGCCGCCGTATTCGGCCATGACGGACTTTGCCTCCTCCATGGACCGGACGGGGCGGGTGTTTTCGGTGAGGTTCTTCCTGGCCTTTTCGTACAGGCCCTTTTCCACGGCATCGAGCAGCTCGGGGACGCGCTGTTCAAGTTCGGCAAGCGCGACGGGGATTTTCTCGCCGTTGTCGCGCCGGACGGCAAGGCACTGGCCCTGCTCGATGTCCTTCGGGCCGATTTCAATGCGCAGCGGCACGCCCTTCATCTCGTACTCGGCAAACTTCCAGCCCGGGCTGTTGTCGGACGTGTCGCACTTGACGCGCAGCCCCGCCGCCTTCAGGCGCTCGACGAGTTCGGCCGCCTTTTCGGAGACGCCGCCCTTGTGCGTGGCGATGGGGATGACGATGACCTGGACGGGGGCGACCTTCGGGGGCAGGACGAGGCCGTTGTTGTCGCCGTGCGTCATGATGATGCCGCCGATGATGCGCGTGGACACGCCCCACGACGTCTGGTGCGGGTAGGCCAGCTGGTTGTTCTTATCGGTAAACTGGATGCCGAAGGCGCGGGCGAAGCCGTCCCCGAAGTAGTGGGAGGTGCCGCTCTGGAGGGCCTTCTTGTCGTGCATCATGCACTCGACGGTATACGTCGCCACGGCCCCGGCGAATTTCTCCTTGTCCGTCTTGCGCCCCTTGATGACGGGCATGGCGAGGTAATTTTCGCACAGGTCGGCGTAGACGTTCAGCATCTGCTGTGTCTCGGCCTCGGCTTCCTCGGCCGTGGCGTGGAGCGTGTGGCCCTCCTGCCAGAGGAATTCGCGGCCGCGCAGGAACGGGCGTGTCGTCTTTTCCCACCGGACGACGCTGCACCACTGGTTGTAGAGCATCGGCAGGTCGCGCCACGAGCGCAGGACGTGGCTCCAGTGCTCGCAGAAGAGCGTCTCGGACGTGGGGCGGACGCACAGGCGCTCGGTGAGCTCCTCGGAGCCGCCATGGGTGACCCAGGCCACTTCCGGCGCGAAGCCCTCGACGTGGTCCTTCTCCTTCTGAAGGAGGCTTTCCGGGATGAGGAGGGGCATGGAGACGTTGACGTGCCCGAGTTCCTTAAACTTTTTGTCGAGGATCGCCTGGATGTTCTCCCAGATCGCGTACGCATACGGTCGCAAAACGAAAAAGCCCTTGACGCCGGAGTAATCAACCAGCTCCGCTTTCGTGACGACGTCCGTAAACCACTGGGCGAAATCTGTTTCCATCGCCGTGATTTGTTCAACACGCTTTTCCTTTGCCATTCCGCTTCGACTCCTTCAATGAAATACGAGGTCTGTTAACCTTGCCAGTCTATAGAATATTCCCGCCATTGTCAAGCACGGAAGAGCCGGCCGGCTAATACAATAGGGCAGATACTCAAGTAAGGAGGTAAGCGCGCTTTGAGCTCTTCGGCAAAATTCTACTTTAAACCCGCTGAGGGGGAGTACATAGAGACGAACGTCCGGCTGGTGCCTGAGAAAACGGCGGCGATCTGCGGAACGGTGCGGGACAAAAGCGACAAGCCGCAGCAGGGCGCCCTCGTGCTGCTGTTTAAGTCCGGCCAGGAAAACGTGCTGCTCGGCCGCCACATCACCGACGAGGACGGGCAGTTTTCGTTCGGCCCCCTCGAGCCGGACGTTCTTTATCTTATAAAGGTTTACAAGAATAATGTAAAGATAAGAGAACTGGAAATTATTGCCGAATAGGAAGGGATTGCCGCCGGAAGATTGTGGAAGTCTTCGCGGCGGCAATTGACTTTGCCGCCCGTGCAGAATAAAATAATCGGAGACTGCCGCTTACAAAAACCGGCAGAAAATTTGTATGGGAGACTTATGCCTGTGCAAATCGGACAAGTTGCCGTCCCCTCCCGGCTGGCCCTCGCGCCCATGGCGGGCGTGTGCGACAGGGCCTTTCGCACAATCTGCCGCGAAAAGGGAGCGGGACTGACCTTTACGGAAATGGTGAGCGCGAAGGCGCTCGTCTATCAGGATACGAAAACGCGCGGCCTTCTGCGCCTCGGCGAAGGGGAGCACCCCGCCGCCGCCCAGATTTTCGGGAGCGACCCGGGGTGCATGGGCGAGGCCGCAGCCCTTGCGCTGGAGATTTCCGGCGCCGATTTTATCGACATCAACATGGGCTGCCCCGTTGGGAAAATCGTCAAAAGCGGGGACGGCAGCGCCCTCATGCGCGACCCCGACAAAGCCCGGCTTGTCATAGAAAGCGTCGTCAAAAGCGTTCCCTGCCCCGTCACGGTGAAGATCCGCAAGGGGTGGGACGGCGGCAGCGTCAACGCCGTCGAGTTTGCCAGGATGTGCGAGGAGGCGGGCGTGGCGGCCATCACCGTCCACGGGCGCACCCGCGCGCAGATGTACTCCGGACGGGCCGACTGGGACATTATCCGCGCCGTCAGGGAGGCGGTCCGGGTCCCCGTCATTGCAAACGGCGACGTGTTTACGGCGGAGGACGCCGTGCGCATTTTGAAAGTGACCGGCTGCGAGATGGTGATGATCGGCCGCGGGGCGTTCGGCAACCCGTGGCTTTTCGAGCAGGCGCAGGCGGCGCTCGAGGGGCGGCCCATCCCGCCCCTGCCGCCGATTGCCGAGCGCATCGACACGGCCATGCGGCAGCTGAGGCTTGCCGCCGAGGACAAGGGCGAGCACATCGCGTGCCTTGAGGCGCGCCGGCACTTTTCGTGGTACCTCAAGGGCGTGCGCGGCGCGAGCTCCTACCGCGAAAAAATCATGAAGGCGGAGACGGTCGAGGCGCTTTGCCGCCTGGCGGACGAGATGAAACGAAAATTGAGGTGAGGCAATGACGGCTTTGGAAGAACGTGAGATTATCCACCGCGTTCTTGAAGGGGACACGCAGGCGTTCGAGCGGCTCGTTGCGGAAAACGAAAAGAAAGTCTACGCGCTGGCGCTGAAAATGGTCGGCAACGAGGAGGACGCCCTCGACATGGCGCAGGAGAGCTTCCTCAAGGCTTTCTCGAACTTAAAGGGCTTTCGCGGCGACAGCCGCTTTTCCGTCTGGCTTTACCGCCTTACATATAATATCTGCATCGACTTTATCCGCAAACGCAAACGCACCCAGACGTTCGCGCTGACCTACACCGACGAGGACGGGGAGCCAGCCGAGCTTGAGATTGCCGACGAGACCACCGACCCCGCCGCCATTATGGAGACGAACCAGCTCCGCAGGGTGCTCGGCGAGTGCGTGGACGCCCTGCCGCCGCACCATAAGGAGATTATCGTCATGCGCGAGATAACGGGCCTGAGCTATCAGGACATCGCGCGCGTCCTCGGCATCAGCGAGGGGACGGTCAAATCCCGCCTTGCCCGGGCGCGCAGGAAGCTTGCGCAGCTGCTGCGAGGAAATCCCGGCTTCGGCGAGGGAACATTTGCGCGGGAAGACCGTCATACAGGTGAAAGGGAGGTGGAGACGCATTGATTCCGTGTGAAGAATTTGAAGAGCTGCTCAGCGCTTTCGTCGACGGCGAAGCGACGCCGGAAGAGCAGGCGAAGGTCAGCGAGCATGTAAAGTCGTGCAAGGCGTGCGCGTCTCTGCTGAAGCTGTATCAGGATATATCAGGCGAGCTTTCGGCCCTCCCGGAGGTACCTGAGACGTTCCGGAAACGCGTGATGGACCAGATTGCCGCGCTGCCTCATGAGCCGGCAAAGCGCGGCAGAAAGGTTTTTATAAAGCCGTGGATGGCGACGGTCGCCGCCGCGGCGTGCCTCGCGCTCGTTTTGCTCATCTCGCCTTTGCGCGGCGCCCTCACGCCGAAAAAAGATGCCGGCGGCACGCAGGGGATGAAGCTGGCCGCCGTCCCGAGCGCCGCGGCCCCGGAAGCGGCGGGCGCCGGCTCCGCCAGCGCCCCCATGGCGGGCGGCGCCGACGACGCCTACATGATGAGCGCGACGGAGGCGGAGGAAGGCGACGCTGCTGCCGCGCCGGACGAACCCGTTTCCTGCGAGGCGCCCGAGCTCAATCCGGATGATACAAACAAGCAGACGGCCGACAGGCAGACCCATAGCGGCAGCGGCAGCGGCGGCATCATGGGCGGCATTGTGACGGCCGACCGCCCGACGCCGCAGGAGATGGGGAGCCTTGCGCCCCCGCGGTTTACGCTCGGGGCGCCGGAAACCGCAGAGGACACGGGCGCGGCGGACTACTACGCCGTCATCACCGTGCGCGGGGAGATGCCGGAGGTGCTGGCGGGCGTTGAGTTTACGGAGCACTCCGAAGGCTATGAGACGGCGGAGGTGCCCGTCGAGACGGCCCGGGCCCTCATCGAGGCCGGATACGAGACCGTCTGCGGCGACGCGGCGAACACGACGGCCCTTGTCGTCTACTACCCGTAAGCGCAAAAGTAAAAAAAGCGCCTGTTTTCCAATCCGGAAAACAGGCGCTTTTCTTTGACGGGCTAATCCTTTACCGGCGAGACGACTTCCGCCGCCTCGCCCACGTTGCCGGCGAGCATTTTATCCAGCGCGGCGGTGTAGATCTCCTTCGGCTGGACGCCGACGTAGCGGGAGATTTCCTCGCCGTCTTTCATGATGAGTACGGTGGGGATGCTCATGACGGCGTATTCACCCGCCAGTTCCATCTCCTTGTCGATATCCACCTTCGCGACGGTCACGCCCCGCGGCGCATACTCGCGCGCGAGGTCGTCGATGACCGGCGCGAGCATCTTGCAGGGCATGCACCAGCCGGCCCAGAAGTCGACGAGGGCGATCCCGCTTGCCGTTTTCTCTGAAAAATTGTCCTTTGTCAGGTGGAGGACGGTCTCTTCCATAGCGCTCTCCTCTGTTTCCCTTATTATTTTGCTCCGGCGAGATATTCCACGGCCGACAGGGCGGCGACAAGCCCCTCGCCCACGGCTTTGGCCACCTGGTAAGGCGCGCCCGTGCAGTCCCCCGCGGCGAAGATGCCGGGGATGTTCGTGCGCATCCTGGGGTCGACCTGGATATGCCCGCCCGCCGTCAGAAGGCCGGGCACCAGGGTGGCCGGCGCGATGGACGGGCGCAGGATGAACACGCCGTCGCAGGGGATTTCGACGCCGTCGGCCATGACGGACGCAACTTTATGTTCCCCGTTTATGACGATATTTTTCGTCGTCAGGCGCACGACCTCGCAGCCGATGGACTCGAGAAACGCGGCCTCCTCCTCCGCGTCGGGAGAAAGGCAGACGACGCAGACTTTTTTGCCGCGGTAGAGCATCCCGTCGCAGGTGGCGCAGTAGGAGACGCCGCTGCCGAGGAGCGCCTCCTCGCCGGGGAAGAGCGACGTCTGGACGACGCCGGTGGCCAGGATGACGGCTTTCGCCGCCGCGATCTCCGACCCGTAGGAGACGCCGAACTGCTCGCCCATCGGGAGGATGGACGTGACGCGCCCCTGGATGATCTCCGCGCCTGTTCCGGCCGCGTGCAGGGAGAATTTATTCAGCAGCTCCGCGCCGGATATGGCGGGAAAGCCGGGGTAATTGTCCACTTTCGGGGCTTTGTACAGGCCGCTGCCGGTCCTCAGGTTTGAGATGACGGCCACGCTTTTGCTCCGCATTCTCGCGGTGATGGCGGCGGACAGGCCGGCCGGCCCGCTGCCGATGACGACGATATCGTACACAAAGGGCCTCCTTTCGTGCGCGACTTTAAGCTGGATGTGTCCTGAATGTGTATATTTTACCATGCCCGCATTGTAAAAAACAATGAAATCGTATATAATACATTTCTACAACACATTGGAGATGATGTGAGAGACATGAATGAGGGACCTAGAAACTTCATAGAAGCTCTGGTTGAAGAAGATTTAGCGCCCGGCGGGCGTTTTCACGGCAAGACCGTTCATACACGTTTTCCCCCCGAGCCGAACGGCTACCTCCATATCGGCCACTGCAAGGCGCTGGCCATTGACTTCGGCATCGCCGAAAAATACGGGGGCCTGTGCAACCTGCGCATGGACGACACAAACCCCTTAAAGGAAGACGAGGAATACGTCGAGGCCATCAAGGAGGACATCCGCTGGCTCGGCTACGACTGGGGAGACCGGTTCTATTACGGCAGCGACTATTTTGAAAAGACGTACGAGCTGGCCGTGGGCCTTATTAAAAAGGGCCTTGCCTACGTGTGCGAGCTGTCTCCGGAGGAGATGAAGGCGCGCCGGGGCGACATCGGCGTGCCCGCCACGAGCCCGTACAGGGACAGGCCCATTGAGGAGAGCCTCGACCTGTTTGAAAGGATGCGCAAGGGGGAGTTCCCCGAAGGCAGCATGACGCTGCGGGCGAAAATTGACCTTGCCAGCGGCAACTTTAACCTGCGCGACCCCGTCATCTACCGCATCCGCTTCGCCCACCACCACCGGCAGGGGGACAAGTGGTGCATCTACCCGATGTACGACTTTGCCCATCCCATTCAGGACGCGCTCGAGGGCGTGACCCACTCCCTCTGCTCCCTCGAATACGAAGACCACCGCCCGCTTTACGACTGGGTGATTGAGAATACGGACGTGCCGAGCAAGCCGCGCCAAATTGAGTTTGCCCGTTTGGACCTGACGTATACCGTCATGTCCAAAAGGAAGCTGCGCCGGCTTGTTGAGGAAGGGTACGTCGACGGCTGGGACGACCCGCGCATGCCTACGATTTGCGGGCTGCGCCGCCGCGGCTACACGCCGCGGGCCATCCGCAACTTCATCGAGCGCGTCGGCGTGGCGAAAACGCCGAGCACCGTGGAGTACGCGTTCCTCGAGCACTGCCTGCGGGAGGACCTCAACAAGACCGCCCGGCGCGCCATGGTCGTCCTCCGCCCGCTCAGGCTCACCATCACCAACTACCCCGAGGGCAAAACGGAGCTGTTCGACGTGGAGAACAACCCCGAGGACGAGAGCGCCGGCACGCGCAAAGTCTCCTTCTCCCGCACGCTCTGGATTGAAGCGGACGACTTCATGATCGACCCGCCGAAGAAGTACAACCGCCTTTTCGTCGGCAACGAGGTGCGCCTGAAGTCGGCGTACATCGTCCGCTGCACGGGGTACCGGCAGGACGAGAGCGGCAACGTCGTCGAAGTCTTCGCCGAGTACGACGAGGCCACCCGCGGCGGCAACACGCCGGACGGGCGCAAGGTCCGCGGCACCATCCACTGGGTCGACGCAAATACAGCCGTCGACGTGGAAGTCCGGCTGTACGAAACCCTCTTTAGCGTCCCCGACCCCGAAAACGGCGAGGACTTCATCGCGTGCCTCAACCCCAAATCCCTCGAAGTGCTCAAGGGCTGCAAGGCGGAAAGGATGCTCAAAGACGCGAAAATCGGCGACGCGTTCCAGTTCCTGCGCCTCGGGTACTTTACGCCGGACAGCCGCGACTTTACGCCGGAGCACCCCGTCTTCAACCGCTCCGTCGCGCTGAAGGACAGCTACCGCCCCGAGGCTGAGGAAAAAAGCGGGAAATAGCCTGCAGCAAGAGGAAAATACCAGAAAAATATCCTGAAAATGGTATAAACAGCGTGTATGCCGTCAAAAATAACGGCATACACGCTGTTTGTGTTTTTTAAGCGCGAAGGCAAGCAACAACATGAAGTAGGAGGTTCTGCTGTGGATAAAAAGAGGAGTTTTGGCCGCATGATCGGCGACTTCTTCGCGGGAAAGGGGTTTTACGTCGTCCTGTTCCTGTGCGTGGCGATCATCGGCGTGTCGGCGTGGATACTCTTGTCCTCGCCGGCGCGCGTGAAGACGCCGGACGAGAATCTCGGCGCCGTGTACTCGCCGAACCTGCCGGCGCAGGAAGCGTCCGTCCCGCAGGAGGAGGCGCTGGCCGTCACGCCGGACATCAACGAGCTGGCTGAGCAGCCTGTCGTCCGGCCGAAGGAAGAGGCCGCCGAGCCGAAGGTAAGCCCGGAGGCAAAGGAGCCGGGAAAGACCGAGAGCAAGACCGAAAGTAAGCCCAAGAGTACATCGCCCGAGGACAATGCCGAAAACGAGCGCAAGACCTCGTCGACGAGCCTGACGTTCGTCTGGCCCGTCATCGGGGACATCCAGGGCGTCTACGCTGTGAGTGAGCTTGTGTACAACAAGACGCTCGGCGATTGGCGCGCGCACCCCGGCATCGACATTTCCGCGCCGCTCGGCGCGAAGGTCTACGCCGCGGCGGACGGCACCGTGACGGATGTCTACACGGACGACATGATGGGCACCGTCGTGGTCATCGAGCACGCCGGCGGGCTTGTCAGCCGCTACTGCAACCTCGCGTCGGTCCCCGTGGTGAAGGTCGGCGACAGGGTGGCGCAAAACGCCGTGATCGGCTCGGTGGGCGACACGGCCCTCGGCGAGTCGAGCGAGGCAAGCCACCTGCACTTCGAGATGTGGAAGGACGGCGAGCCGGTCAGTCCCACCGAGTACCTGCCGAAGAGGTAAAACAAAAATCCCGATTCTTCCGAAGGGAGAATCGGGATTTCTTATAGCGGCGGCTATTTTGCCTCCGCGCCGGGCTCTTCATTTTCCGCCGGAGCAGGCGCGCCGGCGGCAGCCGGTGCGGGCGGCGCGGCGCCCAGCTTAAACGCGCCCTTTCGGACGAGGTAGATAAAGTACCCGACGCACAAAAGGAGCGAGCCGAGGGTGGACAGCGGCGCGGCAAGGCCGATCCGGTCGAGCGTCGCGCCGGCTTTTGCCATGAGGTAGACGTACGGGACGCGGATGCAGATGGTCGTGAGGACGGAGTGGACCATAGAGAAGACGGAGCGGTTGCAGCTTGAGAAGAAGCTGTTAAAATTAAAGACAAAGGCGACGACGAGGCAGTCGAGCGCGTAGCTTTTGAGGAAGAGCACCGCCTGCTCGATGACGGCCGCATCGTCTTTTTTAAAGATTTTGATGAGCAGGTCGCCGCGGATCCAGACGAAGGCGACGATGACGACGGCGACGCCGAGCGCGAGCGAAATGGCCGTGCGCAAAACCTGCATCGCGCGCTTGTAAAGCCCCGCGCCGAAGCAGTGGGCCGACATCGTCGCGACCGAGGCGGAGACGGCGATGGTCGGCATCATGAGGAATGTGATAAGCTTTTCGACGATGCCGGCCGCCGTCGACTGCGTCAGGCCCATGCTGTTGATGACGGACGTGATGAACATGAAGGACAGGCTCACGAGCGTGTCCTGAAAGCACAGCGGGATGCCGATGAGCAGGATTTTCTTAAACTGCGCCATGGAAAAGCGGATGTCGTGCCGCGTGATTTTCACGCCGATGCCGTTTCGCGCCAGGCGCGTTAAGGAAAAGGCAAGGCTCACGCCCTGCGCGATGACGGTGGCCAGCGCCGCGCCCGCGGCGCCCCAGCGGAACACGGCGACAAACAGCAGGTCCAGCACGATGTTCGTGGTGCAGGCGATGGCGATGAACAAAAGCGGCGACTTGGAGTCGCCCACGCCGCGGAAGATGCTGCCCGTGACGCTAAAGCCCATGATGAAGACAGTGCCGAGCGACGTGATCGTCAGGTACTCCTTCGCGTGGGAGACCGCCTCTTCCGGCGTGTTCACAAGGGCGATGAGGCCGTCCCGCGCGATGAAAAGCGCGGCGGTGACGATGACGGCGATGCAGGCGAAAATCGTCACGGCGGTGCCGACCGTCTTTTTAAGATCGGCCTCGTTCCTGGCGCCGGCATACTGGCCTAAAAGGACGGTCACGCCCGTCGTCAGGCCCGAGAGGATCATCGCCACCGTCGTCATAATCTGGCCGCTTGTCGACACGCCGGAGATGGAGGCTGTGTCGGCAAAATGGCCGATGACGATCAGGTCGACGGCCGAGTAGAGAATCTGGAAAACGCTCGAGAGGATAACGGGAATGGCAAAACGCAGGAGCGCGCGCGGCACGCTCCCGGTCGTGAGGTATTCGCTGCGTTGCATTATGTGACAGCCCTCCGATAAAACGCGTGTCTATGTAAAAACCGAGGCAGTTTTTATTACAACATGAAAAGACCCGTTCCACCATGCTAGCAAGCGGCGGGGGCATTGTCAAGAACGGACATGGCCGATGCCAAAAATTCTACGGAGCGGTAGAATTTCACGGGCCCTCTTCCAATTCAGGCTAAAATATATTAAAATAAGCCGAATAAGCTTCTCGGAGGTTTGTATGGAGGAGAAAAAACCTGTCTACAAGCGCGTTTTACTTAAAATCAGCGGCGAAGCGCTGGCCGGAAAAAAACATTTCGGGCTTGACTTTGACGTGATACGAAGCGTCTGCGCCGTTATCAAGAAATGTGTGGAGCTTGGCGTCGAGATGGGCATCGTCGTCGGCGGAGGAAACTTCTGGCGCGGCGTGAAAGACGGCGAGGGGAAAATCGAGCGCACCCGCGCCGACCACATGGGCATGATGGCCACGGTGATGAACTGCCTGGCTCTGGCGGACGTGCTCGAGCAGATGGACGTGCCCGTGCGCGTGCAGACGGCGCTGGAGATTCGGGCCGTCGCCGAGCCGTACATCCGCCTGAAGGCGGACAAGCACCTGCGCAACGGGCGCGTCGTGATTTTCGGCTGCGGGACGGGCTGCCCCTACTTCTCCACGGACACGGCCGCCGTGCTGCGCGCGGCGGAAATCGGGGCGGACGTGATATTGCTTGCCAAGAACATCGACGGCGTCTACAGCGCCGACCCGAAGGTCGACCCCAACGCCGTGAAGTTCGACACCATTTCGTACGACGAAGTCCTGGCCCGGAAGCTCGCCGTCATGGATTCGACGGCGACGAGCCTTTCGATGGACAACCACATCCCCGTCATCCTGTTTGCTCTGGAAGACCCGGAGAACATCCTGCGCGTCATTCTCGGCGAAAAAATCGGCACCATAGTCGGCTAAGCCGCGCGCAACTGACACATATATATAAATCAACTTTACAGGAGGTAGAAGCATCATGGCTGACGCTCTGTATACCGAATACGAGAAAAAGATGAAAAAGACCGTCGAGGTGCTGCAGTCTCAGTTTGCCGCCGTGCGCGCCGGGCGCGCCAACGCGGCCGTGCTGGAACCGATTAAAGTCGATTACTACGGCGTTCCGACGCCGATTAACCAGATTGCGTCGGTCACGTCACCCGACCCGAGAACGATTCTGATTCAGCCGTGGGACGCGTCCACGCTCAAGGACATCGAGCGGGCCATTCAGGCATCCGACCTCGGCATCAACCCGGCAAACGACGGCCGCGTCATCCGCCTCGTTTTCCCGCAGCTGACGGAAGAGCGCCGCAAGGAGCTTGTCAAGATCATCGCCAAATACGCGGAGGAGGCGAAGGTCGCCGTCCGCAACGTGCGCCGCGACGCGCTCGATTACTTCAAGGCACAGAAGAAAAAGTCCGAGATTACGGAAGACGACTTTAAGTCCATCGAGAAGGATCTCCAGAAGCTGACGGACGATTACATCAAGGAAATCGACAAAGCCACCGAAAAGAAGGAAAAGGAGCTGTACGAAATCTAAGCCCGCACCGCTTTCGCGGCGGAGGGCGCTTTGCCGCCGCCTTGACATGACGACGGTGAGGACGTGACGACGACATGTTTATTTTCGGCAAAAAAGACGGCAAGGCGGGGAAGCTCGACAAGGACAAGCTGCCCCGCCACATTGCCGTGATTATGGACGGGAACGGGCGCTGGGCGAAAAAGCGCGGCATGCCCCGTTCCTTCGGCCACGCCGCGGGCGCGGAGACTTTCAGGCGCATTGCGACATACTGCAAGAACATCGGCATAGAATACTTAACGGTCTATGCCTTCTCAACGGAAAACTGGAAGCGCCCGGCCGACGAAGTGCAGGCGATTATGGAGATTTTCGAGAAGTACCTCCGGGAAGCCATCGAGACGATGGAGCGCGACCGCGTCAAAATTAAGGTGTTCGGGGACATCTCCGTCCTCTCGCCGAAGCTGCGCCGGCTCATTCACGAGGCGGAGGCCATCTCCAAAAAGTACGACGGCGTGCAGGTCAACCTGTGCGTCAACTACGGCGGGCGGGACGAGATCGTCCGCGCCGCCCGCGCGTACGCCGAGCATTACAGGAAAACGGGCGAAGAGCTCACGGAGGAGAAGTTCTCGTCGTACCTCTACTCCGCGGGGATCTGCGACCCCGATCTCATCATCCGGCCGAGCGGCGAGATGCGCCTGTCCAACTTCCTTCTCTGGCAGGCGGCTTACGCGGAGCTGTATTTTACCGACGTGCTCTGGCCGGATTTCACCGAGAAAGAGCTCGACCGCGCCATCCTCGCCTACCAGAAGCGCGACAGGCGGTTTGGCGGAGTGAAAGGATAACAGTATGCGAGCGAGAATTCTTGTGGCGGTCGTCTGCGTACCGCTGCTGTTTGTGTTACTCTATTTCCTGCCCCCGGTGGCCACAGCCCTGCTTATCGCGGCGCTGTGCGCCGTGGGGGCGTACGAGATGCTCCGGACGGTCGGGGCGGGGAGTTTGGGGCGCCTTGTCGCGTACACCGCCGCCGCCGCGGCGCTCATCCCCCTCGGCGTGCTTTTCCTGCCGGAAATTCTCGTATTGCGCGCCGTACTCATCCTGCTGATGTGCTTTATTTTCGCCGAAGGCGTCGCCGCGGCGATCCGCGAGAGGGCCTTCCCGGTCCTCTACCTTTTCGCGGCGGTTTTCGCCGGCGTTGTCATCCCCGTGCTGCTCTCTTCCCTCGTGAAGCTGCGCCAGATGGAAAACGGGCGGCTGTACGTGCTCGTCCCCTTCATCGTGGCGTTTATCACGGACGGCGGGGCCTACTTTGTGGGCATCGCTTTCGGAAAGCGGCACATCTTCCCGCACGTGAGCCCCAAAAAGTCGCTTGAGGGGTGCGTCGGCGGAATCGCGACGGTCATCGCCGCCTCCGCCCTCTACGGCGTCATTCTGAAGTACGCCGCGGGGCTCCATCCAGACTTTTTCGCCCTGTGCCTTTACGGGCTGCTCGGCGGCGTGGCGACGGAGCTCGGGGACCTTGCCTTTTCCCTGATTAAGCGGGAGTTCGGCGTGAAAGACTATGGAAACCTCCTTCCCGGGCACGGCGGTATTTTAGACCGGTTTGACAGCATGATTTTCGCCGCGCCGGTCCTCTATCTTCTGGCCGCGCTGTGGCCCGCGTTTTAGGGAGAGCAGGCCATGCAAAAGAGCATTTCCCTTCTCGGCTCGACCGGCTCCATCGGCCGGCAGACCCTCGACGTGGCGAAAAATCTTCACATCCGCGTCGCCGCGCTCGCGGCGGGGCATGCCTCGGCGCGCCTTGAGGAGCAGGCGCGGGCGTTTCGCCCGGCGCTTGTGGCCGTGTACGACGAAGCCGGCGCGCGGGATTTGTCCGCGCGCCTTCGCGACATGCCCGTCCGGGTTGTCTCCGGCGAAGAGGGGCTCGTCGAGGCGGCGACTTTTGAGGAGGCGGAGTGCGTCGTCACCGCCGTGGTGGGGACGGTGGGCCTTCAGCCGACGCTTGCGGCCGTCGGCGCGGGCAAGCGCATCGCGCTGGCGAACAAGGAGACGCTTGTGTGCGCCGGCGAGCTTGTGATGAAAAAGGCGCGGGAGCGCGGGGCGGAGATTGTCCCCGTCGACTCCGAGCACTCGGCAATTTTCCAGTGCCTTGCCGCCGGCGGCAAGGCCGCGCGGAAGATTATCCTCACCGCCTCGGGCGGGCCGTTTCGCGGGATGACGCGCGCGCAGCTTTCCCATGTGACGAAAGAAGAAGCGCTCCGGCACCCGAGCTGGCGGATGGGGCCGAAGGTGACGGTCGACTCCGCCACGATGATGAACAAGGGGCTTGAGCTCATCGAGGCGATGCACCTGTTTTCCATGCCGCCGGAGGACATCGACATCGTCGTGCACCCGCAGAGCATCATCCACTCGATGGTCGCATTTGAAGATAACAGCGTCCTCGCGCAGCTGTCGCACCCCGACATGCGCCTGCCGATTCAGTACGCCCTGACGTACCCGGAGCGGAAAGAGTCCCTGACGGCGCCGCTTGACCTTTCGGAAATTGGCGCGCTCACGTTTGAAAAGCCGGACGAGGAGACGTTCGGGTGCCTGAAACTTGCGAAAAAAGCCGCGCGGGAAGGGGGGACGGCCTGCGCCGTCCTCAACGCGGCCAACGAAGAGGCCGTCGGGCTGTTTCTTTCGGGGAGAATTTCCTTTTTGGAGATTGAGGAGTATGTCGCCGGCGCTTTGGAGACGATAAGGAACATATCCTCGCCGTCGCTCGTCGACATACTCGGCGCCGACGCCGCCGCGCGAGAGTACGTCCGCGCGCGGGCGCGCGCGAGGTAGCGGCGCAATCCGGAAAGGCGGTAAAAGACATGTATATCCTTCTTGCCATCATCGCGTTTGGTATTCTGATTGCCGTCCACGAACTGGGCCATTTTGTGGCCGCCAAGGCGTTTGACGTGAAGGTCGTGGAGTTTTCCATCGGCATGGGGCCGCGCCTTTTTAAAAGGCAGAAGGGCGAGACGCTCTATTCCCTCAGGGCGCTGCCACTGGGCGGCTCGTGTGTCATGGAAGGCGAAGACGAAGAAGTCGACGACCCGCGCTCCTTTACGGCGCAAAAGCCGTGGAAGCGCTTTATCATACTGTTTGCCGGCTCGTTTATGAACTTTGTGCTCGGGGCCGTCGTCGTGTTTTTCCTCGTGCTGCAGCTGAAGGGCTTTGTGGGGACGACGATTACGGACCTTTCGGACGATTTCCCGTCCTTTGGCGACGGGCGGCTCGAGGTCGGCGACACGATCGTCGCCATCAACGGCGAGCGGCTTTACTACTCCGAGGACTTTTCGACGTTTATGTCCCTGTACGGCAGCGGGCCGGTGGACATCACCGTCGTTCGCAACGGTGAGAAAATCACGTTTAAGAACGCGCCGCTGTACCGCCGCCCGTTTGTTGAAAACGGGCAGACGGTCATGCGCTACGGCATCACCTTCAACCTCATCGAGCCGACGTTTGCCGCCAAAGTGCGCTTTGCCGGCTACCAGACGATGAATTTCGTCCGGCTCATCCGCATCAGCCTGGGCCAGCTCATCAGCGGCCAGGCGGGGATAAGGGACCTGTCCGGCCCCGTGGGAATTGTGTCCGTCGTCAACGAGATGGGGCAGAGCACGGAGATGACCGTGCGCGAAAAGCTTCTGAACATCGCCTACTTCTTCTCGTTTATCGCGGTCAACCTCGCGGTGTTCAACCTCCTGCCCATCCCCGCGCTCGACGGCGGCCGCATTCTGTCGATGTTCCTGATCCTCATCGCCGAGCGCATCAGCCGCAAGAAGGTCAGCCCCAAGTACGAAGGGTACTTCCACGCGGCGGGGTTTATCCTGCTCATGGGGCTTGCGCTCTTCGTGCTGATAAACGACGTGCTCAAGATTGTCGGAAATGGCTAAGAAGTCCATCGCGGTGGGCGCCCTTCGGATCGGCGGCGGGGCGCCCGTCACCGTCCAGTCCATGACAAACACAAGCACCGCCGATATTGAGGCCACACGGGCGCAGATTAAGCGCCTTGAGGAAGCCGGGTGCGATATTGTGCGCGTCGCCGTGCCCGACTTAGCGTCGGCGCGCGCCATCGCCGCCCTCAAGGAGACGGCGCGCGCACCCCTCGTGGCCGACATCCACTTTGACTACCGCCTCGCCCTCGAGGCGATCGCCGCCGGGGCGGACAAGATCCGCCTCAACCCCGGGAACATCGGCTCGCCCGAGCGGGTGCGGGAAGTGGCGGCAGCCTGCCGGGAAAAGGGCGTGCCCATCCGCATCGGCGTCAACGGCGGGAGCCTTGAGAAGGAGATTTTAGCGCGGCACGGGGGCGTGACGCCCGAGGCGCTCGTGGAGAGCGCGCTGGGCCACGTGCGGCTGCTCAACCGGTTTGATTTCGACGATATCTGCATCTCCGTCAAAGCGTCCGACGTGCGCGTGACCGTCGCGGCGTACCGGCTGCTTGCCGAACGGACGGACTATCCCCTGCACCTTGGCGTCACCGAGGCGGGGACGGAGTACATGGGGATTATCAAATCGGCCGCCGGCATCGGCGCGCTGCTTTTGGACGGCATCGGGGACACCATCCGCGTCTCCCTCACCGCCGACCCGGAGCGGGAGGTCAGGGCGGGCATCGCGCTTTTGCGCGCTCTCGGATTGCGCAAAACGGGCGCTCAGGTCATCTCCTGCCCCACCTGCGGGCGCACGCAGATTAACCTGATTGAGATTGCCGCGGAAGTGGAAAAGCGGCTGGAGGGGATAAAGAGGCCCATCACCGTTGCCGTCATGGGCTGTGCTGTCAACGGCCCCGGGGAGGCAAGACAGGCCGACTACGGCATCGCCGGCGGTCGCGGGGAGGGCGTGCTGTTCAAAGGCGGGCGGGTGCTCCGGAAAGTGCCGATGGAGCACCTCGTCGACGCGCTGATGGATCTCATCGAAAGCGACTTATGAGAAAGCCGCTCTTTTGCGGCCGCGAAAGAGAGAGAGTGGAACTTGAGTCAGCAACAGGCCGTACCGTTTTTTGAAATGTTCAGCTGCTGCGCGGACGACCAGTCCCTTGCGGCTGTCTTACATAAAACGAAAGTAATCAGCGCCACCGTCGACCGCGAAAACCGCATCATGCGGGCGACGATCCTGTTTCCCCGGCCCATGGCGCCGGTGGACATCGCGGCGGTGGAGGAGGGCATCGCCGAGGAGTTCGGGCTGAAACTCGTCACCGTCTCGCCCGTCTACCCGAAGAGCGCCGCGCCAAAAAAAACGGCGGCCGAGAAGAAGCAGGATGCCGTTTTGTACGGGCGCGCGCCGTCCGGCAGCGTCACGCCGATGGACAAGATCACCCTCGAGATGGGGAAGGCGACGGTGCGCGGCGAGATTTTCGACGTGCAGCACCGCGAAATTCCCAAGCGCGGCGCGTGGGTAATGCAGTTTGACATGACGGACTACACAAACTCCATCCGCGTGTCAAAGTTTTTAACCGATCCAAACGCCGGCGAAATCGTCTCGAAGATAAAGCCGGGGCTGTTCGTTACCGTCTCGGGGGTGCTCAGCCTCAACCGCTTCGACGGCGAAATGGTTCTGGAGCCGACGGGCATCGCCCTTACCGAGCGGGAAAAGCGGCGGGACACGGCGCCGGAAAAGCGCGTGGAGCTGCACCTGCACACGCGCATGTCCGCCATGGACGCGCTCACGGACGTGAAGGAGGTCATCACGCGCGCCATCGAGTGGGGCCACCCCGCCATCGCCATCACGGACCACGGCGTCGTGCAGTCGTTTCCCGACGCGATGCACGCCGCGGGCGACAAAATCAAGGTCATCTACGGCGTGGAGGGGTACTTTATCAACGACGTGGACAGCCGCCTTGCCGTCTTCGGCGACTGCGCCGGCACGCCGGAGGACGAAATCGTCGTCTTCGACATCGAGACGACGGGCCTGTCCACAACGCGCGACGCGATTACGGAAATCGGCGCCGTCATCATGAAGGGCGGCGTGGAAACCGGCCGCTTCCAGACGTTCGCCAACCCCGGGCGGCCCATCCCGCCCTCGATTACGCAGCTGACCGGCATCTCCGACGAGGACGTCAAGGACGCCCCCTCGCAGAAGGAGGCGGTGAAGGCGTTTTTAGAGTTTGCCGGCGGGCGCGTTCTCGCCGCGCACAACGCCAGCTTCGACATCGGGTTTATCTACGAGGCGTGCCAGAAGTACGGGCTTGACTTTAAGCCGCGGTTTGTGGACACACTCGCCCTCGCCCGCGCGCTGTTTCCCGACATGAAAAGCCACAGGCTCGATAGCGTCGCCGCGCGCCTGGGGCTGCCCGAGTTTAAGCACCACCGCGCCTCGGACGACGCCGTGACAGCCGGGCTCGTCCTCGCGAAGCTCTTTGACATGCTGCGGGAGGAGGGCGTGGAGGATCTTTCCCAGATTAACGATTACGTTTCGAAAAAAACGGTGGGAGAGATTCACCACCGCCAGAGGCCCCGGCACATCATCATCCTCGCGAGGACGCAGGCGGGGATAAAAAACCTCTACAAGCTCATCACGAAAAGCCACCTCGAGACGTTCCACCGCTACCCGATTATCTTAAAAAGCGACCTGATGGCCCATCGCGAAGGGCTGCTCATTGGCTCGGCGTGCGAGGCGGGGGAAGTGTTCGAGGCCATCGTGGAAGGGCGCAGCCGGCTTGAGCAGCAGCGCCTTGCCGCGTTTTACGATTACCTTGAGATTCAGCCGCTGTGCAACAACGCCTTCATGCTCCACGGGGAGCGGCCGAGGGCGCGGAGCATGGAGGATTTGAAAAACTTTAACCGCCGCGTGGTGGAGCTGGGGCGGGAGATCGGCCGCCCCGTCGTCGCCACGACGGACGCGCACTTCCTCGACCCGGAACACGAGATCTTCCGCCGCATCCTGCTCTACGCAAAGGAATTTCCCGACCCGGACAGGGAGCTGCCGCTTTATTTCCGCACGACGGACGAGATGCTCGAGGAGTTTTCCTACCTCGGCGAGGAGACGGCGTACGAAGTCGTCGTGGCGAACACGCGCAAAATCGCCGAGATGATCGAGCCGGTCCGCCCGCTGCCGCCGGCGAAAAAGCTCTTCACCCCGAAGATTGAAAACAGCGCCGAGGAGCTCAAAGCCCTCGTCTACGGGAGAATGCGCGAGCTGTACGGCGACAACCCGCCCGACATCGTCAAAAACCGCGTCGACACGGAGCTGGGGGACATCCTCGCCCGCAATTACGACGTCATTTACATGAGCGCGCAAAAGCTCGTGGCCGACTCGCTGAAAAACGGCTACCTCGTCGGCTCGCGCGGCAGCGTCGGCTCCTCCATCGTGGCGTTCCTCGCGGGAATCACGGAGGTCAACGCCCTGCCGGCCCACTACCGCTGCCCCAACTGCCGGCACAGCGACTTTGAATCGGGGAAAGGGTACGGCTGCGGCGCCGACATGCCGGACAAAAACTGCCCGGTGTGCGGCACGCCGTACAAAAAAGACGGGTTTGACATCCCCTTCGAGACGTTCCTCGGCTTCGGCGGCGACAAGGTCCCCGATATCGACCTCAACTTCTCCGGCGAATACCAGGCGCGGGCGCACAAGTTCACGACGGAGCTGTTCGGCGCCGACCACGTCTTCCGCGCCGGCACCATCGGCACCGTCGCGGAAAAGACGGCCTACGGCTATGTGAAAAAGTACCTCGAGGCCACGGGAAGGCGCGTGTCGCGGGCGGAGGAAAACCGCCTGGCGCGCGGGTGCGTCGGCGTCAAGCGCACGACGGGCCAGCACCCGGGCGGGCTCATCGTCATCCCGCAGGACATGGAGATCGCCGACTTCTGCCCGGCGCAGTACCCGGCCGACGACAAGGAAAGCGGCGTCATCACCACCCACTTTGAATACCACAGCATGGAGGACAACCTCCTCAAGCTCGACGAGCTCGGGCACGATGACCCGACGATGATTAAAATGCTCGAGGACCTCACGGGTGTGAGCGCCCGGGAGATCCCGCTCGACGACCCGGAGACGATGGCCATCTTCAAGTCGCCGGAGCCGCTGGGCCTGCCGCGCGGGGACGAGATTATCGGCGAGACGGGCTCCATCGGCATTCCCGAGTTCGGCACGGACTTTACCCGACAGATGCTCCGCGACACAAAGCCGGAAAACTTCGACACGCTCATCCGCCTGTCCGGCTTCTCCCACGGCACGGACGTGTGGCTCGGCAACGCCAAGGACCTCATTTTGAGCGGCACGGCCACCATCAGCGAGACCATCGGCTGCCGCGACGACATCATGCTCTACCTCATCTCAAAGGGCATGGACGAAAAGTACGCCTTTAAAATCATGGAGAGCGTGCGAAAGGGCAAGGGCTTGCCGGACGGCGCGGAGGAGAAGATGCGGGAGCTTGGCGTGCCCGACTGGTACATCACCTCCTGCAAGAAGATCAAGTACCTCTTCCCGAAGGCCCACGCCGTGGCGTACGTCATGATGGCCTTCCGCATCGCCTGGTTTAAGGTGCACTATCCCCTCGCCTTCTACAGCGCGTATTTCTACCGCCGCAGCCAGAAGGACGCCTTCGACGCGGAGATGATGACGCGCGGCATCGACGTGGTCACCGCGAAAATCCGCGAGCTGCGCTCGGCGCAGGAGATGAAGGGGAAGGACGAGGACCTGCTCACCACGCTGGAGGCCTGCTACGAGTTTTACAAGCGCGGATTTTCCTTCGCGCCCATCGACCTGTACGAGTCCGACGCGGTAAAGTTCAACATCGTGGGGGACAGGCAGCTGCGCCCGCCCTTCGTGGCCATCACGGGGCTCGGCGACGCCGCCGCGCGGGACATCGTCGCCGGGCGCGCGGGGAGGAAGTTTATCTCCGTCGAGGAGCTGCAGATTACCTGCCCGAAGGTCTCGCGGGCGCACATCGAGCAGCTGCGCAGCCTCGGCGTCCTCGATGGGCTGCCCGAGACGAGCCAGATGACGCTGTTTTAGGAAAAACAAAACCGCCCGGTTGCCGCATATCCGGGCGGTTTTTTTGTTTTTGGAGAGGCGCGCGTGAGGAAAGCGCGCGGCTTTTTTATATTTGGCTGTTTGCGGCGCGTATGCGCGGCGCGTGATGCGGGAAAAGCTAAGTCGTCTGGTGCGCTTTAGGCTCGTAGCGCGCGAGCGTGTCGCGCAAAAGGCTTGTAAACTCGTCGACCGCGCTCTGGGGCGCGAGGATTTTCGCCTCGCCGCCAAATCCCGCAACCCACGCGTAAAACAGGGGGCTTAGGATCACGGGCGCCTGAAAGGTGAACGTATCCTCCCCCGAGGGGACGAGGATGACGTCCTTCCCGAACCGGTCGATGACGACGCCGGCAAGGCGGTTTTTCATTTCAAGGCGCACCGTCTCCTCCCGCCCGCTGTACATCGAGAAGAAGGGCCGCAGATACTGGCCGATGTCAAGCTGCCTGTAGTGCTCAAGGCCCCCGCGGGGTGAGTCCGTGACCTCAATTTCCGCCATCTTGTCGACGCGGAAGTGCTTAATTTTGCCGGCTTCGTCGTCGAAGGCGATGAGGTAGTAGTTGTCGTCGTTCCACGTGAGCGTCCAGGGGCTGACGACGTACCGCGCCCCGCCGCGGCGGAAGATCTTTTCCTTCGTCACGGCGTACTGGAAATAGCGGAAGCTGATTTTCCGCCCCGCCGCGATGCCGCTGTGAATCGCGTCGATGTTGTAGTAGATGCTCTCGTTCATCGTCTTGACGCGGTTTCTGACGAACACCTGCCGGTGCAGCGTCCGCGCCAGGTGCACGCTCGTCAGGCGCTCGATTTTCGAGATGAGCTCGGCGGATTTCCTGTGCGTGATGAACTTGGAGGACTGCACGCTGTCGACAAGCAGCCGCAGCTCCGGCAGCTCGAACATCCTGTCGGCGAGGAAATAGCGCGTCGTCTTCGAGCGGACGGCGACGATGTTCATCCCGAACCGGCGGAGGGTTTCGATGTCGTCGTACAGGCTCTTGCGCTCGGCCGTGACGCCGTAGCCGGCAAGCTCCGCGATAAGCTCGGCGAGGGACAGGGGGTGCTCCTCGTCCGTCTTTTCTTCGAAAATCTGCTTAAGGTACAGCAGCTTGAGCTTCTGGTTGGGCGATTTCGGCATAATCTCCCTCCTCCGCCATGAGCATACATCATTTTCCGCCCGGCGCGCAAGGCTCCTTTACCGCACGAACACGCACGCGGCCGCGGCGACGGCGAGCACGCTGAAAATGACGTTCCAGATCTCGGCGCTGTCGAGGGATTTTTTCCTGCGGCAGGAGGGATGGCGGATGATGCGGGCGCTTTGGCGGGCGCGGCCCGGGAGTAAGAAAGCCGTGGTGTGTCTCTGATAGGCGTGCATGGCGCGGCCTCCTTTATTCAGGCCGGCGCGCGCGCAGCTCCTCGCGCGCTTCGCTCACGCTGTCCGCCGAGAAAAGAAACTTCCCGCTCTCGTCGTAAACTTCGATATGCCCGTTGTTGCTTTTGAAAACGTAATCCATCGCACTGCGTCCCCTTTCCGTTTCATCTTACACTTTGAGTATAGAACCCAAAGTGTCCGATAAAACGGACAGTGCGGAGGGAAAACGGGGAAATTTATGTTTTCCGGAACTGATTTACGGGAGCGCGGGGAGCGTGCTTTTGCCGGAGATGAGGATATGCGGGCTTTTTGACGGGTCAAGCCAGCCGAAGATGCGCTGCATGGCGGCGCGGGGGACGGCGACGCAGCCGCGCGTGGGCTCTATGCCGACGTGGAGGAAGATGGCCGAGCCGCGCCCGGGGATGCGCGAGACCGTGTTGTACCCGATGACGAGGGCCATCTCGTACGCCTCGGGGAAGTCGATGAGATGCTCCGCGCTGCGCCACGAGACGCCGTCCGTTTTTTCAACCCACTGGTTATACTGTGGGGAGAGGGGGTCGTCAACCCAGTAGCTTTGGGGCGTGATGCGCCGGTAGGGCATTTTCGTCTTCCCTTTTTCGTGGATGCCGAAGGCCATCCCCAGCGTGTACAGGCCGATGGGCGTGGCAAAGTCGCCTTCGCGCTTGTGCTTGGTGACGCCGGCGGCGCCGACGTATCCCGAGATGGTGTGGCCTTTTTGCCGCCAGGCGCCGCCTGAGTGCTCGCACAGGTGGATGCCGGCGCGGGAGCGCTCGGGCGTGACGACGATGAGCTGGCGGCATTCGGGAGGAAGCGCGGGGAGGGAGTCGGGACAGTCTGCGGGAATATCGGGCATAATGCGTCCTCCTTCTTGATAATGACCGGAATGTATGATATGTATAGTATAGACAGCGGCATGTCTGACGGCCCGCTATGGGCGGGCCGGTCCGGGCGCCGCCCGGGCTTCGCGGAAACGGGCCTGACACGGACCGCGGACGAGCCCGAATTGCAAGGAGGGTTTTAACTTGATATCGCATGGCAAGGACATTAAGATTTTTGCCGGAAACTCCAACAAACCGCTGGCGGAGAGTATATGCCGCCACATCGGGATTCGGCTGGGGGACTCCGTCGTCACCAAGTTTTCCGACGGCGAGATCTCCGTTTCGCTTTACGAATCCGTCCGCGGTTCGGATGTTTTTATCATTCAGTCCACCTGCCAGCCGGTGAACGACAATCTCATGGAGCTTCTCATCATGATCGACGCGTGCAAGCGCGCCTCGGCGGGCAGAATCACCGCGGTGATTCCATATTTTGGATACGCTCGACAGGACAGGAAAGCCAAAGCCAGAGACCCTATATCCGCGAAGCTGGTTGCCAATCTCATCACCTCGGCCGGGGCTGACCGGGTGCTCACGATGGATTTGCACGCGACGCAGATACAGGGCTTTTTTGATATCCCCGTCGACAACCTGCTCGCCAGCCCGCTGTTTGCCGAGTTCTACACGAAGAAATTCGGGGAGAATGCCGAAAACGTCGTCGTCGTCTCGCCGGACGTCGGCTCCGTCGCCCGGGCGCGCACGTTCGCGCTGAAACTGGGACTGGGCCTTGCCATTATCGACAAGCGGCGCGAAAAGGCCAACCAGTCGGAAGTTATGAACATCATCGGCGACGTGCGCGGGAAAGACGTCATCCTCTTCGACGACATGGTCGACACCGCCGGCAGCCTTGTCGGCGCGGCGAAAGCCCTCGTGGAGACGGGCGGCGCGAAGACGATTTACGCCTGCGCCACGCACGGCGTCCTCTCCGGCGCCGCCATCTCGCGCATTAACGACAGCCCGATCGAGGAGCTCATCTTCACGGACACGATTCCCTATCCCGCCGGGCAGGCTGTGAGCGGGAAGATTAAGTATATCTCCGCCGCGCCGCTCTTTGCCGAGGCGATCGACCGCGTCTACGAAGAAGTCTCCATTTCCACGCTGTTCCGTTAAACGGATATGGCCTGGGGCGCACTGAAAAAGATGCTCTTTCACAAAGCCGCGGGCGTGGGCTGGATCGTCGTGTTTCTCGGCAACCCGGGGGACAAGTACGTAAGAACGCGCCACAACGCCGGATTCATGGCGGCTGGCGAGATGGAAAAGCGCGCCGGCGTGCGCATCAACCGCTTGAAATTCAAGGCGCTCACGGCGGTGGCCGACATCGGCGGCGCGCGGGTGCTGCTCATGAAGCCGCAGACGTACATGAACCTAAGCGGCGGCGCCGTGCAGGAAGCGATGAAGTTTTACAAGGTGCCCCTCGAGCGCGTCATCGCGGTGTCGGACGACGTGTCGCTCCCCCTCGGGAAGCTGCGGATCCGCCGCAGCGGCTCGGCGGGCGGCCACAACGGCCTGAAGGACATCATCGCAAAGTGCGGCGGGGAGGGGTTCCCGCGCGTGAAAATCGGCGTCGGCGCCCCGCCAAACCCCGAGATGGATATGGCCGACTGGGTGCTCTCGTCCTTTACGCCGTCGGAGATGGCCGTGATGGCGGAGGCGGCCCGCCGCGCGGCGGAAGCGGTGGAGGTCATTATCTGCCGCGGTATCGACGCGGCGATGAACACATACAATTAATGCAATTTAATTATAAAATAAAACGCAAAACAAGAAAACCGGGGGTTTTACTGCCCCCGGTTGTTATTTATGCTCTATTTTCCGCTTTATGCGCAGAAGCGGTGCTTTCCGATGACGGTAATCAGCGGGCGCGACCAGATCCACGCGCTGGTGGCGGTGGCGGGGTTAAAGTAGTAGATGGCGCCGCCGGACGGGTCCCACCCGTTCAGGCAGTCCTGCGCCGCGCGGTAGGCGCTTTCGGACACGGGCTGGTCAAACTGGCCGTCGTACAGGCAGGAGAAGGCGCCCGGCTGGTAGATGACGCCCGCGATGGAGTTGGGGAAGGACGGGTGCCTGACCCGGTTGAGCACCACCGCGCCGACGGCCACCTGCCCGATATACGGCTCGCCGCGCGCCTCCGCGGAAATCAGGCGCGCGAGCAGATGCAGGTCGTTTGACTGCGGCGTGGCACCCGAGGAGGACTGGATGCCCATGGCGGCGAGCGTCTGGTCGCCGGCGATGCCGTCGACGTAAAGGCCGTTGCGCTGCTGGAAGTATCGGACGGCCTGTTCCGTCGCCGGCCCGTAGATGCCGTCGACAGAGCTGAAATAATACCCCCAGCTTTTCAGCTTCTGCTGAATCTGCGTGACCACCGAGCCGGTCGATCCCCGGCGGTAGACGGCCGCGTCGGCCTTCTGGATCTCCTGGAAGAGGGAGATGATGATGATATTGAGGATAAAGATGATCGCCAGCGAGATGGCGAGCTTCTTTCTGTTCGGCAACGCGAAAACTCCTTTGCTAGAGTTTATTCCGTGCATTTAGTGTACGAGAAAGCGGTAAAAGTTATGAGATGAAAAATTTAGCGCTTTTTGATTAAAGAGCCTTTCGCTTGCGGCCCTGGCGTAAAAAGTCTCTTGCACTCAGCTCAGGGGCAAAAGAAAGCCCCGGGCCGCAAGCCCGGGGGCGCAAAAAAGCCCCGGGGTTTCCCGGGGCTTTCGCTTTTTTTTGGATTAATATGCGCGGGTGTTTTTCTCCTCGGCAATCTGAGCGATGAACGTCTCAAGGTCCATCGCGCCCACGTCGCCGACGGAGCGCTTGCGGACGGCGACGGTGCCCTGCTCGGCTTCCTTGTCGCCGACGACGAGCATGTAGGGGATCTTCCGCACCTGCGCCTCGCGGATCTTAAACCCGATTTTCTCGTTGCGCGTGTCCGTCTCGACGCGGAAGCCGGCGTCGTCAAGGCGCTTTGCCACGCTCACGGCGTATTCGGTGCTGCGGTCCGTAATCGGGAGGACGATGACCTGGACGGGCGCGAGCCACAGGGGGAACGCGCCGGCAAAGTGCTCCGTCAGGATGCCGATAAAGCGCTCGAGGGAGCCGAAGGCGGCCGTGTGGAGCATGACGGGGCGGTGCTTGAGCCCGTCGGGGCCCGTGTACTCCAGCTCGAAGCGCTCGGGCATCTGGAAGTCGAGCTGAATCGTGCCGCACTGCCACGTCCGGCCGATGGCGTCGGTGAGGTGGAAGTCGATTTTCGGGCCGTAGAAGGCGCCGTCCCCTTCGTTGAGGACGTAGTCGCGGCCCATGCTCTCCAGAACGTCTTTCAGCACGCGCTCGCTGCGCTCCTTCATCTCCGGCGTGCCGATGAAGTTTTCCGGGCAGGTGGAAAGCTCAAGATAATAGGAAAAGCCGAAGGTGGCGTAGATGCTGTCGATTTTCTCGATGACGCCGGCGATTTCGGAGGCCATCTGGTCTTCCGTCATGAAGATGTGCGCGTCGTCCTGCGTGAAGGCGCGCACGCGCATCAGGCCGTGCAGCGCGCCGGAGAGCTCATGCCGGTGGACGAGGCCCAGCTCCGCCACGCGCAGCGGCAGGTCTTTATACGACCACATGCGGCGCTTGTAGGCGAGCATGCCGCCCGGGCAGTTCATGGGCTTGACGGCGTACGTGTCGCCGTCGATTTCCGTAAAGTACATGTTCTCCTTGTACTTATCCCAGTGGCCGGAGCGATGCCAGAGGTCCTCGTTGAGGATAATCGGCGTCTTAATCTCCTGGTACCCGCGCTTGCGGTGCAGGTCGCGCCAGTAGTTTTCAAGCTCGTTGCGGATGACCATGCCGTTGGGGAAGAAGAACGGGAAGCCGGGGCCTTCCTCAAAGACGGCGAACAGGTCAAGCTCCCTGCCGAGCTTGCGGTGGTCGCGCCGCTTGGCTTCCTCGATGCGGGCAAGGTGCGCGTCCAGCTCCGCTTTCGACATAAAGCAGGTGCCGTAGATGCGCTGGAGCATCTTGTTGTTCGAGTCGCCGCGCCAGTACGCGCCGGTGCAGCTGGTGAGCTTAAAGGCGTTGGCCTTGACGCGGCCGGTGTTGTCCAGGTGCGGGCCGGCGCACAGGTCCGTAAAGTCGCCCTGGCGGTAGAAGCTGATGACGGCGTCTTCCGGCAGGTCGTTGATGAGCTCGATTTTATACGGCTCGTCCTTCATGAGCTCGAGCGCCTTTTCGCGGGGCAGCTCGAAACGCTCGAGGGGGAGCTTTTCCTTGATGATGTTTTTCATCTCGGCCTCGATGCGCTCGAGGTCTTCCGGCGAGAAGGGCTCCGGCACGTCGAAATCGTAGTAGAACCCGTCCTCAATCGCCGGGCCGATGGCGAGCTTGGCGTGCGGGAAAAGGCGTTTGACGGCGTGCGCCAGTATATGGGCGGTGGTGTGCCGGTAAGCCTTTTTAAACTCCGCGTTTTCAAATGTGTATTCGGACACTCAGGTCATCTCCTTCTGGCCACAGCCGCTTAATCTGGCTGAAAATGGCGCTAAAAAAGCACTTATGCGTCTAGAAATCTAAATTATCACGTTCGTTATACGCTGTCAAGCGCGCAATCTCCCCTGGCAAAAGCTGCAGGCATAAAGATATTTTCCGATTGTTTTATATTTCTTCATACATTCGTCATAAACTTGCTTTATGATACAGCCAAAACCTGATAGGGATAAAACCCTGGACCATGGGAAAAGACTTTTGTATAATTATGGTTACGACTTCGGGCGACAGGAGGTAATGCGTTATGCTCTATAACGAGAACAACCGGTACGACCCCAATTTTGGCGGGCCGTCTCAGAATGGCGAAAACGGGGAAGAAAAGAGCTACACCGTCCGCTACGAGCCGTGGCAGACGCCCCTGCGCCGCGAGAGCAAGGCGGCTCAGTACGATCCCCCGCCCGGGGCCTACAACGCGCGCACGACGGAGGCGCCCGCGCCTCCGAAGAAGAAGCGCTCGCGCGCGCCTGCGAGGGTTGCCGCGCTGCTTCTTGCCTGCGCGGTCGTCTCCGGCGCTGCGGCTTACGGCGGCGCGCGCCTTGCCTGGAGCCAGTACACCCCTGAGGTCTACGGATATACATCGCCGGCGCCGTCTCCCCTCGTGCCGGCGCAGAGCACGGGCGGCGCGAAGGACACGAACACAACGCCCGTCTACACCGGCGAAGTGATGCCCGCCGAGCGCATCTATGAGCTCGCGCTCACGCAGGTCGTCGGCGTGAACACCGACGTGAAGACGAACATCTTCGGCCAGGAGACGTCGCGGGCGGTGTCCGGCTCCGGCTTTATCGTCTCGGAGGACGGGTACATCGTCACGAACTACCACGTCATCTCCTACGCCGCCGAGTACGGGTATGACCTGACCGTCATGCTGCGGGACGGCTCCTCGTATCCTGCGAAAATCATCGGCTTCGACAAGGACATCGACGTGGCCGTCATCAAAATCGACGCGAGAGGCCTCAACCCCGTCACCATCGGCAACAACGAGAACATGAAGGTGGGCGAGACGGTCTACGCCGTGGGCAACCCCCTCGGCGAGCTGGACTACACCATGACGAGCGGCATCATCAGCGCTCTCGACCGCGTCATCAGCGTCGACTCGTCCACGCGGATTAACATGTTCCAGTTTGACGCGGCGGTCAACTCCGGCAACTCCGGCGGGCCGGTGTACAACTCCCGGGGCGAGGTCGTGGGTATCGTCTCGGCCAAGTACTCGTTTACGGGCGTGGAGGGCCTCGGCTTTGCCATCCCGATTAACGACGTGGTGGACATCGTCAACCAGCTGATGACGACGGGCCATATCTCCGGCAAGCCGGCCATGGGCGTCTCCGTGCGCACGATTACGCCGGAGGCGGCGGAGTATTACGGGCGCGTCGTCGGCGCCGGCGTGGAGAAGGTGCAGCCCGGTTCGGCGGCCGACAAGGCGGGCATCAAGGTGGGCGACATCATCATCAAGCTGGGCGACTATGAGATTACGTCCGTGGAAGACCTCATCTTCTACAAGCGCAAGTTCAAGGCCGGCGACACCACGACCATCACCGTCAACCGCGGCAAGGAGGAAATCGTCCTCGAGATTACCTTCGACGAGGAAGGCGTTACGCCCACGGCGAGCACGCCGTTTGACAACGAATAAAACGAATAAAACAAAGCCCTCCCGAAGCGGAGGGCTTTGCTTTTCCCTTGCGGGAGGATGCGCCGCCGTGTATAATAGATGAAAACTGAATAAAAGCCGTCCGGTGCCCCCTGACGGGGGAGAATAGGGAATCGGAAATCGAGCGGTCCCACCACTGTATGCGGGGAGTTCTTTTCGAAAGGCGCTAAAAGCGCCTGCGTGCCACTGGCCTTAAGGCTGGGAAGGCGAAAAGCGCTGTGATCCGCGAGCCAGGAGACCTGCCGGGCGGCGTGTATCCCGCCGGGGAGGACGGGGCACTCAGCAGGATGATGGTAAAATCCTCGAGTTTTTGCCGCGGGCTTAAGGCCCGCCGCGAAAGCTTGAGGATTTTTTTCTTCCTCCCGGAAAAACTGTTTTACGAGGTGCGGCATGAAAATCCTTCGCAAGATCCAGGGGCATGACTTGTCGGAGAAATACCTCATCGAGCTGGACGATCAGAACACAGTCGAGGCCATCTATATGTGCGACCCTGAGCGGACGCTCACGTTTTCCAGCACGCTGTGCGTCTCGTCGCAGGCCGGCTGCGCGGTCGGCTGCGCCTTCTGCGCCACCGGCCGTCAGGGGCTTGCGCGAAGTCTTGAGGAGAGGGAAATCGTCGGGCAGGTTCTTCTTGCCGTAAAGGACGGCGGAAAAAAGCGCATGCCGCTTGAGGCCGTGGTCTTTGCGGGAATGGGCGAGCCGTTGTATAATATGGAAAACGTCACCGCCGCCATGCTCTCCCTGCGGGACGAGCTGGGGATAAGCCGCCATGAGCTGGCCACGGCGGGCGTCGCGCCGAAAATCGGGGAGATGGCGCGCTTTTCGCGGGAGACGGGGATAATGATCCGCCTCAACCTCTCCCTGCACGCGCCGACAGATGAAAAGCGCGCGCAATTGATTCCCCTCACGGCGCGGTACGACATCAAAACCCTTCTCGACGCGGCGGAAGGGTACGCGCACATGACGGGCGCCACCGTCCGGGTGCGGTACATGCTCATCAGGGGCCTTAACGACTCGGAGGAGGACGCGCGGGCGCTCATCCGGCGGCTTCGGGGGCGGCCCTTTAAGCTCATCCTCTCGGGGTACAACGACAACGGCATCGCGGGGCTGGAGCCTGTCAGCCGCGCGGACATCGAGGCGTTTTACAACCGCGTGAAAGGCGAGATTCCCTGCGGGATTTTCCGCAGCTTCGGCGCGGAGATTGCGGGCGGGTGCGGCCAGCTGCGCCGGATTTACTGTGAAAATAAACGGGACGGAGTAGAGATATGGTAAAGACAATCTGCGTGTTCAGTTCGTCGAGCAATACAATTGACAAGGCCTATTTCGAAGCGGCTCTCGCGCTCGGCCGCGCCATGGCGCAAAAGGGCGCCGCGCTCATCTTCGGCGGCGGGGACACGGGCCTGATGGGCGCGTGCGCGCGGGGCGTGCACAGCGCGGGCGGGAAAGTCATCGGCGTCATCCCCGAGGCCCTCAATGAAAAGGGGATAGTCTACGAAGCGTGCGACGAGCTTGTCGTGACGAAGGGCATGCGCGAGCGCAAGGGCGTCATGGACGAGCGGGCGGACGCGTTCATCGCCCTGCCGGGGGGATTTGGCACCATCGAGGAGATCATGGAGATTATCACCCTCAAGCAGCTGCGGTACCATACAAAGCCCATCGTCATCCTCAACACAAAGGGCTTTTACACGCCGCTGCTTGAGATGCTGCGGCAGGTCGTGGCGCAAAACTTCGCCAAACCGGAGTGCATGGAGCTGTTTTTCGTGGCGGACACGCCTGAGGCGGCCCTCGGCTATATCGAAAGCTATACGCCCGAGGCGTGTTCCCAGCGGTGGCTGACGGACGTGGACGCGCCGTTCCCCGGCGGACACGAGCCGCAGCGCGCATCCGCGCCTGAACAGGGAAGCGCGCCGAAAGAGGCGTTTTGCAAGCTGGAGATTTTTATCCCCGAGACGCATTTTAAGCCTTTGTGCGAGGTGCTGCGGAGCGTCGGCGCCGGGTGCGTGGGCAATTACGACAGCTGCCTGTCCGTCACGAAAGTGACGGGGTACTGGCGGCCGCTGCCCGGCAGCCACCCGTACGACGGGGAAATCGGCGTGCTGCAGTCGGCGCCGGAGCTGAAGGTGGAAGTCCTCTGCCGAAAGGAGCGGCTACATGAGACGATTGCCGCCGTGAAAAAGGCGCACCCTTACGAAGTGCCGGTGATTAACGCCATCGAGCTTGCGGCGACGGGACTGTAAGCGCCGCGGCTTGGGGGAACGACGCCCATTGGCGGCGATAAAAAACGCGTAGAAAAGACGGCGCGCGGCGTGGGGAAACGTCACCGCGCGGCAGACGTGAATACAAAAGGTCTATTACCATGAGCTTTCATGGCAATAGACCTTTGTTGTCATGTTAAGCCCTAAAAACAAAGCCGGCTTGCCAACAAAGTCTCTATTTAGCCTTGTCGTATTCCTTGCGGAGATTGCCGATTTTCTTATCGCTTCGCGCGTCGGAATCATCGGGTCTGTTGATTTGAACGGAATTTCTGGGCAGCCCGTATGTCTTTTCAATGTGCCTTTCGATGGAGCCGACCGTCGCGTCGTCGCGTGCGCTGCGGTATCTTCTGCCTTTTTCATTTCTCTCGCTCATTCATGAAACCACCATTCTGAAGAATTAATATTTACTTGCCCAAATAAACATTGATTTCCAGCGCTTTTATCTTAACATCAGCTCTTCGCGTTTACAAGCGATTTTTCCTTTTCAAAAAAAGTCTCCGGTTGGCAGGGCGCCGGACCGACTGGCCGTTTATAGATTTTTCCTATACAGAGGTTTTGAGGCAAGGCTGAACCGGCCTTCAGATTGCGTTGGCAAAGACTGTTTTAGTTTGACTGACGAGCCATTCATATCTGAGAAATGGTTCAATACACTTTTCATACGGTTCTCCCACCGCGCGGGAAGAATATCTCAAACAGCCTGCCGCGAAAACGAAAAACGGCAAAGCGAAAGCTTTGCCGTTTGCCGTTTGCTTCGTTACTTGTTATCATCGAACTACACGCTCAACCGCGCGGCCTCCTCCGGCGGGACGTTGTAAAAATCGACCTGCCAGCGCCCTTCTTTGAAGGACAAGCGGCTGACGCCCGTGTTGATAAGAAGCGTCTTGCCCGTGCCGATTTCGCCGCCCGAGCACCGCGCGAGCACGGTGTTGATGGACGCCCCGTGCGACACGACGACGACGCAGTGGTACGTTTCCGCGTAGTCCTCGATGGCGCGGAGCATCCTGTCCGCGACGGCGCCGAGCGGCTCGCTGCCGGCGTCCCGCCCCGAGGCGATGAAGGCGGCCCGCTCCTCGGGCGTAAGGCCGGAGAGGGCGCCGAAATCCCGCTCGATCAGGCGCTCGTCTTCAAGAAGCGGGACGGTGAGCGCCTGCGCGATGGCCTGCGCCGTCACCTTCGCCCTTTGGAGAGGGCTCGTAAGGACGCATCTTGCGGGGAGCGTTTTGAGCGCCTCGGCGCACGACGAGGCCTGGCGCAGCCCGGCGGCGTTGAGCGGGACGTCCTCGCGGCCCTGCAGTTTTCCGGCTTTATTCCAGTCCGTTTCGCCGTGGCGGATTAAGTAGACCGTCATGGGATTCCTCCGTAGGAAGTACGCTAAAGGTATCGCACAGCGAGAAAAGCGGCGAGCGCCGCCTGCGCGAGAAAGATAAGGGGGAGCCCGATCGTAAAGCGGAGGTGGCGCGTTTTATGGCGAAAGACCGCCATGCCGAGCATGGAGCCGAGGCTGCCGCCGAGGAGCGCGTAGAGGAAAAGGCGCTTTTCCGGCGTGCGCCGCCCGTTTCTGACGGCGCTGCGCTTATCCCGGCCCATGCTGATAAATCCGATAAGGTTAATAGCGGTAAAGTAAGCGGCGAGTATTTTTAAGAGCATGCGTGTCTTCCCTTTTTGCGGCGGCTCAAGATTTTTATCAAGCGGCCGCCTTACTGCAATTTATCGCACGTATCAAGACTGCATCGAGGCTATCACACCGCGTGCGATTTGTCAATTTGGCATGAAAGCCGCCTGAAAACGCGCCAGAGGCGGCAAATCCGCCGCTTTCTTGGGGCGGTTGACTTCGCCGGTTGTTTAATCCGGCAAGCGGGGCGCTCGAATTTTGCCGCGCAAAGAGCAAAACTTGCTATTGACAAAACAGGTCCGACTTGCTATTATCATTAAGCGTCGAAGATTTGCTGGTGTAGCTCAGCCGGTAGAGCAGCTGATTTGTAATCAGCAGGTCGGGGGTTCGAATCCGTCCACCAGCTCTTCCTCACCGGAAGCTGGTGAGCAGAAGAATTTAATATATGGGGGAATTCCCGAGCGGTCAAAGGGGGCAGACTGTAAATCTGTTGCCACAGGCTTCGGTGGTTCGAATCCACCTTCCCCCACCAAAGCAAAACGCCTTGTGATGAAAGTCACAAGGCGTTTGTGTTTGTGCAATGGATTTGTCATACTGTGAGCTTAAGCGAATAGCACGCCGCGGACAGGCGAAGCGCGCCCCCACGGGGCGCTTACTTTGATGTGTTTTTGGGCTTTTTGACGCCTTTCGGCATGCGGAGCGTCTCGCTCAGAGCCTGTTTTTCCTTCGCGTTTTCCACGCCGTCGTTGAGCACGTTTTTCTTTTTCAATTTCATCACCTCGGGTTTTACTCCCACCCGTCCGGGGCGATGACGGTCGCCTCGTGGTCGCCGCAGCGGATGCGGTAGACCGTCCCCGCCGTGGGGAGGACGCTCCCGCTTTTGTCGCGGCGGACGCAGGCGCCCGCGCCCAGGTCGAAGCCCCAGAGGGCGGGGATGCTGTGGTGCTCGTCGTACTTTATCTCCATGTCCTTGGCCTTTATCTGGGGAACGCCCTCGTCGCTTATCCCCGCCGAATACACCAGGCCGGGCAGGGCGCGGCGGATATCCTCCACATACTCCTCGGAGAGGACCTCGATGCCGCCTTCCGCCGTGATGCTCACCGGCGTGCCGGTGGGCGAGACGACGGGCACGCCCCCGTCCGGCGCAAAGTCCGCCCAGCTGACGGCCAGAACCTGCCTGCCCGTGACGACGATGCCGGTTTTCTGGCCGGTGATGTCCGAGAGTGTCTTTCGCGTCGCTGTTTTCATCGTGCGCTCCTTTCCATGTTTTTTATCCGGTAAAAGTATGTCCGGCTTTTGAAGGTTTTCCGCGGCCGCGCCGCTGGGAAAGACAGGATGACAAAACGGGCCGGATTATTTGGGCGCGCCGCAAAAAACGCGGGCGGTTCTTGCGTTTTTGACAGGAAATCGGTATAATGGCTGAGATTAGAACAAAACGGCCGGAAAAGGCGCTGAAATTGGAAAAAGTCCCGCTCAATCGGGCAAAATTTTGATATGCGCGGCGCTTTAGGGCGGCGGCGCATAAAATGGGGGCAAAACGCCCCGCAACGCTTAAGTTTCCGGCCGATTCATTGCACAAGTATAAGCGGGCGCCGGTAGAGAAGACGCGGCGGCTTGCGCGCTTTGCGCCGCGCCGCGGAAAACCGGGGCGTTTTTGTCAGGAGGCGCAAGAATGAAGGAATTACCAAAAACATACAACCCCGCGGAAGTGGAAAAGCGCATATATGACCTCTGGATGGAGGGCGGGTATTTCCGCGGCGTCATCGACCCGGAAAAAGAGCCGTTTACCATCGTGATTCCCCCGCCGAACGTCACGGGCCAGCTCCACCTCGGCCACGCGTTCGACGAGACGCTGCAGGACGTGCTCATCCGCCGCAAGCGCATGCAGGGGTACGCCGCGCTGTGGCTGCCGGGGACGGACCACGCCGGCATCGCCACGCAGATTAAGGTCGAGGAGGAGCTGCGCAAGGAGGGGCTGACCCGCTACGACCTCGGGCGCGAGAAGTTCCTCGAGCGTGTCTGGGCGTGGAAGGAGAAGTATGGCAACCGCATCGTCGAGCAGCTGAAAATGCTCGGCAGCTCCTGCGACTGGGACCGCCTGCGCTTTACGATGGACGAGGGCTGCTCCCGCGCCGTGCGCGAAGTGTTCGTCTCCCTCTACGAGAAGGGGCTTATCTATAAAGGCACGCGCATCATCAACTGGTGCCCGAAATGCACGACGGCGCTTTCCGACGCCGAAGTGGAGCACACGGAGCGGCCGGGCAACCTCTGGTACGTGAAGTACCCCGTCAAGGACTCCGACGAATTCCTCGTCGTCGCCACGACGCGTCCCGAGACGATGCTGGGCGACACGGGCGTCGCCGTCCACCCGGACGACGAGCGGTATAAGCACCTTATCGGGAAGACGGCCATCCTGCCGCTTATGAACCGCGAGATCCCCATCATCGCGGACGAATACGTCGACCGCGAGTTTGGCACCGGCTGCGTGAAGATGACGCCCTGCCACGACCCGAACGACTTCGAGGTGGGCCAGCGCCACAACCTCGAGCAGATTCTCGTCATCGACGAAAACGCCCGCATCATCAACGGCGGCAAGTACAACGGCCTTGACCGCTACGAAGCCCGCAAGCAGATTGTGGCCGACCTTGAGGCGCTCGGCCTTCTCGTCAAAGTCGAGCCGCACACCCACAACGTCGGCGGCTGCTACCGCTGCGGCACGACGGTCGAGCCCGTGACAAGCCCGCAGTGGTTTGTGAAAATGGAGCCGCTGGCGAAGGAGGCGCTCAAAGCCGTCGAGGACGGGCGCATCCGCTTCGTCCCCGAGCGCTTTACGAAGATATACAGCAACTGGCTGACAAACGCCCACGACTGGTGCATTTCCCGCCAGCTCTGGTGGGGCCACCAGATCCCCGCGTGGTACTGCGACGACTGCGGCCACATCACCGTCGCCCGGGAAGACCCGGACAAGTGCGAAAAGTGCGGCAGCGCGAACATCCGCCGCGACGAGGACGTGCTCGACACGTGGTTTTCCTCGGCGCTCTGGCCGTTTTCCACCCTCGGCTGGCCGGACAAGACGCCGGAGCTGGAGTACTTCTACCCCACGAGCGTCCTCGTGACGGCGTACGACATCCTCTTCTTCTGGGTGGCGCGCATGATTTTCTCGGGTCTGGAGCACATGAAGGAAGTGCCCTTCCGCACCGTGCTCTTCCACGGCCTTATCCGCGACGCGCAGGGCCGGAAGATGTCCAAATCCCTGGGCAACGGCGTCGACCCCATCGAGGTCATCAACACCTACGGCGCCGACGCGCTGCGGTTTAACATCGTCACGGGCAACTCCCCCGGCAACGACATGCGCTACTATCCCGAGCGCTGCGAGGCGATGCGCAACTTCGCCAACAAGATCTGGAACGCAAGCCGCTTCGTGATGATGAACCTCACCGTCGAGGACTGCAGGCTGCCCGAGACGCTGGAGCTGGAGGACAAGTGGATTCTCTCCAAGCTGAACAGCCTCATCCGCGAAGTCAACGAAAACATGGACAAATTCGAGCTCGGCATCGCCGCCACAAAGATTTACGACTTTATCTGGGACAGCTACTGCGACTGGTATATCGAGCTTGCCAAGCCGCGTTTAAATAGCGGCGACGCGGCGGCGAAAGAGCGCACCGAGCGGGTGCTGCTGTACGTGCTCATGGAGACGCTCAAGCTTCTGCACCCGTTCATGCCCTTTATCACCGAGGCGATTTACCAGGCCCTGCCGCACGAAGGGCCGGCCATCATGGTGGAAAAATACCCCGAGTACAGCGAGGCCCTGTCCTTCCCGAAGGAGGAGGCGGACTTTGAAATCATCATGGCGGCCGTGCGCGCCGTGCGCCAGCGCCGCTCGGAGATGAACGTGCCGCCGTCGAAGCGCCCGCAGCTGTTTATCGTGACGGACAACACTGCCGTCTTCGAGGCGGGGCGCGCCTACCTGTCGAAGCTGGCCTTCGCCGGGGAGCTGACGATCACGTCCGACGCCGCCGCCGTGGACACGAGCCGGTGCGTGACCGTCGTGACGAACGACGCCAAGCTCTATATGCCGCTTGCGGAGCTGGTGGACATCGAAAAAGAGCGCGCGCGCATCACGAAGGAACTCGAAAAGGCGCGGGCAAACCTCGCGGGGCTTATAAAGAAGCTTGAAAACGAGGCGTTCGTGTCGAAGGCGCCCGAGGCGGTCGTGGCCGCCGAGCGGGAAAAGGCGGAAAAGACGCGCGCCCTCATCGAAAACCTCAAGGAGAGCCTTAAGATGCTCTCGTAAGCGGAAGGCGCTCTGCAGGGGCGCGGCATAGCTGATAAAAAACGGATGGACAATCGTCCATCCGTTTTTGGTTTTAAACGCGCCTTTCGCTCCGGCGCGGTAAGCGCCCCTGCTAAAGCGGGCGGCGTGAAGAAAAAGCGCGGCGTCGGGGCGGAAAAGGCGCGAATCGACATAAAACGCGCGGGACATGCCATAAAATACCAGTATAACGCTTGTGCGCGGCTCAATATCCGGAAAAAGACGGGAGGGGTACTATGAACATCCGGTCGACGTTTGAAGACGGCCGCCTCACGATTTACTTTGAGGGCGAGCTGGACCATCACGCCGCGCGGGACGCCCTGCGGCAGATTGAAGAGAGAATCGACGCCACCTGCCCGCGGGAGACTGTCCTTGATTTCAAGGGGCTGACGTTTATGGATTCGTCGGGCATCGCCGTGGTTGTCAAGGCGTACAAGCGGACAAGCCAGGTTGGCGGCAAGCTCAGCGTAACCAATCTCGGGCCGCAGCCGCGGCGCGTGCTGCAGGCGGCCGGGGTTGAGCGGTTTGTGCGTGTTATCGTGACGCCGAAGGAGGTCTGAGTACATAATGACCGAGACGAACAGCTTCAAAATGGAGTTTTTAAGCCGCTCCGCGAACGAGAGCTTCGCGCGCGCCGTCGTGGCGTGCTTTGCCGCGCAGCTTGACCCGACGCTCGAGGAGCTCGGCGACATCAAAACGGCCGTCAGCGAGGCCGTCACAAACTGCATCGTGCACGCCTACCCGGACACCATCGGCAAAATCAGGCTGCGCGTGCGCATACTGGACGGGGACACCGTCGAAATCACCGTGAAGGACTTCGGCTGCGGCATCGAGGACGTGGCCAAAGCCCGCCAGCCCATGTTCACGACGGGCGGCGAGGAGCGCAGCGGCATGGGCTTTACGATTATGGAGAGCTTCATGGACAAGCTCATCGTCCGCTCCAAACCGGGAAAGGGGACGACCGTCGTCATGCGGCGGAAAATCCAGCGGCGGGAAAGCGCAAAATGATGGAACAGCCTGTGCTCGACCGCATCATGGCCGCCAAACAGGGGGACAAGGAAGCGGCGGAGGAGCTTGTCAGGCTCAATTCGGGGCTGATCTGGAGCGTGGCGCGGCGGTATTTCGGGCGGGGCGTGGACCCGGACGATCTGTATCAGCTCGGCTGTGTCGGCTTTCTCAAGGCCGTGGCGGGGTACGACGCCTCCTACGGCACGCAGTTTTCCACCTACGCCGTCCCGAAAATCGCCGGCGAAATCCGGCGTTTCCTGCGGGACGACGGGAGCGTGAAGGTCAGCCGCAGCATCAAGGAGCGGGCGCACCTTATCCGCACGGCCAAGGATATGCTCGAGCAGCGGCTCGGTCGGGAGCCGACGCTCTCGGAGCTTTCCGAGGAGACGGGCCTGACCGCGGAGGAGATCGCCGTCGCCGAGACGGCCACGGGCGCGCCGGAGTCCCTGCAGCGCGAGGCGGGGGACGACGGGTTTACGCTCGAAAACCTCATCGGCGACTACAGCCAGGAGGAGACGCTCATCGAGCACGTCGCCCTGCGGGAGGCCATCAAGGCCCTGCCGGAAAAGGAGCAGATGGTCATCCGCCTCCGGTATTACCGCGGCATGACGCAGGAGGCCGTCTCAAAGGTTCTGAAGGTCTCGCAGGTGCAGGTGTCGCGCCTTGAGCGGCGCGCCGTCCAGCAGCTGCGCGCGCTGCTCGCTTAAGGGCCGCGCCATTCACGCGGCTTTACGGACAGGCGCTTTCACAAGGGAGACGCCTTTGGTTTCCCCTGCGCGAAAACGGCGCGTTTTGCGCCTTTACAATAAAAGGCTCCGCTTATGTCAAAAGCGGAGCCTTTGCGGCATTATGAAGCTGTCGGTAAGCGGCGCGTATTAGGCGGAAACGCCGCAATCGAGCGATTGCGGCGTTTTATTACGCGATACCGAACAGGCGCTTTCCGTTTTCCATCGTCTTTTCGGCGATCTGCTCGTAAGAGAGGCCCATAAGCTCCGCCGCGCGCTCGGCGACGCGGTAGAGGTACAGCGACGAGTTGCGGCGCCCACGGAACGGCTCCGGCGTGAGGTACGGGCAGTCGGTCTCAAGGAGCAGGCGGTCAATGGGCATGCGGGCGACGACCTCGCAGGCGCGGCGGGCGTTTTTGAACGTGATGACGCCGCCGAACGACAGGTGCCACCCGCGCGCGAGAAGCCATTTGGCCGTCTCCCAGCTGCCGGAGAAGCAGTGGAAGACGCCCGTGACGTCCGGGAAGGCGCGGACGATGTCGAGCGTGTCGGCCGTGGCGTCCCGCTCGTGGATGACGACGGGCTTTTTCACGGACTGCGCGAGGGCAAGCTGGTCGTAAAACCGCTGTTTCTGCACGTCGCGCGGGGAATTGTCGTAGTGGTAGTCAAGCCCAATCTCCCCGACGGCGACGGCCTTCGGGTGGCGGAGCATGTCCTCAAGGCGGGCGACGGACCCCTCGTCCATCTCCTTCGCGTCGTGCGGGTGCACGCCGACCGTGGCGTAGACGAAGGGGTAGCGGTCCGCTATCTCGAGGGCGAGCGCGGAAGACGCCTCGCTGCTGCCGGCGTTGACGACGAGCGTCACGCCGCCGGCGGGCAGGGAGGCAAGCAGCGCGTCGCGGTCCTCGTCAAACCTTGGGTCGTCGTAATGGGCGTGCGTATCGAAGAGCATGGAGAAAACTCCTTTTTCCGGTTAAAATAAAAAACACTTGTATTTATTGATACCGTATGGTACTATAACCAGTACGAATAAGCCAAAGAGATGCCCGGGCGGGGCGATACGTCCGGTTTATGAAAGGAAGGATCTTTTTGACACTGTTTCTCCAGATTATCCAGCTTATTTCCGCCGTTTTGCTTGTCGCGGTTGTGCTGCTCCAGTCGGGGAAATCGGCGGGCCTTTCCGGCGCCATCGGCGGCGGTACGGAGACGTACTTTGCCCGCAACAAGGGGAAAACCTTCGAGGCGAGGCTTGCCCGCGCGACGAAGTGGGTGGCCATTGTTTTCGTCCTGCTCACCCTCGTGCTCAACATCGTCTCCTAGAGCCAACACAAGAGAAAGCTGCCGCAAGGCGGCTTTTTGTTTTTTCAAGCGGAAACGCACGCAGATTTGGCGCCTTGTTTTCGGAAAGGCAAAGACGCAAAACGCGCCGGCGCACAAGACAGGGGGGCTTTCAGCCCCCCTGCGTTCTTTTTGTTTAGTCGAGGAGAATTTCGCCGACGGGGTCGCCAAACAGCGCGGCGGCGTTGATTTCGTCGTAGTCGAGGTGCGCGAAGGTGGCGTATTCGGGGCTGACGCGCGCGACGACTTCGTCGAAAATCAGGCCGCGCTCGCCGCCGACGCGGATTTTCACGATCTGCTTGTCCTTGATGCCGAATTTTTCAGCGTCCTCGGGCGTGAGGTGAATGTGCCGCTTGGCGACGATGACGCCCTTGTCGATTTCCACTTCCCCCTTGGGGCCGATGAGCTTGCAGCCGGGGCTGCCCTCGAGGTCGCCGCTTTCGCGGATGGGCGGGTTAAAGCCGAGCGCGCGGGCGTCGGTAAAGGAGAGTTCGACCTGGTCGGCTTTCCGGCACGGGCCGATAATCGTCAGCGTCGTCTGCCCCTTGGGGCCGACGAGGGTCACTTTCTGTTCGGAGGCAAACTGGCCGGGCTGCGAGAGCATCTTCTTGGGGACAAGCTCGAATCCTTCGCCGTAAAGCGTATCGAGCGTTTTGCGCGTGACATGGCAGTGTTTGCCGGAGCCTTCAATCGTGATGAGCTTCTTCATTTCCATTCCCTCGTTCTTTTATTTTACCGTCGGGCGTTCGCATCCATGACCGCGCGAGCGCTCGGCAAAAAAACAGTCTATCGCGCCGCTTTTCCGGCGCGCGTATTCCCAACAAGCTATTCTAGCATATCTATCCAGGCAAAGCAAGCAAACGGGGCACTGTTTGCTGTAAACCTGAAACATTTTTGCCCTTATTTCAGTATGCCCGCGCCTGCCGCGGGGCATGAGCGCGCGCCGGTTAAAAAACGGCGGACAGGCCGTAAAATCGCTATTTACAAACGTGCGGCAAGCCGATATACTATACTAACTGTAATAAATCGCGGCGGCGTTTTGGAGGGGAGCCTGTGAACCACGAATTTGCAAAGATGATCACGTTGCTGCGCCACGAGCGCGGGCTGAGCCAGAAGCGCGCGGCGGACGAACTGGGCATATCGCAGGCGCTCCTTTCGCACTATGAAAACGGCGTGCGCGAGCCGAAGCTCGATTTCGTCGTCCGCGTGAGCGAATACTACGGCGTGACGACCGACTACCTCCTCGGGATTTCGCCGCACCGCTCGCCGAGCCGCTTTCCCGAAATCCAGAATAATGAAGAAGAGCTTCTGTGCTACAACAACGCGGTTGTCATCCACTCGATACTCGAAGAGATTGGCGACGAGCGCCTGTCAAAGCTCGTGTGGGAATACATCAGTTTTGCGCTCTACAGCGTGCTCAGCCGCCTGCGCGGCGCCGACAGCTCCCTCGAGCTGATGGTTGACGCGGTCAGGCTTCGCGCGGCCGCGATGCTGATGGCCCGCTTAATGGAGCTGGCCAAGTCGTCCGATAAACTCCCGGAGCTGACGGACCAGACGCTGCGCCAGTGGTACCCGGAGGAGTACGCGTCCGTGCTCCGGCTTGAGGAGAAAATCCGCAGCTTGATCGACGCGATGATGTAGCTTCTCCCCATCTATCCGCCCAAGGTGATTTGTGTGACCGAACAAAGCAAAATCCGCAACTTCTCCATCATCGCCCACATCGACCACGGCAAGTCGACGCTCGCCGACCGCCTGCTCGAGCGGTGCGGCGCGGTGGAGGCGCGTGAAATGGAAGACCAGATTCTAGACAGCATGGACCTCGAGCGCGAGCGCGGCATAACCATCAAGGCGCGCGCCGTGTGCCTGAGCTACACGGCCAAGGACGGCGAGACGTACACGCTCAACCTCATCGACACGCCGGGCCACGTCGACTTCAGCTACGAGGTCTCCCGCTCCCTCGCCGCGTGCGAAGGGGCCATCCTCGTCGTGGACGCCGCGCAGGGCGTCGAGGCGCAGACGCTGGCCAACACATACCTCGCCCTCGAGCATAACCTTGAAATCCGGCCCGTCATCAACAAAATCGACCTGCCCGCCGCAGACCCCAAGCGCGTCAAGGCGGAGATTGAGGACGTCATCGGCCTGCCGGCGATGGACGCGCCGGAAATCTCCGCGAAACTCGGCATCGGCATCGAAGACGTGCTCGAGGATATCGTCAGGCACATCCCGCCCCCGCAAGGGGACCGCACCGCGCCGCTGAGGGCGCTCATCTTCGACAGCCAGTACGACGCGTACCGCGGCGTCATCGTCTGCATGCGGGTGATGGAAGGCGAAGTGAAGAAGGACGACGTCATCCGTATGATGGCGACGGGGGCGGAGTACCGCGTCGTCGAAGTCGGGCACCTGCGCCCGATGGGGATGGACCCGTGCGACGCGCTCTCGGCCGGCGAAGTCGGGTACCTCACGGCGAGCATTAAAAACGTCGCCGACACGCAGGTGGGCGACACGATCACGCTCGTCACCAACCCCGCGAAGGAGCCGCTTCCGGGCTACAAGCCGGCGCAGCCGATGGTGTTCTCCGGCATCTACACGGTCGACGGCGCCAAATTCCCCGACCTGCGTGACGCTCTGGAGAAGCTCAAGCTCAACGACGCGGCGCTCTCCTTTGAGCCGGAGTCGTCCGCGGCGCTGGGGTTTGGGTTCCGATGCGGCTTTCTGGGGCTGCTGCACATGGAAATCGTCCAGGAGCGGCTTGAGAGGGAGTTTAACCTCGACCTCATCACGACGGCGCCGAGCGTCGTCTACCGCGTCACGAAGACGGACGGGACCGTCCTCATGGTGGACAATCCCCTCAACTACCCCGACCCGGGCTCGATTGAGCTTGCGGAAGAGCCGTTCGTGCGGGCGCAGATCATGTGCCCGCAGGAGTTTGTGGGCAACATCATGGAGCTGTGCCAGGACCGGCGCGGCGTGTACATCGAGATGGTGTATCTCGACACCGGGCGCGTGGAACTGCGCTACGACATGCCCCTCAACGAAATCATCTACGACTTTTTCGACGCCCTCAAGTCCCGCTCCCGCGGGTACGCCTCCCTCGACTATGAGTTTATCGGATACCGCCCGTCGCAGCTTGTCAAGCTCGACATTCTCCTAAACGGCGAAATTGTCGACGCGCTGTCCTTTATCGTCCACAAGGACAAGGCGTATCCGAGAGCGCGCAAGATTGTAGAAAAGCTCAAGGAGAACATCCCGCGGCAGCTGTTTGAGGTGCCCGTCCAGGCGGCCATCGGCGGGCGCATCATCGCCCGCGAGACAATCCGCGCCCTGCGGAAGGACGTCCTCGCCAAGTGCTACGGCGGCGACATCACGCGCAAAAAGAAGCTGCTTGAAAAGCAGAAGGAAGGCAAAAAGAGGATGCGCAGCCTCGGCAGCGTCGAGGTGCCGCAGGAGGCGTTTATGGCCGTCCTCAAGCTCGACGAATAGCGCCGCGGCATGAAAAGAGGCGTTTTTCCTGATTTGTAGAAATCGGCGGGAATTTGGCACATAATTTTCGTATAAGCATCACAAAAAAGTGTTGACAGAACGCCCATTAACCTGTATAGTGGGCTTAGTGCCGGACAAAAACGGTCCGGCACAAATTTTTTAATAAGAGGTATCCTATTCCATGACCCAAGACAAAGTACTCATTTGCAAAGATTGCGGCTGCGAGTTTATCTTCTCCGCCGGCGAACAGGAATTCTACGCGGAAAAGGGCTTTACAAACGAGCCCCAGAGATGCAAGCCTTGCCGCCAGGCGAGAAAGAACGGCGGCCACCAGAGAGAAATGTTCACGGCCGTCTGCTCCAGCTGCGGCGGCGAGGCGAAGGTTCCCTTCCAGCCCAGGGAGGACCGTCCTGTTTACTGCAGCGACTGCTTCTCCCGGCAGAGATAAACTCCGCCCATGAATGTAACCGCACGACAGGCCGATAAAGCGGCGTGTCTTGGGTTATGATTCCGTGAAACAAAAACGCGGGCAGCGTTTCGCTGCCCGCGTTTTTTGTCTTTTCCGGTAAGTCAGGCGGAAGACAAGGCGGTTTTCAGGGCGGTCAGGTTGTGATATAATATCCGAAAAATGGATTTAGCGCGCCAAACAGAGGGCGGCGCGCGGCCACACTGAAAAGGAGGATGTCGCATGTCGTTTTACGAGCTGGCCGAGGCGCGTTTTTCCGCGCGCCAGTACAAGAGCACGCCGGTCGAGAAGGAAAAGCTGGAGAAGATTTTGCAGGCCGGGAGAGTGGCCCCCACGGCGAAGAACAACCAGCCGCAGGTCATTTACGCCGTCACGAGCGAGGAAGGGCTTCAGAAACTCGATAAGTGCACTCCCTGCCGTTTCGGCGCGCCCTGCGCGCTCATCGTCTGCTACGACACGGAGAAAAGCTGGAAGCGCCCGCACGACGGGAAGGAGCACGGCGATATCGACGCGGCCATCGTCCAGACGCACATGATGCTGCAGGCCGAAGAGCTCGGGCTCGGGACGGTTTGGGTCTGCTTCTTTGACCCCGCCGCCGTCGTCAAGGAGTTTGAGCTGCCGGCAAATATCGTCCCGTCCTCCATGCTCATGGTGGGCTATAAGGCCGACGGCGTGCAGCCCAATCCCCGCCACTTTGAGCGCGCGCCGCTTGAGGAGACGGTGCGTTTCGTATAAAGAAAAGCGCCCTTCGCCGGGCGTGAGAAAGCATCCCCCGCCCGCGGCTTAAGCTATTTAGCCGGCGGGCGCGGGAAGAAGGAGCGGAAATGAGAGCGGAGACACGTTTGACGGTTCGGTACGCGGAGACGGATCAGATGGGCATCGCCCACCACTCCAACTACGCCGTGTGGTTTGAGGCGGCGCGCACGGAGTTTATGCGCCGGGCGGGAGCGCCCTACTCCGAGGTGGAAAAGCGGGGCGTCCTGATGCCCCTGTACGGCATCTCCGCGCGGTTTATCGCCCCGGCGCGGTTTGAGGACGAGCTATCCGTGCAGACCTGGATAAAGGAGCTCGGGCGCGCGCGCATGACGCTCGCCTACGAGATTTACCGCGTAAAGGACGGCGCGCTTTTGGCCACCGGCGAGACGCAGCAGGCCTTTACGGACGCCGCTCTTCGGCCGGTCGACCTCAAGAAAGCCGCGCCGGACCTGTACGAGCTGCTCAAACGGTGCGCCGGGGAGGGCGCTTAAAACCACACGAGGAGTAATGGACCCATGCGCATAGAAAGAGCGTCGCTGATCGGCCTCGGCGCCATCGGCCTGACCTTCGCAAACCAGATTCAGAAAAATTTGCCGGGCAGCCTCACCGTCATCGCCGACAAGGGGCGCATTGAGCGCTATACGCTGGAGGGCGTTTTCTGCAACGGCAGGCGCTGCGCGTTTGACTACATCACGCCGGAGGAAAAGCCGGAGCGCCCGGCGGACCTTGTGCTCATCGCCGTAAAATACGGCGGATTGCAGGAGGCCATCGGGGCCATCCGCAACCACGTCGGCCCGGACACGGTCATCCTCTCGCTTCTCAACGGCATCAGCAGCGAGGAAATCGTCGGTTCCGTCTACGGGGAGGAGAAGGTCCTCCTGTCCGTGGCGCAGGGGATGGACGCGGTGAAGGTGGGCGGACGCCTCACCTACCAGAACATGGGCAAAATCGTCTTCGGGGACAGAGAGCCGGGCGTCGTGTCCGACAAGACGCGCGCCGTCGCCGACTTCTTTACCCGCGCCGGTGTGCCGCACGAGGTGCAGACGCACATGAAGCGGCACCTGTGGAGCAAGTTTATGCTCAACGTCGGCGTCAACCAGGTGACCGCCGTGCATCGCTGCAACTACGCCGGCGTGCAGGAGGGCGGGCCGTACCGCGGGCAGATGCTCGACGCGATGCGCGAGGTGCTGCGCCTGTCCGACCTTGAAAACGCCGGCCTTGTGGAAGAGGACATCGGCTACTGGATGAACGTTCTGGAGGGGCTGTCCCCCGAGGGCAAAACCTCCATGCAGCAGGACGTGGAGGCCGGGCGGCCGACGGAAGTGGAGCTGTTTGCCGGCACGGTAATCAGGCTCGCCGAAAAGCACGGGATTGACGTGCCCATAAACCGCGCGCTGTACGACGAGATTCGCGCGATTGAGCGCGCGTACGGCGCTTAATAATCTCAAAACGAAAAACCTCCAGGCCTCAGTGGCTTGGAGGTTTTGTGTATTAAAGGGTTTGGCGCTTGAGAGCGCGGCGCGTCAGATGGCCACCGTCCAGCCCATGTCGTCTTCGACCTTGCCCGTCTGGATGCCGTAGAGCGTGTCGTAGAGCTTCTGGGAGAGGGGGCCTGTCTGGTTGTTGTTGATGACAATGGTCCTGTTTCTGTACAGCAGCTCCCCGACGGGCGAGATGACGGCCGCCGTCCCCGTCGCGAAGGCTTCCCTGAGGGTGCCGTCCTCCGCGGCCCTGACGACCTCGTCAATCGACAGGCGCCGCTCCTGGATGTTCATGCCCCATTTTTTGAGGAGCTTTATGACGGAGTCGCGCGTGACGCCGGGGAGGATGGTGCCGAGCAGCGGCGCGGTGATGATCTCGTCCCCGATGACGAAGAAGGCGTTGGACGTGCCGATTTCCTCGACGTATCTGCGCTCGACGGCGTCAAGCCACAGCACCTGCGCGCAGCCGGCCTTCATCGCCTTCTCCTGCGCCTTGAGGGAGCCGGCGTAGTTGCCGGCGACTTTGGCCGCGCCCGTTCCGCCGGGGGCGGCGCGGACGTATTCCTCTTCCACGAAAATGCGCTGGGGGACAAGGCCGCTGTTGCCCGCCCCGTAATACGCGCCGACGGGCGAGAGGATGATGACGAACTTAAAGTGGTGCGCCGGGTGCACGCCCAGAAACGGCTCGTCCGCGAAGATAAAGGGGCGGATGTACAGGGACGTGCCGGGCCTGTCCGGAATCCATTCGGCGTCGACGCGGACAACGGCCTTGATCGCCTCGATGAAGAGCTCTTCGTCAATGGGCGGGATGCAAAGGCGGTCGCACGTGCTGATTGTGCGCTTTGCGTTCATGTCCGGGCGGAAGAGGAGGATGCGCCCGTCCGGCGCCTTGTACGCCTTGAGCCCTTCGAAGATCTCCTGCCCGTAATGCAAAGCGGCGGCGGCCGGGTCGATGGCGAGGGGGCCGTAGGGCACGATGCGCCCGTCGTGCCAGCCTTTGTCGTCACTGTAGTCCATGACGAACATGTGGTCCGTAAAGTATTTGCCGAACACGAGCTTATCCGGGTCGGGCTTTTGCTTCGGCGCTGTCGTTAACGTGACTGAGAAACTGTAAGCCATTGTCATTCTCCCTTTGCTGCTGTAGTCTTATGCTCTCTCATCGGCAGGCGCTTTGCCGCCGATAGCGGCGGTGAGCGGAAACGGCGCGCTTTATGCGCCGTGCGCGGCTTACCGTCCGCCTCGCGCTGCCGGGGATGATTGAAACCTTTGCTATAAGCGCGCCCGGAGCGCATTGACGCCTTCCACCGTCGTCACGCCGTCTTCGGCGCGGCGGCCTGCCGGGCGCGACAGCTTTTTTACAGTATACGCCCCCGCTGCAGCGTTTTGCAAGGTTAAACTTTAAAAAATGGCAAAAAAAGGGCGGGCCTTACTGGCCCGCAAGAAAAAGGGTTGTGGGATAAAGATATGAGCTTACGTTCCGGCTTCCATTAATGGAGATGGCGGAACCGCGGCATCCTCATGCCATTGGATAAGCTGTACTGTAATGATAGCGCAATTTACAATATTTGTAAAGGGCAAATTTTCATAAATTTGTGACTATTTTTGTCGAAAACGGGAAATTCTCACTCTTTTCCCGCCTGCATGGTGAGATAGGCGTTGATGAACCCGTCGATATCCCCGTCCATGACCGCGTCGATATTCCCGGTTTCGTAGCCCGTGCGGTGGTCCTTGACGAGGGTATAGGGCATGAAGACGTAGGAGCGGATCTGGCTGCCCCACTCGATTTTCATCTGCTCGCCCTTGATGTCGCTGATTTTCTCGAGCTTTTCGCGCTCCTTGATTTCGATGAGCTTGGCGCGGAGCATGCGCATGGCCGTTTCGCGGTTCTGGTGCTGGCTGCGCTCCATCTGGCAGGAGACGACGATGCCCGTCGGGAGATGGGTGATGCGCACGGCGCTTTCCGTCTTGTTGACGTGCTGGCCGCCCGCGCCCGAGGAGCGGTAGGTGTCAACCTTAAGGTCCTCCGGCCTGATTTCCACGTCCACGTCGTCGGGGATGACGGGCATGACCTCCACGGCGGCAAAGGACGTGTGCCGCCGCCCCGACGCGTCGAACGGGGAGACGCGCACGAGGCGGTGGATGCCGCTTTCGCTTTTCAGGTAACCGTAGGCGTTTTCGCCCTCGATTTCAATGGAGGCCGATTTGATGCCGGCTTCCTCGCCGTCGAGATAGTCGAGGACCTTGTACTTCATCCCGTGGCGCTCGGCCCAGCGGGTGTACATGCGGTAGAGCATCTCCGCCCAGTCCTGCGCCTCGGTGCCGCCCGCGCCGGCGTGGAAGGAGACGATGGCGCTACAGCCGTCGAACTCGCCGCTCAAAAGCGTTTCCAGGCGCGCCTGCTCGAGGTCTTTTTCGAACGCGGCGTATTCGGCCTGAAGCTCGGGCAGCAAACTCGCGTCCTGTTCCTCGATGCCCATCTGGCAGAGAGTGGCAAGGTCGTTATATCGCGACGTGAGCTTTTTGTACTTTTCGATTTTCGTTTTCAGCTGCTTGATGCGCTGCAGCACCTTCTGGGAGCGCTCAAGATCGCTCCAGAAGCCGTCCCGCGCGCTCTCCTCCTCGAGATTTTTCAGCTCTTCCTCGGCGGCGTGGAGCCTGAGGGCCTCGCCGAGCCTCTCGAGGGTGGGGCGGAGGGCGTTTATCCTGACTTTGTAATCGTCAAACTCGATCATAGCGTGTCCTGCGCTTTCTATTCAGTTTCTTTGGTTAAAACATCGCCGCTCAAAAACCGGGCGGCGTAAGACGGATACCATTATACAAAAAACTTTCAAAAGAGTAAAGCCGAGGCGCGCGTCACAGCCCCGGCGCGGCCCAAACTAAATGTAGGAAACGACACGGTCGCTCGGAGGAGCGGGCGTGTTGCCGTAAATCAGATCGTCGACATCCTGGCCGGGCGGCATGCCGGCGTCCGCCGGGTCGCATAAACGGTAAAGCATATATGCCTCACTCCCCTCAGAAAAAGTAATAACGTTTTATTCTATGCGCGCGGGGCGGGGAATATGCCAGCGCCGCTGTAAATGAATTGCGGCGTAGTTTCCATTTTATGCGCGGGGAGCGGGATGTGTGCTGAATAAATGAGCGCCTATACAGGAGGCGCCGCCCTTGGCAAGCGGATTTTATTTGCTGCGCGGCCGCAAAGAGGCGAACAAACGGCAACGGCGAGCGCCCGGCGGCGCAAAGCGGCCGGCGCAACGTACGCGGATGCGGCGCGTTTACGCCCGGCGCGTCACGCCGCCTCGCTTCGCAGGACGAGGATGGCCAGCTCCGGGTTGTTGAGAAAGCGCGGGAAGCCCGTGCGGTTGCCGACGCCGCGCGAGACGAACATCTTCGCGCCGCCCATCTCGTACAGGCCGCTTGTGTACTCCGGCAGCCACTCGCGGCTCGGGCCGATGAGCCCGTCCGTAAAGGGCAGGCGGATCATGCCGCCGTGGGCGTGCCCGGAGAGGATGAGGTCAACGCCGTATGGAGCAAGGCGCGGCAGGTACTTGTTGCGGTGCGCAAGCAGGATGAGGTAAGGCCCGTCCCCCTCCTTTTGGCGGATGCGCGGGAGAACCTCCTCGGGCTTTGGCATGTCGTAGGGGCCGTTCGGGTCGTCGATGCCGGCGAGAATCAGGCGCACGCCGCCTTTTTCAAGGACATCGTACTCGTTGCGCAAAGCACGCACGCCGGTGTCTTTCAAAAGGGCAAAAAGCTCTCTGACGGCGCCGGAGTCCCACTCGTGGTTGCCCGTGACGTAATAGACCGGCGCGATCTGGACGAGCGCGTGGAGCAGGGGCTCAACGATTTCGAGGTCGTCCTTGTTGTTGATGAGGTCGCCCGTGATGGCGATGGCGTCGGGCCCGGCCCGCCTGACTTTTTCGATAAGCCCCTTGTTGTCCCGCCCGAACACGGCCGCGTGGACGTCGGACAGATGTGCGACGGCAAAGCCGTCAAACTCCGGCGGGATTCTGGGGGAGGTAACCTCCACACGCGTTGTCACAAGGCGGAAGTTGCTGTCCAGCAGCAACAGGACGAAAAGAAGGGCAAGGACGGCAAGCGCCCGTGGCCATCGTCGGCGGCGCGGGCGCTGCTTTTCGTAGCTGATGAAAATCATGCTTCGCGGTCCCTGACGTACGGGTGCTTGATGTTGGGGTCGGCCGTCTGGCGGAAGTCGACCTCGAAGCGGTCGATGGATTTGATGAGCGCGGACAGGCTCTTAAACCCGTAATTGCGGTGGTCGAAGTCGGGTTGCTTTTTGAGGATGAGGTTGCCGAGATCCCCCATGAAGACCCATTCGTTGTCCCCCGCGAGGTCGGCGACGGAGTCGACAAGCAGCTGGACGACGGCCTCCGGGACTTTCGTGCGGGGCCGGGCGTGGTTGGCCGCCGCGGGGGGCGGCGTCTTTGCCTTAACCTTTTCCGCGGCCTTGGCGCGCTCGTCGTCGGCCATCTTTTCCTCGAACGCGTCGCGGATGACTTCGATGTAAGTAAACTTATCGCACGCGGCGATAAAGGGGCTGGGCGTCTTCTTTTCCCCGATGCCGATGACGCGCTGGCCCGCCTCGCGCAGGCGGATGGCAAGGCGCGTAAAGTCGCTGTCGCTGGAGACGATGACAAACCCGTCCGTCTTTTCGGTGTAGAGGATGTCCATCGCGTCGATAATCATCGCCGAGTCGGACGAGTTTTTGCCGAACGTGTAGCTGTACTGCTGGATGGGCGTGATGGCGTGCTCGAGCAGCGCGTTTTTCCAGCCGGAGTTGGCCGGATTCGTCCAGTCGCCGTAGATGCGCTTGATGGTGGGCGTGCCGTAGATGGCGATTTCCTCCATCACGCTTTTGATGCAGCTGCGCGGGACGTTTTCCGCGTCGATTAAAACGGCAAGTCGGAGATTGCCGGCGCTCAGTGCACTGTTTGACAAGTTGTAATCCCTTCTTTCGCAGGCGCGTTGTGCCGATAGCGCCCGTTTGGCTCGCCTGCCGGATTTTATCAAGACCCATTATAAAAGAACGGGCGGGGCGTGACAATAGCAAGTAAAGCGGGCGCAAGTCCTTTATGCAATTTTACGCACGGCGGGGGCGAAAAACGCGTCGCATTTTGTCGGGCGGGCGCGGGATAAGGCGGCAGCGAAAACGGCGGCGCGGCGTTTACGAAAAATTAACAAATTGGCAACCCTTTTTTCCAACACAATAGCCCGGCGCTGTCCAGTATTGCACAAAACGAACGTGGCGTGGTTGTTGAGTTTTCACAGGAGTTTTGTATAATTAATATACACTGTGTCGCCTATCGTGCGCCGTGTCCGGCGCGGGCGGCGCAGAGGAAATCCTGATGAAAGACAGAGCAGTTTATGAGCTATATCGTGTTTGACAACGTCACAAAAGAATACAAGACGGGTGAAGTAATCACGCGGGCGCTTCGGGGCGTGAGCTTTTCCATCGAAAAAGGGGAATTTGCCGTCATCGTCGGCCCGTCCGGCGCGGGGAAGACGACGACCTTGAACCTTCTCGGCGGGATGGAGTCCGTCACGAGCGGGACGATCTACGTCGACGGGCGGTGCGTGAGCGCCATGTCCAAGCGGGAGCTGACGGCCTACCGCCGGTACGACATCGGCTTCGTCTTCCAGTTTTACAACCTCATACAAAACCTCACGGCGCTGGAAAACGTGGAGATTGCCACGCAGCTGTCGCGCAATCCGCTCGACGCGGCGGAGCTGCTTAGGGAAGTGGGGCTGGAGGACCGGATGAAAAACTTCCCGGCGCAGCTTTCCGGCGGGGAGCAGCAGCGCGTGGCGATTGCGCGGGCGCTGGCCAAAAGCCCGAAACTCCTGCTGTGCGACGAGCCGACGGGCGCGCTCGACTACAACACGGGCAAGGCCGTGCTGCGGCTTTTGCAGCAGACGTGCCGCGAAAAGGGGATGACCGTCGTTGTCATCACGCACAACCAGGCCATCACGCCGATGGCGGATAAGATTATCCGCATCAAAAACGGCGTGGCCGAACGGGTGGAAATCAACAGAAACGTCAGGCCGATAGAGGAAATCGAATGGTAAGGAAAGCGACGGTTAAAGACATCCTGCGCGAGATCATCCGCACGCGCAGCCGGTTTATCTCCATCGCGGTGCTTGTGTTTCTCGCGGCCGCTTTTTTTACGGGACTGAGGGGCGCGCGCCCGTCGATGCACCGCACCGTGGACGCGTACGCCGACGCGCACGCCATGTACGACATCCTCGTGCGCTCCACGCTGGGGCTTAAGCAGGAGGATATTGAAGCGCTGTCTGAAATCGAGGGCGTTACCAAAGCGGCGGGCGGGCACGTCATTCACGCGCTCATCGCCCCGTTCCACAAGGACGCGGCGGAAACCGTCGTCTCCCTTGAGACGATGGGGCAGGGCGGCATTAACGTGCCGGAACTTCTCGAAGGGCATCTGCCCGAAAAGGCGGACGAGTGCGCCGTGGAGGAGCTGTTCCTCGCGGGAACGGGCCTTCAGATCGGCGACCGCTTCGAGGTGCGCCACCTGCCCGACGGGATGGAGGACGCGCTCAAAGTCACGGAGTTTACGATAACGGGCCTTGTGCGCTCGCCGCTTTACGTCTCGAAGGCGCAGAGGGGGCCGTCCACGCTCGGCAGCGGGTCGGTGACGGCCTACGCCGTCATTCTGCCCGAAGCCGTGACGCTTGACTATTACACCGCGGCGTACGTCACCGTCGCGGGCGCGCTGGAGGAAGTGGCCTACTCCGGCGGGTACGACAGGGCCGTCCGGCCCGTCCTTGAGGCGATTGAGAGCATCGCGCCGGAGCGCGCGCAGCTGCGCCGCGAGGAAATCGTCTCCGAGGCGCAAAAGGAGCTCGACGAGGCGAAAGAGACCCTTGAGGAGAAGAAGGCCGAGCTCCTCGACGCCGAGCGCGAGCTTGCCGACGCGCGGCAAAAGCTCGAAGACGGCCGGCGCGAGCTGGAGGAAGGGAAAGAGACGCTCAAACGTGAGCTTGCCGACGCCGAGCGCGAGCTTGCCGACGCCGAGCGGAAGCTCCGTGACGCCGCCGACGAGATTGACAGGGGCTGGAGCGAGCTTTTCACGCAAAAGGAAAAAGCGCGTACCGAATTTGAAGACGCCGCGCGCCAGATTGCCGAAGGGCGCGCCGAGCTTGAAAAAGCGTACGCGGAGTACGAGGAAAAGCGGGCGGAGTTTGACCAGAAGCTTGAGGAGTGGAACGCCCTGCCGGAGTTTATCCGCAGCGCGATGCCAGAGCAGAAGGCGGCCATCGAGGCGGCCGAGGCGGAGCTCAATGCCGCAAAGCGGCAGCTCGACGCGGAAAAGGAAAAGCTCGACGCGGCCGAAGCCGAGCTGAGTGCAAAGCGCGCGCAGGCGGAGCAGGAGTTTGCCGCAGCCGAGCAGCGCCTCGCTGACGCCCAGCGCGAGTACGACGAGGGCCTGAGGAAACTAAAGGAAGGGCAAGAGGAATACGAGGAGCAAAAGCACCGCGGCGAAGAGGAGATCGCAAAGGCCGAGCGGGAGCTCAGTGACGCCGAGGCGGAGATTACCGAAAACGAGGAAAAGGTCGCGGACGGCAAGGTAAAGCTTGCCGACGCCGAAAAGGAAATCAAAGACGCCGAGGAGAAAATCGCCGACATCCCCGAAGGGGAGTGGTATGTCGACGACCGCGATGCCAACACGGGTTACAAAAACTTCGCCGAGGACGCCGACCGCATCGGCCACATCGCGAACGTCTTCCCGCTCATCTTCTTCCTCGTCGCCGCCCTCGTGAGCCTGACGACGATGACGCGCATGGTGGAGGAAAAGCGCACGGAAATCGGCACCTACAAGGCGCTCGGCTACCCGGGCGCGACGACGGCGGCCAAATTCGTCGTCTACAGCCTTGTGGCGACGGTGGCCGGCTACGTCCCGGGCGTGATTTTCGGGAGCCTGTTCCTGCCGTGGTTTGTCCTGCGGGCCTACTCCATCCTCTACGAGCTGCCCCGCACCGTCACGCACATCCACGTCCCCGCGGCAATCTTCGCGGCGGCGGGGGTGCTTATCTGCACCGTCGGCGCGACGGTTATGGCCTGCTACAGCACCCTCAGGGAGACGCCGGCCTCCCTCCTGCGGCCCCGCGCGCCGCTTCCGGGCAAGCGCGTGCTGCTTGAGCGCGTCACGCCCTTGTGGCGGCGGCTGTCGTTTTTCTCGAAGGTCACGACGCGCAACATCTTCCGGTTTAAAAAGCGGCTGTTGATGACCCTCGCGGGCATCGCCGGGTGCACGGCCCTCATCGTGGCGGCCCTCGGCCTGCGCGACTCGATTACGGACATCACAAACAAGCAGTTCGGGGAAATCTACACCTACCAGCTGCGCGCGTACCTGGACGGCGCGTACGACTATGACGCGCTCACGAAAGCCCTCGACAAGCTGGAGTTTGCCGAGTACCTGTTTATCGACACCGTCAATGTCGACGTCTCCCTAAACGGCGCGAAGGAGACGGCGGAAGTGCTCATCCCGCAGGATACCGGGCGCCTGCACCGCTTTATCACGCTGCGCGACCGAAAGGAGCACACGCCGGTGGAGCTTACAGAGAGCGGCGCGATTGTGACGGAAAAGCTCTCGGAGCTTCTTGACCTTGAAGCGGGCGATACGGTTGAGCTTTGGACGGATTCGGTATATAATGCCAACATAAGCGGCACGACGGAGCAGTACGCCGGGCATTATCTGTACATGTCCCGCGCATACTACGAGAGCGTGTTCGGGAAGGCGTTCGAGCCGTCCCAGATTCTCATCCACATCGACGAGGCTGCCGGGCAGACGCCCGCCCACGCGGCGGCGGAGCTGCTCAAAATCGACGGCATCGCATACGTCTCCAGCTTCATCGAGCTGGCCGAGTACTTCAGCGACTCGATGAAGAGCGTCGATTCCGTCGTCGTCGTCCTGCTCGTCTCCGCGGCGCTGCTCGCGTTCGTGGTGCTGTACAACCTCACGAACATCAACATCACGGAGCGGATGCGGGAGCTTGCCACGATCAAGGTCCTCGGGTTTTTCGACTGGGAAGTGTCCATGTACGTGTTCCGTGAAAACGCGGTCTTGACCCTCATGGGCGTGGCGCTCGGCCTTGTCGGCGGCTACTTCCTGCACAAGTGGCTGATTGGCACCGTGGAACTGAGCTTTATCATGTTCGGGCGGGACGTCCGCGCGCCGAGCTACATTTTCGCGGCCCTGCTCACGATTGTCTTTACCGTGGCGGTGAACGTCGTCGGCCACCGCCGGATGATGAAGATCAACATGGTCGAGTCGCTGAAAATAAACGAATAGGAGAGACGCCATGCAATACGGACTGAGGAGACTGCCGCTGGAGGGGCTCGTCAACGCCCGGGATTTAGGCGGCTTCCCCACGAAGGACGGGAAGATGACGCGCTACGGCGCGGCCGTCCGCAGCGAAGCGCCCCGGAGCATCACGGAAAAGGATATCGAAGCGCTCAAGGCCTACGGGATTAAAACGGTGATTGACCTGCGGGGCGCCGAGGAGATTGAGCGCCACCCGAGCCTGCTTTGCGGCGATGAGTCCATCGACTACCACTGCTGCCCGGCGTTCGACGAGAGCGTCGCCTTCGCGGCAAGGGGCAAAATCCCCTTCACGGAGAACTTCGACATGGCCGCCAAATACATCGAAATGGCCGAGCGGCGCAAAAGCTGGGTGTGCAACGTGATGACGGTCATCGCCGGAAGCGAAGGCGGCGTCCTCTTCAACTGCGCCATGGGCAAAGACCGCACCGGCATCATCGCCGCGCTCCTGCTGGGCCACGCCGGCGCGTACGAGGTCGACATCGTCGCCGACTACAGCGTCTCCGACCAGTATCTCGCCCCGGTCTACGAGCGGATCTTTGAGAGCATGCGCCGCGACATGAGCGAGAGGGAAATTGAAAAGTACCTGCCGTTTTTCTTAACGCCGCCGGACAACATGCGCCGGCTGCTTAAGCACCTGAAAGACACGTACGGCGGCGTGACGGAGTACCTGCGCGGCTGCGGGCTCGGGGAAGACACGCTCGCCCGCCTGCGCGCGCACATGATAGCAGAATAGCCTCGCCTAAATAAAGACTTATCCCGCGCAAACGGCCGTTTGCGCGGGATTTCTTTTTGCGTTTCTGCGCCGCGGAAAATATTAAGAAATTTGTGTTTAGAAAGGCCGGAAAACGGTGCATAATGTATCAGACGTGGTTTGTTTTTGGACAAATACGCAAAATTTAGCCCGTCGATATTATTCACAAAGTTTAAGTTGTTAAGAAAGTTTAAATTTTACATTAAGCAGATTGAAAAGATTTGCCGGCAGGGGTATATATAGTAGCAGGCTTTATACGTCTTATGTCACCGTAACCAAAGGAGAGCGTCTGCCATGGAAACGATAGCGATGATCAACATCGCGCTTTCAGTTTTATTTACCCTGTGTTATCTGTATCAGGCGATTTATCTCGTCGCCCCCTTCATCATGAAAAGGCGCGAGAAGAGGGAAGAGATGGCGGCGCGCCCCGTTGTGATGCACCGCTACGCCGTTTTGATTTCGGCCCGGAATGAGGAGCGCGTCATCGGGCACCTTATCCGGAGCATCCGGGAGCAAAACTACCCCTCCGAGCTTGTCACCGTTTTCGTCGTGGCGGACAACTGCACGGACAGGACGGCCGAAGTCGCCGAGGCGGAGGGCGCCGTCGTCTACCGCCGGTTTAACAAGCAGCGCGTCGGCAAAGGCTACGCGCTCGACTTCCTGCTTTCGCAGATCCTCAGGGACTACCCCCGCGACGCTTTCGACGGTTTTTTCGTTTTCGACGCGGACAACATCCTCGACTCAAACTACATCGCGGAGATGAACCGCACCTTCTCGCAGGGCTACCGCATCATCACAAGCTACCGCAACTCGAAAAACTACGGCGACAACTGGGTCTCCGCCGGCTATTCCCTCTGGTTCCTGCGCGAGTCGCGCTACCTCAACCACGCGCGCATGCTCCTCGGCACAAGCTGCGCCATCTCCGGAACGGGCTTTCTGGTGCACCGCGACATCATCGAAAAATACGGCGGCTGGAAGTTCTTCCTGCTCACGGAGGACATCGAGTTTTCCGTCTCCAACATTATCGACGGCGAGCGCATCGCCTTCTGCAAGGATGCGATCTTGTACGACGAGCAGCCGACGAGCTTTCGCCAGTCGTGGCTGCAGCGGCTGCGCTGGGCGAAGGGCTTTTATCAGGTCTTTGCCAAGTACGGCGGCGCGCTCGTGCGGGCGATGATAAGGCGCCGCAGCTTCGCGTGCTTTGATATGCTCATGATTATCGTGCCGTCCATTCTCTTAAGCTTCCTCGGCGTGTTCTGCAGCATCGTCGCCGCCATACTCGGCGCGGCGCTGGGCGTGGACGTCTCCCCGGCGGCGCGGGCGCTGCTCGCGACGGCCGTCAACGGCTACCTGCTCCTCTTCTTCGTCGGAGGGGTGACGCTCATGACCGAGTGGAAGCGGATCCACTGCCGGCCGGCGCGCAAAATCGCCCTCCTGTTCACCTTCCCGATCTTCCAGTTTACGTACATCCCCGTCGCCCTTGCGGCGCTCGTCTCCCACGTGGAGTGGAAGCCGATTATCCACAAGGAGGTCAAGACCCTCGCGGAAATCCGCGGCGAGGTCCGAAAAGTCGGGTAAAAATGACGCCGCCGCTTCGCGCTCTGGCACGGGCGGCGGCTTTTTCCGGCGGCAAAGGCGCCGTGCGAGAGATGTTGAAGCACAGCGGCGCTTGGCGTTGCAACGCGGCGCCGGTTGGTATATAATGAAAAGACAACGGACAGGCGGCTGCGGGCCGCTTCGTTTTTATTTTGCCGCATCATGCAGGAGACGGACATGACAGACATGCTCAGACAAGAGTTTATCAAGGCGCGCCGCGCCGTCATCGCGCGGGAGTTTGACCACTTAAACGACATGCAGCTTCAGGCCGCCCTCGCCACGGAAGGCCCCCTTCTGCTGCTCGCCGGCGCCGGCAGCGGGAAGACGACGGTGCTCATCAACCGCATCGCCAACCTCGTCCGGTTCGGCCGCGGGTCGGACAGCGAGGACATCCCGCCCTTTGTCACGGACGAGGACGCGGCCTTTCTCATCTCGTACGCCAAAAACCCCACGGAGGAGGGACGCGAGCGCGCCCTTGCGCTTTGCGCCGTCGACCCCGTCGAGCCGTGGCGGCTGATGGCCATCACCTTTACGAACAAGGCCGCCGACGAGCTCAAGGCCCGCCTTGAGAAGATGCTCGGGCCCGGCGCGCGCGATATCTGGGCGATGACGTTCCACGCCGCGTGCGTGCGCATCCTCCGCCGCGACGCCGACCGCTTGGGGTACGACCGCGCGTTTACGATTTACGACACAAACGACTCCCTCGCGCTGATAAAGCGCGTCGTCAAGGACATGGGCTTTGACGAAAAGTCCTTTGCGCCCCGCTCCGTCCTCGCGCAAATCTCCCGCGCGAAGGACGCGATGCTCTCGGCGGAGGCGTTCGCGCAGGAGGCTGAAAAAAGCCGCGACCTGCGCCGCGCGCGCCTTGCGAAGATTTATCTGGAGTACTCAAGCCGCATGAAGGCGGCAAACGCCCTCGACTTCGACGACCTGCTGCTTTTGTGCGTGCGGCTGCTCGAGGAGTACCCGGACGTGCTCGAGTACTACCAGAGGAAATTCCGCTATATCCTCATTGACGAGTATCAGGACACAAACCAGCTTCAGTACCGTTTCGCCAGCGCCCTTGCGCGGGGGCACCGGAACATCTGCGTCGTCGGCGACGACGACCAGAGCATCTACCGCTTCCGCGGCGCGACGATTGAGAATATCCTGAGCTTTGAATCGCAGTACAAGGACGCCCGCGTCATCCGCCTTGAGCAGAATTACCGCTCAACGGGGAAGATTCTCGACGCGGCAAACGACGTCATCCAAAACAACGTCGGGCGGAAAGGCAAGAGGCTCTGGACGCAAAACGAATCCGGCGAGCCCGTGACGCTCTACATGGCCCGGAACGAGCGGGACGAGGCGGACTTCGTTGCCGCCCAGATTCTCGCGAACGTCGCGAAGGGCGCAAGGTGGAGCGACCACGCCGTCCTGTATCGAATGAACGCCCAGTCGAACCAGCTTGAATTCGCGTTCAGCCACGCCGGCGTGCCCTACCGCGTCGTCGGGGGGCTGCGCTTCTTCGACCGGGCCGAAATCAAGGACGTCCTCGCGTACCTGTGCGTCATCAACAACCCGGACGACGACCTGCGCCTTGCGCGCATTATCAACACGCCAGGCCGCGGCATCGGCCAGGCGACGCTCGACACCGTCGCGCGCCTTGCCGCCGAGACGGGCCTTTCCGCGTTCGAGGTGCTCCGCCGCGCGGACGAGTTCGCGGCGCTCAAACGCACCGCCGTCAAGCTGCGCGCCTTCGCCGAAATGATGGAGGAGCTCATGGAAATCAGCCGGACGCAGCCGCTCGACGTGCTGTACGACGCGCTCCTCGACAAAACGGGATACCTCCGCGCCCTTGAGGAAAAAGGGCCGGTAGAGAACGAAGCGCGCATTGAAAACGTCAAAGAGCTGAAGACGAACATCCTCTCGTTTATGAAGCAAAACCCGGAGGGGACGCTCTTTGACTTCCTCAGCGACATCGCGCTTTACACCGACATCGACGAGTACGACGAATCCGACGACAAGGTCGTGATGATGACGATGCACAGCGCCAAGGGCCTTGAGTTTCCCACGGTGTTCATCGTCGGCGCCGAGGAGGGCATCTTCCCCGGCATGAAGTCCATCGGCGAGCCGGAGGAGATGGAGGAGGAGCGGCGGCTGTGCTATGTGGCCATCACGCGCGCGAAGAAAAAGCTCTATTTTACCGCCGCCCGGCGCCGCATGATTTTCGGCCAGACGCGCGGCAGCAAAGTCTCCCGCTTCGTGGAGGAGATCGCGCCGTACAATATCGAGATACTGGGCGACAAGCGCGCGTCGTACACGTTCGACGATTTCGACGAGACCGGGCCGGAGTCTGGCTACGGCTTTGCGCGCCCGCACTCCGGCTATGGCGGGCAGCCGCGCCGCAGGCACTTTAGCTTTGACGAGGAGCCGCGCCGCGCGTATTTTGACGAGAAGCCGTCCCCTGCGCCGCCGCGCCCTAAACAGCCGAGCGCGCCGCCGTCTCTCTTTAAGCGGCCGGCCCCGGCGGGGACAGAGTCGTTTGCCGTGGGAGACACGGTGCGGCACAAGGCGTTCGGGGTTGGCAAGGTTGTAAGCGTCCAGGAATTCGGGGGCGACGCCCTCATGGAAGTGAATTTCGAGGGCGCGGGCCTCAAGCGCCTGATGCGCAACTCGGCGGCGGCGTACATGACGAAAATCCCGCCCGGACAGTAACGAAAAGAACACAGACAGAAAGAGGAATTGAGCTTGAACATATCGAAGACAGCCCTCGGCCGCGCCGCCCTTTTGCTGGCGACGGTGATTTGGGGCATTTCCTTTGTCTTAATGGACTTTACGCTGACCTCCGTGCCGACGTTTTACATCCTCGCCATCCGCTTTACCGGCGCGGCCGTCATCCTGTTTGCCATCAGTGCGAAAAGGCTAAAGAAAATCGACCGCTCGTACATAAAGTGGGGCGCCGTTTTGGGCGCCGCGCTCCTTTCGGCGTACGCGCTGCAGACTTTCGGGCTGCAGTTTACGACGCCCGGCAAAAACGCCTTTCTCACCACGACGTACTGCATCATCGTGCCCCTGCTGCACTGGGTTTTCTCCCGCCAGCGGCCCGACCGGTACAACGTCATCGCGGCGGCGCTCTGCGTGGCGGGGATCGGGTTTATTTCGCTCAATGATTTTTCCATCGGCCTCGGGGACGGCCTGACCATCCTGTGCGGCGTGATGTACGCGGCCCATATCGTGGCGCTCGGCGCGGCGGTGAAGGACAGGGACTTTATCGTCCTCTCCGCGCTGCAGTTTGCGTTTGCCGGCGCGCTCGCGTGGATCCTCGGCCTGCTCACGCAGCCCTTCCCGGAGGCCATTCCGACAAACACGGTCTACGCCCTCGCGTTCCTGACCGTGATGAGCACGGCGCTGTGCCTGACGCTCCAGGTCTTCGGGCAGAAGCACACGCCGCCGACGCAGGCGGCCATCATCATGGCGCTTGAGGCGGTGTTCGGGGCGGCGGCGTCCGTCGCCGTCGGCAGCGAGGTGATAACGCCGCGCCTTGCCCTGGGCTTTGCGCTCACGTTTCTCTCCGTCATCGTCAGCGAGACGAAACTGTCCTTTCTCCGCGGAAAACGAAAAAGCGAGGAGGTTTTGCAGTGAAATCGTACAGGAAGCAGCTCTACTTCAATCTCCCGACGCGGCGCGGCCTTGTGAACATCACGCGGGACGTGGAGCAGGCGGTGCGGGAAAGCGGCGTTAGGGAGGGGCTTGTGCTCGTCAACGCCATGCACATCACGGCGAGCGTCTTCATCAACGACGACGAGCCGGGTCTGCACCAGGACTTTGAGGAGTGGCTTGAGCAGCTTGCCCCCGAAAAGCCGTACAGCCGCTACCGGCACAACGGCTTTGAGGACAACGCCGACGCGCACCTCAAGCGCTCCGTCATGGGGCGGGAAGTCGTCGTCGCCATTACGGACGGGAAGCTCGATTTCGGCCCGTGGGAGCAGATTTTCTACTACGAGTTTGACGGGAGGCGGAAGAAAAGCGTCCTCGTGAAAATCATCGGGGAGTAGGGCATTTTTAATCGTTTTTTAATTGAGCGCCATAGAAAAATATGGTAATATGGTCTCGCCGCTATGCAAGCGGGCAATACGAACGGGAGGCAAGACATGCTTAGAATCGAGCACCTGACGAAATCGTACGGCGCGAAAAAGGCCGTGGACGACCTTTCGCTCCAGATCAATCCCGGGGAAATCTGCGGCTTTATCGGCCACAACGGCGCCGGCAAGACCACGACGATCAAGTGCGTGTGCGGGATTTTGCAGTTTGAGGAAGGGGAAATCTACGTGAGCGGGCACTCCGTCAAAAAAGACCCCATCGCCTGCAAGCGGGAGCTGGCCTATATTCCCGATAATCCCGACCTGTACGAGTTTTTGTCCGGCATCAAGTATCTCAACTTCATCGCCGACGTGTTCGGCATCGGTGAGAAGGAGCGGGCAGAGCGCATCCACCGCTACGCCGACCTGTTTGAGCTGACGAGCGACCTTGCGCAGCCGATATCGGCGTATTCCCACGGCATGAAGCAAAAGCTCGCGCTCATCTCCGCGCTGATACACAACCCGAAGCTCATCATTCTCGACGAGCCGTTCGTCGGGCTGGACCCGACCGCGTCGTTTAAGCTCAAGCAGACGATGCGGGAGATGTGCAACGAAGGCGCGGCGATTTTCTTCTCCACCCACGTCCTCGAAGTGGCGGAAAAGCTGTGCGACAAAGTCGCCGTCATCAAGCGCGGGCGGCTGATTGCCTTCGGCACGATGGAGGAGATAAAGGGCGACGAATCCCTCGAGTCGGCGTTTTTCGAACTGGAGGAGCAAAATGGGTAGCTTCAGGCCTGTCTTTTATGTGACGTTCCGCTCCCTTATCGCCACGATGTTCCCGCGCTACCGCAGGAGCGACCCGCAGTCAAAGCGGCGCGTCATTCTCTACGCCCTGCTGTTTGCGTATGTGTTTATCACCATCGTCGGCGGCGAGGCGGCGCTGTTTTACAGCCTTGCCAAATCGCTCGGCCCGGCCGGGTACGGGTGGCTGTATTTCGCCCTCGTGGGGGCTTTGGTGATTGCGCTGTGCATCGTGGGCGAGCTGTTTCTCACCCACGCGCAGCTGTTTGCCGCGAAGGACAACGAGCAGCTTCTGAGCCTGCCGGTCCGGCCCGGCGTTGTGCTCTTCGCGCGCATCGCGTCCCTGCTCGTCCTCGATTACATCTTCACGCTGATTGTCGCCGCACCGGCGGCCGTGATGTGGATTGCGGCAAACTCCATCGGCGCGGCGGGGGCCGTCTTCCTCGTGCTGGCTGTCATCATGCTGCCGCTGCCGGCGATGGGCGTTTCGATCCTCATCGCGTGGATCCTCTCGGCGGTCTTTTCGCGCCTGCGCGGGTCGAATATCCTCAAGCTTCTCGTATACCTGCTGTTCTTTGCGGCATACTTTTACGTCGTCTCCAACCTCAACGAGTATATCAGGACGCTCATCTCACGCGGGGCGGAGATTGCCGAGGCGTTCCGCCGCGGCGCCTTCCCGCTCTACCACTTAGGGCTTGCCGTCACGGAAGGGGACGCCGTCAGCTTCTTCATCTTCGCCGTGTGCGCTCTCGCGCCCTTTGTCATCATGACGGCGCTTCTCTCTTCGCGTTTCCTGAAAATCGCCACGACGAACCGCGGCGCGCGCAAGGTCGCCTACCGGCAAAAGCGCCTGAAAGCCTCGGGCGCCCGCACGGCTTTCGTGAAGAAGGAGCTGCGGCTGTTCTTCTCCATTCCCGCTTATATCCTCAACGGCGGGCTGGGGGCGCTCTTCAGCATTGTCGTGGCTGTACTCCTCGTAGTGCGGCGGGATATTGTTTTCCAGATGTTCCAGACGTCGCCGGACGCGCTGCCCTTCGGCGCGCCGACGGTCGCGGCGCTGATGCTGTGCCTGTTCTCGGCGCTCTCCCTCGTGTCGGCGGCGTCCGTCTCGATTGAGGGGAACACATTGTGGATTGCCCGCAGCCTGCCCGTCTCAACGTACGATATTCTCCTTGCCAAAGTCGCATCCCACTCCCTCGTGTGCGGCGTGCCGACCCTGATCGGCGCGATTATCTGCGCCGTGGCGTTCGGGCCCGGTATAATCGGCCTGCTGGCGCTGATTATAACGCCGCTTGCGCTTGTCGTGACGATGGGGTTTGCGGGCGTGGTCATCAACCTGCGCCATCCGCGGCTTGACTGGGTCAACCCCGTCCAGCCGGTCAAGCAGGGGGCGGCCGTTCTCATTTCGATGCTCGCCGGCGCCGCGCTCATCCTCGTGCCGGGGATGCTCTACGTGTTCCTCCTCCACCGGATTATGGACGTGGACTTTATGATTTTCCTCACCGGCGTGGTGTACATCGGTATTTCGATTCTCCTTGCCATGCACCTTAAGGATAAAGGCGCGCGCCTTTACGAAGGGCTCGGCGGGTAAGGGAGTGTTTTCAAGTGATTTTGTATTTTACCGCAACGGGCAACTCCCTCTACGCGGCGGAGAAAATCGCCAAGGCGACGGGAGACAGGCTGTTTGACATCGGCCGGGCCGTGCGGCGCGGGGAATATAAAGTCTCCCTCGGCGAAAACGAGCCGCTCGGGTTTGTGTTCCCCGTCTACGCGTGGACCCTGCCCGGCATCGTGGAGCTGTTTATCCGGAAGATGGAGCTGGAGGGGTATACCGGCCAGTATGCCTTCGGCGTGTTCACCTGCGGGGAGAGCGCGGGAGGCACCGTGGCGGCGCTCGGGCAGGCGCTTTCCAAGAGAGGCGTCGCGCTCCATTACGGCGCGCCGCTTGTCATGGTGGACAACTACATCATCTGGTCGCACCTGCCGCCGCCGGAGCGGATTGAGAAAATCCTCGGCGCGGCCGACGCCGCCCTCGAGCGCATTATCGCCGCCGTCTCCGCGCGCGAGAGGAAGGGCATCTCCGCGAAAAAGCCGGAAATGCCGTGCCTGCCCATAGAGGAAGTGAGCACCGCCGCGGGGCGCTCGAAGCTTTACGCGACGGACAAGTGCACCGCCTGCGGGCTTTGCCGCGCCATCTGCCCCATGGGCTGCATCCGGCAAAGCGGTAACGCGCGCCCGCAGTGGGAGGGGCTTTGCACCCAGTGCCTTGCCTGCCTGCACCGCTGCCCCGCGGGGGCCATCGAGTGGGCGGGCGACACCGCGGGGAAAAAGCGGTACGTTCACCCGAAGGTATCTCTTCCGGCGTCCTATGAATAAACAAAACACCCCGAACGGTGACCGTTCGGGGTGTTTTTTACTCTGTGCCGCTCCATCGGCGCCGCCCTGAGCGTTTTCGGGGCGGCTTTTGCCCGTTGGAGACGCAAAGGCGCTTTAGGCGTTTATATCCGGGCTAGACGGCGCCTAACACTTCGCCGATTTTGCCGTTTATGTGCAGGTCCGCGCGGGAGTCGAGGTGCGTTGAGCCCTTGTTGATGAGCACGAGCTTTGAGCCCCTGTAGTAGTCGATGAGCCCCGCCGCGGGGTAGACGACGAGGGAGGTGCCGCCGACGATGAGCACGTCGGCCCTGGCGATGTACATGACGGACTCCTGAATGACGGTGCTGTCGAGCCCTTCCTCGTAGAGCACCACGTCCGGCCGGATGATGCCGCCGCATGAGCAGCGCGGCACGCCCTGCGACTCCGTTATGGCCTCGATGCCGTACTTCTTTCCGCACTTCATGCAGTAGTTGCGGTGGACGGAGCCGTGCAGCTCGAGGACTTTTTTGCTGCCGGCGGCCTGATGGAGCCCGTCGATATTCTGCGTGATGACGGCCTTGAGCTTGCCCTGCTTTTCCAGCTCCGCAAGGCGCCTGTGCGCCGCGTTGGGCTGGGCGTCCAGGAAGAGCATCTTGTCCCGGTAGAACCTGTAAAACTCCTCCGGGTTTTTCATGAAGAACGTGTGGCTTAAGATCGTCTCGGGGGGATAGTCGTACTTCTGGTGGTAGAGCCCGTCCGTGCTGCGGAAATCGGGGATGCCGCTTTCCGTCGAGACGCCGGCGCCGCCGAAAAAGACGATGTTGTCGCTTTCTTGGATCCACCGCCGGAGCGTACTTATCGCGTCGTCCATACTTCCACCTTCCGTTAAATATTTTATTAACCTACTTTGTCGCCGAGTTGTCCTTTAAGATGACGTCGTGCGCGCCGCCTTCCACGATGGAGGTGGCGGAGACGAGCGTGAGCTTGGCTTTCTTCTGCAGCTCCGGGATGGTCAGCGCCCCGCAGTTGCACATCGTCGCGCGGATCTTCGCAAGGGTGACGGCGAGGTTGTCCTTGAGGCTGCCCGCGTAGGGGACGTAGGAGTCGACGCCCTCCTCAAAGGTCAGCTCCGCGCTCCCGCCCAGGTCGTACCGCTGCCAGTTGCGGGCGCGGGCGGAGCCTTCGCCCCAGTACTCCTTCATGTAGCTGCCGCCGATGTTGACCTTGTTCGTGGGGCTCTCGTCGAAGCGGGCGAAGTACCGGCCGAGCATGAGAAAGTCCGCGCCCATGGCCAGGGCGAGGGTGAAATGGTAGTCGTGGACGATGCCGCCGTCCGAGCAGATCGGCACATAAATGCCCGTCTCCTCAAAATAGGCGTTGCGGGCGTTGGCACAGTCGATGACGGCCGTCGCCTGCCCGCGGCCGATGCCCTTCTGCTCGCGGGTGATGCAGATCGAGCCGCCGCCGATGCCCACTTTCACGAAGTCGGCGCCGCAGTCGGCGAGGAAGCGGAAGCCCTCGGCGTCGACCACGTTGCCGGCGCCGATTTTCACGCTCTCCCCGTAGTTTTCGCGCACCCATTCCAAAACGCGCTTTTGCCACTCCGTAAACCCTTCCGACGAGTCGATGCACAGCACGTCCGCGCCGGCCTCGAGGAGGGCAGGGATGCGCTCCTTGTAGTCGCGCGTGTTGACGCCGGCGCCCACGACGTAGCGCTTTTGCCTGTCGTGCAGCTCGAGGGGATTTTCCTTGTGGGAGTCGTAGTCCTTGCGGAAGACGAGGTGGACGAGATGGCCCCGCTCGTCCACGACGGGCAGGACGTTGAGCTTGTGCTCCCAGATGATGTCGTTGGCTTCCTTGAGCGTCGTCCCCGAGGGAGCGGTGACGAGCTTTTCGATGGGCGTCATGAAGGTGTGGACCGGCTCGTCCCCCGTCATGCGGCTGATGCGGTAGTCGCGGCTTGTGACAAGGCCCAGGAGGCGGCCCGTGGGTGACCCGTCCTCCGTGACGGCGACGGTGGAGTGGCCGGTGCGCTGCTTGAGGGCGAGGATGTCGCGCAGCTTATCCGTGGGGCGGACGTTCGAGTCGCTCACGACGAAGCCCGCCTTGTACGCCTTGACGCGCGCGACCATCGCCGCCTGGCTTTCGATGGGCTGGGAGCAGTAGATAAAGGACACGCCGCCCTCCCGCGCCAGCGCGACGGCCATGCGGTCGTCCGAAACGGCCTGCATGATGGCGGACGTAATGGGGATGTTCATCATAAGCGCCGGCTTTTCGCCGCGGCGGTAGCGGACGAGAGGCGTCCGGAGGTCGACGTTTTCCGGGATGCACTCCGCGCTGGAATACCCCGGAACGAGCAGATACTCGCTAAACGTGCGGGACGGTTCCTCAAAGAAATAAGCCATGTCGTCATTCCTCCGTTTGTCGTTTCCTGTTATTTTGCCTATTATAGCACCAAATATATCATCGTCAAGGGATTATTTCCACCCCGGCGGCGTTTTTCGCATTGGGGACCCCAGTGCGGGAAGGGATGCGGCGCGCAGGAGCGGGCGCGGGCGGCCCTGCCGGGGCGGCGCGGGGTGTGCGCAGCACGGGAACCGGCAAGGGGGGGAGGGGGGCAGTAAAAGTGTCGAAATTTGACGAAAAGCGGCTTCAAATGTGCTTGTTTCACGCAACTTGGGTGGTATATAATCACTAAAGGTGAAATAAAAAACAGGCTGGAAAAGCCGCTGAGAGGAGAGTAAGGCATGAAGTCCATCACCGTCGTCAAGACCGGCAGCCTGAAGGACCCCGACCCGCAAAAGCGCGGGCGGATAGAGGTCCGCGACATCCCCATGCAGCCGCTGGGGGACGAAGACGTGCGCATCAAGGTGGCCTACTGCTCGATTTGCGGGTCCGACCCGCATCTCGTGGAGAACATCTTCGGGTGGGAGCCGCCGTACGGGATGGGGCACGAGGTTTCCGGCGTCATTGTGGAGCTCGGCCCGAAGGCCACGAAGAAGGGGCTTAAGGTGGGAGACCGCGTCGCGGGCAATTTCCTGCGGTTTTGCGGCACCTGCTATTACTGCCAGAACGGGCAGCAGCAGTTTTGCGAGCACGCCGACGAGAGCAACAACCCCGGCATGAGCGAGTATCTCGTCTGGCACGAGTCGCAGGTGTACAAGATGCCGGACAATGTCAGCCTCAAGGAGGCGTGTTTGCTCGAGCCCGTCTCCGTGGCGGTGCGCATCATGGACAAGGCGAATATCAAATTCGGCCAGCGCGTGCTCATCTGCGGCGGCGGCCCCATCGGGCTTCTGACCCTGCAGGCGGCCGCGATGAACGGCGCGGCAAAGCTCACCCTCGTCGAGCCCATCGAGGCGCGGCGCGCTCTCGCGCTCACCTTCGGCGCGGAGTATGTCATCGACCCCACGGCGCAAAGCGTCCGCGAGGCGGCGATGGAAATTACGGGCGGGCGGGGCTACGACGTCGTCATCGACTGCTCCGGCTCGGTCAAGGCCGTCTACGACCTGCCGTTTATCACGGCCAAGGGCGGAACGCTCCTTTACGCGGCCATGTACCCCAACGACTATGAAATGCCGCTAAACCTCTACAAGTTCTGCTATTACAACGAGCTGACCATTTCGGGCATCTACGTGTCGCCCTACGCCTTCCCGCGGGCGTTTGAGATGTTCCCGCGCTTTAAGCTGGAGGCGTTTACAGACACCGTTTTCCCCATCGACCAGGCGGAGGAGGCTTTCCGGGCGCACCTGTCCGGCAAACATATCAAAGTGCTCATCCAGTGCAACCAAATCGACTAAGGAGGCGGCATCTTCATGCATCTTGAGCTCAAGACAGACGAGAAAACCATCGATTTTCTGGAGGCCAAGTCGTATAAAATCAGAAAGGACCTGCTGGGTTTCATCTACCGCATCGGCATGGGGCACTTAGGCGGCGAGCTTTCGATGGTGGAAGTGGCCGTTGCGCTCTATTACCGCTACCTCAACTACGACGTGCACGAGCCCTGCAAGCCCGACCGCGACCGCTTCGTGCTGAGCAAGGGCCACTGCAGCGAAACGCTCTACACCATCTTCTCGGACCTCGGCGCGTACACCATGGACTACATGGTCGAGCACTTCGAGACGCTCGATACCGCCAAGTTCGGCATGCACTGCAACCGCAAGTACTGCGAGCAGATTGAGGCCTCCACCGGCTCCCTCGGGCACGGCCTGTCCCTCGCGCTCGGCATGGCGCTCGCCGGCCGCAAGCAGAAGGCGCCGTGGCGCGTTTTCGTCATGACGGGCGACGGCGAGCTGGAGGAAGGCTCGAACTGGGAGGCCATCATGGCCGCCGGCCACTTCGGGCTCGGCAACCTCGTCCTCATCGTGGACAAAAACGGCCTGCAGATGACGGGCCCGACGAAGGAAGTCATGAACATCGACCCGCTGGACGAGAAGCTGCGCGCCTTCGGCTGGGACGTTGTGAGCATCGACGGGCACAACATGCGCGAGGTCTGCGCCGCGTTCGACTCGCTGCCGCCCTGCGAGCCGGTCGAACGTCGCCGCCCGATTGCCATTATTTCCAACACGGTCAAGGGCAGGGGCGTCGACTTCATGGAAGGCAACTACAAGTGGCACGGCGGCGGCATCGCCCGCGAGCAGCTCGAGCAGGCGCTCGCGTCCCTTGAAAGGTACAGAAAGGAGACTTGGTAATGGGCACGGTACGCACCACCTTCGACTTTGACCAGATGCTCTCCAACGCCCGCGAGGCGTATGGCGAAGAGCTTTTGCGCATGGCCGACGAAGGCTACGACTTCATCTTCACGTACACCGACAACGTCGCCCCCTCCTCCAGCGCGGGCAAGCTCGTGGCGAAATACCCGGAGCGGTGCTTTAACTTCGGCATCGCCGAGCCCAACCAGGTGGCCGCTTCCGCGGGCATGGCGCTGGCGGGCGAAATCGTCTACGCGCAGGTGTTCGGCCCGTTCCTCTCCCTGCGCTCGGCCGACCAGATACACACCGACATCGCCTACAACGACGTCAACGTCCGCCTCATCGGCACGCACGCCGGCGTGACGGCGGGCGGCGGCCCCACCCACAACTGCATCGCCGACCTCGCCCTCTACCGCGCCATCCCGAACCTCACCGTCGTCGTCCCGGCCGACGCGGGGCAGTGCTGCAAGGTCATCCGCCAGTCTTACACCTATCAGGGCCCCATGGTCATCCGCATCAACCGGGGCGGCGCGCCGAACGTCTACGCCGACGACGACTACGACTTTGAAATCGGCAAGGCCATCGAGGTCTTAGACGGCGACGACTGCGCCATCGTCTCCACCGGCACCCCCGTTTACTGGTCCATGATGGCGGCCAAGCAGCTGCGGGAAAAATACGGCATCCGCGCCCGCGTCATCGACATGCACACCGTCAAGCCCATGGATACGGACATGCTCCTCAAATGCGCGCGGGAGACGGGCAACGTCTTTACCGTCGAGGAGCACTCGATTAACGGCGGCCTCGGCGGCGCCGTGGCGGAGTTCCTCCTCGAGGCGGGCTTCTCAGGCCGCTTTAAGCGCATCGGCCTGCCGGACGAGTTTGCCGTCCTCGGCGACCCGGACGAGGTCTACGAGTACTACGGGCTTGACCCCTTCGGCATCGCGGAGAAAATCAGCGCGGCCCTGAAAGCGCCGCGGCTTCTGTAAAGGGAGGGCTAAAAAATGACGTCGCTTGAGAAGATCGCCGCTTTTTCCATGGATTATTTCAGCCTCAAGGGCAAAGTCGCCATCGTCACGGGCGCAAACCAGGGCCTCGGCATGGGCTACGCCGTGGCCTTCGCCAAGGCGGGGGCGAACCTGTTTATCCCGCACTATACGGAAAACGTGGAGGACGTCCGGCGCCTGATTGAGGCGGAAGGGCGGCGCGTCCACTTCATCCGGGGAGACCTGACCGAGCGGGCCATGATCCGGAAAGTCGTGGACGAGTGCATGCGAGTGTACGGCCGGATTGACATCCTCGTCAACAACGCCGGCACGAACCACTTCGCCCCCTTCTTCGAGTTCCCCGACGAGGAGTACGACCGCGTCGTGGAGCTGAACATGAAGACCGTCTACTTCCTCTCCCACGCCGTGGCCCCCATCATGCGCGACCAGGGCGGCGGCAAGATCATCAACATCGGCTCGGCCCTCTCCTACACCGCCGACCGCAAGTGCCCCGCATACGTCACGGCCAAGCACGGCGTCATCGGCATCACGCGGGTGCTGGCCAACGAGCTGGGACAGTACAACATCCAGTGCAACGCGATATGCCCCGGTTTTATCAAGACGGACGTCAACCGCGCCGTCAGCGATGACCCGGAGTTCTACCAGCACATCACAAACCGCATCGCCGCCGGGCGCTGGGGCGACCTTGACGACCTCATGGGCACCGCCGTGTTCCTCGCCTCGAAAGCGTCGGACTACCTAAACGGCGCGGACATCAAGGTCGACGGCGGCTTCTCCTGCGTGCTGTAGCTTTCGCGCCGCGGCGCCTTCGCCGGCGCGCCTCCCGCGCAATAAGGCAAATGCCGCATATCCGGCATGAAAGCGGCGCGCAAGGCCGCACAAGAAAACGAAAAAACCGGCCGCGTAGTCCTACGCGGCCGGTTTTGTTTACGCTTTTCGGTTTAGTATTTGGGATAAACGGATGAAGCGGCGCTACGCGTCGTCTTCGCTCATCGCGATCGCGCTCAGGCACAATGTGGGCACGATGCGCCGGTCCGTCTGCACGAGGTAGTCGTACAGGCCGGAAAACGGGACGGCGGGGCTGAACAGGTGCCCCTGGAAGCGCTCGCACCCGAGGGACAGGAGCGTGTCGCGCTGTTCGGGGGACTCGACGTATTCGGCGATGACGTTGTAGCCAAGCTCCCGCCCGAGCGCGATGATGGTCCTGACGATTTCGCGGCAGTTCTGGTTCGTGGCGATTTCCCGGACGAGGGAGCCGTCGAGCTTGACCTTGCTGAAGTTGTATTCCTTGAGGTACATCAGCGAGCTGTGGCCGGCGCCGAAATCGTCCATCACGATGTGGAAGCCGAGCGAGATGATGTCCGACATACGCTGGCTGATGGCGCGGCTGCCGGTGAGCGCGATGCGCTCGGTGATCTCCAGCTCCACCGCGGAGCACGGCAGGGAGTATTTCTGAAGCGCCGTCATCAGGCCGTTTATAAAGTCGGACTCTTTCAGCTGCGCCTCGGTGAGGTTGATGCAAAACGGGATGTTCGGGAAGCCGACTTTGCACAGCACGTTGGCGTTGCGGCAGGCCTCGTCGAAAATCCAGTTGCCGAGCCGGCCGGCAAGGCCCGCCTCCTCCGCCAGCGCGATGACGAGGGGCGGGTACAGGTAGCCGTATTCTTTGTGGTTCCAGCGGAGGAGCACCTCCACGCTGTCGACGCGCCCGTCCCTGTCGACAATCGGCTGGTAGTGCAGCTCGATTTCGCCGGTGTCCAGCGCGCGCTCAAGGTCGCCCACGATGGTGCGGGCAAGGCTGCCGAGCGTGTCGTGCCGCGTGAGGAAGGACGTCCCCTCGCCGCGCTGCTCGCACTGGCGGTACAGGTCAAGCAGCCGCTCGATATCGTACTGGCGCCACTTGATGATATTGCGCTGGGTGTTGCGCACAAACGGGATATACAGCAGCGTGCCGGCGGCGATGTTGACAGCCTGCAGGATGCTCCCGCCGACAGACCCCGCGGCAACGTACCCGCTGATAAGGACGGGCGTCACCGGGGGGACGGAAGATATGGCGTCAGGCACGATACCGAGCTTTACCGCGCCGTAGGAGATGAGCGTCGTGACAAGCGGCACGCCGAGAAACGGGATGAGGAAGAAGGGGTTGAGGATGACGGGCACGCCGAAGACGACAACCTCGCTCATGTTGAACAAGGCGGGGAAAAGCGACAGCCGCGCAAGGCGCACCTGCGCCCTGTTGCGCCGGGACAGGATGAGCGCGAGCACGAGGCACAGCGCCGCCCCGCAGCCGCCCAGGAAGACGAACGTGTTCAGGAAAGCCGGCGTGAAAAATGGGGATGCCGCGCCGCCGGCTGAGGAAAGGGACATTTCGGCCGCGCGCTCCAGAACAAACGTGCCGTTAATCCCCAGAAACCACAGCAAATTTAGGAAGACGCCGTAGACAATCCCCTTCGCGAGCGGGTGTGAGACGGCGGAGATGAGCGCTGAGAGCCACACGGAAAGGTTCTCGCACAAATCCGTAATGCCGAACGCGAACTTAAACACAGCGGCCAGCGCGCCGAAGAAGGCGAGCGTGAGCGTCGTGGGCAGGAACAAAACGACGGCGGTGTTGAGCACGGGATTGCCGCTGTGCGTGAGAAATTCAAGGCGAAGCGCCTTGACCGAGCTGAGCCTGCGGAACAGGATGGACGAGACCATCATCGTGAAAACGGCGGGGAAGATGCCGCACGCGCCGAAGGACGTGACGCTGCCCTCCCTCAGGCCCGTGAGAATGAAAAAGCAGCCGAGCGACGTGATGGTCGCGCCGATGGGGTTGGCGTATTTGTCGGAGACGGCAAATTCCGCCGAGTAGGAGCAGCTGCCGGAGACGATGATGAGGATGGAGAGGATGCTCATCGTGCCGTCGTAAACGGAGCCCAGGAAGAAACGCCACGCCTCGCCGAAGCTCTCCTCCATAAAACGCTGATACGAGGCGACGGGGAGGGCGCTTAGGATGTGCACGATAGAGCCGATGATCAGCAGGGGGATCATGTAGATGCTGCCGTGCCGCAGGGAGACCATGATCGGATAGGAGGAAAGCTTGTTGTTGAAAGCATCCGCCTTATCGAGGATGCTGCGAAGGAACTTCACTGACGGTCACCCTCCTGCGTAACATTCGGACGGCTTGGGCCGCAAGCAAGGCGCGGCAGAGGCGCTATCGGCAAAAGCGGTCGAAAAGCGACTAAAAAACGCCATAATATATGCTATCGCATTATATTATCGCAAAAAAGTGAGACAAGTCGAGCCTTTTTACGAAAATTTTTCAAAAAATGTGAAAATTTTATCCGAGAACGCCGCCCCACTTTTGCATATCGACATCCATAAACCGGCTGCGGATGAAGCGGTCCTTGAGCGCGAACGGAACGGTGCAGTCGAAAATCGCCTTGCAGGCGATGCCGTGGTCGCGGATAGAGGGGGAGAAGAGCGGGTCGTTGGACGGGTCGAGCGGGTGGCAGCGCACGCCCGGGATGGGGATGAGGTCGACGTCGGCCTGGAAGCGCGTCGTCATCGCCCACATCACGTCGCCGATGTCGAAGCAGTCGACGTCCTCGTCCACGATAAAGACGTGCTTAAGCTCGGAAAACGCCGAAAACGCGAGCAGCGCGGCCTGGCGCTGCCTTCCTTCGTCGGACGGCACGGTCTTTTTAAACTGCAGAATCGCCGCGTATTTCCCGCCGCCGAAGGACGGGCAGTAGACGTTGAGCAGCCGCCCCGGCATGGCTTTATTGATCATGGCCATGATGCTCGCTTCCGTGGGAATGCCCACCATGCTCACGTGCTCCTCGCTCGGGCCGATGCAGGTGCGCATAATGGGGTTCTTCCGCGTCGTCACAGCCTTGACCTTGATGACGGGCACCTCGGGGTTGGCCGGCCCCGTGTACCCCGGGAACTCCGGCATGGCCTTGCCCGTGTTTGTGTTGATGTCCTCGCGCATGCGCCGGCCCGGGAGCAGCTCGCCCTCGATGACGTACTCGGCGTTTGCGATGCAGTACTCGTCGATGGTCAGGCACTTGGCAAGCCTTACGCCCTCGCCGCGGATCGCGCCGGCGACACCCAGCTCGTCGTAGCCCAGCGGCGTCGTGGGCGGCTCGAAGCACGAGGCGATTTCAATCGCCGGGTCGACGCCGATGCTCAGGGAAATGGGCAGGGGCTTTCCCGCCGCCTCGGCTTTTTCGCGGAAGACGCCGAGGTGCCGCGCGCCGGGGGTAAAGTACATCGTAATCTCGTCGGGGCTTTGCAGGCACAGGCGGTGGATGGTCACGTCCGACGCGCCCGTCTCGGGGTCGGAGGCGTAGCACAATCCGACGGTGATGTACGGGCCGGCGTCCTCGGGCGTGTTCGTCGGCGCGGGGACGAGCCTGCGGATGTCAAAGCCCGGGTCCGTGGCGCGGTAGACGACCTCCTGGCAGGGCGGCGTGCCGCCCTCCGTCCTGACGGGCGGGACGGGGTTTTCGACGGCGCGGTTTAAGAGGTGGCCGAGCCGGTCCGGCCTTTCGCCCAGAAGAAGCGCCACGCGCTCGCGGCTGGAGAGCAGCCCGATGACGACGCGGGCGTCCTCATGCCCTATGATTGAATTAAAGAGCATGGCCGGGCCGGTTTTCGTCGGGCGCATGACGGTTCCGCCCGCGCCGACATGGCGGTACACGCCGGCCAGCTCCGCGTGGGGATCAACGGGGATGTCGGTTTCAAGAAGCTGCCCGGGGACGGAGCGCAGCAGCTCCAGCGCCGAGCGCAAATCGGTGACGGTGTGTTTCATGGCTCCTCCGTTTCTGCGCGGCCCAAAGCCGCGCGCGTCTCGTTTTTTGCCTGAAATCTGTCTCATTTGTTATGCTAATACTGTTATGCTAATACAACGGCGCGGCGCGGTCAACCTCTCAGCGGCCCTTCGCGATTGATATTGCGCCGCAAATCCTGTACAATAGGCTTTGATTTTGTTATGAGGGGTGAGTCGCCTTATGCTTTACGTCACGGACTTGCTGGACCTGGAACACACCCTCGCCGCGCCGCTTTTTGAAGGGGTGCGGTACCCGTGGCAGGTTCTCCCCGAAATCGGCGCCTTCGTCCGTGGGCTGGGAGAGAAACTATCCCCGGACGAGTACTTGAGCCCCGCGCCGCTCGTCTGGATTCACAAATCCGCCGTTGTGGCGCCGTCGGCCTCCATCACGGGGCCGTGCATCATCGGGCCGGAGACGGAGGTGCGCCACTGCGCGTTTATAAGGGGAAATGCCCTTGTCGGGGCGGGCGCCGTCGTCGGCAACTCCACGGAGCTGAAAAACGTCATTTTGTTCGACGGCGTGCAGGTGCCGCACTACAACTACGTCGGCGACTCGGTTTTAGGATACAGGGCCCATCTCGGCGCCGGGGCCATCACGTCAAACGTCAAGGGGGACAGAACCCTTGTCGCGGTCAAGCACGCGGGCGGGGTCATCGAGACGGGGCTGAAGAAGTTCGGCGCCATCTTGGGCGACTTCGTGGAGGTCGGCTGCAACGCCGTCTTAAACCCCGGCACGGTCATCGGGCGGATGAGCATGGTCTACCCGCTCACGAGCGTCCGCGGCGTTGTCCCCGAGCGGAGCATCCTCAAGCACACGGGGGAAATCGTCGCAAAACGCGGCTAAAGCTTTGCCGCCTTAAAGAGGATACCGGAAAAGGAGCCGCGCACGGCGCTTTCTCTGCCGCGCGCGGTTTTTGCGCCTTAAAAAGCCGGAATGTTTAAGCTTTGGCAAAAATAGACTGTTTTCAAGAAGCATTTTCGTCGGCGTGTGTTTTCGTTCTTTCTTGACAAGGCGCGGCGGGATGTGTCATAGTGAATCAAACTATGCGCCCTATGCGCCGGCGGGAGGAGATTCATGCCGAAAACGACAGATTTTGCGCTGTGCGAGGAGTATCTCCAGACTGTCCGCGACCTGCTCGCGCACCCCGACGTGCAGTCCATGCGCCGGTTTGCGCAGCACGGGCGCGTCGACTGCCTGATCCACTGCCTCAACGTCTCGTTCGCGGGCTACCGCGTCTGCCGGTTACTGGGCCTGAACAGCCGCGCAGCGGCGCGCGGCGGGCTGCTCCACGATTTTTTCCTCTACGACTGGCACAAGGGAAACCCCTACAAGGGCCTGCACGCCTTTACGCACCCGCGCGCGGCGGCCGAAAACGCCGGGCGGCGCTTTGAGATAACCGACCGCGAGCGGGACGTTATCGCAAAGCACATGTGGCCGCTCACGCCAAGGCCCCCGCGCTACCCTGAATCGCTTGTCGTTTTGATCGCGGATAAGATCTACTGCGTCGCGGAAGCGTTTGCCCCATCGGAGCTTATGGGCGCGCGCCTTTACCGCCTCGCCCGTGAAAAAGGGCTCCTGGGAGCGCCGCGTTAAATCTCAAAAAGGAGCGGCACTATGCGTTCTGCTGATTTGTATCTCTGGTTCCTGCTCTACAGCTTCGTCGGGTGGGTGTACGAGTCGCTTTTGTTCACGGTGTACTGCCGCCGCCCTGTCAACCGCGGGTTTCTGACGGGCCCCTTCATCCCGCTTTACGGGGCGGGGGGCGTCATGCTCGTGGCGCTGTTTTACGGGCGGATCGAACACCCGGCCGCCATCTTCGTGCTCTCCCTCGTTTTGACGACGGCGCTGGAGTACATAACGGCCGTGATTATGGAAAACCTGTTTCAGGCCAAGTGGTGGGACTACTCCGCGTTCCCGCTCAACTACAAAGGGCGCATCGGCCTGATCTCCTCGCTTGTGTTCGCCACCATGGCGCTGCTGACGCTGCGCTACGTCCACCCGCACGTGGTGCGCCTGACTGCGCTCATCCCGCCGCGGCCCAAGCACCTTGTCCTGACGCTTGCGACAGCCGCGCTGGCCGTTGATTTTACCATCACCATCCGGCACGTTTTCATCCTCAACGGCCGCCTGCGGGAAATCCAGGGCGCCCTGAGCGGCTTCCTTGCCGAAAAGAAAAGCGCCCTGCGGGAGAGCATCTCGACGACGTTTGAGGAGAGCGCGTTATATAACGAGCGTATCAAAACGCTCTTTCGCCTCGGGCGGCGGCAGAACGCGCGGCTTTTCCGCGCGTTCCCTGATTTGCGCTCGACGCGGTATAACGAAGCGCTCGTCAGGCTTAAAAGCCGCGTCCTGAGAAGGAGGGAAAGCGCGCCTGAGGATGCGGATGAGCTGGAAGAGGAGAGCGCCTGAAGCGGCGGCGGCAGACAGGCGTTCGCGCCGCGTCTTAACGCGTACCTGCCTATATAGAGACAAAAACGCCCCCGCAAACGGCTGTTTGCGGGGGCGTATTGCGCAAATTTGCGTTTTAATTGTTTTGCGTGAGTTTTTCGAGCTCGGCCAGTTCCTTTGCCATGTCGATGCGCGGGAAGATGGCGGGGCCTTTTTGGACGGTGACGTCCGCCGGCAGCGCGCCGAAGGCGGCGATGGAGTCCCACGTCCGCAGGCTCTCGCCCGCGCCGATCTGCCGGAAGATCTCGGCGCAGGTCTGGGGCATGAAGGGCTGCAGAAGGACCGTGCAGATGCGGATTGTCTCGAGCAGGTTGTACATGACGGCGGCAAGGCGCGCTTTGTTGGCTTCGTCCTTTGCCAGCACCCACGGGGACGTCTCGTCGATATACTTGTTCGCGCGCGAGGTGACCTTGAAGATGAGGGACAGGGCGTTCTGGAAGGCAAAGCGCTCCATTTCCGCCTCTACCTCGCCGCGCAGCGCCGCGGCCGCCTCGGTGAGCGCGGCGTCCTCCGGACCGGCCTGGCGGTCTGCCGGGAGCGTGCCGCCGAAGTATTTTTCAACCATCGAGACCGTGCGGGAGACGAGGTTGCCGAGGTCGTTGGCAAGGTCAGTGTTGATGCGGGAGATGAGCAGCTCGTTGGAGAAGGAGCCGTCCGAGCCGAAGGGGAAGTCCCGCAGCAGGAAGTAGCGCAGGGCGTCCACCCCGTAGCGGGCGGCGAGGACGGTCGGGTCGACCACGTTGCCCTTCGATTTGCTCATCTTGCCGCCGTCGAGAAGGAGCCAGCCGTGGCCGAAAATTTTCTTCGGCAGCGGCTCGCCGAGCGCCATGAGGATGGCCGGCCATATAATGGCGTGGAAGCGGACGATTTCCTTGCCGACAAAGTGCACGTCCGCCGGCCAGTATTTGGCGTAGTCGTTGTACCGGTCGTTTTCGTACCCGAGGGCGGTGATATAGTTGGTGAGCGCGTCCACCCAGACGTAGACGACGTGGCCGGGGTCGAAGTCCACGGGGATGCCCCACTTAAACGACGTGCGGGAGACGCACAGGTCGTCAAGGCCGGGTCTCAGGAAGTTGCTGACCATCTCGTTCATGCGGGAGGCGGGCTCGAGGAAGTCCGGCTGCTTTTCGTACAGGTCGAGGATTTTCTGGGTGTAGTTTGAAAGGCGGAAGAAGTAGGCCTCCTCCTCGGCGTATTTGACCTCGCGGCCGCAGTCGGGGCATTTTCCGTCGACGAGCTGGCTTTCCGTCCAGAAGGACTCGCAGGGCGTGCAGTACAGGCCCTTGTACGCGCCCTTGTAAATTTCGCCCTTTTCGTAGAGCTTTCTGAAAATCCGCTGGACGGCGGCGACGTGGTAGTCGTCCGTCGTGCGGATGAAGCGGTCGTACGAGATGTTCATGAGCTTCCACAGGTCGAGTATCCCGCCGGGGCCTTCGATGATCTCGTCCACAAACTGCTTCGGCGTCATCCCCCTGGCGGCGGCCTTTTCCTCGATTTTCTGGCCGTGCTCGTCCGTGCCGGTCAGGAACATGACATCATACCCCTGCATTCGCTTAAACCGGGCCATCGCGTCCGTCGCGACGGTGCAGTAGGTGTGCCCGATGTGCAGCTTATCGGATGGGTAGTAGATGGGGGTCGTGATGTAAAATGTTCCTTTGCTCATATCGCTCTTCCTTTCCGTATATCGGTTTGAGAAGCAAACAATGTAAAAAATAGTATAGCACAGCCCCGGCTCATGGCGCAACGGCATTCCGCCAAGTTAGTATACCGCAATACGGGTATTTTAGCGCATTATTCCGAAAAATTGGGTGAAAAACCGCCCAAAAGGGGACAATATAAGGCGAATAAGACACCGCGGCGCACATTTTTATTGACGGGAGCCCTTTCAAAATGTACAATAATAGAAACCCCTTTCAAGGCTTTAGTGCCGCACAGGGGAAAAGATAACGTGGAGCTTTACGGAATGACACAGCACGCAGTACAGGCTTACCTTCCGCACGCCGCGATCATCTGGGGCGGCAGCGAGGAGGAGCGCTTTCGCCGCGCTTTGAGCCTTGCCGCCGGCCGGGTCTGCTCTGAGGGCACGGGAGTCCCCTGCGGCGTGTGCGCCCACTGCGTCAAGGCCATGAAGGGGATTCACCCGGACATCCTGATATATGACCACTCGGCCGAAAGCCGCCTGTTTTCCGTCGCGCAGGTGCGCGCGATACGGGAAGACGCCGTCGTCATGCCCAACGAGGCGGACGTGAAGGTTTACATCCTCCGCCACGCCGATTCGATGAACGCCGCGGCACAGAACGCGTTTCTGAAAACGCTTGAGGAACCGCCGCGCAGCGCTGTGTTTTTCCTTCTGGCGGACTCGCCGGAAAACATGCTGCCGACCGTCGTCTCCCGCTGCGCGAAGATCTGCGTGGCGCCCGAGGCGGCGCCGGAGTGCGGCAAGCTGGCCGAAGAATTTGCCGCCGCGCTGACGGGCGGCGCCCTGCCTCTGGCTGAATTTTCCTTCAGGCTCGACAGGCTCGGCAGGGACGAACTGCGCGACTTTATCGGTCAGGCGCGCGCGCTGATGCTTGCTCGCGCGCAGCAGCAGAGCGCCATGGCGCACCGCTTTATCCGGGCGTACGACGTTCTGGGTAAGGCGCTTGAGTATCTCGACTTTAACGTCGGAGTCGTCCATGTCTCCGGCTTCCTGTGCGCCGCGCTCCTTGATACGCCCTGAGGGGGCTTAACATATAGAAAACGAGGAGAATCATGACTGAAGTAATCAGTGTACGCTTTAAGAACAAGGGCAAAGTGTATTACTTTGACCCGGCGGGGCTGACTATTTCTTCGGGTGACGCGGTCATCGTTGAAACGTCAAAGGGCCTTGAGTTTGCCGAGTGCACGTGGGGCAACCACGAGGTGGAAGATCACTGCATTATCCCCCCGCTCAGGCCCGTCGTCCGCATCGCGACGGAGGAAGACAAAAAGCGCGCCGAAGAAAATAAGATGCGCGAAGCCGAAGCGTTTGTTATATGCCAGAAGAAAATCGCTGAACACGGGCTCGACATGAAGCTCGTGGACGTTGAATTCAGCTTCGAAGGGAACAAGATTTTGTTCTTCTTCACGTCGGACGGGCGCGTCGACTTCCGAGAGCTCGTCCGCGACCTTGCGTCGGTGTTCAAAACGCGCATCGAGCTGCGCCAGATCGGCGTGCGCGACGAAGCGCGCATGATCGGCGGGCTCGGCATCTGCGGCAAGCCGTTTTGCTGCACGCAGTTTCTAGACGAATTCCACCCGGTGTCGATCAAGATGGCCAAGACGCAGGGCCTGTCCCTCAACCCGGTCAAAATATCCGGCACGTGCGGCCGCCTCATGTGCTGCCTTAAGTACGAGGAGGAGGCTTACGAGGAAATCGTCAAAAAAGCGCCGAAGGTCGACGCCTTCGTGGAAACGCCCTACGGGAAGGGTTCCGTTATCAGCGTCAACCTCCTGAGGGGATACGCCAAGGTCCGCCTCGAAGACGGCATCGACACGACGCTCAAGACCTTCAACTTCGACGAGCTCGAAGTCCTCGGCGGGAAGGCCCGCCGGGCGGAATACCTTGCGGCGAAAGCCGAAGGGCGGCTCGAAGAAGCGGGCTTTACCGTCACGCCCAAGCCGCCGCCCCCGCCGCCCGAACCCGTTTTGCCGCCGGTTGAGTTGGCAAAGCCGGAGGAAAAAGAAGACGACCCGCCCGTGGAAAAGGAAAAGGCGGCAAAGCCGGCGCCGAAGAAACGAAAGAAAGGCGCCAAGCGCGCGAAAGCCGCGCCGAAGGCGGAGAAAAAGGTGGAAAAGAAAGCCATCGCCGTCAAGCCCGCCGCGCCGGAAGGCGCCGGCAAGCCAAAAAAGGCGAAAAGAACACACCGCGGCGGACGCGGCGGAAAATCCAAGCCCCGAGGCGGGGCGGAAGCACCACAGTAAAGCAAGGGCCCATGAAAGGCCGCCGCGCAAAGGCGTGCGGAGCACGGCCGGGACGAAGGCTTTCCGTGTGTGCCTGAAAACAGAATTACGGCCTTGCAAAGACGCATGGCGCTTAAATCGGGTGCTAAAAGCAGCCGGTTTAAGTGCCATGTTTTTATCTCCCCGGAAAGGCCGCGCGATTAAAGCGGCGCTTTTGTTAAAAATTTGCAGTTTCTGCAATTAAATCCCAATGCAATAAAAGCAAAATTGACTAATTTTGCAACAGGTAATAATCTTTCTTGCATTATACATCCATATAAAGTAAAATCATCAGTAAAAACCATGACAGCTGCAACATCCGATGAATGATATTGCATATATTAGAGCAAAACGTTTCGGTTTATCCGGCGGACTCCTGTTTGAAAGGAATGGTCACAATGAAGTCTGACATCCCCCAGCGGCAAGGTCTGTACGACCCGCAGTTTGAGCATGACGCGTGCGGCATCGGCGCCGTCGTCCACATCAAGGGGAAGCGCTCGCACGATATTGTCCGGCAGGCGCTCAAGGCGCTGAAAAACCTCGACCACCGCGGCGGCGTCGGCAGCGAGCCGACGTCGGGCGACGGCGCGGGGATTCTGCTCCAGATCCCGCACGAGTATTACGAAAAAGTCTGCGCGCAGGCGGGGTTTGCGCTGCCGGCGCGCGGTGATTACGGCACCGGCCTGATCTTCCTCAGCCACGACCGCGGCGAGCGCGCCGCCGCCGAGCTGGAATTTGCGCGCATTATCGAAGAGGAAGGGCAGCGGCTCATTGATTTCCGCGACGTGCCCGTGGACGAGTCGATGCTCGGCAAGACGGCGAAAAACAGCATGCCGTACATCCGGCAGGTGTTCATCGGCCGCGAGGGGCCCGGCGGGGACGCCTTCGAGCGCAGGCTCTACATCATCCGCCGGCGCATGGAAAAGGCGGCGAAGGAGCGCGGCTTAAAATTTTACATGCCGAGCCTTTCTTCTAAGACTATCGTCTACAAGGGCATGCTCACGGCCGAGCAGGTGGACCGGTTCTATCTTGACCTGCAGGATGAGTCCGTCATAACGGCCCTCGCGCTTGTCCACTCCCGCTATTCGACCAACACCTTCCCGAGCTGGGAGCGCGCGCACCCGAACCGCTGCATCGTACATAACGGCGAGATCAACACGCTGCGCGGCAACGTCAACTACATGCGCGCGCGCGAAGCGCTCTTTAAGAGCGACGTCTTCGGCGACGAGCTCGAGAAGGTCCTGCCCGTTATCGATTTGGATGGCAGCGACTCGGCGATGTTCGACAACACGGCGGAGTTTCTCATGCTCGCGGGGATGCCCATCGAGCGGGTGATGATGCTCATGGTGCCCGAGCCGTGGTACGGCCACGAGAGCATGAGCGCGGAAAAGCGCGCGTTTTACGAATACTCCGCCTGCCTCATGGAGCCGTGGGACGGCCCCGCCGCCATTGGCTTTACGGACGGCGTGCGCATCGGCGCGATTTTAGACAGAAACGGCCTGCGCCCGTCCCGCTATTACGTCACGTCGGACGATCTGGTCATTTTGGCGTCGGAAGTCGGCGTCATCGACGTGCCGCCGGAGAAAATCGTGCTCAAGGAGCGGCTGCGCCCGGGAAGGATGCTCCTTATCGACACGCAGGCCGGGCGCATCATCGGCGACGAGGAGATTAAAAACGCGGCGGCGCGCTCGGCGCCCTTTGCCAAGTGGCTGGATGAGCACCTTGTGGACATCGGCAGGCTTCCTGAAGGCGCGCGCGTTTGTGATGACCGCCCGCTCCTTAAATTGCAGAAGGCCTTCGGCTACACGTACGAGGACCTGCGGATGTTCCTCGCCCCCATGGTCACGACGGGGGTGGACCCCGTCGGCGCGATGGGGACGGACACGCCGCTTGCCGTGCTCTCCCAGCGCCCGCAGCTGTTGTACGAGTACTTCAAGCAGCTCTTCGCGCAGGTCACAAATCCGCCCATCGACGCGCTGCGCGAGGAAATCGTCACATCCCCGCTCGTGTTCCTCGGGGCCGAGCGCAACCTGCTCCACCCGGGGCCGGACAGCTGCGCGCGCATCCGCCTGCCCCATCCGATCCTGACGGACGCGGACCTCGCAAAGATTGCCGCCGTGAGGGAAGGGCCCTTCAAATCAGCCACGCTGCCCATCCTCTTTAAGGCCGGCGGCGGCGGGGCGGCGCTGAAAGATGCCCTCGACGGCCTGTTTGCCGCGGCGGAAAAAGCGGTGGAAGGCGGCGCGACGATTCTCATCCTCTCAGACCGCGGCGTCGACGAAGAGCACGCCGCCATTCCGGCGCTTCTCGCCGTCGGCGGGCTGCACCACCACCTCATCCGCGCGGGGCTTCGCCCGAAGGCGAGCATCGTCCTCGAGTCCGGCGAGCCGCGGGAGGTGCACCACTTCGCCTGCCTCATCGGCTACGGCGCGGCGGCCGTCAACCCGTACGTCGCGCTCCAGACCGTGCGCGAGCTGGCAAGGACGGGGTACATCGAGGGATTTTCCGAGGAGGAAGCGGAAAAGACGTACGTCAAGGTCGCCTACAAGGGCGTCATTAAAATCCTCTCCAAGATGGGCATCTCCGCCATCCAGAGCTACATGGGCGCGCAGATTTTCGAGGCGGTCGGTATCTCAGGCGAGGTCATCGACAGGTACTTTACCCTCACGCCCTCCCGCATCGGCGGAGTGGGGCTCGACGAGATTGCCCGCGAGGCTCAAATGCGCCACGAGCAGGCGTTTTCGCCCCTTTTCGAGGACGAGGAGCTTGAGTCGGCCGGGTACTACCAGTACCGCAGCGGCGGCGAGTACCACATCTACAACCCCGAGACGATTTCGCTCATGCAGCAGGCCGTCCGCACCGGCGACTACAGGCTGTTTAAGGAGTTTTCAAGGAAGCTCCACGAAAGCGGCGCCCACTGCGCCAATCTGCGCTCCGTTTTGAAGTTTAAAAAGGGAAATCCCATCCCCCTTGAGGAAGTGGAGCCGGCGGAATCCATCGTCAGGCGCTTTAAGACGGGCGCCATGTCCTTCGGCTCCATCAGCAAGGAGGCCCACGAGGCCATCGCCATCGCCATGAACCGCCTCGGCGCGAAGAGCAACACGGGCGAAGGCGGCGAGGACCCGGCGCGCTTTAAGCGCGACCCGAACGGCGACTGGCGCTGCAGCGCGGTCAAGCAGGTCGCCTCCGGGCGCTTCGGCGTGACGAGCGAGTACCTCGTGAGCGCCAGCGAGATTCAGATTAAGATCGCCCAGGGCGCCAAGCCCGGCGAGGGCGGCCAGCTGCCCGGGAGGAAGGTCTACCCGGAAGTGGCGCGCGTGCGCCACTCCACCCCCGGCGTCGGCCTCATCTCGCCCCCGCCGCACCACGACATCTACTCCATCGAAGACTTAAAGGAGCTCATTTTCGACCTGAAAAACGCCAACCCCTCGGCGCGCATCAACGTCAAGCTCGTGAGCGAAGCGGGCGTCGGCACCGTGGCCGCCGGCGTGGCCAAGGGCATGGCGGACGTCATCCTCATCTCGGGCTTCGACGGCGGCACCGGCGCCTCCCCCCGGACCTCCATGCGCCACGCGGGCCTGCCCTGGGAGCTGGGGCTGGCGGAGACCCAGCAGACCCTGGTCCTGAATAATCTGAGAGACCGGGTGGTGCTGGAAGTGGACGGCAAGCTCATGACGGGGCGGGACGTGGCCGTCGCGGCGCTGCTCGGCGCGGAGGAATTCGGGTTTGCCACGGCGCCGCTCGTCGCCCTTGGGTGCGTGATGATGCGCGTGTGCAACCTCGACACATGCCCCGTCGGCATCGCGACGAACAACCCCGTCCTGCGGGCGCGGTTTTCCGGCAAGCCCGAGTACGTCATGAACCTCATGCTCTTCATCGCGGAGGAGCTGCGCGAGTACATGGCCGAGCTCGGTTTCAGGACGGTGGACGAAATGGTCGGCCGCTCCGACATGCTCGAGCCGTGCATCCCGGAGAGCGCGTGGAAGGCGAAAAACCTCGACCTTTCCGCGGTTTTGTACCGCCCCGACGTGGCGGAGGGTACGCCGCTGCGCTGCGTGCGGGCGCAAAACCACGAGCTTGAAAAGACGCTCGACATGCGCGTGCTGCTTGAGGCCTGCCGCCCCGCCCTTGAAAAGGGTGAGAAGGTGACGCTCGATATCCCGGTGCGCAACACAGACCGCGCCGTCGGCACCATCCTCGGCAGCCACATCACGCGCCGCTACGGCAGCGCGGGGATTCCGGAGGACACCATTACAATCCGTCTTGCCGGCTCGGCCGGCCAGAGCCTCGGCGCGTTTTTGCCGAAGGGCGTGACCATAAGCCTTGTGGGCGACGCCAACGACTACACGGGCAAGGGCCTGTCCGGCGGGAAAATTATCGTCACGCCGCCGGAAAAGAGCATATTTAATCCCGAGGAGAACATCATCATCGGCAACGTCGCCTTCTACGGCGCCACCAGCGGCGAAGCCTACATCCGCGGCGCGGCGGGCGAGCGCTTTTGCGTGCGCAACAGCGGTGTGAAGGCCGTCATCGAGGCGGTGGGTGACCACGGCTGCGAGTACATGACGGGCGGGCGCGTGGCCGTCCTCGGCAGGACGGGGCGCAACTTCGCGGCGGGCATGTCCGGCGGCATCGCCTACGTCTACGACGAAGACGGCACGTTCCCCATCCGCTGCAACACCGAGATGGTCCGTCTCCTGCCGGTGGACGACGAGTACGAGCCGGAGCTGCGGGAGATGGTGGAAAACCACTACCGCTATACAAAAAGCGACAGGGCCGCCCGCCTTCTTGCAAACTGGGCGGAGGAAGTCAGGCGCTTTGTCTGCGTCATGCCGAACGACTACGCGGCGATGCTCCGGGCCATCAAGAAGGCGCAGGAAGACGGGTACAGGGGCGACGAGGCGCTCATGATCGCCTTCAACGCCGTGTGCCTGGGCGCGCAAAACGGACACCACTGAAAGGGGGCTATACCATGGCAAAACCGACAGGATTTCTTGAATACACGCGCATAAACGCCCCCGACCGGCCCGTTTCGGAGAGGCTGCGCGACTGGAACGACTTCCACACGGACCTACCGCTTGAGGTCATCCGCGAGCAGGCGGCCCGGTGCATGGACTGCGGCACGGCCTTCTGCCAGATGGGGCTTGCGCTGCAGGGCACACCCTCCGGCTGCCCGCTGTGCAACCTCATCCCGGAGTGGAACGAGCTGCTTTACAAAGGGCTTTACGAGCAGGCGTACCGCCGCCTCGCGAAGACGAACAGCTTCCCCGAGTTTACCTCCCGCGTCTGCCCGGCGCTGTGCGAGGGCTCCTGCACGGCGGGGCTGTACGGCGACGCCGTCGCCACCAAGCAAAACGAGCGGGCGATTATCGACATGGCCTTTGAAAACGGCTGGGTGCGCCCGCGCCCGCCGAAGGTGCGCTCGGGGAAGAAGGTGGCCGTCGTCGGCAGCGGGCCGGCGGGCCTTGCCTGCGCGGACCGGCTCAACAGGCTGGGCCACAGCGTCACGGTATTCGAGCGCGACGACCGCCCCGGCGGACTGCTCATGTACGGCATCCCGAACATGAAGCTGGAAAAGTGGATGGTCGAAAGGCGCGTTCGGCTCATGGAGCAGGAGGGCGTGGAGTTTGTCACAAACGCGAGCGTCGGCGAGAGCATCCCAATAGAGAAGCTGCGGCGGGAGTATGACGCTGTTGTCCTGTGCATCGGGGCGAAAAAGCCGCGCGACCTGAATGTGGAAGGCCGCGCGTGCAAGGGCGTTCACTTTGCCGTCGATTTCCTCGCAGCAAATACGAAAAGCCTGCTTGACTCCAATTTGAAAGACGGCAGCTTCATCTCCGCCGAGGGGAAGGACGTTATCGTCATCGGCGGCGGCGACACGGGCACGGACTGCGTCGCCACGGCGCTGCGCCACGGCTGCAAAAGCGTGCGCCAGCTTGAAATCATGCCGCCGGCGCCGGAGCAGCGCCCGGCGAGCAACCCGTGGCCCCAGTGGCCCAGGACGTTTAAGACGGATTACGGCCAGAGCGAAGCCATCGAGGTGTTCGGGCGCGACCCGCGCGTGTTTTGCGTGACCACAAAGAAAATCGACTGCGACGAGAATGGAAACGTCGCGGCGCTGCACACCGTCGACGTGGAGTGGGTGGACGGAAAGATGCGGGAGGTGCCCGGCACCGAGCGGGTCTGGCCGGCGCAGCTTGTGCTCATCGCCATGGGCTTTTTAGGGCCGGAGGAGGCGCTGATTAAGGAGCTCTCTCTCGAACAGGACGCGCGGGGCAACATCCTCGCCGCGGAAGGCGCGTACAAGACGAGCGCGGAGGGCGTGTTTGCCGCCGGCGACGCGCGCCGCGGGCAAAGCCTCGTCGCGTGGGCGATCCGCGAAGGGCGCGAAGCGGCCGGCGCGGTGCACGCGTACCTTGCGCAAAAGAAATAAGCGTCAAAGCGGCGCGCGCTTGTTTTCCAGGCCGCCGCGGCATATCGGGGCGTTTTCGGCGCGACGTCAGGGGGAGAGTGCGGGGCAGTCGATACCCTAAAGCGGCTTTTTGCGCGTCGCGCCGTGCGCGAAAAAAGTGCGGGAGGGATCGGGCTTTGGGCCGAATCCCTCCCGCGGTATAAACGCGTGCTTTACGCCGTGATGACGCCGCAGGCGATTTTCGCCCCCGAGTCGCCGCTCGGCTGCGTGGTGAAATCGTCGCGCCCTGAGTGGATGACGACGGTTTTTCCGATAATGTCGCGCACCTTGAAGCGGTTTGTCAGGAAGACGAGAAACGCGCGGCCGCCGTTTGAAAACAGCGGGGGCATGTCGCCGGCGTGGTACGGATGGCGGCAGCCGCCGGGGTTATAGTGGCCGCCCGTGACCGCGAAGGGGTCGCTCCCCGCGCCGGCGCAGGACGTGCCCTCGTGAATGTGGAAGCCGAAGACGCCGCCGGGGCAGGGGCCGTTTTTCTCAGGCAGGCCGCTTGCCACCGCGCAGACGAGCACACCGTCGCCGGTCTGGTAAAACTTCACGGTGGCGTGCAGGTCCGGGTAGGACGGCCCGCCGCGGAGGACGGCCTTTGCGTCGGGGCTGCCGGTAAGCACGCGTATGTAGTTTTTGGCGCGTTGCGCCACGTTCCAGAACATCGCAATCCTCCGTTTCGCCGCGGTCGCGGCGCGTTATGGGGCCAAAGGCCCTGCAACTTATTGTATGCGGAGATGCACAGGCGGGGATATTGGCGAATAACGGAATTTTTATTGTTGCGTTAAAGCGCTAAGGATGTTACAATAAAACAAACCTGTCCACACACCCCGCCCGCCTTAAGGAAAGCGCGGGCGCGGGACTTGAGAAGATTAAGTAGGTAAAGGATGAATAAGATGAAGAAGTTTCTTGCAGTGCTGATGTCCGTCCTTCTTGTTGTAGCGCTTTTCGGCTGCAAAAAGGCGAAAGAGGAGAAAGTCCTGCGCGTCGGTATGGAATGCGCGTACGCCCCGTATAACTGGACGCAGCCTACGGACGCGAACGGCGCCGTGCCGATCAAAGACAGCAAAGACTACGCCCACGGCTACGACGTCATGATGGCCAAGTACCTCGCGGATAAAATCGGCTACAAGCTTGAGATTCACAAGATCGACTGGGGCTCCCTGCCCATAGCGGTCCAGTCCGGCGCCATCGACTGCGCCATCGCCGGCCAGTCCATCACCGCCG
>ENA-UPSB01000141-UPSB01000141.1-bioreactor-metagenome-genome-assembly--contig:-NODE-141-length-129664-cov-19.577174_pt1 | contig 129664 bp, 102 predicted proteins | sample MGYA00238182_ERZ773286 | MGnify/ENA primary metagenome ERZ773286 (study PRJEB29026, sample SAMN07631240) | bioreactor metagenome | isolation source: Switchgrass digestor | place: USA: Dartmouth...
CACAGCGGACTTTCACCGCCTAGCTACGTGCCATGCGTGGCACACGCAAAAAAAGAAGAGCATCCGCTCTTCTCCTGATTGCCAATGATTTTATGCCTAATCCTTTGCTATGATTGTTTAGTTCCATATTCTCCGCCCTTGTGTAGTTGGATGGCTATGTTGTTGATTCAAAGTCTACTTCGTTACAGGAGCATATCAGTCGTTTATTATGCCTCAGACTTGATCTTGACCTGTTATCTAATTTGCAACCTTTTCACTGAGCCTCAATGTGTCAGCGACCAATGCTATGAACTCGGAATTTGTGGGTTTACCTTTGCGTGTGTTTATAGTGTAACCAAACAAATCGTTGATGGCATCTACCTTGCCTCTGTTCCAGGCAACTTCTATGGCGTGTCGAATAGCACGCTCAACTCTGCTGGGAGTTGTCTTATGATTTTTGGCAAGCTCAGGATAGAGCCTCTTTGTTACAGCACTGATTATATCCCTGTCTTTAATTGCCATTATAATTGCGTCTCTCATATACTGGTATCCCTTGATATGTGCAGGAACTCCCACATCTCTCATTATTTGAGTGATTTTTGTCTGGACATTATCGGTGGTAACATAATTAGATTTTGAAAGGCTGGTAGGCTGAGCTGTCGGTTCCATTCTGATTACAGTCGGTACACGGGTTCTCACCAGTTCTCTTATTCTTTCAACCAGCACACTTAAGTCAAAAGGTTTTACGATGTAATAAATTGCGCCTAATGAGAGAGCCTGCTGAGTTATCGCATCCTGACCGACTGCTGATAAGATGATAAACAGAGGCTTTTCAGATGGACTGACATTTTTATACTTCATTAGAACACCCAGTCCGTCAAGTCTCGGCATAATAATATCAAGAACAACAATATCCGGTTTTGTTTTATCAATCATCTCAATTGCATCTTCGCCATTTTCTACCCTAGCTGTAACTTCGATGTCATTCTGGCTTTCCAGGTACTCTGTAATGATCATGCCAAACGCATCGTTATCATCTGCAACCAGAACCCTTATTTTCTCATTCACACACAAAACCTCCTTTATTTCTATATATTATATTATATTGCGAACTTCCACATTTTACAAGAAAAGTTTTAGTATTACCTGCATTTAAATGCTAATATATGCATTATAAGCAGGTTTTTCTATTAATACAATTATTAACTAAAGGGAAATATGGCGAAGTTTATCGATTGCCGCTTAATCTTTCGCAGCGTCATGACACTATCCCTCCGTAACCGACTAGTACCCCGCGTCCATTATTTGTGCAGATATTTCTGCGAAAATCGGGGCCGCGCTGACTGAGCCGCTTTTCCCGTCCTCAATGAAAACACAGAGGGCATAGCGTGGACAGTCTACCGGAAAATATCCTGAAAACCATGCATGTAAAATATTTCTGTTGTCTCTTATCCAACCGGTCTCGGCACTCCCGGTCTTTCCGGCACTTCCGCCATGGCCTCCTATATCAGCCCATTTGCCGGTTCCGGATTGAACCGTTAAAAGCATCATTCCCTGAAGGGCTGCCGCAGTTTCTTTCGATACGGCTCTGCTCCATGCCGGGGCGCTTATATTCCTGATTTTCTCTCCTTCATCGTTAACGATAGCCTTTATAAGGGATACATCATTCAAGAGCCCTCCGTTAGCAATGACGGAAGCCATGTTGGCCGCCTGGACCGGAGATATCAATATTTCGCCCTGTCCGATCGATATATTGCCTATTTCAGCGGGAGAAGCATTCCCTATATAACTGGGAAGAGTTCCTGATGATTCTTCAATGCCTTCATTTTGCAAACCGGTATTTTTCCCAAGTCCAAATTTATCAGCCATTGCCAGAATTTTTTCCCGACCGATTTCCAAACCCAAATGGATAAAATATGAATTGCATGATCTGGCAAAAGCCTGGACCATATTGATATTTCCATGCCCTCCTTCCTCATAGCTGGTACATTTCATTATTAAACCGCCCAAATCCACATATCCGGGACAATCATACATGGTATCAGGCGAAAAACCTTCTTCCAGAGCCGCTGCCGCAGTTATCATCTTGAAAACAGAGCCTGGCGTATAAGCTCCCAGAGTCCTGTTAAACAACGGTTGTTTTTCATCAAGTAAATAAGGATTAATATTTGAAGGATTAAAATCCGGTCTTGAGGCGATTGCCAGAATTTCTCCCGTTAATATATCCATAAGTACAACCGCGCCTTTGTCTACCAAGCGATCCATTATACTCTCAACAATGCTTTGCAGATGGTAATCCAGTGTTAATTGGATATTCAGACGTTCCTTACCCATGCTGTTCCATATACGATAACCAAGATCATTCATAAAACTATCTCCGGCATCGGCCAAAATGCCCACATACACGCCGCCTCCGCGCTTCAGTGTATCGTTATAGGCCTTTTCAATTCCTGCCAGGCCTTCAGTTCCGCTTTTATCGACATAACCCAGTATATGAGGAGCCAAAGTGTTCTCGTTATAGCGTCTTTTCAGATCGATAACACTGATGCCGGCAAGCGAAGAATCTTCAATAGCTCTTGCCTGGGCCTCAGTAATATTGGTTACATAAGGCAGGTTGTCTTTAGAAAGTTGATCTTTTAAATATGCCACATCCAATCCCAGTACATCCGCTACTATCCTTAACGCATTGGGATTATTCAGAAGAGTGACCGGCTGCAAAATAGCTTTCCAATAGGTATCGCGTCCGGTAAAACTGATACCGTTCCTATCCAGAATATCACCACGTTCTTTGTAAATTATCCGGTTACGGCTTTGCTGCATGGCAGCCTGTGTTGAATACTGTTTTCCTGTGACTGTCTGGATATTGAACAGTTTTACCGTTACAATGATAAGTAAGGATAAGAATACAAAACGAGTAACCTTCAAGCGTCTTATATACAATAATACACACCCCTTGGAATAAGAGTATTCCCGATATTTTGCATTTTTATACATTCTTTAATAAGTTTATGTATGGATAGATAAATTTAGAATAAGTTTAATCTGTCATTTCATCTTTTGGCGCTATAATACGAGGAAATATTCATGATAAATAAAAAAAACCACTTTTTCAGTGGTTTTGTTCCGGATGGTTTTTATATACGCGAATTTACATAAATTAGTTCATGACTTTCCAATAGTTCCTGGCCTTTTTTATATCTTCAGCAACCTGTTTCTTCAGAGCTTCTAAGTTCTCATATTTCTTCTCGTCTCTGAGTTTATGGATGAAACAAATCTCAATATCTTTTCCGTAAATGTCCTCATCATAATCAAGCAAATGGGTTTCAATTGAAAATGAACTTTCTTCCCTGAGGGTAGGGGCTACGCCGACATTTGTAATACTGTTTATCCATTTGTCGCCGTATTTTGTTTTTGTAATGTAGACACCTTTAGCCGGTATTACCATTTTGGGGTGAGGTATTATATTAGCCGTTGGAAATCCCAGAGTTCTTCCTATGCGTCTTCCGGCAACCACGGTCCCATATAACGAAAAATGTCTGCCCAACAGATGAAAAACCCGTTCCATTTTGCCCTTTTTTATATATTCACGAATTAGCGTGCTGCTTACTATTTCCGACTTCACTTTGACCGGGGGTATTACGATAACTCTGAAACCATACTTTTCTCCGCTCTTTTTTAGATACTCCACATCTCCTTTTCCCAAATATCCGAATCTGTAATTGAACCCTACAACTGCCAGCCTGATATTTAAAGTATCGATAAGGATATTTTTAATAAACTCATCCGGCGATAATCGGGAAAAAGCTTCATCAAACTCCTTATAGTATAAAGTGTCCAATGCGGTCAGTTCCAAAAGTTTTGTCTTTTGCTCATTTGTCGTAATAAGCTGATTTACAAGACCTTTTCGGAGAATTGTCTCCGGATGCTTTGTAAAAGTGTATACTACAGAGTGCAAATCATTTATTTTACACTCGCTGATCAATGTATTGATAAGCGCCATATGACCTATATGGAGGCCATCAAAATTTCCCAGACCTACTCCTGTGTGTTTCTGAAAAGTATCATTATAAACTTGTGTAATAACCCGCAAATCATTCCATCCTTTCACAGACCAATGCTGTCATTTCCGATCCATTTATGCGCCCGAAGCTTTAAATGCCCGTCTTCGCAAACGGCTTTTCCTATGGCAAGGAAAACCCCGCTCTCATGGTACACTCTCATAAAGTCTGATGTCAATCCCTTTGAAGGCACAGAAAGACCGTTCTTCAACTTTATTGCATTGCTGTGGGATATATAAACTGACGGCATTTTCAATAGCGCCTTATCCATAGAAATCAGTGCGGTTTCTAATCTACCTTCTGATTTCAATCGTTCCAGATCTTCCAAAGCATATGAATCTTCCAGCAGAAACGGTCCCGACCGAGTCCTTACAAGCGAACTCATGTGTCCTCCGCATCCAAGGAGCTCGCCTATATCATGGCAAAGGGTTCTTACATATGTACCTTTTGAACACTCAACATCAAAGATAACATGTGCTTTATCCGATTCCCGCCGTATACTGATTATATCGATCCTATAAATGGTAATGGGTCTGGGACTACGTTCCACCTCAATCCCTTTTCGGGCAAGTTCATAAAGTCTTTTACCCTTAACCCTGACTGCAGAATACATGGGGGGAATCTGATCCCGTTCTCCCTGAAAGCTGTTTATAATATTTCTTATTTCTTCATCAGAAGATAAGACGGATTTTTCCAAAATAATATTGCCGGATGCATCCTGTGTATCGGTAGCTATTCCCAGAAACAATCCCACCCGATAGGTTTTATCTTTATCCATCAGGTATTCTATCACTTTAGTTGCTTTTCCGATGCACAGAGGCAACACACCGCTGGCATCCGGATCCAGTGTCCCGGCATGTCCGACTTTTTTGACCTGAAATAATCTTCGTACCCTGGAAACAACATCAAACGAAGTGATACCTATTGGTTTATTGACATTTATTATTCCGTTCATCAAGCTTCCCTTCGTATTTTCGGCACTATTATATCTATGAGTTTTTCTATGATCTTCTCCCGGGGGCCGGAACTGTTAAAGCCGGCTGCCCGCTTATGACCGCCTCCGTTAAAACATTCAGCTATTTCCGATACGTCAACATAATTATTTGATCTTAAGTTCCCCCTGAAGTTTCCTTCCGCGTCTTCCCGCAAAAAAACTGATACTTCTACTCCTTCAAGATTGCGGCCTATATTGACCAGACCTTCGTAATCGTCATTTTTAACGTCATAATTCTTAATATCTTCATAGGTTAAATAGGATATTGCCAGCTTTCCGTTTTCCAAAAGGATCAATGAGTTCATGGTCTTTTTCATAAGGTAGAGTTTTGTATATGAAACCATGTCGAATACTTTTTTTATTACATAGGGGAAATCAATCCCTTGCCTCATTAAATCCGCGCAAATCATCAGTGTCTCAGGGGTCGTGTTGGTATATCTGAATCCGCCCGTATCAGTTACGATAGCGGTATAAAGGCATAAAGCTATATCCTTGTTCAGGTTTCTTTTAAAATAATTTATTATCAAATCGTAAACAATCTCTCCGGTAGCGGCGGCTTTAGTATTCACATAAGAATAATGAGCCTCGACTCTATTGGTGGTATGATGGTCTATGCTAAGCCTTATCCTGGCACTGTGGAATAACGGCTCTCGTTTGCCAAGCCGTGCAATATCCCCATTATCAATATTAACTGCGACAGTATAACTTTTCTCGGGGGTTTTCTTTATTAATTCCTGCCCCGGCAGAAAATCCAAATTGGATGGCACTTCTTCTTCAAGAAGTATGTCCACCTTCTTTCCCATTTCGATCAAAGCCAATCCTAAAGCCAGCGCGGCTCCCAAAGCATCGCCATCTGCATTTATATGAGGCAGAAGCACAACGTCTTCTGAATCTATTAGATTCTCTGCGATTTTTTGGAGTGTTTCATCAAACATATCAAGCTCCTCATTAATCTTCATCCTGTTCTGGATCGGATTTTGTCTCATTACCTCCGCCAACAGTTTCATCGATCAGCTTGCTTATATACATCCCTTTTTCGATAGAATCATCAAGCACAAAGCTAAATTCAGGGGTATATCTTATATTGAGTCTCTGTCCTATTTCATGGCGAATGAAGCCGGATGCGCTTCTTAAAGCGGCTATGGCACCGTTTTTCTTGTCATCATCTCCAAATACGCTGACATATACCTTGGCGTACCTGAGATCCCTGGTTACTCGAACAGCCGTTATAGAAACAAAGTCAGGCAGTCTGGGATCTTTAAGCTGATTTCTTATCAAATCACTCAGTTCCCTTTTTATTTCTTCAGATAATCTGTCTGTTCTTTCCATAATAACACCACACCTTTAATTATTACATCAATATATATATTCCCCAAAAAGAGCTTAGGTTGCATATTTTTAAATCACCGCCCTAAAGTGTTTAGGGCGGTGAATTTACGATAACACCAAATTATTCTCTTTGTATTTCTTCCATATGGAAGGATTCGACAACGTCCCCTTCCTTTATATCATTAAATCGTTCAATCATCAAACCGCATTCATATCCGGCAGCTACTTCTCTTACATCGTCCTTGAATCGTTTTAGCGAAGCAAGCTTTCCTTCATGTATAACGATACCGTTACGGATGATCCTGACATCAGAGCTGCGGATAATTTTACCGTCTGTTACATAACAACCGCCTATGGTTCCCACACCGGATACCTTGAACAACTGGCGAATCTCAGCGTGGCCATTTACGACTTCTTTGTATATAGGATCCAACAGTCCCTTCATGGCTTTCTCGATATCCTCAATAGCATCGTAAATCACTCTGTAAAGCCTCATGTCAACACCGGCTTCTTTTGCCATTTCAGCCACCTGGGCAGATGGTCTTACATTGAATCCTATGATTATGGCGTTGGATACCTGAGCCAGGGTAACATCGGCCTCAATGACGGCACCCACAGCGCCGTGTATTACTCTGACCTTTACTTCATCGTTGGACAGTTTTTCCATACTGGACCGGAGCGCTTCGACAGAGCCCTGAACATCTGCCTTGATAATAAGATTCAGTTCCTTGACATTACCCTGTTGAATCTGGCTAAAGAGATCCTCCAGAGAAATCTTAGTGCGTCCGATTTGTTTTTGGTGCTGTTCTTCTTTTCGTTTTTCAGCCAGCTGCTTGGCTGCCTTTTCATCCGTCACCACATAGAATACGTCACCAGCTTCGGGTACCTCGGATAGTCCGAAAATCTCCACTGGCATTGAAGGCCCGGCCTCTTTGATCTTTTTGCCTTTGTCATTTACCATGGAACGGATATGGCCGAAGGTTGATCCTGTCAGTATGGCATCTCCGATTCTGAGAGTTCCTCTTTGTACAAGAAGAGTTGCCACAGGTCCTCTCTTTTTGTCAAGTTTGGCTTCAATTACGGTACCTTTTGCCTGCTTATTCGGGTTTGCCTTCAATTCAAGTATATCGGCCGTCAGCAACACCATCTCCAGCAGGAGATCAATATTTTCCTTTTTCTTGGCAGAAACCGGAACTGCAATAACATCTCCGCCCCATTCTTCAATTAGGAGTCCATGCTCCGCCAACTCCTGTTTAACTCTTTCTGGATTGGCATCCGGCTTATCGATCTTGTTTATTGCCACAATAATTGTAACTCCCGCCGCTTTGGCGTGATTTATGGCTTCGATAGTCTGAGGCATAACCCCGTCGTCCGCCGCAACTACAAGGATAGCAATATCTGTAACCTGTGCGCCTCTTGCCCGCATTGCAGTAAAGGCTTCATGACCAGGTGTGTCCAGGAATGTTATATCCCTGCCGTGAAGGTTTACGGTATAAGCACCTATTGCCTGGGTAATCCCGCCGGCTTCCTGTTCAGCAATATTCGCACTTCTGATGGCATCCAACAGCGATGTCTTACCGTGGTCTACATGACCCATGACAACAACGACAGGAGCTCTGGGTTCCAATTCTTCCTCTTTGTCTTCGGAATCATCAAACAAAATATCTTCATAACTTATAACCTGTGCTTTATTAACTTTAACACCAAATTCGTCACCAATAATGGCGGCAGTTTCATAATCGATCACTTCGTTCTGAGTAGCTTTGATTCCCATGAGGAATAAACGTTTAATTACTTCGGCACTAGTTTTTTTCAGCGCCTCTGCAAGCTCTTTTACAGTTAAGGTCTCATTGACCGTAATTTCCGTCAATACTGCCTTTGGAGGTATATATTTCTCCTTTGTCTTATTCTTCTTAAGTTTTTTCTCAACTCTCTTAACATTTTTTGCTTCTTCGGCGTCATCGTAGAATACATCTATAACAAAATCATCGGACATCATGTCGGTGACTCTTGCTTTATGTCCAATAACCGTATCCAGCTTCTTTTTATATTTTTTGCTCTTATTAACGCCTGCGATATTTGAACGAGCCAGATCTTTCTTGAGTTCTTTCTTCTCTTCCTTTTGTTTTTCAACATCCTGGAAAGACCTTCTCTCTCCGCGGGTCAGAACTTTCTCCTCCACTACTCCTGAAGGTGTAACTGCTTTGGGGATCGATAAAGGTCTATTTTTACCTCCAGAAGCTCCTCTGTTTCCTTCATTGCGGAAGTCGCCGGATTTTGAGTCTTTATCAAATGGAGGACGCTGTACAGGAGGAGTACCTCCCCGACGATGACCACCCTGGGTACCGCCATCCCGCTGTGTTTTATCCCGGAGTTTTGGCTCACTTTCTTGCTTCTTCTGTTCGGGAGGTTTTGGCATATCCTTTATAACTGGCTTCTCTTCCTGTTTTACTTCTTTTACTTCCCTGGATTCAACGGCTACAGCCTTATTTGAAACGTCGGCTTCCTGACGGGAAGACGGTTGATTAATATCTTTCGCCTCAGCAGGAACAGCCTTTTCTTCAACTTCTTCCTTCTGCCTGGCTGTCTGAACCGCTTTTTCGTCAACAGCACCGGTTTCAGGTACTTTTTCGCTTATCTTTTCTTTTCCGGTTCCGGTCTGTTCTTTGTCGGCAATCTCTACAGGTTTTTTTGCAACCTTTTCAACCTTTTTAATAGCCTGAATTTCTGTCTCGTTAAAAATAGTGTCTCTCTGCATACTCTCCTGCTCTTTAGCACTAGTGCTCTTTACTTCTTCGTTTTCTATATTTTTAGGTCTCTTTATAACCTTTTTGATACTTAATATATCGCCATCCGGTTCTTGGTTTACACTGGCAAACTGCTCGGTATTAACTTTTGCTGTTGGTTTTGTTTCCTCCACCGGTTTTTCCTTTTCGGGCTTTGTACGTTTTCTTACATTTATAACAGCGCTGTCTTTCTTCCGGGTAAATCCGGCCATCAAGCCATCATTACTGTCTGATGCCCTAACAATAGTCTTTCGTTCTTTCTTGTCCTTTTGCTCCTGCTCCAAAGGATCGTCATGAAAAATAACCTCAGTTTTTCTGATAATACGAGGGGCACTTTTCTTGGCTTCCGGCAAGTCATGCTTGGCATCGCTTTCACTCGGTGAACTGTCCGCATCGTCTTTGCCGCGCTGAACCACACCTATATGCTTATACAATCTTTCAAGTTCATCATCCTCCAAGGTCGTCATATGACTCTTGGGAAAAATATTTATTTCATTTAGTTTTTCCATGAGCCTTTTGCTGGTAACGTTCAGTTCCTTCGCAAGCTCATGAATTTTTGGTTTATTCAAAAAAGCCACCCCCGTGTGCCGTATTGTCATTAATTTCGTTTTGTCCGATCAGTTCCTTTATTCTATCAGCAAAGCCGTGATCCGTTACGGAAATTACTGAAAGAAAGGACTTGCCTAAACATCGACCCATTTTTTCCTTGTGTCCGAATTCGATAAGCGGAATACCTCTGTTAAACAATGCTGTCTCTATCTTTTTTCTTGTATTATGCGAAGCATCTTCCGTAATAATTACCAGGCATACTTTTCCTTTCTTCAGTGACATCTCTGTAAGCCATTCGCCTGTAATAACAGCTCCGGCCTTTTTGGCCAATCCGATAAAGGAATAAACCTTATTTTCCCACATAGTCCTCCAGTTGTTTAGTTATTTCATCATAAACCGATTCCGGGATCTCACAGGAAAACTCGTTACTGAAACTCTTGGCTTTCCGCGCTTTGTTAAAGCATTCCATGCTCTTGCATATATAAGCGCCGCGTCCGTTTTTCTTTCCGGTCGGATCCACAAAAATTTCTCCTTCATTGTTTCTGACTATCCTGAGAAGTTCTCGTTTATCCTTTTTCTCCCGGCATCCCAGACATCGTCTCATAGGAATTTTTCTTGTTTTCATGATCAATTCCCCTTAAATGGTTACTGTTTATAGTTATCTTATTACATTCTGCTCAATATTTCCCGTTTCCTGTCCGGAGATTTTCTCGTCGGTTACCTATTATCTATTTTTTATAATATCATGTATCCGATACATCGGAAAATTCCTCCGAATCATATCCCTGATCCGTACTTACGTCATCTGCTGCTTCTGTTGTTTCACCCAAGTCAGCCTTCGATTCATCATCTTCATAGGTTGAGGAATTCATGTTAAAGAGCTGGGATTCTATATGATTTCTCAATTGCGACTCGCTCTTTATATCAATTTTCCAGCCTGTCAATTTGGCTGCCAGTCTAGCATTCTGTCCTTCCTTGCCTATGGCGAGCGATAACTGGAAATCGGGGACGATTACCCTCGCAATTTTATTCTCTTCATCAAGGTCCACCTGCAGCACCTTGGCAGGGCTTAAGCTGGCGGCTATATACTCTTCATCATTGGGACTCCATTTTATTACGTCGATCATTTCCCCGCGCAATTCATCAACAATTGCCCTTATTCGTCCTCCTCTCTGACCAACACAGGCCCCGACAGGATCCACATTCTCATTGCGGGAATAAATGGCGATTTTTGTTCTGGAACCGGCTTCCCTTGCAATTGTTTTTATCTCAACAGTTCCATCCGCAATTTCCGGAACTTCCAGCTCCAACAGCCTTTTCACAAGGCCAGGATGTGTTCTAGACACATAAATTTGAGGACTCTTATTTGTCTTTTTAACATTAATCACATACACTTTCAGCCGGTCATGAACATTGTATTTCTCGCCCGGTGTTTGTTCTGAAGGCGGCAACACAGCCTCGACCTTTCCCAGATCAATGATGACGTTCTTTCTGTCAAATCGGCTCACCACGCCGTTTACGATATCTTCCTCGCGATTCGAGAATTCGTCAAAAATAAGCCCACGCTCTGCTTCACGAATTCGCTGCATAACAACCTGCTTGGCGGTCTGAGCTGCAATACGCCCAAATTTTTTCGGAGTAACTTCCACTTCGACTATATCACCGACTTCAAAATCCGGTCCGAATCTTTGGGCCTGCTCAAGAGACATTTCCGTTGCCGGGTCTTTTACTTCCTCAACTATGGTTTTCAAAGCGTAAACCCTAATCTGTCCTGAATTTCTGTCTATGGACACCTCAACGCTTTGCGCAGATCCAAAATTCTTTTTATACGCTGAAATTAACGCCTGTTCCAATGCATCGATTATAGTCTCCTTATCTATGCCCTTCTCTTTTTCCAACTGATCCAGGGCGAAAAGCAACTCAGCGCTCATCTTTAACTTACCTCCAAATCAAAATTTAAATACTTTCTTAGCTTTCGCAATATCTTTCAATTCAAATACATAGTTTTTATTGTCTTCGGTTCTAATAGCGAGATGACCGTCATCACATGAAATCAGCTCACCCTCGAACCTTTTGGTATTATCAACTGCCTTGAACAGTTTTATTTCAATAATACTTCCTACAGCCTTCGCAAAATCCTCCGGCTTCTTCAAAGGACGCTCAATACCCGGAGAGGATACCTCCAAAAAATACTCATGGTCAATAGGATCCAGTTGGTCCAGCATCACGTTTAAGGGTCTGCTTATATTCTCGCAGTCATCCAGGGATACACCTTCCGGTTTATCGATATAGACTCTCAGAAACCAGTTGCCGCCTTCCTTGATATATTCTACGTCCACCAGCTCACAACCTGCTTCTGAAACTACGGGAAGCGCTATTTCTTTTACCATTTCGGATATGTTTTTTTTAGCCATTCATACCTCCCTATACAAATGCAAAGAGTGGGAAACACCCACTCTCTCCTTAAAATGCACTTAACCAAAATCATTGTAACACAGAATACCATAACTGGCAACACATTTTTTCCGTTATGCCGGCTTAAAAACCTCCCCAAAAGCCAAAATATGGGGTATACTATTTTTTATATCATTAATAGTCTATCCGGTGGAGAAATAATTTATGTCTGTAGTCGGAATCATCGCGGAATATAATCCTATGCATTTCGGACATATTCACCATCTTGATTATGCCCGACATACAATGAAAGCTCAAGGTTTGGTTTGTGTTTTAAGCAGCAATTTTGTTCAGCGGGGGGAACCGGCAATCGTTTCAAAATGGGCTCGGACTCAAATGGCATTGGCATCCGGCGCTGATCTTGTAGTAGAACTGCCTTCTGCTTTTTCCTGCGCATCTGCAGAGTATTTTGCCGCAGGGGCAGTAAGTATTTTAAACAGTCTTGGCATCATTGACTATCTTTGTTTCGGAAGCGAAGAAGGCTGTATCGAACCTCTTGAATTGGCAGCCCAACAGTTTTTCTGTGAAAATGAATCTTTTAAGGATAATCTTAAAAGCCAGCTGAACAATGGCCTACCGTATGCTCTTGCCCGCCAGAAAGCGTTGGAAAGCATACTTATAAATAACAGGCGCCAAAACGGACAGGATAAGCAGGACGAAGCAAAAATCAGCATTATAATAAATTCAGTCAGCAAGCCCAACAATATTCTTGGAATAGAATACATAAAAGCTCTGAAACGGTTTAATAGTCCTATAAGGCCTGTGACCACCAAAAGAGTCGGGCAGGATTATAACAGTCTGGAACGCGCAGACTCATTTTCAAGCGCCACTGCGATTCGTCAGTATATCCGGGAAAATATTGATTCGGGTTTATCACACGAAAATGACGTGTTTTTACAGAATAATATGGCCAGAAAAAGTTTAGAGATAATGTTTGCCGAATTTGCCTCCGGAAGAGGTCCTGTATTTCCCGAAGCCTTTGAAAATATACTGCTTCATGCCTTCAGGACGAAAAGCATAAATGAGATCCGTTCTCTTCCATATATTGAAGAAGGTCTGGAAAACCGCCTGAAGCAAGCTGCCCTGGAATCGGTTTCATATCACGAGTTTGTAGGAAAGGTCGTCACCAAACGTTACCCGGCTTCACGAATAAAAAGGATCCTCATATCCATGCTGACTGGTATGACCGGGGAATTTTTAGATGAGCTGAAAAACAACGGATATGCTCAATATATAAGAATATTAGGCTTTAATGAGACCGGAAGGGCTCTTTTATCGGAAATCAAAAAGAAAGCCAGTCTTCCTGTAATAACAAAGCCCGCAAGTATCAATAAACTTGACTGCCGGCTGGCCATAGAACTTTTTGATCATGAAGTCCGCGCTACCAACACATATGTTTTAGGGTATCGCAACTTAAGCTATACGATAGGCAATCAGGAGTTCACTTTTTCACCTGTTTATAGTAAATAGCATAACATTGCTTAAAAGCATACATGTACATGACCATGACGGGAGCTTGCTATATATGAGCCCGGATCTAACAGGACACAGCGCCCATCTGTCATCCTGAGCGAAGTGGAGTGGAGTCGAAAGATATATGTGTTGAAGTCAAGATTCTTCACTGCGCCCAGAATGACAGGCAGGGAGATCTTTTAAAAAATCTCTTTCGTCCCTCGTTCAAAAATATGAGGAACGTCCTTTTTTCAGCTTTATGCTGCGTTTTTGGCGCCGTTTTCGGGGTTTATTTTGGCTATCTCCGCCTCAATCAGTAATAAAATGGATGTCAGCTGCAATATTACCTGTTGAATAATAAATGCGGCCTGGACCAAATTATCAATCTCTTCCTGGTTATTGCCTTCTGCTGTCAGTCTTACAATTTCCGCCTGAATCAACGATAATATGAAGGTTAACTGTAATATTGCCTGTTGGACTTCGAAAAGATCCTCAATTAACTGGTCAAGATTTTGATTGTTCATTTTTTCACCCCCCGGGTTGTCTATCTTGTACATAATATGATATAAACTCTCGTTAGCTCACTTATTAATAAAAAAAGACAATAGACAGGCTGTCCATTGTCTTTTGGGGTTTTATATCCTATCGTCTTTGCGCGCCGAATTCTTTCTCCAGACCTTTCAGGATCCTATCCATTGCAATATTTACATCCTCATCCTTCAAAGTTCTGTCCGAAGCCCTGAAGGACAACGAAAATGCCACACTTTTCTTACCATCCGGTACCTGGGTCCCTCTGTAAACATCAAAAATGTTTACCTCTTCCAGATATTCTCCGCCTTTTTGTTTAATGGTCTGAAGCATCTGAGCAACATACAATTCAGCATCCACCACAACAGCCAGATCACGGGTGATGGCAGGGAACTTCGGCAGAGGACGATATTGCTTCTCTGTTGTTGAAGCGTCAATCAATACAGCGACATCAGCCGTGGCAACATAAGTCCTGTTGGGGCATTCATAGTTTTCAGCCACATCTGGATGAATCTCTCCCAAAATTCCCGCATTGACCATTTCGTTATTTTTGTTTTTAACTAAAAGCCTTGCTGTACGCCCGGGATGGAAGCCGGCTTCTTCATTTTCGGGTCTGAATTCATATTCTCTGATTCCCATGGCTTCCAGAAGCTCTTCCATTATTCCCTTCAATTGATAGAAATCGCTTGTTTCTCCGTACATACCTATCGTCAGAGTTTCCCTCTCATCCGGCAGCTCCTTTCCGGCAGCTGGGATATAGACAAAAGAGAGTTCAAAAAGTGCTGCTTCAGGATTATTCCTGTTGTAATTCGTCGAAAGGGATTTCAGCATATCCGGAATCGTCGTGGTCCGCATAAGGCTAAAGTCTTCACCCAGCGGATTTAAAATCACGACCGCATTACGAAGAGGATGATCCTTGGCAAGATTCAAGGTATCAAAAACCTTGGGGCTTGCAAAAGAAAAAGTGTAAGCCTCGTTTAACCCGCAGGCGTACATGGTGTTCCTGATTACATCCTCCATTCTTTGTTTATATGTTTTTCTGCCCTGCATAGATTCCTTTCCAGATAAAAGGGTGGGCCTGATATTGTTGTAATCATAGAATCTGGCTATTTCTTCGCATAAATCCGCGAACTCGATAATATCGTTTCGGAAGGACGGAGGGATCACAGTCATGTTCTTTTCGTCCACTTCAAATTCAATGGATTTGAAGATCCTTACCATTTCGGCTGTTTCGATCTCAGTTCCCAAAAAGCTGTTGATCCTATCAGGTTCAAATTTTAAAATGCGTTTTTCATATGGCTTACAATTGCAGTCAATTATTCCCTTAACTACCCTGCCTGCTCCCAAAAGTTCGATAAGCTGGGCGCAGCGATTCAAAGCTGGGATCGCGTTTTCAATATCCAGACCTTTTTCAAAGCGGATGGACGCTTCACTCCGAAGTCCCATTTTCTTAGCTGTCCTGCGGATCGATGAACCGTTGAAAGTCGCTGATTCCAGTAAAATTGTACTGGTCGTATCAGTTATTTCCGAGTTTTCGCCTCCCATGACTCCTGCAACACCAATAGGACGATTGGCATCACATATTAGAAGCATCTCGGGGTCAAGATTTCTGTCCTGTCCGTCCAGAGTCCGGATGGTTTCACCCTCTTCAGGAGTTCGTACAACTATTTTCTTTCCCTGGACCTGATCAAGGTCAAAAGCATGCATTGGCTGGCCATATTCAAGCATAACATAGTTTGTTATATCGACAATATTGTTGATGGGTCTCATACCGGCAGCCGCAAGTCTTCTCTGCATCCACTCCGGAGATGGTCCGATTTTCACATCTTTAACTACTCTTGCCGTATACCGGTAACACAATTCCGGATTCTTTATTTCTATTGAAACAAGATCGTTGATATCGCCGCCTGCTTCTTCCTTAACCTCTACCTTCGGGATCTCAAAAGTTTCACCGAGTGTAGCGGCAGTTTCTCTTGCCAGACCTATGATCGAAAGACAATCCGGTCTGTTGGATGTGATCTCAAACTCCACTACCTTGTCCAAATCCAGAACATCCTTAACATCCGCTCCTAATTCCGGCGTTCCATTAAATACATATACACCATAATCAGGCGCGTCAGGAAGGTAATCCTTCGTAAGGTTGAGTTCGTCGATAGAACACATCATCCCGTAACTTTCCACTCCCCGAAGCTTTGAAAGCCTGATTTCGCCTCCGGGCAGCTTCGCGCCCACAAGAGCGAGAGGGATATAGTCTCCTTCTTTTACATTTGGGGCTCCTGTTACTATCTGCAAAACTTCGCTGCCTATATCAACCTTGCATATCCGAAGCTTATCGGCATTAGGATGTTTTTCAATTGAAATGATTTTTCCTACCACGACTTTCTCAATATCCCTGCCCATGTCTTCCACGCCTTCGACCTTGGATCCTGAAAGGGTCATCGCTTCGGTATATTCTTTTATAGGAACATTTATTTTTACAAAATCACTTAACCATTTTAAAGGTGCCTTCATTCTTATACCCTCCTCTAAAACTGCCTGAGAAAACGGATATCGTTTTCGAACAGCAATCTCATATCGTCTATACCGAACTTGCCCATGGTAATGCGCTCAACTCCCATTCCAAAGGCAAATCCTGAGTATATATCCGGATCTATACCACATTCTCTCAGCACATTAGGATGGACCATTCCTGCCCCCAGGATCTCAATCCAGCCTTCACCTTTGCACATTCTGCATCCTTTGCCTCCACAACCCCAGCAGGATACATCCACTTCGGCGGATGGCTCGGTAAACGGGAAGTGATGGGGCCTTAACCGAATTCTTGTATTCTCTCCGAATATGGACTTTGCAAAAGCCTGAAGAGTTCCGATCAAATCACCCATGGTTACGCCCTTGTCCACCACAAGACCTTCCACCTGATGAAAAACAGGTGAATGGGTAGCATCCACAGCATCGGATCGGTAAACCCGGCCGGGGCATATGATCCTTATGGGTGGTTTATGGCTCTGCATATGCCTTATTTGCACAGGTGAAGTATGAGGTCTTAAAACCACATTCTCACTGATATAAAAAGTATCCTGAACATCTCTGGCCGGATGATTTTTGGGAATATTCAAAGCCTCAAAACTATTGTAATCCAACTCTACTTCGGGACCTTCAGCTATCTCATAGCCCATGCCCAGAAAGATGTCCTTTATTTCGTCCACCACCAGTGTCAACGGATGCTTTTTTCCGATTGTTCTGATTTTTCCTGGCAAGGTAACGTCAATAACTTCACTTTTAAGTCTTCTGTCCCGTTCCTCCCGGATAAGGCGCGCCCTGGTATTGGCAATGCTCTCTTCCAGAGCCGCTCTTACATCATTGGCCAGTTGCCCGATTATTGGACGCTCCTCGGCCGACAAAGCTCCCATACCCTTCAGGATACGTGTTAATTCGCCTTTTTTCCCTAAATAAGCTACTTTAATTTCTTCAAGTTCCTTTAACTCAGTGATTTGAGCAAGCTTATCCAGAGCCTGTTTTTGGATCGCTTCTAATTGTTGTTTCATCGTGCTTATAACACCTCATTTTCATTTTATAAATGTCCATATCAACAAGAAAAAACGCCCTGTCATAGGACAAAGCGTGTGCCTGCGGTACCACCTATGTTCATGACAGCACTGAAACATGCCATCATGCACTCTTTGCGCTGTAACGGGCTTACCCGGCCGTCCCTACTGTTTTTTCAGGAGGCTGCTCCAGAGGGAAATTCAGCAAATTGCTTTCAAATTGGCGCTCTCAACCTATGACACCAACTCTCTGTTTGAAGAGGCAAAAGCTTACTTAATCTCTTTCATCGCATTCTTATCGCATAATATGAATTATTAATATATTATAACCAACATAAATATTATGTTCAAGTAAAAAAGGCAATTCTTGCAACCAAAACACTCACGGACAATTACAGAGTGTTTGGAATTATTTATTCATTGTATTAAGATCATACGGTGTTTCCTGGTATACATAGTAATTCAGCCAGTTTACATACAGCAAATTGGCATGGCTTCTCCAATTGACGATTGGAGGATTATTTGGATCATCATTTATGAAATAGTTTTTCGGTATATCTATATCAAGACCTTTGTTCAAGTCTCTGAAATATTCATCCCTTAAAGTGTTGGCGTCATATTCTGAATGACCTGTAACAAAAATCTGTTTTCCGTCTTTTGAAATCACGATATATACTCCGGATTCAGGAGATTCGGACAATATTTTCAGGTCTTCCACTTTTTCGATATCCTCTCTTCTGACCTCCGTATGCCTGGATTGTGGCACATAGAAAACATCGTCAAAGCCCCTGAACAGTTTAACATATTTTTCATTAACAGTGTGCGGGAAGACACCGAACATCTTTTTCTCCAAAGGATACTTCTTTATTCCGTAATGATGGTACAGGCCGGCCTGAGCTCCCCAACAAATATGAAAAGTCGAGAATACATTTGTTACGCTCCAATCCATAACTGCTTTCAGTTCTTCCCAATAGTCCACCTCTTCAAATTCCATCTTTTCTACCGGCGCGCCTGTAATAATAAGTCCGTCAAATTTTTGATCCTTAACGTCATCAAAAGTCTTATAAAAAAGTCTTAAGTGTTCTTTTGGAGTATTCTTGGATTCATATGTTTTTGGGTGCAACAGCTGAACATCCACCTGCAGAGGCGAATTCCCTATAAGCCTTAAAATTTGCGTTTCTGTTACTATCTTTGTAGGCATCAGATTCATTATAGCGATTTTCAAAGGCCTGATATCCTGCGATCTTGCCCTTTCTTCGGTCATAACAAAAATGTTCTCATTCTGAAGTGTTTCAAAGGCAGGTAAATTGCTGGGAATATTAATCGGCATAATTCTTGCTCCTTAAAACTTTTTATGAAATAGAATTATAGAATAATCTTACAGAATAATCACAGAAAACGCCAGATAAAAAATGAGCAGACCTGTAAGCCGGGTTCTGTCTTGAATGGTCATCTATCTACGTCTGGTATCACTACCAGACTTTAGCCACCTCTAAGAAACAGGCGGGCAGCCCTAATGTTTCTTATCACGGTGTTGCTCCAGGTGGGGTTTACATAGCACCCTTCGTTGCCGTCGGGCCGGTGAGCTCTTACCTCACCTTTCCATCCTTACCAAATTGGAAGCAGGAGGATCCCAACTTCAATCTGGCGGTTTATTTCTGTTGCACTTTCCTTAAAGTCGCCTTCACCGGGTGTTATCCGGCACCTTTGCCCTGCGGAGCCCGGACTTTCCTCGTACGAGGCTTTTCAGCACTTCGTCCGCGACCATCCGGCCTACTCATTTTATCTGTATCATGATATTCTACAATAACAAATACATGTAGTCAATTGTAAAATAAAGCTAAAAATAACTATCAGAAAAAGCAGCTGTCGCTGCTTTTTGCATATCATTTTTATTATTATCTTGTTGTCTGCTTTGCCACCAGACTGGTTACTCCGTACTTTTCCCTTAACTTGGGTTTCTCGATTTTTCCTGTCGGGTTACGCGGCACACTGTCAAATATTATTTCTCTTGGACGTTTATACCGCGGCAGTTCACGGCAAAACTCTAAAATATCCTCTTTGCTGACATTATGGCCGGGTTTCAGTTCTATGATAGCAGCAGCTATCTCACCAAGCCGGGGATCCGGCAATCCTATAACTGCGGCATCTTTAATAGAATCATGGGTGCGCAGAAAATCTTCAATCTGTACCGGATAAATATTTTCACCGCCACTGATTATAACATCCTTTTTCCTGTCAACCAGGTAAATGAAACCATCCTCATCCATTCTGGCCATATCGCCTGTAAAAAGCCATCCATCCTTTAAAACTGCCTCGGTAGCCTTCGGATCTTTATAATAGCATCTCATAACTCCAGGGCCTTTTACGCAAAGCTCTCCAACTTCTCCCTGGGGAACTATTTCGCCTTTATCATCTACAATTTTAACTTCCCAATTATATCCCGGTATGCCTATTGCGCCTACCTTATGGATATTCTCCACTCCCAGGTGTACACAGCCCGGGCCTGTAGATTCGCTGAGACCGTAATTGGTATCGTATTCATGATGCGGGAAGTATTTCTTCCAGCGATGGATAAGACTGGGCGGAACAGGCTGAGCGCCTATATGCATAAGTCTCCATTGGGACAGCTCATAATCTTCCAGTTTTACCTCTCCGCTTTCAATGGCATCCAGAATATCCTGCGCCCACGGAACTAAAAGCCATACTATGGTTATTTTTTCTTCTGACACCGTTCTTAAAATCCAATCAGGTTTAATGCCTCTCAAAATAACTGCCTTGCTGCCTGTCAAAAGGCTTCCGAACCAGTGCATCTTTGCTCCCGTATGATAAAGGGGTGGTATGCAAAGGAAATTATCCTCTCTTGTCTGGCCGTGATGTTGAGCCTCTGTAACGCATGCCGACATCAGAGCTGCGTGACTATGTAAAATGGCTTTTGGAAATCCTGTAGTACCGGATGAAAAATAGATGGCGGCATCATCTTCATCGGTTATTTCAATATTCGGCGCTTCCGAAGAACAATTCGCGGTAAGACGGTCATAACTCTCAGCAAACGATGGGCGGCCTTCTCCTGCATATAATAAGAGTTTTATCTGTGTGATCTGGTCATAAATGCTTTCCAGTCTTCCTATAAATTCCGGACCGAATACAAGCGCAATAGCATCTGACAACTCCAGACAATATTTGATTTCCTCTGCTGTGTAGCGGAAATTTAGAGGAACTGCAATGGCTCCGGTTTTCAAAATCCCAAAATAAATAGGCAGCCACTCAAGACAATTCATTAATAAAATCGCAACCTTATCGCCTTTTTTTATTCCTCTTTTAATGAGAAGATTGGCGAACCGATTGGCTTTTTCGTCAAAAACCCGCCATGTCATTTCTCTTCGGTATTCGCCTGCCGGATTGTTTTCGATCAATTCATATTCACGCCAGATAACATTGTGACTATTTTGCAAATCCAGGTTGATTTCTTTAAGACATATTTCCTGTCCGTATAATTCAGAATTTCTGGACAGCAGTTCAGTGATAGGCATCTTCGTATCCTCCCGTTCTACAAAAATATTTATAAAAATCAAAAATATTTATAAAAATATATAATTCAGACCATTTGACCGTACTACGAATAGTCTATTTTTTATTATAAAATTTTCTATTGTTTAAATCAACCATTATTTATGAACCTTTTTTTCAAACCCTCTTTATATTCATATAATAACTGCCTGTAAAAATTCACAATTTTCACAGGCAGTTAGATCATATTATAAACAGCTCTTTTTATTGCTTTGTATTGATTTCAACCCAGGCAGCGAATGATTCCATGATATCTTTTAAATAATCTAGAGTAGATTCATTTATTATATTGCCGGATTCATCCATAATATCTGCGATATTCCCTATATACGCTTCCGGTTGCTGCATGGCAGGAACGTTTAAGAAAACAAGAGCTTGACGGATTTGATGATTGGCTCCGAATCCTCCCAGCGCACCCGGCGACACACTGATCACAGCACCTGGTTTTCCGTCCCATATGCTTCCTCCATATGGTCTTGAGCCAACATCCAGCGCGTTTTTTATAACTGCTGGCATGGTCCTGTTATATTCGGGAGTAATAAATAAAAAACCATCGTATTTTTTCATACCCTCCCGGAATTTTGTATACTCAGAAGGAGGATTCCCCTCGTCATCATAATCCTGATTGTACAAGGGGAGGTTTCCGATTTCCACATATTCCAGGTCAATACTGTCAGGCGCAAGTTTTTTCAGAGTCTTTAACAGTTTTTTGCAATAGGATTCTTTTCTAAGACTTCCCACTAATACCCCTATTTTTCTTGCCATAATCAACACCATCCTTTTATAGACACAATTTAATCTGAATTTTATATTATATTTATTATTCATTGTAAAGTTACCCATATTTTGGCCGTTTAAAACTTTATCGATGGTGAACGATACTCCGGAGTATTTTTTATTTAAGAATTAATTATTTGTATTGCTTGGCAGATAATAAGTCAATACACATAAAACAAAGCAAGGTTTGTCGAAATATGATAATATATTTATATAGATGTGTATTTGAAGGTGTAAACTATGAAAGTACGTTTTTTAGGAGCAAGTACATCAGTTACAGGATCATGCCACCTGATTACAACCGATAATCATATGTTTTTACTGGATTGCGGACAGTTTCAGGGCAGTGACGATATGGATGAATTAAATGCCAAAGAGTTTGATTTTGATCCTGCTGAAATTGAATTTTTAATTTTAAGTCACGCACATATAGACCATAGCGGGAGGATCCCCTTACTCGTAAAAAGAGGCTTTAAGGGCAAAATATATTGTACCGATGCCACAGCCGATTTACTGACTGTTATGCTTAAAGACAGCGCTTCGATACATGAAAGAGAAACCGAATGGAAAAACCGGAAAAATCAGCGGGCAGGAAACCCTCTTGTTGAGCCTCTTTATACTATGAAAGATGTCGAAGCTGCGCTGGATCAGGTTGCACCTGTTCTATATAACCAACTGGTCGAATTGAATGAATCTGTTAAGGTTGTATTTAACGATGCCGGTCATATTCTGGGATCCTCAATAGTTGAACTTTTTATAACAGAAAACAATGAGGTATCAAAAATCGTATACTCCGGTGACCTGGGCATGACGGGAAGACCCATCTTGCGGGACCCCACAATAATCAAAAAAGCGGATTACGTTATTATGGAAACCACTTACGGAAACCGTGTCCATGAAAAAAACTCCGACAGTATAGAGAGACTCATTGATATAGTTTTGAACACAACCCGCAGAGGAGGTAACGTCATTATCCCGTCTTTTGCCGTAGGCAGGACTCAGGAATTGATTTACCAGTTCAATCGATTTTACGAGGAGCACTCTGAGTATAAGGATGAACTTAAAAAAATAATGGTTTACGTAGACAGTCCTATGGCCATTTCCGCAACAGAAGTATTCAGAAGGAACGCACAGGTTTTTGATGACGAAACACGGGAATATATCCTGAGGGGCGATCATCCCCTGGATTTTCCCAACCTGGTATTTACAAGAACCGCTGAGGAGTCTGTAATGCTTAATACAGATCCCAGCCCCAAGGTGATCATTTCTTCCAGCGGTATGTGTGAGGCTGGCAGGATCAAGCATCATTTAAAACACAACCTATGGAATCCCAAATCCAGTATCGTATTTGTTGGTTACCAGGCAAGAGGTACCCTGGGATACTCGATATTGAACGGTGATAAGAAAGTAACAATCTTCGGCGAAAAGATCCATGTGGAAGCTGAGATCCACAACCTGGAAGGATTCTCAGGCCATGCCGATAAAAATGGTTTATTGGACTGGCTTGCAGGATTTAAGCAACCGCCGAAGCAAATTTTTCTTGTCCACGGCGAGGAAGACGCAAAACAGGAATTTGCCAAAGAAGTTAAATCCCTCTTGGGGTATGACTGCACCATCGTAGAGGGAGATACTGAATTCACCCTCACCAAACAGGATGTTATCAGTATTGATGAGATGAAAAAAGAGCTTGTATCCCCTGAGGCTATATTCGAGATCAAGAAGAATATCGCATCAATACATAACGCATTGGAAAATATTTTGTATAACACCCATTTGGCAATGAGTTCAAACCTTACGCCGGAACAAATAACCCAAATAAATAATATTTTGATCAGCCTTGAAAAGAACACCTATAGCCTGGGCTCAGTAATGTCCCTGAAAGCGGGCGGTTCAGCTGATTAATTTGCTGAACAGCTCGCCTATATTGCCATAGTAAACATAATTCGCCTTATAATCATAAGGCGTTTTTGTTTTGTTTATCAGAACCAGCTTATTGCCTCTGTAGTAGTTTACAAGCCCGGCAGACGGGTAAACTGATAATGAAGTACCGCCAATGATGAATACATCCGAATTCATTATATAGTTTACTGCATCTTCGAGGATTTTGGTGTCCAAAGCTTCCTGGTACAGGACGACATCAGGTTTCACGATGCCATTGCATTTTTTGCACAAAGGAATGCCCTCCGATCCTGTAATATAATCCAGATCATAGAAACTTCCGCATTTCATGCAATAATTTCTGTGTACCGAACCATGGAGTTCCAGAACATTTTTGCTGCCCGCCATTTGGTGCAATCCGTCAATATTCTGGGTTATCACCGCTTTCAATTTACCGGCCTTTTCAAGTTCCGCCAGTGCGATGTGAGCTGGATTAGGCTTCGCATTCTTATAAATCATCTTGCTTTTGTAATACTTATAGAATTCATCGGTATGATGCATGAAAAAGTCATGGGACAGGATCTCTTCAGGAGTATAGATGCTCTTCAGGTTATCGTTGTACAGACCGTTTGCGCTCCTGAAATCGGGTATGTTGCTTTCGGTTGACACTCCGGCGCCGCCGAAAAATACGATGTTATCAGAGTTATCAATCAGCTTTTTGAAAGTATTGACATCCAATTTTTTCATCCCCTTCCGGCTATATTATATCACTGTTAATGTGTAGCGGGAAATTACCGCCATCATTGGAAAACTTTGCATCTGCTTTCATATGTCTACGAGTGGGCGGGTGCAAGGATCTCAATCAGAAACCTGGCCTCCCTCCCTATAACGATAAAGCTCCGGATGACGCCAAATCACGTCATTCGGAGCTTTATTATAGAATCTTAAATAAACAAATTTATAGTTTCAATCAAGTACCCAGGTATGCCGCCTTGACCCCTTCGTTTTCCAGCAACTCGGCTCCGGTGCCGGAAAGGGTAATGCGTCCTGTTTCAAGTACATAACCTATGTCTGCTACTTTTAAAGCCATATTCGCATTTTGCTCTATAAGCAGTATAGTTACACCTTGTTTATTTATTTCCTGTATTATCTCGAAAATATTCCGGACTATCAGCGGCGCCAGTCCCAAAGACGGTTCGTCCATCATCATCAGCTTTGGACGGCTCATAAGCGCTCTTCCCACCGCCAACATTTGCTGCTCTCCACCTGAAAGCGTCCCGCCATGCTGCCAGGATCTTTCTTTCAAACGCGGGAAAAGATCAAATACATAGTTAAGGTCATCGGTAATATCGTCTTTTCGCAGATATGCGCCGATTTTGAGGTTCTCCAGCACGGTCAGATCGGGGAAGATCTTTCTTCCCTCAGGAACCAGGGTTATCTTTCGGGATACAATATCCTCAGGTCCTTTTCCCGTAATATCTTCGCCCATAAACTCTATTTTCCCGCTCTGAGGCTTAACAAGACCAGCAATGGTTCTGAGGGTAGTGCTCTTTCCTGCTCCGTTAGCTCCGATGAGGGTCACTATACTCTTTTCGGGAACTGTAAAAGATATGCCTTTTACTGCTTCTATTCCACCGTAATTTACTTTTAAATCAGTAATTTTAAGCATCTTCGGCCACCCCCAGATATGCGTCGATAACTCGTTGATTTTTCTGCACCTCAACAGGCGTGCCATGAGCAATCAGCTTTCCAAAGTCCAGGACATAGATCCTGTCGGAAATTTTCATTACCAGGTCCATGTGATGCTCTATCATAAGAACTGTGAGGTCATATTTATCCTTGATTTTTACTATAAACTCCGCCAACTCCTGCGTCTCCTGCGGATTCATGCCTGCAGCAGGCTCATCCAGAAGCAAGAGTTTAGGTTCTGTTGCCAAAGCCCTTGATATTTCAAGGCGGCGCTGCAATCCATATGGCAGATTGCTGGCCAATTCATCCTTGTATTGAAGCAGGCCTTGTTCTTCCAGGAGTGCCAGGCTTTCTTCTCTTGCCCGTTTTTCCTCACGCCAGTTAAGCCTCAAGGTGGCTGTAAGTACATTCTGCTTTGCTCTCATATGTTTTGCAACAAGTACGTTTTCAAATACTGTAAGGCTGTTGAACAGTCTTATATTCTGAAATGTGCGGGCAATACCCAGCTTTGTGATCTTATCGGGTGTAGGTCTTATAACCTTTAATTTCTCTTCGTCTTGTTCGCCCATATACATCTTTTTCATTTTTCCCTGCGGATGGTTGGATACTATTGTTTCCCCGCAGAAAGTAACACTTCCGTATGTGGGTTCATACACTCCGGTTATACAGTTGAAGGCTGTTGTCTTGCCTGCCCCGTTAGGTCCTATTAAAGCGACTATCTCGCCTTTGTTAACATCAATCGTCAGGTTATATAAAGCTACCACACCGCCGAACTGCATTGTTATTTTTTCTGTATGCAATATGTTTTCCGCCATTATGCCGCCTCCTCCCTATTGTCTTTTGCAAATAGCTTTCTAAAGAAACGGAGTATGGCATCAATAGAAATTTCTCTTGCGCCCATGATTCCCTGTCTGTAAAACAGAACAACGATCATGATTATAATGGAAAATACGACTTTTCTGAAACCTGATGCCAGGAGCGGCACTTTAAAGCTGCCGATGTATGTTTCGTCATCCAGAAATCTCAGCCACCATTCGCTGGAAGCAATGAACAAAAATGAGGATAAAATGCTTCCGGTAACTGAGCCGATACCCCCTATGACAACAATAAGGAGGATCTCATATGTCATCGCCGATTTGAACGCAGCAGCCTGGACCGTTGTCTGGTACATGGCCAGAAGGGCGCCTCCAACTCCTGCAAAGAACGAGCTGATCGTAAAAGACAGTTGTTTATGCTTTGCCAGATTTATTCCCATTGCCTCGGCAGCAATCTCGTCATCCCGTATTGCCTTAAAAGCCCGGCCATATGATGAATTAATAAGTAATACTATTATTGTTATGCATATACCGGACACAAAAAACGGATATAAGGTGGATGTGAAAGAGGGAAATCTCTTCAGCAGGTTTGAGCCGTTGGTTACAGGTCCCAGTTTATCCCACTGGAAAACTGCCCGTATTATTTCCGCAAAGCCTAAAGTGGCAATTGCCAGATAATCGCTTTTAAGTCTAAGAACAGGTAGTCCTATCAGATACGCGAATATTGCCGCAGCCAGCCCGGCCATTATAAGGGCTACCGGAACAGGAACTGTGAAATTTATTATCCCACCGTCAAAATACTGGTATACAGCATCTCTTGCTTCCAAAGGGATCGTAAATATCGCGTAGGTGTATGATCCTATCAGCATGAATCCTGCCTGTCCCAAAGAAAAAAGACCGGTAAAACCGTTCAACAGGTTCATGGAGACCGCCACCAGAGCATAAATGGCTCCTTTTTTTAATACCACAAATAGCATTGATGAAGCCGGCAGTATCTGTTCCAGAATGAATATGATTGCAAAAAGCGCAGCTATAAGCGCGAACCCGATCCAGTTCTTTCTTACAAAACTAATAACTGAATTAAATATATTTATTTTATTTTGGGGAGTGATTACTCCATTCAGATTTCTATTTTTTTCATTCATATCACTCACCTATACCTTATCTGTTGATTTCTCACCGAATAGCCCGGTCGGCTTTGCGACAAGAATGATTATAAGCAATGCAAAAGTGAAGGCATCCGAGAAGGTTGTCCAACCCAATCCCTTAATAATATTTTCACATATACCTATGATAAACGCTCCGATAACGGCTCCGGGTATACTTCCGATACCGCCGAACACCGCAGCTACAAAAGCCTTTAATCCCGGCATCGCACCGGCAACCGGCGTAACCGTGGTATAGTTTGTAAAATAGAGTAAAGAGCCTATGGCCGCAAGGAATGATCCTATAATAAATGTAAAACTTATTACCGAATTTATTTTTACTCCCATGAGCTGGCTGGTTTCAAAATCCTTTGCCATAGCACGCATCGCCATACCGATTTTTGTATATTTGATCAATAAAACCAAAGCTATTACCAGAACAAAAGTCAAAATAGGAGTTATAACCGTAACTATTTTAGTCGTCGCGGTACCTATGGAAACAGAATCGCTGATCCATGGTATTTTAGGATATTGCTTTGCCAAACCGCTGGTTATATACCATGCGCAGTTTTGCAGAAAGTATGATACTCCGATGGCGCTGATCATAATCGACATACGCGGAGCTGAACGAAGCGGCTTATATGCCACACGTTCCACCACGAATCCCAGCAGAACCGTAATAATAATAGTAAAAGGAACAGAAATAAACAGGGGCATGGTGGCGGAAAGATATACCATCGCAAAGCCCGCAACCATAAAAATATCACCATGGGCAAAATTTATAAGCCTGAGTATTCCATATACCATGGTATATCCAATGGATATCAAGGCATACTGTCCTCCCACCGATATACCTGCTAAAATATAAGGCAGATTTGTGTTTAAGAATTCCATCAGGAACCTCCGTTTTGCAGCTGTTTCAAAAGAAATGTTCATCTAAAGCGGCCATTTCTCACAGGCAGCTTAAATTTAAAGTATTTCGTCCAATATAAAAGGTACGGGCGGGGGAATGATCCCCCGCTTCATGTCCTTTAAATAATATTATAAATGATACTTCGGTTCAAATCTATTTAACACTTTGAATTGCTACAAAGTTCCATGCACCGTCAGAAGTGTTGACACTCTTTATATAAGCTACATTACGAATAGCGTCGCCTATTTCATCAAAAGCGATATCACCGGTAACTCCTGTATACTTAACGTCCCACAGAGCCTCGTTGATTTTCTTTGAATCCGGACTTCCGGCAGCTTTTATAGCTTCGACAGCAACCATGTAAGCATCGTAACCCAATGCCGAAACAGCCGCTACGATGTCGTTACCGCCGTTGTTCTTCAATTTTTCCGGATTATCATTCAGCCATTTTTTGAAATCAGTTACAAATTTTGAACCTAAAGCCGAGTCATCGCCTTCGTCAAAGAAGGTGGATACGTAAATTTTCTTGTCGGAACCCTTCGCAGCATCCAAAATAACTGAACTGTCCCATGTATCTCCGGCTAAGAAAGGAATATTCACACCCTGGGATATAGCCTGTCCAATAATCAGAGAAGCAGCTTCAGTAGAAGTGGGAGCGAATATAACATCAACTTTTTCGTTGACCGCAGTAGTCAGGTATGCTGTAAAGTCGCTGTTGCCTTCCTGGAATGTCTCTTCAACAACTGTTCCGCCAAGTTTCTGGAATGCTTCCTTGAAGTAGTTGCCGAGGCCTGCAGAATAGTCATCTCCAAGTTTTGTTAATATGTAGGCTTTCTTAGCATTGAATTCATCAACGGCGAAATTTGCAAGAACCGTACCCTGGAATGGATCAAGATAACAGATACGGAAATAGTGTGTGTTTCCTGCCGTAACCTGCGGGTTCGTGCAAGATACGCCGATTACCGGTATTCCTGCATTCTTGAAAACATCACTTGCAGCTATGGAAACGCTGGAACCATAAGAGCCAAGAACAACTGAACATTTGGCACTAACCAGCTTTGCAGCCGCAGACGGACCTTTGTCGTTGGAAGATTCATTATCGACGATCTCCAGTTTTATGTCATATTTTTTGCCGTCGATTTCCACTGTGTTCAGAACAGAATTGGCATATTCTATTCCGAGAACTTCCTGTTTTCCGCCAGCGCCATTGTCGCCGGAAGATGGTTCATAAACACCAATTTTGATTACATTTCCGGACGTGCCTCCGCCGCAGCCGGAAAGCATCATGATTACCGTACAAACAGCAAGTATAATTGTTAATACTCTCTTCATTCCTTGATAACCTCCTCGAACTTTAAAAAATAACCCGCTTCATAGAAGCCAAAAAGAAGCATGTTTATTAGTCATTGTACTCCATTTTGGCATTGAATACAATTCTTATCATGTTTTTTTTACTTATATTTTTTAACTTTTTTACATATTATTTATATAACTTTTGCATAAATACCAGCATACTTCCTGCATAACGATGATATTTTACCAACGCATTGCACGGAAAACAACATAAAAAAACCTTCACAGGCATTTAGGCCGTGAAGGAAAATTATCTTTTACTTGCATCAAGGTCATTCATCGCCTCTTGTAGCTATTTCGATGATTTGTTCCACCGTTATTTCTTTTGTCGGAACATTGCAGGCAAGTGTACGATTGGATAAAACCGCGACCCTGTCGCATATTCCCAGGATTTCTTCAATATCGGACGAGATGAATATAATCCCTGCATCCTTTTTAACCAAATCATTTATAAAATTATATATATCTATTTTGCTGGCTATGTCTAAACCCCTGGTAGGCTCATCCAGAATAAAAATCTTTGCGCGGTTCATGATCCACTTTGCGAAAACAGCTTTTTGCTGATTTCCGCCCGAATATTCCAAAATATTGTCACTTGGACTTTGAGAAATGTTAAGCTTTGTTGTATAGTCCAAAACTGCCTGCCTTAGAATAGGAATATTTATCATAAAAGCATTGGTAAATCTTTTCAGAGCGGAGACAGATACATTGTCGTTCACATCCCAGCAGCTGAAAATTGAATCAGTGATCCTGTTCTCGGGTATTAGAGCAATACCTTTTGATATGGCATCATAGGGGCTTTTTATAGTTACTTCCTTACCGTTCAGGAATATTTTCCCAATTACGTTTTCCACAGCACCGAAAAGACAATTGGCAAGGAGTGTCCTGCCTGATCCGGCCAAACCTGTAACTCCCAGTATTTCACCTTTTGCCAGGTCAAAGCTGATATTTTCCAGTTTATCCTCGAATCCCAGATTCCTGACTGACAGAACGGTTTTCCCTGCTTTTTTTTCGATCTTTGGGTATCTTTTCTGAAGATACTGCCCGCTCAACATCTTTATTATTTCTTCCTTGGTGCAATTTGCCACCGCTTTTGTTCCGACCACACGTCCTTCTCTGATCACAGTAATTCTGTCACCAAGAATAAAAACGTCTTCCAGCTTGTGTGTTATATAAAATACTCCTGCTCCCCTTGCTTTTATTTTTTTTACAACTTCGTATAAAAGTTCCCGTTCATTCTGAGTCAGGGAAGCAAAGGGTTCATCCAGAATAGCAATTCTCGCGTCAGAAACATAAGCTTTGGAGAATTCAATTATTTGACGTTGCGCCAGCCCCAGTGAAGAAACCTTATCATGAATTGATATCGGCATATTCAGTTCATCGATTTTCTCCTGGCACATATGATTTAATTTGTCATGATCGATAATCTTTAATAATTTGTTCTTATACGGCATCTTATGGAAGAATAAATTTTCAGCAACTGTCAGGCTGGCCAATAGTTCTGCCTCTTGCCGCACAAAGACAATATCCTTTTTGGCATTTGCCGCATATGTTTTATATTTTACTTCTTCCCCATTAAAGAACAGATTACCTGAATCAGGCGGTATTGCGCCGCTGACAACCTGCATTAACAAGCTTTTCCCGGATCTGTTCTCTCCCATTATCACATGGATCTCATTTTCGTATAAATCAAGATTGATATTGGACAATGAAAAGCTGTCAATATTAAGATTCACGTTTTTTAACTCTAATATCGGCGTACTCAAAGATTCGATCTCCCTGGCATAAATTAATTCTTTAATCCTCGTATATATCAACAGAAGTATAAAGTTTAATATTAAGTCCAAATAAATAATCTTTATATGAGTCATCCAGAGTTGAGTTGGTAATAATCTTATCGGCTATCTCTATATTCCCTATTCTATATAACGACTTTTCACCGAAATACTTGGCCAGACATATCACCGAAGTTTTTTCTGCAGAGTGTATAGCCTTTTGAATAAGTGATGCCTTACTTATACTGGAAGCCATTAAACCGGTCTGCCTGTTAATTGCGTCCACTTCAACAAACAGCTGATTGAAAGAAAAATATTGCAGATTATTAATGGCCAACTGACCGTATACAGCATATTCATTCAAATCGCCGCCAAGCAGGATAAGATTATTACTGGGAGAGTTTTTAAACTCCAGGGCGACTCTCAAATCATTGGTTATAACGGTTAAATTGTTCTTTTCCGATAGTCTCCTGGCAATTTGTACATTGGTCAGACCCTCAGTAATCATAATCATATCATTATCCGATACTAAATGAAAGACAGTATCGGCAATTTCCTGGCGCTCTGTCAAATACTGGTCAATCTGCTCCTCATATACTTCCTCTTGCGGCTCACTGTTCAATATCGCTCCGCCGTGAGTACGCTGAAGAAAACCTTCTGCCTCAAGTTTTTCTAAATCTCGTCTTATAGTTACCTCAGTAACATTTAAAAGTTCACTGAGCTTTGCGACAGAAACCTTTTTTTCCTTCTGAAGATAGTTTTTAATTATTCTGATTCGTTCAATCGCAAACATTCCTTCACTTTCCCATCAATATACAGATTTCGGCGATATAAGGTAAAAAAAATACATTACTATATATAATATAAAATAAAAACAAAATAATTTCAATCGCAACCAGACGAAAATATAAAAAACTAAAAGTAACAAAAAGAAAATCAAATTTATTGACAACGTGGTTATTACATGTTAATATTAATAAAAAAATGAACAAAATCGATAGTTTTTATGATAAAAATTAATAAAAATTATTTTTTTTGTTCGTTTTTTGCCGTGGTGCAAACCGCGGATAAAAATACATATTTCATTACAGGAGGAAAATCTAATGAAAACTCTAAAAAAGATTCTTGCTCTACTAGTTGTACTGTCCATGTTATTCGCTTTGACAGCCTGCGGCGGCAGTAAAAGCAAAAAAGCTTACATAGGAATTTCCATGCCTACCAAATCATCGGAAAGATGGATCAAAGACGGCGAAACAATGAAGAAACTCCTTGAAGAAAAAGGGTACATTGCTGATTTACAGTTTGCCGAAGACGATATTCCTACACAAAAGGCACAAATTGAGAACATGATCACCAAGGGCGCAAAAGTCCTCGTTATAGCCGCCATTGACGGTTCCACACTGTCAGAGACTCTGGATCAGGCTGCGAAAGACGGTATTAAAGTTATTTCATATGACCGTTTGCTGGTAAACACCGATGCTGTTTCCTATTATGCAACATTTGATAACAGAAGAGTAGGTCAGCAACAGGCTGAATCTTTGGTAGAGGGCTTGAAGAAACTGAAAGGTGACGGTCCTTACAATGTTGAATTATTTGCTGGTTCTCCTGATGATACTAACTCATACTATTTCTATCAGGGTGCTATGGATGTTCTTCAGCCTCTGATCGATGCCGGAACAATAGTAATTCCTTCAGGCCAGACTGAACAGGCAGAAATCGGTACATTGCGCTGGGACGGCGCTGTTGCTCAGGCACGTATGGATGCTCTCTTAGCAGCTCATTACTCAACCGGCAGAGTTCTTCACGGAGTACTTTCACCATATGACGGTCTCTCCAGAGGTATTCTCTCATCACTTATTTCCTTCGGTTATGTTCCCGGAAAGGATCTGCCCGTAGTAACCGGTCAGGATGCTGAAGCTGCTTCCATTAAGCTTATCATATCCGGTGAGCAGTACTCTACCATACTGAAAGATACAAGAGACCTGGCAGCCGTTGCCGTTAAAATGGTTGAAGCTGTTCTTGCAGGAACCGAGCCTGAGATCAATGATACCGAAACCTATAATAACAATGTTAAAGTAGTTCCTTCTTATTTACTTGAGCCATACATCGTAACAAAAGATAACTATAAAGAATTGGTTATCGATTCAGGTTACCTGACAGAGGACGATATCAAATAATATCATTTGATTCTGTCGAATTAATGAAGAAGTCGGTTAGCAGTGAATAAGCTGCTAACCGATGTACTTTCCGTGGAAATTGCGCATATATTTTTCAAACAAAAAGGAGTAAAGCATGGAAAAATATATTTTAGAAATGAAAAATATTACAAAAGAATTTCCTGGAGTAAAAGCTCTCAATAATGTAAATCTCCAGATCTTACCGAGACATATCCATGCCATCGTTGGAGAAAACGGAGCAGGAAAATCTACTCTGATGAATATATTAAGCGGTGTGTATCCTTATGGTACCTACACGGGAGAAATCTATGTCGAGGGCGAAGAGTGCAGATTCAAAGATATAAAGGAGAGCGAAGCAAAAGGAATAGCGATAATACATCAGGAACTGGCCTTGATCCCTACTTTGTCCATAGCTGAAAATGTGTTTTTAGGTAACGAACAAACCGGCAGAGGTGTAATAATCGATTGGGACAAGACACGGACCAAGTGTATGGAAATGCTGAAAAAAGTAGGCTTAAAAGAGAACATTGATACAAAAATAATGGATCTTGGCATGGGCAAGCAGCAATTGGTTGAGATACTAAAAGCATTGTCCAAAAATGTAAAGATACTAATTCTGGATGAACCTACCGCTGCATTGAACGATGAGGACTCTGAACATCTGCTGGACTTACTGGTGGAATTGAAGCAACAAGGCATCACCAGCATCATTATATCCCACAAATTGAATGAAGTCATAAGAGTAGCAGATGAAATTACTGTCATTAGAGATGGTACGATTATAGAAACCATGAAAAACGAGAATGTATCTGAAAGTCGCATCATTAAAGGAATGGTCGGTCGTGAACTGACAGATAGATTCCCGAAACGCAGCCATAAAATCGGTGAAATTCGCTTCGAAGTAAACAATTGGAATGTTTATGACCCTAAAGACAGTTCAAGAAAAATCCTTCACAATATTTCAATAAATATCAGACGCGGTGAGGTAGTAGGCCTTGCGGGTCTAATGGGGTCAGGCAGAACAGAATTTGCCATGAGTATCTTCGGTAAATCTTATGGACAAAAAATTTCCGGAACCATAAAAAAAGACGGTAAGGAAATCGTCATTCATGATGTGAATGATGCGATAAAGAATGGAATTGCATATGCAACCGAGGATAGAAAATCTGCCGGACTCATTCTGATTGATGATATAAAAAGAAACATATCCTTGTCTTCACTGTCAAAAATAAGCAAGAAACTGGTTATTGATGAGAATAAGGAGATTTTGATAGGCGAACAGTATAGGGAAAAACTAAGGATACGTTCATCCAGTATCCTGCAGAAAACCGGGCAGCTTTCAGGCGGTAATCAGCAAAAGGTGGTTTTCAGCAAATGGATTTTCTCCGATCCTGACATTCTTCTCCTGGACGAACCTACAAGAGGTATTGACGTCGGAGCAAAATATGAAATATACTCAATAATCAATGAACTTACCGAGAGCGGAAAATCAATTCTGATGATATCATCCGAGTTGCCTGAAATACTTGGAATGTGCGACAGAATATACGTAATGAACGAAGGTCGGATCGTCGGTGAATTATCCGCTGAAGAAGCCACGCAGGAAAAAATCATGCAGTGTATAATGGACAGTAACTGGGAGGTAGTAAGATGAAAAAGCTGTACTCTTTAATTAGGGGTAATCTACGACAGTATGTGATGATCATAGCCCTAGTAGTCGTTATCGTATTTTTCCAAATCGTAACCCAGGGAGTTTTGTTAAAACCTTTAAATATTTCAAATATAATATCTCAGAATGCCTATGTGTTGATTCTTGCAATTGGAATGCTTTTATGTATCCTTACCGGAGGTAATGTAGACCTTTCGGTAGGATCGGTGGCAGGATTCGTCGGCGCCGTTTCGGCTGTATTTATATTGAAAATGAATATGCCTGTTTTACCTGCTATCCTGATCTCACTTGTTATCGGTATTGTGATCGGCGCCTGGCAGGGCTTTTGGATCGCATATATGGGAGTCCCCGCGTTTATCACGACCTTGGCCGGCATGTTGATTTTCAGAGGTTTAACCATGGTTATTCTGCAGGGAACAAGTCTCGCGCCTCTGCCTAACGAATATACCTTTATAGCAGCCGGTTTTGTTCCCGATATTGCAAATATCCCGGGTATCAATCTTTTAGCAATTATTTCAGGTTTGATAGCAACCATTTTCTATATTATCGGTGAAGTCAACAACAGGAAAAGCAAGAAAAAATATAATTTTGAAGTTCTTCCCTTTAAAATTTTCCTACTTAAGATCATAGCCATTTCTGCAGTTATAAATACCTTTACTTATTTGCTTGCTCTGTATAAAGGTATTCCTGCAGTACTTATCCTGGTTGTGGTACTGGTATTGATATACTCATTCATAACCACCAAAACCATCCCTGGCAGACATATTTACGCTTTCGGCGGCAATCCCAAAGCTGCAAAACTTTCAGGCGTAAAAACAAAGCAGGTTTTATTCTGGGTTTATGTTAATATGGGCTTCTTAGCCGCTCTTGCCGGAATAATCTTTACCGGAAGACTTAATTCTGCTACTCCTAAAGCCGGTCAAAACTTTGAGATGGATGCGATAGCCTCATGTTATATCGGCGGCGCATCAACCTCCGGAGGAGTAGGCACAGTTATTGGAGCCATCGTCGGCGGACTGTTGATGGGCGTATTGAATAACGGTATGTCTATTCTTGGAGTTAAAATTGACTGGCAACAGGCTATAAAAGGTTTCGTGCTTTTGGCGGCTGTTGCATTCGATGTATATTCAAAATCGAAAACCCGGACGTAAATCAGAACCAAAACATAATGTTCATACCGAAAGAACCCGTCTTACAGATTTATGCAATGTAAAACGGGTTCTTTTATATTTCATGAAAACCATATTAATTTTTATGTCTGTTACAGAACCTTGGATAAGAACTCTTTCGTTCTGGGATTACGGGGGTTGTTAAAGATTTCTTCCGGAGTGTTTTCTTCAACAATCAAACCTTCATCCATAAACAGTACCCTGGTAGCTACCTCTCTTGCGAAACCCATTTCATGGGTCACAATAACCATGGTCATCCCTTCATCAGCCAATTGTTTGATTAAATCCAATACCTCCCCTACCATTTCCGGGTCCAGGGCAGATGTAGGCTCGTCGAACAACATCACTTTCGGGTTCATGGCCAGCGCACGGATTATGGCTATTCTCTGCTTCTGTCCGCCTGAAAGGGTGGAAGGAAATGCATTGGCTTTGTCTTCCAATCCTATTCTTTTTAACAGGCGCATGGCATTAGCTCTTACCTCTTCCTGAATCTGCGCCTTGGTGGTATTTATCTCATACAAAGGCTTTTTGTTGGAGGTAAATACATTCCGCAGTTTAATAAAGAAATTCTTTATTTTCTTATTACGAAGATCAGATAACCTGATATGCAAAGGCGCCAGCATAATATTATCAATAACGGTTTTATTATTGAATAAATTGAACTGCTGGAATACCATGCCTATATGCCGGCGGTGAATATTGATATCAACCTTCATATCTGCGATATTAACGCCTTCAAAAATAATCTGCCCGCTTGTGGGATCCTCCAGGCAATTAAGGCACCGGAGAAATGTGCTTTTACCGCTTCCGGAAGGGCCTATAATCGCGACTTTCTCGCCTTCGTGAATAGTATTTGTGATTCCTTTAAGTACTTCCAGGTTGCCAAATTTCTTTCTTAAATCAATTATGTCTATCACTTTTTCTTAGGCTCCTTTCCATGATTTTTACAAGCAGGGCTATTGCCATTACCAGAACGATATAAATCAGCGCCATTACAAGGTATGGAACCATAAATTCATAACTGTTGGTGCCTATGTAATTAAATGCAACATATAAATCGGCGGCGCCCACAAAGCTTACTACCGATGTTTCCTTTATCAGCGCAATAAATTCGTTTCCCAGTGTCGGCAATATATTCTTAACTGCCTGAGGGACAACAACCTTCATCATGGATACTCCAAAGCTTAAACCTACCGCACGGGCAGCTTCCAATTGCCCCGGATCAACCGACATGATGCCGCTTCTCATAATTTCAGAAACATACGCGCCGCTGTTCAAACCAAATACCAGGACACAAACATTAACAGACGGCATTTTCACTCCCAGCAGAGGAAAAATTACATAATAAAATACTAAAAGCTGTACCACAACCGGCGTTCCTCTGAACAATCCTACATAGAACTTACAAATACTGTCCAGTATCCTGGGTAAACGTTTATATTTCGGAATAACCGCTATAATAGCAATTATCGTACCGATTACTATTCCTATAGCTAATCCTACGGTAGCTATATACAAAGTATTTTGCAATCCGGTGAGTACTTTTGTATAACCATTGTACTCATAAAACATTTTCCAGAATATTTCGATTTTCTTATCAAAATTCCCCATAGCGCTTTCCTTTTAAATTCTTCCTGTGATTATACAATAATAATATCAGAATAATAACATATATGAAAAGATTTTATTTAATATAAACACATATGAAACCATTTTATTCAATATATCCTGAACATATCAGAAGAGGCTAGCTCATGTGGATCGCATCCTGGAATGAAACATGTTGAATGAAGATCCGATTTGGGATGTAAATCCTTTCGCTGCACTAAGGTTGACTTTATTCCAGTATGACAGTTACTCTGAGTTAGCCTCCAATATTTAATTTATATCATTTACCATGAAAGCTTTATTCGTTAATTGAGTTCGTTGATTGCTTCTGCAATAAACTGGGCGGGTGCTTCGTCAATTATAACATAGTTGATATTTCCGTTGATCATGTCCTGAACGGCTAATGATCCTGACTTATAACCGATACACTGGGTCTTGAATCCGGCAAAGCCCCAATCTTCATCACCCTCGACATAGAATTGACCTGTAGTACCGTTTTGCACGCCAATCTTAACACTATTGTCAAACTTTGACAGGATAGCTTCTACGTCTTCAGCTGTTTTTGCATTGTCGAAAGTCGTATCGTTTGCCATGACAATGAGCTTCTGCGCTGCGTCATAGTATTTGTCCGAGAAGTTTACATATGCTTTTCTGTCTTCTTTTATAGTAAGACCTGCCATTGCTATATCAGCCTTGCCCTGTCCAACCGAAAGGCAAACAGCGTCGAAATCCATATTGCTGATAACAAGTTCTTTTCCAAGATGATCAGCAAGAAGTTTAGCTATTTCCATATCAATGCCCAGGTATTTGTCGCCTTCAGTATATTCAAACGGTTCAAATCCGGCATTTGTAGCAACAACAAGCTGATCTTTGCTGCTGTCAAGTTCCGCAGATACAACAGGTTCAGGGGTCCCATCGCCGAAATATTTATTAAGAATGGCATCAAATGTACCATCCGCCTTAATCTTGGCAATGAATTCATTAACCCTTTCAAGCAACTCGGGTTGATTTTTGTCAACACCGAAAGCATATTCTTCCTGTGTCAAGGGGATATCAATAACCTTCACAGCTTTACTTGATGTTCCTGCAGCATCAGGCGCTTTTTTACCGCAACCGGCAAACACGGAGATCAACATTACTATTGCGAGAGTGATTGCTAAAATCTTTTTCATTTTTATATCCTCCTCAGTTTTGAATACTTATACACATTAATCAATTTTTTTGTATAAATATACATTATCCTATTCTTATATTTTTGTCAATATGTTTTATGCATTTTTGAAAGAGGTCTGCATACTCTCATGTGTATTTTCATTATCCATCCATGGACTAGATTTGTATTTCTATTCATATTCTTTCTTAGTTCCCAGTAAAACAAAAACGGCATAAGCCTTTTACTGTACTTAAGCCGTTACTTCATAGGTCTGTTGATGCTGTATTCATAATAATTTTATCCTTTACAGAAATTCAAGTTTTAACAGGTTCCCGGCAGCTGAAAACAGAAAGGAAATCTTTATTTTCGTGAAAGAGCCCGGTTTTATTTACGACACGGTTCATTATTAACGGAAGAACTTCCTCCGGTGTAATGTTTAATGCTGCCGCAAATTCCTCATATAAATTTTTTTCAGCTGCCTTCATAATGTCTTCATCAGTTTTCATCAGTTTTTTGCCCGCAGCGGTCTTTTCTCTCTTTTCCAAATATAATGTTTTTATAAGATTTGCCCATCCTATGGGTTCGCCTTTTTTCAGAGTGGCCCTGAAAATTTCTTTTCTTTTCTTATTATCTTCTATCCATATCGTTTCCTGCTCATGAAAAGACTCAATAAGGGACAAAACATCTTCCCTTTTTATAATCTTCCTCATAAATACTTTTTTACAGTTCACCGGCGTTTTGATGGTTAAATTATTCCCGTAGACAGGTTTCAAAATATAAAAATCTGTTTCATTATTGTTTATATCCTTTTCCTTTCGTATATCAACGATCCTGTATACTCCCATATTATTGTAAATAATATGGTCATTAATCTTAAACATTATTACCTCCTTTCCTATCATCGAGTACTATTATTTGGTTATATTTGAAGGCATAAAAAAAATAGAGCTCAAATATCTGCATCTGCAGTATTTAAACTGTATTCCTATTTTACCACAAAATCATGATAAAATGTTAAATTTTTATAGAAATGTATCATTTTTATCAGTAGCTTGTAAAAAGACGGATAAGGAATACCTTATCCGTCTTTTGCTGTAACAACAATGCACTATGTAAATATTAATAATTCTCACATCTAAGTTCAAAGAAAGATTGCGAGTATTTGCAAACAGGGCATACATCAGGAGCTTTCTTGCCCATTACCAGGTGTCCGCAAATACGGCATTCCCAAATCGCCTGATCACCTTTTTCAAATACCTGTTTCATTTCTACATTATTCAGTAATTTACGATAACGCTCTTCATGGGTCTTCTCAATGGCTGCAACCCTGCGGAAACGCTCTGCCAGTTCCGTAAAGCCTTCTTCTTCAGCATCTTTTGCGAATCTGTCATACATATCTGTCCATTCGTAATTTTCTCCTTCGGCAGCAGCCAGAAGATTCTCGGCTGTGTTCCCAAGACCGCCAAGTTCTTCAAACCAAATGCGGGCATGTTCCTGTTCGTTCCTTGCAGTTTTCAGGAAGATTTCAGCCAGTTGTTCATATCCTTCTCTCTGAGCTATCTGTGCAAAATATGTGTACTTGTTCCTTGCCTGGCTCTCACCGGCAAAAGCTTCTTTAAGGTTCTTTTCTGTTTTGGTTCCGGCATACTTGTTGACCTTTCCGTCCTTTTCTTCAATTAACTCAAAAAATGAAGCCGGCTTTTTACACCTCGGGCAAACAAAATTTTCGGGTAAATCTCCTTCGTGGACATATCCACATACTGTGCAACGATACTTTTTCATATTCTTCTCCTCCTAAAAAATAATTTTATTTTTTCAGCAATCTATAATAAGTTAAAATTTCAAACAAGTTTATAAATATTTAAGAGCATTGCGGACAAATTCCTTTGAAATATACATGCCTGTCGTAAATTTTGAAATCGTCCAGTTCATTACTGATCAATGAATCCATATTTATACTGAAGTCAAAAATATTACCGCAATTCTCGCATTTGAAATGTCCGTGGTCCTCTACATTTATATCATATCTTGTTTCTGTATCTTCAATATTGATTACCCGGACCAACCCTTCTTCCACCAGTTTTTTCAATGTATTGTAAACCGTTGTTTTTGATAATGTTGGTATGTTTTTCTGAATATCGGTAAAAATCTGATCAACCGTTGGATGACACTGATTTTCGGCGAGGTACTCCAAAATTTTCAGCCTCTGATACGAAAGATTAATATTCCTGTTTTTTAATTTTTCTTTTAAACTCTCGAATCTCATGTGTTTAATAACCTCTTTATGGTAATATGTAATGATTACAAATTTGTAATCATTACAGGCATATTATATAACATTGGAATTTATTTTGCAAGTGATTTATTAAAAAATTTTAATTATTTTTCCCTATTGAACCGCCTGAAGGAGTTTATCAAAACAGAATAAAAGATATTGTGAAATAAGTAATGCATGAAAGTTATGATATGTTTTGATGGCCGATGCCTCTTTGACTTAAATTAATAAAAAATATTATAAAAGATATAACAGTTTTAAATCATCTTAAAAAAATCTTAATAAAATTAATAATTGGTTTTTAAAAGAAATATCTGCATAATGGTATGGGAGGCTGAATTGAATGTATAATATTCTGATTTGTGATGATGAAAAGGATATCGTATCAGCTTTAAAAATCTATTTATCTTCGGAGGGCTACAATACATACGCGGCATATACCGGGAAAGAAGCCATTCAAGTCATAAAAAATACCGATATTCATTTAGTCCTTTTGGACATAATGATGCCTGAAATGGATGGCTTGGAAGCCATGGTAAAAATTCGCGAATTAAACAATATACCCATCATATTACTTACAGCCAAAGGTGAAGATACCGACAAAATACTTGGCTTAAATATCGGTGCGGATGATTATATTACAAAACCGTTCAATCCTGTGGAAGTAATGGCAAGAGTGAAGTCTCAGCTGCGCAGATACATGCAGCTTGGAGGCGGAACCGTTAAAAAGCACAATCTTTGTATTGGAACCATAGAACTGGATGATAAATCAAAAACGGTGACCCGCGACGGTGAAATCGTCAATTTAACCCCCACTGAATACGATATCCTGAAATTGTTCATGGAAAATCCAGGTGTAGTGTTTTCTCCCAAAACTATATATAACCGTGTATGGAACGAGACTTCCTTTGGTTCTGAAAGCACTGTTGCAGTGCATATCAGGCATCTTCGGGAAAAATTAGAGATCAACCCTTCGGAACCCAGATACTTAAAAGTAGTATGGGGCCAGGGCTATAAAATGGAGCGAGGCGAAAAAAATGAATAAATTAACACATAGTCTGCCAGCGAAAGTAACAGCAATATTCCTTTTTGTTTTGACCGTATTAAGTTCATTATTCGGGGCTACAGGCATATATTTGTTCGCTGAGCATGATTTTTATATTATGCCTGTGTCGGAGATAAAAAAAGAAGCATTTGAGAATTTGTCCGAAAGTGATGCCTATACTGTTTTCAACAGGTACTTATCTAATTATAGGTATAATCTGAAAGAGATTCAGGAGATTTTAACTGACAATAATACAAATTTCTTATTTGAACTTAAGGATTCAAAAGGCAATATCATAATAAGCACTTATTCAAACCAGGAATATCAATTAAGCCGTACCTATACATATAATGTAAATTCCTTTTCTTTATATGATGAGGATCTTTCCCCTGATACTTCCGGAACAGACTATTACACTGTCAATTGTTATATCAAAAAAACACTGACTGCAAATGACAAATATTCGATGGCTGAATACTGGATCAACTTTGCCTATAAAATACGTTATGCTATAATACCCGTTACAATAATATCAATAATTGCAGCAATAGTCCTGTTCATTTTTCTTATGTGCAGTGCAGGCCGCAAAAAAGGCATTGATACGATCGTACCAAACGTAATAGACAAGATCCCCTTTGATATTTTTTTATGTATACTTTTGACAATCGTGGCAGCAGAATTTACGATACTTCCCGGCCTTAACAATATATCAACTGTCGGGATAATATATCTTGTTATAATTTTTGGCACTTTTAACATCCTTCTTGCTTTATTAGCCTGCATGACCTTTGCCACCAGATGCAAATTGGGCGGCTGGTGGCAAAACACGATAATATACCGGATTATAAAATTTGTAACCGGATTAATAAGAAAAATATTTTACAGTATTAAATACCTTTTTCTTAACTTGCCTTTGATCGGAAAAACAGTGTTTTTTATTATTGGCCTGTCTTTTATAGAATTTATTGCGCTGGCTTCTTTTCACGGCAGAAGCACTTTGGCTTTTGTATGGTTTTTTGAAAAACTTATCCTGGTTCCCGCCGTACTCTTTATTGCTATAGGTCTTCGAAAGCTGCAAACCGGCGGTAAAAAAATAGCGGCAGGTGATTTAGGCTATCGGATCGATACTAAGTATTTATTCTGGGATTTTAAAGACCATGCAGTGAATTTAAACAGCATCAGTGAAGGACTATCAAAAGCCGTCGATGAACGCATGAAAAGCGAACGGTTAAAAACAGAGCTTATTACAAATGTATCCCATGATATTAAGACTCCCCTTACCTCTATCATTAATTATGTAGACCTTATCAAAAAGGAAGATGTAGAAAATGAGACTCTCAGGGAATATATCGATGTACTGGATCGTCAGTCTGCAAGGCTCAAAAAACTGATCGAGGATTTAGTAGAGGCATCAAAAGCCTCAACAGGCAATATTGAAGTTAACAGAGAACGTACCGAAATAGGAATTTTGCTGACTCAAACAGTGGGTGAATATGAGGAAAAATTGAAAGGAAACAACCTGGAGCTTATCTTAAAAAAACCGGAAGAAGATGTTTTTATCATGGCCGACGGAAGGCTGTTGTGGAGAGTTTTTGATAACTTAATGAACAATATATGCAAGTATTCTCAGCCCTCAACGAGAGCTTATATTAATCTTGACATTGTAGATAAGCATGCTCTTATTACTTTTAGAAATATTTCAAAATCTCCCCTTAATATATCCAGTGATGAGCTTCTTGAAAGATTCGTCCGGGGTGACAGTTCCAGGAATACAGAAGGCAGCGGTTTGGGGCTTTCCATTGCCAAAAGTCTTACAGAATTACAGCAGGGGACACTGGATTTATATGTAGACGGAGATTTGTTTAAAGTTGTTGTGAAGTTTGACATAATATAGTAATTTTGTATATCATACATGATTGAGAACGACAATGGAGCGATACTTACAGAACCGCTCCATTGTCGTAAATAGGCAGCAAAGTGCCACCAATTCTGTATTTGAGTGTTGAATCTTGAATGAGAGGAAGTGTCTTGGTTGGAAATAATCAGGTTAGTTAATTATATAATTGCTGTTATATTTTTTATATGCTATTCTTATCAATTCTTCTATGTCATTGTTCCGTTCATACGGAATAATAAGTCCAAAAAAACAGTAAAGCTTCATAAATATGCTGTTCTTATTGCAGCCCGGAATGAGGAAGCAGTTATATCTCACTTGATCGAAAGCATCAAAAATCAGACTTATCCGGCTGAACTGGTCAAGATATTTGTGGTTGCTGATAACTGTACTGATAATACCGCATTAAAGGCCAGGCTGGCAGGAGCGACCGTATGGGAGCGTTTTAACAGCCAAAAAGTCGGAAAGGGCTATGCACTGGATTTCTTACTTGATAAAATCCATAGAAAGTATTCTAAAGATGCATTTGACGGTTATTTTGTCTTTGATGCCGACAACTTACTGGATGAAAACTACATTTTTGAAATGAATAAAGTATTTTCAGCCGGAAACAGAATTGTTACCAGTTATCGCAATTCTAAAAATTACGGCAGCAATTGGGTCTCGGCAGGATTTTCTTTATGGTTTCTGAGGGAGTCCCAATATCTGAACAGATCAAGGTATTTGCTGGGGACAAGCTGTGCTGTTTCCGGAACAGGTTTTTTGTTTCATCGTGATATTCTGGAAAAGACAAACGGCTGGAGGTTTTATCTTCTGACAGAAGATATTGAATTTACGATCCACCATGTAATTGAAGGCGAGAAAATAGCTTATTGTGAAGCTGCTGTTTTGTATGACGAACAGCCCGTTAAATTCAGCCAGTCCTGGTCTCAAAGAATGCGCTGGGCAAAGGGTTATATACACGTATTTAAAAAGTACGGTTTTAAGTTGACTGAAGCTATATTAAAAAATCGTAGCTTTTCATGCTTTGATATGATAATGAATACTATGCCTGCGATCATTTTATCTGTTATAGGCGGCATTATTAATATCAGCGGCGCAATTTTCAGCCTGCTTAATGGTGGGAATATTTTATATCTTCTCCAATCGATAGGTCAATCAATCATGAACATGTATCTGATATTGTTTATAAGCGGCTTGATCACTACCATTACAGAATGGAAGAAGATATACTGCAGCACGCTTAAAAAATGCCTGTATACTTTTACATTTCCACTTTTTATGTTTACTTACATTCCCATATCAGTTCTTGCACTGTTCAAAAAAGTGGAATGGAAGCAGATACATCATTTGGAATCAAAAACCTTAGACGATGTCAGAAATGTCCCAAAACGTTCCATAGCATAGATAGAATTCCACGCGTCAAGAAAGGCATACATTTTAACAAAGTATGCTATGAGGACATTAACTCTGTTATAGGCATATATCTTTCCATGATTTTTTCCGCCACCCTGATACCATCTACAGCCGAAGACATTATGCCGCCGGCATAGCCGGCTCCCTCTCCTGTCGGATATATGCCGTTTATATTGGAAATAAAATTATTATCTCTAGTTATCCTTACAGGTGAAGAGCTTCTGGTTTCAACACCGGTAAGGATACTGTCGGGCATCGCGAAGCCCCTGATTTTTTTGTCAAAATCCAGGATTGCTTCTTTAAGCGTCTCGGTTACATAAAAAGGCAGGCAATCTTTAAGAGGGGCAAAAACGACACCCGGTTTATAAGTTGGCTCGACACTCCCCCAACCTGTGCTTATCCGGTCTTTTAAAAAATCTCCCGTTAGCTGTACCGGAGCTCTGTAGTTTCTGCCTCCAAGTTCAAAGGCCAGACCCTCCCATTTTCGCTGGAATTCTATGCCGGCTAATGGATGCCCGCCGGGGAAATCGGCAGGGGTAACTCCGACCAGCAGGGCAGAGTTTGCATTTCTACCATCCCTTTTATATTCGCTCATACCGTTTGTAACCAAATGGTTTCTTTCAGATGCTGCAGCTACTACGTAACCTCCCGGACACATACAAAAAGTATAAGCGGATCTTCCGCTGCTGCTGTGATATGAAAGCTTATAATCCGCCGCTCCCAGTCCCGGATATCCTGCGAAATCTCCGTATTGCGCTTTGTCTATAAATGTCTGTGGGTGCTCGATCCTCAGCCCTATCGAAAAAGCTTTTTGTTTCATCTCTATACCACGGTTATACAGCATTTCCAATGTGTCTCGGGCGCTGTGGCCTATTGCCAGTATGACTATACTGCATCCTAAGCGCTCTGTGTCATTAATAACCAGTTCCGATATTTCGCCGTTCTTAACAATAATATCAGTAACTTTTGCATTAAACCGTACATCCCCGCCATGGGCGATAATTTCCTGCCTGATGTTTTTCACCGTGGTTTTGAGTAAATCAGTCCCTATATGTGGTTTATTTTTATATAGTATATCGGAAGGAGCGCCTGCTTTCACAAACTCTTCCAGGACCAGGCGACACCGCTCATCATTTATCAATGTTGTAAGCTTTCCATCAGAAAAGGTCCCTGCTCCTCCCTCTCCGAATTGAACATTACTTTCGGTATCCAAAAGTCCCTTTTCCCAGAATATATTGATTTTTCGGGTCCTGGATTCGACATCTGCTCCTCTTTCCAGGACAATAGGCTTATATCCGTTTCTTGAGAGGATCAACCCCGCAAATAATCCTGCAGGACCCGTACCTACTATAACAGGCCGCTCATGCAATTTTTCAGTTCCGAAATTTATATTTCTTTTAATCAAAACCGGAGTTGGAATTATGCCTTTGCTTTGTTTTTTTAAAATAGCTTTTTCATTCCTTACTTTTACATCGATTGTGTAAACATAATGAATATCGCTCTTTTTCCTGGCATCCACCGACTTTTTGAATATAATAAAGTCTACAAGCTCCCGTTCTTCTATTTTCAGTTCTGACAGAATAATGCTTTTAAGTACCTGTCTTTCCTCATTTTGATCTTTTGCCTTACTGATCCTTACTTTTATATTCGAAAGTCTTACCATACAGGTCGTTTCCCTTCGCTTAAGTTTTTACAGTCGTAATGCGGCACTTTTTCCTGCAATGAATCCCGATGACCAGGCCCACTGCAGATTGAACCCTCCGCACAGGCCGTCAATATCCAGGATCTCGCCAGCAAAATATAAGCCCTTGACTAACCTTGACTCCATGGTTTTTGGATCTATTTCATCGGTTAAAACTCCTCCGGCTGTAACCTGGGCGCTGGGCCAGCTTTTGGTTCCCCGGATTTTAAACCTCCAGTCTTTTAGCACCCGCGCTATATTCTCCGATTCTTTTAAAGATACAGTCGAAACCGGACGCTTAATATCATCGATCCCTGCTTCGGCCAGGATCACCGGAATCAGCCTTTTGTTTATCAGCCCGACGAAACTGAATTCCACAGGTTTTTCAGGGTTATATCCAAATCGCTTATTTATTATAGCTATGACTTCATCCAAAGTCATATTATCCATAATATCAAGTTTTACATATGCCTCTTTACCCTGGTTTAAAAGTTCTCCCGCTTTTCTGCTTATTTGCAGTATCGGTGGACCCGACACTCCATAATTCGTAAACAGGATATCTCCCCTGTCTTTAGCTATGGACTTATTCTTATGGATTATTTCAGCGGTTCCGACAAATTTGACCCCATCGATGCGTTTAAAGTATTGTCCTTCCAGCATAAGCTGCACCAAAGCAGGGAAAATATCGGTTATGGTGTGGCCAAGTTTTTTTGCCAGTTCATAGCCTTCCCCGTCAGATCCACTGGAAGGCATGGCTTTCCCTCCGGGAGCCAGTATAACTTTGTCGGCTGTATACTCTTTACCGTCTTCCGCTCGGACAATAAACCTGTTACCCTTCTTTGAAATATCCTTTATATTTGTGTCGCAAATTATATTTACTCCAATACTGTTAAGCTCGTACAAAAGAACATCCAGAATACTTGAAGCCTGATCCGACATGGGAAAGACCTTGCCGGATTCTTCCACCTTATGTTCAATCCCCAGTTCTTCAAAAAATCTTATGGTATCCTCAGCTGTAAAACCCGACAAAGCACTTAGCGCGAATTTAGGATTATTTCCGTTATAACAGCTGATATCGGCGTTAACATTGGTATAGTTACATCTTCCGTTGCCGGTAGCCAGAATCTTTTTGCCTACCCGCGGGTTCTTTTCCAGTATTGTTACATCCGCGCCAAGCCGTCCGGCAGAAATAGCGGCTGTCATTCCCGCAGCTCCTCCGCCTACAACTATAATCTGTGTTTTCATATATGCTTCCTTTGCTTTAACATTCATAAATTGGTTTTCATTCATAATATATCATACTTTCCATTGAAATATAGAATTAAAATCACCGGCGAGCCGCCTCTCAAATATTCTTCAACAAATTTAACGTTAGGATAAAAAAAGGATATTATGCAAATTGAGCATAATATCCTCCAATAGCAGCAGGTTATTATCAGATCTATTATCCTGCCTTTGCCTGTGGCTCTTCATTCTCCGGCTCTTCCTCAGCCTCCAGATCTTTAATCTTAGGTTTGATTATCGTCAATACTATCTTATCGGCTTCAATATCAGGTTCTATGCCGTCCGGAAATTTAACATCTCCGATGGTTATTTTGTCATCCAAATCGAGATTGGTTACATCAATTTCTATAAAAGCGGGTATATTTTGCGGCAAGCCCTTTACAGGGATTTCATCCATCTGCTGGATCACTAGAAGTTTTCTGAATTCAAGAGATTCTTTGCCGATCAGTTTTATTTCCACGTTAACTTTTATTTCATCTGTAAATGATATCTGTTGAAAATCGACACATAATAGTTCCCTGTTGATGGGCGAATAATACAATTCTTTAACTATTGCGGTTATATTTTCATTTCCGTCCAACTGAAGATTAAAAATATAATTCCTTCCGTATTCGGACAGGTTTCTTAACAAATCCTCCTGTTTCACTTTCACCGAAATGGATTCCTTACCTTTTCTGCTGATAGAACCGGGTATATAACCGATTTTTCTGAGCCTCCTGCTGCCTCTGCTGCTTGGTTTTTCTCTTTTTTCTACTGCCAATGTAACTCTTTCATTCATAAAAACCTCTCCTTTCTTTTATTTTTTTAGTAAGTAAAAATAAATTAAAGGATGTAATATGAATGCACAGGCATTAGATGTTTTTTATTATGTAATACTAAGTATGTATTATTAATAAGATGTGGCTGAGAAATGGTTATAAAATTAAATTATTAGTATTGATCAATATAATTGTACCAAAAATAAAAACAATTATCCAGAAATATTAAAATATAAAAGATTTATTGCTGTCTGAGCATTTGTTCGGTATTAAAGAAATCCTTCCATGGATCATTGCCGGAAATCCTCACAAGCGCATTTTCCATGTCAATACCATCCGGAGCTGTCGTATCAAGCTCATCCCAGGATATTGGCATTGATACCTTTGCCCCTTTTCTGGCTCTCAGTGAATAGGGAGCAATACTGGTGGCTCCTCTGGCATTTCTTATCCAGTCGATAAAAATTTTGCCGGACCTTTTGGCTTTTCTTACATTGCTGGTATAGCGGTCAGGCCATTTCTGTTCCATAACTTCCGCTACCATTCTCGCAAAATCATGGAATATGTCCCAGCCGGTCACAGACTTTAAAGGAACTACCACGTGATAACCTTTCCCTCCGCTGGTTTTCAAATATGAATCCAGAGAAAGCTCGGAAAGGATACTCTTTAAATCTCTTACCCCCTGGCGTACCCTTTCTATATCCATACCTTCATCAGGATCCAGATCGAATACCATCATATCAGGCTTCTCAAGCTGATGGATCTTGCTTCCCCAGGTATGAAATTCCAAAGTACCCATTTGTGCCTCGGATATAAGGCCGGTTTTATCGGCAATGTAAAAATATTCTTCTGTTTCACCCGTTTCAGTAGGAACAGGAAAGGTAATGATCCCCTTACTGCCGGGACCCGGATGCTTTTTGTAAAAACATGTTTGTGAAACTCCTTTTGGACACCGTACGATACTTAAGATCCTGTATTCCACATAAGGCAGCATACGTTCCGACACCTTTTCGTAATACCTGACAACATCTTCTTTTGTTATTTGGGGATCATTGAATATAACTTTATCGGGGCTGGAAATATTAACACCACCGATAATCAGATTGCCATTGTTATCATTTGATTCCTCAACCTTTTCCGATTCTTCGGCTGGAATTTCCCTCTTTATGTCCTTTGGATCTTTATCTTCTCTTAACCCCTTAAAACTTGCCTGTCTCAACTGATTATCCTCCGTCCATTCGGCAAATTTGATTTCTGCTGCCAGCTGCGGTTCCAGCCAGATGATTTTTTCATTTGATTTTGCTGTGGGCGGATTTGTAAAAACCGGATCATTGATTTTTAAATCTTCGAACCTTTTAAGCATCTGTTCTGTGTTTCGTTTATTAAAGCCTGTCCCGGCACGTCCCGTATATATCAAATCGTTTCCTTCATATACACCCAGAAGGAGCGAACTGATTCCCCTGGTGTTTTTATCTGAAACTGTATACCCTCCGATGACGAATTCCTGACGTTTATCGCATTTTAATTTAATCCAGTCCCCATTGCGGCTGCCGCTGTATATCGAGTCGGCTTTTTTGCCTATAATACCTTCCATACCTGCCTCACATGCCGCAATAAAACATTCCCTTCCGCTTCCTTTCACATGTCGGCTGTAATACAGGTTTTCGGGTGCATCCTTCATCAGTTCTTCCAATATTTCTTTTCTTTTGATGAGAGGTTCATTCCGAAGGTCATCACCGTTCAGTGCCAGTATATCAAATACGATATATGTCAGTTTTTGTCCTCCCGGATTTTTCATATAGTTTTGCAAGGCCTGGAAATCAGTCTTGCCTGTCTCATCTATAACCGTCATTTCACCGTCCAGAACCATTGCTTTTCCATTAGCAAATTCCAATAATGAATTGCTTACAGCAAAGAATCGTTTCGTATAATCTTTTCCGTTTCTTGAAACCAATCTGACGTTATTGCCTTCCACATAGGCCAGTATCCTGTATCCGTCATATTTCATTTCAAAGATCCATTCATCACCGTCAGGGATCCTGCTTACCGGTTTCGCAAGCTGTACATCGGCGCTGTCAAAAGGATTCTTTATGACGTTCTCATCTTTACCTGCCTCGATTTCGGCCATGGTCCGTCCTGTTCTGACGCTGGTGGCAAATTCGGATACGCCGGTATCGGTCCTTGCAAATTCGTCTTTTTCTTTCAATAGAAGCCAGTTGTCCGATGTTTCGCCCGTTTTGCCTTTCAGTCTTATTAAAGCCCATTTTCCCTTTAGGCGTCTTCCCTTAAGTTCAAACTTCAATACACCTGCATTGAGACCTTCTTCCACATTTCCGTATGGTTCCCAGTAACCTTCGTCCCAAAGCATTACCGTTCCACCACCGTATTCTCCTTTTGGGATAGTGCCTTCGAAATTCCTGTATTCCAGCGGATGATCCTCTACCATTACCGCCAGTCTCTTTTCTTTAGGATTATAGGAAGGACCTTTGGGAACTGCCCAGCTTAAAAGAGCCCCATTCCATTCCAGACGAAAATCAAAATGGTCCCTGCTGGCAATATGGTGCTGGACTACAAAGCTTAACTGCTCATCCGAACTTGCCTGAATACCTTCCGGTTCAGCGGTTATTTCAAAATTCCTTTTCTGGTTATATTCACTCAGTCTCTCTTCCATATATCATACAATTGCCTTGTCTTTCTCTTTGAAGTAGGGAAGTTTTATGTACCGAATGCTGCGGCAATACCTCCGACATTATTCTTTCAAAGATATTCCGGCTTAATACTAGTCAGTCATATTTCCCTGTTTTCACGATTCATATATCTATATTGTTATCGTTGAACCAATCCAATGGATCAAAATATGGTAATTTCCATTTGATTGATCTATCTCTTGTTAATGTCAAATATCTTCTATCAGCTCTAGTAAGCCATAATCCGTTGTAGTAATAAGGGAAAGTGAATATTCTCCCTGAGGCTTTTAAGACAGCCCCCCCAATCCACTTACCAAAACCGCTGGTTTTGTTCCTTGTAAGCTTTTTAACAACCTTATACCGATAAGATAAACTTTTATATTTCGAGGGTACAGCAACCGATATTTCTTTTAATTCTTCACCGTTACAAAGATAAACCCTGATCCCTTCATCCTGGTAACGGCGCAGGATATGGGACAGATCATTCTGTATCGCTTCTGAACGAACTATTACCTTATAAATACCATTTTTGTACAGAAACATGGCTGCAGGCATATCCTGCGGAAAGACACACCATCTGTTATCAAATGTATTGGGATATTTGCCTCTTCCGTACATTCTTCTTGAATCCAACATGAATACGGGTGGAGCATCCGGTTGTAAATTCATTGTCTTCAGTTCATTTGCAACACTGAACAGGGCCGCCGCCATCTCATCAACATCAACTACGGCTGAAGTTGTCGAAACGTTGCTTCCGTTATAGACAGGAACCGGTCTATATCCCAACCGTGCCAAAGCGAGGCTTTCAGTAACACTGTCCTTTCCCGGCAAGTCCACAATGATCATGGTCCTTTCATCTGCCTTTTCTATCCATCCTGCTTCAGGAATGTCCAACTGACTGCTTTTCCTCTTGGGTTTATTAATGAACAAAACCGGTTTTGCCCAGCGACTCCATATTACATCATCAGGCGCCCAGATTTTGTATATTTCAAGGTTTTCGTTCACTTTGGTTTCCTCCCTTAAAACCAATACCGGTATATCGTAAGCCCTGTCGTCAATTCCGCGAAATATACTTCCTCACATAGAGGCTCGTACTCATGCCGTCTTCCATATCTTAAAAAGATATGGGAACATTGCTGTAAGCCAGATTATCAAACAATGGAAAAAACATTGCACTGAAAGCTGCTATGACAATGTATACAATTGCCCACAATACTGCGCCCTCAAGTGAATGATTATTGCGGCTTCCTTCGTAATTCAGGGTTAGATTTACATATTGACGTTCAACAATGATTGCCAGAAAAGCCAGAATTATTGCCGGCCACCCTGCTGAAAACTCAAACATCATCCTAGAAAAAGATGACCAGTCGCCTGCCGATGCATTTCCCAGTATTATTCCGCTTGCGATGAAATAAAATCCCATACGAATCCCGCAATTAATGTCCCGATCTATCGTTATTCGTTCAAAGACCTGTGTGATCTTACCAATAAGAATACCTGTAAGGATCCAGGCTACTAAACCCAAGCCGCCGGCAAATAAAATGCACCGCCAGACCTGGACGTTACCGATATTGGCTGAGTACATTAAGATTAACCCGATATACGCACCGGAAATTGTAAATAAGGCCGCTTTATTATTATTGTTTAAAGCATCGTCAATCCAAGAGAGATCAAAGAACCGGAATATAAGTTTTAATCCCAGATGTACCCAGGTTAATCCTAATAATAAATAAAACATTATATATAAAAAGTCTTCAGCAACATCGAAAGGCACCAAATATCTAAGAGTACAGAGAATAATTACAATAGCGATGATGGGAAGGAAAGTAAAAACAAACAACACTGTTTTATCCTGCCTTAACTTCCAGTTCCCCATAAGTCTTCTATACCAGCCGATCAAACTGATACAAGTGAAAACAGCGGAAAAAGCAAAAATTATCATCTCAGAAAATTTCATATGAACAACTCAACCCTATCATTTTGTTTTTCGCCTGGGAAAGCTTTATCAGTCCACCGGGATGCATTAAACAATGAAGTATTCATATAATATTCTGAATTTATAATACCATATTTTTCAATTAAAAAGATTAAATATTAAATAATTCTGCTTATTTCTTTCTAATTCTACAATTACATACATTTCTTCTTACATTATTATACAATTATCTTTTCTTTTTCTTTTTTGGCTTTTTCGACGCTGGCTTTGAGGGCTTCCATCAGATCGATCACTTTGGCCGGGCCTTCAGTTTTCGCAGCAACAACTTCCTTGCCGGAGATCTTGCTTTCAATCAGCATTCGAAGTTTCTCCTGGTATTCATCCTTGTACATTGCCGGGTCAAAAGGAATGTCCATGGAATTTATAAGTAATCTTGCCATTTTAATTTCCTGTTCTGATATTTTGGGTTTCGAATAAGGTTTTTGAAGTTCTTTTATCTCATCGGCGTAAAACATGGTGGCAATTATAATGCCGTCTTCTCGTGGGATTATTGCCATAAGCGTATCTTTTGTCCCTATGACCGCTTTGCCGATTGCTATCTTCTGTTCCGCCATCAACGCAGAGCGAAGTAGTTCAAAAGCTTTTTCTCCTCCGGGTTCGGGTACGGCCTGATATGTCTTGTTGTAGTAGACCGGAGAAATCTGATTTAACTGGGCAAAATGCAGAATTTGAATCGATTTTTCCTTTTCGGTCTTGATCCTTTCGATTTCCTCATCAGTAACAACTACATACTTATCATCGTCATATTCGTAGCCTCTTACGATATCTTCGGACTTCAATTCCTTGCCGCAGTGGGCGCAGGTTTTTTTATAACGAATACGGCTGTTGTCTTCCTTATGAAGCTGATTGAAGTGGATGTCATTATCCTGGGTAGCTGTGTACATTGCAATAGGAATAGCAACCATGCCGAAAGTAATTACCGTTTTGCGTGATATCATGGTGTAACACCTCCGACATTATTGTTTCTTAGTTCTTTATATTTGATACCTGACGAAAGAAGAATAGAAATTGTATAACAGCCCCCTCCTTCATATAATTTGTATATCAGGAATGGGGCTGTTCTATAACTAATTTTGGGATAGATTCTCTCGCTTAATATAAAATAGCATTATACAGCATTTAGATTATATTTTCTGAATATCTCTTTTATTTTTAATATGGATTCTTTTTTCGGTGGCTGAACATCGTATAGCTCATATTTCAGATTAAGTTCTTCCCATTTATATTCGCCCATTTTATGAAATGGCAGGATGTCTACGCGACTGATGACGCTATATTTGGAAAGATACTTTGCCATTTTTTCTATATCATCATAGTTTTCAGTAATACCCGGAACTACAACATGCCTTATCCAGACCTCTTTTTTGCTTTGCTCCAGATAATCCAGAAGTTTTAATGCTTTCTCGTTACCTTGTCCAGTAAGGCTTTTAGCTTTATTGGTATCAATGGACTTAATATCCAGTAAAACAAGATCAACTTCGTCAATCGCATGCCTGCATGCATTTAAAGGTATGGCACCTGAAGTATCTACAGCTGTGTGAATTCCATGTTTCTTACACTCTTTAAAAAGCTCAGCCCCAAAATCAGCCTGAATCAGAGGCTCCCCTCCAGAGAGGGTCATACCTCCACTTTTAATAAAATTTTTATATTTCAATATATCTTCCATTACTTCATGAACAGTTTTCTTTTTTCCTGCGTTTAATTGCCATGTATCAGGATTGTGGCAAAATTTACATCTTAACACACAACCTTGCAAAAAAACAATATACCTGATTCCTGGTCCATCTAAAGTCCCACAGGTTTCCACCGAATGAATATATCCTTCCATAATGCCACACCCCTTTTTTTCAAAGTTTTTATAATTTAGCTAGCATACATCAGTTTAAGCATAATTAAAATCTCTCATGGAATGTTCTGTTAATTACATCCAATTGCTGCTCTCTTGTTAGTTTTATAAAGTTAACGGCATACCCTGAGACTCTTATAGTCAGTTGCGGATATTTTTCAGGGTGATCCATCGCATCAAGCAGTACTGCCTTGTCAAGTACATTAACATTGATATGATGGCCACCTTCATTGAAATAGCCATCCATAAGTGCAATCAGATTAGCATATCTTTCGCTCTCTGTTTTGCCTAATGCCGCAGGAACAATGGAGAATGTATAGGATATTCCATCCTCGCTGTATTCATATGGAAGCTTTGCTACAGAAGCCATTGACGCAATACATCCCTTTGTATCCCTCTTGTGCATTGGGTTTGCTCCTGGAGCAAAGGGCTCACCCCGCTTCCTTCCATCTGGGGTGCTGCCGGTTTTCTTTCCGTAGACAACATTTGACGTTATTGTCAATATCGACATAGTGGGCTTACTGTTTCTATAAGTCTTATGCTTGCTTAATTTACTCATGAAATTCTTTACCAGGTCAACAGCAATTGAATCAACTCTGTCATCATTATTACCGAATTTAGGGAATTCGCCCTCTATTTCATAATCCACGACAAGACCGTTCTCATTTCTTATTGTCTTGACCTTAGCATATTTAATGGCCGACAATGAGTCTACTACTACTGACAAACCTGCGATGCCACATGCTGATGTTCTAAGAATCTCTTCATCATGAAGCGCCATTTCTATTCTTTCATAGCAGTATTTATCGTGCATGTAATGAATAATGTTGAGTGTGTTTATATATAGTTTTGCCAGCCACTCCATGGTGGTGTCGAATTTTTCCATCACTTCATCATAATCCAGATATTCTGATGTAATCGGTGCAAATGCCGGGCTCACCTGTTGGCCGCTTATTTCATCCTTACCGCCATTAATTGCATATAGCAATGCTTTCCCAAGATTTGCTCTGGCACCGAAGAATTGCATCTGTTTACCTATCCTCATAGCAGATACACAGCATGCGATACCATAATCGTCACCAAAGTGCTGCCTCATCAAATCATCATTCTCATATTGTATAGATGAAGTTTCTACAGAAAGTCTTGCACAGAATCTCTTGAAGGCTTCCGGAAGTCTTGGGGACCACAGTACTGTCATATTAGGTTCCGGGGCAGGTCCTAAGTTTGTAAGGGTGTGCAAAAATCTATATGTCATTTTTGTAACCATATGCCTTCCATCGACACCTATGCCTGCAAGAGCTTCTGTGACCCAGGTAGGATCGCCGGAAAACAATTCATCATATGCCGGTGTTCTAAGGAATCTAACCATTCTGAGCTTCATTACAAAATGGTCGACAAATTCCTGAATTTCACTCTCTGTATACTTTCCTTCATTCAAATCCCTTTCAGCATATATATCAAGAAATGTTGAAACCCTTCCCAGGCTCATCGCTGCACCATTCTGCTCTTTAACAGCTGCCAGGTATGCAAAATATAACCACTGTATTGCTTCCTTTGTATCGGATGCAGGTATGCTTATATCAAAACCATAGTCTGCAGCCATTTCTTTCAGCTCTTCAAGAGCCCTGATCTGCTCACTAATTTCTTCGCGTTGTCTGATTGCTGGAGAATTCATAATATCGAAAACGTAATTTTTAAATGCCTCTTTTTTCTGCTCAATAAGAAAATCCACACCATAGAGTGGAACTCTTCTATAGTCTCCGATTATTCTTCCTCTTCCATAGGCATCAGGTAATCCGGTGATTATTCCTGTATGTCTGGCTTTTTTCATTTCATCGGTATATGCATCAAACACACCGTCGTTATGTGTTTTTCTGTATTTGAATACATTCTCGACAGCAGGATCCATTTCTCGGCCGTAGGCTTTCAGAGAAGTCTTAACCATTCTGATCCCACCAAAAGGCATAATGGCTCTCTTTAAAGGTTCATCAGTTTGAAGACCTACTATTGTCTCATTAGGCTTATCTATGTATCCGGGTTTATGGGATACAATAGTAGAGATGGTATGAGTATCTATGTCAAGCACTCCGCCTTTAATCCGCTCTTGTTCCATCAATTCTTTAACTTTCGCCCATAATTCCAATGTTTTTTTTGTAGGCTCTGCTAAAAATCTATCGTCACCGTCATAAGGAGTATAATTCTTTTGAATAAAGTCCCTTACATCTATTGTAGATTTCCATTTTCCTATATTGAAATTCTTATGCATAAAATGTCCTCCAATCTTAATTAAATAATTATCTATAAACTCTTAAAACCTAAGGCATGACAAAGTTTAACACATGTATTATGTATATTGTATACATTATTTGTCTTAATTATAACCTATGGCCTCTATTATTTCAACCCTTATTCTAAACATATTTCCCTAAATTAGTGACGCTTTTCGATTTGTTTGTATATTATGTATCAGGAGAATATTGTCGGAGAAAAAACTATAAAAGGAGTTTCAAGATGAAGGAACGCAATGACATGAAGGACAAGCCTGAAGGCCAGGATAATTATGTACCTGTAGATGACATTGAATCATCACGTTTCTGGAATAAAGTGAATAACAGCGTCTTGGCCAACGATTGCAAGGATATGGCAGAAAGTCCAAGCTGCAAGGAATGTTTATGCCAATACAACCGCCTTGAAGAAGCACGTCTTTGGTCAAGAATAATGGAAGAGCATGCACTTTTTATTCTGCTGGGTTTGCCTTGCGATCAGTCAAAACAGCGAGAAAAAGCAAAGTTCTTTATTGATTTGTTCAGCGGTCTGAGAAAACGGCTGGATGAAGCCAGCAAGCTTGAAGGCGATCTGCTCTGTGATCTGATAGAAGCAGTTAAAGCAATAATTGAATTCAAAGCAGAGCTTTTGAGACTTATTATCCAGTGCAGGAAAGCGCCCGGCAGCAATTATCCTCTTCTCTTGGATCATATCAGAAGAGAAGCCGAACGCTTTTTGAGTCTCCTGCAAAAACCGGTTCCCCAGGATTCTCTGGATTTGCTTTTGGAGCAGGAAGCATTCTGGCTTCGTATAATGAAGGAGCATATCGAGTTTGTTATACACTTGCTGGATCCGTCCGAAAGAGAACTCATTGAGCAGGCTGAGACATTCAGAAAGACTTTCTCCCGCTTGCTTGAGACAGCACGGGACCTTTTATCCATGAATGAAGTGATGCCAAAGAACTTTAATACTGTTATTCGTTTTACCCGGGATGTAGTCAGAAACACAATGCAACTGCGGGATTTCAAAGCCGCTGCTTTTGAACTGGCAACATTATGCGAGCTTTTAAGTATCGTTTCAACCCCATTATTACTGGATCATATCAGGCGTGAAGCTGATAAGTTCTTAAATGAACTTGAAGCGTTATTGCCTGAGGTGATAAAATGCCACTCCACCTTGCAGTAAGCCAGGTAAACAAGAACACCTCCTAATCGGCCCTGTTCAGCCCTATTCTTCGTAACTGAAAATAGGGCTGAATTCCTGCCTGAATCTTTTACTTTAATACCGGTTATCAAACACTCTGGTTGACTTCTTTTCACTGCGGGGCAGTTCAAACATGCCGACCGCTTTTGCTACGGGAGTAATGCCGATTTTTGATTTGAATTCCCGCTCAACGATTTTTTCCAGTTCTTTGGTTTGTTCTCCCTTTTCAAGAGGTGTTTCGAAGAAAAGTGTCAAAATATCCTTTCCGTATAGATGATCAATAATAATCTGATATTCGCTGCTTATTCCTTCAATAGTTGAAAGTAGTGAATCCACCATGCTCGGATAAATGATGGTACCCTTTACCTTTACCATATCGTCGGAGCGCCCTAAGATAGTATCGATCCTCGGATAATCAAGACCGCATTCGCATTTTCCCGGCAATGCCCTTGTAAGATCATGGGTCCGATAGCGTATGAGGGGAGCTCCTTCCTTGCAAAGTGTCGTGATAACAAGTTCGCCCATTTCTCCTTCAGGCAAAACTTCTCCTGTCTTGGGGTTTATTATTTCAAAATAGAGATAATCAGTCCACATGTGCATTCCACATTCATATTTGCAGCTTATCCCAATACCCGGTCCATATATTTCTGTTAATCCATATATATCATAGAGCTGTACCCCAAGCTCATTGGAAATACGTTTGCGCATTTTTTCGCCCCAGCGTTCCGACCCTATCAAAGCTTTCTTAAGATGAATCTGATCCTTGCATCCCCGCTTTGTGATTTCTTCAGCCAGGAGAAGTGCATATGAGGACGTAGCGCAAAGTACAGTAGATTTCATGTCAATCATCATTCTGATTTGCTTATCTGTATTGCCAGGCCCCATAGGAATGGTCATGGCGCCCAGGAGCTCTGCCCCTGTCTGGAACCCGATCCCTGCTGTCCACAGTCCGTATCCCGGGGTAATGTGGATACGATCCAGGTTGGTTATTCCAGCCGTTTCATAGCAGCGTTTGAACATGATCGCCCAATCTTCCACATCCTTTTTTGTATAAGGAATGATTACAGGGGTGCCGGTGGTGCCTGAGGATGAATGTATGCGGACTATTTCCTCTTCAGGAACAGCCTGGAGACCCAGAGGATATGCGTCCCGCAGATCCTGTTTGTCGGTAAAGGGTAATTTTTCAAAATCTCCTTTTGAATTGATACTGTCAATGTCAATATCCTTAAATCGCTGCTTATAAAAGTCACCTTTTATTGCGTTCTTAATAGCCTTCTTGATTTTGTCCAGCGTGTCGGGTTTCATTATACATTCTCCTTCCGATTTCAAATGCGCTTAGATTTATTTCTAAAAACCGCTGCGGCAATAAATCTCTTAAGACATCCTTCATTTCGTCGGCGCTGAAAGGGAATATGCCGCTTTCTGCCGCTGCGCCTAAAAGTGCTACGTTCAGTATTCTGGGATTGGGACATTCTCTTGATAATCTTTCTCCATTAAGGATCACGAGTTTTTTAACATTTTTCTTAAGATAATCTGTCATATCGATCGCCTGGTAAGAGTCTCCGTTTAAGGAACTTGTGAAAGGTTTCAAAGCAGTATCGCATATTACCATCAATCCGTCTTCAGAAAGATAGTTAATAATTCTGACGGCCTCGGCAGGCTCAAAACTTATAATCACATCTGCTGTTTTTTGGGGTATAAGGGGTGAATCAATATTTCTGCCTATGCGTACATGGCTTACGACAGAACCTCCCCGCTGTGCCATTCCGATGGTTTCAGTAGTACGCACATCAAGGCCTTTTCTCATAGCAGCGGCTGCAATCAGTTTTGAAGCAAGGACAGTACCCTGTCCCCCGACACCTGATATTAAAATATTAGTCATTCCTATTACCTCCAATTGCACCGAATTTACAGACTTGCGCGCATATACCGCAGCCTGTGCAGAGGGAAGGGTTGATTTTTACCTTTCTCTCATGCGTCTCCATAGCAGGGCATCCCAGTTTCTTTATGCAAACCCTGCATCCGGTACACTTCTCAACATCAACCAAATACTGCTTCAGACCCTTGGAAACAAAAATACAGGGGGCTTCAAATATGATCACCCGTACTCCCCGCTCGTTAATGACGCTTTTAACAGCCGCTTTTGCTTCTTCCAGCTCAAAAGGATTGGCTTTTACGATTTTGGACACATTTAATGCCGAAACCAAATCGTATATGCTTATAACATCCGAAATGTTCCCCATCATGTTTTTCCCAGTTCCGGGATGAGGCTGATGGCCTGTCATAGCGGTCGTGGAATTGTCAAGGATGACCACGATGATATCGGTCTGGTTGTATACAGCGTTAATAATACCAGGGATCCCAGTATGGAAAAATGTTGAGTCGCCTATAAATGCGAAATTGATTGTGTCCGGCTCGACTCTGTGGAGGCCTTGGGCAACGGTTATCCCCGCACCCATACACAGGCATGTATCTACCATGTTTAGGGGCTTTGCATTACCCAGGGTATAACAGCCTATATCACCTGAATAAACAGCTTTCATGCCTATGGTTGCCTCTTTTACCGCAAAGAAGGACGCTCTGTGAGGACACCCGGCGCAGAGAACCGGAGGGCGGACAGGAAGATTGGGAAGATCATTTGAAATGAGCGAAAGAGTATCCTTTTCTTTTTCACCGAGAAAATTCCTTACCGATGAAATTACGCTGTCCACAGTATTTTCACCGGCATTTTTTATATGTCCGGTGAGTTTGCCTTTAATTTTTACCCTTAAATTATGTAATCCGCAAAGAGAAATCAATTCATTTTCGATAACCGGATCCAGTTCCTCAACAACGAGTACCTCATCCAGACCTTTTAAAAATTCAAGCGCCAGTTTCTGAGGAAAAGGAATAGTTGAAATTTTAAGAAGCTTACATTCAATCGCTGAATTTTGGAGTGCTTCCTTTACATAACAATAGCTTACTCCGCCTGTGGCAATACCCTTTTTGCCTCTTCCGGAAATGAAATTCCTTTCATAACCGGAAAAATCATCACTCATTTTTTTAAGGTTATCTTCCATCATTATTTTATTCTCATAGGAAAGTTTGGGAAAGATAACCCATCTTGTACTCTTTTCAAAACCTTCGGGCCTTTTTACGGGTATATCCTCCAATATCTCAACCGATGCACAGCTATGGCATACGCGGGTGGTAGGCCTGAATAGTACTGGACGGCCATATTTTTCGGAGTAATCAAAAGCATCGGCAATCATTGTATAAGCTTCTTCAGGTGTCGATGGGTCAAAAACAGCAAGTTTTGCATACTTTCCAAAATGACGCGTATCCTGTTCGGTTTGGGATGATATCGGTCCCGGGTCATCAGCCACCACAATAACCATACCACCTTTTATTCCTACGTAATTAAGGCTCATGAGAGGATCGGACGCCACGTTGAGCCCCACCTGTTTCATGGTCACCATCGATCTTACGCCGGCGTAAGCCGCTCCTGCTGCAACTTCGAGAGCGACTTTCTCATTGACCGACCATTCAACATAAATGCTTCCGTCATTGTGCTTTGCAACTGTTTCCAGAACTTCTGTTGATGGCGTGCCGGGATACCCGGTCACAACACTGACGCCGGCCCTCATTGCGCCTAAAGCAATTGCCTCGTTGCCCATTAATAGTTTCTTTGCCATGCAATCCCTCCTATATAAAAGATCACTTGACTTCGATTCACATATGTTTATAATTGTTCGGGTGCAAAAACAAAAAACACTCATCCAACAGACATCTATTTATAGATGTCAAGGACGAGTGTTATAACCCGTGGTGCCACCTTGTTTTACAGGATAACCTGCCTCATTGCGGAATACCATCATATTCCTCAGCTTTCACGCAGCTGATACGTTGCAGATACTCGGATTGATAAATCAATCCTTTGGCTGCACCCTCAGTGGCCCATTTAATGTACTGCTTACTGTGAGGATCTCAGCACCCCTCACTCTCTGTGAGCGCATATTACATTTTTACTTCCACGTCATCGGTTTAAGGAATTATATCATTATGACCAGTCCAAGTCAATACAGTTCTTTAGCAGGGATAGTATCAGGTTTTATATCGTACTGCTACTTTAGCTGTATTATTTACATATCATGAAACTATAGAATTAAGAAAAATGTATGCTAAATTGTATGCTATATATTATAAAAATACCGAATAAAAATACAATATGAAAAGTAGGATATGTGTATTTAATTATGGCCCCTTACGATTTAATGTACAAATAATTGACTTCTGGTTTGCAAGATAATACAATGTAACGGTAAAATAATAGCAAAATAATAATAATATAGAATAATAACCGGCAGCCTTATGGGCTGTTGAGTAACTGTCGAGGTATATCCATGTTTAATAAGTCTGATTATACGAGCAACAATAACACAAGTATAGATCATATTCATGAAACACCCATGTCCTGGCTGATCCGCGTGATCAAAGGCGCCTTGATCGGTATAGGAGCTATTTTGCCAGGTTTGTCGGGCGGCGTATTAATGGTGGTTTTCGGGATCTACGATCATGTAATCAATTTCTTGGGGAATTTTCCTAAGAATTTTAAAAAGTACTTCTTCTTTTTCCTTCCGGTAGGAATAGGCGGTATCTTAGGCATCTTTCTCTTTGCGGGTTTGGTTTCAGCGGCCTTCGGCAAGTACGCTCCGCAGTTTGTCAGTCTCTTTATCGGTTTCGTTGCCGGTACAGTGCCTTCCATATGGAAAACCGCCGGTTTGAAAGGAAGAGGCAAGAAAGGATATATTGCTTTGATTTCGGCGGCAATATTGATTTTTGTTCTGATGATATACGGAGAAAATCAGCTTACGTCCGTAGAGCCTAACTTCATAATATGGATAGGCGGAGGGATCCTGGTTGGTCTGGGATTTATCGTTCCCGGCCTTTCCCCTTCAAATTTCCTGATTTATTTCGGCATGTACAGCAAAATGTCGGACGGCATCTCCAACCTGGACTTCTCGGTTATTATACCGCTGATGTTGGGAGTGTTGATCGCAATTTTAGCTTTTGCCAAGATTGTCAGCATACTTTTCGAAAGAAAGTATGAAATTATGTATCATATAATCCTGGGAACCGTATTAGGCTCTTCTCTGGCCATTTTCCCAACGGTGGTGGCACCGGGGCTGACATATGAGGGCTTGCTCCAATCAGGACTTACATTCATTCCCGCACTGGTTCTGGTAGTGATCATGTTTATCCTGGGGATGATATCTTCTCTGTTGTTTAGCCGTGTGGAAGAGCGTTATAGTCCGGATAAATAATTATTTATGTTCCCCGATGATAATCCTTGCTAAATTCATAGAAAAACTCAATATAGTTTTCTGCATATTCATTTCTGTATGGTATCCGGAAGTCTTGGTGGTTCGTTGCCGAATTACAATGACTTCAGCATCGGTATCTTTTGAAAACTCCAAAGTGGTACCTTTGGGAATAGCCAGCCTCCTTGTATATTGTTCAAGGCCAAAATCTCTCTTCGCTGTTATGACGCAATAAAAATAAGGATAATTGGTGCCATTTACAGAATTGATGTTGATTTGGGCCTGGATCCCGTAAAAGTGTTCCGGCGCATTATCAAAAACTATATTGAAACGGCAGTCGGTGGGAAATTCCTTTCCGCTCTTGTCTTTGGTCATTATCATGGAAGGCACAAAATTTTCTCCGGACTTCTTAATTCTCTCAAAGTATTCTTCCAGCTCAATGATTATATCTGCTTTTATATACAGTACATCCTGGTGGCCTTTTATCCTCATACCGTTAAACCATATTGGCGCTATCAGTATTATCGAATCAACTATAAAAATACCGGCTGCCCTGTCGCTTATATTTGTAGCTACAACAACGCAAATAATAGATATAACCACAAATACCAGAATAAAAGTGGCGCAGCCAAGGCTATTGCTTATATCCAGCGCATCCTTGTCCCATTTATTTATATTCTGTTTAATTTGATCAATCTGACGGATTCTCTCCATGTCGGTTTTTGTCCAGCTGCTTTGTCTCCCCTCAGGGGACGGTTTTGCACTTAAGCCTTTGACCAGCATCATCATTGAGGCAGGAATCAAAAGAAGAGCCCCCGGCAAAACACTGACCGTAATTATCTGAAAAAGAAAACCGGCTAAAATACAACCTAAATACATCAACATTCTTGTTGTATATGACATCTTTTTGAAAAAAAGAAATTTGATTGCGTCCTGGTTTTCAGGCAATGGGAATCCCGGTATTTTTCTGTTTTTCATACATTACTCCTTTCCCTTGAGTCCCTTTAAATCCCAAATCGGATTCAATTCATCATATCCGTGGACACTGAAATAAAGCGGACACGCTCCCTGACATACAGCAAAATCCCTGCATTTTCTGCACTCATGTGGAGCCGGCATTTTATCTCTTATGAACCGGCTTCTTTTATTAAACCATATTGTTTCAAAGCCTTCAGTAAGTAAATTGCCCACAGGTTCGGACCAACTGGAACATGGTATGACATTTCCCCTCGGATCAACTGATAATAATCCTTCGCAGGCACTGCAGCCTTTATTGCCGAATCCTGCAACGATAGGATTAAACAGGCATATAGGCGTAGGTGAATACCACATGAATTGGATCCCCGATTTTTCGGATACCGACTGAAGGTTTTTAACGATCTTTCCAATCTCCTGATATTCAACCGTCAAATCCTGTGCTTCACCTCTGCCTGAAGGGATGACCAGATTTGCCGAAAAACGTTCTACTCCAAGACTCTTACAGAATTCCGGGTATTTTTCCAAATTATCTTTATTCATGGTGCATACAGTCAAATGGGGATGAGCAGTAATACCTGCATCCAGTAATGCTTTCAACCCGTTCACCGAAGCCTGATGGGAGCCCTTAACTCCTGTAATTGCGTCATGCTCCCCGGCTATCGCGGATTCAATACTCACCTGTGCCGAGGAAAGACCGGCTTTGGCAAATTCTTTTGCTTTTTGATGTGTAATCAGGGTTCCGTTGGTAATAAGATTTACTCTCATTTTATTATTTTTTGACGCATAACGTATAAGCTCGGTAAGGTCCCTGTAAGTTGTTGGTTCTCCTCCGGTAAATGAAACACTCGGCACTTCGGCATCATAGCGGATGATATCGAGAATTCTTTTAAAACCTTCAGTATCAAGCTGGCTTTCAACCTCTTTGTGGGTACAATCCGCGTAGCAGAATCTGCATCTTATATTGCAGGCATATGTTAAAGCTACTTCGGATAATATGGGAAGGCTAATATAGCCCAGATCAAATTCGGTTCTTTGGATAGCAGGTGTATCATAATACTCGCAAACCTTCCCGTTCCACATAAGTGAAAAGTCTGTAAAAAAACGTTCCAGTTGTTCTTCTGTTTCAGGGTGGTCTCGTCTGGCCTGGATAATATCTCCAACCGAACCTCCCGCCAAAATGTGAGCAATAACTCTTGCTCCCGTGGAATTAAGCTTAAAAGCTTCATTTGGCATGCGAATCAGTACATTATCTTTAAGCCTTAGATATATATATGGCTTGATTCTCTTTATAAAGTCATCGACCCAAGCTAATTTATGCTCTTTCACCTCGCACCTCCGCTGACACATGCAGAGTGGCACGCTGAATGACAGGCAGAGTGGCAGGCTGAATGGCAGGCAGAGTGACATGCGTCATGACAGGCAGAATGACATGCCGAATGGCAGGCATCATGACAGGCAAATACACCCTTATCTGTATCGGATGTTGGTATGAATACAGTTTTGTTCGTATTGGTCCTTATACTGTCATGATATTCACGATATCTTCTGCGGTTATTTATGTGATTATGGTGCATATAGTAGTAAAACCAATAATAATGATACGGCTCATTATAGTATTGCCTGTATTCTTTGTAGTCTTCGTATTCTTCGTATCCTTTCCGGCTTTGCTGGTCATACACATGTTCAAATTTTTTCATATAGTATTCTTTCGTGGCCTCAATATCACAGTTCCAGGTCTTGGCTCTGACCGCATCCACAAGCCACTTTAAGATAGTTTCCAGTTCCTGCTCGCTGAACTCTTCATTAGCTGCAGCAGCATACATAAGCTTTTCATATTGGGGCAGTCCGGTTAAGTCTTTTCCTTTTATCTGCCTTACTCTTAAGGGATCTGTCGATACCTCTTCCAAAAAGCCTTTGTCTACCAATTTATATAGAATAACAGATAGTATGTGGTTGTATGGTATTCCAATAAGTACAGCTGCTTCTACCTCGTCAAGGTCTTCAGCCACAAAGCCGTCTTTTCTGAATGAAGCCAACTCCAGTTTGGGAGGAACCCAGTCTTCTCTTGCCCACTTGATTTCGTCATAGGTCGCCTTCGCTTTTACTGTAGAACGATGCTTGAGACCAACAAAAGCTATTGCCCCAAAAGCCAGGATCAAGAATAAAAAAATCATGGCCAACCTGTCTGTGGATTTGTTTTTATAGGTTTTATCATAATCATGCCTGTCGCTTCCTGTATCGGGGTAATAAGGCTCCCGGGGATATTCATCAGCCGGTTTTTCGTAGGCAGGCGTTTTACCGCTGTGGTCCGGCATCTCATTAAAAAGACTTTCAGAAATATATTGCTGGATCTCAAAGTTATATCTTTGAGAAGGATTATCTTTATGAAGCAATACCTGTACCCGGGGAACCGAGTTAAGTACGTTCACCCTGTAATCAATAAGATATTCCTCGTTCATCCAGGACTCGGTGGCAAAATCATTTTGAAGCAGTAACGCTTCCACTTCCTCTCTGGTTCCCGAACCTTCAGGATATTTTAAAGGATAATTTATCGCGACAGTATAATGGTCCATGGCTTCATCCCACTGAACAGGCGCCCAGTGGAACACCACCAGTGATTTACCGTCATCCGATGTTGTCCTTTCCAGATACCCGGCTTCGGCCATATCAGCTTCGAAGCGGATTTTATAAGTCAGATATTCTCCTCCCAGTCGTGTTTCTCCGGAATTAACGATATCGTATCTGCCGCCGCCGAGATCGATAATGTCTATATCATGAACAGTATTATCATCTTTAACCACACAGGAAAATTCATTATCAAAAACGGGGCGGAGATTATCGAATCCTTCCAGTGTAAATGCCAGCATGGTTTTTCCCGGCACCAGTTCGTAACGCACGGTATATGTTATTATCGCGTCTCCCGAAGGCTGCAGGATCACGTCAGTTTCCACAAATCCCAGGTGAGCGATCTCTGAAGCGCTTACTGAGTAAACCGGCAAAAAAAATAACATGACTGTCAATACAAGTAAAATCAGAATTAAACTTTTCTTCATAATACACCTTTTCCTAAACCTGAAATCTTGTTAATTCTCCGACTAGTATAAGAATACCATATAATTGCTGCCAAATATACGGGTAATCAGATTTGCTTGTGTGAACCCCCAAAAATATTTTTGACAGTGATACAACTTATCCTTATTTGTATGTAGATCAAGTGGAGAACAACTCAAATAGATGCTATAATTTTTACATAAAAGAACAAAAAATGATAATAAGAAACAATTATCTTATAGATACATAACTCAGAAAGGAGATATTAATATGTTAAAAAAGATGATGAGTATTCTTTTGATCCTGGTAATGCTACTGTCAATGCCGGTCCCAACATTTGCGGCAAGCGGGGCGAAAACCTTCACAGATGTAGCAAGTGATTATTGGGGCAAAGCCAGTATAGATTACATATCAAGCAGGGGCTATATGGTAGGCTACGGAGACAGGTTCGGTATTTTAGACCCAGTAACCGAAGGCCAGTATTTAGCAGTATTATGCAGAATATTCGGGTATGAAAATCTATCACCGTTGGATTGTGAGCAACCGGCCAGAGATTTAGGCCTTGTATTAAACAATGAAACCATAGACATACATTCCAACCTTAAGCGTGACCGTATAGCAAAGTACACGATCAGAGCCTTTGAAAAACTAAATTCAGGAGTAAGTTATCCTACATATCTTGAAGCATATAAAAGCATGATAACTGACTATGACAGCTTAAAAGAAGATCTAAAATTGACAGCTTTAAAGTGCGTTGAAAAAGGATTATTAGCCGGTGGGCCTGACGGGAAATTTAATCCGGATGATGAAACAACAAGGGCACAGGCTGCTGCATTTATACACCGGATATTAGAGCAGAGCGAAAGAAATAAAGTAAAACCTGTATTTGCAACTCCTGATCCGGAATTTGAGGCATTTATGGCAAGTCCGGAGGCAAAGAAATATTGCTCTGTAGAAAACATTTCAAAGGTAGTTGACGGTAAAATCGTATTCGGCGGCGGGTATCAAATGTACACAGGTGATGTGCTTCTTCCTGTTTGGCATAACAAAGAAGCTAACAAAGAAGCATATGAGCTTTTAAAAAACCTTGTTTTGTATGCAAAAGATAACGGCCATTTTGTAAGGGTGTTCTGTTCATCCGATAATTCCTCTGTATGGTTTAAATACTTTGAAAATGAGAGATATAGTTATAGCTACGAAACATATAGTTATTATCTTACAACAATTATACATGTAAAGCCTTACAAGTACCAAATGGAACAAAAAAATGATAGTTATTATACTTGGGTTATAGGTACACTCATAAAAGATGGTATAGACGATTGGGCAGCTATTAATTATCGCTGTGAAGATATGACAAAGGCTGTGGAGATAGCTTTTAAAACCATATATGGCGAAACGCTTGGACAAAAAGTGTTTGATTTTGCTATAGGGGAGTACGACAAAGAACGGGATTATTGGTTTAACAGGCAACAATATTATCATAATCCTTTCCTTGCATACCGTCCAGACCTTGAAAATTTAGAAATATCCTGTAATAATACGGCTCCAACAAATATGCAAGTATACTTTACAACGAATAAAAAGAAATAAAGTGGGGGGGTATTATGTTTAAGAGTACCAAAACCTATATACATAAAACATCAAAGGCAAGAAAAATACTTGCCTTATTTCTCTTTATAGGCGTATTTACCAATACACTTTTTTAAAGATTCCCATAAACCATATGCAGCACCGAGGGAAATATTATAGACCTGATTTATTATTGTAGATAGCCGCAAGGCGGATATCTACTGAATCAGTTTCACGCCTTTCAGGCCGAAATCTTCCTGTATATCGCCAAGTTCGCCTGACATAACGGTGTTTAAAAATCTTCCGGTTACAATGGATTGATTCCCATGACCTGCGACCCCTTCCAGGAAAAACCTGGCGAATCCCGCGATCCTGACATTGTTCCTGCCGTTGACATCCAGAGAATCCACCATAATCACCGTTATTATGCGCGGACATTTCGAATTATAGTTATCGTATGTACATTCCGGCATATGATCGCACCGGCTTATAAGCGTATTGATCCCCTGCATGGTGGGACCGCTCATATTTCCGGGTTCGGTTTCCACATAGTCCCCCACACGAAGGTGTCCGTTATATCCGTTGATTATATTGTTTACATAGGTACTTCCCCCTCTGCCGCTTAAGGCCAGAGCGCCGTAATTGCCGTTTGAACCTTCTCCTCCGCCTTCTTTCAATACATATTGCTCACCAAATTCCAAAGGCTGCTTCTCTATCGCAAACGGTCTTATACCTTCATACACGCCGATTACCGGTCCGCACATCGCGGCAGCGGTTGCTTCAACTTTTCCCTTATCAAATCCCAGGATCCGTGCGTAATAATAGTCTACATCAATTTTTGCCGTCACCCGGATCTTTGTATCCGAGTCATATATTGCCACTTCGGCATCCGAAGGATCAACGCCATTGGCTTCCAGGTAATTCTTAGCCACCGCTTCGGCATTGTCGCTGTCAAATATCAGTTCCTGCGCGCCGGCCAGAGCCGCTGCATCCACGGCATTGCTCAAGCTGATCCTTTTATGGACAAGCAACCCGTAATCGATCACAAGCGCGCAAACTCCCGTCAACACAGTAATGCATAAGGCAAAAAATACGATAACTGAGCCGTTGTTACCTTTTATTTTCTCAAATAAAATATGCATATTATCACCCATTAAAATTTTAGCATCAATGCATACTTATCTTGTATCAACCAATATAACTATCACGCTGCACATATGGACCTACTGAGACATAGGTCTTTCGTCGCCTTTAAGATATCACTGTGCATGCGCTGTCATGTTCCGGACAAGAGGTCTTCCTTTTACGAGTCGCTCATGCATTTTCAATGATGTTACCGCTAGATGGTCGTTCCTTCGAAGCAAATCGGCTTATCTCCATGAGAAACCTTGCACCCCACCGGCATTGTCATCCTGAGCGGAGCGTTAGCGGAGTCGAAGGATCTATAAAAGTTAACGCAAAAGATTCTTCGCTTCGCTCAGAATGACAAATCGGACAGGTTCTTCCTCAGATTGACAGCCAGTATTCCCGAAGCTCCCTTACAGGCATAAAACAAAAAAGCGCGGGGTCATATTTTTGATCCCGCACGTTTCGCCTTTTTCTCTAATTGCTCATATATGCCTTATGGAATGTTTTCTTTCCTTTTCGTATCTTAACGCCTTTTGTCAACTCTTCTGCAGAAACGGTATGATCTATGGACTCAACTTTTTCATCGTTTATAAACAGTCCTCCCTGTTGTATCAGGCGTCTGGCTTCGCTTTTTGAAGGCACCAGACCGCATACAACGATCAAGTCCATAGCGCTGATGGCATTGTCCGTCAATAAGTCTGCCTTGATTTCGGTAGACGGCATGTCGGCGTCATCCGAACCTCCTTCAAAGAGGGCGCGGGCGGCATCCCTAGCCTTTACAGCTTCCTCCTGCCCATGGACCAGATTGGTCAGTTCAAATGCTAAGATCTCCTTGGCCTTGTTCAGCTGGCTGCCTTCCCAACTTTCCATTTCCCTGATCTCCTCAAGAGGCAGGAAAGTAAGCATTTTTAGACATTTTATAACATCCGCGTCGTCAACGTTCCTCCAATACTGGTAGAATTCAAAAGGAGAAGTTTTGTTGGGATCAAGCCAAACAGCGCCTTTGGCGGTTTTACCCATCTTATTGCCTTCCGAATTCATTAACAGTGTTATTGTCATGGCATATGAATCCTTGCCTAATATACGGCGTATCAGCTCTCGTCCGGCCAGCATGTTTGACCACTGATCATCGCCGCCGAACTGCATATTGCAGCCATAATTCTGGAACAGGTAATAAAAATCATAAGCCTGCATGATCATATAATTCAGTTCCAGGAAGGAAAGGCCTCTTTCCATTCTCTGTTTGTAACACTCAGCCCGGAGCATGTTATTTACAGAAAAATGACTTCCCACTTCCCTGAGTACGTCGACATAGTTCAGCTTCAAAAGCCAATCCGCGTTATTTACCATGATAGCCTTGTCATCGCCGAACTCAATGAACCTCTCCATCTGCACCTTGAAGCATTCGCTGTTATGCCGGATGGTTTCTGGTGTCATCATGGAACGCATATCGGTTCTGCCTGATGGATCCCCTATATACGCGGTACCTCCGCCTATAAGTACGATGGGTTTGTTCCCTGCCATTTGCAGGCGTTTCATGAGACATAATGCCATGAAATGCCCAACATGCAAAGAATCGGCCGTCGGATCAAACCCAATATAGAATATTGCCTTACCGTTATTAACAAGTTCTCTGATTTTCTCTTCATCGGTAACCTGCGCAATAAGGCCTCGGGCAATCAGTTCATCATAAATTGTCATCTCAACAACTCCTCTCAAAACTGGTTTATATCAAAAAACCCCTGTTCCCATCGGAACAGAGGGCAAAAGATTGCGGTACCACCTCTGGTTCAGAAATTCTTCGCAGAATTTCCCTCATTAAGTGCAAACACACTCATGCGCTGTACTGGGCGCACCCATCTTACCCTACTGTGATTTCAGGCAGCAGCTCCGAGATGTATTCGAATCAGGCTATCAACACCCTTTCACCAACCGGGCGCTCTCTAAATGATAATACGCTGATCTACTTCTTCTCTTCATAGCCTTGATATTATGCAATTAAAATAAATTTTAAACGAGATTCAAATAAAAGTAAAGCCCCAAAACAGGCAAACATATCCGATCTTCCCTGTTTTTCTTCCTTACATCATTGCACCAGGCCACTTCTGATAGCAAAAACCGCCAGCTGTGTCCTGTCCTTCAGCATCAACTTTGAGATCAATTCTGTAATTATGTTCCTGAGCCTTCCTTCAGTGATGAAAAGTTCCCTGGCCATATCACTGTTGCTCATTCCCTCAACTATCATTTCTATAATTCTAAGTTCCCGGTCCGACAGTTTTACTTCAATTCCGTTTATTCTGATCAGATTTCTGTCCCTGCCGCTTTTTCTCGTTAGAGATAAAGACTTGTATGCTATTTTTCTTATACTCTTATCTATTATTCCCATATCGTAATGAACGGCCTTAATTGCGACTATAAGCTCTTCCTTGCCTACTCTTTTCAAAAGATATCCATCGGCTCCACTGTCCAATGCAGTTGTTATGTCTTTTATCTCCCGAGATTCAGTCAATACAAGTATTTTTGTTTCCAGTCCGTTTTCTTTGATTTGCTTAACAGCATAGATTCCTGCTGGAATCGCCGGATCCAATATCACTACATCGGGCAGATACTCCAATGTAGCCTTCACAGCTTCAATTCCGTTTTCCACACTGCCTGCAACCTCGATTTCATTGCTGTCTTTCAGCGTATATTCAAGCAAATCACGGAACAATTGCTGATTGTCCGCAATAAGTGTCCGAATCATTATAACCTCCGCCGTCAACATTTGATGTGATACATAATTTGATATCAATCATTACTGCATTGGTCCTTACAAATATGTTGATTTCCAAATATAACGATCCTGATCCCTTTATCAGAGCTCTTTGAATACTGTTACCGATTATTGGAGTATACTCCTTAAAGTTTTCAGTATCAATACCGCGTTATCAATGGTCTCTTCCGAAACCAAATAATTGCGTTTCATAAAATCTTCTATCGGTAATTCGGAACCATTAAACTCATTGTGGATCCACTCCATTGTATCATTTGTTAAATAATTTGCCTTCAACAGAATCTCTGTCAATTCCGGGATTTGGTTTTCACGGCGATTTTTCGAATCCATTGACTCAACTGTTTTAGACAACCCCTTAAGCAGGTTCACAAATTCATCATTAACTATATTATTATTAACCATCCAGTTCAAAATATTATCAAATCGTGATGCCTGCTCAATAATAAAAGAATCAGCCTTGCCGCTTGCTTTCAACAGCAAATCGTACATAACATTGCCGCGATAATAAGATTCTTTAAATTCTTCTCTTTCCTGTTTGGAAAGCCTTTCCGCAGGTATTAAACACCCCTCATCTTCCGGACTATCACAGATAATATAATTTCCATAACTTTTCTGTATGTAGTTTAACATACCATATATTGCTGATGGTTTGGCTGCAACGATATAGACTTCATTATGAAAGAGCTCCTCAAGCGCTTCATTAAGTCCTTGTCTTGAAACATCACCACAGGCTACAACCAACTTTCCATCAGCTCTGTTTCCAAGAGGCATCACTTGAAAAATCCTTGCCCTCTCCACTCCTATTACATCTATCCATTTTTTGTCAATTATATGAGTGTTCTCATGCAGCTCATAATAGTCAAATCCCAGCTGGGCTGCAAGAGTACAATACAGTGTTGTCTCGTTGAGAAATCCCAATGCTATAAGGCTTTCACCCAATTTGCCTCCGACTCGCTGCTGATAGAACAAGCCGGTTTCAAGTTGTTCAGGACTGATAATTCCACGTTTGACCAGAAGCTTGCCAATCTGCTCCTTATTGTCCACCAGTGCCTTATTATGTTCCGGATCATATACATATAGCATATTTTCTTCCATTACATAATACTTTCTCACTTTGGGATCGAAAATCACTCTTCTGTCCATGTCTATGGCAAGATCAACCAGCCCCTCTAACGAGAATACATTTATGCTGTATTTTCCCCTCGGATCAACACTCCCTTCGGTTATCCATTCTTTGAAACGTTTATGCTGCAGTGCTGTATTTGACTCTTCTTTTTTTCTAAAAATCAGAACGAAGATCAGGATAAGAAGTACCATATCTAAAATAAAAGGATATGGATATTTAACTAACTCTTTAACAACACGCTCATTTAAGGCCGGAGTCTCAGGAATCTGGGTAAGGGTCGCTTCTGTCGTAACATCGTTTTGTTTCGGCGCCGAAAAACTTGACTGCTGCAAAACGAATGTCAGGATATTGCTTAATTTTTTATCAATATTATTCTCATCAACGCTTCCTGAAATGTGTAGCTCCGATTCCACCGCCAATTGAAACTGGCCTGTCCTGAAGGACAACTCTTCTCCGATCCCTGCAACCAAATCATTTGCATAAACAGCGTCAATGGTTATTTCATCTGCTGCAAATTCATGACTGCCGTTTTGATCAGGATCATGAGCCGTAAAACTAAAATCTTTTTGAGGAATATCTATCAGAGGATATGACCAGTATACTTCTGCTTTGTCATTAACTGCCTGTATATATACCTGCGATTTTACAGACCCAAATATTTTTCCTTCCACAAGTCCGTACAGTCTTACAACAGGAGTTACTTTAATTATCGGCTCAGCCGCATAGAAGTACGCTATCCCGCCTGGCTCAAAAACCGTTCCCTTCGGCCATATGCTCAGATCTTTTCCTGATATGATACTGTAATCATTTGAGAATTTTACAGAAATCTGTTGAGAAGGAGCTACAGGTTCAGGCTTAATACAGAAAAAAGTCCATAATAAGCTTGCTGTAAGCGCTAAAACTACAATCAATGTTAACAGTTTTCGGATCCTCTCATTTTTCATGCCTGTCACCTGCCCTTTTAAAACCATTGCTTTCATCGTTTATTTTATGTAGATTCGACGCGGATTATCGTCGGTGTCCCTGACAATTATTGAAGTGCCAGTATTTGGATTTGTAGCATTAAAGCCAAAATATACTATTACCAAATCTGCCTCGTTATTCTCTAACGACATCAGTATATCCTTCGACTGTCCGGGTAAAAGAGTGAAAAATAGGCTCTGCGTTGACGTAGAATTTTCGGTAAACTCTATCGTACTGTCCACCCTCACACCTAAACGCACTCCAGGCATATCAACAACTCTTGAAAAATCGGGCGTTACGTCAAAAACGATTTCCAGTGTCTGGTTGGAATTGTTAGTAATAGTACCTATCGGTTCGTATTTCTTATTAATGTTACTCACTTTATTTGGATCTCCATGTACACCTGTAATCCTCAATATAGCTGATATATCTTCATCTTCGGATATGTACGCAGTTGCTTCGCGGGTCATAATTACTCTGCTCAATGCTCCGCTGTCCTGAAGAGCAAATAAAGCAAGAAGGATACTTAAAGAAAAATATATTATGATTCTGACTTTTCTCATGCTGTCCTCCTTCTTTTGCCTAAATACTTAACCTGAAGACGTCTCATGCGTTTTTCCAAAATTTTGTCTTTTATAGCTTTTAAAGGTATCCATTTCGCAAATCCCGGAATACGCCCTATCAATAAAAACAGCAACTTGCACCACAACATGAATGATATGCCTGTAACAGTTATTGCAAGTACCGGACTTAATTCGTGAAGATTCACCACTATAAACCTTGGCAATATAGCAGGATAGTTATAGACCTGTACATAGCCATAATAATATCCTGTATGATATTGGGGCGAAACATCCAGAATAACGGTATCGTCCGATAATGGTTTCAAATACTTAGGAGCTTCGCTGATTTCCAAAGGCGTAAACCCTTTTGTAACACTCCATACAGGTATTATTCCTCTGTTCTCGACCTTCATTATCAATTTACCGGGTTTACCGACTTCGATATGGTTTCCCAATGTGCCCGGATATTCGCTTGCCAGATATTTAACCTGGGTAACCTTTGATCCTATTACTATGGTTACTATTATAATAATTGCAGCAATTATGCTCACAGCATTGTAAATTTCCCCTAGTCTTAATCTGTGACGGGGCTTCTTTCTTCTTTTTGTGTTTAGCTCTGCGATTATACTTATAATACCGGCAATAAAGAATACATATGATAAATACTTTGCATACTTGCCATAATCAGCCTGTATACCCGCAGAGAGTTTTCCCAAACCGGGTATCAACAAGGGATTGCCATTGATGGCCGCAATTTTTCCGACTATTTGTTCCTTTAATACCTCAGGCTCGCCGATCTCCTGATCCGCATAGGGCGAATTGTCTCCCTTTGTTATAAAGCCTGCGTTATCGATACCCACTATCCTGTGGGTTACATATTTTGCGTCTAATACCCGAGGTCTGTACATTATAATATCACCCGTTTTATATTTGGCAGAGGGCAATACCATAAAAACGTCATTCAACTTAATAGTCGGTTCCATGCTATCTGAATAAACGTAGGAAAAAACAGGGGTACGGTGTTTCCCGGCAACACCAAAAAGCAATGCGCCGAATATTAAAAATATGATAATAAATATATTTTTCTTCATATATTCTCCTGTTCTTTTCACCGGGGCAGACTCTTCACCGTTAAGTCACTGACAGATGGGGACCAGAAAAAACATGGCCTGTGGTTTGACCGCAGGCCATTTCTTTTCATATTAGATATGTGTTCATTACGGTTGCTCTTTTATACTTAGGGTCCCTTTCAGTTCCTTGCCTGCATCCTGCCCGTGGGTATTTACAGTGAAGTAGAAATCTACGGCGTTACCCACTCCGATTGTTGTACCTGCTCTGTCAACAGGCGCTAAAGTTATCGCGCCAGGATTGTTTTCATCATTGATAAGCGTTACCTGGACAGCAACATCAGAATTGTTCTTGATCCTTATAACACCACTCGACGCTGATCCGACAGCATACAAAGCGTCCGTATTGAATCCGCTGCCTGAATTGTTTCCGATTGCTTCGTTAAGATGTAAAGAAACCTGTCCATCTGCTTCAGTCTTTACCAACCCCGGATAGCCAGAAATATTGGTAATCTGAACGGCTACGTTAGGATCCGTATCCACAAGAACCTGACCTGCAGATACGCTTCTGTCTAATGATACGCTTGACAGAGCCGCTGATCCTACAGCTACTACTCCTAATGCAATTACTAATAATAATAAGCCTAATTTAAGCTTTTTCATATTTGCTATTACCTCCAAATCAAAATCAGTTTTAAAGTTTCAACTGCTTTATAATAACGGCTTTTGGCTGCATATTGAAGTGAATTTATCACGACATCGCACATGAATAATTAACGAGAATGCCATATTCAGGCTGAGTTTAAGGAATGTATATAAAAAGGTTTTGATAATTGATCTTCTGACAAGTTTCAGTTTATATCGTAAGCATGAATTGGCCTTTTAAGAAGATAGAAACGGAATTGAATATCGACATGAAATATTAAAAATAAAAAGGGCTCCTTATGATATGAAGCCATCCTGATGCCGCAGAAAGACCTCCAATCTTAAGTCAGCCCTTATAATTTTATTTATTTATATAATTTTAATAATTAAATTATTATAACTTTATTATATTTTAAACCTCGAAACACTCTCAGTCAGACTCTCGGAACTTTGCTTCGTTGCATTCATCAATTCAAGGACCCTGGCTGCTTTCTCAGTCACCTCTAAAGCTTTCTGAGAGATATTTTGTGTTCCCAGCGCTTCCTCATTATTGGAAATGGTTACTTCATTAATAGCCTTTACCATACTTTGTATCGCTATAAGCAAATCGTCGGCAGTTCTTGAAAAATCGGTTACCAGCTCATTAAAAGCTGCTGCATCTTTGTAATACTGTTCCCCGATTTGTACCATGGTTTTGTAATCGCCGATAACCTGTGTATCAATGAATTGTAATGCCTTTTCCGAGCTGGAGGCAAGATTTTCCACCGATTTTATGACTTCCATGGTGACTCTTTGAATTTTATTTACTGCCTCCTTTGAGTCTTCTGCAAGATTACGTATTTCATTGGCTACAACAGCAAACCCTTTTCCGGCCTCTCCAGCCCTGGCGGCTTCTATTGAAGCGTTCAGCGAGAGTAAATTCGTCTGTTCGGTTAACTGAAGTATAGACTCTGTCAGGACATCAATGTTCTTGACCGCTTTGGATTGTTCCAGCGCCTTTTTCATTTCTGTATCTATAGCATGACGTATATTATTTGCGGCGTTTTGAGATTTGGTAGCATTTTCTTTTAAATCCTGGGCACGCTGGCTTATCTTATTGGCTACCTCAGCGCCATTTTGTGCTTTTTCTGCAATAGACCGCACCGCGCTTTCAATCTCTAATGATGTCGCATTCATTTGCTGAGTAGAGGCCGCCGTTTCCTGTGTGACCGCAGACATTTCCTGGGTAGTATTCGATACTTCCCTTATTCTCTCCGATAATTCCGCCAAATTGTCAGATGACACAACTATATTATTCTTTACGTTAGCAATCTCGCTGATGACTTCATTAATTACATTTCTTATAGACTTACTCATTACACTGACTGATTTCATAAGAACGCCAATTTCATCTTTCCTTTTGGAAAAGCCCTCAGGCAGGTCTTTTGTAAAATCGGCCTTTGCCAATGTATTGAGATGATCGGCAGCGATTTTTATCGGCTTTGATATACGATTTGCCATATAAACTGATATCCCTACGATTATAACCGCCACTGAAACAATTAATATAATCGATATAAGTTTTGCGGCATTAGCTTGCTTATAAACATCATTCGCAGGTGCTGTAACGATTACTTTCCAGCCGGTAGTCGGAACAGTCGCATATGCTCCGACCATTTCCACCTTATTTTTTTGCATGTCCTCTTCTATGTAGTGCATAAAATCGCTGTCATTAACCAGAACACCCTCATCGAAAGCCTTTATCTTACTTTCATCAGTCGGAAAATCTTTATAGTTCTTGCCTATTCTTTGCCATTCCCTGTGGAAGATTATATTTCCGTTTGCTGACATCAAATAGGCATATCCGTTATCAAATATTTTAACAGTTCCGATGTTATTTTCCAGCGCTTTGACAGCAACATTACTCTGTATTATGCCCAAGAAATTTCCGGAACTATCCAGAAGAGGCACAGCAACGGCAATAATCCTGGCACCTGTCCTTTCGCTGTCCATAATATCGCTAACTACAGGTTTCTTAGTCTCCATGGCCTTAACAAAGTGAGCCTGATCCGCCATATTGGGCCGTGTGCTGAAATTATCAACCATGCAATTTCCGAATCTGTCTGCAACCAGCGATGTTTCTACATCACTGTCCGCTTGATTGATTATCCTCAATGTCAGCATTATTTCTTTCATGTCCATGTTGTTAAATTCCGGATGCGCCTTGTATAACTCAACCAACTGCATCGTCTTGGAATTGACCCATGAATCAATTAACTGGGCATTTGAACTTGCAATCTGAATTTCCTGGTTTTTTATATTCTCAGTAATTTCCGTCATATATTGGGATAATTGAAATGTTGCCAGCGCAAGAAGAGGAATAAGTGCTACAATCAAAAGTGTTAAGATAAGTCTGAATTTTAGTGAACTAATGAATCTCAAGATGCCACCCCCCGATATATATATCTGATGCATGAGTAAATAACTCTCCATGCATCAGATATCATTTCCCCTTATATCTAATAATTTATTACCCCGAATTTGCTCAATATATTTAATAACTTTTTATAACTTATTATTTTTTCTTTGACTTACCGGTTCTCATCCATTCCGGCAGTAATAGTTTAATGGAGCCTCTTTCACGAATAGCGAGAATAACACTTTGCAGCAGAATAAAGAAGCACAGCATAAGACCGGTGGTAATGCTCTGATAATATGGCTTGGTAAGACCTGAAGCAATTACGATATTTGTAATTGTCTTTAAAGAAAGCATCCCAAAAAGTGTTCCGATTACATTTCCGACACCGCCGGTCAATAATGTTCCACCGATTATATTGGATGCGATAGCCTGCATTTCGGCCTGTGTAGCATTGGCAGCGTCTCCTGCTCCGGTATGCATCAAATAAACATATCCTGCAATTCCTGATAGAATTCCGGCTATGAGATATGAAAAAAACCTGGTACGTTTTACATTTATTCCGAGCATTAACGCGCTGCTGCTGTGCCCGCCTATGGCGTAAAGGTTGCGTCCGAATCGCGTCCATTTCAGAACCACAGCAATTATTATCACTATAATAACAGCTACAATAACACCCGGTTCAATTTGGGCAGGGATAAAATTGCCGGTCTTACCGTAATAGCCTATCCCAGGTAATGTAATCCGCGTTTGCTTAATTTTCATAAAATCCGCATGTGACGCCGTACGCGGAGCAATACTTACTATGGTTACCATACCTCTGGCAAAAAACATACCTGCCAATGTAACTATAAATGGCTGTATTTCCATGTATGCCACTATTATGCCATGAACCAGTCCGAAAGCTACACCTATACCCAAAGCTAATAACATAGAACCGATTACGGTACCGCCCCGATCCTCCAAATAAACAACGCAGGCCATAGTCACAAGCGCAGTTATTCCTCCACCGGAAATATCTATGCCGCCTGATATCATTACCATAGTGAGTCCGCAGGCGATAATAAGCAAGAAAGCGTTGTTATTGAAAAGATCCAGGAATTGCTGGGGATTAAGGAAACCGCCCTTCCAAATAATCATGGCAAGCACGTACATACCGATGAAGGTACAAACGGTTATTGACATGAGCAAATTTGTATTAGAAATAGGCTCTCTTCGTTTCTTTTCGGGTTTTACAGTTAATAAATCCTTATCATTCTTCATATCTGATTCTCCATTACTCCGTCGGTTTTTCGCGCAATAGAATATAATTCTTAAAAACTAGCGAATGAGTTATGTTGATGTTTCCGTCTGTTTATTCAAGGCTTTTAACTCACAGGTCAGGAAACCTTGACCGGAATTTCCGTTTGTTCCTGTTTTTTAAACAGTTTTTTATATGCTTTAACAACATATGACCTTACAACCGGCGAACTTATCAAAACAATAAGTATTATAACGATCGCTTTATAGGATTTTACCGCCGCTGAAGGCACCTTCATTGCATATAACGTAACCGTCAAAGCCTGTATTACATAAGCTCCGAGTACCGAGCCATACAAGTTGAATTTTCCTCCGCTCAGTGCAGTTCCGCCAATGGCTACTGATAAAATGACATCCATTTCAGCATCCAACAACAGAGTTTCATGGTTGATAAGTCCTATTCTGCATACGGTAATACAACCTGCAGTGGCAACACATATTCCCGATATTATAAATGCTATCAGTTTGATCCAGACAGGATTTATACCGTTTAAGTGGGCAGTTCCTTCGTTAATTCCTACCACCTGCGTATATAATCCTAGATTGGTAAACCTCAAAACAAGTGAAATCAATATCAGGAATATAACCATAATTATGATGGGAGTAGGTATGGGAATACCTGGAATAAAACCTCCGATACTGGTTAACAGCGGACTTGAAACAGTTGGAGTTGCCCCGCCGTTTATCCAATAGGCAATGGATCTGCCGGCAGAAAACAGTATTAATGTCGCGATCATCGGCTGAATTTTGAACACGGCAACAAGTACTCCGTTGAATAAACTGAAAAGAACTGCGACAACACTGCAGAGCAAAAATGCAAGAATAATCACCGATATGGTAATTTCATTTGAACGAAGCACACTGACAAATACGCTGCCTGCTATTGCTGCCAAGGCTGCTACGCTGATATCCTGTCCTTTACAGGACGATGTTATCAGTGTCATGCCGATCGACATAATAGCAACTGCTGATGCGCCGTTCAAAATACTGATCAGATTTCCTGAAAGAACAGAATTTCCGGAATTGTCAGTTTTTACAGTTACTGAGAAAAACTCAATATCCCTGATCAGGTTGAATACAACAATCAATAAAAGCGCAATTAGAGGTATAATCAATTGAGATCTCGCTAATTTTTTCAAACCGTTACCCATTCTATACTGCCTCCCCCGCTATCGTATGCATTATGTTAGCTTGTGTCATTTCTTCTCCTTTTAACTCTCCTACTATCTTGCGATCCCGCATTACAATGAGCCGTGAACAGGTACGAAGCATTTCCTCTATTTCAGATGAGATAAATGTAACGCTGACGCCCTCCTCAGCCAGTTTAAGCACAAGCTTCTGTATTTCGACTTTTGTACCAACATCGATACCACGCGTTGGTTCGTCCAGAATAAGATATTGTGGATTTGTTAACAACCAGCGCGCTAATATCGCCTTTTGCTGATTTCCGCCTGACAGAGATTTTATTGGTGTATCCATCGAAGCGGTTTTTATTCCCAATAATTTTATATACTTATCTGCAAAAGCTTCGGCCTCAGCTCTGGAAAACGGTTTGAAAAACCCTTTCATTACCTGCAGGGCAAGTATGATATTTTCACGTACTGACAAATCCTCAACAATACCGTCCCGTTTTCTGTCTTCGGGCAAATACCCGATACCATGCATCATCGCGTCCCTGGGCTTTTTTATTTTAACGGTTTTGCCGTTTATCTTGATTTTTCCGCCGGTAATCTTATCTGCAGCAAAAATAGCTCTTACGCTTTCACTGCGCCCGGAACCAAGCAACCCGGTAAAACCGTTTACTTCGCCCTTATGGATTTTGAAATCAAACGGATTGGTACACTCCAGACTTGATAATTCAGTTGCCTCATAAACAGGCGAGGCATCTGACTTTTCATCAATTGACTTTTTATTCTGCAGGGATGAAATATCGTCGAGATCTTTGCCCATCATCTTGGAAATAAGCTGTACACGCGGTAAATCTTTTATTTCATATTCTCCTACTAATTCTCCGTTTCTCAAAACGGTTATTCTGTCGCATATCTCATACACTTCATCAAGAAAGTGCGTAATATAAATAATGCTGACACCTCGTGATTTAAGATCACGCATCAGGGTAAAAAGCTTTTCGACTTCCTGTTCATCCAACGAGGAAGTAGGCTCGTCCAGGATAAGAACTTTACAGTCCATATCAACTGAACGGGCGATTGCTACCATTTGCTGCACGGCTATTGAACAGGTACCAAGTTGTTGAGTTGCTCTTGCAGGAATATTAAGTTTAGTCAGTATATCCGTTGTTTTCTTTTTCATAGTGCGCCAGTTTACCATACGGTAATTGCCGCGGCCTATAAACATATTCTCGGCAACAGTAAGGTTAGGACATAATGTTATCTCCTGATAAACCGTACTGATTCCTATATTCTGAGCATCATAAGGAGACTTTACATTTATCTCCTTAACAGTACCATCAAAATTTATGAAAATTTGACCTGAATCTTTTGGGTATACTCCTGTCAAAATTTTAATCAGAGTCGACTTTCCGGCTCCGTTCTCACCCATCAGGGCATGAATTTCGCCTTTTTTCAGATTAAAATCCACATTTTTCAGTGCTTGAACACCAGGAAACGATTTATTTATATTTCTCATTGATAAAACATTGTCGTTTTGCATAGCTACCATCCTTAAAGCATTATCACTCTCTTTATGAACGACACCACCCGTCACCGAAACCATAATTTTTTTCGGACGTATCCCGAGTAGCTGAAACTCGATATGGGAAACAGATTAGGCAAATCTCGTTATAATAACGATGTAAGTATGCGGAAATATCCGCATACTCCACATCGCTTAATTCAGCAAAACTTCTTCTTAATTAAAGGGTAAAATTTATTAAAACCGGAATCTGTTTTATTATTAGATACCATATTTGTCGATATCGTCCTGTGTAATCGTTCTTGCATCGAAGAATGTTTCTTCGTTAATAACTATCTTGTTAGGCAGTGACTTGCCGGCTTCAAGATCCTTAATCATAGAATCGATTACAGCTGCCTGGAATGGGCTGCACTGAACATCAAGGTTCCAGTTGCCTTTCTTCAGTTCTTCAAGAGCCCAGGTATTGCAGTCGAAACCTATAATAATTACTTCCTTGGGTGAACCGTCTGCATTAATACCGTGAGTAATTCCGGCTTCGTCCAATGCTGCAACTGCGCCCTTAGCCATACCATCATTCTCTGCATATACTACATTGAATTTTTCGCCTGAGTTGATAACTGATTCAACGATCTGCTTAGCTGTAGCTTCGTCCCATGTAGCGGTCTGCTGAACAACACATTTCATCTTGCCGCTAGCAAATTGTTCGTCTAACGGACCTGTACGACCAATCTGAGCATCGCTGCCCATTGCGCCCTGAATATGTACAACATTGTATTCAGGCAGATTCAGATCCAGCAACCATTTAACAGCCATTTCGCCCTGTTTTCTCATGTCGGAGATAACAGCAGCTTCAAATAAGCTCTGGTCTACGTTCATCATACGGTCGAAAAGGAATACTTTAATACCAGCCTGTTTTGCATTTTCGAGAACAGTGGTCCAGCCGTCTGTTGCAGCAGCTGAGATGAGGAGGTAGTCCACACCATCAGTGATGAACTGCTGAGCAGCGTTCAATTGCTCGTCGTTCTTCAAGCTGTAGTATGTAGATGTTTTGTATCCGTTTGCTTCTGTGAAGACTTTTTCAAAGTCTGCAACGTTTGCAGCGCGATATCCGGACTCTGAAGGCGGGTTGTTAACGATACCAACCTTTATGAGACCATCTCCGGCAGGTGTTGCAGGAGCTGCAGGTGCATTGCTGGATGCTGCAGGAGCAGATGATTGAGCCGGGGCTGCAGGTTGTGAACCACATGCTGCTAATCCTAATGTCAGTACTGCTACTAAGACTAAGGCTAAGATTCTCTTCATTTTTCTTATTCCCCTTTCAAATTTTTTTGTTTTCTTTGCTTCAAGCATATAACTTTTTACCGGTAAAAAACAAGTTCTTCTTAACAAGTTCGTAAAATTTTCAACCAACTCAGTGAAAAAGCAAACAAAGTATTTCTTTGTACTATTTATATTAAAAACCTATCGTAATATTTCAAACATTTATATTAAAATAACAAACCTCAGTAATCTCTCTTGTCAATTATTTCTCTTGTAATCGTAGAAAAGTCAAAATAAGTTTCATCAATATAATTAATCTTTTCTATCGGCTCACCCCGCTCCAGCTTTTTGATAATTCGGTCAATATATGGTCCCTGCAGGGGGTTACATTCCACATTCAAGGCTATTTTGCCTGACAGACAGTATTCGAGTCCAAGCCTGGTTGCGTCAAATGAAATAACTATAACACCATAATTGGGATCACATTTCAATCCGGCCTCTTCCATCGCGGCGATGGCACCCAGCGCTTCACCGTCGTTTTCGCAATAAACTACGTCTATATCCTTTGTCTGCTTCAAAATTGAACCCATGACTTCGTATGCCTTGGCCTTGGTAAAATCACCGCATTCCTGCGCTACCAATTCCCAGTTGGGATTCTGTTTGACTGCTGCCTCAAGCGCGGCAGTTCTGCCAAGCTGGGGAGTGGAACCTATTGTGCCCTGGATATGAACAATCCTTATATGCTCATCCTCTCTCCCCCGTTTTCTCAAAAAATCTGTCAGCCATTTAACTGCTATCTCGCCTTCTTTATAAAAATCCGAACCTATATATGCCGTATACAATTCCTCATCCTGTTGTTCAATATACCTGTCAATGACAATAACAGGTATATTGGCTTCCTTTGCTTCCATTAAAATGGAATTCCATCCTGTTTCAACTTTCGGAGAAAAAACGATATAATCCACATCCTGCTGAATAAACATCCTGATGGCGCGAATCTGGTTTTCCTGTTCCTGTCTGGCATCATCAAAAAACAAAACATATCCGTTTTCTTCGGATAAAGTTGATTTCACATTCTCAGTATTTGTTACCCGCCACTCAGATTCGGCTCCCACCTGTGAAAAACCTACAACGATCATCTTATCTTCCATATTTCCCAATACAGGCTCAGGCTGCTCTTCCTTTGAACAACCTATACTGAATAATATGGTCAGGCAAAAACACACTGCAATAAGTTTTTTCATATAGCCATCTCCTTATCGCTGGTCTTCATGGGAATGGTCACAATAACCTTTGTTCCTACATCCAGCGTGCTTTCTAATGATAAACCATATTCCGGTCCAAACAGTATCTGTATCCTTTGGTGTACGGTTCTTAATCCGAATCCTTCATTGGTACCTTCGGTGAGAGAAGCTCTGACCTCTTCCAGGCGTTCCTCTGTCATACCACGTCCTTCGTCGGTTACTTCCAGGATTATACGTCCATTCTCCGCCCTGCCGGTTAATCGGATAAAACCCTTTCGCCGCCTGTTTTTTATACCGTGATACAGTGCATTTTCCACCAGGGGCTGAAGAGTCAGCTTGGGCAGGATATATTTTTTCAGCTGTTCAGGAATGTCGATTTCATAATCCATTAAATCACGATAACGCATCTGCTGGATTTCAAGGTAACTTCTGACATGCTGTTCTTCCTCTTCAATAGTAATAACGTTTTTTCCCCGGCTTAATGTAAAACGGAAATAGTTGGAAAGACTTGCAACCATTTTAACCGCTTCGCTGATTTCTTCGGACTCAATCAGCCATACGATGGTATCAAGCGTGTTATAAAGGAAATGCGGATTTATCTGGGCCTGCAGCAGCGCGAATTCAGCACGTCTGCGCTGTTTTTCCTGTTCGGTGTTCTTTTCAATCTGCTTTATCAGGCGCTCCACCATGTTTTCAATCCCGTTGGAAAGAAGTTGTATTTCCTCTATATCGGCCTGTATAGGCTCACGAACCGTCAGACTGCCTTTGCCGATGACCTCCAGGCGCTCACAAATCATATCTATCGGATCAACAATCTTGCGGCTTAGTTTCCTTGAACTTGCAAGAAGGACATAAAGCAGCAGCAGCGAAAAGAATACAACAATAACCATAAGAACAATCATATTTGTTATCATGTCGGACTGCAGGCTGTTCAGATATGCTGATTCGTAATAAAGATAGGTATACATGAATCTTTGAATCAGATCTGTCAGGATATAGATATTCTTTTCCAACTGGTCAACACGGGAATCGTATTCTTTTGTCGCGGCTATTTGCTGCATCTTCTGCTCAAGATTATTGCATAGGCTTAACACGCTGCTGATTGCCCGGATACTGTCCTTTTTCGTTGTAGTCTCGCTTAACTTTTGTGCAATCTCTTTTGCCGATTTTACCTCATCAAGCGGCAAGCCTTCCGAGTATTGGCTGTCAATCACATAATAATACATTTTTAAATCAACATCATCTTTAAAATTCTGATTAAATTCGGAAGCCGTTGTAACATTGTTTAAAATGGCATTATAACGAAACGCGTACGCAATCCCTACAATTGCAAGCGCAAAAATAACAATCATCAGCGGCAGCGCTACGATAATAATCATATTCCATAGCCTGCTCTGCATTTTTATTTTTTTTTCTCTTCTTCTGAATTTAACGTTCACTGTTCATTCCTCTTCGATAATCACTTGGTGTACAACCAGTTACTTTCCTGAATACAAAACTGAAATAACGAGGATCCTTGTATCCGACTTCAGCCGCAATTTCGCTTAAACGCTTGTCTGTATAGCGGAGCAAGCGTTTGGCCTCGTCAATTCGTTTATAGGTAATGTATTCGGTTAAGGTTTGACCTACTTCCTGACTAAATATCGCTGACAGATAATTGGGGCTTATATTCACATTTTTTGCGACTTTATCAAGTGAAATGCCCGCATCTGAATAACAGTTATCAATAAAATCAATAGCCTTTCTTAAAATATCATGCTGTTGCTTTGCACTTTCACGATCCCGCAATTCAATGGTCTGTCTGATAACCTGGTACATATACTGGCGGGCATCATCAATTGTCGATGCGCTGTCATCCGGTCGGTATTCGGTTGACAATAAACTGTCCACACGAAATCCTATTGAATCAAGATATTCTATTGCCGCAAAATATACTGTCATCTTCAAGTATCTGTAAAACATAGAAAGCGAAGCGAATTCGTTGCCCGAATTCTGCAATATCTGCTCAACAAAGTCATCAATTTCTTTTTCGGTTCCACTGCTTAAAAACTTTCGAACATGAGCCGGGTCAATTTCCTTATTTCCTTCACCTGTCTTTGTACTGTTACTTCTTTTCCGCAGATTCATTATGCTGGCTTCTGAAAGTATATGCTCCTCAGGGCACAAATAGCGATAAGACAATATACGGCTGGCTTCCGAAAAACATGCCGGGATGGCGCCCAGCCGTGATACAGGTGTCCCGGATGCGATATACCATCCTATATCCTGTCCGGCTGAAATACAACGATTTTTGATATTTTCTATGCAGTCCCTGGTATTACGTTCGACTATATCTTCATTTGAACCCTTAACTAAAACGGCATAAGTAGTGATATTCCATCTGAAAAAAATTAAATCCGGGTGATCAATGATATAATTAGTAACATCTTCCTGCACTTTTACAAGGTTTTCAGTATAAGTCTCCGGCACGCTTCCATCGTATTCGGCGCTGCTGAGTGAAAAAAGGACAATATTATAGAACGGAGCGTTAATATCGATATTCAGGTTCTTGGCAGTCTCTGAGATTACTGACACACTCATGCCGCCGGTTACAATTTGTTCAAAAAATCTTCTGCGTGAAAAATTCTCGTATTCCTGGGCTTCCCGTTTGAAGCTTTCTATGTACTCCTGCTGTCTTCGCTCTTCCAGCATTTTTTCATGAAGCCCTATCAATATTTCAACTAATTTTTCCTTAATAATCGGCTTAAGCAAATATTGATCCACACCCATGCGAATAGCCTGCTGGGCATATAAAAAATCATCGTATCCGCTGATTATGACAATTTTTGTCTTTGGAAGTTCTTTACGTACCAGTTCAATCAATGAAAGCCCATCCATGAATGGCATCTTGATATCAGTAATAAGAAGATCAGGCTGTATTTTGCGAATCATGGGCAGCGCAAGCTCGCCGTCCGAAGCATCCCCGGTATAATGAAAGCCATATTGTTCCCAGAGGATGTTTTTGCGTATGCCTTCGCGTACCACATTTTCGTCCTCGACAAGAAAGACCTTAAACATCCTGTATCTTCCTTTCTGATGAATGGTTGTACTCATCATGGATTGCATTGGCATGGTCATTATTACAGATTTTATAACAAATTATAGAAATTAAACGATTATATTAATGATAGCACCTTAAAAAGAGCATTGTCAACAATGCCCATAAGTTACATCCAATTACGGCTGGCCTCCATATAACTTGCACAAAACAGGATAATCAAACTATTACCTTTTTATAAGCAGTACTGCAAGATCATTTACGTTTGTTCCTGTGGGGCCGGTGATGATAAGTCCTCCGGTGGCCTGGAGCGCATGATATGCATCGTTGTTTTCCAACGTTTCAAATATATCGATACCTTTTTGGGATAATATTTTCTTAGTATCTGTATCCACATATCCTCCGGCTGCATCAGTCGGTCCGTCGGTACCATCAGACCCTACCGAGAAAACTGCGACATTATTGAGCTGTGAGATATGTTCAGCAGCTGCCAGGGCAAGTTCCTGATTTCTGCCCCCCTTGCCTTTGCCTTTAAGATGAACAACCGTTTCTCCTCCTGCTATAAAAGCAAGGGATTTTTCAGTTGAATTATAATATTGGGCTATTGAAGCCAAAAAGCTGCCGGCTTCTCTGGCTTGGCATCTTAAGCTTGCGGTCAATATAGTCGGTTCATACCCAAGCTCCCGGCATGTACGTTCTGCTGCGGTGCAAAGCTGGGTAACACTGCCTGTAATTTTAGTCCTGACATTACTCAGTTCCTTTGGTGTCTCCTTTTTTAACAAATCCAACGTCTTTGCGGACACGGTGATTCCGTATTTGCGTATTATCCCGAGAGCCTGTTCCGAGGTTGACGAATCGGGATAAGCAGGTCCGGAAGCTATCATGTCCAATGGATCTCCGATTATGTCGGATAATACTACAGAGATAACCTGGGCCGGTTCGCAGAGCTTCGCGAATTTTCCGCCCTTTACGGCAGACAGCCGTTTTCTTATGGTGTTTATTTCAGTAATATCGGCGCCGGAAGCCAAAAGCCGCTCAGTCAGACTTGTCAGCTCTTTTTCATATATTAATGGCTTTTCAAATAACGCAGAACCTCCGCCTGAAATAAGAAACAACACCTTGTCATCGGAAGACAGCCCAGTAACCATCTTGATCGCTTCTTCTGTTGCCAGGAAGGAATTGGCGTCGGGAACTGGATGCCCCGCCTCCATGATCCTGACATTCGGTAAATCTCCCTTTGAGTGGCCGTACTTCGTTATGACTATACCTTCGCCAATCCGGCTGCCCAAAATGTCGCAAGCAGCCCTGGCCATTGACCAGGCTGCTTTGCCTATGGATATAAGCAGTAATCTTCCTCCGGAAAAGTCTTCATCCTTCAATGCCGTCTTCACTGCCGTATCGGGCAGTGCCGCATTAATAGCCGATTCTATTATTTTATTCGAATCATCCCTTAAACTCATAAGGATTTTCTCCTGACTTTCAAAAGTATTATAAAGTATAATTTAGTTTTACCAACATCTTATGTTATAAAACATAGGAGACGCCGAAGTTTATACTCCGGCGCATATTTTACTGATAATATAATTCTAATGTTTTTCCCGGGTTTCTGATTTCACAAAAAGAGAGATACAATGAATACATTGACTATTGCAGCTATCCCTACCACAAGCGTACCCATTGTCTGTGTTTTGTATCCGTCTTCAACCTTCATGTTGCCAAAATTGGTCACGACCCAGAAATAACTGTCGTTAGCATGGGATACGGTCATTGCGCCTGCGCCGATCGCTATTACAGTCAATGCCGTCAGCATAGGCGTATTGAGTCCTAAAGCCGCCAACATAGGGGCAATTATTCCTGCTGTTGTTGTTATAGCAACGGTGGAAGAACCCTGTGCGGTCTTCAATATTGCCGATAACAGGAACGGGAATAACAGCCCCAATGATGAGAGTACTGCTGAATTCTCTTTGATATAGTCAACTAATGTGGAAGAAGCGATCACATTACCAAGTACTCCGCCTGCTGCTGTAATGAAAAGGATAGGTCCTGCAACTTTGAGTGTTTCATTCGTATGGTCATAAAAATCCTTCATCATATTTTGCTGGGCAAGAGGTATAATTGCCAGCAATAATCCCACTGCAATAGCTATCATAGGCGTCCCCAGGAAGGTTATTATTGGAATGGATGAACCCGCCATCGAAAGAGCGGATGAAAGCCCCATCAGCAAAATTGGTACTATTATTGGGGCAAAAGAAACCGCTCCACTCGGTAATTTGCCATAGCTGGCAACAAGCTCTTCATATGAGCGAACTACTTCACCGGTATCTTCTCCTGCTTCTTCACGATCCTTGACTTTTTTTCCAATGAATTTTGCAAAAGCGTAGCCGGCTATAAGAGGCAGAATAGAACAGACGATACCCAAAAAAATCACATATAATAGGTTTGTATCCTGTTTAAGCCCTTGTTCATAAAGTGTATTGGCGGCTGCTATAGGACCCGGCGTAGGCGGGATAAAACAGTGAGATATATAAAGTCCAAAAGAAAGCGCAATGGTACACGCTACCGATGATTTTCCGGTACGTTTTACCAGCGCCTTTCTGATTGGATTGAGTATTACGAATCCGCTGTCACAAAAAACCGGTATAGAGACGATCCAACCCATTATCAGCATGGCAAGCTCAGGATTTTTCCTGCCGACAAGTTTAACAACACTGTCAGCCATTTTAAGCGCCGCACCGGACTTTTCAAGCAATGTACCTATCAGCGCGCCTAAAATAATTACGATACCTATGCTTTTAAAAGTGTTACTGAACCCTGTACCTATTACACCAGGTATATCTGTTATCGGAATCCCTGCAACAATTGCAAAAATTAAAGATACAGCCATAATAGACAGGAACGGATGGATCTTGAATCTAGAAATTGCGATAATCATTATCACAATTGCAAGAACAAATGCAATTACCAAAGAAATACCAGTCATAGAAAGACCTCCTTGTTACTCATTATAAATAGCATAAAAACATAATAATATGTCCTCATATTACGAGTTTATATCTTTTACTATTGTGCAACATTTTTATGAATTATAAACCCATAATTATATAATTCGGATATCAGCAAGAATCACAAAAATATTATTAAAGCAAAAAATCAGTCTCACTGCTGACCTGTTATCAAACATTGAGACTGATTCATAAACCGCATTACTATATTGCTTTTGTTTGAGACTTTATTACTTTATACCCTATTTTACCGATGGCATTTTCAATATCCTGAATTGATATTTTTTCATCGTTAAAATTCAGTTTAACTTTGCTGGTGTTAAAAGATATGTTTATGCTTTCTTTATCTACACCATCCAATGATTTTACGGCACCTTCTATTTTTTGTATACATGACGGACAAATCAATGTTTCCAATTGAATAGTAGCTTTCAGCATTTTAACATCTCCTTTAATTTTATTTTTAATATCGCCCGATTCTGCTTTGCTGCGACAAAGAATCTTTTGTCATTACTAAACTGATAGGACTTACCAAGTCTTCAAACTATACCGAAGAAGTCTCATACCATTGAGTATTACAGCAAGTATACTTGCTTCATGCACTAACATACCTATCGACATATTCATCCATTCACTGAAGAATACACCAGCAAGTAAAACCAATACAACCCCCACTGCGATAATGATATTCTGGCGCATATTCCTGGCTGTTGCTTTTGCCAGCCCCAGCGCATGGGGCAGTCGGCTGAAATCGGAATTCATTAAAACTACATCTGATGTTTCAATGGCTACATCGGTACCTCCACCCATAGCAATCCCGATTTGGGCTAGGGCAATTGAAGGACTGTCATTTACTCCGTCTCCAACGAATGCGATAATTCTGCCTTTTTCCTGCAACTCTTTAATATACGCGGCTTTATCTTCCGGCAGCATATGTCCGTGAGCTTCCGTCAAATCAAGCTCCCGGGCAACCAGGTCAACTGTTTCCTGATTGTCGCCTGAAAGAACTGTCAAATTCTTTACTCCTAATTTTTTTAGTTTCTTAAGGTCTTCTTGTACACCCGGGCGGATCCGGTCTCGAATACCCATAAGTATTGCAATTTTTCCATCCACAGCAGTTAAAACAATTGAATTGCCTTTTTGTTGGAACCTGGCAATATCAGCCCGAACTCTTTCATCCGGATTTATCTTTTCCTGTTCCATAAGCGCTTCATTGCCTACAGCAACTCTATGGCCGTTTACGACTGCAACAATCCCACTGCCTTTAACAACATCGGTTTTTTCCACTGTATATAGTCTTGTATTATCGATATATTCCAAAATAGCTTTTGCCAAAGGATGATCTGACTCCTTTTCCACACTTGCCAGATAACCTGCTGCTTCATCGGGATTTTGCGTATAATACTCTACATCTGCTACTTTTGGGTTACCAATCGTCAATGTTCCGGTTTTGTCAAACACTATTGTATCCACCTTACTGAAATCGTTGATGACTTCACTTCCTTTCAGCAGGACACCGTTTCTCGCACCGTTGCCTATACCGGCAACATTAGAAACCGGCACGCCGATCACCAACGCTCCAGGGCATCCCAGAACCAGTATTGTAATCGCAAGCTCAATATCCCCCGATAACAATAACACAATTACCGAAAGAACCAAAACAGCCGGTGTGTAGTACTTAGAGAATCTGTCAATAAAGCGTTCAGCCTCCGATTTGGAGTCCTGGGCTTCTTCCACCAGTTCGATGATCCTGCCGAATGTTGTATCCTCACCTACACGATCAGCTATAATTTGAATAGTCCCGTTTTCCAGAATAGTACCGGCATATACCCTGGAGCCTTTTTGTTTGCTTACCGGGAGGGATTCTCCGGTGATACTGGCTTCATTAACATATCCGTCTCCTGTCAGGACCGTACCGTCAACCGGGATTTTAGCGCCGGTTTTTACAAGCAATATATCACCTGCGACAACTTCGTCTATATCCACTTCTTCGAATTCTCCGTTATCCATTAGTTTCAAAGCGCTTTCAGGCACCATTTCTACAAGTTCTTTTATTGCAGAACGTGTTTTGTTAAGTGTACGTTGTTCCAGATAAGCTCCGAATAAAAAAAGGAATGTAACGATCGCTGACTCTTCAAAGTTTTTTATAGCAAACGCTCCGGCAACTGCCACAGTAACCAGTAAATCAATACTGATAACTTTGACTCTTAACGCCTGATAAGCCTGGATGGCAACAGGCAAAACACCTGATACAGAGGCTGCGGCCATGAACCAAACGAATATATCCATGTTTTGGACGGTCCATTTGCTGAGAAATGCAATTGTTATTAAAATTGCACTCAATATCATTATGTGATTTTTTTTACTTAGTATTAATCTTTGCATAATTTCAACTCCAATATGAAGCCTTGCCCGCTTAATTATACTGACTTGCGGGCGGATACAAGGAGCTAAGCATAGTATGCTTTGTCCAATTCCGACAGCATGTTATATACTGCCTCGTAACTTTCGCATACGTCCTTAGGAACCGTATAGTTATTTGTGATTTCACGCAATCTTGCAAATTCTTCAATCAATTCCGGTTTTCTCTCTCCTGCCTCATCCGTTTTCTTAACGATCAGGTCAAAATATTTATGAACTTCATGGAATTCCGGATGGCTATCTCCGTGAACTCTAGCTACGATCGGCACATACTGTGCCAATGTTTTGAAATTCTTTTCCTTCACTTCATTAAATGATAACTGTACTGACATACTTATCACCCTCTTTACACATTTTTGATTTTTGTTGTTCTCATTTTAACAGGGATTTTAGGTAACTATAGTGATTTAAATCATAATTTTTCTTCGCTTTAAACTTTTCTATGATCTTAGTCTTTCTTAACAAGGCGATTATATAAATTTTGAATATTATACCATTATTTCTGCCATTAATAAAATTGACCCGATGCAAGTTTAAACAAATTATTTTTGAGGATACTAATATCATCATTGAATAGGAGGAGATTCGTTGGTTGGTATTTTATTTGCATTGTTGGCCGGATTATTAATGAGTGTTCAGGGTGTTTTCAATACCCGCGTAATGGATGCGTCAAGCATGTGGGCTACAAATTGCTGGGTACAATTGACGGCTTTTGCTGTTAGCATAAGTGTTTGGTTTTTCGCGGACAAAGAAAACCTGTTTTCAGTATTCAATGTAGATAATAAAATTTACTTACTTGGAGGTATAATCGGTGCTTTTATTACTTTTACGGTAATTAAAAGCATATCCGGATTAGGACCGGCATACGCCACAATGCTGATTCTGTTAGCGCAGCTTGTTGTTTCTTTTCTAATCGAAATATTTGGAATCTTCGGAACTGAGAAAGTAGGCTTTGAATGGACCAAACTTATTGGTGTAGCCCTCATGATTGCTGGAATAATTATTTTTCAGAAATGAATCAGAAATTTACTGACATCATCGATAAATCCAGCTCGGTACGAATATGCCCTAAATGCGTATCAAAACCGAATATGGTTGAATGATCCCGCTTGTTGCTCTTTTTTTGCCACAGCTTGTAATTTTTTTGCTTAGCTTCTTAAAATCTTTTCCATCTTCTTGCCTTTTGCCAGTTCGTCTATTAGTTTGTCCAGCCAGCGAATTTTCTGCATAAGCGGATCGTCAATTTCCTCTACCCGAACACCGCATACCACTCCTGTGATTTTATTGGCATTTGGATTAATTTGGGGAGCTTCTGCAAAGAATGTTTCAAAGTCTACCTCTCTTTCGATTTGCTTCTGTAATCTTTGCTGATCATATCCAGTCAGCCAGAAAATAATTTCATCCACTTCGTCTTTTGTGCGGCCTTTTTTCTCGGCTTTTTGGATATACATCGGATAGACTTTTGAAAATGCCATCGTAAATATTCTCGGTTTCATATAGAATTCTCACCTCGTTTTTTATGATCCTGTTCCTTCTCAATAAGAGCAAGGGCAATCTTCAAAGCCGCTATTCGCCTCTCAAGAAGCGTCTGTTGCGACTTACCCAGCCTGGCAGCATCCATTTTTTCGCACTTACGAAGTGTTGAAAGCAATGCCCGATGCGCTTCACTCAATTCTTCCATTGTAAAATCCGCCATGGTATTTCCTCATTCGATCCCTCTCTTCAAATCCATGAAGAGTCATCTATCACATATTTTTGTTCATGCAGTTAATCTGCCCTTTACATTGCTATGTAAAATCCGTTTATTATCTCCAATGAAAACATTAATTACTCATCCTCCAGTACTTCAATATAAAAGCTTACCGGACGAAAACCGTCATTGCAGGAGATCATGGCGGATTTCTTATTCTTCATCCAGCCGTTATAAATATCCTCACCGCCATGAGCAAGCGTCATAACAAAGGGTGACATGCTTTCCCATGCGCTGTCGCACAAACCCTCCGGTTTCTGCCATCCGTCAGCGATAAAAACCTGTCCTACTTTCATATTGCAGGCATGTTGTATGGGATTTTCATACTTGTCTATCAGATCCTGGTGTACGACTTGCTTCATTACTGTAATTGAGATTTTTTTCATAATTCTTTCTCCATAAAAATGATATTCAATGTCCTGACTGTTTAAATAATTATATCATAAACCCATAAGACGACAAAATCTATCAATACGCAAGTTGTCTATGTATCTTTTCCGATTAGTTTTCATACTCTCAATGAACCACGGAAGCCCCTGGAACTATAAAAAGATTGTGCGCCATTGTGGTATATGAAGACATGGTTATAACGGCGATCGCCAAATATGGCTCCACCCAGTTTTCTGATTTCCGTCGGTGTATCTAACCAGCTTGATGTCTTTTGGTCGAAACTGCCAAGTTTCTGAAGTTCCCTGTATTCTTCCTCAGTCAATAGCTTGATTCCCATATTTTCCGCCATTTCAACAGCGTTACCTTCCGGAAATATCCCATTCTTGATTCTCATATCCTGGCCTTTTCGATCATAACAACAATTTCTTCGTCCAGCCGGTGATTCTTCAGAGCAATCGTAAAAGATATATTCCCCGGTTTCCTTGTCAAGACCTACTACATCAGGTTCTCCGCCGGTTCTTTCCATTTCGCTTAAAGATCTTAATCTTTCCGGATCAGCTTCTAATTTTTTCTGAATACTCTCCCATGATAGTCCTTCATGTCGGTTCATATTTTTTTCAAACCTGGTTTTCAGAATATCCAACAAGTTATCATAATTCATCTTATCTTCACCTCACCAAAAATTATCTTATTTAGTCAATGTATTTGTATATAGATATACCCTTAAAATAAATAAACAATTACGAAATTTACAAGGATACCTGTTTTCAGGTATCCTTGTAAATTTTGAGTTAATGTATACTGATCGATTAATCAATTGAATTAAAGCCATCAGAATTGGCAAATATCATGTCATTCAGCGAGACACGTTCAATATTCATGGTATCTGACAGGTATAATAGCAGTCTTTTATCATCCTGGGAATTTAATGTTTGGTTAACGGCATCAAATGGATGAATCGTCTGTTAGTTAATTTCTTCATTTGATATTTTTATTTGTTGTTGGGAAAGAAGATTGGCAATTCGGGAGGATTGATTGTAAATACAATAAACGCCGCAAATATAAGCACAATTACAATAACCGATACAATTGCAGCCCTCTTATTGGGAACTGAATATTCCAGATAATGTGATGCAATGCACAGTGCGAAGAAATAGCATATAAAAGCCAAAAGAACATCAATAAACACGGATTCGGTCCCGAAAGCGCCTGTATAACTGTAATACAGCAATATAACAGACAAAGGCGCCACAACCAGCGAAACTGCAGCCGATTCAATCCAAGTAGTCAATGGTATATCATATTTCCTGTTTTTTAAAATATATATTACCACCCACCATGATAAAAACGGGAAAAACATTATCTTTAAATGTTCCCATACACTTTCATTTACAGGATTGAACAGCCCTGCAATCAAATTTTTGCCGCTTAAGTCATACAGATAATGCGAGAGGCTTGCGGCAGCTCCAAGTATCATTGTATTTATGAATATCCCGACATTTGTAAAAGCGCATCTTTTTTTCACAATAGGCCTCCCCACAGGATTTAGTCTGAAAACTAAATATTATGGTCCTTCTCAAGTTATTCTATTTCAAAAATGAAATAAAATAACTGTGAAATATATGCCTATTGAGTCTTTAAACTAATAATGGCTACCATATAAACGGAATTACTCTGTACTTTACTCGTTTTTTATATTCTGAGTACCCTTCCAGACCTTTTTCCAATACCTGTTCTTCATTCTTAATTCTCATGACCACAATGACAGGGTATATCAAAAATATAAGAAATGAAAAAAGGGAACCAAGTATCAGGGGCATGGATAAAAATATCAACAAAGTTGATAAATACATAGGATGCCTTACTACACCATACAGGCCTGTATCTATGACTTTTTGGTTTTCCTGGATCTCAACGGTTCTTGATAAATATGTATTTTCACGCAAAACCTCCGCATAAAGCAGATAACCAAGAAGAAATATTATAACTGCTGCTGTCACAAGCCAATTTGGTATCGCTGACCAGTTATAACGGTAATCTAAACCGGCAACGATTAGACCGCTGATAAACATCATAATACTTATTAGTATTACAGTTTTCTGCTGAGTTTCTGTTTCTTTCACGTTGAGTCGCTTTTGCAGAAGTTCGGGATTCTTAAAAATCAAAATTATGCCGGCAAAAAGCATAGGGAGAAAAAGTATTCCCATTAACAGCCATGCATTTAAGAACTTCAGTGTTCCAGCCGGTACAAAAAGAAGTAATGAAAACATCAAAATGCCGGACAAATATTTGGCTAATGCCTTTATAAACAGCTTTCTATCCATATATCATTCTCCGATGGGACACTTTTTCAAGCTTAGGCTTGTTGCCGGAAAATCCTGCATGTAAAATACATTATCAGTATAGTATTTGATTATTTCAATGTAAATAATGTAAATATTAATGTAATTTATATGGATACAAATCAATAACCTTTATAAAAGGCGTAAAAAAGGAGGAAATTTTTTATCCCTCCCAGTAATTATTTATCTTTCTTCGGAGAATACCAGTTCCAGAGTTAACCTTTTGCCCTCTCTCACAACTACAACATTTACTGTATCCCCTGCTTTATAGTCCTTCTTTATCTCATCCAAATCTTTCATTGTTTTTACTTCCCTGTCAGCCAGGCTTACAATTATATCCCCGGATCTTATTCCTGCCTTATCCGCTCCGCTTCCGACCGTCACATCCATCACGAATATTCCTACAGGTACCCCGTATTGCTTTGCTATGATCTCAGTGATCTCCCTGCCTGTAATACCAATAAAGGGTCTTCCTTTAACATATCCAAACATTATCAGCTGATCGATGATCGGTTTTGCATCGTTAATGGGAATTGCAAATCCCAGGCCTTCAACTCCGGTAACAGAAATCTTGATGGTGTTGATCCCTATTACCTGACCCCTTGAATTAACAAGTGCTCCGCCGCTGTTTCCCGGATTGATGGCCGCATCTGTCTGGATAAGGTTCAGGATCTTGTCATCAGTTGTAACCTTTCTGTCCAGCGCGCTTATCACTCCGGCAGTTACAGACCCCGCAAATTCCATCCCTAAAGGATTGCCGATCGCAACAGCCAATTCCCCTACCTGCAATTGGGATGAATCACCCAGTTCAGCTACAGGAAGGTTTTCCAGATCGATCTTTATAACGGCAAGGTCGGTTTTACTGTCGCCGCCTATAAATGTAGCTTTTGTCTGTCTGTCATCCGGAAGAAACACCTCCAGTGTGGTGTTCCTGCTTGAATTGTTCTTAGGATCCGCATATTCGACTACGTGATAATTTGTCATGATGTATCCGTCGCTGCTTATAATGACACCAGAACCTTCTGCTTCAGACTGTCCCAGATCAATCCCGAAAAATTGGCTTTGAGGATTGGCAACAGTCATTCTTATACCCACTACCGAAGGTCCTACTTTCTTAGCTATTTCAGTTACTGGAGAGCCTTCCGAAAGAGCAGTTTTTATAATCCTGTCCTGGTCTTTGGAACTATTGTCGGACTTATTTTCGAAGTTTTTGTCTGAATTGTTGTCGGAGTTTTCAACGGCAAAATCGTTATATGACTTCTGTATCAGTGCCTCCTGTTTTTTTAATTCGTTTGAAAACTTTGAATACAAAGCTCCTCCGACTGCTGTGCTGCTAGTCAAAGAACTTGCCAGAACAAGTGCTATATATGTTTTTAGATTAGATTTATTCTTTGTTTTTACTTTAACTTCATGTAAAGTATCCACCTGTCCATTCCTGTCTGCCTCTTTTACATTTTCGTCAAATGCAAAATCACGTTTGTTCTCATCCGAATCAAAATATTCACTCATATCTTACACCTCTTAATATTAATATGTTGATTGTCTTATGGATTTATGGTAGGAAAAAGATGTGAAGATTTAATAGAGAATATATAAAAAAACTGTTAACGAAATGAAAACATTATATTAATACAGTCATTTACAGACTATGTTGAAGAAGTATACGTTATACAGGTAACAGACCATTTGCCTGGTCAACATGCTTTGGCAATGATATTATGAATTCCGTACCTTCGTTTACTGTACTGTTTACCTGAATCTTTCCCTTGTGGGCATCAATTATTGCTTTTGTAATGGTAAGTCCGATGCCTGCGCCTCCGGTCAGCCTGTTTCTTGATTTATCCGCGCGATAAAAACGTTCAAAAATGTGAGGAAGGTCCTCCGGAGTGATTCCTATCCCTGTATCCCTGACAATAATCTCTGTAACTTCCTCGGTACCCTTAACAACGATCTGCACAAATCCTCCCTGTTGAGTGTACTTCAGGGCATTTGACAGCAAATTGATTATTGCCTGGCTTATTTTATCCTTATCAGCTGTTACTGTCTCCTTTTCACCAATAAACTCAATATCTATGCCCTTATGGGCAAAATCCGTCTCATAATTGCGAATAATATGCCGGATAAGTTCTGAGATATCAAAGCTAGTTTTTGTCAGCACCAGGTTTTCGCTTTCATATTTGGCCAGTTTTTCAAGATCTCCCACCAGTCTTTTTATTCTCATAATCTCTTCATGGCAGCTTTTGAGTCTCTCGGCATCAGGTTCCCATATACCGTCAATCATTGCCTCCATATGGCTTTGCAACGTAGCCAGAGGAGTCCTTAATTCGTGCGCCACATCAGCTGTGAGTCTTTTTCTTAAAGCTTCCTGATTTTCCAGGGTTTCAGCAAGATTATTTATGGTTTCGGTAAGCTGCGCTATCTCCTTTGTATCGGACGGTTCAGTGACCCTGTCGTCAAAATATCCTTTTGAAATCATCCGGGCCGTGTTTATAACTCTTGAAACAGGCATGCTTATCCTTCTCGCCATTACCGAACCCAACAGGAAGGATAAAAGCAATGAAAATACGCCAACCATCACAAGAAGTCTGTTGATTGTGTTAATAAACTCCAGATCACTGTCATTATAGTAATAGGGACCATAATAACCGATTATAACTTTCCCTACTTCACTCAGCTTATTTGTTACGGGATAGATATTTTCCTCATAACTGCCTTCCCAGTTGCGATATCGACTGCTCATATTCCTTTCCATATGCTCCAGCATCTGCTCGCACTGTGCATTGTCATGATTCCTTGCATCCCATATGACCTTTTCCGAGGAATCTACCACCTTTATTATCATTCCTTGCTTCAAGGCGTTGATGCAAATGTTTTCAATAGCTTTAGTATTCCAGACACCGCCGGCATTGTACTGCTGGCTGACCTGGGTAACGATTTCCCTGTTTTTTCGTTCAAGGTTTTCAATGATGTAATCCTTAAAGTGCTTATCCAGCAAAAGGTTAGTTACAACACTGATCAATAACACTGAAAAAAGAACTACTGAAACGAAAGACAGCGATAATTTAGTTCTTAAACTGAATTTCATAATACATCGCCTTTCCGTGCATTCTACCCGCCGCTGAACCGGTACCCTACTCCGTGAACTGTAATAATGTACTTGGGATTCCTGGGGTCGGATTCAATTTTTTGTCTGATGTTCTTTATATGAGTATCTATCGTTCTGTCATAGCCGTCGAAATCTTCTCCCAGGGCCATACATATCAATTCTTCCCTGGTAAAGGTCTTGTCAGGATACTTAACCATGGTTATCAGAATCTTGTATTCATTGGGAGTCAGATTGATTACTTTTCCGTATCTTTTCACCTCATACTTTAAGGTGTCGATGACCAATTCGTCACCGTTATATGATAAAGTACCTGACAATGGAACCAACGTGTAGTCCGTCCTTCTCAGGACCGCTTCTACCCTTGCCACCAGTTGCCTTGGACTGAAGGGTTTCGTTACATAGTCGTCAGCTCCGATATTCAGTCCTTCCAAAACATTCTCTTCTTCAACCTTGGCTGTAAGCATTATTATTGGCACCCTTGATTTTTTCCTTAAAGCTTTGCAGATTTCTTCGCCGGTTATATCCGGGAGCATTAAATCCAGGATAACCAGCGCGGGATTCTCTTTTTCGAATTTATCCAAAGCCTCTTCCCCGTTATATGCTTCTAATACTGAATATCCACTGTTTTCTAGATATGATTTTACGACCTCTACTATTTTTATTTCGTCATCCACTACCAGTATTTTTTGGGGTGCATTGTTCATACTAAACCTCCGATTACAGCCGTTAAATAAAAATAATGGAGTATACGGAAAAATAAGCAAGGGTATGTTTCATATATTTTAATTATACCTGTCGTATCCCCGTCTTCAATCTTTTCCTGATTCTATCTGGTAAAACATCCTATCCTTTACGGCTCCAATATTAAAGGCTTTATTTCCGATTTTTATCAAGGAAGCTGAAAACATTCAATCAATAATACCCTTAATGACATGAAGGTAGCCCGCTGTAATCTATGATTTCCTGTAATATCGGAACATATTGGCTTACTTCATTTTTTATCGCATCGATATCTATTTGTTTAATATCGTCGACTACTTTTACATAGCCAAAAAATGCACCGTCAGCAGTACTGAAATCAAAGTCAGTGTCAGGGACCAATAATAATTTGTTTTCTCCTTTAAACATACTTATCAGCGCATTATATTTTGGGAATATCAGTGTACTGTTGCTATCGTTCAGATTAATGCCATTAATAGTCCACGTTGTTTCCAATCCCCTCTGTACTACCACGACCGAAGGTAAAAACCTGGTTTCTTCCATGTTTATTTCTACAAACTGCTTTCCATCCGTTATTTTAGCAACTGCAATCTCATCAACGGGAATTCTGTATTCCGACTTTTGTTCTCCACCTGAACCGGAAGCATCAACATTATTGATATCATCAACCACAGTGATTTTACTTCTTATCATTCCCATCCAGCAACTATAGGGGAATGTACCGGTTTCTGTTGGAGTAAACTCTATTACATTGTCGCCAGCTTCAAGCTTTTTGCTTTTTTTGAATTTTGGTATTACGATCTCGTTATTACACCCGTTTATATCGCTTTTTTGTGCCTGTATGGTCCATTTCACCGGTATACCTTTCTGAACGACGATAGGCTCATATCTTCCCGGCTCAAGTTTTGTTCTAACTATTTGAATACCATTCTGCACCGTCGCTATATTGCTGCCTTGAGTATTACCTGAAACAAGAGGATCAGAAGTGAGTGAAAATCCTGACAAGGCCAGACCCCTGTTTGCCATAACAATTCCAAGCGCAATTACCAACACAGCGCTTATTTTCATCATCTTATGCGTGAATTTTCCGCTTAATATCGAACTGAGCGCCCCTAATCCGAACATTAAAGGTACAGTCCCGATACTGAACATAAACATGGATAAAGCTCCTGCCGTGAAACTTCCGGTACCTAAAGCATAAAGCTGCATGGCCTGAAGAGGGCCGCATGGCATTAGACCATTTAATAAGCCTACGTAAAAAGGCCCATACCTGTTTCTCCCGTTGTATATTTTGCTGCCAAAGATTTTAGGCAGCCTGGGGTTTAATTTTCTGAGCCACGGGAATATGTTGAGCATATTCAGGCCCGTAATCACCATGAATACACCGCATATGACTGCCACAATTCCTCTGGCGGCGCCGGAAAAGCTTATAACAGAACCTAAAGCTCCTACTATACCTCCTATTATAGTGTAGGATAACACTCTACCGCCGTTATATAACAAACTTGGCATTAATTTAGAAAATTTTCCGGGACTATCTTCATCTGCCTTATACGAGACACATTGAGACAGATTAATTCCGCCGCACATGGCGATACAATGTAGGGAGGTCATAAGTCCGACAAGAAACAAAATTCCGTATCCCATTGATTGGTTAATCTCCGGAACTAAGTTAAATCCTGTACTTCCAATGATAACGAAGAAAGCAAGAAATATGATTCCAATACCCAACAGCTGGTTGATTGGCATTTTCACACCGGATTCTTCCTTAAAATCCGGTTCTGCAACAAATTCAGCTCCGGGCTTATTCATGACCTGATAATCCAGCTTTTCTATTGTCTGAATAATTTGTTCCAGTTTAATAATATTGGCATTGTAGGTAATGTAGACATTGGAGTTTATGAAAACTGCTTTAACTTCCACTACCCCTTCAAGCTTCTTCAGAGCATTCTCAATTCTCATTTCACAACCGCTACATGTCATGCCGTCTATTTGAAGAATTTTACGTACCAATCTCTGTTCCATGCATTATCCCCTTCACATCAATATCTCATTTTTTGCTGTTGTTTCCGCTAAATGATCTGTTTAACCGGCAGCAGTCAAGAATACCTTGCCCAAATGTTTTTTCATTTTCTTTCGCCAATTTTTCCAGGAAGATTTTGATAGCCTTTTTTATTTGTCTGAGCACGACCATTTCCCTCCTACTTTTTCCAATTCCGGAACAAGCCTTTATTTTGTTCCATGAAGGCCTGCGAAATTATGATGTATGTATCATCCTCAGTTTTATTTTCTTTCATGATAGGAACCGGATTGCAACCGCCTTTTATCACTTCCAGCTGGTCAAGTTTAAACCTGTTGCCGCAATTCTGGCATATCAATTCGTTACCCTGCTGCTCATAATAACCTCTTCCGGAATCATAACAAATCTGACAGGTATTAAAGGCTGTCCTTATGGATCCATCACTTGCCTTTACCGCCAGCACTTCCATGTTTGTTTTGCCGGATTTATAAGGATAAAACTTAGCAATTTCAGTTATCTCACTTTTAGATATCTTTAAATCCCCTGATGCAGTCTCTGTCACGGCTTCCTTGTCTAAACTTAATTTGATAATGACAAACCCAAGGATAAGGACAGCCATCACGCCGGATATGACAAATGTCTTCTTTTTATTTTTTTGTGCCGCTTTTGTTTTTTTGTTTGTAAGACTTGATTTGCCCATCGTTATACCTCATTTATTTATTTTTCCTTTAATTTAACACGTTTTTGTGGAGATTTTATGAAGAGAAGCATTTTGGAAAGTTATCCATAAAGATTTCCTACTGTATGATTATTATTTTTAGGACAAACTTCAAAAATCGTAAGAATGACAAGAATAACCTTAAAAAAATCTTTTCAATTCATCATTAAATTTTATAAGTTTCGTTATCATATATATAAAGAAAATAATTTACGAGGAGGCCTTAGTATGGACAATCTATTTTACAGTAACCAAAACAATCCAGCACTTCCCCGGTACGAGACAATCCTGACAGACTCTGTTAAGATCAAGCATGTAAACAGGATAAAAAATAGAAAAGCTCGGTATACTGCAAATAAATATTTCACTCTAGGCAGAGGCAAGAATTTTAAAGTTGTTTTTGAAAGTATTGTTGGACGGTAAAAAAATCTGAAAGGTTTACAAATCGAAATGTTGAAATCAAAAAGCATGACAATTATATAATGAAGAATGCAATAACTTCTTAAATTATATAAATACAGGGCTTCCGGTGATTTTGCGCCGCTTTTATATAGTGTATTTTATACGTAAGATCGCCGTAAAGCCCTGTATTGGTATGTATATGACTGTCCAAAACACACATGGTCATTTGGGAGGCCTTGCTCAAACCCATTTAATACCTGGGCATGCAGCATTGATGCTGAACAACAATTATATGGTTATTTTGAAACATCATATCCTGTTACTGTCCAGATTCCTGTATCGTCCTGCCTGATCAGTCTTTCCAAATAAACGGTTTTTATATTTGTTTTCTCGCTGTTAACATCAATTTTCACGCTATTTTCATATTTTTCAGCTATCACGAAATCATCATAATCAACAGGATAATCTCCTACTATACCTTCCGGTGAAATCTGCAAGCTTACAAATACCTGTGCTACATATACCGGGTCAAGTTTCCATGGAGAACTGCCTGAATCTGCGGATAACTGATCTGCTTTTTCAACATCCATGTCCACTTCCACTTTAAATTCCGGTGTGAATCTTACAGGTTCATCATTCTCAATGGTATCTGCCTGATGGTCGGTGTCAAAGTCCGCTTCTATAAAGCCGGCATCCGGATCAATTTCGATCAGCTCCGCCGGGATAGAGTCCACAAAATTTATGTTAGTATATGCAGTAATATACTGTATTGCTTTAGACATTTCTCCCTGTTTTTTCAACGGGATTTTAGTTTCCTTATCTACCCATAATTTATAAGGCAGCCCCCCTTTCGGAGTTACTTCCATAATATAAGCATTTCTGCCTACTATATTATCATCACCTATAATCCTGATGGATTCGGCACTTTTTAACCTATCGATTTCATTTCCCAATTCGAAAATAAATTCATAGGTCTCGGAAAAAACCGGAAATACGGGTTTTTCTATTGAAGACTGCCATACTTTGCCTTCTTTTCTGACTGTTTTTAAACCCTTATAAGATCCTTCCAGCACCTCAATATAATAATTGTTATTTTTATCCACCCAAACATCCAGCAGAGACTGTATATGAGTTTCTCCGGCTTCATTATTAAACATCACTTCCAATATGCCGTGATAAGCCTTTACTTTACTATAGGTCTGTTCCATGGCATAAACGATACCGGTATTCTTTATCATATTTGAAATTAATAATGCTATAACCAATATTGCTGCTATACCGGCAATTCCGCCTATCAACGCTTGTCTCCTGCTTTTAGTTGATTTTTTCTTTCTTTCATTAAGATTTTCAACAATCTTATCTGAAAAATCATGATCCGGCATAACCGGCGACTTTAAGCTTTTAATCTGCCGTACCGCATCATACAGACTGTCTAATTCTTCAGATCCAGCCCTGATGACAGGCTTTTTTTCATTGTTTAAGCAGTCTATAAAAGCTGACAGTTTTTTCACATCATTGATCATGGCAATCCTCCTTTTCATTCATTATTACTACCAGATTCTTAAGCGCCCTATATTGCAAAACACGTACATTTCCCGCTTTGATGCCCATAATTTTGGCAGTTTCGGATACTGAGTACCCATTAATGATCCTTAGCTCAATAACTTTCCTCTGATCCTCATTCAACTTACTCAATGAGCGTTTGATAAACAATTGCCGGTTTGCCGTATCCTCCATATCATCGGTCGAGACTTCAATTTCAGGAATCGAATCTATATTGGCATTTGTTCCCATGATTTTACTCTTTCGCCAGCGATCCCTGATTATATTCATGGCTACGGTTTTAAAAAATGCCATATATCGGTCAGGTTCAATCTCGTTGAATTTGGAATATGACAGCGACTTTACGTATGTTTCCTGAGTTATGTCCTCAGCTTCTTCCCTGTTTTGAACCTTATAATAAACGTAGCGGTAGAGAGGTTCCCAGGTATTCTCACATATTTTTGCAATGTATTTCATATTGTCTTCATTCATAAGTACCACCATTTTTATAAGAGCTCGTTCATTTAATAATAACGATCAGTTATACTGTAATGTTACATAAAAAACCTAAATTCATTTTTACTTTAAATAAATTCTTCGGATAAAATTAAAAAATTACCCACGCTATTATGGCATGAGTAATTCTTGAAGGTTTGTTATTAACAAAACACAATCATTTTATATCGTATTATCTGATTCACACAATTTATTAACATTGGATTCGGTCAATTTGCCGGAAGCGGTATCCGAGACCATATTCTGTGCCCAATGTCCGGATTTGACAATTATTATCCCAATTATGCACTTTAATACATCAGCCAAATAGCAAACCGGGTAAAGCGCCCTGATATCCATTGTTGTAAAATGTGTGAGTATATATGCAAAAGGAACAAAAATAATCCATGTGTAAACACTGTCAAAAAGGAATGTTACAAATGTTTTTCCTCCTGATCTCATGGTAAAATACGTGCAATGAGTTACGGCATTGAAACACATGTAAAAGGCGCTCGTCCTCATAAAATGGGCAGCCAGTTTACGCACGTCATCAGTGGTTTTGTATATGTACGGAATGACGGGCGACAAAACAGCAAGTAAACCACCTATTACAATGCAGATACAGACATTGAAAAATATAAGTCTCCATGCAATTTGCTTTGCCCGCGGGATATCATCAGCTCCGAGAGCCTGGCCAACCATGACAGCAACTGCTGAACCCATGGAGAACATCACCACATTGAACAGATTAGTAACGGTACCTGTTATATTGAGACTGGCAACCACATTCAATCCTCGTGTTGAGAAGATTTGCGTCAATGCGGTAACACCCAATGACCATAACAGCTCGTTTACCAAAAGCGGCATTCCTTTTTTGATTATAGTAAATGTAAGATCTTTCGGAATTCTTACTGATCGATAAAGTCCTTCAATAAACTGGAATGTACCTGCATGTCTGTGGGTGTACACCATAATAATGGCAAGCTCCACAAAACGGGAAATGACTGTTGCTATAGCAGCCCCTTCAACACCTAAAGCAGGGAATCCAAGCTTTCCATAAATCAAAATGTAATTCAGACAAAGATTCGTAACTATGCCTGCCACACTTGCTTTCATCGGAAGCAGAGTTTCTCCCGTTTCCCGGAGTGTACTGCCGTAAACCTGTGCCAGGCCAAATGGTAAAAGCCCCCATAGCATAATGCGAAGGTAACTGATACCATACCGGAACATAGCTTCTCTTTCGACAGCATCTCCTTCCCCGGTCAGATACAGAGATATCAATTGGTCTCCGAAAGTCAGCAGTACGGTTATTGCAGCCACAAAAATAACAGCGACAGTCCAGAGCTTGAATCGTACCGTATATCGCAAACCATCATTATCTTTCGCACCAAAAAACTGCGCGCCGAATATACCCGCACCCGAAAGGCCACCAAATATTGTCAGGTTAAATACGAATATCAGCTGATTGGCTATAGCAACGCCCGACATCTGAGGTGTTCCTACCTGCCCGATCATTATGTTATCCAGAAGGTTAACAAAATGGGAAATAGCGTTCTGGACAATTATTGGCAGTACCAGCATGAATACTGTGGCATAAAAACTTCGATCCCCTATAAATGTGTTCCGTAAACTGCTAAAAGCTCCTGTTGATGCGGGCTGTTTCATATTTAATCCTCCATCATGTCATTGGCAGATAGAAGCCATTGTACCATAAAGGAGATCCATAGTCCAGACTTACCCAACCCCAATTTTTCCCATGCCATATACATCGGATACGATTCAATGCAGCAAGTTTACGCGTTTTCAGAGATGTCATTTACTTTCTCATATATAACGATTAGTTTCTATTGACAAAAAAATCAGCTCGAGTTATAATATTACACAACAGCAAGGGCGCTGTGGGTAAAAACCCCAGCGCCCTTGCTGTTTATATTATGGAGAAAGGGTGAGGAGCATTGAGTGATATGACTGTTCTTTTCCAAATGCGTGGTGATATGCGAGGAGTTCCGCCTTTTACCGATTAATTCGTAATAATTTTAATTATTGAATACTGAAGCCTGGCAAGATAAGAAAACAATTCATTTCAAAACTGAATGCGCACAAAGGCGTGTATTTATTATGAGCATCTTCGGATGCAGTAATGAAATACACGCCTTAATTATTTTAAGGAGGTATTATTTATGAGTTTCACAATGGTAGTTGATACCCTTTGGGTAGTGTTAGCGGCTGTACTGGTTTTCTTTATGAACCTCGGTTTCGGGGCGGTCGAATCCGGGTTTGCAAGATCAAAAAACACAGTCAATATCCTGTCTAAGAACTTTATCGTGTTTGCAGTCTCTTCCCTTGGTTTTATGCTTCTGGGATGGGGATTGATGTTCGGGGGAGACAATCCGATTGTCGGAACAAAGGAACTGTTTATCCTGGGTAATTCCAATTTGGATTTCTACAAGGATACTCTGACATCGGATGTGCCATTTTGGGGAAAATTCTTCTTCCAGTTGGTATTCTGCGGCACTGCGGCGACCATCGTATCAGGAGCAGTCGCAGAACGCGTTAAGTACATTTCCTTTATTGTATTTTCTTTTATATTGACCCTTGTCATCTACCCGATTGTAGGACACTGGATTTGGGGTGGCGGTTGGCTGGCTAACCTTGGATTCCTGGATTTTGCGGGAGACACTGTAGTCCACTCGGTAGGTGGTTGGGCAGCTTTAGCCGGAGCCATTATACTCGGTCCGCGTTACGGAAAATATGATAAAGACGGTAAACCAAAGGCTATTCCTGGTCATAGCATGTCCCTGGCATTTATCGGCCTTTTCATCCTGTGGCTCGGATGGTTCGGATTCAATCCGGGATCTACCATGAGTTTCCAAAATCCAGCTGATGTTGTACATATAGTTGTAACTACCAATACTGCAGCAATCGCGGCTGTGCTTACCGCTACCGCTACGTCATGGATCTTCATTGGAAAACCGGATCTTGGCATGACCATTAACGGCTGTCTGGCAGGTCTTGTGGGCATAACCGGAAGCTGCGCTTATGTAAGCGTCGCAAGTTCTCTGATTATAGGTGCTATAGCCGGCATTATCGTAGTATTTGCGGTACTGTTTTTTGATAGGGCTAAGGTTGATGACCCGGTTGGCGCAACTTCTGTCCACCTGGTCTGTGGTGTTTTCGGGACTTTGTGCGTCGGACTCTTTGCTCAGGAAGGGGTCACCAGCCTTTCAACAGTTAATGGTTTATTCTTTGGCGGTGGTTTCTCACTTCTGGGTGCAGAAATAATTGGTATTATTGCAGTAGGCATATTCACATTTGTTTCGTCTTCTCTGGTATGGTTTTTACTTAAAGAGACAATTGGTATTCGTGTCAGCCTAGAAGAAGAAATCCAGGGGCTTGATATCGGTGAACACGGCAACTCAGCTTATCCCGATTTTGCCATAGTAGCTCCTATTTTAGCTACAGGTAATGGAACTACCGATAAGGCTGCGGCGATAAGCACTGTTGAAATACCTGAACCTTCTACTGGCACAGTAACACCGGAAGTTGCAATTCCTGTTGTAAATAAGTCTCGTCCCGGTGCAAAGATGACCAAAGTTACCATTATAACAAATCAGGATAAGTTTGTTGGACTCCAGGCCGCTCTCGACAAAATTGGCATTACAGGTCTGACTGTAACCAATGTTCTAGGTTATGGAATGCAAAAAGGACATACTGAATATTACCGCGGTGCGCCGGTTAAAACAAGGCTTCTTCCTAAAGTCCAGGTAGACATAGTTGTATGTAAGATACCCACCCAAACGCTGGTTGATACGGTTAAGAAAGCATTGTATACCGGCAATATGGGTGATGGAAAAATCTTTATTTACGATGTTGAAAATGTAATAAGAATAAGCACAGGCGAAGAAGGATATGACGCGCTGCAGGACAAAGAAGAATAGCAACAACATTGTAAATGTTTTTGCCATATTGTATACTATTTGCTTTGCTTCTTTATATTTGATGATTTCATAAGTTCATGATAAGTTCATGGTCAGGAAGAGAGTTTTGCGCCAATTGTCCAGGGTAGGACAAAATATTAAATGATTCTATGTTGCGGGCAGATAATCGCGAAGATTGTCTGCCAGTTTTTTTTATATTATAGGTCTAAACCCATAGTATGGAGTTAGTATGGAGTATTGGTTGGTGATATCTATCGAAGTTTTTCAAACATAAAACATTTCTTTAATTAACTTTATTTTAATGCCTTTAGTGAAACCATTTGAAACATCAAAGGCTGAGTAACTCTTTTTGCCCATTGGTAAAGAGTCTTTGTATTCTTCGGTAAACATGGATCATAACTGTGCTTCATACTCCTTTTATTATAAAAAATGCTGAAGCACCTTAAATTTTTAATCTTTAGGTACCCCAACATTTATTATAGAACTATAAATAAAAGACAACCGACACTTATAAAATTTCGTAAATCTCGGTTGTCTCTCTTTGATTTCAAAACTTTTAAATTTCTTATAACAATTAGCCAAGTCTTGACTTTGATTTTGAGTACATGTCGAATGCAACAGCCAGCAACACTACCATACCTTTTGCTATGGACTGCCAGAATACGTTTAATCCAATTATGGACATACCATTGTTCATAACGCCCATGATAAAGGCACCTACAACGGCTCCCCATATTGTTCCTACGCCTCCGGTCGCGGAAGCGCCGCCGATAAAGCATGCACCAATGGCGTCAAGCTCAAAGTTCGCACCAACGTTAGGTGAGGCAGCCATCAATCTTCCTGCTGTAACTATACCTGCTACACCGGCCAACAAACCCATATTTGAATAAACAAGGAACATCATCTTTTTGGTGTTGACACCGGAAAGCTCTGCCGCTTTAAGATTTCCGCCCATTGCATACAGGTGACGTCCCGGTATGGTTTTGGTAGCAATAAATGTATAGATTGCATATAAAGCTACCAGCAATATCAACATGATGGGTAAACCTTCATCCATGGCAAGCCAGTATGAGAATATGTTAATAACGATAAAGAATACAATAACTTTTGTAATCACTGATTGTATGGAAGCAACTTCATAACCTCTTGCTTTTTTGCTTTGCCTTGTTAAGAGTACAACCAACACATAGACTACCGACAGAATAAACCCTACAAAAAGCATTGTTGCATTAATATACTCGGGTTTATTCTGAAGATTCAGAAGATCTCCAATTCGTAAAAAGTCTGGTATAGTATTGGGTAAAATATCTGGTACTGAACCAGTTCCGATCGTTACATACAAATCACCAAGAGGTAAAGTCTTACCGTTCAGTATTAAGTTATTAATACCACGGAAAACAAGCATACCTGACAGAGTTGTTATGAACGGCGGAACTTTAACAAAAGCGATCCAAAAACCCTGCCATATTCCTGCCACAAGACCGGTAACAAGGCTTATAATAATTGCCAGCCAGCTTGACATACCCATGGTAGTGGTCAGCATACCCGACATGGCGCTAACCAGCGCTACGATAGAACCAACCGAAAGATCGATATTGCCGCCTGTTAGAATACAAAGCATCATACCTATGGCAAGTATCAGCACATAAGCGTTCTGCCGTACCAGCATTGACACGTTTCTTGGCCATATGAGTTTGCCTCCGGTTATGATTCCGAACAAAATCATAATTACAACCAGGGCAAAAATCATTCCATATTGTCGAATATTAGAGTTAATAAATTCCTTCATTTTCTTCATACATCTTCCCCCTATCGCCCAGCAGAACTTCTGATTATTATGGACATGATTTCCTCCTGGGTGGCTTCGCTGGTTTTCATTTCGCCTACTACACGTCCCTCATTCATAATATACAGGCGATCTGTGATGCCCAGTATTTCAACCAGTTCAGAAGAAATCACAATAACACATTTTCCTGCATCTGCCAACTGTAAGATTATCTTGTATATCTCATATTTGGCACCAACGTCAATTCCTCTGGTAGGTTCATCAAGAATCAACACATCGGGTGCGGCAAATATCCATTTGCTTAATACTACTTTCTGCTGGTTTCCTCCAGAAAGATTACCTACTTTTTGAAATACACTTGTTGATTTTATGTTGAACCGTTCCCTGTAATCCTTTCCTATAATAATCTCTTCATCTTCATTTACAACGAAACCGTTTGTTATTTGTTTCAAATTGGCCAGTGTAATATTGGATTTAATATCCTGTATGTGTACTAACCCGGCCTGTTTCCTGTCTTCAGTAACATAAGCGATTCCATTTTCTATTGCCTGTTCGACATTATTCAGTACTATCTCCTTGCCGTCTTTGATAAGTTTACCGCTTATCTTTGTGCCGTACGCTCTTCCGAATACGCTCATGGCAAGCTCGGTTCTTCCGGCACCCATAAGTCCGGCAAGTCCGACTATTTCACCTTTTCTGAATTTCATGTTTACGTTATTAATAACGATCCTTTCCTCATTGAGAGGATCATATACAGTCCAATCTTTTATCTCAAAGCCTACCTCACCTATATTCGGGGTATGCTTCGGGAAACGGTCCGTAAGTTCACGCCCAACCATTCCCTTAATTATACGGTTTTCACTTACAGGTACTGAATTATCAAGGGTCTCTATTGTTTTTCCGTCTCTCAGTACGGTTATGCTGTTGGCAATGCTTAAGACTTCGTGAAGCTTGTGGGAAATCATGATACATGTCAAGCCCTGTTCTTTGTTCAACCTCTTCAATAGATTAAGAAGATGCTCGGAATCATCGTCGTTAAGAGCAGCTGTTGGCTCGTCAAGAATCAACAGTTCGCATTTTTTTCCTAGTGCCTTTGCTATTTCAACAAGCTGCTGCTTGCCAACACCTATATTCCTTACCTGCGTGGAGCATTTCTCATTTAGTCCGACTGTCTTTAACAACTCGGCAGCTTCTTTATTGGTTTCATCCCAGTCTATTACGCCGTTTTTGGCTCTTTCATTTCCAAGAAAAATATTCTCCGCAATAGTTAAGTAAGGACTAAGAGCCAGCTCCTGATGGATTATCGCTATTCCCACCGCTTCACTATCACGAATGGTTTTAAATCTGCACTCTTGTCCCTTATAAATTATGTCACCACTATATGAGCCGAAAGGATAAATACCACTTAAAACATTCATCAGTGTAGATTTGCCTGCCCCATTTTCTCCAACCAGAGCATGAATCTCACCCTTTTTAACTTTGAAAGTAACATTGCTCAGAGCGGTGACGCCAGGGAATTCCTTGGTTATATTTATCATTTCAAGAATATATTCCGACATTGTCTGCTCCTTCTTTATGCATAGGCTTATATTGGAAATCTTCATTTATATATATAAAAAGATTTCCTGCCTTTATGCAGTTTAAACGAGGCGGCCTTAGCGCCAGTTTGATTGATTTCAGCTATACTTTTCTAATTAAATCCGTCTCCATACTTGAAAGGCGGCAGCTATGCTGCCGCCTTCTTAAAACATCTATTTATTGTGTATCCGGAATGTCAGACAACCGTATTATTGTGCATCCGGAATGTCAGACAACTGATAGTATCCGCTGTCAACCAGCAATTCTTTCCAGTTGTTCTTGTCTGCGAACTTGATCTCGCAGTTGTAGGAAGGAACATCAATTACTCCGTTGTTATATGTAGCGTTTGTAGGAACCTGCTGACCTGCAAGGATTGCATCGGTCATAGCAATAACCTGATTTGCAAGTACTCTGGTATCCTTGAATATTGACATGGACTGCTCGCCGCGGATAATCTGGCCTACATTGATCTTGTCGCAGTCTTGACCTGTGAGAACCGGGAAGGGTTTGTTTGCAGAACCATATCCGGCTGACTTCAGGGATGCTACGATACCTTGTGCAAGGCTGTCGTTAGGAGACAATACAACGTCAATATTCTCGTCAGCATAGTAAGCTGTTAAGAGGTTATCCATTCTGTCCTGAGCACCCTTGGAATCCCAGTTGGTGATAGCGATCTGATCAGGGAACTTGGTCTGGCCTGATTTAACAACCAGCACACCACTGTCTATGTACTTCTGCAGAACGTCCATAGCGCCCTGATTGAACAGTTTTGCGTTATTATCGCCGGGGTCTCCGCCGAAGCATTCCATCTTGAACGGACCTTTTTCACCCTTGTCAAGACCGAGAGCTTTCTCAATGAATTCACCCTGCATCTTACCAACGCCATAGTTATCGAATGTAGCGTAGTAATCGCACTTATCTGTATTTGTCAAAAGTCTGTCGTATGCAATTACGGGGATGTTTGCAGCTTTTGCCTGCTGGAGAACGCCACCTAATGCACCACCGTCAATTGATGCAATTACGAGAACATCGCAACCCATTGTGATCTGGTTCTCGATCTGGCTGTTCTGAACATCCTGTTTGTTATCAGCAAATTGAAGATCTACTGTGTATCCTTTTGCTTCAAGAGCTGCCTTTACGTTGGCACCGTCATCATTCCATCTCTGGAGTGATTTTGTAGGCATTGTAACGCCAACTTTTTTACCTTCGCCAGTCTGTGGTCCTGTAGGAGATTGGGAAGGCTGAGCCGATGTAGAAGCGCTGGGGGAAGGAGATGGAGCTGTAGGTTGGTTGCCGCCACAAGCAGCTAATGCTAATACCATAACCAGCACCAGAGTGATTGACAACAGTCTTTTCAGATTTTTCATAGAAATTTCCCTCCTGATTATTTAAATTTCTTCATGTACAAACTATATCATGAAGGAAATAGCAATTGTTTATTAAATGCTATAAATTTTTTCCTTTTAAATGTGTTTAATTTACTGTATAGCAATATTTTTTCTGTAAAAAAAGTGCTAATTTAATTCTTAATGCAAATTACATTTTGAAAATGTGAACCGCTTCTTCCAGATTCTTTGCATCAGCTTTAAGTCTTTCCGCGGCTTTATTCAGGAGCTGAACCGTACTCAGCTGATTATCGGCTGTCATTTTTAATTCTCCTGAAGTAGCGGTAGCCTCTTCAGATGCAGCTGAAATACTTTCTATCGCATATAAAGTATCTTTCTTCGTTACTTCAATCTTGCCTATTCCGTCCAGGATCACATCAATGCTTTCTACAAGGCTCTCTACTTGCTTATTGATATCCGAGAATATCTCAATCGTTTTTTGCAATGCTTTTTCCTGGGAGGATACGATACTTTCTGCCTTTTTTGCCGTTAATACCGTTTTTTCTGTCTGAGATTCAATACTTTTGATAATCATGCCGATTTGTTTCGCAGAAGCTGCGGATTGTTCGGCAAGCTTGCGAATTTCATCGGCCACAACAGCAAATCCGGTACCTGCATCTCCCGCTCTTGCAGCTTCTATGGAAGCATTCAGTGAAAGCAGGTTAGTCTGTCTTGAAATATTATCGATAGTAGCCACTATATTGCTTATCGTTGACGATTCGGCTTCCAGACGCTGTATATCCTCGATGACCGATTGAGTAATATTAACTGTATCTTTTGATTTGCGGTTAAGATCGTCAACTATTCCAATACCTGAATTTACGACCTCTCTTGTTATATTGGCGATATTGTTCATGTCAGAGGTTTTTTCAGTCAGTCTGTCTATTTGATTGGACAAACCTTCCATCTGATTAAGGCAGACCTCTGAATCGGAAGCCTGTTGTGATAAGCCCTGATCTATAATGTTGATGGAATTAGTTATCTGTTTAACAGCCTCCAGGAAGAGTCCCGAGTTGGTTGATACCTCTACGGCGGAGGATGCAACATTTTCGCTTACACCTGCCATTTTTGTGATCAACGACCTCATTGCAGCTATCATATTATTTATACTCGTAGTCAGGGCTAAAAATTCATCTTTCCTGTTAGTCTTCACAATTGCCGTCAAATCCCCTGTGGAAGCTTTGGACAAGCCGCTGTTGATATTATTGATGGTTTTGCTGATCCCGGATGAAATAATCGAACCTATCATAATAGCAATGATACATGCTACTATAACCACAATAAATGTTACCATCTTAACATCTTCGGCTTGTTTTGTTATCATATCTTTGGGGATAAGCGAACAAATCATTGCATTTCCGCTTTTTACTTTTGAATAGAGATACAGATATTCCTTGCCGTTATAAGTCTCATAGCTGTGCCCGCTTAAATCTTCGCCAGATTTTGAATTCTGATAGTATTCCTGGGAAGAGAAAGAGAAATCCCCATCCGGCGCTTTGGTATAAATCTCACGTCCGTCATCTGTAACAAATGCCGTAATGGTCCCTTCTCCCAGATTAAGCTGATTAAGAGCCTCCTTTACGAAATCCATTTTGACGTCCAAAATTATATAACCAATTAAATTGTAGTTTTTATCATAAAGATTTTTATAAAGGGACATACAATAATGGTCTTCACCAACTGACACAACTCTGTCCAAATATCTGTGGTAACCTGCCCAATAATTTACCAGACCCAGATTGGGAAGTTTCTGTCCTTCTTCAGAGTTCAGGAACTGCTGATATGTCTCTTTAGGGAGCACCTTATAACTTGAAACGCCTTCTCCGTTTTTAGGAATCACAAATACGCTGTTGAGCATTTTATCGCTCATGGCAATTGACGTAACAAGAGATTGCACTTCGTTAAAGGTTATCTCTTCATTTGTGGTTTCATCATAACGAATGCCCGAAAAATACTTTTTTACTTTTTCGTTGGAATTTATTTGCGTAGCTTTTACATATAAAGACTCCAGGCCAAGATTGTAATACTGGCTCAACATATTCAGAGTAGTTTCGCTGGCGCTTTCATAATTTTTAATGATTCCTGTTGATGCTTTTGAGTAGGATATAATGCCAAGGAATATCATAAGACCTACAGGCACTATAAATGCCCCTATAAGTTTAAAACGTATTTTTTGGAAATTTTGTTTTATTTTTGTCATAAAAGATTGATTATTATGGGATTTTGTCTTAGGAGTCCTGGTTTTGAAGATTTTTGTTTTAGGTCTATCACCTGTTTTTCTGGGTATCTTTAATAGTTCCATTTGAAACCTCCCATATCAGAAGTGCAAACAATGTGGAAATATTTTCTCAGCTAAAACTATATCATACAAAAATTTAAAAATAAATTAATTAATAAAGATTCCGTAAAAAAAGCTTTCTTATAAAGTCATTGTTTAGAGTTTGTGGAATATTATAACTAAACCACTAAAAAATCCCCCTTAAGAAGTATTAGAAAAACAAATAATATTTACTATTTGATACAGTATTATCTTACCACAATACATTTGTCGTTTAACAGGCTATTGGCTTTTTTTTGTACTTTTTTGTAGATTATTCTTTCTCGCTAAGACAATAAAATGCAAAATATGACATCTATATAAAAGACATTTAAAAAGGAGGGGCTGATTACCCCTCCTTAACCTTATATATGCTTTTATCAGTCCTCAATCCTTACTGCCACATAAGCAAGATCTTCGATACCGATCTTACCGTCGCCGTTCATATCCGCTGCCTTGGCAACCTGCCATTCGGTGCCTGTACATTCCTTGCCGTAGTAGTATGCCACAAATCCAAGATCGGCTACGTCAATAATTCCGTCATCATTGATATCAGGTTTTGCTTCCTCCACAACCGCAGCCTTGAAGATATTTACTGCATTGTTGAGGGCTGTTACGGCACTGTCTACCTGGGACTGTGTCGCACTGGAGTCGTCTCTTACTGCTTTTGCCGCATCGATGGCCGCTTTTAATGCATCCCTGGCTGCCTGCGGATACTGGCCCGGCTCTGTACCCACTTCTGCATTGTCATACAGCGTCTGGGCATTGTTTATCGCCGTTATCAGCTGGCTCTTGTCTACACCCGGTGTGCCGCCTCCTATGGTTATGACCTTTGATGACAGTCCGGCCTCTATTATCGATCCGTCAGGCACACCAAGTTTTGCGCTCGTTACGGCAATGCTTCCCGTAGTATTCTCTACTCCGGCCTTTACTTTGAAGCTGACATTAAGTACAGGGGTGCTTGCTCCCGACACTCCTCCGATGTTGGCGGCAATCAGCCTTACTGTTCCCGGAGCCGAAGCGTCTTCTCTCAATACCTTGATATTGCCGTTGGCGCCTGTGGTCCCCACATATTCAAATACATCCGCATCATATGACAGTATGATATCTTCGGCGTAGACGCCGCTGCTTAGATTATCCAGGCTTATCCCTGCAGTGAATATCGCTCCCGGCTGTAAGCTGTCGGCTGCCGATATGATTGCTGCAGGGACATTTGAAGGATTTACTGTAATCTCTGCTTTCGCATTCAGCGCGGCTCCCGGTACCGTGCCAATTACAGTGAAGACACCTTCGGATGCATAGAGTGCCGGATCGATTACAGCCCATGTAACTGCTGCAGTACCGCTGGTTCCATCCTGGTAATTTACTGTTACGGTATCAGGGAGTACCGGCGCCACACCCGCTTCGGTTGTTATTTGTACGACAGGAATATCTATTATTGTCAGAGCTTTTATTTCTTCTTCACTTAATGCATAATCATATATTGAAAATTCGTCCACCATTCCGTTCAGATATGGATCTGCTGAATATTGGGACCTGCCTATCCAGTTGTTGGTGGTTACTCCCATATCCGAAGGGTTAAATGTCATGCTGGTATTGGTTGCGGCCAATCTGCCGTTTAAATACATCCTTGCTGTATTTCCTGACTTGGTGATTGCTATATGGTACCAGGTGTTCGCACTTAAGGTGAAGCCGGAACCTGCGGTAAGCTGCTGTTCAGAAGAACCGTTGACCCTTATGGCAAACCTTGGCTGGTTATTGCTTGATGCCCTTAAAGTCAGGAACATATTGGTATTCGTACCATTGCCGAAGTCGAAAATCCTTGCCCATGTAGCCATGGTTGACGGATTTATCCAAGTTGCAATGGTAAAATCGTTAAGGCCGGATACGATACCATTCGGCAGTCGCACATACTGGCTGCCGGAGCTTTGCAGCCGCAGAGCATTGCCAAAGCGGCCACCCATTCTGGCACCTGTAGCCCCAATAATAGTGGCGTCTTTTCCATTGCCTGATGAATCGGTCGCTACAGAGCCGGCTGCTTCATCAAACCTGTACCATGCAACATTTCCCCCTCTTGTTGCCGGCATTCCTGAAGAAGTTTCGGCAACCAAAACAAAATAGATGCCATACCTGTCAGTATACCGTAGATAATGTGGCGTGAACTTAAGATTTTCATCTTCATCGGTATTCTTGAGAGTAAATTCCACCTTTTCGTCAGACTTGATCATATTATTTTTAATATCATTGATCCACTCATCAACACTGCCTGATTTTATAACAATATAATCCTTGATTGAGACATTTGAAGGTATAGTTGCTATCGTTACCGATACTCCATGGGAAGCTGTCGCCATATTCTCAGTACCAAGTCCCGCACTCAGAACGACCGGCCCATAGGTAAAAGCTACGGCATTTTTGTTATCCGGAAGTCTGGAAACCTGTACTTCCATAGGCAAGACAAGTTTCACCGTGTCTCCTGCTTTCCATACTCTGGTTACATCAAAATAACCGTTTGATTCCGATACACTTATAATTTGACCATTAACTGATAATGTCACATCCTGATCCTTTGCAAGCCAATAAGGTGATCTGAATTTTATGGTAATTTCATCCTGAGGTGCTGCATCGATTGTGAATATTACCTCATCGCTGTCAGGCAATTGGGCCTGTGCGGTCAATTTCAGTCCTTTTTCCTTCCAGTCGAGAATGGAGCTTAAATACATGTTTACATACAATTCATTATCTGTATGGAAATATATACTGTCATTCAGCTTTGTGAAGTTTTCCATTCCTGTCCCGGTACAGCACCAGAAATTATTGGTGGGATGTCCGAATACTTTAAAATATCCTGTTCCCATTGGCTTGAAATATGTGGTCATTCCGGTCTCAGGATTCTGTGATGACATAATCTCATTTATGAAAGCTCTTTCGTAAAAATCCGCATATTTTACATCTCCGGTGACCTTAAACAGTTCCCTGGTCAGTTTAAGCATGTTATATGTGTTACAGGTCTCATTATTAACATTGTCTCTGTACGCATCCAATACGTCCGGCGCTCTGAAATGCTCATCCTGACTGTTTCCTCCGGTTATGTATGTATGATGGTTTACCACCATGTCCCAAAAACTTTCTGCGGCATTCAAATAAGAAGACTCACTGTCTCCTAATGTCCGGTAACGATTTAAAGCGCCGATAAACTTTGGAATAGTGGTGTTTGCATGTACTCCGGGCAAGGTATTATTCCCTGCGGCGATAGTATTGAATAAAGAGTCCTGATCGAATTTATGCGCTGCAGCCAAATGATTCGGATTTTTTGTGATTTTATACAGTTCATACAGACAATCATTCATTCCTCCGTATTCAGTGCCCAATACCCTTGCCTGCATTGAAGAGTCCCATGCTGATACCCTGTTGTAAATCCAATCTCCCAAATTGCTTGCAACGGTCAATGCTTCATCATTTCCTGTAAACTTATATACATCAATAAGGCCTGTAAGTATTTTATGCATTGTATACCATGGTACCCAGGTTGAACCGGAAGCTTTCCCTTCCAGGATATCGAACTGAGTTTTATCCGATGCAAACAAGAATCCTGCACCGTTTGGAGTGTTGGCATTTGCATCCTGACATAATTTCAGTTCACTTATAATATAATCCAGTCTGGATTTTATTTGGGTATTTAATGTCGTGTCTGTATCATTGCTGGTTACTTTATACGCCTGTGCAAGGGCTGTAATATAATGTCCCATTGTATGACCTTTAATCAAAGTGTTTTCCCAGCCGCCATATACCGATGCTTTCGGGGTCAGTCCTGCTGCAGTCCTAAATCCGGACAGCAATCGGTCAGGCTCCAGGCTCATCAGATATTCGACATCTTTGTTAAAAGCGTTTATATAATAGGGATCTGTTATGCTTACTTCGCTCATATCAAACTGATGTATTATTGCATATGGATCATAAGATATTTTTGTCACCGTAACTATGCACGAAGCTGTGAAATTCCCATCCACAGTAGTGACAGTAATGGTTGCCGTCCCTTCTTTTATTCCAGTTACTCTTCCTATATCGTCTACTGAGGCTACAGCAGGATCGCTGCTGGACCATGTGACCGCACTGTTGGAAGCGCCCACCGGAAATACGGTCGCCGTCAATTGTGTGATTTGCCCGGTGGAAATACTTAAATTGTTTTTATCAAGGGTCACTCCTGTTACAGGCACATTGCCCACCGTCACCAGACAAGATGCAGTAAAGTTTCCATCAATAGTTTTTACCGTTATAGTAGCCACACCTGTACTGATCCCTGTTACCTTTCCTGTGCTGTCTACTTCCGCTATCGTATTGTCACTGCTGGACCATGTGACCGCTTTGTTGGTTGCTCTAGCCGGTGTTATTGCTGCGATCAATTCAATTTCCTCACCAATATCTATGCTTGCAGTGTTTTTATCCAGTGATACACCGGTTACCGGCAGTATTCCGCCCTCGCTGGTATAGATCTCCTGAATTTGGTCTTCAGTGGCTACTGTGCTGTATATTTTGAATTCATCGAGTCCCAGTTTCGCATGAGCAAAACCATATCCCGGCGAATTGAATCCAATGTACTTGCGGTCAGTGTTGTTGGCTATGATGCCATTGGCTACTTTCGTAGTATAATATACAGTCTGTGCCACACCGTTGCGGTATATGGCAACATCCCCCGTTGCGCTGTCATATGTAACTGCAATATGCGTCCATTTGCCTGCCGGGAAGAAAGCGTTCCTATTCCCTGTTACATAGGCTTCCTGAGGAGCCGTGCCTGTAGAAAGTTTCAATGGAGTGTTATCGTCAAGGCAACTGAGATACCATCCGTTACCCCTGTAATTACCGCTAGGCTTGAACCATGTTATCATATGTTCACCGGTCAGCTCAGTGCTTGGATAAACCCAGAGTGAAACCGTAAGGTTTTGAGGCTGCAACGCTGCAGTTGTTCCCAAATCAATATAATTGTCTGTACCGTTCAAACTTATCGCTTTGCCTTTTTGTCCTACGATATAAGTTGCAGTTCCATTCAATGTACCGTTTATTTTATTAGGTGAACTGTCTTCTATATTATCTTCAAATTTAAGTTCCAACACCTTTGAATCTTCCAAACCAGCCGCATATGAAGGTATATTAAAGACCGGCATCCCTATGAACAGGTTAGCCAACAACGCAATGATCAACAAACATGCAATTTTCTTCTTCATGAGTTTGAAGCCTCCTATTTTGATAATCATATTTGAATACGGGTTTGTTAATGTTCCAAATAATTCTAAAGAGGCAATGCTGTCCATGATGTGCGGAGGAAATGTTACACTCCCTCCGCATTTTTTTATATTAATATAACGAGCTTACTTGATATTTGTTGGGATTTTCTGATTATGATAACTGTGAGATTCTCCTTATGTACTGTTTAATCCGATATTTTATTTGCCACATAAGCAAGATCCTCAATGTCGATCTTACCGTCACCGTTCATATCCGTCGCCTTTGCAACCTGCCATTCGGTGCCTGTACATTCCTTGCCGTAGTAGTATGCCACAAATCCAAGATCGGCTACGTCAATGATTCCATCATCATTGATATCAGGTTTTGCTTCCTCCACCACCGCAGCCTTGAAGATATTTACTGCATTATTGAGGGCTGTTACGGCATCGTCTACCTGGGACTGTGTCGCACTTGAGTCGTCTCTTACTGCCTTTGCCGTATCGATGGCCGCTTTTAATGCATCCCTGGCTGCCTGCGGATACTGGCCCGGTTCTGTGCCCACTTCTGCATTGTCATACAATGTCTGGGCACTATTTATCGCCGTTATCAGCTGGCTCTTGTCTACACCCGGTATGCCTCCTCCTATCGTTATGACCTTTGATGACAGGCCGGCTTCTATTATCGATCCGTCAGGCACACCGAGTTTTGCGCTTGTTACGGCAATGCTTCCCGTAGTATTCTCTACTTCGGCCTTTACTTTGAAGCTGACACTAAGCACAGGGGTGCTTGTTCCTGACACTCCTCCGATGTTGGCTGCAATCAGCCTTACTGTTCCCGGAGCCGAAGCGTCTTCTCTCAATACCTTGATATTGTCGTTGCCACCTGTGGCTCCCACATATTCAAATACATCCGCATCATATGACAGTACGATATCTTCGGCATAGACGCCGCTGCTTAGATTATCCAGGCTTATTCCTGCCGTGAATGTCGCTCCCGGCTGTAAGCTGTCGGCTGCTGATATGATTGCTGCAGGGACATTTGATGGATTTACTGTAATCTCTGCTGTCGCATTAAGCGCAGCTCCCGGTACCGTACCAACTACAGTAAATACTCCTTCGGAAGCATAGAGAGCCGGATCGATTCCAGCCCATGTTACTGCTGCAGTTCCGCTGGTTCCATCCTGGTAATATACTGTTACAGTATCAGGAAGTACCGGTGCCACACCTGCGTCGGTCGTAATTTGTACAACAGGAATATCTATTATCGTCAGCGCTTTTATTTCTTCTTCAGTTAATGCATAATCATATATGGAAAAATCGTCCACTATACCGTTCAAGTATGGATCTGCCGAGTACTGGGACCTGCCTATCCAGTTGTTGTTTGTTATTCCCATATCCTTAGGGCTGAATGTCATATTGGTATTGGTTGCGGCCAATCTGCCGTTCAAATACATCCTTCCTGTATTTCCTGACTTGGTGATTGCTATATGATACCAGGTGTTTGCGCTTAAGGTGAATCCGGAACCTGCTGTAAGCTGCTGTTCCGAAGAACCGTTAACCCTTATGGCGAACCTTGGCTGGTTATTGCTTGATGCCCTTAAAGTCAGGAACATATTGGTATTCGTACCATTGCCTAAGTCGAAAATCCTTGCCCATGTAGCCATAGTTGACGGATTTATCCATGTGGCTATAGTGAAATCTCCAAGGTCGGATACGATTCCATTGGGAAGCCGCACGTATTGGCTGCTGGAGCTTTGCAGCCGCAGAGCATTGCCAAAACGGCCTTCCACCCTTGGGCCTGTGGCGCCGATAATGGTGGCGTCATTTCCATTACCTGATGAATCGATCACAACCGCGCCATCTGCTTCATCAAACTTGTACCACGCCACGTTTCCTCCGCCTGACGTAGTTCCAACAGTCACATAAAGCACATCCGTTTTTCCACCGTAGCTTACGCTTATACTGGTTGTACCAAAAGCCAATCCGGTTACGACCCCGTTGCTGATTTCCACAACACCGATTTGGTCCGGTGTTGCAATAGCCTGTGAAGTGACATCTTCGCTGGTTCCATCGGTGTATATGGCTGTAACCTTTATGTTTGCAGTGTTGGCACCGGCAACAGTATCAATCTTATACTTATCTATTGTTGCATTAATTGCAGCAAGTTCGCGGACATCACTTTTACGATCGAACTGCCAGTAGTCGACCTTAAAAAGATTGCCCTTTGGCCCGCCCCTGAATACCAGGTACAGATCATGGACACCTGAGGCACCTGAAATATTGGTTGTTTCTGTCTTCCAATTATTATTCCCGCCTGTATGGGAAACAGGGAGCGTACCTATCAATGTTCCATCAACACTGTCAAGGTGCAGTTCAATTATTCCGCCGTCTGAACCGCTTGCAACACTTGCGGTAAATGTTCCGGCACCTTCTGCGCCGAAATCAACGCCCTTTACCTTTATATAATCTCCGTTATCGAGAGAGCAAATATTCATTCCGCCCTGGCTGCATGGCTCAGTTTTGATGCCCGAGGACCAACAGATTGTCTCAGCTTCGGTCCTGACATAGGGATCCAGGTACTCAATTTGAGGTGCGCCTTCTCTTGTCATACCAAAAGTAGGGATTGTACCATCAGCGTTATATTCAAATTTTTCTACACAAACTGAACGGTGATAGCTGTCACCTCCCGGCAACCAGTCATTTTGATAAAACAAATATGAGTTGCCTTTATAATCGATTATTCCCGGATGATTTGTGCTGCTGTTTCCTTCTCTTGGCATAATTACACCCCTGTAAGTCCAGGGCCCGGTAGGACTGGTGCTTGTAGAATAAGCCAGATGCTCAGGAAAACCGGCTGCATATGCCAGGTAATATAATCCGTTCCGTTTGTATAACCATGGAGCTTCTTCGTAATCCGGCCCAAATGCTGTTGTATCAGTAATATCAAGGGCAGTAATCGGACCGTCCAGCGAAATCATATCTTCATTGAGTTTTGCATAGTAGCAGGCATTGTTGCCCCAGTATAAATATGCCTGGCCGTCATCATCGATAAATACTGTTGGATCCAGATTATCCCATGAATGGCTTGCATATGTAGTCATATCATTGGTAACAAGAGGTGCGCCAATGGCATCTGTAAAAGGACCTGTAGGGCTGTCGGAAACAGCGACTCCTATGGCGATCCCTCCTTTATTGGGCAACGTGCAGGAAACTGATACATAATAGTAGAACTTGTTTGTTTCAGGATCATAAATAACCTGTGCGGCATTGGCATCCTGATCATGTCTTGCCCAGCTGAATGCAGAAACATCCAGGACTGTACCATGGTCGGTCCAGTTTACCATATCTTTTGTTGAATAACATTTATAGTCAGTCATTTTGTATGAGGTTGTAGCTATATCCAGATCGTTCCCTGTATAAAGGTAGAGTGTATCGTTATAAACAATAGGCGCAGGATCAGCAGTATAAACGGTCTGTACTATGGGATTGTCAGCAAAAGATACGGAAGTAAACATAGTCGAAATTATGAAGACTATAATGATCAATACACTTATAAATCTTTTCATTGTTTAAGTTCCTCCGTATAATTAATGTTTGTCCCCCCATATATTAAGTAAACAGCCAGGGAAAGGCATAAGCCCCTCCCCGGCCTTCTTTATGGTTATTAGTCCTCAATCCTTATTGCCACATAAGCAAGATCTTCTATACCAATCTTACCGTCGCCGTTCATATCTGCCGCCTTGGCAATCTGCCATTCGGTGCCTG